>BNJT01002621.1_pt1 | contig 438635 bp, 571 predicted proteins | sample 8540491 | NCBI WGS metagenome assembly BNJT01 (sample SAMD00202455, study PRJDB9452) | human saliva metagenome | host: Homo sapiens
CCCTCAACAACTTCCCAAAATACCTGCTCATTTTTCTCTGCCCCATAGAGATTTAGATGAAGCCCTCCGTCATAGGTATCCTTGGAATAATCAATCCCCCACCTCATCTTGTTTATCAAGAAAAATTGATGTACTTTAAGCCATTTTTCCCCTGCATAATCCCTAATCTGCTCATCCCACTCTTTGTACCAGTAAGGATAAAGAATTGGCGCCTTCATAAGGATGAGCTCTACATCATTTTCCTTACATAGCTTCACCATCTTATCAAGATACTCGTAAGATATGTCAGGCAGTCTGTAGTCGGAAAGAGGCTTCCCTACAGGAATCTTATCCACAGGATGTACCCCTTTATTCACAAGGTAGCCGTCCTCAGACACCTTTGGCTTGGTGAAAATATACTTAAAGTCCTGACTCGTAAGCTCACTCCAGCGTGAGTGGAAACGAAGCAAAGGAAAGACATAGGTGATAAACTTCTCCTCAGGAAGCATAGAAGCCTTGACTGCCTCCACCTTAGAAGCAGACCACCTCATACCATCAAGAGTCATGCGGTTGTAGCTCTCCTTTTGAGCCCTAGCGTACTTCATTGCAAGCACATTGTAAACTACGGTCTTTGGCTTCTCATACTTAAGCATTTCTTCAAGAAGATAGTAGGACTGCCATATAAGCTGGTTGGCACTTCCCCTTATATAGGACTTGATGCCATATTCCTTCCTCAAAACCTCTGGCGAAAAACTTTCATAGACTTCGCAGTCTCCTACAAAGAGTAGGTCGTGGTCTTTCTCTACGTCATAATACTCACTGATAAGCGCACCTTCAGGATTGTCCTCCACATACTTAGGCATAAGCAGTCTCTGAACGAAAAAAAGAATGGCAAGGGTAATGCAAATGGTAGAAATTATATATATTTTCCTCTTCATTCCTCCTCCTAAAACCTGTTGTATATGAACTGTGAGCTGTCATAGCCTATACCGTAGACTCCAAAAAAATCAGAATCGTTACAAAAAAAGCAGGGCAAGCACAGGATACCAGACAATCTCACTCTTAGCCAATATCCTGTCTCTTATATCAGTAGTTCTTGAGGCAAGACTTACCACAAATAAAATAACTACTCCCACAGCTAAAACGAGGTAGTCAGCTGTAGTTATGCCAAGGTCGGTAACTACAGCCTTTCCCCAATTATTTACCCAAAATATACTAAAAAATGCCTTAAAAGTCACTCCTACATCACCATAACAGTCAAGCATTCTGATACTGCTCATTATAAATACGGTGCGGATGGCTGAAAATGCATCGTAAGCTCTAAAAGGAAGCTTCTTTATCGGAATAAGTTTGTGAAAAGCCGCAAAGACAGGCTTAAGCTCGTCAGATATCAGTATGCAAAGTCCATTTAGGAGCCCCCATACTACAAAGTTCCAGCCTGCTCCATGCCAAAGTCCTGTGAGGAACCAGACTGTGAGTGCTGAAATGTAGACAGGCACGCGCTTTCCTATGCTTTTCCCAAGACGCTTTCTTGAGAACTTTGACAGCTTCAGCATAAAAGTCGATACGGAAAGGGGATAGAAGACATAGTCTCTAAACCAAGCCCCCATGGTTATGTGCCAACGCCTCCAGTATTCCTTAACATTTTTTGAAAAATACGGTCTGATGAAGTTCTCCTCCACCTTGATTCCAAGCATTTCCGCTATGGCTATGGTGATGTCTATTCCGCCTGAAAAGTCTGCATATATCTGCACCGCATAAAAATAAGATTCCCATAAGAGCGAAGACTCCGTTATAGGTTTCAGAGTCAGAAACAATGGTAAGAACTGCAGGTAAGATGCGGTCTGCGATTACCATTTTCTTAAAGTATCCCCATAACAGCCTGTAAAGCCCTCTGACAAAGCTTTTGTGATTGTAATTATGCCTTGTAAAAAGAGACTCAGAGATATGGTCAAACCTGCTTATAGGGCCTTGAATCAGCTGTGGGAAAAATGATATGTAAAGGGCGAACTTAAAGGCATTTCTCTCAGCCCTGTATTTTTCTGCGGTATACATCCACGAGATAGCTGATGCTCTTAAAGGTGTAGAAAGAAATTCCCATAGGTAAAATGAGGTTAAGGAACTTAAATCCTCCACCGCCTGTAAGTGCATGTGATATGGAGTTGATATTGGCAATGACAAAGTCAGCATATTTTACCACTATGAGTGTACCAAGACTGAAAATAAGACCGAAGTACAGCCATTTTTTTTGCTTATTCGAAGTCTTAAATTGGGACTTTTTCCCCTCTTTTACATCTGAATTCCTTTTAGATCTATTCACATAGATATCGTCTATTTTAAGGCTCGCAAACCAGACTCCGGCAGTAACCAGAGCCATATATATGAGATAGACTTTGCCGGCATAGAAGTAAAATACCAGTCCTGCAAAGAGCAAAAACTGCCATTGAAACCGCTTAAATACGGTATAATAGCAGATAATGAACGATATTAAAAAGGCTATAAATCCATAAGATACGAATAGCATCTCTACTCCAATTCCTCTAAAAGGGTAATAATCGCTTCAAGTGAGTTAAAGTTATCAGGCGTAATCTCATTAGCAGGCACCTTTATATCAAATTCCTCTGCGATTTCCGATATGAGAGTCACTATGTCAAATGAATCAAATATCCCGCTATCTATGAGGCTTTTCTCCTTTTCATAATCAACTTCAGGGTGGATGTCCTGCAAAATGTCCAGTAATTCAGTCTTATTCATAAAGGCTCTCCTTAAATAACCTGTGATATGGGATTGCTACAGCGCGGCTTTAGCTATCCTTGCAAAAATATTCGTAATCCGCTCATATTTTTGCAAAAAAATGGGTCGCTTACTCATATTTTTTTGCGTGTCAAAAGTTAATAAATTCTCTTGCAAGCAAGCCCCAATCGAAATTCTATACTTTTTGACACTTGTATCTTAAAAATATAACTATAACACTTTGGTTGAAATTTTTAAATGAGGTTTTGATAAGGCTTTCCTGTCTATCTTACCGCCTGCCATAAGTGGAAGCCTGTCGAGTCTTATAATCTTTCTGGGAACCATCTTAGGAAGCAAGCTTATTTCTAAAATTCTCCTTCACCTTGGACACTTCTATTCTACCCTCGTAGAAAAAAATATTATAACCTCCCTTTTCAGGGTTATAAATACAGCATCCTCTGTCAACTCCCTCAAATGCACCTCCACAGGCTTCTATCTCCTCCAGTTCAATCCTATAGCCTCTGTGCTTTATCTGATTATCCTTTCTTCCTGCAAAATAAAGCTCTCCATCCTCTCCAAAGTATCCTATGTCGCCTGTCTTGTAAAGGAGTATAGACCTACCGTCTGTTAGTGTGTAGTTCACAAATTTCGCCTTTGTCCTCTCCTCATCTTTGTAGTAGCCTGAAGAAAGCCCTGTTCCACCTATGCAGATTTCACCTTTATGCCTTCCTCCCGCACTAGGATGCGGATTTGCTATTATGTTACCTTCTTCATCGATAAGGAATATCTCCGTATCGGGAAGCGGTTTCCCAATAGGTATACCGTTTACCGGTTTCTCCACATCGTAAACCACGTAATAACAGCTCATCCCTGTACACTCGGTCGCACCGTATAGATTGATAAATCTTGCCTTGGGGCAGGCTTTCATCCACTGTTTCAAATGGCTAATCGGCAATACTTCACCGCCAAAGGCAATAACCTTTAGGTGCTCAGGCTTTGCGAAGTCAAAGGCTGATAGCTTGGTAAATATAGTAAGGGCAGAGGATACAAAGCAGATAGTGTTTATCTTATGTTCATTGAGGTATTCTATCAGCTTAACCGGAGAAATAAATAACTTCTTAGGAATAAAATATGTAGCAGCCCCGTATTTTAGCGTGGTATAGACATCCTTTAGGCTTGCATCAAGGTAGAGTGGCGCCTGATTACCAAAAACAGTGTTCTCATCACACTCTAATACCTTGCCAAGCCCCTCTATGTAGTCAATCACATTTCTATGGCTTGCTACCACTCCCTTTGGCACTCCTGTAGAACCTGAGGTAAACACCAGGTAAATAGTGTCAGTCTCTTTCTCTTTATGGCTTATATCCATCAATAACTCATCATTAGCTTGCGTACTTAGAGCTTCCTCATAGCTACAAATATCTCCCCTAAATCCGAGGCTATTAGCCTTTTCCTTTGTATGTCCGTCAACTATCATAAGCTTTGCTTTAGTTATAGCCATGATGGCATCAAGCCTTGCCTCAGACATATCAAGGTCTATCGCCACATAAAAATTGCCCGAGCGGACTACTCCCAAAAGGGCAGAAACCTCCTCAGGGGACTTCTCCATAAAGACAAGTATAGGTTCGTTATATATATATTTACTAGCTATAAAGCTTCCTATAGCTTCTGTTTTTGATTTCAGCTCCAAAAATGTCAGGGCGGAAGCTTCTCCTATAAAGGCTAATTTATCCGGATATCTGGCAGCGCTTGTATCCAGGTAAGTGAGTATATTGGTTGGTTTCATAATGTTTATTCTTTTCTAAGAGTGTGGGGAGGGTTGTTTTCCCTTAAAATAAGTTCTTCGACCAGGTAGGTGTGTGGACATAAATTAACACGCTTTTATGTGCAGCTACTTAAAGCTTTCAAGACACAGCTATTTGCCTTGCAAGTCTTTTATCAGTGGTTGTATTGTTTGATATATATTTGACACGATGCTCCCATCTGAGTAAATTCTCATCAAATTATTATTTACCTGTTGCTTGGTTCTTCCTGATAAGATTGCATCAATGATATCTTCCTTACACTCTATATATATTTTTTTCTTAAAATATCTATCAAAGAAAGACCTAATTTGAGATTCTCTCTTTGTATCCATTTTTTTATCTCCGACAAACTCGCGTAATATTCCCTTCACATCAGAGTATACTTTTTCATAACAATTTGGAAATTCTCTCCTTATGTCATTATGTAATTCACTTAACATTCTTTCTTTATTACAATTGGCTATTACATATTTACAAATTCTATTTGCATCACCTATTTTTATAATCATAATCATCTGTAAGAGCGTGCTGAACATATAAGTTTAACTCACTCCTATCCCTGCCCGACAATGTATATGATAAGCCAGTACTGATTATGTTATTCACCGTCTGTTGCTGTAGTACTTTTTGCTGCGTCTGTGCTATCGTAGAAGATGGTTTTGTAATTTTCTTAATTGGCTGTTTCACAGCATTGGGAAACTTCTCTTTTCGTATAATATTATGATATCCTTCTTCCTTCCAAAATTTTATTATGTTATCATAATCCTTGTCCTTGCTCACAATTACATAACTACAGGACTTCCCATGGATACCTAGCAGATATCCTAAATACGAAACTAAATGCATATCTAATGACTGTTTTCTTATAGGAACCAAATGCGTATGGATGTCATTTTTCATCCAAATAACATCTTGCCGTATATTAGTTGCGTTCTGTGTTGAAAATATATGAACATGGTCTGTTTTTGCCATGCTCTCAATATTTTTCAATTCCATCATTGTGAACATTCTCAAAATCTATTAAATAATATGTTTCCATATAAAAACCTCTTCCACCTCATAATAATATAATAAACATACATATTACCAAATTTGATAATATGGTCATCTAAAATAAATTATAACTTTATTTCTTTCACTTAGACTACCTTGGGTAGTAGCTTGGGTAGTAGCTTGGGTAGTAGCTTGGGTAGTAGCTTGGGTAGTAACTTGGGTAGTTGGTCCAACTGTAGAAATTAAACTTCCTGTTGCTCAGTTTTTTTGATTTGAGTTCTACCAGCTTCATCTTCCCTTAAAATAAGTTCTTCAACTAGGTAGGCATCACTCATACAGTGCATATCGGATATTCCCTGACTCATAAGGGTGTAGACTATAGAGTGATAAAAGTAATCCAAGGCTTCTTCAACTGTTTTATTGCGTTCCTTTGCATAGGCTACTACAATTCTTGCATATTTTTTCTGTAAAAGGATTGGGTGTGCTAGCATATGTCTACCCCTTTTCTCTTCATAAGCTCTACTATGTCATTTACAATATACTCCTTCCCCTGAGTATGAAGCACATCATAACAAGCAAAGATGTATTCGTGTAAAATCCCTGAATTCTTTAATACATCATAGGTCACGATAGCATCTTCATTTAGCGCAGCTGCAACATTTTCTATACAAAATATGGCAAATTCTACTTCATTAAGACCATAGTCGGTGTTGGTGTTGTTCATAGGGATACCTCTTTTCTAAGGCTATTGTATATGGGAAGGGGGCGGGTTGTCAAATGAAAAAAAGCACCTACTTATCAATGTAAGTGCTTTTTATTGTTTCATAATATATTATTTCAATTCAATAGTTATTTCTTTTTAAAAATAAAAACTATTCATCAATAAGAAATGTTACTGGAGTTGTAATTATATAATTTTTCAATTGCATTGTTTTTTCTCTACTTTCCCATTCATAAAAATTTTTAGCAAAGGCATAGAATTTCTCAGGCGAAGCCGCAAGAACTGCAGGTTTGCACTTCCAGCAAGGAGCCCAACGTGAGTATATTTGCTTTACTGTTTCCGTTGTTAAATAGCCAAATATCTTTCGTTCACAACAACCATATGTAATGCCAATACTGTTAAAATCTGTGATTGAGTCATTACAATATCTACGAGGAAACTTAATATATTTTCTGTCCTGTGCCGACTTTCGATCTAATATCTCGGTATATCTTAAAGTATCATCATTTAAACTTGCCAAGATATATTCATCATTACTATTTCTTAATGCATTTCCTTTAATATACTCTGCCAATTTCCCAATCTGCTTTCTTTTATGTTCATTATTATGAATTTCGTAAGCACCACTTAACGCAAAATACTTTTTATTCGTTGAAGTAATAAGGATTGCAAAGCATCCATCATTCTGTGAACTATATTTTTCACATAACTTCTTCGCAACTATCCCCATCAATTCATTCGGAAAAAGGTTATAACAGTCTTGTAATCTTCTTGCTAAACATCTAAAATAATTATCATCATTGTTTAAAAATGAGCAAGATTGAATCCAACGTTTAACGACTTCCGCAACCATAGAGGAGTTTAATTCATACCTGAAGTTATTTAGCTCCCCTTTATCTATACATAATGTTAGTAATTCTTCATCAGGAATGTATGAACTCCAGCGTTTGTACCGATAAAGTTCTGGAGCATAACGTAAAAGATTTCTATAATGTGCATCTATATACGTATATCGCTTCTCATATTGCACGCCTAATAACTCACAAAAATTCTTAGGTATACTTAAAGCTGATATTTTTATAATTGTAATTCTCAAAATCTTTTAGTGATTTAACACTAAATCCTTTTTTTCCAGTTCTTTTATTATTTTTCTCTATTAAATCACTAATTTCTCTTTTTCTCATCACCTCTTCCTACATACCCTATCCTCTTAATATACTCTTTAAGCGAGTTTTTCAAAATTATCAAAAGGAATTTCTCCTAGTTTAATGTCTCTAATTATTCTGTGTATTTCTAATATCTTTTCTTTAGTTCCCAGCTAAAAGTCAATTGGCGGTTCACTCTCATTCAATACTCCTTCAGGATCTGGTCCATCTGTATATACTAAAATAGATAGGAACACTTTCAAATGTTTAAAATATAATCTACCTATCATAGTTGCTTCTGCAACATCATTTATGTGTTCCGTTGATTCTCCATTAGCTCTTTCAGCCTCAATCACAGCTTTTTGCATCAGCAAGATAGTCCCAAGCACATAATTCATCAAGAGTATTTTCATCATTCATCCACCAACCTTCATCAGGAATTTCTTGAATATAGTCTGCCTCCTTCTGTAAATTATGAGCTTCAACAAATTCATCAAAACTTTTCCAATGTGGATTTGCCAGTTGTTCTCTTATTTCTTCATCATCTACGATTTTTCATTAAAACTTCGGGTACATACGGTATAAAGTATTCTATAAAGCTTTCACTTTCATTATCGCCAAACAAATTGTGTTTGAAGCAGAATGCATACTTCCCCATTATATTACCTCCAACAATTATTTAATTTTTTTAGTACAATACCGTTATAGTCGCTATAATTTATCTAAGTCTTATAGACTTGCTATTCTACACCAGAGTAAACAGCTAAAAAAATAATGATAAAAAAATCCCATAAAAAAATTGTAGCCAAAAATCAAACAAATTGTTTTTAGGCAGATTAATGACTCCCGTAAAAAAGGCATAACCCCAAAAAGCCAAGATTCCCACAGCTAACACCGAGAATAAAGCATAAAAATATGCCGCACCTGACCATCCCATCTTCATAAATTCAAATGCACCTACAGCTATACCAAAAACAACAATTAATACTAATGAAATTATTATAGGGTGGTCTACTTTTTGCCATAAACTTACAAAACTGAGCAAATAGCACTGTTACCCCTAAGCCAGAAAGAAAAAGCAGATATCCTTCCTATGAAAGATTTATTAAAATTTCCAATAGCATGCATTACCATTGCAAATATAACAAACCATAGAGCAATCTTATTAGCCTGTAATGCATCTACAAGAAAATATTTATCATTTTTGAAAGATATCAACTGCGCTAATACTCCAGCAGTTTTTGTTGCTACAAAGATACCAGCAATTATCGCAAACAAATTTAATGCAAATTGCTAAAAATTGTATTAATACCCGCTTTAGTTCTTTGCTTTCTTTTTAAGTATTTCCTCTTCACTTTTTACTTCCTTTACCGCTATTGGTTTCACATTATAATTTATTTGTCTAATTTCTCTTACTTGCTCATTAAAAAGCTGGGAGTTTCTCAAATGTTTCATTATACATCTTGCTAGATTCATTCGATATTTTTCCCATCTTGCGTCAGCATTGGAGTATCTATGGCTGACTTTATAGCCCCTGCAAGTGCCCTCGTAACTGCAATCAGTTCAATTTCATCTTCTGAAAAAAATCTTTTTGACTTAAGTTTTTTTCTTAAAAAAATCAAACCCTCTTTCTTCTTAACAACTCCTGCTAACAGTCCTGAACATTCTGCAAACATAACATTTAACTTTAGCGACAAATCATTAAATAAATATGATTTTTCAGAAATTGCTTCACATAGCCTTGCAGATACCTTCATTTTTTCAGCTGCCACTTCAGCCTCTGCATACATTACCTCAGCCTTTTTCTAAATTTTTCATCAGCTTTCATCTTTAGCAGATATTCCAGTAAATAGCATCATTGGTGCTGCCACTACGGCTAATGGTGCCATTATTGCGCCAAGACTTGCAATCTCACCCGCAGCTAAAGCAGCACCTGCTGTTGCTATTTCTCCTCCAATTAAAGATCCCCCGGTTGCTAACACAACAGCAGTGCCTGCTGCAGCACCCGCAATTCCGCTCTCTATAGACGATGAATAGACATCAACCATTTCTCTAATCTCTATAACACCTTGTTCATCAATTTGAAATTTAGAAATCTCGTTAATTCCAATAGCTTCATTAAAAAGTAATATGTTTAATTTTATCATATGCATTAAGAAATTGATTCATTGAAGTCTCTAAAAATATATTTTTTTCATTTCCTAATTGCAACAATGCAGTCTCTGTTTTATTTTGAACAAGCTCAAGTTTGTTTTTTGGCAGAATTATATAAATCTCTGGCTTCTTTTTGTTCTTCTTTGTGCCTTTTCATTTGTTTCGCTTGCACTAATATGTCCACCTGCACCAATAACGCCCGTTGCTACAGCTAATCCCGCCACTAAAAATGGAATTGGCATAACTTTTTCCTCCTATAATTCATCGTCATCATCACTATCTAAAAAAACATCTTAAACTCATCTACAGTCTCATATCGAACCTGTCCACCAAGTTTTTCGTGTTATTTCATTTGCTCCTGCAATTACACCATCAGAATCACCAACCTCGTACGAGAATTGTAGCGAAGATAAGGCCATATCAAAACTTTTTTTCTATAATCTTCAAAAATAATTATTGAGGTAACACTCTAATTCCTCTCTAAATGCTATTATCTGTTCTTTTGCCAAATTGCATTCATTGATTATACGTTGTCTTTCTTGGTGTTCTAATTCTCTGGTCTGTAATGTGTTAATCAAATTATGATAGTACTCACTTGTAAGTGTTGACCCTATCAATGCACCTATTGCTCCGCCTACAACTGGAATCGGAATCAATGCCTGTCCAGCAGCCATTGCATACCCTCATGGTAGCCATATTTAATCCTTTATCTCCCAATTCAATAAGACATTCTTGCGTAGTTATTTCACCATTCCCCCATTTTTTTAACGTGTCTCCAGTAACTGCAACTGCAGTTATCACTTTCCCTGGAACATTAGATTTTGCTAAACCTTTTAAAAAATCTGATTTAGAATATGATAACGCATGCGAAGTTAATGTTATACTTCCTCCCATCACATATCCGTTAATCGCCGCATTTCCCACACTTTCCGCTATGTCATCAATAGCTTCATCTGTGGTTTTTTCCCCTTTGACAACAGATACAAAATTCATAATTCCCGACATTGTTAAAGCAATTACACCAGAATCTTTAGCTGCTAACTTACCTGCCTCGTGTCCAGTATTAATCATATTATTGAAGGCATTTTTTTTAAGATATTTACTTATATGTGTGTCTGCCAATTCTTGATCTAGTAGAGCTTGTTTTTTTCCCATCTTCAGTAATTCTAACTTCTTTATCATTAAGATATTCGACATCCTCAACAAACTCTTTATTGGTTCTACTTCTTTTTGCATTATTAGTTTTTTTCTTGAAATAACCTTTATATTAGAATCACTATTTGCGACTTCTCTTATATCTTCTATTGTATTAAATGGGTTATTTTTTTAGTTTCCTCATATACTTTTTCTATAGGCTTTTATATGATCACTTTCAGCTAAATGTTTCGCCCATTCATTGCCATAAAGTGCTTTGGCCTCTTTTTTTGTAAGAACTAAAACATCATTTGTATAAGGATCGCATATCTCCAATCCTTTAGAAAATAATTTATTTTTTGCTTCTAATTTTGCTGTAACACTATCAAAAAGCGGTCTATTCCCTGTATATTGTTCTGGTTTTGCATATTTTATAGCAGCCTTTTGTGTACTTTGATAAGCTGATTGAGTTGCTGCGTAACCAGCGCCTATCTTTACCTCTCCATTTTCTGATTCCGTGTCCTTCCTGTCACTATCAGTTAATAACTCCTGATTAGAAAATATTTTTTTCAAAAAACTAAGCATAGTCTAACCCCCGTTCTTTTTATCTACCCAACAACAAGATTGTTAACTTTAGTCTGGAATCTTGTATATTCATCAATCAACTCTATACACTGATCAATGTAAATCTCGTCTATAGTAAATTTATCTGCCATTAGCTTAATAATGCTTCTCTCATTTGCATGGAAATTGTTATCTGCCATAGCAAGTCCTATCGCCTCAAATACTACTATTCGCTTTACCTTAATATCTGAAATTTCATTTAATTTTTCGATAATTTCAGCTGTCTTTGGAATTTCTGTGTTGTAATTGTAAGAAATGCCCATTTCCTGACAATACGCATCAACTACAAGTCTTTCTTCTTCGCTAAATGTACCATCAGCAGAGGCAAGATTAATTGCCAATTCAGCATATAGCTCTTTCTGTGCTTCATTTAATAATCCTAAATACATATTACTTCCCTCCTAGTTTTAATTTTTTGCATGCCTCGTGGTTTTAAATTGTAATAATCCTTACGAGACATAATTTTTATTAAAATATAATTCATATGTTTTTATTAATATTACACTTAATTGGTCTATTCTCATATATGTTACATAACTTAGTGTCAATATTGAAATACCTACATATTCCATCACCTCTATCTAAATCTGAATATAGTAAAGAATTTGAAATATTCTGACAACACAATCCACAGCAATCACACTTAAACATAATCTTATCCTTTAAATATCAAATCAGTATTGATGCAGCTATAATGTAATCAACTAAGCATTATCGATTTTATAAGCATTCATCAATAATAGCAATATCTCCGCCTAATTAGTTTCTAACAATTAAACATTTATATTTATCTTACCACCCAAACATCTTGGTAAGAAAATCTAGAATCAACCAATGAAATACCCTAGCCATAGTCATACTCTTCTCCTATTCCACAACCTCAACATTCTCTCCCTGACTCCTAAGCCACATCTCAATTCCCTTTCCAAATACCTCAGTCTGAACTGTATAAACCCCATTCTCCTCATCAAGTACCTTAGCAGTTGGCAGTCTATCAAGTATTGCATCTATATCAGTTCCTTTGTACTTAAACTTGACCTTTGTCAGTCTGCCACCAGTCATAAATTGGATTCGTTTTCTAAACTCACCCTCCTCAAATCTGCTACTGTAAGGGATATGGAATTTCTCATTACAAACTTTCATATCTTTATTCTGTCTATGCGGTATATTGTTGGAAATGAGTCATTGATCACATCAAAGTTCTTCCTCACTTCTTCATCTTCTATAAATGCGGTTAGGTAAAAATAGCACTCCGAAAACATAATAGCCACTGGCTTTACTTTCCGCTTAACCACCTTCTTATCCTTAGACCTGCAATAATCAATCTCAATATATTTATTTTCCCTTATTGCCTGACCTAGAAGCCACATTCTATCCATAAAATCCGACTTGTGACGAGGCTCAACATAGTGAAATTCTTCATTACGGATCAAGTCCTGTACAAGCTTCTGATTGGTCTCAGGTACACAACAGGTAATCAGTTTGTTAAGCATTTCTACCATTTTGGCCTTAGTAAATGCACGACTATCTAGCAGTATCTTGCAAAGCACCAATACTTCGCTATTACTTAGTCTAATCTTATATAAAGTCTCAAGCTTGTAGCCCTTTTCTATCCTGTCATAAACAATAGAGTTTTCTATACCTGTTCTCTCAGAATCCACATCCAGGAAGTTTCTGATATCGTCTATGTCTCTTTGGATACTCCTCTCATTTACACCATAAAAGGCTGCCTCTTCAGACTTATATATAATGTGCCCGTCCATTAACTTTGCGTACATCTGTAAGGTACGCATTACTTTATCACCTTTATATTCTTCCATCTTCTTGCCCTCTCACTTTGATATCTACATTGTATCATTTGAGATGGACACTTTATGTCATTCTAAAAAACTTCTAGTTAAAATTTCTAGTTACAACATTGTTTGTGTTAAAGAAGCTTTTAAACGCAAAAAGCACCCATTTTAAGCGCGCTTAAAACAAATGCTTGTGTTTTTTCTTTATTTTGCTATTGCGTAATGATTGAAACTCTGAGTCCCATTTACTTTCAATTAATACTTCACTTCTCATCCCCTTGAAACCTCTCAAATTATAATATCTATATTTTACCACATTTTTCAGAATATTGCAATCAGAATTTACAAAAAAATATCTCTCAATACACAATCTGCAACAAATAATCTGTTCCTAATAGTTTCAAATTGATGTTTTAGTAATATAATGATAATACCAGCTTTTACAATCAGTCAAAAATTAATCTTGCAAATTTTACAAACTTCCTTTACAATTAAATTGTGCAAAAATATAAATGCATTAAATCAAACCATTTTTCAACAAAGGAGACATAGTGTGAAAGAAAGCATAGGAAAGACATAAATTGGCGCACTTAAATAAGCTGTCTAAGGCAGGCAACTTTTTTGAAGTGTTATAGAGTTTGGTAATTAGATTAAGAAGCTAATGGTTCATCAGGCGGGAGTAGTCCCTCCCGTTGTAATAGTTTCTTGGCTTGCTTGATAGCTTTTTGCTTTTTTTGTTTTTTTCAACAAGAGCTGCAGGCATATCGATCTTATAAAGGTCGCTCGGATTCCACTGCTCGCCAGTAGACAGCATCTGGTAGATGGCGGTAAGAATCATACGGGCAATAGCGATAATGGCTCTTTTCTTGCCACGACGTTTAACAAGAGATTCATATTTCTTTTTGTAGTAAGGTGATTTGTCAGATTTTACGGTCGCATGAGGCACACTGTACTAATGCAGGTTTGAGGTAGACTCCAGCACGTGTAATCCGAACAGATTTCTTCTTACCAGCAGATTCATTGCTGCCAGGCGTTAAACCAGCCCAGCAACATAAACGTTTAGAACTTGAGAACTGAGACATGTCCGTACCAATTTCGGAGATTATAGTGATTGCACTATCACGTTTGACACCCGGAATGGTACAAAGGAACTGGACAGCATTTTTCAAAAATCAGGATTAGAGGAAATCATATTTTCTATCATTTTATCAACATCGTTGATTTCTGCTGTGATATAATCCATATGTGCGCGAACGAGGCGCATACGGTATTTTTGGGTATCAGTCATCTGATATCCTTCGACGGATTCTATAACAGTATCTTCTTTGGATTTGAGGCTCCGAAGAAGCATAGATGCGATTTCTTCGTGGTTAATGGATGTACCCGATTGTTCGAGCAGATAGTCGATAATGGATGTGGATGACTTCCCAAAGATATCGGAAACAACAGAATCTAATGCAACATTACAAACAGTAAGAGCATTCTGATATCGATTCTTTTCACTTGAACGGCAGGAAACAAGCTTGTAACGATAGCGAGTGTATTCCCTGAAAATACGAACTATCTTACAAGGGATATAGCTGCCTTTGACAAGTCCGAGACGGAATAAATCCCCAATCCATTTAGAATCTTTGGTATCATCTTTGTTGCCTTTCACAGCCTTTACCCACTTGGGATTGGCAATGACAACATTGATTTCATCTTCCAGAAGATTAAAGACTGGAACCCAGTATTTGCCTGTGGATTCCATACAAACATCATGGCAGTCGTTGCCAAGAAGCCATTGCTTGAATTCAAGAATTGAATTGTTAAAAGGTGGAAAAAGCGTTTCTTTTTGGTAAGATGGTTCAATGCCACCGGTGGTTTTGACGATTGTGGCAACGAGAAACGATTTGTGAACATCGACACCACAACAGGTTTGGTAAGTAACTTTCATAGCCGGTCTCCTTTCGTAAATGATAAGAAGCCATTGACTGAACTGCCACACAATTAAACTAAGGCGCTTAAGCAATTCTTAGTGTACGGATTCGTAATACCACTCATTTGTGCTTGAAAAGGCAGAACTTACACTGATTTATATGCTGTCTAAAAACGAAGAAAGTTATTACAACTTCTCCTCCCGTGCTTTGTAGTATAGCTTCTTGCAAACCATTTTAAAGCATAATGTAGAGAGTTGAAACACTTTCATTACTATTTGTGCCGCCAGCCGAAGGCGGCGGAATGGAGATTTATATGTATATAAACACATTGATAGGAATACTGATACCATTCCTCGGCACCTCCCTTGGTGTCGCCATAGTATTTGTCCTAAAAAGATAATATGAGCGAAAAAGCTACAGAAGGCTCTGACAGGGTTTGCTTTGCAGGGGTGATGGTGGCAGCCTCCTTTTGGAGCCTTCTGGTTCCTGCCTTAGTGCAATCTTCATCTATGGGAAAGTTTGCATTTATCCCTGCAGCAGTAGGCTTTCTCATAGGCGTTGGTTTCTTGCTTCTTTTAGATGAAATAACTCCTCATATGCACCTTGACCTTACAGAAGAAGGCCCTAAAGGAAGCCGTCTCAGCCGTTCTCTTAAGCTGGTTCTTGCAGTTACACTCCACAATATACCCGAGGGTATGGCAGTAGGCGTGGTCTATGCGGGCTGGCTAAATGGCAACAGTACCATCACTTACTTTGGCGCCCTGGCTCTTGCCATTGGTATTGCAATTCAGAACTTCCCTGAGGGAGCCATTGTATCTATGCCTCTTAGGGCTGAAGGCATGCCTAAGTGGAAGACCTTTATTTACGGCGTTTTGTCGGGACTTGTTGAGCCTATCGGTTCAGTCCTAACTATTCTCTTTGCTTCACAGGTGGTGCCTTTGCTCCCATATTTCCTAAGCTTTGCGACCGGGGCAATGATGTATGTAGTAGTTGAAGAGCTTATTCCTGAGATGTCCGAGGGAAAGCACTCCAATATTGGCACTGTACTTTTTGCGGTGGGCTTTGTGACCATGATGATTCTTGATGTATCGCTGGGATAAGAGGAAACTTTTATCCCTTCCTTACCCTCTTATTTACCGTAAGTCCCAGGTCCTGTAGTTTTTCTTCCAAGTTCGTCATCCTTTTGCTACAAGCAACAAGTCCTTGTCCATATAATTAAGTACATGGAGCACTCTTTGCATAGCGACCCTATAGCTACAGATGGTGCTCCTTTTTCTATGGAGACAAGGGTTGCCCTGCTTATTCCGGCTCTTTCTGCGACCAGCGTAGCTGATATTCTTCTCCGCAGTCTTGCTAATTTTTATCTGCTCTCCCATCTGAGCAAGTATATTTTTCAGTTTCAGGCAATAATACTACTGATTTTTTTAGCCATAACAAAACCTCCTTATGTCAATAATATTAAACATAAAGAGGTGTTTTGTCAATTTTTTTATTTACTTTATCCATTACTTGCAATTCTATTGATTATAATCGACACTTTTTATCTTATTTTCAAAATCTGTCAGTTATAACCGACACTTTTCCTTTTTTCCCTAAATCTGTCGGTTATAACTGACAAGCTACCCCTACCTCAAATACTCCCTCAAAAAAACGGTGAAACCTCCTTGTCCTTTCCGTACAGGCTTTTAGGGTAGGTAATCATAAGCTCCTTCTTGGCTCTGGTAATAGCTACATAGAAGAGTCTTCTCTCCTCTTCTATATCCGACTGCCTGATGGCCTTTTTATAAGGGATAATGCCTTCCACAGCCTCAGGGATGTATACCTTCTCAAACTCCAGTCCCTTGCAGCCATGCATTGTTGAGATTACTACGGCATCCCTGTCGGAATTCTTATTCTTTTTCAAACTCTTCCTTTTGCTTCTTATTGAACTCTTCTATGCTCTCCTTCCATTCTTTAAGGGTGGAATAAGGCTTTGCAGCCTCCTCAATTTCCTCCAATATGTCAAAGAGTTCATCGGCATCTATATGTCTTTCATCTGCGTATTCTGTCAAGAACCTGTCATAGCCAATAGCCTTTCTTATGTAGTGAATCGCACCAAAGGGAGAAAGTTCGGCTAGCTTTGCCAAATGAAACTGAAGTGTATTGATTCTCTCAGCCATCCAGTTCCTTCCCTTATAGGCATCAGTCCACCTTATGAAGCTCACATATTCAACCTTATCTCTATTAAGGGTTACCGCATCAGCAAGGCTTTCCCTTGTCAGATAGCGGTTTGGGCGGTTCATTATGTTTAAGAATCTGCTTCTTGACCTGTCTCCGTTAGCTATTTCAAGGTAGTCCATTATATTTTTTTAGCTATAAAATGGTTGTAAATGCTTGGCGCCATCTCCTTCATGATAAATGGAATATTATACTCTATAAGCTTTGTAACTACAGGCCTTGCCGCCACATTTGTCCTATATACAATGGCCATTTCAGAAAATGGTATTCCAGCCTCGTGAGACTTTATTATATCCTTTACTATGGCAGTATCCTCAGTTCTTCTATCCGGAAAGCTCTTTATCACGGGGAGGCTTCCCGCCACGCCCTTTGCTGCCACTATTTTCTTGTCAAAACGCTGTTTATTTTTATGTATCACGCTCCCTGCGAAGTTAAGAATTGCTTCTGTAGAACGGTAGTTTTCATTTAATATAACCTTTTTGCAATTCGGATAAATTCTTTCAAAACCCAGCATAATCTCAGGCTTGGCACCTCTGAAGCGGTATATGCTCTGGTCGTCATCTCCCACTATGAAAATGTTGTTAAGGGGCTTTGCCATCTTGCTTACAAGCTCAAACTGGAGCCTCGATACATCCTGAAATTCATCTATGAGGATGTATGTAAACTTGCTCTGCCAAGCCTCAAGGATATGAGGATAATCACTAAAAAGCTTGTCACAGAGTATCATCATATCATCAAAGTCAATCAGCCCTCTCTCTTTCATAAAGGCCTCATAAGACCTGAATATATCCCTAAATGCTTCCTCCGGGCAGCTTATGGAATAATAGTTTTCTATATCCACTCCCTCTGATTTCACCCTGCTTATCTCTCCAATTACATTTTTGATAAAATCCTTTTCGTCACCTTCTTCAAGGTCCAGTGTTCTTATTTTTTCTTTTAGGAAATTCCTTGTCATTTCCTCACTAATTATCCGGTCTACTCCGTAACCGTAGGACACTCTAAGAATCATAAAAAATATCGAATGAAAGGTGGCAAACTGTACTCCCTTTGACTCTCCCATTAGCTTTATAAAGCGCTCCCTCATCTCTGTAGCAGCTGCCTTTGTGAAGGTTATCACGAGGATGGTTTGAGGAGCAATCTTCATCTCTTCAAGAAGGTAGCGCACCCTTCCCGTAATTACTGCTGTTTTTCCTGAGCCCGGCCCTGCAAGCACCATCATAGGCTCATCTACATGTCTTACTGCTTCTAACTGTGGCTTACTGTACTCCACACTTCCTCCTATTATTTCAAAAAAATATTTTTAAGCCATTTTCAGTCTGTGAGTTTGAGAAACTGTGAGGCATCACAACCTCAAGTCCAAGACTTAACTGCGATATTAACAAATTGTTTCTTGATTTATTTGTAATAAATATGGTTATGCAAGCTAAAAAAATACCCGCATAACCATCTTTTTAACAATAATATTCTAAATCAACTAACTACAAACAATCTCCTCTAAAGGTTCACTGCCCATAGCGATTAGTAGACAATATTAGCCCTCTACTGCCTTACTAAGCTTTTTCTATACCTATTCTAACTCTTCTTAGGCTTTCTTCCTTGCCAAGAATTTCCATTATCTCGTAAGCCCCGCCAGGTGTCATCTGTTTGCCTGAAACAGCGGTTCTTATCGGCCATAGTCCCTGACCGTTCTTGATACCTTTATCCTGTATGTAGCCCATAAGTACAGCCTCAACTCCCTCTCTTGAATAATCATTACTTGCTTCAAGAAGTGGAAGGAGGTCACGAAGAACTGCAAGCGAGCTCTCAGAGGTTGTCTTCATTTTCTTGTGAGTGTACATAGCTATATCGTAATCAGGAAGTTCCTCAAAGAAGTCAATATGCTCCTTAAGGTCAGGCAATACTTCGATTCTTGTCTTCACAAGCTCAGCTATTTTCTTAAGGTCTAGGTCTTTTGTAATCACCTCTTTGATGTATGGAAGAGCCATTTCAAAGAACTTGTCAAAGTCCATAGCCTTAAGGTACTCACCATTCATCCAACGAAGCTTAACCATGTCAAATACAGCAGGCGACTTATTAATTCTGGTATAATCAAACTCTCTGATAAGACCTTCAAGGTCAAATATCTCAGTTCCGCTCTCAGCACTCCAGCCAAGAAGTGCTATGAAGTTTACAACTGCCTCAGGTACAAAGCCCTGCTCAATAAGGTCTTCATAGGAGCTGTGTCCACTGCGCTTTGAGAGCTTCTGATGTTCTTCATTGGTAATAAGCGGGCAGTGGATGTAAGTAGGGATTTCCCAGCCAAATGCTTCGTAGAGCCTGTTGTACTTAGGTGTAGATGAAAGATACTCATTGCCACGTACTACATGTGTGATTCCCATAAGGTGGTCATCTACTACATTGGCAAAATTGTAGGTAGGATAGCCGTCAGACTTAATAAGAATCTGGTCATCAAGCTCTGAGTTTGGAGCTGTTATCTCTCCATAAACCTCATCCTTAAATGTGGTAGTTCCCTCTCTTGGAATATTCTGTCTGATGACGTAAGGCTTGCCCTCAGCAAGATTTCTCTCTATTTCTTCCTTAGGAAGGTTAAGGCAGTGCTTGTCATAGACCATGACCTCTTTTCCGTCTATAGTCTGCTTGAGACTTTCAAGCCTTTCCTTGTCGCAGAAGCAGTAATAAGCCTCTCCCTTTTCTATAAGTTCTTTGGCATACTTTAGATATATTCCCGTAGCCTGTCTCTCACTCTGCACATAAAGTACAGTCACCGCCAATATCAGGACCTTCATCATGCTTAAGACCCTGTCTCCTTCATTGTCTTGTAAATGATATCAAGGGCTCCCGGTACAAATCTTTCCCTATCTGTATCTTCTATTCTAAGTAAAAAAATGAGCCTCCTGCATGCTTTTGCTATGAGGAACTCATAAAGAGCAGTTCTTAAATTACCTACGTGCATTCTTCCTGTTGGACTTGGTGCGTACCTTGTTCTTACCTGTTTCATTTTCTTATCTCCTGTCTATCTTAGCAATCCCTCTGGGAATTGCCTATTTTATTCTTTTTCGTCTATTACTGCATCTATCTCCGCAGACTCTACCATCTTGTTAAAGGCATCCTCTACCAACTCAAATTCCTTATCGTCCTCGATATCTTCTATGTTGAATTCTTCATCTCCAACCGGGACAAATCTATACAGCCATATATCGCTGTCGTCATTGTCTTTGTCAATAAGGGCAATATACTGCTTGCCCCCTACCGGAAAGATAGCAAGTACTTCACATTCTATCTGGGTTCCGTCTTCCATATCAACGGGAATCACCATGTAAGGTAAGTTCTCTTCCTTCTCTATAGCCATAAACACCTCCACTTAATTTGATGCCATAATAGTATATCACAAATATTTGATTTGGAAAATAAAAATCACTTATTACAGTGCTTCTATCTGTTCCTTCGTAAGTCCTGTTGCCTTCACTATAATCTCTATATCTACCTTACTATCCTTAAAATTCTTTGCTATGCGGAATGTCGCCTGTTCTTCACCTTTCTCCATTCCTTGTTCTATTCCTTTTTCCATTCCTCTCTTCTCAAGTTCGTCTAAAAAAATTCACACATATCAACCTCTCTCCCTTCTGTTTTGATTCGTACAATTTCTCTTTTCATCTGCTTAAATCTGTCATCACCTAATACCGCATCGAGTAGATCTAATACTTCCTCCGGATGCTTAACATCCACATTGCGAGGTCTATAATTTCTTCTCTGTTATGTCTTTCTCTTTCATTTTACCTCTTTTTCCATATATTACACAATAAGTTACCCTAAATAAAAAAATATTTAGGAAGGTGCTGAATCTTGGGTACAAAAAATAAGCCACGAAAAATATCCCTGACATTGCATAATCTTGTGTGAATTTTGATTTCTGAAACGAAATCCAAGAATTAGTCAATTAAAAACCAGAATCAAATAACAAATTAATAATATCACAGTTCATTAAAAAATACAAGAAAAAGAGGAAAAAGACTTAAGTCTCTCTCCCCTTTAATGTAGAGCTAAATAGTTTTTATTTTTCCCTTACTCTTCCTTGCTTCATCAAAAAGCTCGATGTCTTCCCTGGTCACTTTAACATTGGTAGTCTTGGTTTCTTCACCCGGTTTGGTTATGGACACCTCTACTATAGTACCTTCAGGAAGGCCGGTCAATATAACTCTTTTTACAAATTCTGCAGCCTTTGGGTGATTGCCCTCTAGCTGTGATTTATACTTTAACATTGTGAATGGATTCATTCATTCTCCTTACTTAACTTTAGTCTCATCCGCTGCTCTGCCATAGGTTATGGCAAGCTTTCTCATTCTCTTTGCAAGCTTTGTAGTAAAGTCCTTCTTGCCCATTCTCCACTCCCAGTTACCGCCTAGCGTAGACGGAGTATTGATTCTGGCTTCACTTCCAAGGCAGAGGAAGTCCTGCATAGGGATGATGGCAAGATTGCCAACACTCATATAAGCACTTCTTATAATATCCCATACAATTTCATTTTCATCCTCAGTCCGGATATTAAGATACTCTCTCGTGTAATCTCTTACCTTCTTGGTTAAAGAACGGTACCAGCCAAGAGTGGTGTCATTATCGTGAGTTCCTGTATATACAACTGAATTTGCTACATGGTTATGTGGGAGGTAGGTGGTTTCAGCCCCACCGTAGAACGCAAAGTGGATGACCTTCATTCCCGGATACCCTGTACGCTTCACAAGCTTTATTACAGAAGGTGTGAGGTAGCCAAGGTCTTCAGCTATCACATCCATCTCTCCAAGCACTTCCTTCATCCTTGCAAAAAGAGCAAAGCCTGCTCCCTTCTTCCATTTACCCACAACTGCATCTTTTCTTCCATAAGGAATGGAATAATAGGTGTCAAATCCCCTAAAATGGTCTATTCTTACAGTATCGTAAAGGTCAAATGCCCTTGCCATACGTTTCATCCACCAGTCGTAACCCGTCTTCTTGTGATAATCCCAGTCGTAAAGAGGATTGCCCCAGAGCTGGCCCGTTGCTGAAAATGCGTCAGGAGGGCAGCCTGCTACCGCAGTAGGTATGAATTTCTCATCAAACTGGAAAAGCTCAGGGCTTGCCCAAGCATCAGCAGAGTCAAAGGCAACATAGATAGGCACATCACCTATTATCTTAATTCCCTTTTCATTTGCATACTTTTTAAGCTTCTTCCACTGTATGTCAAACATCCACTGTATAAATGCGTAGAATTCAACTTCATCAGCAAGCTTATCCTTATATTTCTTGAGTGTAGCAGCCTTACGAAGTCTAAGTCCTTCTTCCCATTCATTCCAAGCTATACCGCCAAGCGAGTCCTTAATAGCCATAAAAAGTGAATAGTCAGGAAGCCAAAGACTGTTAGCCTTCTTAAATGCTTCAAAGCTCTCCGCACCTTCTATCTTTAGTTTACCTGCTTTAAGAAGCTTCTTAGCATTATCAAAGGCTATCTTAAGTGCCTTAAATCTGGAATCATGCACCTTCGCATAGTCTACATACTTTGCATTCTTACCAAAGTTAAACTTTTTAAGCTCAGCTTCTTTTATAAGCTCCAGATTCTTAAGTTCTTCAAGGTCTACAAAGTAAGGATTGCCCGCATAGGTAGAGAATGACTGATATGGGCTGTCTCCATAGCTTGTTGGTCCAAGTGGCAGTATCTGCCAGTAGCCCTGTCCTGCCTCAAAAAGCTTATCCACAAATTCATACGCCTCTTTTGAAAAACAGCCAATGCCGTACTCAGATGGTAATGAACTAACCGGTAAAAAGTACTCCGCAACTTCTCATAATTTGTCCTCTCTCCGATATTTACGTTTTATAAGGCAGGTGCCAAAATCTGAAATCCATTTTAACGGGGTAAAACAGTATTCAAGCTTTTGGCACCAGGTTATGTGTTACTTGAAACTATCTAAGTTTCCAAATATCTCTATTATATTCTTCTATTGTCCTGTCAGATGAGAAGAATCCGGCATTTGCAATGTTTACAACTACCATCTTCTTCCATTTCTCTCTATCGGCATAATCCTTAAGTATCTCGTCCTTCTTAGCAATATAGGCCTCGAGGTCAAGGAGAGCCATAAACCAGTCCTTATTTATAAGGTCATTATAAAGTCTTTCAAGATTCTCTTTGTTACCAACCTTCATAACCGTATCACTTACGATGAAGTCAACTGCATCCTTTACCACCTTTGACTTGTTGTAAATGTCACGAGACACATAATCAGCCTTCTTATAGTGCTCAATTACCTCATCAGACTTCGCACCAAAGATATAGATGTTATCATCTCCTACAAAGTCGTGTATCTCTACATTGGCACCATCATCGGTTCCAAGAGTGATAGCACCGTTAAGCATAAACTTCATGTTAGAAGTTCCACTTGCCTCCTTGGACGCAAGAGAAATCTGCTCAGATATATCGCAGGCAGGGATAATCTTCTCTGCATAGCTTACATTGTAGTTAGAAACCATGACCACCTTAAGATATGGGCTAACCTCAGGATCCTTATCAATTATCTCCTGGAGTACAAGAATGAGGTGGATGATGTCCTTCGCTATCACATAAGCAGGAGCTGCCTTTGCACCGAAGATACAGGTAACAGGAGTCTCCGGCTTCTTACCTGACTTAATCTCAAGGTACTTGTGAATGATGTAGAGTGCATTCATCTGCTGACGCTTGTACTCGTGAAGACGCTTAACCTGTACATCAAATACAGAGTTAGGGTCAATGTCTACCCCTTCCATCTTCTTTACATAGTCTGCAAGTGCCTGTTTATTGGCTTTCTTCACTTCATCAAGCTTGTCAAGGAAGTTCTGGTCGTCCTTATGTTCTAAGAGCTTCTTAAGCTCAGTAGCATCCTTTCTATAGCCTGTGCCGATTGTCTCATCTAAAAGCTTTGCAAGCCCATGGTTACAGGAAAGCAGCCATCTTCTGAAGGTAATACCGTTTGTTTTGTTGTTAAATCTCTCAGGATAGAGCTTATAAAAATGATTAAGCTCAGAGTCCTTAAGTATCTCTGTGTGTATGGCCGCAACACCATTGGTTGAGAAGCCAAAATGAATGTCGATATGAGCCATATGTACCCTGTTCTCATCATCAATTATCTGAATGACAGGGTCCGGATTCTGCTTTCTTATTCTATTGTTAAGCTCCTTGATAATTGGCACAAGCATAGGAACGACCTTTTTCAAGGTATCTGAGAGGCCATTTCTCAAGTGCCTCAGCAAGGATGGTATGGTTGGTATAAGCACAGGTCTTGCTAACCACATCAACTGCATCGTCCATAGTGAAATACTCTTCCTGAGTAAGAATTCTGATAAGCTCCGGAATAACCATAGTAGGATGTGTATCATTAATCTGAACAACTGCATACTTATTAAGGTCATGCAAATCGTGTCCCGCATCCTTCATATCCTTTATGATGAGTCTTGCGGCATTACTTACCATAAAGTACTGCTGATAGATACGAAGAAGGTGTCCTGCCTCGTCTGAATCATCAGGATAGAGGAAAAGGGTTAGGTTTTTCTCTATGTTGTTTTTGTCAAAGTCAATACCATTTCCTACAATGCTCTCATCCACGGAATTCACATCGAATAGATGAAGCTTTCCGATTCCATTCTCGTATCCAACTACATCTATATCGTACATGGTAGATCTAACTGTTCTGTCACCGAATTTGACATCAAAGCTTAAGTCAGTCTTTGTAAGCCAGGATTTGTCAGTAATCCACTCATTTTTATTTGCACACTGGAGGTGATCATGGAATGACTGCTTAAATAAACCAAAGTGGTACAAAAAGGCCAACACCACAGCCATTAAGTCCAAGGCTCGCAATTGAGTCAAGAAAGCAGGCGGCAAGTCTTCCAAGTCCACCATTTCCAAGTGATGGTTCAGGCTCTATATTCTCTATCATAGAGAGGCTCTTGCCTGATTCCTTTAATATGCTGTCTATTTCGTCATATACACCTAAATTTATAAGATTGTTGCTAAGCAGTTTGCCTATAAGAAATTCTGCAGAAATATAGTAGAGCTTCCTTTCTCCCGTAATCTGCTTCTTATCAGCTATAAGCTCCTTTGTAAGTACCAGCAATGTATGAAAAAGCTCTGCCTCCGTACACTGCCTTATTGGCCTCCCATAAAGCTTGGCTGATAATTTCTCAAATCTATCCCTAATTTCCATTAGACTATTGCTCCTTTCTTTATCATATCTTTACATTCGTACATCTTCTTATCAGCTCCGCTCACAGCTTTTTCAACAGTTCCAAATGTATCACTGTTGTAAATGACATGACCGTAGCCAATATGAAGCGGGGCAAGGAGATCCGGGTCTCTATTGAACTCTCTTTCAAGTTCCTTTAGCTTTAGAATCCCTCTCTCGTAGATATACTCAACACCATCTCCAATTACAAAGACCGCAAACTCATCACCGTCTACTCTGAAAGTATATCCACTTTTCCCAAATGATTGATTTATAATCTCGGCGCATTTTATGATGTGGCGGTCACCATAAGAATGTCCGTAATTATCGTTTATTTTCCTTAGGTCGTTCATATCGAACTTGCATATAAGAAGCTCATCAATCTCGCCTTTATCAAGTTTTTTTCCTGGATTTCTTTTTCTTTTTAACTCATAGGCATTTCTATTGGCAAGTCCTGTAAGCGCATCTTTGTATTTGATTTCAAATACCTTGTTGGATAGCTCTGTTTCCTTAATTCCTTCAAATAATTTGCAAAGCGAATCTACTGCAAGTATCACAACACCAATGAGAATAGCAGTTCTCATTAGAGAGCCTCCATCTCTGATGCTATAACTTGCGTAATAGCTAAACATATCCCAAATTATACTTATTAAAAAAATACTCCAAGTGTAACAACCAAGGTTACAGTATGACCCTTGATTTTATTCTTTTTGCAGTAAGTAACGTTATCATAAATCGCAAGTAATATCAGCAAAATCGTAATCGCAATTCCGATATGAACTATAAAGAGTGATTCGTGTGAATCCATTACTCCCATAATGCTTAGTCCGCTAATCAAAAATAAGCTCAATTACAGTTAATACAAAGGAAATCTTTAAAATATAATCCCTACTGTATTCCAAATCCTGATAGACATAGCTTATGAAAAAAATAAGGCATGAAAAATAAGCGACAAGTGGTTTATCTCATTAAACTGAGAAGAATGTCCAAACATAAACTGCGGCATCAGTGTCTCGCACATCACCCACAAGCCTATACATACCGTAAACACACCTAACATCCTATTTCTTTCATTATGTCCGCTATCAAGCTTTGATAGAAATGAAATAGTTACAAGTATTACGCCAATCAAAATTGTAATTATACTAAACTGGAAACTCCAAAAATTCTCATCCAGTACCTTCCCAAAGTAGTCCCAGGTTCTTCCCAAATACATGCTCGTTATGCGGCTGCTTCTGTCATTATAGATAGGAAAAACCTTCAGTCCTATCTCTTTACCCGCATCATCCGTCTTTATATCAATTCTGTGAAAAGTACTTCCATTGCCCCTGGAGAGAACCTGCTGGTCATCAGGCATAAAACTATATATTATTTTATCGCCAATACTAACCTGAAATTTTTATATTTTTTTGTTCTAAAGTTAAGTATAGTATCACTCACTAAATATGCAGGAAAAGTATGATAAAGATTAATCTCAAGTTCACCCAAAGTGTTCCTTTCAGCCTTTTCACCTACATCTTCTAAGGATACTTCTTTGCCCTTATCTGTATGCCAAGAGGTAGAAAAAAATCCTCAAGACTCCTTTCATCTCTAGTCTTATAAATTGAGTTGTCTACTTTCATAAATACGACAACACCCATAAAAAAATAAACAAAACTATGACAAGTATGAAATCAAAGACAGCACTCTTCTCGTATTTACTCACTTTCATCCTCCAAAGTTATAATAGCACTTTCCCTGTATAGACTATAACCCTAAATTTAAATATTTAGCAAGGTTTTTTTGGTAAATAGCTTAAAAAAATCTGCATTTTTTTCACAAAAAAATTTTATAAATTTACAGACTATTTCGTGCTTTTTTTAACTTTATTTATCTGTTTATCACCTCTATCTTGTAATTATCTGATATAACCTTATCTTTTTATTCCAGCACTTACAAGGAGCCTGTTATCATTTGTCATAAGCAGAATGTCAAAATTACTGCCGTTTTTCCTTCCAGTATTTGACCGCCTTCTCCTCACCCATTATAAAGAGGCTTGTAGAAAGCGCATCTGCTAAGGTTCCGTCTTTGCTTATTATGCTGACTGATTTTAGGCTGCTTTCGCTTGGCTTGCCAGTCCTTGGGTCTAGAATATGATGATATATAACTCCATTTTCTTCAAAATATCTCTCATAGCCTCCCGAGGTAATAACAGCACTATCTTCAAGCCTTATTGCTGCCATATACTTATCCGGCTCATTAGGATCCCTTATTGCGATATTCCAAAGTGAGCCATCAGGCTTTTTACGAAATCCGAATACATTGCCCCCTAAGTTGATGATAGCTGATTCAACCTTCTCATCAGTTAATATTTTAACGAGTTCATCAGTAATATAGCCCTTTCCTATTCCACCGAAGTCTATCTCCATCCCTTTATTCTTAAACGATATTTTCCTTGTCTCTTCGTTAAAGTCTATTTTATCTGAGCCAACCAATTTAAGCTTCTCTTCTATTTCTTTTTCTGATGGAACTTTGTAGTTCTTGGTAGGAAATCCCCACAGCTCCATAAGCGGGTATATGGTTATGTCAAAGAGTCCGTCTGTCTTTTTGTAGATACCTAATGACCTCTTGACAAGATTAGCCACAGTCGGAGAAAGCACCGCCTCCCCACTCCTGTTAAGTCTTGATACCTCGCTGGTTTCTTTGCCTGTACTAAGCATATCATCAAGTTCGTTAATCTTATCCTCAAGCTTCTTTAGCACCTGGGCTCTTTTACTTCCATAAACCTTGAGAGTTATAGCCGTATCAAGCGCAAATATTTCACTTTCTGAGGCTTCACTTTTTTTCTAAATCTGAAGCTTTACTTTGACTGCTCATCTCTTTGCTGTTAGGCTCTAAAAATACCGCTTCCTTCCGTTTTTACCTTTCTGCTTCTCACATGAAGCTAAAACAGTAACCGTAATAGAAGTAATAGGTACGAGATTTTTTTCTTGAAACAACATTCATATTAAACTTAAACTCCATTTTTTTCTTTAACCCGCTTATTTTTATTTAGTAAAAAGCGACTTTGTTCATATTGTTTTTGTAAAAAAACTATACATTTATCTTACCTTACAAAAATACTGTATACTAATACTGTTTGCGTGTAAAAAAAGCATGAAAACCCCTATGCACTTTGGCTCTTAAGATTTTTCATGCTTTCTACATTTGTAGTAATATCTACCACATATCTGCTAATTCATAAATAAGTTTTTTTCGGTTTTCTCCCAGCCAAGGCAAGGGTCTGTAATAGACTTACCATATACATGCTCATTTTCTTTCTGGTCGCCATCTTCAATATAGCTCTCTATCATAAGTCCTTTGACTATCTTCCTTATGTCCGCTGACACATTTCTACTGTGAAGTACGTCCTTACTTATACGAATCTGCTCCATAAACTGCTTTCCAGAGTTGGAATGATTGGTGTCCACCACGATAGCTGGGTTTGCAAGGTCACGCTCTGCATAGAGCCTTATTACTTCCTGAAGGTCTTCATAGTGATAGTTAGGTATGTTTCTACCATACTTATCTACCGCACCACGGAGTATGGTATGAGCAAGAGGATTGCCTGTTGACTCTACCTCCCAGCCTCTATAAAAGAAATGTATGTGCACTATGTGCAGCTACTACAGAGTTCATCATGACGGTTAAATCACCACCTGTAGGATTCTTCATTCCTACTGCACCCTCTATACCTGAGGCTGTAAGCCTGTGTCCCTGATTCTCCACACTCCTTGCACCGATTGCAACATAGTTTAACACATCCGAAAGATATCTGTGATTTTTCAGGATAAAGCATCTCGTCTGCACAGGTAAATCCTGTCTCCTTGATTGCCCTTATATGAAGATTTCTGATGGCTATCACACCTTTTTAGCATATCTTCACCCTTCTCAGGGTCAGGCTGGTGAAGCATGCCCTTGTAGCCTGTGCCTACAGTTCTTGGCTTATTGGTATATATTCTTGGAACGATAAATATCTTATCCTTTACCTTTTCCTGAACCTTGGCAAGCCTTGATATATAGTCAATAACAGGGTCCTCGTGGTCAGCAGAGCAAGGTCCTATCACGAGAAGCATCCTGTCATCTTCGCCGGTGATTATATCACTTACAGCCTTATCCCTATTCTTAACTATCTCTCCCATTTCCTCTGTAATAGGATATTCTTCCTTAAGTTCCTTGGGTACAGGTAATTTTCTCTTAAAATTCATATTCATCTCCATATCTTTTTCCTGCCATGTCATAAAAATATCTCAACCCTCTGTTCATACAACACCAGGTTGAGATTTATTCTACTATAACTTACAGGAATTGTATAGTGCTTTATTATGCTAAAGCAAAGCTCCTGCTATGAAAGTTTGTTATATATCTTATTACCTGCAAACTGAATAACCTGTACAAAGATAACAAGAATCAAGCTTGTAATTACCAGATAATTGATGTTCCAAGCCTGATAACCGTAGCGGATGGCCACATCACCAAGGCCTCCGGCACCAAGAGCTCCTCCCATTGCTGAGTAGCCTACAACGGATATGGAGGTTAAGATTATCCCTGAGATGATACCGGGAATCGCTTCCTTTATGATTACCTTGGTTACAATCTGCATATCAGTCGCTCCCATACTCTTTGCAGCCTCAATAACTCCCTTGTCTACACTCCTCATGGCTGTCTCTATTACTCTTGCTACAAAAGGGATGGTCGCTATGGTAAGAGGCACAATTGCAGCAGTTGTTCCTATTGCCTTCCCTGCTATAAACCTGGTTACAGGTATCAGAATAACCATAAGGATGATGAAAGGAAAGCTTCTAAATACATTTACAATAAAGTCTAGAACACTGTACACCACCTTATTAGGCTTAAGTCCGTCGCTGGCAGTTAAGGTAAGGATGCCCGCAGGTATGAAGCCTAAAATCACAGCAAACAATGTGGCAAAGAAGCTCATATAAAGAGTCTCTCCACACGCTTTAAGTATAATATCTAACATCAGATTACCTCCCATTTCACACCCTGTTCTTTAAGGAAGGCAAAGACCTTGTCCTTCTCCTCTTCCTTTATCTGAACAGTAAGACTTCCTAGCACAGTTCCCCCTAAAATCGTCAAGCCTGGCCCATATTATAGAGGCTTCAACTCCAAGCTCCTTTGCCATCATGGCAATGACAGGCTTATCGGCAGTTTCATTGTCAAAGAAAATATGCATATTTATGCCGCCACTTGGAAGCATGTCAAGGTTTTCTCCAAGAAATGCCTTTACATTCTTGTCAGGATTAATAAAAATATCCTCAGGCCTGCCCTCCGCCACCATCTTACCGTCTTTAAGAAAGGCTACTCTCTCACAAATCTGCTTAACCACATCCATCTGATGAGTTACGACTATGATTGTAATTCCAAGCTCTTTATTTATATGCTTAAGTAAATCCAGGATTTCCCTGGTAGTCATAGGGTCAAGGGCTGAGGTTGCCTCATCACATAGAAGCACCTTAGGTTCAAGAATAAGTGCCCTTGCGATAGCCACCCTCTGCTTCTGTCCACCAGAAAGCTCTGAGGCCTCTTATCGATTTTTATCTAACAGCCCTACAAGCCTAAGCATCTTGGTAACCCTCTCCTTTACCTCAGGAGATTTCTCTTTCTTTCCTGCAAATACTAGTGGAAGAGCCACATTTTCGTACACATTTTTACGTGAAAGGAGGTTAAAGTTCTGAAATATCATGCTGACTTCTTTTCTTAGGCTGTTAATCTTTGCAGTATCAAGCTCCTCTATTTTTCTGCCAAGAACCTGTACGCTTCCCGAGCTGAATTTCTCAAGTCCGTTAAGACAGCGAAGAAGGGTAGATTTACCTGCTCCACTATGCCCTATTATGCCGTAGACTGTGCCATCTTCGATGTTAAGGCTCACATCACTAAGCACCTTCACTTCCCCGTAGTTTTTCTCCAAATGTTCAACTGTTATCATTTTCTCTCCATCTCTCTTATATAGCTTAACAATATGATAAAGCTGTCAAAATCTCGTATCAATCCGTGATACAGGAATGACACCTCTTTGCTTCTAAAAAACCTTGTAAGGTATTCATAACATAAAAGTCATATAGATAGGTCACACCTTCTCTCCTTGACTCTTCCATTTTGGAATAGTATAAGGCGAAAGCATAACCTATCTTTATATGTACCCGATATGGGTTTTATTCATTTTTAGAATGCAGGGATTACTGAACCCTGATACTTCTCTTCAATAAACTTCTTCACTTCATCAGAAGTAAATGCCTTCTTAAGAGCCTGAATCTTCTCTAAGTTCTCGTTTCCGCTCTTTACTACCAGGTCATTGAAGTACTGCTTGATAGAAACTGAGTCTGTGCTTTCAAGTATGAGGGAGTCGCTCTTAGGATTAAGTCCTGCTCCAAGTGCATAGTTACCATTGATTACCGCTGCATCCACATCGCTTAAGGTAACAGGGAGGCTCGCTGCTTCAACCTCTGAGAACTTGAAGTTATGAGGGTTCTCTTCAATGCTTGTAAGATTGTAAAGGTCCCCTGTCTCTTTAAGCTTGATAAGTCCATTATCTGCTAAGAGAGCAAGTGCTCTTGACTCATTTGAACCATCATTTGGAATAGCTATAGTTGCGCCATCCTTTAACTCCTTGATATCTTTGATTTTCTTTGAGTAAAGTCCCATTGGCTCAAGGTGAATCTCTGCTATTGATACAAGGTTAAGCTTTCTTTCCTTGTTATCATTCTCCATATATCTGGTTGTCTGATAGTAGTTGGCATCAAGCTCACCTTCCTGAACAGCTGTATTTGGCTGAACATAGTCGTTAAACTCTACTACCTTTACCTTGTATCCTTCCTTCTCAAGGATAGGTACTACAGCACCCTTAACTATCTCCTGATGAGGAACAGGGGTTACACCGATAGATATTTCCTTATCATCGCTCTTGGCACCTCCTGCCGCTCCACAGCCTACAAGTGATACTGCTAAAATTCCTGAAAGAACTAAAGCTCCTAATTTTTTTAACACCATTCTTCTTCATATATTTTCTCCTCTTTTCTTTTAGTTTCGCCTGTCAAAATATTTGACCTGCAGTTATACAGCCTTACAAATACCGTTTGCACTTTGACTCCTGATTTGTATTTGCTTTCTGTGTGACTTATTCTATACTAAAAGTTTTGATATTACAAATACATTAAATCAATACTTTGTTATAGATTTTTAGTTATATCAAATCCATTTTCATATACATAGTTGGCGTTTTTCGTGTATAATGATGAAAATTTATTATCCCACATACGCTTGTGGCAAGCGTTTTTGCTGTTCTAATTACTATTACGTTATACAGAGTTTTCGAAAAGGAGGTAGTCAATTGGCTTATAAACTAAGTATTACACCCGGAATTGAAAGGCTTACAGAGGTATGTCTTCTAAATTCAAGAATAAACTCAGATTTATATAAGGAGCTTGATATCAAGCGCGGGCTCCGTGACATAAACGGTGCCGGAGTCAGGGCAGGACTTACCAAGATATCAACCATCAACTCTTTTTAAGATGGTTGACGGCGTTAAAACTCCCTGTGAAGGCGAGCTATATTACCGTGGTATAGATATACACGAGCTTACTGACGGCTTTATAGGCGAGAAGCGCTTTGGCTTTGAAGAGATGACCTATCTCCTGCTCTACGGCAAGCTTCCTACAGAAGTAGAGCTTACTGACTTTATAAAGGAGCTGGCCAACCAAAGGGCACTTCCCCGCAATTTCGTAAGGGATGTAATCATGAAGGCTCCAAGCAAGGACATGATGAATACTTTGGCAAGAAGTGTGCTTACCCTTTATTCTTATGACTCTCTTGCTGATGATATTTCACTGCCGAATGTGATGCGCCAATGCCTCAACCTCATAGCTGTCTTTCCTATGCTTTCGGTATATGGCTATCATGCACACAATCACTACAATAACGGAAAGAGCTTGTATATCCATCAGCCCAAGAAGTCGCTTTCTACGGCAGAGAATATACTTAGGCTCCTTCGCCCTGATAAAAAATATACAGATATAGAGGCTACCGTACTAGACCTCGCCCTTGTCCTTCACATGGAGCATGGAGGTGGTAACAACTCTACCTTTACTACACATGTAGTAACATCCTCAGGAACCGATACCTACTCAGCCATAGCCGCAGCTCTCGGCTCCCTTAAAGGCCCTAAGCATGGTGGTGCTAATATCAAGGTTATGGGTATGTTTGAAGACCTGAAGAAAAATGTAAAAAGACCTTAAAGACGAGGAAGAGGTTGGCTTGTATCTTAGAAAGCTTCTCCACAAGGAGGCATTTGATAAAAAAGGCCTTATCTATGGTATGGGACACGCTGTTTATTCAATCTCTGATCCACGTGCAAATATCTTCAAGGGTTACGTGGAAAGGCTTGCTAAATCTAAGGGAAATGATGCAGACTATGCTCTATACAGTATGGTTGAGAGGCTTGCACCTAAGATTATAGGCGAGGAAAGGCATATCTACAAGGGAGTAAGTGCCAATATCGACTTCTACAGTGGTCTTGTATATCATATGCTTGGACTTCCTCCTGAACTCTATACTCCTATCTTTGCCTGTGCAAGGATAACCGGCTGGAGTGCACACAGGCTTGAGGAGCTTATAAATACTGACAAAATAATAAGACCTGCCTATGTAAGCGTTCAGGACACAGAGCCTTATGTACCGATGTCGGATAGATAGGATAAATATTGCTAGCATGTTTCACGCCATAGACATATTTTCTATATGCTTCACATACGATTAAAAGACATAATTCCTGCCAGTATATACTTACTGACAGGAATTATTCTAATTATTAGTAATACTTAATTCAAAAACAAATCTACTAGTATTATAAAAAAATTGAGTAAATTCATAATTCACTCTATACTTGATCGCAACACGATAAATGGCTATTTTAACCAATAAATTAATTATCTTTTTTTAACTATCTTTTTTTCATTATTTTTCCCTCCTTTCATTTTTAATTTTTATTAAATGTGTTTTTACTAGAACTAGTGAAAAACATAGTTGAACCTCCTTTCGAATTTTTTTCATAATTAAATAAATCTTTTAACTATTCACTCTTAAAATAGTCGTGCGAACTCGCACGTTTTAAAATATTTTACCCCAAATTACGGGTGTTTATTTATTCATATTTCAGGTACCCGTAGAAATGTAAAACTTATTGTGTTTTCAAAAATCTCCTGTATATAGCTATTTTATGAGTTTTTTTGAAAATATCGATGCAGAATACCATATTTTTTTGTATAAAAAAAGAAGAACTTATTTAAAGTTCTTCTCAAAAATACTGTATTTAACTCTTAGCTATTACTTAATAATGGTAAAAGTAACGCTTTCATAAATATCTTTAACAGAATAATCGCTAATCAATTCAAGTTTTTTTGATATTCTAAAATGGTCTTAATCTTTTTCTATAATAAGCTTTCTCTTTCTATTTTTCTTGGGATTTACATTTAGGAAGCTCAATTCCAAGCAACTTCGTCTTGTCCTTAATTCTTTTACCATCACCTACAAGTCTTATTGTTCTGCTAATACCTGTTTTAGAATATTTTTTATTCTCATATGACTTAGCCGTAATTGTATTCTTACATATTAATATCCTTCTTAGAACATAATGTCTCAGCTGAAGATTTTTCAATAGAATTTGGCATAGCTTTGCTAGTACCACCTTCAGTTTTACTCCTACTAATAGCAAGATTCTTTGTTCTTACTTGAATTATTTGATAATGTTGAAACTTTGCATGTTCATATAATGGTGGCTCTTTAACTATCTCATAACCATTCCCAGATATTTTAAGGGGCAAAAAATCTCCTGTAATAACTTTTTTACCTTCCCAGTAATCCCATTTAATAGTAATTTTTGTTTCCATCATCTTTTTAATTCTTCCTCTTATTTCTGCCTCAATATTTTTTTCAAGTAATGCCTTAGTATTACCGGAAAGAATTTCAATAATATTCTTCAAAAAAACTTGCGCTTGTTAATAAAAATACATTGAATAAACAGCATCGGAAATACAAAGGTCAAAAATAATCAAGTTTAGCATTTAAGGTAAATTCAAGCTCTTTATTTTTAGACTTATCTAAATATTGTTTTTTTACCACTCCAACTTCGTAGTCCCCGTTATAAATAAGCTGTGCTACAAGAGTATTATTGATATAGAGGATACGAGGCTTTTTAAATTCTTGTAATATTTTTTTCCAATATATTTATCTATTATTTTTCTTTAATTTCTCGTTCACATCAAATTCTTCAAAATAATCTCCAATATCGTCCCATATTGTTTTCTTTTTCTTTATTCTTGCCACTATTCTTCCAGTTATTACATAATTCATCCATTTTATCAAAACGAATTTTTACTTAATTCCTTAATAAATGTTTTTTTGTTTTATGATTATCATAGTATATTCTTTTTTTCTTTGTTCTTTTATATCCTCTTCACAATAATATAATATACATTCTGCATAATTTCCATCTCTGCCGGCTCTTCCAACTTCTTGGCTATAGCTTTCTATGTCATTTGGCATATCCCAATGTACAACGTACCTTATATCTCCCTTATCAATACCCATTCCAAAGGCATTGGTTGCAACCATAATTTTTAGTCCTTCCCTCAGCAAAGTCTTCAAATGCCTTCTTTTTTTCCTGTTTTTTTATGCATTTTTACCATAGGTACCTACTAACTAAAAAAAGTTCTTCTTTTTCAAGATATACTGCCAGCTTTTCTACTGTTTCAATTAATGAACAGTAAATAATTCCACTTTCTTTTTCATCGCAATTTTAAGTACTTATATAATGTGGATTTTTTTATATCTGGGAGTGCTTATATTTTTTTATTTTTTTGGCTCAAGATTTTCTCTTTGGCTATCGTTACAAAACTCCTTGGCTTCCTCTATTTCTAAAAGTTTCTTAATATCTCTTTTTACTATCTTAGGAGCAGTAGCTGTAAATGCTGCAACTACCGGGCGTTTTTCTAACCTCTTTATGAAGGCAAGAACTTCTAAATAAGACTCTCTAAAATTAAATCCATACATTGAAATACAATGCGCCTCATCCACTACTAAGAGACTAATTGTAATATTCTCTATCAAACTTATAAATTTTGGCTTTGTTAGCCTTTCCGGGGATAGATATAGAATTTTTATTTGGTTTTTAGCCAGCATGTATTTCATCTTGATTGATTCCTCTTCAGTTAAATCACCATGAAGCATTGCAATTTTTTCACTCAATTCGGAATTAGTCTCCTCTAATTTATTCTTAAGATTTCTAACCTAATTCTCCATCAAAGCAATTAACGGGCTAACTACAATAGTTAAACCATTAAGCATTATTGCAGGCAACTGATAGCAAAGAGTCTTTCCACTGCCTGTAGGAAGAATTGCTAAGCAATCCTTTTTTTCTAGTATGGTATTAATTATTTCTTCCTGTTTCTCCCTAAAGCTATCAATGCCAAAGTATTTATGTGCCACTTCTAATAAATCATTATTTTCCATTTATTTATACTTCCTTTAACACATTTTTAAAAATTATATAAGCTGTATGAGTGCGATACCCCAGAGAGCTATTTTTATTTAACAGGCAATTTCGGAGAAATTTCCTATCACATAAAAACAGCTCCATAAACAGTTTCCCATCTATGGAGCTTAATTATCAACCCTTAGCTTTTATTCTATCATTAAATCCTAAATCTTAGCTAAGCTCAACCTTAACCGCCTCATAAGGCTTGAATTCATTCTTTAGGTCATAGATGTTATGGCCTGTATATTCGCCTAAAAGACGTCCATTAATTGAGTAATAACGTACAAACTTCTTGTCAGAAACTGATGTCCAGTGCTCTTCATTCCAGGTCATATATCCGTCAGGATCTGTCTTTTCTGCTTTAAGAAATACATCCACCTGTCTGCCTGCGATTAAAGTGTCGATAAGCCCCTGTTCATCAAGCTCTACTGTAGTTTTGTTTACAGTATCATAAACCTTCAATAATTCCATTTCTCTTCTCCTCGTATAATATTAGCTTTCCTAACAATACCTGCAAGTTCATCCAAAGGTATTATAGTAATGTCTAACATGATACAACTATTTATAGCTAAAGTCAATTACATAGGTCTGTTAACCTCATCAGCTACAAACTGAACCTTAGGTCCGATTACAACCTGAACGGAAGTCTTACTAGGCCTTATAATACCTGCAACACCGGCTGATTTAATCTTCTTCTCATCAACTGCGGTATAGTCCCTAACTTCAATTCTAAGTCTTGTAATACAGTTATCAACTGAAGTTACATTTTCCTTTCCACCAAGTCCTTCAAGGATTATCTTTGCAACCTCTGTAAAGTCACCATTTGCAAGAACTGCCTTCATCTCTTCTGCATTGTCAGCATCATCTTCTCTACCCGGTGTCTTAAGGTTAAATGTAACAATAGCAAATCTAAATACCGCATAGAATACAATAGCGGCAGCAATCCCTAACGGAAGGATGAGCCAGGTCTTCTGTGCAAGTGGAAGCTGTGAACTAAATACAAGGTCGGTAAGACCTGCTGAGAATGAAAAGCCTGCTCTAAATCCAACTGCCACAGTAATTACCGTAAATACACCGTAAAGGATGGCGTAGATTAAGTAAAGACCCGGTGCAAGGAACATAAATGCAAATTCGAAAGGCTCTGTAACACCGCAGATAAATGCACATATGGCTGCTGCACTTAAGAGTGACACTGCATATTTCTTCTTCTCAGGCTTTGCTGAACGAATCATCGCAAAAGCTGCTGCCGGGAGACCAAACATCATACAAGGGAAGAAGCCTGACATATACATACCTGTAGTTCCTGCTGTACCGGTATTTCCCCAGAAGTTACCAAGGTCGTTGATACCTCTGCATCAAACCAGAATACTGAGTTAAGCGCGTGGTGAAGGCCAAAAGGAATAAGCAGACGGTTAAAGAATGCGTAGATACCTGCTCCTACTGCACCAAGGCTTACTATTGACTTACCAAATCCAATGAGTCCACCGTAAATTACAGGCCAGATAAAGAAGAGTATTCCTGATACCACTACTGATACCATGGCTGTAACTATTGCTACCGAACGCTTTCCTGAGAAAAATGCAAGTGCATCAGGTAGTTTAGTGTTCTTAAACTTGTTGTAGCAAACTGAACCTATAATACCTGCTAAAATACCTATGAACTGGTTCTGAATCTTGCCAAAAGGCAACATTTGCTTCGGCCTGTGTCATAATTGCGATTGCATCTGATGAAAGAAGAGTAGTTATCATAAGCCAGGATACAAGACCTGCAAGTCCTGCTGTACCGTCCTTATCATCAGCCATACCAACTGCAACACCTATAGCAAAGAGCCATGACATATTGTCAATGAGGGCTGCACCTGCTTTGATTAAAAAGAAACCTAAGATTTCAACTGTTCCTGTGATATCACCACCCTGCATAACATGTGGTGAAAGTGCGTAACCTATACCCATAAGAATTCCCGCTACAGGAAGGCAGGCAACAGGTAACATCAACGAGCGTCCTAATTTTTGCAAATACTTCATCATAATAATTGTTCCCCTTTCTTAGTTAACCCAAAGAAATATTTAATTAAAAGTTCTCCTTAAGGAAGGATTCAAGTACTGTGTAAGCCTCATCTTCATCCTCTCCCTCAACAGTGACAACAATGCTGTTGCCCTGTTTTACCCCTAGAGCCATAACCGCCATCAGCCTTTTAAGGTCAGCTTCTTTGCCATTTTCCTCATTAAGAATCTTGATATCACTCTTAAATGAGGCTGCCTGCTTTACCAAAAGTCCCGCAGGCCTTGCATGTATGCCAGCTTCTGCGACTACGGTATAATTTATCTTCTTCATATTCTCCTCCTTCCTTATATATTTCTTACTGCTTTTCTAAGCGAAAGTACCTTTGCAGGAGATACAGAGAGCTCATCTATTCCCATATCCACAAAAGTCCTTGTAAGTGCTGTGTCACCTGCCAGTTCACCACAAATACCTATCCATATCCCGTTTTTATGGGCATTGTCACAGGCCATCTTAATAAGCATAAGGACAGCTTTATGGTGAGGATTATAAAACTCTGCCAGATTTTCATTCTGCCTGTCTATGGCAAGGGTGTACTGGGTAAGGTCATTGGTTCCAACGCTGAAAAAATCAACTTCTCTTGCCAGCTCATCGCTAATTAGTGCTGCTGCAGGAGTCTCTATCATTATACCAAGTTCAGGATTGCCAATAGTTATGCCCTGAGCAATCAGCTCCTCCTTCACCTCGTCAACAATTATCTTTATCCTCTTTACTTCCTCCACTGAGGTTATCATAGGAAACATAATCCCAACATTCCCTAATGCAGATGCCCTAAATATCGCTCTTAACTGAGTCTTAAATAAGTCCTTTTTATCAAGGCAGATTCTTATTGCCCTATATCCAAGTGCAGGGTTATCTTCTTCATTAAGTCCGAGATAGCCGACCTTTTTATCTGCACCTATATCAAGCGTCCTGATAATGACTTTCTTCCCGTCAAGCCTCTCTACAACTTCCTTATAGCTTTCAAACTGTTCTTCTTCACTGGGAGCTTCACTTCTTCCAAGATATAAGAATTCACTTCTAAATAGCCCTATTCCTCCTGCATCATTATCTATAACTCTATCTACATCTTTTTCACTTCCGATATTGGCAAATATCTCTATCTTTCTGCCATCACGAGTTACATTTTCCTTTCCCTTAAGCTCTGAAAGCAGGACATTTTCAAGGCTTAATTCCTTTATAAGCTTGTCTAGTGCCTCTTTAGCTTTGAAGTCAGGCTCTATATACAGTTTACCGTTTACAGCATCTACCGCTGCCTCCCTGCCTTCAAGTTCAGTTAGAGTCACACCTCCAAAATCAACCTTCACAATTGCAGGGATACCGAGGCTTCTTGCAAGTATGGCTGTGTGTGAGTTTGAAGAGCCCTTCCTTGTAACAAAGGCCAAGACCTTTGATTTATCCATATTTATAGTCTCTCCCGGAGTCAGATCCTCAGCCAAAATGATGACCGCCTCATCACCTTCCAGTACGGCTTCAGCCTTACCTGTAAGCTTCCTTATGACCCTGTTTGATACATCAAGTACATCCACTGACCTTGCCTTCATATAGTCATCATCCATGTCGGCAAAGGTTTTGGAAAACACCTTTCCTGTCTCAAAGACCGCATACTCAGCGCAAAGCCTGTCTTCATTTATGAGGTTTTGGATGTTTTCGGTATAATCAAGGTCCTCAAGCATCATTTTATGGATGTCAAAAATGAGTGCATTCTCTTCTCCAACCTTATCTATAGCCTCTTCGTATAGCCCTTCAAGCTCGGATTTTGCTTCATCAAGAGCTGCATTTAGCCTAGCCAGTTCTTTGTCTGTATCCTCAACCACTTTCCTTTCAGGCACGTACTCATCACCACCAAAGACCGCAATCTTACCAAAAACAGCTCCTTCTGATACCCCATTTCCACTAAACTCTCTCATAATCTCCTCCGATTATTTAAGGTATTTGATGATTACGTCACCCTTATTTACAGCTTGAGGCTTAGTATATGTAAGCTTCTTACACTGTTCCGGATTGCATATGATAACAGGGGTCTCAAGTTTGTAGCCTGCCTGCTTTACTTTTTCAAAATCTACTACAACAAGCAAATCACCGGCCTTTACTTCATCTCCTTCTTTTACCTTTACCTCAAAGCCCTCACCCTTAAGGTTTACGGTGTCAAGTCCTATATGTAAAAGTATGTCTATGCCATCCTTTGTGGTAAGGCCTATAGCGTGTGAAGTTGGAAATACTGTGGTAACAGTCCCACATACAGGCGAGTAAAGCTCATTCTCCTCAGGTATAACCGCCACTCCCTTTCCTACCATTTCCTCGCTAAAGGTCACATCCGGCACATCCTTGATACTTATAAGTCTGCCCTTTACAGGCGATACAATCTCAAGCTCTTTTTTCTTAAAAAACATAAATTCTCCTTTCAGTGCAGGACACCTTATCCTGCCTTTACCATTTAACTAAACAAGTCGTTTATTCTCTTTAACTGAATTGCAAAGTAAAGCATTTCTTCCTCTGTAAATCTCCGCTTGTACTCCATTGCAACAAAGTCACTCACCTTCACAGCCATCTTCCATTCCTTAGGATAGTTTTCTTTTATAAATCTAAGGAGCTTTTCATCCCCCTTTTCCTTAATTGGATATGCCATGACTAACCTGTAGCTAAGAAGCTTTATCCCTGTCACAAAGCTGTCAACTTCAACGCATTCCCTGCTTAAGCCCTCAAACTCAGCTATAATCAAGTTAAGGATATCTCCCATCATCTTGGTGATTATCCAGGTATCTCTTACCTTGATGTTAAATTCTGCATTTACAAAATGTATAGCTAGAGATGCCGCTTCATCCACTGGCAGCTTATAGCCAAGCCTTTCGTAAATAAGCGAAACAGCCTGAGTGCCTATCCTATATTCAAGAGGATAAAATCGTCTTATCTCGTTTTTCCATTGGAATCGGAAAGACCTGCCCCTCTTCAACCCTCCTTATTGCAAAGCTGATATGGTCGGTAAGCGTCAGATAAATATTGGGATGAAGCTCGGTATCAAGTCTTTCTTTAGCATAAGAAATAATCTCATTTGACACCTGAAGGTATTCTAGTGGAATTCCTGTCAGCAGATTCTTAAACCGCCTTAAGGCCTCCTCATCCTCTATCTTAAATATTTTATCTGCGTCAGCTTCTTTTTAGTATATCACCCTTTTTTTCTTCCCAAAGCCGATACCTTTGCCCATGACAACTACTTCTTTTGCCATCATCATCTTTTTGAGCTGACCACATTATTATTAATAATTCCTTCTATAATCACATCGATTCTCCACATTATGGAAGGCAAAATATGCTTTTAAAACATCCTTACTATAAAAAAACCCAAACTTCACAGACAAATAATCATTTGTCTGCAAAATTTAGTTTTGCCCTCTCGGTAACAATCCGTCAATATTTATAAGGCGAGTATACTACGGTTTGCCACCTTTGTCAATATTTTATATTTTGGCTGTCATTTCACTTCACATTTCAACAGATTTAACTATTTTTTGCTGCACTTATATCCTGTATACATGGTTAATATAAAACACACCAGGGTTGCAACAGCCCAAAACTTATGATTCTTCATCTCTCTTCCTCCTTTGATGGTTGGTTTGTTATCATCATTATATCAGATATTTACGTCTTTGTGCAACTACAGTATCCCTACCCTCTCCATAAACTTCCTTAAAAGGCCTGCATTTCCATTGTACTGATAACCGTCTATCCCGCATTCATAGGCACCTTTTACATTATTTGCCAAATCATCTATGAAAAAGCATTCCTCAGCCTTTAGGTTATAAGTGTTTAGCACATAGTCAAAAAACGCCCTGTCTGGCTTTACTTCCTTGATATCGGCAGACACTATCTTTGCATCCAAAAGCTTAAAGGCTTCAATTTTATCTTCGTATTTATGAAAAGACTCAGCCGCATTTGAACAAAGATATAGCTTATATCCCTTGTGTTTCAGGTCTTTCATAAGTTCAAGCATCTCTTCACTCTCAGTCTTATACACATACCAGGTTGAAAGTACGTCTTTTGCAAGAGGGTGATACTTTTCTTCCAAATCCTTTATGATTTCTTCGTATACCTCTTCCTCACTTAGCACTCCCTTATCCGCATCTGCCCAGGCACGGGTGTAGACGATTTTTGTACTTTAAGTAATTAATCAGCTTAACATCCTTAGTATACATAGACAAAAATATAATCAGGTGAAAAATCCATAATTACGTTTCCCATGTCAAATAATATGTTTTTTTGTACATTACATTCTCTCCTTATAATAATTTGGTGTGACTCAAAATGCTTCTTAAATATATTTCCAAAATATCTCTGGTCTCTATATCCCTACCATATAAGCCACTTCTGAGATTCTTGCCTGTGGGTCTTTAAGCGACTTACAAGCCTTTTTTAAGCCTGGTAGAGTAAGTATTTCCACAAAGGTATAGCCGGTTTCTTTCTTAAATAAATGACTTAAATAGCTTTCACTTACCTTCAAATACTCTGAGGTAGATAATATGTTTATTTCCTTCATATAGTTTTCTTTGATATACTCAATTGCTTTTAATGATATTGATATGCTTTGAGTTGACTGTAAGCCTCAGCTTCTTATCTATCTCTTCCATCAGAGCAGCTTTGTCTGTATCTTTGTTTACACTACAAAGTAAAATATTATTATTTACCTTTTCTATGGCCCTTTTAAGTGCCTTATCTAACTGTGCATCATCAAATGGCTTTAAGAGATAGTCACTTATGCTTAAATCAATTCCTTTTTTTGCATACTCAAATTCATTAAATGCTGTTATCATGATTGTAACAGGCATATAAGTCTCATAAACCTTTTCTATCATTTGGAGCCCATCCATTACAGGCATCCTTATATCGGTAATAACAATGTCGGGCTTCAGCTTAGTTATAAGGCTAAGACCTTCTCCACCATTTTTTGCTTCTCCTATGACCTGACAATCATAGCTTTCCCAATCTGTAGTTATTACCAGACCTTTTCTAACTATTTCCTCATCTTCAACAACCACAATTCTATACATTATTATCCCTTATATCCTTTTTTATCTTGATTTGAATATTGGTACAGTCTCCACTTATAAGACTAAGTCCATATTCCTCACCGTAATAGAGTTTAATTCTTTTATTTACATTATAAAGTCCTATACTGTTACTGTCTATATCATTAACAATTTTATCAAAGTCTCCTTCAAAGTTATTTCCGTTATCTTTTTACATTAAATATGAGATTATCCCCTTCTTTACGCCCTGTTATCTCAACTATGCCCTTTTCGGTTATAAGCTCCATCCCATCGTATAATCGCATTTTCAACGATTGGCTGCAGCAATAGTTTGGGAATACGATAGCCGTACATATCCTCAGGCACATTTAGCTTAAACTCAAATCTGTCTTTATACCTCTCCATCTGTATGTATAAATAACTTTTTACCAGACCAAGCTCATCCTCCACAGTGACAATAGTTTCATTGAAATTCATATTTGCCTTAAGTATATTGCCAAACTCAGTAACTATCTTTGCTATCTTATCCACCTTATTTAATTTTGCTTCCCACTTTATAGAATCCAAAGTATTATACAAAAAAATGGGGATTTATCTGAGACTGTAAGGCTTTAACTTCTATTTTTTCAAGCAGTTCTCTCTTTTCAATATCCTCCTTATGGTATTTGTCTATTCTTCCAAGCAAGTTGTAGAAGGCATTTTCTATATTATGTATTTCTTCTATTTCGTTACTTGCATCTGTCGGTATAGATGTTTTTGTGATCCATATCCATCACTTTTTTTGCAAGCATATTAATAGGTTCAACAATTTTTCCCGCAAGTATGCTCACAATAACAAAAGCAATTGCCAAGGTGGTTACAAGGGCTGTAAGCACAGCCGCAGACACCATCTTCGTATCTGCCTTCACATATTCATTTTCCAAAAATCCCATTATAATTATATTTTTTTGTTTTTATATGTAGAATATGTATAGGTCTTCTCAATTTCCTTTTTATATTTCTCAAAATAAAGAGAATTTATTCTAACATTTTTTTCCCCTGAAGGTTGGTGTCATTGTATATCTCCGAATCATTTTCCGAAAAAAATTGCAAACTTCAACATGCCTATATAGCTCGAATCCAAGCCCTTAAAGAGCTCCTGTATATATTCTCTTGAAAAGTCTACGATAATAAGGCCTATAAGTTTATTTTTTTATCATATATTCTTCTTGTAAGTGAAAATGCATTTGTTTTTCCGTCTTCCCATATATACATATTGGGAATTAAAATATCATTCTTTCCTTCTCTTGCACTTTTTTTAGTACGCCCCATTCTCCAAAGCTCTCTAAATCATACATTGCAGGGATTTCATCAGTTGAATACCTCCTTTTTACCATCTGTGCTTAGTATATGTACCGCAATGTATTTATACTTATTTCCAAGTCCACCATAGACTTTATCACCGAGAACTTTAGAACCGTGATTCTCTCCGTTAACTGCTTTTTTTACATCCTCATCATCTGCCAGCATATCAATATAGCTTTCCGACTCGGCAATAGAGTCGTCAAACAGAGTTCCTGCTATGTGTAGGATTTCTTCTATATGCTTTTTCTCCGTATATTTTGCTGGATATCCCTGAATATAAAAGAGAAAAAATCCCAAAAAGTATTATTATGATAAAGGCAAAGATTAATATCCACACCGTTATATATCTCCTAAAACTCTTATTTGGGATTTTTTCTCTAAACATATTTGCTCCTATACTACTGATACTTTGCCCTTACTTATTATGTTAAAAAGCACGAAGGAAAGCAAAGTCGCTACTGTGAGTATACTTGCAAGTGCCGCCGCTGTTCCGAAGCTGGCTCTTACTACCTCAGTATATATGGCAACTGATATGGTAGCTGTTTTACCTGTGTAAAGCATAATGCTGGAACTTAATTCATTAATGGTGCTTATCCAGCTAAGAATTGCTCCACTCACTATACCCGGCATCATTATCCTTACAGTCACCTTAAAGAAGGACTTCATAGGTGTTTCTCCAAGGCTTATGGAAGCCTCTTCCACACTGCTGTCTATCTGCTGTAATATAGCACTTGAAGACCTTACCGTATAAGGCATCTTTCTTATTATGTATGCTATTATCAAAATCAAAGGTGTTCCTGCTATTAGGATAGGTCCTTTATTGTAGGTTATAAGTAAGCTTATACCAAGCACCGCACCCGGAATAACGTATGGGAACATTACAAGTATGTCCATTATTGTTGCTGACTTTCCGCGCCTATTCGTTATTAAAAACGCAATAAGTACGCTTAAAAGTATTATAACAAAAATTGCAATAGTTGAAAATGTAAAAGTATTTACTATATTGTGTCCAAGCTTAAAGAAAATACTCTTATAGCTCTCCAGTCCAAAGCCTTCCGTAAATACAGGTCCGTTTGTGTTTATAAATGAAGTTACAATAACCACAACCTGTGGTAAAAATGTTATAAACGCAAAGACAAATAAGAGTAATGACAAAGCAATTTTCTTAGGCTTAGGTAAATCCTTTTTTGAAGGTGGTCTTAGTGCGCTCATTGTATAGTTCTTACGGCTTACAATGAATTTCTGTACTAAAAGAACTGTAAGAGAGCATATAACTATGATAATGCTGAGTGCACTCGCCATGCCTGCATTTCCACCTGTCTCACTCATGTACTCTTCGTAAACCATAACCGGAAGAACCTTATATCCCTCACCTATAAGCATTGGAGTACCAAAGTCTGCAAGACTTGACATAAACACCATGATTGCGCCTGCAAAGATGGTAGGCTTTATCACAGGAAATGTCACTGTAAACAACCTTCTAAGCCTGCTGGCTCCCAGATTCTCACTGGCTTCTTCAAGTGAAGAATCAATGCTGTTAAGGGCACCTGCCACATAGAGGAAGATATATGGGTAGAGCTTCAATGTAAATACCAGGATTATTCCCAAAAATCCATAGATGGAAGGAAAAGTTAATTCCCAGTACATTGAGCCCCTTAGTGATTACTCCGTTTCTACCAAGTAACATAATCCAGGAATATGCACCTATAAAAGGCGGAGACATAAGCGACATTATTATCATTACATTTATTACCTTAGAGCCATATATCTTATATCTGGAAAACGCATAAGCCAGAGGCACACCGATAATTACCGCAAAAACTGTAGTAAGCACCGATACAGTGAGTGACCTCATAAGGGTACTGTAATAATATTCGTACTGAAAAAATGTAGCAAAGTTCTCTAAGGTAAAATTCCCATCAGAGCCAATCACACTCTTTGAGAAAAGCGTGATAAACGGGTACATAAGGAATAATGCAAACAGCACAAAGATAACGATGCGGCATATATACCAAAAAAATCAAATTTTATCCCTTTATCCATTTAGTCTTGCCTCCCCACTTATGTCAAATATAGAGATGTTATCTGTATCAAAGGTAACTGCTACCCTTCCTTCTTCTCTTATATTCTGTGTGTTCTCAGCATATTCATGGGCTTCTATAATCTCTCCATTGTCAAGCTGTATCTCGTAGTATACATAATCGCCTAGAAATGTAGACAGAATTATGTTTCCCACTATTCCCCTGCTCAAATCTTCAGATATCCTTACATGTTCAGGCCTAACGGATACCTTAACCTTACCGCTATCTGACTTAAAGCTTGCATTAAATTCGTAACTGCCTATTCTAAGTGCATTCTCGCGCTTTACCTCTGCTTCTAAAATATTGGATATTCCAATAAAATCTGCAACAAAGGTATTGGCAGGCTTCTGATATATTCTGGTTGGAGTATCAAGCTGCATAATATGTCCCTTGTTCATAACAGCAATCCTGTCGCTGATTGCAAGAGCCTCTTCCTGATCGTGAGTTACGTAGACAGTTGTAATGTTAAGCTGTCTCTGTATTTTTTTAATTACAGTACGCATCTCCACACGAAGTTTTGCGTCTAGATTGGACAGAGGTTCATCCATAAGTAGGATTTTTAGGTTTGATTACAATAGCTCTTGCAAGAGCAACTCTCTCTTGCTGACCACCTGAGAGCTTATCAGGCATTCTGTCCTTAAGCTTCTCTATGCGGACTATTTTTAAGAACTTCTTCTATCTGTTTTTTCTCTCTGCCTTTGGTATTCCTCTTAATTTGAGTCCATACTCAACATTTTTCATAAATGCTAAGATGAGGGAAAATAGCATAGTTCTGAAATACCATTCCTATGTCACGTTTATTCGCAGGGGTTTTTATTGATAATCTTATCGTTAAAATATATATTACCTGCTTCTATGGTATTAAAGCCCGCTATCATCCTAAGGAGGGTGGTCTTGCATGCACCTGAAGGCTAAAGAAGTGTAAAAGAATTCACCATCCTTTATGGTAAAATTCATTTTATCAATGGCTGTGAAATCTCCATACTTTTTAGTTACGTCTTCAATTTTAACAGTTGTACTCATGCATTTCTCCTCTTTAAAATTGCTGCCGTAAAATATCTTGTCAGACATCCTACAGCGACTTAAATTATCTCATATAATAAAAAGCTAATTTTATTTATTTTTCCAATAAGTACGTCTTTCCACTTATTAAGCACGTCTTCTTTGTTGGCAGATGCCCAGTCAAAGTCGTAGTCAACAAGCTTAATGTCTGATAAAGGTCCAAGTCCCTTAGGTGCTTCAACATCATTTCTTACAGATCTTCTGCTAAGCTGAGTGCTCATAATGGACTGTGTTTCCTTGCTTAACGCAAAGTCTACGAATTTCTTCGCATTTTCAATATTCTTTGAACCCTTAATAATAGCTACACCATCAGGCACTGCAGATGTTCCTTCACTTGGATAAACCATCTTAACCGGTGAGCCTGCATTTACATACTTTATAGCTTCTTTTTCAAGTGTAAGTCCTACAGCGTATTCTCCGTCTGCAACTCCCTTATATACACCTGATGAGCTAGACAAAATCTTGCCGTCAAGGTTGCTGTAGAAGTCTTTAATAAAATCCCAACCATCATTTTCTGCCTTGTATGCTGTAAGCATGGTAACAAGAATTGTATAAGCTGAACCACTCTTTGCAGGATCTGCCATAGCTATCTTGCCCTTAAATTCAGGCTTAAGTATATCCTTCCAAGAGGTTATGGCATTCTCATCGGATACAAGGTTAGTGTTGTAAAGAAGAACCATTGGGAGAGGGCTTTCTCCTGTCCAGGTATTGTCCTTTGCATAATACTTAGGGTCAATAGCTGATAACTCACCTGACTTATATGGCTCAAAGTATTGCGCATAAGCCTGTAAAGACTCAGCTCCTCCTCCCCAAAGTACATCACCTAAAGGATTGTCTTTTTCTGATTCAACCCTCTTTAGAAGCTCTCCTGTACCTGCTGCAACAATATCAACCTTAATACCGGTCTTGTTTTCAAATTCCTGAACTAACAAGTTGATGGTTTCTGCAGGGTGAGGTGAGTATACTGTTATTGAGTTGCCTGAGCCGGCACTGCCTGAAGCTGTCTGGCTAGTCTTTGCTGTAGATCCACCTGAGCAAGCTGTGAGCGAAGCAACAAGTGCAAGGCTCATTAAAGATGTAAAAATTTTTTTCATTTTTCTTCCTCCATTTGTGCATTTTTTATGTTTTCAGCTTATCAGAATATTATTTATCTAACAAGTATTTAAAATTGCATTTTTTTGTTTAAAAATTCTGCAATCTCTTGAAAATCAATATCTTTCTGATATAAATTAATTACATACATAAATCAAAGCTTTAGTAATAATATACAAGGAGGATGTAAAATGATTCATTTTGGAACAGGCGGTTGGCGCGAAATAATAGGTGATAAGTTTACAAGAGAAAACATTCACAGAGTAGCGCATGCCTTAAGTTCTATGAAGGAAGTAAAAAAAGTAGTTATAGGTTATGATAGAAGATTCTTGTCTAAGGAAGCCTGCTTTTTGGTTCATAGAGGCCTTGGCAAGCCACAATATAAAATCCTTATTCATTGACGGCTCTTCACCTACCCCTCTCATTATGTTTGCTACTAAGCTTATGGGAGCAGATTTTGGAGTAGCTGTTACTGCAAGTCACAATCCTGCCATTTACAATGGTATAAAGATATTTACTTCAGACGGTAACGACGCCCCTTTAGAAACAACTGACAGATTATCAGAACTGGCAAATAACATTTCAGAAGAAGAGCTAAAAATACCAGGAATTTTTATGAAATTGAACACAGTGATTTATTTGAAAAAATCCATCCTTTCAATGATTATATTGATTCCATCTTAAATTCGTTAAATGTGGATGCCATAAGAAATGCCCATTTAAGAATAGCTATAGACCCTATGTACGGAGTATCTGAAAGTGCGCTTATAACATTGCTTTCAAGTGTAAGATGTGAAACCACTATAATAAACGGACAGCACGACACTCTCTTTGGCGGAAGGCTGCCAAGCCCCGCTTCAGCCTCTCTCCACAGGCTGATGGACCTTGTACTACAAAAGCAGTACAACCTTGGAGTTGCTACAGATGGTGACGCAGACCGCATAGGAATAATTGATGAGCTAGGCAATTTCATTCATCCTAATACCCTGCTTTGCCTCTTATACTACTATCTACTTGAGTTCAAGCATTGGAAGGGTGCTGTGGTAAGAAACATCGCCACCACACATATGCTTGATAAAAATCGCTGAAAAAAATATGGTGAAAAAAATGTATAGAAACCAATGTAGGCTTTTAAGTATATTTCTGAAAAACATGAGAAAGTACGATGCCATAATAGGTGGAGAATCAAGCGACGGACTTACCGTAAAGGGACATATAGGTGGAAAAGACGGTATATATGCAGCGGCTTTACTAATTGAGATGATATGCGTGACAAAGAAGAGCATTCATACCCTAGCTAAAGAGCTTGAAGAAATGTTTGGAACCTTTTATTTTAGCGAGAATGACTACAGGTTCACTCCTGAGAAAAAAGCCAAGTTAGTTAAAATGCTTTTTGAAGATGAAAAAATACCTGCATACGAAAACATAGAAAAAGCTTATTATGCAGACGGACTTAAGGTGTTATTTAAGGATGGTTCCTGGATTATAGCGCGACTCTCAGGAACAGAGCCTGTGCTTAGAATATTTGCAGAAGCAGGCAGCAGTGCTAAAACAGACGAATATGTAAAAAAATGATGGAAGCCTTTCTTGATATCAAAGAAGATGAAAAAATATAACCAGTCATATAATGATACAGAGGAGCTGCCGCATTAAGAGTGAGATACACAAAATACAGTAAAAAATTGTACTATATTCTGATGTACTTTCACTTATTGCGACAGCCCCTCTTGTTATGCAGGAGGCATTTACTGTAAGTCTAACTTTCTCTTCATTACAAATACACTGCCAGCTGACATAATTGCTATTCCGATAACCTCTGCCGCTATTCCACAGTATGACAGGGCGTTTATCACATCTCCCGGAAGTCTGTCTACGCCAAATATTGTTTGTGCAAGTTCTGAGTTTGCAAGAGATACAAGCACTATCACTCCGGCTATCTGCAATGCTGTTGTAATTCCCCAGTATGCAAGGATAGAGCCCAGTATAGGATGAGCCTTCCAGTTCTGTCCGATGGATATACAGAGAAAGATGAGGGCGAAGGCCGAAATTACCGAAAGAATAGCTCCTACTGCCAGAAGGAAGGCTGTGTACCCTGTTATGTTCTTCATTGTAAATAGATGAACTAAATCACTTAACTCAACCTTATTTGCAAGAATAAACTCATTTCCAATTCTGGTAAGAGGATAAACTAGGCTTACTACTGCGGTTATAAGTGCACCAACACTTGAAGAAGTAAGGATTGCTATGTAAATGGACGACTTCTTCACAGGAAGAGTATGGGTGAGATAGCCTTCAACAGAGTAGACTTTTCTGTAAAACCTTACGGCAAAAATTATAAATATGATGATATTTACCGCTATTATAGAAAAGATGTATATTGCTCCAAACGCTCCAAACATCGTCTGGAATACAGTTCCACTCAACACTCCCGAATTGTAAACACTTTCGAATACCATTGAGAGCAGGTGCATACCAAGAACGATAGTATTGATTAATAAAAGTAATCTTCCTATATTTCTAAATTCATTTTTAATTAATTTGCCTAACATGCGAATACCTCCCTAAATAATCCGTCTATGGACTTCCCTTCTTTTTCCCTTATGTTCTCTGCGCTGTCACTTAGCACTATATTTCCCTCCTTGATAAATACTACATCATCCAGGATTTTCTCTATCTCAGATATAAGGTGGGTAGCTATAATTACAGTCGCACCAGGATTGATGTTATTGAGTATTGTTCTAAGGATATAGTCTCTTGCCGCAGGATCCACGCCTGCTATAGGCTCATCAAGTACATATACCTTTGCGGCCCTGCTCATAACGAGGATGAGCTGTGCCTTTTCTCTATTTCCCTTTGAAAGGAACTTAAACTTCATATTTGGGTCTATATTCAAGCTCGAGAGCATTGCAAAGGCCTTTTTCCGTACTAAAATCTGCATAAAAAAATCAGCAAAAAGCTTTTGTACACTCGTTAAAGCTCATTTCATCTCCAAGGTAGTCCTTATCAGGAAGGTAGGAAACCACTGACTTTGTGTGTATTCCCGGTAAATCCCCATCTATTCTTAGTTCTCCTGAGGTAGGAGTGAGGAGGCCGTTTAGAAGCTTAATTAAAGTAGTTTTGCCGCTTCCGTTAGGTCCTAAGAGGCCTACTATCCTACCCTCTTCAAAGTTTAGGTTGATTTCATTAAGAGCAACCTTCCTTCCATATCTCTTTGTAAGTGACTTACACTCTATTATATTTCCCATTGTTCTTTCCTTTCTCTTAAGCCTTGTATTCGGCTATTAAACTTTGTATTTCATCCATGCTATAGCCAAGTTCCTTCATATAGGTCATACATCTTGATATTTCCTTCTCAGCCATAGCCTTCTTAGTACTCTTAATCTTCTCTACATCTTCTGTAACTGTTCTTCCTGTGCTTCTCATAGTAACTAAGAGTTCCTCCCTTTCAAGTTCACTAAGCGCCTTCTGCATCGTATTTGCATTTACCTCAGCTTCTGCAGCAAGCTCTCGCACTGAGGGTATTCTATCTCCTGCCTTGTACACCTCAGTGACTATCCTTCGCCTTATCTCATCCATAAGCTGAGGATAGATAGGTAATCCTTCATCCAATACCCAAGCCATCCGGAACCTCCTTTCTATTTTTACAGCTGTATTTTTGTCTTGTTGTATTATGTACTTAATACACTATCACAATGATACGTTTCTGTCAAGAAGTTTTTTAAATATTTTTCATATTCGTCTATAAATATCACACTACAAAGACCTGTCCATCCGCTTTTATGCCTTCAATACCTATTTTAGAAATATAATATAATTTACAACCTTCTCTCTAACAAAAAAATGAATTAAAGTTGTTAGCGCAAAAAAAGATACCACATCATCAATGACATGGTATCTTTTTTTATAAAATAACATTGATATCAAAATGATTTGATGTCAACGGCAATATTGATTAAAAAGTATCTGATATCCTACTTATACTTATAGAAGCCCTCTCCCGCATTTATACCGGTCTTACCCTCATCTATGTATTTCTTAAGGATAGCCCCTATCTTGGCAGGAATAGAATCAGGGTCTGAAGTAGCAAGCGGATCCATCATATTTATATTGTATGCAGTAGTAAGTCCTACTATGTCTAATATCTGGAAAGGTCTAGAGGAGAGCCTGTACCGAGTCTCCAGGTGAGGTCTATGGTAGCAGGATCAGCTACTTCCTTGGCTAAAAGCATCTCCCCTGACTTAAGGAAAGGAACCAGCATCGAGTTAAGTATATATCCTGGCTGCTCTTTCTGAAGCTTCAGTGGAACCATTGCTATGTCTTCTGCAAATTTAGCTACCGCATCGTAAGCTGCCTTATCGGTTCCATCATGTCCCATAATCTCCGCTGTATTGCTCTTCCATATATTGTTTGCAAAATGAATGGCAAGATACTTTTCAGGTCTTGTAAAGCAGTGCCTAAACTGGCTTGGAATCATTGTTGATGAGTTGGTAGCAACTATTGTCTTGTCTTCAAGCACTGCATTTAACTTGGTATAGAAATCCACCTTTGCCTCAGGATTTTCAGCCATCGATTCGATAACCAAGTCGCAATCCTTCACTGCTTTTGCCAAGTCAGTTTCATACTTCAGGTTCTTATAAGCCTCTTCCACTTTATTCTTTAACTCTTCTATACTCTCTGCGGTAGCATTTTTCAATATCAGGAATCAGTCCTCTTGAAACCATCGCTCCTTTTTACGCCTGCTTTAGCCTTTTGTCGCTTCAAGCTCCGCAAGATAGATACTGCGCAAACGCTCAATCTTTGGCTTGGTTCTTTCAATTGACTCTGCACTTCTAAGCCATAAGGTTACGTTGAAGCCTCTGTATGCTGTCTGAAAAGCAATCTGGCTTCCGAGTACTCCACCGCCTGCAACTACTACATTTTTAATACTCATATACATCCTCCTTACACGTTTTTGTTAATCGCTTCACAAATTCAAAGCTACATCTTGGTTTAATAATACTCTTAAAGTATTTTTACTGTCAATTGTGTAATTTATTAATCTTTTTTTCATATTTTTGTTGTAATAATTATATAATTGTCAAATTATTATCAAAAGAATATATCAGGATCTTTTTTTCGATATAACTATCACTATGTAATAACAGAGCATGTAAGTATAGTGGCAAAATCAGGATGGAAACTTATAGTACGCCTGTATAATAAAAAGATACCACATCATAGACATGGTATCTTTTTGTTAACGTTTCATCAACTCTTCTTTTCTTATAGTATTATTATACAGATACAAGCGGCATTAACACTTGTAACATTTAACCTAAGCTAATAAACATGGCAAGGTCTTAGATTGCCTTCACTATATATCCGGCTCTCAACGGTATATCATTTTATCTCATATATCCACCCTTCAGGAGCCGGGATTCTTCCTAGCTGAATGCCTGTAAGGGTATCATAAAGCTGCTTTATAACAGGACCCATTTCTTCTGCACCGTACTTAAAAGCTATCTCTTTACCGTGGTCTACTACCCTTGCGACAGGACTTATTACAGCCGCAGTTCCACAAAGACCGCATTCTACAAAATCTCCAACCTCGCTAAGGTATACTTCTCTTTCTTCTACTTTTATACCAAGCATATGCTCTGCAACATAGATAAGGGAACGCCTTGTGATGGACGGAAGAATTGTGCTTGACTTAGGTGTAACCACAGTTCCATCCTTTGTTACAAAGAGGAAGTTAGCTCCGCCGGTCTCCTCCACCTTTGTCCTTGTAGCGGCATCAAGGTACATATTTTCTGCATAGCCTTCATTGTGTGCTACTACAATAGGATGAAGGCTCATGGCATAGTTAAGTCCTGCTTTTATGTCACCTGTTCCTCTAGGAGCGGCTCTGTCAAAATCACTTACCTTAATAGATATTCCCTTTGTACCACCCTTAAAGTAAGGGCCTACAGGTGTAGTAAATACTCTAAACTGATACTCATCAGCAGGCTTTACTCCAATGACAGGGCTGATTCCAAAGGCATAGGGCCTCACATAAAGTGTTGCACCATGGCCATATGGAGGTACATAGGCTTCATTCGCCTTAACTGTTTTTAACACAGCATCTACAAATCTATCCTTGGTAAATACAGGGATTTCCATTCTCTTGCAGGATGCCTCAAATCTTTCACCGTTTAAGTCAGGTCTAAATGTAACTATCCTGCCATCCTCTGTAGTATAGGCTTTCAGCCCCTCAAAGCAGGTCTGCGCATACTGAAGCACTCCTGCACATTCACTCATCACTATCTGGTCATCAGAAGTAAGCTCTCCTTCATCCCAAGATCCGTTTTTATAGTTTGATACATATCTTTTATCTGTTTTCATATAGCCAAAGCCAATGTTTGCCCAGTCTAAATTTGCCTTTTCCATATTTTCCTCCGAATATTATCTGATTTTACACAGGAAACCGTCCTGTTTTTGCGGTTTACCTACTTATGCAGTTCACTTGCATGTAAGCTCCGCATAGTCCTCTGCAAAATGATATGGCTGTAGATATAATTTTATCTGTTTCACAGTCTAGCACCGCATCTTACCACTGTCAACAAAACTTACTATTTGTTATATCTAACATAACCTGGAAAAATAACCATGTTTTTCCTAAGTTCTGTGATGGTTAAATGGCAGCTAAACCACTATCTAAGCCTCCTATAATAGCCCCAGCTGACCTGCCACAGCCTTAGGTACGTAGGCCTTAACTTTTATGCCCTCTCCCTCATATTCTTCTGATAAGAGCTGGCCTTTCTTTCTGATTACAGATATTTTAGAAGTGTCTGCATAGGAAAGAACAGTATCAATAAGCACCTTGCCTTCTCTTAGAATCTCCGTAATCTTACCTAAAAAGCTCATCAATTCCTGCTCCTGTCTTGGCTGAACCCTTTACCACAGCATCAGCTTTGATGTCCTTTATTATCCTTTCTTCTTCAAGCTTATCCTGCTTGTTTAAGAATGTAACAACAGGCTTTCCCGTCACCTTTAGTTCTTCAAGAGTCCTATACACTACCTTCATCTGCTCGTCCACCTCAGGATTTGAAGCATCAGCCACATGGAGAATCAGGTCAGCATATTTCGCTTCTTCAAGTGTACTCTTAAAGGCATCTACCAGATTGTGAGGAAGTTTGCTGATGAAGCCTACAGTATCGGTAAATAATACCTCTTCTCCATCGGGGATTTTGAGGTTCCTGGTGGTAGGGTCAAGGGTTGCAAAGAGCTTGTCTTCCGCAAGTATGCCTGCATCTGTAATCTTGTTAAGAAAGGTTGATTTCCCTGCATTGGTATACCCCACTATGGCAATCACCGGTATTCCATCCGACATCTTGTGCTTTCTAAGTGTTTCTCTTGAGCTTTCAACCTTTTCTATCTCGCTTCTTAGCTGGCTTACCCTCTCTCTTATCGCTCTCCTGTCAGACTCAAGCTTTGATTCACCGGGACCTCTGGTACCGATACCTCCTCCTAGTCTTGAAAGGTTCTTGCCAAGTCCTGTAAGCCTTGAGGAGCGGTATTTTAACTGAGCAAGCTCTACCTGCAGCTTACCCTCACTGGTCTGAGCGTGAGTACCAAATATATCAAGGATAACCAGAGTTCTATCAAGCACCTTTATATCCAGTTCATCTTTTTAGGTTGGATAGCTGAGCAGGCGAGAGCTCATCATCGCAGACTATCCCGTCTGCACCAAGCTCCTCTGCAAGCCCCCTAATCTCGTCCACCTTTCCCTTTCCTACATAAGTAGCCTTGTTGATGGACTCAAGATTCTGTATCACCCTGCCGACCGTCTCTCCACCTGCGGTTTCAAGCAGTTCTTCAAGCTCTGTAAGGCTTTCTTCCATCCTGTCCTTGCCGGTTTCTACCCCTACAAGGATGAATTTTTTTCTTTCGTTTCTGAGGTTTTGTATCATATATTCTCCCTTGGTCCCATAAATCGGTCACCATTTAAATGTATCATATGCTCTGGCATTTCTGAAATCAAACTTCTGTGTCCCAAGCCAAACTATCTGCAAATTTTTTTATATGTTGAAAAAAATTAGGAAATGCCGTTACAAATATTTTTACCTGCATTTACATTTTTTTGTCATTTCAGATATTTCAATAACACGCTTTGAGTCCATAGATTCTACTGAAGTAACTGATTCAATAAAAATACAGCCAGTTTTTTTATCTTCTCTATACAAGACAACATCAGGCATTTTTATCGTGTAATGTAATTTCAAACCCTAATCTCTGTAATTTACTAACGTTCTTAACTAAATCCTTTTTTTATAGTATCTCCTATATAAAGACATTCAGAATTTGGCGCAAATCTCGGTGCAAATTCTTCAATAATTTCTTTTTGTAATTTATTATGATCACCACTGGAAAACACAAATTGTTCATTGTTTATTCTAACAGGCATTTTTAGTCATTTCTTTTTTTAGATGCATAAATCGAAATTAGGCTTTCATGATACTGCTTAAATCTTTCAATGGCTACACTAATATCGGCTGTGCCTATATTGCGAATTAATTCCAAGGTTTCTTCGGTAAGTCTATATTTATAATTAGGACTATTTGTTGCCATTCCATTGTCTTCAATCAAAGCTGCATTTCTAAAATGATGAAGTGCTGATTTTCTAACTGTTTCTCTGCTGTTTTCTGCATAATATACAGAATAACTATTGCCTATAAACATTATAATATCATGTATTCGAACCCAGCCATTCTTTTGCAGATTTCCATTCATCATTTTCTTTTATATCTGCCATTGCAAGAAGGGTGTAACAGCACAAATCCGTCTGTTGACCCTTCTGCATTCCTATTTTTTGTATTAACCACTTGGCTTCCTCTAATTTACCCACAATATTCCTCCAATATTCTGTTACAGCTTTCCTCAGAAAAGTCTCTTGTTTTTATTATTTCTTTGCCCATTTCTTGAATTATATTCAGTTCGGGTACCGGCATTGCATTTATTTCAGTTGAATTTACCTGTGTAGATCCATTTAAGATTCTGTAATATAAATCATATAGTGTCGAATTAAAAATTGCATATAATCCGTACACAACACATTCAGACAATTCAACGCTAATCCCATCAATAAAGTTGATTTTATTCTGAGTGCTTATTTGCTTAAAGCTTGGATATTTTCTTGCTAAATACACCCCACATTGTAGTCTGCGTTTTTCTTCCTTCGCTGTAAATCTTTTTACAAATAAATAGTTCTTATTTTCCTGTTTTAACGCTTCTTTGTCCGTAACAACATACTCATACTCTCTACTGACAGGAAATTTCACAATTCCATTTTTAATATGTTGTGAATAGAAAATAGGAATCGCACCTTCTTCCTTTTCTTTCCGTAAAATATCTCTATTCCTAAAATCGACTGTCAGCCCTGTTTTCATTTTTAAGACCAATTTGAGGCAATGTATATTTAAAAAGTTAGTAATTTTTTTAAAACATCAATTTCACTATTATTAGTAACGAGATAAACATACTTGTCTTCTCCCGATACAACCACATCGTACGGCACAGCAAATTTTTGTTATATTATCAAAATCTTTGTTTGTATTTGAAGTTGTAATTAATACCTTATCCGGTTCATACTCCGTTTTCTTGATTTTAATAATGATAGTTTCCTGTAATACATCCTCCTTATCAAACACCTTATCCCTACTAACAAAAAAAGATGGATATGCTCTAGCTTTCCTTTTTGTTAAAAAAATACTCTCTAAACTTCTTAAAATACGCACCTGATGTCCAAGATCTTGGGATAATATACACCATTTCCCCATTTTTTTCTTAAATTAAATAATCCCATTATACAAAAAGAAAATACAAATTTGGTGCCCCATAGCACACATTAGGCATTGCCGTTGCCTCAGGTGCATCTTTGGAAATCTTAATGTAAGGAGGATTGCCAATTACAAAAATCATACTTTTTTTGCCTTTATATTTTCACCTATCAAATGGTTGAAATCAAGATATTGGCTTGTAATATAGTTTTCTGTAATAATCTCATAATTAAAATCAATTTCAGTCTCTTTTTTTATATATTCAAGGTTTCCTTCTAATAACTTAATAATCTTATTGTCTGTTTCATAGCAAACAAGATTTATTTTTCTTAACTTTTTTTCTTTTTCTGTATTACTTCTACAAATGCACATGACAGAATTCCTGAACCTGCCCCCAGCATCAAGAACCTCAATGCTGTCTTTATCTACAGATTCTGACAATAGCTCAGCCATATGTACAATGCTGTTTCTTTGCTGGTAAAAAAACTGACCATATTTTTTTCTTTCTTCTTTTTGGCATTCCATTTATGTATAAATTAGTTCTTTCAATAATCTCATCTATCATATATTCTCCTACTTTGACTTCCTAGTTGAAAGGAAGATGATTTCACGCGCCATTTCCTTATCTTCAGGATAAAAGCTTACCATACTCTAAGGCTGCTTCATAAGCCTTGTTATAGTCTGTCAGTTTTTTTCATTTAATACTACCTTCTTTTTGCATAAGTCGCTTCATCGCTGATATATCCTCTAGAGCCAAGCCTTTTGCTACACAGGCTAAGGCTTCCTGGTATTTTTCTTCTTTCATAAGACAGTCAGCCATGCCGTCATACCAGCCCGAAAGAGTCACCCTGCCCTTATCTTCAGCATATTTTTCAAATAATTCCCTTGCTCCTTGGTAGTCTCCCTCATCCATCGCAATTTTTGCCAGATAATAAGAGCTTTCGAGTATTCCCTTTGTATAGGCTGTATTTAGATATTCTTTAGCCTTGTCATTATTGCCCCTCAAATACTCTAAAATGCCCGCATTGTAGCCACTTTGGGCATCAGTTATCTTGATGCCTGCTGCCCTGTTAAGCACTTCCGCAGCCTTCTCATTTTCTCCCTTTGCAACAAGGACTTCATATTTTCCAAAATAAGCACTGAAGTTAGATGCATCTCTCTCAATCGCATAATCATAGTTTGTCACTGCTTTGACAGCATCTCCCATCGTCGCATAGACTTCTGCAAGCTGGCAATATAGGCTCACATCAGGCTTTTTCACATTTAACATCTCTTCGTATATATCCGCAGCAGCCTGATATTCACCAAGCTTTATATCTGTAAGTGCAATGTATTTTTTGATGTCATTATCAAGTGAAGAAGCTTCTTTGATTGCTGCTGCACTGGCAAACTGTGCAAGGGCTTCATTATACTTTCCTAACTTAAGATACGCTATTCCCTTACCTCTGTGCAGGGATTTATTATTCTCCCTCACTATTTGGTTGTCTTTTGGTGAATACCCCTTGTCAAAGTAATTGATGGCAGCCTCGTACTCCTCAAGACCTATGTCAGCAAAGCCTGCTGCTATATAGAATTCCGCCCTGTCAGAGCTCTTCCCTATAGCCTCCTCGTATGCTTCTAAAGCATCCTCGTATTGCTGCTTCTCCATAAATTTATTGCCCGTTTTATAATATGAATTGGCTGAGCTCCCACCGCAGGATGTTAAAAATACACTCAGGCAAAAGCAGGGCAGTTATTCTTATCTTATCCAAAATCATGACTTATCACCTCCGAATAAAGTTCATTTCAATAGTATTGTAAAAACATCTGGGTTGTCAACAAAGTTATCCTCAATTACTCAAGAAATATCCTTAGACTATAGTAATAAGACTACAGGAGACATTGCGATATTTCCTGTATATCGTATAATATGCAGTGTAGCCTAAGAACAAAGATAGTTATCCGATAAATCTATAGAAAAATGAGCAGATAGTAGGCTCCAATTCCCCTTCACAGGCTTAGTCTATGCGGAAAAATTTTTCCCTCTTGACATTTCTTATATATGTGTTTATAATTGATACGTTGACTTAGGGGATTGGTCAAATGGTATGACAAGGGTCTCCAAAACCTTTAGCGGGGGTTCGATTCCCTCATCCCCTGTACCAAAAGGAAGCAGAAATGCTTCATCTTTCAAATAAAGCAGGCGCCTTTTATTCGGTGCCTGCTTTGTTTTTATCCCTTATAAAATAATCCAAGTAAAATAAATGCCATAACTATTACCGGAAGGATATAGGTCATATAACCTCTCATCCAGGACTGAACCTTAAGACACTTTCCTTTGCCCACTTCTTTAACGAAGTTCTCAAATCCCAGCCTTATCCGTTCTTATATTTGATAAGTTGGGGAGTTTCTATTGTTTTTTATTTTTCAAGTACTTCATTTATAGCTTTAATAAGCTCATCCAAATCCATCTCCGAACGCTCGCTCATTATTCTCACTGTGGCTTTTCGGTATCATAACTCTCCCTTAAGTCCGCCATCCCAGGTAAGTAAAGTTCTTGACCCCTGAAGATTTCTGATTCTTGTACAATCCTGCATAACCTCGAGCACTCCCTTGAAGTTGCCCTCTTCATCTCTGACTGCAGCATAATATATGTAGATAAACACTCCGGGCTTATTTATCCAGAAATCGGCATGATCCTGCTCTCCGTTTCTGAACTTCTCTACAATCTCTTCTACTATATGCACACTTTTTCTTGGATGACAGTTCTTCACATCTCTGCCTATCACGTTCTTACTTCTTGGGAAAATCCTATGGTCTGTATCCGAATAAAACTTCACTATTTCATTCTCATCTACAAAAAGATATATCAAGAGGAAGATTTTTGGAATATCATGTTTATCTGATTAAGCGTTAATTTACCGGTAGTTACATCAAGTTCCTCATCATTTCCCGAAGCAAAGCCATATTTCCCAAGAAGGCCTGCAAGTTCACTGATAAATCCCTCATTTACTGCTTTGCCTGAAACATCTTTACTGCCGGCTTCTTTTACTTCCTCTTTGTTGTCTCCCACTCCAAAAGCAAAGCCTATTTCAAGATCTCCGGATTTCATATCCTCAAACTCTTCCTGATTGATAAGCTTAAGAGAGGTTGGATAAAGAATGGTCTCTTCCTTGCTCATAAGGTCTTCCACGTCATATACTAAGGTGGTCTGTTTATCTATAAATTCGTCTTCTTTTTCCCTCCTCAAGCAAGGCCTGAACTCCGATATTTCATCTCTTATAAAATCATCAAGAGTCCACATTGTTGTTGTAGGCCTGGTAAAACCCTTTTTCTCAAGCACCGGATATAGCTGATTCTGTTTTCTTGACAGATGAATACGGAATTCTTTGAGTTTATCATAAAGTTCAAACCACTGGTTCTTAATAACAGGGTACTGAACTAAATCTTCAACTGACCTAAGAAGCTTTCTCATTTCATCATTTTTCCTCAAAATACCTGAGAATAGGATGAGATTCATCTAATTTAGGACGCCCTGTAACAAGTATGCCATCAAAAAAAGCTCCATCATTTTTTTGTATGTCTTCTTTACGGCATTCATCATCTTCCTCCTCTGTAAGCTCCTGTTCAGCAAGCGCAATCTCTTCAGGGGTAGAGTTGTCACCTTCTCTTTAAAGCAATTTCCTCGCTTCTTCAAGGTTGTACTTTCCGTCATTATAGGCTTTTTTAATTTCAAGTACTGCCACTAATTTATCCATATCTGCATTTTTTAAATGATTTTTCATCTTTTCGTTATTCATATTTATTTCCATTCCTTTCGCTTTGCTCAAGGCACAAAACGTTATGAAAATGTTTCCTTGAGCCTATTTTTTATTTATAATTCTTCTTGTAGGGAACTCGGTATACTACAAATCACGGGGAGGTGAGTGGGCTGTCCGGCTTGCCGGATGACCGCATATTTATATGTGTAGTACGCCTTTTCAAGCACAAATAAGTGTGTCGTTGAACACGTAATCTTATCTTTGTATAAACAATCTCGTTTATGGCTTAGGCGTTCAGTCAATGCCGTCTCTCCCTATAATCTCTAATGAATCTTCTGATTCTGAAAGGAGTCCCTATGGCTTTAAAAATCGTGTACAAAATCTGTTGTGGTATTGATGTCCACAAAACTTTTGTAGTTGCCTGTATCGCTTCTACGAACGATAAAGGTGTCACTTCTTATGAGAGCCACCGGTTTTCTACCTACACGAGCGGTCTGAAAACTTTGTTACAATGGCTACTCAAACGGAATTGCAAGGATGTCTGTATGGAATCCACCGGTAAATATTGGATTCCTGTTTATAATATCTTAGAAAATGACTGTTCGATTGTCCTTGCTCATCCCAAATATGTTAAGGCTATCCGTGGAAAGAAAACTGACAAGAAAGATGCCAAATGGATTGCTGACCTGTTCAAGCATGATCTTGTTGCCGGTAGCTTTATGCCGCCCGCTGACATCCGTCAGCTCCGTGACCTTATGCGTTACCGTTTCAAACTGACCTGCTTTCAATCAAGCGAAAAGAATCGTTTGCAGAACTGTCTCACGGTTTCCAATATCCAGTTGGGAAACGTTGTTTCGGACACCTTCGGCAAATCTGCTCAGGCGATACTGGATAAACTTTTGGAAAATCCCGCAGATACCTCTTTTGACCTTGAACCCCTTGTTTACAAAAGTTTGAAAAAGAAACTTCCTGAACTCCGTGACGCTATTGACGGTTATATCACTCCGGAACAAGCCGGCAAACTTAAGGTAATCAAAGCTCATTATGAAAGCTTGGAATCCCGGAAAGCAGAGCTTGAAGAACTCATTCTTGCGCTCGCCGCTCCCTATCAGCAGGAACTTGCCATTCTCCAAACCGCTCCCGGTATCCGTAGCGACTTTACTGCCATCGGAATCATTTCCGAAATCGGTACCAACATGGAGGCTTTTCCTTCGGCGAAACACTTATGCTCATGGGCCGGTCTTACTCCGACCAACAATGAAAGTGCAGGGAAGAAAAAATCTGTCCGGGTTTCCAAGGCCGGATGCTATATCAAACCTTTACTGGATCTAGTGTGCAAATGCTGTTGTTACCAGCAAAAAAAGCATCCGGAAATTCGCAACCGCTATCTCCGTCTCAAAAAGCGTCGCGGTCACAAGAAAGCAATCATTGCCATTGCAAGAATGCTTCTGACTGCATTATATCATATGCTGAAGAATGGTGAAACCTATAATGCGGAACTTTATCGACAATCCGATTTGCCTCCTGTTGACCGGGAAATCACGGTAGAACAGGCAATTATCATCGCAAGAAATCAAGGTTATAAAATCAAGTCAGCAACTGCATAGCCTTAACTTTTAATATTCAATTTTTAAAGCAGCCACCGAAAGATGGCTTGTTTGTCATGCGATTAAGGGAATGGATACCCTCTACTTTTCATTTTCAATCTTCATCTCCTTAACCTACTGTTTTGATATGAGTTAGTCATCACTAAGCATTGTATCAGATTCTATTATTTTTGTCATTGATTGTTTGAAATTTTGTGAACATTATATTTTTTGCATTTTTTTAGAAACGTGCGCTGCTTGGCACACCTCAAAAAGCAGGCACCTACAATTGATGCCTGCTCTCTTTTATCCCTTATAAAATAATCCAAGTAAAATAAGTGCCATAACTATTATAGGAAGGACATAGGTCATATAGCCTCTCATCCAGGACTGAACCTTAAGCCCCTTGCCCTTGTTCGCTTCCTTAACGAAGTTATACCATCCCCAGCCTCTCTTACTGATGCAGAATATAACAAATATAAATGAACCAATAGGGAGGATAAGGTTGCTTACAAGGAAGTCTTCAAGATCTAAGAAGCCTGTCCCCTTACCTAAAGGCTCTATAAAGCTAAGTACATTAAAGCCCAGTGCACAAGGAAGCGAAAGTATAAGAACCACAATACAGTTTACTATGCTGGACTTCTTTCTACTCCAACCTGTAATATCCATAGTGCAGGCAAGAATGGTTTCAAATACCGCAAGCACTGTAGAAAGGCTGCAAAGCTCATAAATACAAAGAAAAGACTGCCCCATACCCTGCCAAGAGGCATATTGTTAAATATATTAGGAAGAGTTATGAAGATGAGGCTTGGACCGCTGTCAGGCTGTACCCCATAGGTAAAGCAGGCAGGGAAGATAATAAGTCCCGATACAATTGCCACAAAGGTGTCAAGGATGGCAATGTGAACAGACTCACCCATAAGGCTTCTCTCATTTCCTATATAACTGCCAAATATAGCCATCGAGCCTATTCCTATGCTGAGGGTGAAAAATGCCTGATTCATAGCTGATACTATAACCTTTGGCCAACCGATTTCACTTATCTTAGCCACATTGGGTAATAGGTAGAAGCTAAGCCCTTCTGTGCTTCCCTTCATTAGGATGCTATTTAGAGCTAGAATTACCATTATAACAAGGAGACTAGACATCATCCATTTACTTACCTTCTCAAGTCCATTTTGAAGCCCCAATGAGTTGATGAAGAAGCCGACTATTACTACAACAGCCATATAGCCTACCTGTATGGAAGGAGAGCTAAGCATGCCTCCAAAGAGTCCTGCTACTCCGTCTTTATCAAGTCCTTCAAAATCTCCTCTTGCCATTGACACAAAATACTTAATCATCCAGCCCGCAACCGTGGTATAGAACATCATAAGTATGTAGTTACCTGCCATACATACAATGCCGTGCAGGTTCCATTTACTTCCCTCTGGCGCTATTCTCTGATAAAGATGGATAGGGCTCTTCCTGCTCGCCCTTCCCATAGAGAATTCCATTGTCATAACAGGTATTCCTAAAACGGCAAGGAAGAATAAGTAAATCAGTACAAATATTCCTCCACCATTTTGCCCTGCAAGATACGGGAACTTCCACACATTCCCGATACCGATTGCACAGCCCGCACTTATAAGTATGAAGCCAAGCCTGCTCTCAAGCCTTTCTCTTGAACCTTTTTCCGGCATTTGCAAATTTCCTCTCTCTCATTTTATTAGCATTATCTTAGTCCCTGTCACTAAAGGACTTCAAATGCCCACACTAACTAAACCCTTTAAATTTGGCACTTACATTTAGAATTCATAATCATAGCAGATTCGCTCAGCCATAAATGGCTTGATTTTCGCCATACCTACGGCTACATGATCAGGATGAGAGGCATAGGTTTTAAGTGCATCTTCACTTTCAAATACCGTATCAAGCATTACATCAACTGTAGAGCCTTCCAAACCATCTATATTTACCTTAATTTCAACTAGCTCTTTTATTTTCTCTTTAAGTTCTTCAAGACCTTCTTTAATTTCTCTTTTTACCTTAGCCTTCTCATCTGTGCTAAGTTCTTCCTTTAGTTTCCATAATACTATGTGCTTTACCATATTTTTCCCTCCTCAGGTGATTTGTTTTCATTTTTAACATGGATTTTTCTTTCATATACTTTCTTATCTGTCATATCAACTATGGCACTTAGGAATAATAACCTAAGTTTAAAATATATACAAGCAGATTTAAAAAGAATTTATTCTGACAATATTATTATTTTTTTATGATTCATGCCGATATAATATACGTGCCTGCGGTTAGCTTAAATTAACTTTTTAAGCCCTCCTCCGTCACAAAAAAATAATATAATGTGTTGATATTTTTTTCACAATATTTTTTTGGATAGTTATTGTAAAAAAAATTAAATTCGAGAATGATTTAGATATTTTTTTAATATTTTTCGAGCGAAAAATTTGAACAAAATCACTAATCTCGATTGACTATACCTAAGTATTGCGATAAAAATATAAGATAGGTTTTTTTGATAGAAAAAAATCCTATACTATAATACCCGAGAGGCGGTGATGATTATTGTCAACTGATTCAATCAGCGTTATTCGCGAGGCCGAAAAACAGGCCGAATCCAGCGAACGTGAGGCAAAGGAAAAGGCTGCTGAAATTATTTCAAAGGCCCACTCCAAAGCAAAAGAAGTTGTTTCCGCAAAGATTTCTCTTTGCTAAGGCTGACGCAGAAGCTAAGCTTGCTGAGCTAAGCAAAGCTAATGAAAGCTACCTGCAAAAGGCAGAGGGCGAAAGCTCTGAAGAAGTTAAGGCACTTCGTGCTAAGGCAGAAAGCAAGAAACGGGAAGTGGCAGAGAATGTTACTGAGATGTTATTCTAATTTCTCCGGTATACATCTGCTAAAGGCATTAAAAAAATAACAAGAAAGGAGGAGTTAAAAACATGTCCGTACTACCTATGAAACGCGTGTTCATAGTTGCCCTTAAAAAGGATAGAAAGAGAATTCTCGAGAGCCTTCAAAGACTTGGCGTAATCCAGATAAATACAGATGCAGGCAAAGAAATCTTTACCGGCAAAGACGGCGAAGCAGACACCTTCTTTAAGCAAACTGATACATCCTCTGCCAAGACTACATTTGAGAAAAATGCAATTCTTGCTACTCAGGCGTTATCAGTCCTTGACAGAGAAGCACCTGTAAAATCCGGAATGATGGATTCATTTGCAGGCAGAGACAAGATGAGCTGTTCTGACTATGAGGCACTTGTAACTAAGCGTGACGAGATTATGGATGTGGTCTACGAGCTGAACAGCCTTAACAAAAAGCAAGGCAGAAGCTGAAGCTGAAATTCCAAAAGCTTCTAAATCAAAGAGAAACTCTTGCTCCGTGGCTTGGATTCGAGCTTCCGCTTGATTACAAAGGTACTAAACATACCAAAGCATTCATCGGAACATTTCCTGCTGCTTACGATCAGAGCTCTTTGCAGCTTGCATTTGCCGAAAAGGCGCCAAATGTGCAGAAAGTAGATATCTCCATCATTAGCAGTAACGAGGAACAAACCTGTGTCCTCATTATCTGTCACAACACCGATGCAAAGGAAACAGAGGACGCCCTGCGCGCCTTAAGCTTTGCAAGACCCGCTCTTCCCGGTGTGGTTCCTGCGGAGCAGGAAAAAGAGTATTGCCAGGGATTTGGCAAAACAGGAAGAAATCATTAAGGCTTCTACAAATAAGATTGTAGAGCTTGCATCAAGAAGAAGTGACATTACTTTCATAGTTGATTACTTCACAATGAGAGCCGACAAATACGGCGTTATCGGCGGGCTTTTCCAGTCTAAGAGAGTATTTTGCATCACCGGTTATATACCGGAAAGAGAAGTCAAAGCTCTTGAGAACGCCATCACTTCTAAGTTTGACTGCGTTGTTGAATACAGCACCCCTTCAGATGAGGAGGATGTACCTGTTAAATTATCAAACAACGCTTATCGTCCCCCTATTGAGGGAGTTGTTGCAGGTTATGCACTTCCCGGAAAGGGCGAGGTTGATCCAACCTTCATTGCTTCTTTATTCTATTATGGACTTTACGGTCTTATGCTTTCAGACGCCGCTTATGGTCTCATAATGGTATTTGCTACTCTCTTAGTACTAACTAAATTCAAGGGCAGACTTGAAGAAGGAACAAAGAGAATGATGCAGATGTTCTTAGGTTGTGGTATAGGTACGACGATTTGGGGCTTTATCTTCGGAAGTTTCTTCGGAGACGCAATACCTAAATTTACAGGTACTTTCTTAGGAAAAGAGGTTAAGTTACCTTATTTACTTGATCCTATTAAGGATCCGGTAACCTTACTTGGTATAGCATTCATTATCGGTATAGTCCATCTTCTCTTTGGACTCGGAATTGCACTTTATACCTACTTGAAACAGGGTAAGATAATTGAAGCTGTATTTGACGTAATATGCTGGTATCTTTTCTTTGGCGGTCTTTTGGGACTGTTACTTACTACAGAAATGATTCAGAATATGTTCAAGTTCAGCATTAACTTCCCACAGGCAGTTGTCACACTCTTTACAGTATGTGCCATTGCCGGAGCGTTGGGAATACTCGTAATGGGAGGCAGAGAGTCAACCAATCCTCTTAAGAGGCTTCTTAAAGGTCTTTATGCGCTTTACGGCATAAGCGGATATTTAAGTGACGTACTCTCCTACTCAAGACTTCTTGCTCTCGGTCTTGCAACAGGTGTTATTTCTCAGGTATTTAACACAATTGCAGTTATGCCGGGCGGAAGCTTATTTGGACTTATATTCTTCATAGTAATATTTATCGTAGGACATACCATCAACATTCTTATCAATGCGCTTGGTGCTTACGTGCATACCAACCGTCTTGAATACGTTGAGTTCTTTGGTAAGTTCTATAACGGTGGCGGAAAGGAATTCGTACCTTTCACCGAAAACACAAAAATATTTTTGTAGTTAAAGAAAAAAATAAAAAAACAAACTAATTAAAAATTTGGAGGTAATTTTTTTATGTCAGGTTTAGGTCTTTTTCTTTGCAGTTCTTGGTGCTTTGCACTAGCGACAGGTGTTGCAGGTGCCGGTTCAGCTAAGGGTGTTGGTATTGCAGGTCAGGTTGCAACAGGTGTTGTTACTGATGATCCTAGCCAGTTCAGTAGCGTTCTTGTATTACAGCTTCTTCCTGGTACACAGGGTATTTACGGTCTTCTCATTGCCTTCATCGCACTCCTTAATCTTGGAGTAATCGGTGGTAATGTTCAGGAGATTTCACTTGTTAAGGGTCTTGCTTATTTTTGCGACTTGTATGCCTATAGCTATCGCAGGCTATGTATCAGCTGTATTCCAGGCTAAAAGTCGCTGTTGCTTCTATCGCACTTGCGACAAAGCGCCCTGACCAGTTCGGTAAGTCAATGATCTTCCCTTCAATGGTTGAGACTTATGCGATCTTAGCACTTCTTGTTTCCTTCCTTGCACTCATCGGTGTTAACGGAATGAATTTCTAGACATACTTTTCTTAACGAATACGAAGTATGAGTTTAGAAAAGTAGTCGTTCTTTCGAACGAAGTGAGGAAGAACTTCTTCTAAATACCGTTCGAAGTACGAATTTAGAAATTTAGCCGTTCTTTCAAAGTAAAATGTGAAAGAACATCCTATGACATACAGCTTGTAATGTCATCATTTCGTAAAAAAATAATAACAAGGAGGCAACATGACGGGATTAGAAAAAAATCACCAGCGAAATCAAAGCTGATGCTGATAAAAAGCGTAGGCGCAATCATTGACAAGGCAAACGCTGAGGCTTCAGATATACTCGCCGGTGCTGAAAAAAAGAAGCCGCAGAAGCTGTCGCGAAAATAAATCACGATGTTTCTGTTCGCCTGTCTGCCAGCAAATCCACTGCTGAATCAGCTGCTGCACTTAGAAAGCGCCGTCTGATTCTTGAGGAAAAGCAAAAAAACTGATAGGTGAAGTAATAGAAGAAGCTAAGAATTTAATCTATGCTCTTCCTGATAGCGTATATTTTTGAAAAAGATATTAAAATTAGCAGAAAAGAATGTAAGCCCTGCTGAAGGTACAATCATTTTTCAATGCAAAGGATCTTTCAAGACTTCCTGCTGACTTTGAGACAAAAGCTTAACGTGGTCGCAGTAGCAAAGGGCGGAAAGCTCACTGTATCTAAAGAAACCCGTCCTATAGACGGCGGTTTTTGTACTTCTTTATGAAGGTATAGACCAGAACTGCTCTATAACCTCACTTTTTGAGACACATATAGAGTCAGTACAGGATAAAATTCAGAAACTCTTGTTTTAACCATGAAAAAACCTGGAGGTAATATGTCAGAAGAATATGTTTATGCGGTCGCGAGAATCCGCAGTGCTGAGCTTCGTCTTTTAACCAGCTCGGTTCTCGAATCTCTTCTCATGCTTAAAAAGCTATGATGAATGCCTTCGCCTGTTATCGGATCATGGTTGGGACATAGATGAATCGATGTCTTTATCCACCATACTGAAGAACGAGAGGGATAAGACTTGGAAATTAATTTCTGAGCTTGTTTCCGATCCACACGTCTTCGATGTATTTCTCTACGCAAATGATTATCACAACCTTAAAGCAGCAGTTAAGTCTGCCGCTGAACAGATAGACCGTGATGACATTTACTTAGCTAAGGATCAGTGCTCTATAGATCCTGAAATCATCCGTAAGGCGCTTGGACAAAGGGATTTTTCTTCGCTTCCGTCTGATATGCAGAAGGTTGCTGCAGAAGCCCTTGATACTCTTTTACACACAGGCGATGGTGGGCTTTGCGATATCATTATCGACAAGGCTGCACTTACTAAAAATATATGAGTCCGGCAAAAAAAATCAGGTAATGAAATACTTGAATTGTACGGAGAACTCACAGTGGCGTGACAGACATAAAGACTGCAATAAGAGCCTGCATGATAGGCAAGGATATCTCCTTCCTTGAAAAGGCATTGGCGCCTTGTGATTCTCTAAATGTAGACAGGCTTGCAAAAGCTGCTACAGAAAGCCTTGATGCAATTTACGAATATCTTTCTCACACAGCCTATTTGGATGCAGTTCCTGAGATTAAGAAATCCCCTTCAGCATTTGAACGGTGGTGTGATAATCTGATAATTGCAAAAATTCGTCCACAGCGTCACAATCCGTTTTCAATCGGACCTCTTGCAGCCTACATACTTGCAAGGGAAAATGAAATAAAATCTGTGAGAATTATACTCTCAGGCAAGGTTAACAACCTCTCTGACGATTCTCTCAGGGAAAGGGTAAGGGAAACATATGTCTAGAATAGCAGTTATGGGAGACATAGATAGTATCTATGGTTTCGGTGCTCTTGGTTTTGACACCTTCCCTTTCACCGACCAGACTGAAGCGGCTAAGAAGCTTCGTGAGCTTGCAGATATGGACTACTCCATCATCTACATGACAGAGGCTCTTGCTGATAAATTAAGCGACTTGATTGATCATTATAGGGAAGAGCTGCTTCCTGCAATCATACTCATTCCTGGAGTTTCCGGCAATACCGGCAAGGGAATCGAGTTAGTTAAGAAGTCTGTGGAACAGGCAGTTGGTTCAGATATCATCTTTAATAACTAAGGAGCATAATAATGAATACAGGAACAATCAAAAATCGCTCGAATCTCTTGTTATAGCTAGAGGTATGGGCGGAGCAAATATGTTCGACGTTGTTCGTGTAAGTGAGCGACGTCTTATAGGAGAAAATCATCGAAATGCACGGTGACGAAGCTTCTATACAGGTTTACGAAGAGACCTCCGGTCTTGCTCCGGGAGCGCCTGTTGAGTCAACAGGACATCCTATGAGTGTTGAGTTAGGGATATGGTCTTATCGGAAGTATTTACGACGGAATTCAGCGCCCTCTTGACGATATCATAAGAGGTAACAGGAGGAAACCTCCTCAGCCGTGGTGTTGAAGTTCCTGCACTTAAGCGTGAAAAGGTGTGGCATTTTTGTACCTGCTAAGAAGGTAGGCGACAAGGTTACACACGGTGATATAATCGGAACAGTTCAGGAAACTCAGGTAGTATCTCACAAGATTCTCGTTCCACAGGGCGTAGAGGGTGAAATCACTGAGATAAATGAAGGTGACTACAAGATTACAGATATGGTGGCTAAGGTAAAGACTGCAAACGGTGAGACTAAAGAAGTCGGCCTTATGCAGAAATGGCCTGTACGTAAGGAGCGTCCTTACAAGCAGAAGCTTTCTCCTGATATCTGCTTATCACCGGACAGAGAATAGTTGATACCCTTTTCCCTATTGCCAAGGGTGGTGTTGCTGCCGTTCCGGGACCTTTTGGTTCAGGTAAGACAGTAGTTCAGCATCAGCTTGCTAAGTGGGCAGAGGCTGACATCGTGGTTTATATTGGTTGCGGTGAGCGTGGAAATGAGATGACTGACGTTCTTAACGAGTTCCCGGAGCTTATCGATCCTAAGACCGGCCACTCTCTTATGGAGAGAACAGTTCTTATTGCAAATACCTCAGATATGCCGGTTGCGGCTCGTGAGGCAAGTGTATATACAGGTATTACCATAGCTGAGTACTTCAGAGATATGGGATACTCAGTAGCTCTTATGGCAGACTCTACTTCCCGTTGGGCAGAGGCTCTTCGTGAGATGTCAGGACGTCTTGAGGAAATGCCTGGTGAAGAAGGTTACCCTGCTTACCTTGGTTCCCGTCTTGCACAGTTCTATGAGCGTGCAGGTAGAGTAAAAGGTGTCCCGGTGAAGAGGATAAAGAAGGAAGCCTTTCAGTTATCGGTGCGGTTTCCCCTGCCGGTGGTGATATATCTGAGCCGGTTACTCAGGCAACTCTGCGTATCGTAAAGGTATTCTGGAGACTTGATGCTAACCTTGCTTATCAGCGTCACTTCCCTGCAATCAACTGGCTTGAGAGTTATTCTCTTTATAACTCAATGGATGCATGGTTTTGCTAAAAAAATATCAGTGAGGACTGGGTTCCTTATAAGAACAGGGTAATGGCTATCCTTCAGGATGAATCAGCACTTAAGGAAATGGTTCAGCTCGTTGGTGAAGATGCTCTCTCAGCTCCTGATCGTCTTAAGATGGAAGTTGCAAGGTCTGTAAGAGAGGATTTACTCCAGCAGAACGCATTTATGGAGGAAGATACCTATACTTCTCTTCATAAACAGTTTATGCTTATGAAACTTATACTTACTTTCTATGATATTTGTCTTGAGGCTCTTGATAAGGGTGCAAATATCAATAAAGCTTATAGCTATGGAAGTTCGTGAGCCTATCGGTCGTTTTAAATATACTGCTGAGGACAAGGTGGATGAAAGATTTAAGGAAATCGAAGCAGCCCTTGCTAAAGAAGCAGATGATGTAGTACAGGAGGTAGACTTCTAATGGCAAAAGAATATAGAACAATACAAGAGGTTGCCGGTACTCTTATGCTCGTACTGCAGCGTAACTGATGTCGCATACGATGAACTCGGTGAAATTGAGCTTGCTGATGGCGGCAGGCGTAGGTGCAGGGTACTTGAGATAGACGACGGTAATGCTCTCGTACAGCTTTTTCGAGTCTTCAACAGGTATCAACCTTGAGAGCTCTAAGGTACGTTTCCTTGGAAGAAGCATGGAGATTGGTGTATCTGAGGATATGCTCTCTCGTGTCTTTGACGGTCTTGGACGTCCTATCGATGGCGGTCCGGAAATCCTTCCTGAGGAAAGACGTGACGTAGCAGGTCTTCCTATGAACCCTCTCGCAAGAAGCTACCCTGAGGAGTTCATTCAGACTGGTGTATCCGCTATTGACGGACTTAATACACTTGTACGTGGACAGAAGCTCCCTATATTCTCTGGTTCAGGTCTTCCACACGCTGAACTTGCGCACTAGATTGCACGTCAGGCAAAGGTTGTAGGAACAGATGAGCCATTTGCGGTTGTATTTGCCGCTATGGGTATCACCTTTGAAGAGTCCAACTACTTCGTAGAGTCCTTCAAGGAGACAGGCGCTATCGACAGAGCCGTTCTCTTTATGAACCTTGCAAATGACCCTGCTGTAGAGCGTATTGCTACTCCTAAGATGGCACTTACCACAGCTGAGTTCCTTGCTTTTTGAAAAAGGGAATGCACGTACTTGTTATCCTTACAGATATTACCAACTATGCAGATGCTCTTCGTGAGATATCAGCAGCTCGTAAGGAAGTTCCTGGACGTCGTGGATATCCTGGTTACATGTATACTGACCTTGCTACTATGTATGAGCGTGCAGGCCGTCAGAATGGAAAGAACGGATCTATCACAATGATTCCTATTCTTACCATGCCTGAGGATGACAAGACTCACCCAATCCCTGACCTTACAGGATATATTACAGAGGGACAGATTATTCTTTCCCGTGATCTTTATCGTAAGAAGATTGAGCCACCTATCAACGTTCTCCCATCTCTTTCCCGTCTTAAGGATAAGGGTATCGGTGAGGGCAAGACCAGGGCAGACCATGCAAATACCATGAACCAGCTCTTCTCAGCTTATGCTCGTGGTAAGGACGCTAAGGAGCTTATGGTCATCCTTGGTGAGGCAGCTCTTTCAGATATAGACAAGCTCTATGCTAAGTTTGCAGATGAATTTGAAGCTACCTATGTATCACAGGGCTTTAGAACAGACAGAAGCATCGAAGAAACCTTAAACATCGGCTGGGATCTCCTTCGCATCCTTCCTAGAAGTGAGCTGAAGAGAATTCGTGACGAGTACCTTGATAAATACTACGATAAGAAGTAGATAACGCATAAACGACTTCGTAATGCTAACAAATGAGTGTAAGCTTGCTTACAAACTCATTTGTTAGATTACGAAGGGTAACGATACGAAATAGACTACGCGTCAGCGGGAGTCTATGAGTAGCGTGCGTTTATGCGTATCACTAAAACTAATCAATTATCAAGGGAGGTGAAAGTTTGGCAACTGTTAATGCAACAAGAATGGAGCTTACGAGACTTAAAGGTAAACTCATTACTGCTACCAGAGGACATAAGCTCTTAAAGGACAAGCGTGATGAGCTGATGCGTGAGTTCCTTGACCTTGTTAGAAAAAAACAAAGCTCTGCGTGAAAAGGTTGAAGAAGACCTTAAGAATGCAAATAAGAACTTTGTTATAGCCCGCTCTACTATGTCAGACGAAACTGTAAGAGTTGCCTTTATGGCACCTAAGCAGGAGCTGACAGTTGAGGTAAGCACCCGTAATGTAATGAGTGTTAATATACCTCAGTTTGAAACAAAGACAAGAACCAGTGATGAGGGAGATATCTACTCATACGGTTTTGCCTTTACCTCAAGCGACCTTGACACTGCCGTTCTCTCTCTTTCAAATATTCAGAAGGATCTCATCACCCTCGCAGAGGTAGAGAAATCCTGCTCACTTATGGTCGCTGAAATTGAAAAAGACCAGAAGGCGTGTTAATGCTCTTGAATATGTTATGATACCTACCTTACAGGCTAATATCAAGATGATAACCATGAAGCTTGACGAGAACGAAAGAAGTACTCAGATCAGACTTATGAAGGTTAAGGATATGATGCTTGAAGAGGCACATCATTATAAAGAGAAACAGGAAATACTCTTTGACAGGATCACTGAAGAGTAAAGCCGTTAAACTTAAAAAAAGGACTTTTTGATTATATACTGTAATCAGAAGTCCTTTTTCTTTTCCTAGCTTTTATTCTATAAATCCCATAAAATCTATATATAAATCCTCATAAATATTTACTTTAATTTTTATCATTAAAATGGTTGATTATCTCAAAAAAAGCCTTGATTTACGGGCATACAAGCAGGATTTCAAGCTGAATTTACTACCAATTTACTACTTTTTGAGGGAAAGAGCCTTGATATGCCACCCGGAACCCTGCAAGCCCAAACACCAGCACACAGCATTGAGAAAGAATAAATGAAAACTGAATACGACGCAAATGCGGCGTTTCTCTATCCCATAACAGGGAGAACAGGAACATCGCTTTTTTTATGCCCCTCATGTTACGCAGTAGGGGCGAAAAGAGCCTTGCTATATGCGGCTTTGCGGGCGCGTTTTTAACGGGGACAGGGATTTATACCTAACCCCGGCAAAACGGCGTTCTATCGCGTAACAAATCCACAACCAAAGGAGTGATGAAGCTATGGCAGTTTTCCGAGTGGAGCGCAACAAGGGCTATACCGTTATGAGCAACCACCATTTACGCAACAAGGAGCTGACCTTAAAGGCAAAGGGGCTTTTATCGCAAATGCTGTCACTTCCCGAAGATTGGGACTACACCCTTGCAGGGCTGTCACAGATTAACCGGGAAAAGATAGACGCTATCCGGGAAGCAATAAAGGAACTGGAACGCGCCGGGTATATCGTCCGTTCACGGGAACGCGACGAAAAGGGACGCTTGCGCGGAGCTGATTATGTGATCTATGAGCAGCCGCATACAGAACCTACGCCGGATTTACCTACATTGGAAAATCCAACATTGGATAATCCAACGCAGGAAAAACCAATGTTGGAAAAACCTACGTTGGAAAATCCAATGCAATTAAATAAAGATATACAAAAGACTGACTTACCAACAAAAGAAAAAATAAATACAGATTTACAAAGTACCCATTCCATTCCTATCCTTTCCCCTACCCCCTCTCCCTCTGACGGAGAAGCGGCTGCGCCGCCGGAACGGAAGCGAAAGGAAACGGAAACACAGAGCGCATATGAGATTTACCGGGAGATCATCAAGGACAATATCTCCTATGACATTCTCATGCAGGATATGAAGTTTGACGGGGACAGGCTGGACGAAATTGTTGACATTATGCTTGAAACTGTCTGCACCCGGAGAAAGACGATCCGTATTGCCGGGGACGACTACCCCGCCGAGCTGGTGAAAGCAAAGTTTATGAAGCTGGACAGTGAACATATCCGCTTTGTGCTGGACTGTATGCGGGAGAACACAACGAAAATCCGCAACATCAAGCAGTATCTACGGGCGGTGCTTTTCAATGCCCCGTCCACAATCGGCAACTATTATACGTCCCTTGTGGCTCACGATATGGCAAGCGGCGCACTTGCGCCACAGGAGCCGCACGACCCCTATTCATTCAAACCGGGCGAAAGCCTGTAACCACCCACAACCACAAAAGGAGGATTTTTATTATGGCACAGAAAACGACGGGAGCATTGGTATTTGACGAGCGCACAGACCGCTATGACATTCGCTTTGACCTTGCCAGCTATTACGGCGGGCTGCATTGCGGGGACTGTTTCGACGTGTTCACCCGCGGCAAGTGGAAGCCGACCCGCATTGAAATGAACATGAAACAGGAATGGTACTTAGTTGGTATCAGAGCCGACGATCTTAACGGGCTGCGGGTGCGTATCTGACCGCCGCCCCATAGACCACCCCGAAAGGAGGGAAAGACCCCATGCAGGACGAGATCAACGAGAAAACCGTTGCCCTGTATATCAAGACCGGGAAGCTGACCGCCGAAGTCGTCGCAAAAGGCAATGAAAGTCGCGCTTGCACAGGCAAAAGAAGCAGATCGGCAAACAGCCCCACGGGAAACAGACCCTAAAGCAGCTTATGAAGCAGAACACGGGCGTTTCCAACATAGAGATCACAAAAGACAATATCAAGGCGTTTGAGAGTATCGCCAAAAAGTACGGTATCGACTTTGCGCTGAAAAAGGACGCGACGGAAACCCCGCCCCGCTACCTTGTATTCTTCAAGGGCAGGGACGCGGACGCACTGACCGCCGCTTTCAAGGAGTTTTCCGCAAAGAAGCTGACGCAGGATAAGAAGCCCTCAATCCGAAAGGCATTAGCCGCTTTCCGGGAAAAGGCAAAGGAGCTGAACGCCAGTCGCCAGCAGACCAAACACAAGGACAGGGAGGTATCGCTATGAAGCCGGAAATCAAGAAGCTGCTTATCCTCAATCTCCCGTATCTGCTCTTTGTGTACCTGTTTGACAAGGCAGGCGCGACTGTCCGGCTTTCCCCGGCATGGACGCAAGCCAAAAAAATCTTGAACTTGGGGAGGGCTTCACCATGCCTTTGCCAGCGCAGCCCCCAGCTTCCACCCCGCCGATTTACTGATCGGTATTGCCGGGGCGGTGATTATCCGGCTTGCCGTTTACCTAAAGGGCAAGAACGCGAAAAAATACCGCAAGGGCATTGAGTACGGTTCCGCACGCTGGGGGACAGCCGAGGACATAAAGCCGTACATAGACCCGGTATTTGAGAACAATATCCCGCTTACGCAGACGGAACGGCTTACCATGAACAATGCCCTGAAGCGACCCGAAGTATGCAAGAAACAAAAAAATATCCTTGTGATCGGCGGTTCCGGCGGTGACAAGACCCGCTTTTTTTCGTCAAACCGTCGCTTATGCAAATGCACAGCGACTATGTTGTCACAGACCCGAAAGGCACGGTTTTAATCGAGTGCGGGAAGCTCTTACAGCGTGGCGGGTACAGAATAAAAGTGCTGAACACAATCAATTTCAAGAAGTCCATGCGTTACAACCCCTTTGCGTATATCCGCAGCGAGAAAGACATTTTGAAGCTGGTAAATACCATAATCGCCAACACCAAAGGCGACGGGGAGAAATCCGGCGAGGATTTTTGGGTGAAGTCGGAACGGCTTTTCTACTGCGCCCTTATCGGCTATATCCACTATGAAGCCCCGGAGGAAGAAAAGAACTTCACGACGCTGCTTGAAATGATAAACGCCAGCGAAGCCCGCGAGGACGACCCGGAATTTCAAAGCCCGGTTGACCTCATGTTTGAACGGCTGGAAGAAAAAAAGACCCGGAGCATTTCGCTGTCCGGCAGTACAAAAAAATTCCTGCTGTCGGCGGGCAAGACGCGAAGCTCTATCCTCATTTCCTGCGGCGCAAGGTTAGCCCCTTTGACATTAAGGGAGCTGCGGGAGCTTATGGAAACGGACGAAATGGAGCTTGACACGCTGGGGGACAGAAAGACCGCCCTTTTCGTCATTATCAGCGACACCGACGACACTTTTAACTTTGTCGTGAGCATACTCTACACCCAGCTATTCAACCTCTTGTGTGACAAGGCTGATGATGAATACGGCGGGCGGCTTCCCGTCCATGTAAGGTGCTTACTTGATGAATTTGCGAATATCGGGCAGATACCGAAGTTTGAAAAAGCTCATTGCTACCATAAGAAGCCGGGAAATCTCCGCGTCAATTATCTTGCAGTCACAAAGCCAGCTAAAGGCAATCTACAAAGACAACGCTGACACGATTGTAGGGAATTGCGACACCACCCTTTTCTTGGGCGGCAAGGAAAAAAGCACCCTCAAAGAAATATCGGAAATTTTAGGCAAGGAAACCATAGACAGCTTCAACACGTCCGAAACGCGGGGGCGGGAGCTTTCCCACGGCATGAACTACCAAAAGCTGGGAAAGGAACTTATGACGCAGGACGAGATCGCCGTTATGGACGGCGGCAAGTGCATTTTACAGGTGCGCGGTGTGCGCCCGTTCTTTTCAGATAAGTTTGATATAACGCGACACCCGAAATACAAGTACCTCTCCGACGCAGACCCGAAGAACGCCTTTGACATGGAGAAGCACATCAAACGCCGCCCCGCCATAGTGAAGCCGGACGAGGAATTTGACGTTTACGAGATCGACGGGGCAGATTTACAGGAGGACGCAGACAGTGAATAAAAGCCCCGGAAATGATAAGCGGCGGTTTACGGTGCTTGTCAACCCAAAAATCCGGGAAGAACAGCGGCGGCAAGCTGCCCTGCGGAAATTTATCAAAGATTGTGAACGGCTTTACGAAAAGAACCGGGCGCATTTACAGGAGGACGCAGACCATGAATAAGCGTATCAGAAAGAAACAGCAGAAGCAACGGGAGCAACTAAAGCAGCTTGAAATGAAGTGGCTGCTGGATATGGCAAACACCATTGACGCGGGAATACGGGAGTGGCGGGAAGAAATGGAACGCCGCTATGTGGAGCTTTACGCGGAGGAATTAGCCCGCATGATGGGGCTTGTCCCGAAACAGTGACAGGGCTTAAAAGATTTACGGCATGGAAATGTGGATAACAGGCTATGGGATCATGGATAACTCCATTCACAGCACATGGAAAAGCCAAAGTGCGGCTTTCCCACGTCCTGCAAACAGAGTTACCCACAATCCCAAAAGAGCAGCCAGTTACCCACATTCCCACACCGCCGACGGCTACGGAAACAGACCCTTTCCTGCCTGTCATTCATAAAAAGATTTTTTTAAGGAGCTGATCGGAAATGAAGAACGTAAACACGGGCTACATGATACGCGCCCCTACCGGGGGACGTACCGCCCAAACCCTTACAACTGAATACCGCCGTGCCGCAGAACTTACGCAGCGTGGGGACACCGCCTTTTATACAGGGCGGTTTTTTTATGCGGCGGCGACTGATCGCTGACCGCCTTTTGTCCGCTTGACGGACAGCCGCACACGCGGCAGAAAGGATTTTATCATGGCATTTTTTTACTTCCGCAGTAGGCGTTTTGAAAACACTTGTTATCGCTCTTGGGGCTGGTCTTGGCATTTGGGGCGTTGTCAATCTCATGGAGGGCTACGGCAACGACAACCGTGCGACACGTTCGTAAGTGAAAAGCTTGCGCACAAAGTCGAAGGGCATTGACCCGAAAACTTTGGAGAACTGATATTCCGATTGGTGAAATGAGGGAGTAACGCCCTGAAGCGCCTACCTAATACTCCGAATGGCAGGAAACCATGCAACAGGTTTCCCCAAAAGATGTTATAGAGCTCGGTGAAGTCGGCAGAGAGCAGTCGTAAGTATGATTTTCAGACGATACACGAAAGCTGTCCAGCGGTGGATGGTGCTGCCTATATGCCGGGGTTCGGTTACCCATGGTCAGGATGATAGAGATATCTGACGAATTTCTGAATGTACGAGTCTAAACGTTGATACTGTCGAAAGGCAGTACACCTTTTACGGTGGTGTCCGTGGATAAGTAAGACTGGTTGTTATGAAAGTCCATGCATCGTTACAGGCGATGCGGTTATGCATCGACCGGATACAGGCTCAGAGGAAAGACCTAAAGGTATCCAATGATAGGAATATCGGAACGTGGAAAGCTGGGAACATGGAGGCTGTTGCAGACCGATGAAGTGGTGGATGGGAATACTTTCGCGAGAGGGCAATAACCATTCTTTATTCCAGTGAGAGCAGTGGCATGGTACCTGTGAAGCCGTGAACAAGTAAGCGGTGGAGGGACGGCCACAAGTCGAATTCAGTAAAAATCATAAAATACACAACAAACACAGCTTCGAGTATGACAAAGAAAATCCAAACTGAAAGGAGAGGATGCCTGTGCCCACTTCGGAGCAGCAAGAAAGGAAAAGTAAACAAAGAAAAATCCGCAATTCAGAGTATTACGACATGGAGTCAACCTTTGACCGCCTGTATGCCGAAAGCAAAAATGGAAAAACCTTCAATCATCTGATGGAAATCATTGAGAGCGAGGAAAACATCAAGCTGGCTTATCGGACGATCAAAAAGAATACAGGAAGTAATACGGCTGGTGTGGATAAGCGGACGATAAAAAGCCTCATGAAATTAAGTGAGGAAGAATACGTCCGCCAGATACGAAATCAATTCAGCAACTATCACCCGCGCCCCGTAAGGCGTGTGGAGATACCAAAGCCCAATGGAAAGATGAGACCGCTGGGAATCCCCACGATCATAGACCGCATTGTCCAACAGTGCGTTTTACAGGTCATGGAGCCGATCTGTGAAGCAAAATTCAGTGAGAATTCAAACGGGTTCCGCCCGAATCGCTCTGCTGAAACAGCGATTGCACAGTGTATGCGGCTGGTGCAGGTACAACACCTGCATCATGTCGTTGATCTTGACATCAAAGGATTCTTCGACAACATCAACCATACAAAACTGATCCGTCAAATCTGGGCATTGGGAATCCGTGACAAAAAGCTGATATGCATCATTAAGGAAATGCTGAAAGCGCCGGTCATCATGCCAAACGGTGAAAAGGTCTATCCGACCAAGGGAACACCACAGGGAGGAATCCTGTCACCGCTACTTGCAAATATCGTATTGAATGAACTGGATTGGTGGATTGCTTCCCAATGGGAAGAAATGCCAACCAAAACAGAATTCAAGATAAGAGAAAATGCGAGTGGCACAAAGATCAAGAGCCATTCTTACAGAGCTTTGCGCAGAAGCAGACTGAAAAGAAATGCACGCGGTCAGATACGCAGATGATTTCAAAATCTTCTGTTCCTCTCATGAGGAAGCTGTCAGGTATATAAAGCCACAGAATTATGGCTGAAGGACAGACTGGGGCTGGATATCAGTCCTGATAAATCCAAGGTAGCGAACCTGAAACGGCAGTATTCTGAATTTCTCGGATTCAAGCTGAAAGTTCGTAAAAAGGGCAGGAAATATGTCATTCGGTCTCATATGAGCGATAAGGCGTACAAAAAGGCGCATGAAAAGCTATCCGAAGAAGTGAAGAAGCTGGCTCATTCGTCAGAAGAAGCACAGTTCATGCAGTTACAGAAATACAATTCTGTTGTTGCAGGCCTTCACGAATACTACTGTATTGCTACAGAAGTATCTCATGACTTCGGAAAGCTTGCCTTCAGTATTAACAAACAGCTCAGAAACAGGCTGAAAGGCGATCTGTCCAAAACAGGATATCTCAAGGATGGGTTTATCAAGCGGAAATATGGAGAAAGCAGACAGCTGAGATTTCTTCACAAGCGACCTGTGGTTCCGGTGGGATTTGCACAGCCCAAGAACGCCCAGCATAAACGCAAGGCGGTCAATAAGTATACGGTGGAAGGTCGTGAGTTGATTCATAAGAATCTTCAAATTGACACAGAAACAATGCTTTGGGTGATGCGTAATCCTGTCCGGGGTCGATCTATAGAGTATGCGGATAACAGGATTTCACTGTATGCGGCGCAGTACGGCAAATGTGCTGTCACTGGGGAGACAATGGCTCCTCATGACATCCACTGTCACCATAAGCTGCCGGTCAGCAAAGGTGGAACCGATGAATATGCCAACCTGATTTTGATTAAGAAGGATGTGCATACCATCATCCATGCAACACAAGGCCCAACAGTCGAGAGACTCCTGAAATTCCTTAATCTTGAACCAAAACAACTTGTAAAGCTTAACAAGCTTCGTGCATTGGCAGAAATGCCGCCCATTATTCTTTGAATGAAATGCTGTAACGAGGTGTGTAAGTTGTGTGCTTCATGTCCCAAAACTACTGAATTCGATGGAACGCCGTGTGCGGTGAAAGCCGCACGCACGGTGTGGAGCGGGGGAAAATCCTGAGATAATTTCAAGGGATTACCTATCGCTATCCGGCGCGAAGTCACAGGGCATGAAACAGCTCATGGCGGGCGGCGGCGTTGCGCTGATCGGCACGACCCTTGTACCGCTGCTTGCGAACCTGTTCTCCTAATCGGCAACAGGTAAACGCTTATGCAGAGCATACTTGACGCGATCACGGAATGGATAAAGGAAATCCTCATAGGAGCCATTAACGGGAACCTGTCAACTATGTTCGGGGACGTAAACGAGAAAGTCGGCACTATCGCCGCCGAGGTAGGGCAGACCCCGCAGGGGTGGAACGCGGGCATATTCAACATGATACGCACGTTATCGGAGAATGTGATCGTACCCATTGCGGGGCTTGTCATTACCTACGTCCTATGCGTGGAGCTTATCAGCATGGTAACGGAAAAGAACAACATGCACGACGTTGACACATTTATGTTTTTCAAGTGGTTTTTCAAGGCGTGGGTGGCGGTGTACCTTGTCACCCACACCTTTGATATTACTATGGCAGTCTTTGACGTTGCGCAGCACGTCGTTTCCGGCGCGGCAGGGGTGATAAGCGGCAGCACGAACATTGATGTTGCCGCCGCCCTTGCTTCCATGCAGTCCGGGCTTGACGCAATGGAAATCCCCGAATTACTCCTGCTTGTCATGGAAACAAGCCTTGTGAGCCTTTGCATGAAGATCATGTCGGTGCTTATCACGGTTATCCTGTACGGCAGAATGATTGAAATATACCTTTACTGTTCCGTGTCGCCTATCCCATTTGCAACAATGACTAACCGGGAATGGGGACAGATCGGGAACAACTACCTAAAATCCTTGTTCGCTATCGGTTTTCAAGGCTTCCTCATTATGATATGTGTCGGTATTTACGCGGTGCTGGTAAACAGCATGATTGTAGCGGATAACTTACACAGCGCGATATTTTCCCTTGCGGCATATACGGTTATCCTCTGCTTTTCCCTGTTCAAATCCGGCGCACTTGCAAAGTCAATTTTCGCGGCGCACTAAAGGCGTGTCAAGGGTAGGGTGGAGATTTTCAGAGCGGAGCGGCGAAAATACAACCCGACCTTGACGCGGGAGGAACCCCATACAATAGGGACGGGCAAAGGGCATAAACTGACCTTTGCCTTAACTGCCATAATGGGGGACTTGCAGGAAGCACACAGAAAGGAGGGACAAGAAACCATTGAAAAGAAATACGGCATAATCTACGCCGATCCCCCGTGGAAGTACGCACAGAAGCGGCTTTCCGGCGCGGCAGAACACCACTACCCGACCATGAGCATAGAGGAATTATGTGCGCTCCCCGTGGCTGACCTTGCGGCAGAGGACAGCGCACTTTTTTTGTGGGCGACATTCCCACAGCTTCCCGAAGCCCTGCGGCTAATTAAGGCTTGGGGCTTTACCTATAAGACCGACGCCTTTGTATGGCTGAAACTCAATAAAAAATCCTACACATGGTTTTACGGCTTGGGATTTTTGGACGCGGGGAAATGCGGAAATCTGTCTGCTTGCCACACGGGGACACCCAAAGCGCAAGTCGGCGGGTATTCATCAATTCATTATCTCCCCCATAGAGCAGCACAGCAAAAAGCCGGACATTACGCGGGACAAAATCGTTGCCCTCATGGGCGACATTCCCCGGATAGAGCTTTTCGCAAGGCAGGAAACGGCGGGCTGGGACACATGGGGGAATGAAACCAAAAACAGCATAGAACTCTGACAGAAAGGAGGTTTTTCGGTATGGCGTATGTACCCGTACCAAAGGATTTATCAAAGATAAAAACGAAAGTCGCTTTCAACCTTACGAAGCGGCAGATCGTTTGTTTCGCGGTAGCCCTCATTGTGGGCTTGCCACTTTTTTTCTTGCTAAAGGACAGCGCGGGAACCAGCGCAGCGTCGTTCGTGATGATCGTCGTCATGCTCCCCTGCTTCCTCATGGCAATGTACGAGAAACACGGACAGCCCCTTGAAGTCGTGGTGAAGAACATCATTCAGACAAAGTTTGTCCGACCAAAGGAGCGACCCTATCAGACGCAGAATTTATACGCTGTCTTGGAGAAGCGGCGAAAACTGGAAAAAGGAGGTATCAGCGATTGTCAAAGGAAACAACCAAAGGCGGCGCACCGGGAAAAGACCCCGGAAAGGCTAAACCGAAGCGGAAACTGACCCGCGAGGAAAAGAAGCAGATCGCCGCCATTATCAGACAGGCAAAGGGGGACGGAAAGGCGCACACCGCCCAGCAGACGATCCCCTACATCAACCTGTACCCGTACGGGATATGCCGGGTGACGGAAAGGAAATACAGCAAGAGCATTGTCTTTGAGGATATAAACTACCAGCTTGCACAAGCGGACGACAAGACCGCCATTTTTGAGAACTGGTGCGACTTCCTCAACTACTTTGACGCTTCCGTATCAGTGCAGCTCTCTTTCATCAATCAAGGGACGCAGCGGGAGGAAGCGGAAAAGGCAATCAACATTCCGGCGCAGGACGATGCTTTCAACTCTATCCGCACGGAATACGGGGATATGCTGAAAAGCCAGCTTTCCAAAGGGAACAACGGGCTTGTGAAGCACAAATATATCACGTTCAGTATCGAAGCGGATAACATGAGCGCGGCAAAATCCCGCCTTTCCCGTATCGAAACGGACATACTGAACAATTTTAAGGTTTTAGGCGTGACCGCCCGCCCCATGACAGGCTATGAACGCTTACAGACCATGCACGGGGTATTCCACCCGGAGGGGGAGCCGTTCAACTTTGATTTCTCATGGCTTGCCCCGTCCGGGCTTACCACAAAGGACTTTATCGCCCCGCCCTCATTCCGTTTTGGCGAGGGGCGGTACTTCCGCATGGGGAAAAAGATCGGCGCGGTATCGTTCTTACAGATACTTGCGCCGGAGCTGAACGACCGCATTTTAGCGGATATGTTAGACCTTGAAACGGGCGTGATCGTAAACCTGCATATCCACAGTATCGACCAGACGGAAGCCATTAAGACCGTCAAGAGAAAGATCACCGACCTTGACAAAATGAAGATTGAGGAACAGAAGAAAGCCGTCCGCGCCGGGTACGACATGGATATTATACCGTCTGACCTTGCCACTTTCGGCGGCGAAGCGAAAAATCTCTTGCAGGACTTACAGAGCCGCAATGAAAGAATGTTCCTCTTGACGTTCCTTGTGGTGAACATGGCAGACACGAAGCGGAAACTGGAAAATGACATTTTCAGCGTGGCGGGTATTGCACAGAAATATAACTGCGCCCTCACCCGGCTTGACTACCAGCAGGAAGCGGGGCTTATGTCAAGCGTCCCTATCGGTGAGAACCTTATCCCCATTCAAAGGGGACTGACAACCAGCAGCACGGCGATCTTTATCCCCTTTATCACGCAGGAGCTTTTTCAGAGGGGCGCAAGCCTTTATTATGGGCTGAACGCTCTTTCCAACAACATGATACTCTGCGATCGCAAGCAGCTTAAAAACCCCAACGGCTTGATCTTGGGAACGCCGGGAAGCGGAAAATCCTTTGCGGCAAAGCGGGAAATGACAAACGCTTTCCTCATTACGGACGACGATATAATTATCTGCGACCCGGAAGCCGAGTATTACCCCCTTGTGCAGCGGTTACAGGGACAGGTGATAAGGCTTTCCCCCACCAGCCCGCACTACGTCAACCCTATGGATATTAACCTCAACTATTCCGAGGACGACAACCCGCTTGCACTGAAATCTGACTTTATCCTCTCCCTTTGTGAGCTGATCGTCGGCGGCAAGGAGGGCTTACAGCCCGTGGATAAGACCGTGATTGACCGCGCTGTTAGGGAATGTGTACCGCCCTTTTCCTTGCGACTCCCCGACCCGGCAAAAAAATGCCGATCATGGGCGACCTTTACGACGAGCTTTTGAAGCAGCCGGAGCCGGAAGCGGCGCGTATCGCGGCGGCATTGGAGCTTTACGTTTCCGGGAGCCTTAACGTCTTTAACCACCGTACCAACGTGGAACTGAACAACCGCCTTGTCTGCTTTGACATTAAACAGCTTGGGAAGCAGCTTAAAAAGTTAGGTATGCTCATTGTGCAAGATCAAGTATGGAACCGCGTCACCGTGAACCGGGCGACGAAGAAATCCACAAGGTATTTTTATGGACGAATTTCACCTGTTACTGAAAGACGAACAGACCGACGCTTACAGCGTGGAGATTTGGAAGCGTTTCAGAAAATGGGGCGGCATACCCACGGCGATCACGCAGAACGTGAAAGACCTCTTGGCAAGCCGGGAAGTTGAAAATATCTTTGAGAACAGCGATTTTTGTCCTCATGCTCAATCAGGCGGCGGGCGACCGGGCTATCCTTGCAAAGCGACTCAATATCTCCCCGCAGACAAATGAGCTATGTCACCCATTCCGAAGCGGGCGAGGGGCTTTTGTTCTATGGCAACGTCATTCTGCCCTTTGTAGACCGTTTCCCGAAAGATACCGAGCTGTACCGCGTTATGACGACAAAGCCGGAGGAAGTGGGCGGCGCGTAATTTGCAGATTATTTTATCAACCTTGCGCCCTCTGCTGGGCGCAGATCGGAGGTGACAGACCATGAAGCAGTACAAAGCCCGCGACAAGATCACGCAGAAAATGACCCGTGACGGGGCTATCGAAGTAAACGCGACTACCGGGAAACAAAAAGCGTATCAGCAAACGGGCGCGGGAAGTCGCCCTGCTGAAAAACGCCGGAGCAACAGGCGGCGCAGGACGCACAGGCGAGACAGCCCCTACCGGGCAATCCCGCCCCGGATATTTCCCCTAACGCGCCGCCCCTGCCCCATGCGCCGGGGACGGAAAGTCGCACAGAACACGGGAACCGCCGAGCGCGTCTTAGAGCATATCGACGGGGCGCACACCCGCGCAGCCAGCAAAAAGGCGGCAAGGAAAGCACAGGCAGAAGCGGAAAGCCGCGCCCGCACTTCCCGGCTGCAATTCACCGAGGAAGAACGGGCAACGCCGGAGCTGGAAAGATACATCAAGAAATCCGACAAAAGCCGCTGACAGGCTGGACGAAGCAAGGGCGAAAAATCCCAAAGGAAAAAGAAACTTGTCAAGGAGCGAACTTTTGACGAAGTCGCCGGGAAAGGCAAGACCCGCCTGCGTTTTTGAGGAACGGGAAAAAGCCTATGAACGGCGGCAAGGCACATAAAAACCCGTTATCCCGCCCCGCGCAGGAAGCGGGTATTTTCGTCCATAACAAGGTACATTCCGTGGAAAAGGACAATTCCGGCGTGGAGGGTGCGCACAAATCCGAGGAATTAGCGGAGAAAGGCGCAAAAGTACGGGGCGAGGAAGATTAAGGAGGGCTACCGCAGTCACAAGCTCAAACCCTACCGGGCATGGCAAAAAGCTGAAAAGGCGCGGAAAAAAAGCAAACGCCAATTACCTCTACCAAAAAGGCACTCCACGACAACCCGCAGATCGTCGCGTCCAACCCGCTCTCCCGGTATATGCAGAAGCGGCGTATCAAAAAAAGCAGTATGCAAAGACCGTCAAGGCACAGGGCGCAAAGTCCGTCAAGAACGCAGCGGAGAACACCCGGAAAGCGGCGAAAAAGACCGCAGAGGAAACCAAAAAGGCAGTCGCTTTTGTAGGGCGGCACCCGGCGGGTGTCTGTATCGCCATAGGTGCGCTGCCGCTTTTCATTATGGTATCTTCCGCGCTGTCCTCTTGCGGGGCTATGTTTTCCGGCATGGTAAACGGCATTGTTGGGACTTCCTACACGTCGGAGGACGCGGATTTAGTCGCCGTGGAAAATAACTATACGGCATTGGAAACGGAGCTACAACGCGAGATTGACAATATTGAGCGCGACAACCCCGGCTATGACGAGTACCGCTATGACCTTGACAGTATCGGGCATAACCCCCATGAATTAGCGTCCTACCTTACCGCGCTTTTACAGACCTATACCCCGGCAACGGCACAGGCAGAAATAGATCGTATCTTTGCGCTGCAATATACCCTCACTCTCACGGAGGAAGTGGAGGTACGCCACCGCACGGAAACCCGGACAGGGACGCGGACAGTCACCGACCCGGTAACGGGGAAACCTCTACGGAAACCTACGAATACGAGGTAGACGTAGCCTATAACTATTACATTCTCAACGTCAAGCTGGAGAACAAGCCCATATCCGAGCTTGCGCCGGGACTACTCACGCCGGAGCAGCTTGAAATGTTCCGGGTGTACTTGGAAACCAGCGGAAACAAGCCCCTCATTTTCGGCGACGGTTCCCCGGACACAAACCCGTCCGAGGATTTAAGCGGGGTACAGCTTGTGAACGGCACACGCCCCGGAAATACCGCCATTGTAGACCGGGCGAAGTCACAGGTAGGAAATGTAGGGGGACAGCCCTATTGAGCTGGTACGGCTTCAACAGCCGCGTGGAATGGTGCGCCTGTTTCGTTTCATGGTGCTACAATCAAGCCGGGAAAAGCGAGCCGCGCTTTGCCGCCTGCCAGTCACAGGGTATCCCGTGGTTCCAGTCACACGGGCAATGGGGCGACCGCAATTATCCAAACATAGCACCCGGCGACGCGATTTTTCTTTGATTGGGACGGGGACGGGAGCGCAGACCATGTAGGGCTTGTGATCGGCACGGACGGGCAGCGCGTTTACACCGTCGAGGGCAATTCCGGGGACGCTTGCAAGATTAAGAGCTATTCCCTTGACTATGGCTGCATTAAAGGCTATGGACTGATGAATTGGAACTGAACAACATTTTTTGACTATGAAAGGAGTTTTACATTATGGCAGCAAACAAGATTGACCGTATCAACCGGGAGATTGAAAAGACCCGCGAGAAGATCACCGAGTATCAGAACAAACTGAAAGGGCTGGAAGCACAGAAAACCGAAGCGGAGAATTTGCAGATCGTCCAGCTTGTGCGCTCCATGCGGCTTTCCCCCGCAGAGCTTACTTCCATGCTGTCCGGGGGCGCAATCCCCGGCATGACCCCCGCGCCCGTTTTTAAGCGGCGCAGACATCGACGATAAGGAGGAAAACGAAGATGAAGAATAAGAATAAGAATAAGAAGATTTTTTTAATGCCCTGCTGACCTTATGCGCCGCCCTTGTCCTTATGGGCGGCTTTTCCGTTACCGCTTACGCGCAGACCCCGGAGGGACAGGACGACGCGACCGACGACAGCGGCGTTGTCTACGAGGAACCCGAAAAGGAAGAACCCCTCACCCCGGACGGGAACGCTACCCTTGTGGACGATTTTGGCGGCAACAAGCGACTTATCACCGTGACGACCAAAAACGGCAATTACTTTTTATATCCTCATTGACCGGGACGACAAGGGCGAGAACACCGTGCATTTCCTCAATCAAGTGGACGAAGCCGACCTTATGGCACTCATGGAGGACGGGAACACCGCCACGGAGCCGCCCACAGTCTGCAACTGTACGGAGAAATGCGAAGCCGGGAAAGTAAATGTAAGCTGCCCCGTCTGCAAGGACAACATGACCGCTTGCGCTGCAAGGAAGCGGAGCCGGAAACGGAGGAACCCGCAGAGCGACCGGAAAAGAAAAACAACACGGGCGGGCTTTTTGGTATTCCTCATTGTGGCACTTCTTGGCGGCGGGGGCGCAGCCTACTACTTTAAGGTTATGAAGCCGAAGCAGGACGTAAAAGGCGGCACAGACCTTGACGATTTCGATTTTGACGATTACGACGAGGACGAGCCGGAACCCGACGAAACCGGGGACGGCGGGGGAACGGAGGACGAGGAAGCATGACCCTGTTCACCGACAACCCCTTAGAAAGAATGATGATACAGAAACCGGGTGACGGGCGGCGTGGAAAATCGTCGCCCGCTTCCATTCCCCTGCGCCGCAAGGGCTGTCCCTACAACCGGGAGCCGCCCTGCGTGGGGTACTGTATCAAGAAGCTGACAGAGAAAAACATGGGAAAATGAAAGGAGGATTTTTAAGTGCAGTTAGTGATTGCAGAAAAGCCCAGCGTCGCGGCAAAGTATCATGCCGCCGCTTGGGGTAAAAGAGAAAAAAAAGACGGATATATCGAGGGCGGGGGCTACCTCATTTCTTGGTGTGTCGGTCATTTGGTGGAGCTTGCGGAAGCTGCGCCTACGGGGAGCAGTATAAAAAGTGGAGCTATGAGAGCTTACCCATTCTGCCGGAGGAATGGCAGTACAACGTCGCCGCCGACAAGGGGAAGCAGTTTTCAATCTTAAAGGAGCTTATGCACCGCGCCGACGTTTCCGAGGTAGTCAATGCTTGCGACGCTGGGCGCGAGGGCGAGCTGATCTTCCGCTTTGTCTATGAAGTGACGGGTCGCAACAAGCCCATGCGCCGCTTGTGGATTTCCTCAATGGAGGATAAGGCGATCAAGGCGGGCTTTGCCGACCTCAAAGACGGGCGGGACTATGACGCGCTCTATGCTTCCGCATTATGCCGCGCAAAAGCCGACTGGATCATTGGTATCAATGCGACGCGCCTTTTCTCCTGCCTGTATGACAAGACCTTGAACGTGGGGCGGGTGCAGACCCCCACACTGAAAATGCTGGTTGACCGGGGCGAAGCGATCTCCCATTTCAAGAAAGAAAAATACTACCATGTGCGCCTTGACCTGTCCGGCGCGGAAGCCGCCAGCGAAAGGATTTCGGATAAATCGAGAGCCGACGCACTGAAAGCAGCTTGTGAAGCAGGAACGGCGGTTTGTGTTTCCCTCACAAAAGAGAAAAAGACCGCCGCCCCGCCGAAACTCTTTGACCTCACTTCCTTACAGCGGGAAGCCAATAAAATCTATGGCTACACGGCGAAGCAGACCCTTGACCTTGCGCAGACCTTGTATGAAAAGCGGCTGCTTACCTACCCCCGGACAGACAGCGCATTTCTGACCGACGACATGGGGGACACGGCGGCAAAGACCGTTGCCATGTTATCCGGCAAGCTCCCCTTTATGGAGGGCGCAGAGTTTACCCCGGAGGTTTCCCGGACACTTGACAGCAGCAAAGTATCAGATCACCACGCCATTATCCCTACTATGGAGCTTGCAAAGACCGACCTTGCCGCGCTGCCGGAAAGTGAAAGGAATATCCTCACCCTTGCCGGGGCGCGTCTTATTTTTCAGCCGCCGAGCCGCATATTTTTGAAGCGGTCACGGCGGTTTTCTCATGCGCAGATACAGAATTTACGGCGCGGGGAAAGACGGTGCTTGCGGGCGGCTGGAAAGACCTTGAACGCCGCTACCGTGCAACGCTGAAAGGCAAGCCCGACCCGGATGACGCAGACAGTGACGGGGAAAACACCCTGCCGGAGCTTTCCGAGGGACAGAGCTTTGAAAGTCCCACGGCAAAGGTGACGGAGCATTTCACAACGCCGCCAAAGCCCCACAACGAAGCAACCCTTTTGTCGGCAATGGAACGCGCCGGGAACGAGGACACCGACCCGGACGCAGAACGCCGGGGGCTTGGCACTCCCGCCACCCGCGCCGCCGTTATTGAAAAGCTGGTGAAGTCTGGCTTTGCAGAGCGCAAGGGAAAGCGACTTATCCCCACACAGAACGGAGTCAGCCCTTGTGTCGGTGTCGCCGGATATGCTCACTTCCCCGCAGCTTACCGCCGAATGGGAAAACAATCTGACGCAGATCGCAAAGGGAGCCGCCGACGCCGGGGACTTCATGCAGCGCATTGAAGCTATGGCGCGGGAGCTGGTAAAGGAGAACGCCACCGCCGACAAGGACAAGGTAGCTTTCACGGGCGGGGAAGAAAAAGCCCTCTATCGGGAAATGCCCCCGGTGCGGTTCTCCCGTCCATGAGGGCAGGAAGAATTTCTACTGTTCTAACCGGGATTGTGCTTTTACCATGTGGAAAAATGACCGTTTCTTTGAAGAAAGGAAAGTCACCTTTACCCCGAAGATTGCCGCCGCCCTCTTAAAATCCGGCAAGATAAATGTCAAGGGCTTGTATTCCCCGAAAACAGGCAAAAACCTACGACGGAACCGTTGTTTTTAGCCGATACGGGCGGGAAGTACGTCAACTACAAGATAGAGATACCGAAGAAAAAAATAAGTTTCGTAGCAAGCATAGGAAAAAGAGTACCCTTTTTCCGTAAATCCCCTTCGACGCTGACGCGCCGGACGGGGATTTTGCTGATGGGAAGTGTCCCAAACCCTCTTGAAAAAAATTAAAATCTTGGCAGAAAGCGCGGGTGCTCGCAAGGCAGACCGGGCAACAATAAAAAAAGCAGCTTCCGCAATGCTGCCATAAAAGAAAGGAGCAAATGCAAATGAGCGAAACATTTTCAATCTTAATCGACAGCCGCAGCCGCTTTGAAACCGGGCAACCGGGCGACGAATGGCTATCCATGCCGACCACCACGGAGCGACTTCACGCCGCCATGAAAAGCGTCGGCATTACAGCGGAGAACCCGCAGGATTTTTTTCATTAACGGATTTTTCCAACACCGAGCAATACCCCTTTGACGTGCCGCTTTCCGTGATACAGGAAAGCACCATTGACGAGCTGAATTATCTTGGAAAGCTCTTAGAAATGCAGGGCGACGAGGACAGGAACAAATTCACGGCGGCGGTAACGCTGGGGGAACACGCCGGGAGCGTGAAAGACCTTATCAACCTTGCACAAAATCTTGACTGCTACTGGATTTATCCCACCGTCCGAACCGAAGCCGACTATGGCTATTACCTTATTGACGAGCTGGACGAATTGGAGCTGCCCGAAGAAGCAAAGAAATATTTCAAGTACGAGGAATACGGGCGGGACGCGGTACTGAAAGACCGGGGACAGTTTACCGATCAAGGCTATATCTACAACAACGGCAACACCTTTTCACAGTGGTACAATGGGCGGGAAAATGACATACCGAAAGAATACAAGGTAATGAGCTTCCCGGAGCCGGAACACCCCACCCCGGATAAACTGGAAAAGGACGAAGCCGCGCCGGAGCAGGAGGAACCCCAGCCGGGGACACAGCAGGAACCGCCGCCCCAGCCGCGCCCGGTCAACCCGATTATCCTCACCGCCGACAAGCCCGCTGAAAAGATCAAGGAGATCACAGACCGCTTAGAGCAGGGTATCACGGATTTATTTGACAGTGAACGCTACAAGGAATATCTGCAAGTCATGTCAAAGTTCCATAATTACAGCTTCAACAATACGCTGCTGATTGCCATGCAGAAGCCCGACGCTTCCCTTATCGCTGGATTTAACGCATGGAAAAATAACTTTGGACGGAACGTAATGCGCGGGGAAAAAGGTATCCGTATCCTTGCCCCGTCGCCGTACAAAATCCGGCAGGAGGTAGAGAAAAAAGACCCGCAGACGGGAAAGACGGTGACAGACAGCAACGGGAAGCCCGTCATGGAAACAAAAGAAATCCAAATCCCCGCCTATAAAGTCGTCGCCGTTTTTGACGTATCGCAGACCGAGGGGCGGGAGCTTCCCGCCATTGGCGCAAACGAGCTGACCGGGGACGTGGAACAGTACGAGGATTTTTTTCGCCGCGCTGGAAAAGACCTCTCCCGTGCCTATGGGCTTTGAGAAGATCGAGGGGACAGCCCACGGCTACTACCACTTGGAGGAAAAGCGCATTGCCATTGACGAGGGCATGAGCGAGCTTCAGAACCTAAAGACCGCTATCCATGAGATCGCCCACGCGAAGTTGCACGACATTGACCTTAACGCCCCGCAGGAGGAACAGGGGGACAGACCCGACCGCCGCACCCGTGAAGTTCAGGCGGAAAGTATCGCCTATACCGTATGCCAGCACTACGGGCTTGACACTTCCGACTATTCCTTTGGGTACGTCGCCGGGTGGAGCAGCGGGCGGGAGCTTGCGGAGCTGAAAACGTCCCTTGAAACAATCCGTGCCACCGCCGCCGAGATCATCAACAGCATTGACGGGCATTTTGCAGAGCTGCAAAAAGAACGGGAAGCTGCGAAAGCACAGGAAGCAGAAAAAGAGCCGACACCCGACCTTGCGGCAGAGCCGACCGTTACAATCGAATGGAGCGAAAGCCCCCAGCTACGGGAGGGCGAAACAATCCCCCTATCCCGCGCCAATACCCTTATCGCAGGGCTGGACGAAGCGAATCTTGCAAGCCCCGGTTACGATAAAGTGGCGTTCCGCATTGATTATGTGATGAACGGTATAGCCGACCACTACGAGGGGCGGCAGGACTTGGGCGACGGGGACGGTTCCCTTGTGGAGCATATCGAGCAGCACCACACCTATTATCTGAACGATAAAGAATGGGAAAACTACCTTTTGCACAACGAGGGCAAGGAAGCACTGGAAGCCGACAAGGAACACCGGGCAATGCTGCTGAATGAATTTATCCCCTATCTCAAACTGCACTGTAATTTATCCGAAATGGAGCGTATCTCTACGGAAGCCCTGCAAGCCGGGGAGAGCCTTACCTCTACGGAAACCGCCTACCATACCGCCATGCAAGCCTATGTTGCCGAGTGCAGGGGGCTTGTCAATCAAGGCGAATACAACTTGCCGCCTGTTCCCCAGCTTAGAGATTTTGACGTGGAGCTTGCCGCCTACAAGGAACACGTCAAGGAGGAAATCGCACAGGAAGCAGCCGCCGCAGGAATGACCGTGGAGGAATACGCTGCCAACGGGTACGAACCTTACGCCGCCCCGGAGCCGGAAGCAGCACAGACCACAGAGCCGCAGGAGCCGAAAAGCCCTGTTTCTGAAAAAACAGACACGCCGGAACAGGCAGGACAGACCGCCGACAAACCCCTTACAGATTTACAGAAAAAAGCGGTTGAGATCGCCAAACAGTACGAAAATCTCCCCTTGCAGGATAAGATCGGGATTGTCGCACAGGCTTTCGGCAGTACGTCGGGCAAAATAGAAACTTCCCCCTGTACCGGGAAATGGCGCGGTACAAGCGACATATCTATCAAGTTTGACAATGGCGCGTCCCTGTTTATCGGCAACCACAGGACACCGCAAGCGAAAACCGTAAAAGTGCAGACTGAATGTGTCAATGCCGCGCTGGTACGGTACAACCCGGAGATCATAGCCGCAACAAAGGAAGCCGCCATTTCCGCACTTAGGAAGCGGGAAACAAAAGACAATGAGATTGCCGGACAGAAAGGCTTGAAGCCCTACACCCTGCTCAATGTGGAATTTAACGACGGTACGGACGAGAAAAGCGGCGGTCACATGGGCTGGTATTATGTGACGCTTGCCGTTGACGGTAAAATCTGTTCCCACATAGAAACGGGGCTGAATTATGCCATATCAGACGGAAAAGTGAGCGAGAACCCCACAAGGGAAGATTATTTTACAGCGGGGGCATTGAAAGAAACTGATGTTGATTATGTTTTTAACAACGTAGGCTTTTCCTCAACCTCTGACCTGTATTCGCTGTCAATTAGCAAAGAAGTCCGGGAGCGTGCGGAAAAGACGCTTGCACAGCGGAAAGAAGTGCAGACGGAGAAAGCCGCCGACCCGCAGAGCCATACAGCAGAACAGCCGGAGCAGACGGAAACAAAGGTTACATACTACCCGATCAATGAGAACGCAGCCCGCCGCGCAAAGGAAGCAATCAGTTTTTCCGATTACAAGCCCGGAAGCGCAACGGCAGAATACCGCCACTATGTAGACGAAGCCGCCGAGCTTGCTGCAAGGCAGAAAAAGCGCGTTGACCCCTCTTTCCATGAAAGGATTGACGGGTCGCTGACGCTTACGCCCGGAAGCTGGCGGCGAACATGAATAAGGGCTATGAGATCACCGCCCGCGTCCCGTCCATTATGATTGCCGGGGGAAGCAACTTCCCTGTCCGCAAAAAGGAGAAGCAGAACGCCGCCGCAGATAAGAACATGGAGGAATACCGGGAGATACAGGGTTTGCTTGACAAAATCCGCAGTACCGGCATGGGCGGTATCAGTGCCGACGACCCGAACGCCGTTTCTAAGCTGGAAAGCAAACTTGCAAAGCTGGAAGCCTTGCAGGAAACCATGAAAGCGGTCAACGCTTACTACCGCAAGCATAAGACCCTTGACGGTCGCCCCCATTTATCCCCGGAGCAGATTGAAAAAAATGAAAGCGTCCATGTCCGGGAGCTGGCGGGGGAACCCGAAACCCTTTGAAAGCTATGAATTATCCAACAACAACGCGGAAATCCACAGGCTGAAAGACCGCATTACCGCCCTTACCCGCAGGAAAGAGCTTGGATATGTGGGCTGGGAGTTTGACGGGGGACGTGTGGAAGCCAATACAGCGGATAACCGCTTGCAGATTTTCTTTGATGAAAAGCCGGACAAGGAAATCCGGGAGGAATTAAAAGGGAACGGCTTCCGTTATGCGCCCAGCGCGGAAGCATGGCGCTGGCAGCTAAACGACAATGCGATCTACGCCGCCGACCGTATCAAGTGCATACAGCCCCTTAACGGGGAAAGCCCCACCGAGTTACAGAAACGGGCAAGGCGGGAAGTCACGCACAGAAAGAAGCCGTCCCGGAGCAGCGCAGGAGGAAACACAGGGCGCGGAGCCGGGGAACGCCGTCACGCCGGAAACCTTTTACAAGGTGCGGCAGAACCCGTACAGTGACAGCCCGGAAAACAGCTACATTTTGCAGGAGTATGTCGCGCAGGATAACGGCATGGCAAAGCTGGGGGATATTCTCTACACGGGAACCCCGGAAAAGTGCCGGGAGCTTTTTGGGGAAGCTGGAAACCGGGGAACTGACACAGGGCGACGTAAAAGAGCTTTATGCAAAGGCACAGGAAGCACAGCCCGCCGCCGAGCCGGGACAGGGAACGCCGGAGCCGACCGCCACCGGGAAAGAGCCGGACAAAGACACCTTTTCCATTTACCAGTTAAAGGACGGGGACGGTATGCGGGACTATCATTTTGAGCCTTACGACCGTCTGCAGGCGGCTGGGCTTTCCGTGGAAGCGGCAAATTATAATCTGATCTACACCGCCGAGCTTACGCCGAGGACTTCCCTTGAAGATATTTATACCCGTTTCAATATCGACCACCCCAAAGATTTTAAGGGACACAGCCTTTCCGTATCGGATATAGTGGTGCTTCATCACAACGGGGAGGACACCGCGCATTACGTTGACAGTTTCGGCTATAAGGAAGTGCCGGAGTTTTTTTACAGGAGCAGACACCGCGACTACCCCCGACACCCGTGATGACTGGGGAGCAGATCAGAACGCCACGGGGGAGCTTTTTCTGTAACCGATATGACCGCCGAACAAATGAGGGAAGCCGGGTATGGACTTCACCATACGTCGGAGGACGGAAAATATCTCATTATGGGGAACGGGACACAGGCGTTTGCAGTTGCCGCCGAGCGACCCGGAAAAAGGCAGACACCCTAAAGCACGTCGAGGACGCTATCGAGCAGAACGACAACCATTTTGACGGTATCATCAACAATACCCCTACCGCTGACGAGCTGGAAGCAAAGGCAAGAAACGGCGAACAGATCTCCCTTGCCGAGTATGCCGACGCGCTGAAAGCGGAAAAGGAACAGGGAAAGGAAACGAAACCGGGGAAAAAGACCGAAAAGAAGCCCTCTATTCGGGCGCAGCTCAAAGCCGACAAGGAACGGGCAGCGCAGAGGAAACAGGCAAGAAGCAAGTCGCAGGACTTGGAAAGGAGCTGATTATGGGGAAATTGAATAAATTTGAGAATGTGGACGTGTTCGCTTCCCTTGAAGCCATTATGAAGCAGAACACGGGATTTTATCAGAGTGATTTTTGACATTGACAAAAAGATCATTGCGGAAAAGGCGGCAAGCCAAAACCCCGCTGACAAAACGCTCTTGTGGCTTTCCCGCCCGTCCGGGACATACTGCTTTCGGGAGCGTGACGTTTTCATCAGCGACACCGCCCCGCATAATACATGGCGTTTCTACAAGGAGCAGACCCGCGACCCTATCCTTGCTTACGCCGTGGAGCTGACCGGGGTACAGGACGGGAAGATCACGGGCAATCTCTATGAGCTGGACTATGAAAAACACTATGAGCGCGTCAAAGACAATACTGTTGACGCTGGGACGGTGACGCTTGTTTATGAGCATGGGACGAGGGAGCAGCCAGCCGAGCAACATTTTAATGGCTATCCCGACCCCCAGCTTGGGAAGTTTGAATATTTTGAAGTACAGCCGAAAGACCCGGAAGCCCTGCAATCCCTGTTACGGGAAGAAAAGCACAGCCGGGATAAGCTGACACCGGGGGACTTAAAGGAACATATCGTCGCATTGCATGAGGGTATGATCGAGCATGAAGCGCGGCGCATTGTGGCAGACATGAAAAAGCTGTCTGCCCCCAACAGCCCGGATAAATCTCATTTCATGGTGGAGCTGTCCCCGTCCTTTGAACGGCTTGCGTCCACAAAGGACACGGAACGCCTTTTCTCCATGCTGCCCTATAAGACCCTTGCTTTCTCACAGATCAAGAACAGCTACGGTACATACGCACTGATCGGTAAGGACGAGAACCGGGACAAGGAGGTAAGGAAGCCCCGCCCCTATGTCCGGGCGCAGCTTGCACAGGATAAAAAGAGAACCGTCCCGAAAAAGGCGGCGGCAAAAAAGAAAGATCACGGATTGGAGGTATGAGCATGAACAAATATAACAATTTCACGGTTGAGGAAACCAACCTTTTGAGTATCTACATGACAGGCAGCAAGGAGGGGCTTGTAGTGGCTATGAACGCCGCGCTGCCCTTTATGGAGGGGGAAATGCGGGACTTTGCCGCCCGTACCCTTGCCAAAGTGGGGCGCATGACCGAAGCGGAGTTTGCGGGGCTTGCCCTTTACCCCGCCGACGAGGTATGAGCGACATTAAGCGGCTTACGCCGCCCCAAAGCCGGAAAGTCAATACCCTTGTGCGCCGGACGTGCTGTAACTGCGATAATGGGAACTGTATCTTGCTTGACGACGGGGACGAGTGCGTATGTCCGCAGCTCATTTCCTATTCCCTGCTCTGTAAATGGTTCCGCATTGCGGTACTGCCCGCAGATAAGGAGCTGTACGCCGAGCTTTGCCATACGGAGGATATGAGGCGGTGTAGCGTGTGCGGTGCGCCCTTTGTTTCCAGCTCTAACCGGGCTGTCTACTGCCCGGACTGCCGGAAGCGTATCACCCGCAGACAGACCGCCGAGCGAATGAGGAAAATGCGGGCGAATGTGACGCGATAGGGGCGAAATAAGCCTTGATTTATGCGGCTTTCCGGGCGGGAAAATAAGGCAGCAAGGGATTTATACCTTTACCCCCGAAAATGGCGTTCTATTGCGTAACAATCCAATCTCTGCACCCATGAGAAAACCGGGGCGCGGTGGCTATCTGACAGCTACCGCGTCCCGGCTATTTTTTTGTGTCCTTATCCGCGCTCTGTCTGCCTTTCCCGCTCCGGCTGCTTCTCTGTCTGTAAAATACTGTCTATGTTCCGTTTGATAACATCATATTCCTGCACCTGTTTTTTCAGCTTGCCATAATCGGCATAAAGGCTTTCTTTCTGTCCTTGCAGCTTTTCATATTCCGCTTGGAGGACGGGGACGCTGGGGAGCTTGCCGCCGATCTGCGCCGCCTTTAGTGCCTTTGCCGCCGCTTCATGGAGGATAATACCCCGTTCATGCTCTGCCCGGTACTTCTCTTTGTTCCGGGCTTTGCGGTAGGCTTCATAGAGGGGCTTTGTCTTTTGGTAGGTAGTGACATTCTTAATGAGCAATGCCATATCTGATAGACGCTTTTCCACTTCCTTTAGGCTGTCCCCTGCCTGTTCGCTTGCCGTGGTGATTTCCTCTATCCGGGTGAGCAGATCGGCGTACTGCTCAATCTTATTTTCCGTAAGGAAATTCATAGTCTTTGCCGCCTGTTTCAGATTGTGGATTTTCGCCCACTGTTCATAGCCTCGGCTTTGTTGTGCTTTGATACTGTGCTCAATATCAATGAGAAGATTAACGCCCTTGCGCTCTGCCTTTGGAGCTTTGGCGGCACGGGTACGCTTGCCCGCTATCCGTTCTTTTATGGCTTCCTCCGTATAGTCCGTGCCGAGGGTTTTCAGACGGGTAAACCGTTCCTGCCCCGGTGCGCGGCATGAGATATATTTTCCGGGCTTGATCTCATATCCTGCCGCCTGTAACCGCTGCAATAGTTCCTCAAAGCTGGAAACTTGGGGAATGAGCGCGTCCACGGCGATCTTTAGCTTGCCTTTCCAGCTTGTCCCCGTTTTCTCCGCTTGATATTCTGCATAGCTCTTTCCCTTGCTGCCCTTGCCGGGGACGACCACGGAAAGCCCATTGTCCCGGCACAGCTTGTCGCTCATGTTCCGTATACCGTAATAGCTCCTTTTGTTGGAATTGTATTTGTGGTGGTCTACGAAGTTCACCGCGCAGAAAATAATGTGGTTATGGATATGCCCCTTGTCAATGTGCGTCGTCACAACATACTCATGTTGCCCCTTTGTTACCGCGTCGGCAAGCTGCTTTCCGATTTCATGGGCTTTCTGATAATCCACTTCCCCCGGCTCAAAGGACTGTATCAGATGAAAGGCTAAATTGTTCCCCTTTTGGAGTGCTTGGGACAATGTATATTCAAACTCAATATCTGCCGTTTCATAGGAGCAGCCGAAAGAGGACACAAGCATTTTTCCGTCCGTCTTGTCCGGGTTTTCGATATAGTCAAGGGCTTTGCTTAGAGTGCTTTTAATAGGCTTAATCTTTGTAACCGCCATATCTCCGCAAGCACCCCCTTTATTTCCTCTATGTCCTCTTGGTATGCGTTCCCCGTCGCGTTTACGCGGCGTGCTATCTGGTTGACGTTGACACCGATTTTTTGTATCTCTGCGGTCATAGCCTTTATGTCGGCGTGGTCTATCTGAATGATATATCCGTCAATGGCAATCTTCCGCAGATACGCCGCCATGTTCCGGGTGGGTACGAGCTTCATTTTTTCCAGTATTAAATCCCGTTCCGCTTCCGTCACTCTGAATTTGATTTGTACCGTCCTTTTGCGTCCGTCCATGTATTCGCTCCTTTCCTTTCCGTTCCGAGGGTTTGGGACACTTCCCAACAAGCAATTTTCAACCGACGCGCCGCAGCGCGGGAGGGGGAAAATACGGAAGTGGGTACCCGCTTCCTATGCTTGCTACGAATGTTTTTTTATCCTTTAGGCTCTTATCCCCTACTACGGAGAAAAAAAGCGATTTTTGCCAAACTTCCGCAAAAGAAAAAAACGCCGCAATCTCAAAAAAAGATTACAACGCTCTCTAAATCCTGTTCAGTTTTAAGCCGGACATTCCTATTCGCCCTCTTTTTCGACTTCGGAAATCTCTTTTGCCGTTGCGGTCACAATCCGTATGCCTGTATCGCTCATACCGTCAAGGAGCGCGTCAAGCAGCCGCCGCTTTGTGTCCTTTGCAGCGGGCGTGTCTAACAGGAATTGGTCTACGGATATATGGTAACGCTGTATCAGCTCAAAGAATATCTGTAAACTTGGGTGCTGCCCCTTGTTCTCAATGTTCGCAAGGTAGCGCGGCGAGATAAACATTTCGTCGACTACTTTCTTGCGGCTTTCCTTGCGTCCTTCACGCGTCGCCTTTTATCAGCGCCCCAAAAGCCTTGAAGTCGTATTTTGGTACTGGTCTTTTTGCCATAGTTATTCACCCTCTTACATTTTACTGTTCCCCTTTCTTCTTGGATATGTCTACATAGTTCTATCAGTTAGCCAAAAATAATTCATATATATATGTTGACAACAAAAGTCGCTTTTTGTATATAATATTATATAAAAAGGGGGAATGTTTATGTTACATAACATGCGTATTCGATAAGCATTGAAATCAAAAAGATTTTTTTCCCATTTTCAATATGGGCTTTTTTTGTCATGCTTTATTTTGCGTATGCTATACAACAAAAACTAACGACGTATAGACATAGTATAAAAAAACTATGCCTTAATTTTTGTTGTAGTATTATATGTATAAATGCAGGTCAATGCTCATGTTGAGAATTGACCTACATTTTTGCGCAAAAAGGAGAAATATTATGCTTGAAAAAAATATTGAATAAAATGTCCAATTTGTAACGGAAAGACGAGGGTTCAAGTATTTTTATAATACGGTATTAAGAAATTTTTCCTCTTTTCTGCCCTAAATGTAAATTAACGCATATCGTTGATGTTGAAAAAAACTAGAAATCATAATCAAAAAAACTCTGAAAAAAACAAACTTTTTAATTTTTGAAAAGGAAGGATATTTAAATGAAACACTTACCTAAAAAGTACACCTACGGAAATATTGAATGACCCATACGGATTTACTTACAAAGAAATGTCGGAAGTAATTGGAGAGGATAAAGCAAGAGCCTTATATACGGAATTGTATAAACAGCCATTTCACAAAGAAAATCTATCAATATCAACAAAAAAAGTCTATAAAAGTAGCGATACTGAAAAGTATGTTTATGAATTGAAAGATAACAGGTATATTGAAACGGTTTTTATTAAACGGCGAGATGGTGGGACTGTTTGCGTAAGTACGCAAGTTGGTTGTTCTGTTGGCTGTATTTTTTGTGAGTCCGGACGCAATGGTTTTGTTCGTAATCTAACACCGTCTGAAATTGTGCAAAGCAGGTTGTATTGATACGTCAAAAAGTAAATCGTATCGTTTTTTTATGGGAATGGGAGAACCTTTATTCAATTACGACAACTTGATTGCGACAATCCATATTCTTCGAGATAGAAATGGACTTAACTTTCCAACCGACGGCATTACCGTATCAACAGTTGATCCAGTTAATCAATTAAAAAAAATTGCGCGAAGAACATCTAAAAAAATTCAGTTGACAATATCTTTACATCAGACAACACAGGTCGCGAGAAACTGTATCATTCCTCATATGCACATGTACGCTATTGAAGATGTTGTTAAGCAAGCATTGTCCTATTCTCAAAGGCATAATCGAAAAAGTGGTATTTGCGTATTTGCTTTTACCAGGTATAAAATGACCGTTCCTCAGATATAAGGCAACTTGCAAAAATGGTTTAAGGGCAAAAAAATGTTATGATTAACGTCTCTGCAATACAACCCGACGAGTAATTCAAAAAAATTAGAGCACCACAAAAACAAGAAATGGTTGCGTTCAAACATCAATTAGAGCAAACAGGACTTGAAGTTACCATGAGAGTTTCTCATGGTAGAGAGATTAAAAGCGACTTGTGGACAGTTAGCTAATACATATAATAAAGCCAAAAAAACAACAGAAATAATTTAATTAAAAGAGCCAGACGCACAGACGCAGAGCCGATAATATGCAGTTTGAAATACTGCTGTTATCGGCTCTTTTTGATTTTTAATTTGTGCCCCTAATAACCATATTGGAGCAAAAATCAGAACTGTTGCTTGTCGTTCTTTGATTTCCGCATAGACTTTGAAAAATCAAAGTCGCCGTTTCTTTTTATCTTCTAATGAAATGACGCGGTATCACTGTTAAAAGCGATGACTAAAGGAGGTAGCCGATGAAGCACATACCCTATCGACAAAAATCCGACGGTCATTGACATATCAAAAAGCCCGACCACCGCCGGGAACCTCTCTACCCTTGACTATGAACTGTCTAATCATCTAAATACTGCTTACAATACCTATACGCCTGTCCGGGCTTTTTCGGACAGGCGTATTTTCTGTCGCTCAAAAAAATTTTTTTGAAAAAAAATTTCAAAAATCTTCGGCGTTTTTTTCAAAAACGCCGTATTGCCCCGCGAAAAAGGGGGAAGCACCACCAACTTTCCAACGAGAAAGGAGGTGAGAATGTGGAACCTAATAGCAGGGAGTTTTACAAACAATGTGCTTTTCAGAAGTTTTTGTAATACGGTGCTCGCACAATGAAGCGTGTGACGCTCACAGGGAGTCGCACAGGCATAAGGCAAGGGAAGTCACCTTTTCCGATTTGCCCTTAGACGAAGCGCTGCGACTTCATACCTTTGATGAATATTTCAAACGGGAAACCGCCGAAACCGTCTTTGAGAAAGCCGGGAAGAAAATCACGCCGAAGTCGCTTCTTGAAGCAATCCGTACTTTGCCGGAAGAAAAAGCGCAAAGCCGTACTCCTGTACTATTTCGAGGGAATGAACGACACCGAGATTGCGAAGTTGTTCAATACATCGAGAAGCACGATACAGTACAGGCGGACAAGCTCTTTTGAGAAATTAAGAAAAATATCTGGAGGAAAAATGCTGATGAATGGGACGAATGGTAACGAACCCGGCTACCCGGAAAATGCCCTTGTTCCCTATCCTGTCATTGTGGCGCTGACAAAGGGTGACCCGGACGCCATGAAGATTGTCTTGCGACATTTTTAGCGGCTACATAGCCCGCCTCTCCATGCGGAAGCTGTACGACGAGCGCGGGAACGTCTATTTCGGCGTAGACCACGACATTCGGGAACGGCTGCAAGCAAAACTGATGATGGCTGTCCTCACCTTTAGGACAGAGGAATAACCGCAACGGCGGCGGGACGCTTTCTCTCACCCCCTTTTCCGTTCCGCTGTTGACGCGGGTAGCACAGCCATTTTGAACCTTGAAAAAGAAAGCGGCGCAAGATAACGGCGGCGCAGCATAGGGCAAATCGGATACGTTCCTTTTGCGTCGAGCCATACGGCGGGTGCGCCATGACGCTATCCGGGCGAGGTTATCACCGCCCGGACAGCCGAGCGACCAACACCGCGCCGGAAAGCAAGTGTAGCGGTTTGCGGGCAACGACACGCAGAATATACAATGATACTTCCTTACAGCCACAGTCCGAGCGTTAAGAGCGTCGCAGGCAATGGGTAGGGTTGCATGAGAACCATGCCGGGGTGAAATTCCCATGAGGTTATGCTAATAACCGTCCGATCACAGCCCCTTTTCACTATTAACCTTTTACCCATTTTTGAAAGGGGGATTTATAGAATGAACAATGCTGATGTGCCTATTTGGGAAAAGTACACGCTTACGATTGAGGAAGCGTCAAAATATTTCCGCATTGGAGAGAACAAACTGCGGAAACTTGCGGAGGAAAAACCCTACGGCGGGCTGGGTGATCTTGAACGGGAATCGTATTCAGATCAAGAGGAAACAGTTTGAAAAAAATCATCGACACACTGGACGCAATTTAGCGAAAAAGATAGTGAAAAAGAGCCTTGAATGTGCTATAATAAATATAAGCATATCAAGGCTCTTTCCGACACGGAAAGGAGCAAAAAAACAATGTCGGAGAAAAGACGTGATAATAAAAACCGCATTTTGCGTTCGGGAGAGAGCCAGAGAAAAGACGGGAGATATGCTTATAAATATACCGATACTTTTGGTAAAGTGCAATTTGTCTATGCGTGGAAGTTAGTACCTACGGACAAGACCCCAGCCGGGAAGCGTGACGACATATCCCTTAGAGAAAAAGAAAAAGAGATACGGAAAGACCTTGACGACGGGATAGACACAATCGGAAAGAAAATGACCGTCTGCGAGCTTTACGCAAAAGCAGAACCGCCACCGGGGGAACGTAAGGCATAACACCACAAAGGGGCGCGAACGGCTGATGAAGCTGCTGGAAGCGGATAAACTTGGTTCCTGCCCCATTGACAGTGTGAAACTGTCCGACGCGAAAGAATGGGCGTTGCGCATGAAAGAAAAGGGAATATCCTATAAGACCATAAGCAATGACAAGCGTTCTTTGAAAGCTGCTTTTTACACAGCGATACAGGACGACTGTATAAGGAAGAACCCCTTTGACTTCCAGCTAAACACCGTGATTGAGGACGACACAGAGCCGAAAGTACCTCTCACAGCGGAACAGGAAGAAAGCCTTTTATCCTTTATGCAAGGTGATAGCGTCTATCAGAAATACCGTGACGAGGTTATCATACTGCTGGGGACAGGGCTTAGGGTTTCCGAACTCTGCGGACTAACTGAAACCGACCTTGATTTTGAAAACAGGATAATCAATGTAGACCACCAGCTTTTACGGAGCGCGGAAACAGGCTACTACATAGAGAAGCCCAAAACAGAAAGCGGTATCAGACAAATTCCAATGAGTGAAAAAGTATATGAAGCGTTGGGGCGCGTGTTGGAGAACCGCAAGGGATCGAAGCCGATCACGATTGACGGTTACAGCAATTTCCTTTTCCTCAACCGGGACGGTTGCCCGAAAACGGCGACAAGCTATGATAATATGTTCCGGGGGCTTGCGAAGAAGTACAACAAGTGCCATGAGGAAGCCTTACCCAAAGTAATGACACCTCACACCCTGCGTCATACGTTCTGCACCAACTTAGCCAATGCGGGCATGAACCCGAAAGCGTTACAGTATATTATGGGACACTCCAATATCACCATGACACTGAATTATTACGCACACGCAACTTTCGCTTCCGCAAAGGCTGAAATGGAAAGGCTGATTGCAGCATAGCCGCAGAGCAATTTACTACTTTTTTACTACCATTGAGAGGGAAAACCTAAAAGGTTATGAGGGTATATAAGAACTTCTCCCCATATCTAAAATGCCGGGAAAGCCCGAAAATACGGGCTATACCGACATATAAGAACTTCTAAAGAGATAATCTAAATTCACCAATAATTTTATAAGAAAAGTATAGGCCTCAGCCTTAAAATTTGACTCTTCAAGGAAGTACACAAAAACACTTGATTTGGCAGGATCTACTATCCAATATTCTCTTACTCCTGCATCTGCATATAGGTTAAGCTTTAATACATAGTCATTGCCGGGATTACAGGGGGACACAATTTCTATAACCCAGTCCGGCGCACCGCTGCAGCCTCTATCTGTAAGTTTATCTTCATCACAGATAACACTAATATCGGGTTCAACTATGGTATTTCTATCTTCCCATAGCTTGACAGCGAATGGTGCAGGATATACATGGCAAGGGCCTGCTTTGGTCTTAATATAATCCCTTATTGTACCCGCAACTTCCATAAGTATAGTCTGATGTTTTCTAGATGGAGCAGCCTGATTATATATCAAAACTCCATCTATCAGCTCAGCACGAATATTTTCAGGCAAACTATAGTAATCTTCCTCTGTATGAAGCTTTGATTTTGCTAATTCCATCACTTAGTCCTCCTTTTAACTAGCATGTTACACTTCATTATTTGACTAATTACTCCAACTATTGCTTTACTTAAGTTTAAATTGTATTTTCATTCTTGTCAAGTTCATTAAAATTCATAATTTAATTATTCATTTTTGAATTTGATTCTATTAGATTAATATTGATTTAAATATTCAATTATCAAATGGAAGTTGAAATTTAAAATTAAATTACATGGATGAAAAATACCCGCTGTACACACTAAAATGTACAGCGGATATCACGTTTTTACAAAGCATCTGGTTAGTATTAAAACTATTACTTTCTTTTTCTAACTGCAAAACCTAAGGCTAAGAGTCCCATACCAAGGATTGATAAGAGTCCGCCTACTGTTCCACCTGTCTTAGGAAGGTTAGCAGTTCCTTTAGGTGTAGAGTCCTCATCAACGTTTACAGGAGCCTCTTTTGATGTATCCTTTTTAACTTTAGCTGCTCCTTCAGGCACCTTATCTTCATCTACGACAACTACGCCATCATTGTCTTCCGTATTTGTATCTGATGGTGTTGTCTTCTTATTCTCGTTAGAGGTATTAGCTTCTCCCTGTGGTGTACTATCATCAGGCACTGTTACTGTCGGAGTGGTCTCAGGTACAGTTACAGTTGTTGTTGGAGTAGTTACAGGTACTAAAGGTGTTGTTGCAGGCACTGTTGGAGCCACAGGAATAACAGGGCTTACACTTGTAATCTCAGTATTGGTAATATTGCCCTTCTCATCGTAAGATACTCTGTAATTTCTGTTATTTAAGGTTACTGCATCTCCGCTTGCTACTATTTTATTATTAGCATCAAGTTCTTTTATTTCATACTGAACAGCATTGCCATATTCATCAGCAAGAGGAACACTCTCAAACTTTACAGTAGATTTATCAGGAGTTCCTGCACTCTCAACCTTTACTGTATAATTAAGCTTGTCTGTGCCGTCTTTTTTGAAAAGCCCAAACTTAGACTCACCTACTGCACCTACCCAAGTCTTAGTTACCTGGATATCTCCCTTGTTAACATTGTCATCAGTAAGGGTAACTGTTTTATCAACCGCTTCATTATTTTCATCAACTAATGTAACGGTCTGACTATTTTTAGTATTTTTATCACCAATTTTGCTCTCAGTTACTACATATTCTATAGGTTTGCCGGCAAAATCGTATACAGGAACCATTACCCCATGTGTCCAGTCATTACCCTTATACAATAAGACTTCACCAGCATCTTTTCCATTAGCGGTAAGTGTTGGTTTGGTTCCGGTTTTTTCAGCACCATCTTTCCATATTTTCTTAATAGTAAGTTTCTTAGCATTAGTATTAACGAATGTAATTATCGCACTATCAGTAACTGCCTGTGGCTCATTTGGAGAAACTATATAATTGTTTAATGGCTTCTCTTGAATAGAATATGTCACAGGATTACCCTGAAAATATCTTGTTGCAGGAATTTTAGCTGTCCAGGTTTTTTTATCTTCAGATACTTTAAACCCATAATAATTTCTGGCTTCTTGAGTATCTGAAAGTATAATTTTTTGAGTTTTAACTTCCCCTTTTTCAGGTGTAGCAGTCAGCTCAAACGTAGCCTCAGTACCGTCTGCAGGTATAGTGACCCACCTTTTAATCAGGGTAAATTCTAACATACCGGGTTCAGCAGCCTTCGCCACACTGAGATTCATTCCACTTAACAAGCTTACAATCATCATCAAGACCATAAGTCCGGCTAGGAACACGTTCTTTTTCTTGTTCTTCATACTCAACCTCTTCTTCATTTTAATTATTATTACCAAAGTATATTTTACCACCACATTTCATTCTGAAAGGCAGTCTAAAACATACCTGTATACAGAAAGTCATTATATCACACAAAGGTTACATTTGGGTTACATTTCGGTTACATCCCGACAAATCTTAACATTTTATTGATTTCACACCTCATACATCATAAGGGCTGCTGCCACAGCTGCATTTAATGACTCTACCTTGCCCTGCATTGGTATGATGACATAGGTGTCAGCGAGATTGGCTATCTCATCGCTTAGCCCTCTCGCCTCATTGCCTATAAGAATCCCTGCTTTATCACTGTATGAGATATCTCTATAGCTCTCCTTGCCCTTTAGGTGGGTTGCATAGAAGCTTATACCATCTCTCTTTAGCCTTATGATAATGTCTTTTAAGTCATCCACATAGGAAAAAGGCAGCCTAAAGATGCTGCCCATGGTTGAACGTACCACCTTTGGGTTAAAGATGTCTACCGTTCCCTTTCCCATAATTACTCCAGTCACTCCAGCTGCCTCTGCTGTACGCATAATGGTTCCCAGATTACCGGGGTCTGCTGTGTCTTCAAGTACCAGGAGCTTAATCTTGCCGGATTTTTCATAGGCTTTTTTAAGGTAGTCTCCTTCTAAAAGTCCATGCCTTGGCATTTCTACTACTGCCAGAATGCCCTGAGGGGTTATTGTTTCAGACACTGACTTAAATACGGTATCTGAAACAACTGTAAGCGAAGTCCCTTGCTTTACCTGCTTTATTATATGTTTTCCATTGTCACTAAGCAGGGCATTCCTTGATAAATCACCCGAAACTATCTCTTCATAGAGGGATTCAGAGACGATGATATCAAGAACATTCCCATACTCCAAGGCCTCATCTACCAGCTTTATTCCCTCTACTACAAAGCTGTGGTTCTTCTTTCTTATGTCGCCCTTTTCTAAAAGGCTTCTTATGTACTTAATCCTTTTATTATCTTTACTGCTAATAATCTCCATAAAGTCACTCTGTCCTTTATTTAATCAGCTTAATATCCCCAAACTGCCTGTTGATGAAGTTTACCGCCTCTTCATTGGTATTAAATTTCTTAAATATCTTGAGTATATTCTCGGTACCATCTTCAACTGTCTTTGATGAGAGCGTACGCTTGATTATATGGTTTGCCTCTGCTTCCTTACGGTTAAATAGTAAGTCATCCCTTCTGGTACTTGACTTAGCAAGGTCGATAGCAGGGAAGATTCTCTTCTCTGATAGTCCTCTATCTAACACGAGCTCCATATTACCTGTACCCTTAAATTCCTCAAATACCACGTCATCCATCCTGCTTCCTGTATCTACAAGGGCTGTCGCTAGTATGGTAAGGCTTCCTCCCTCACGCATATTTCTTGCAGCACCGAAGAAGCGCTTAGGCATGTGAAGTGCAGCAGGGTCAAGACCACCTGAAAGTGTTCTACCACTAGGTGATACTATAAGGTTGTAGGCTCTTGCCAGTCTTGTGATACTATCAAGAAGTATTATTACATCCTTCTTATACTCTACGAGACGTTTAGCGCGCTCTATAACCATTTCAGCCACACGCTTGTGGTTCTCAGGAGCCTCATCAAAGGTAGAGTAGATAATCTCAACCTTGTCTCCTGATATTGAATCCTTCATGTCAGTTACTTCCTCAGGACGCTCATCGATAAGGAGGATGATAACGTGCATCTCAGGATTATTCTCGGTTACCGCTTTTGCTATCTGCTTAAGAAGGGTAGTCTTACCTGCCTTTGGCTGGGATACTATCATACCTCTTTGTCCCTTACCTATAGGTGCAATAAGGTCTACCATACGCATAGATATCACATTGTCATTCGGAGTTTCAAGGCGGATTCTTCTATTAGGGAAGATAGGCACAAGATCCTCGAACTTAGGACGCTCAAGTGATTCCTTGATGTATTTGCCATTTACAGTCCTAATGTAGAAAAGGGTTGCAAATTTCTCTGAGTTATTCTTCACCCTGGTATTTCCAACTATGATATCACCTGTCTTAAGGTTAAATCTCCTTATCTGTGCAGGAGATACATATACGTCATTTTCGCCGGGAAGATAGTTGTCACATCTTATAAATCCAAAGCCTTCAGGCATTATCTCTAAGATACCTGTCTTTGTCTCACCTGAGTCAAGCCCTGCGATATCTCCGTTGGTTCCAAGTGCGAGGAACTGATGCTGGATGCTTGCTGCCATCTCCTTATTGCTGGTTATTGCATGTACCGCAGCTATCATGTTCTGCTTTACTTCCTCACTTGTGAGAGAACGCACCGGGCGGTTAAGAGGAGGCTGATGGCTCTGATTGTTAGTTTGTCCCTGATTGTTATACTGATTATTGTACTGGCTATTATTCTGCCCCTGATTGCTATACTGACTCTGATTGTTATACTGTCCCTGATTGTTATACTGGTTCTGATTACTATACTGCCCCTGGTTATTATACTGGTTCTGGCTATTATACTGCCCCTGGTTATTATACTGGTTCTGGTTATTATACTGCCCCTGATTATTATACTGTCCCTGGTTATTATATTGCCCCTGATTATTATACTGTCCCTGATTATTATATTGCCCCTGATTCTGTGACTGATTAGAATACTGATTGTTATTCTGTGTATAATTAGGTCTGCTCTGGAAGTTGTTACGCTGAATATGCTCCGGCTGCCTCATCTGAGGACGGTTAGCATATTGTACTCCGGTATTAGTTGTACTTCTGTCGGTATAAAGGGTTTTTACCTCAGACACTCTTTGAGGCTCCCTCGTTACAGGCTGTGTACCTGCACTCTCTAGTGCTTCAAGTGCCGCTACAAGTCCTGCCTTGTTAAGCGTTGTTGTGCTTTTTACACCTTTACTTTTAGCTAATTCACGAAGTTCTAAGATTTTCATTTTTGAATAATCCATTTAAATTCTCCTTTAAAATAAATATTGTTGATTGTGGGGGATTTCAGGAACTGGACAAAAGTCCAAACCACTGTTATCATGTTTTTAGCAGTTTTAATAACCTTGAGAAGTCAAGGCTTATCAGGGAAAATGTTCAGACTACACTTATTTTAAATAACACTTAGGAGGTTTAATTATATGGCAAGTAATGCTATGACTCTATATAAACTTATGATTCTGTATATGCTGAATTCATCTAACTACCCTCTTACAAATGCAAGAATATCAGAATTTATGCTGCAAAAGGGTTATGCGACTTATTTCAACCTTCAGACTGCACTTTCAGAGCTTTCTGAGACGGGGCTAATTGTATCAGAAAATACCATGAACAGCTCTTTTTTTAAGTCTACTGAGGAAGGTAAGCGTACACTTGAATTGCTTAGTAATGATATAAATCATTCCATTAAAACCGAAATTAAATCCTTCTTAAGTGATAATTTCAAAACAATCAAAAGCGACATTTCCGCAACCGCCAACTATAAGCCAGCTGGAAACGGTGACTACATTGTAAATCTTAACATAAATGAGTACCGTACTAATCTGCTAAGCCTTAGTATGTCGGTACCTGCTGAAAATATTGCAGAGAAAATCTGTGCTGAGTGGAGCAAAAAGAGCGATGATGTATATGCACTCCTTTTCAACTCTCTTGTTCTGGATAAATCCCTTCAATGATTTCCCAGAGTTCATTTACTCCAACCTTAGTTTCAGACGAAAACGGAAGCAGCTGCTCTTTAGATGTCAGGTTAAGGGTTTTCATAATAAGTTCCATCTGCCCTTTTATCTGACTTCTTTTAAGCTTATCTGTCTTAGTCGCAACTATAATGGGGGTCACCCCCTGACTAACAATCCATTCATACATCATTATATCGTTATCAGATGGCTTATGTCTACTATCAATTAATAAAAACATATTTTTAGCATTTTTAGACTGCCTCAAGTACTTCTCAACCATCTTACCCCCATTTAGCTTTAACTTCTACCGCTACCTTAGTATAACCGTATCCGGGCAAATCTACAAGATATATTTTATCATTTACATTATAATAATTTATCGTCTGTGTTTTTCCCGGCTGTGAAGATACTCTGGCAAGGGCTTTTTCTGTTCATAAGTGCGTTGATTAAAGATGACTTGCCTACATTTGATTTCCCCGCAAATGCAAACTCAGGATAGGGCATATCAGGGATTTTTACTCGTTACACCGATTACTTTCTCAAGTTCTACTTTTTTGATTACCATATTTTACCTTTCAAATGCTCGTGAAGTGCGAATACTGTCTACATAATTTTCCATAAGTCTCTGTAAGTCTTCATAGGTTTCAAGCTTATTTACCTCTCCCCTGAGCTTTGTGGAGTTAGGATAGCCTGCCGTATACCAGGCTATATGCTTTCTCATCTCTCTCACTCCCGTATATAGCCCCTTGTACTCTATCATCCAGGTTGCCTGTCTAAGTATCATAGAAAGGAATTCATCTGCCGTAGGCGGAGGTAGAATTTCTCCTTTTTCAAGATAAGCATTAATCCTGTTAAATATCCAAGGATTGCCTCTTGCTCCCCTTGCTATCATAATCCCGTCACAGCCGGTTTCTTCAAGCATCCTTTTTGCATCAAGCTCTGTCACCACATCACCATTTCCTATAATCGGTATACTTACAGCCTCTTTCACTGCCTTTATTATCTCCCAGTCAGCCTTACCGCTGTAGTACTGCGACCTGGTACGGCCATGTACAGCTATTGCATCCACACCTGCCGCTTCTGCTATCTTTGCTACCTCGACAGCATTTTTATTGGCTACCGTAAAGCCTGCCCTTATCTTTATTGTGACGGGTTTTTTAGAATTTTTCTTTAAACTCCTAACAATCTCAGCTATCTTTTCAGGAGTTTCCATAAGAGCCGAGCCTTCGCCGTTATTTACCACCTTGGGTACGGGACAGCCCATATTTACATCCAGGATGTCGAAGTTCCTGTCGTTAATTGCGTCGCCATTTCGCCCATAATATCCGCATCCGAGCCAAATATCTGAAGACTTGTAGGCCGCTCTCTCTCGTCTACCGTTATAAGTTCTTCTGTATTTTTATTCTTATACTTAAAGCCCTTGGCACTAACCATCTCCGTATAAGTTAGTGCTACTCCGTTTTCCTTGCAGAGGACTCTAAAGGGGAGGTCTGTCACCCCCGCCATAGGCCCTAACACCAGTCTTCCATTTAGTTCAACATTTCCTATCTTAAAGCCTTTCATACTTCTCCTTTAACAAGCTCATTATAATACCTTTCGATGCCTGTAAGCAACTCTTCTTTTTCCTTTTGAAATCTGCTAAGAAGCATACCGCTGTGAATCTCATCATAAGAATAGTCATCATCATTGCTTGCAGTGTGAATGTAAAGGTTCTTATCATCATCAAAGGAAAGCGTGAGTATTCCTCCTGCCTTTTCCGTAAAGAGCACACAGGCTACCTGAAGCTCTTCCTTTATAGCAGTAGGAAGTTTGGCAAACGAACTTCCCAGATAATATTTATGTAAATACGCATTGCTGACGCAAAGAATTTGTTTCTCATCCATTGTTCTATCTCCTTAATATAACCACCTGCTTAGAAGAATCCCTATCTGTAGCAGGCCGGGTAAGATGAATCCGCATATTCGTTACAGTTCTTTCTCTCGAAGAGTTTTTATTTATCATATAATAAATACGGTTATCCAGCTTTTTTCCGGTTATATGTTAGCACAAACTGTGGAGCTTAGTCAATTATTCTCTGCTTTAACTGTTTAGTTTCATAATCTCATTTTCAGACATGATTGTATCCCCTGTATGTAAGGCCTCGTAGGTCTTAAGCAGCTTCTTTTCGTATTTGTCATAATCTGTACTAAGTACGCAGGAGAGCAGGATGTCTACAAGACTAAGCATGGCTATACGTGAGCCTGTCGCCCCGCTTCTCATAGTCACCTCTCTGGTTAAAACATTCAGGTATACATCTGCACCCTTTAAGAGATTGGTCTTTCTAAGCTTTGTTACTGCTATGATTTTACAGTTCTGAGCCTTTAAGAGCTTAAGTATTAGCTGAATCTCCTTTGTCTTACCTGAGTAGGTAAAGAGGATACAGGCATCCTTACTGCCAAGCAGGGCAGCACTCGTAAGCTGGTCGTGAAAGTCCGTATGGGCGTAGGAACTTATCCCAATTCTTCTAAACTTCTGAACCGCATCCAGGCAGACAAGGCCTGAGGCTCCTATCCCAAAGAAATGCACAGCCTCACTGGAGCCAAGAATGGCAACAGCCTTTTCTACTTCTGTAGTCTTAAGTATATTCTCCGTATCTGTAAGTGCCTGTCTTTCATTTCTAAATATATTTCTTATAACGCTCTTAACCGAATCTCCGGGCCTTATATCAGTATAAAGTCCGGCATCCTCTTCATTGTCAGCGATTGCAAGTGTGAGGCCTACTATGAAGCTTCTATAGCCTGAGAATCCGAGAGCTTTACAAAATCTCATCACAGACGCATCACTTGACTTACTTGCCACAGCCAGTTCCTTTATCGACATAGCCGGCACCTTGGAAGGATTCTCAAGGATGAACTCTGCGACCTTTTGCTCAACTGGCGTAAAGTCATTAAATATTGCCTTTATTTTCAACAACGGATTGCTGTCACTATTCATTCTCGCCGCCTTTCAGGAAACTTGCAAATGCATCAAACATGTCCACGCTGTACTCATACAGGGCAACCTTGTTTGACCTATCACTTACCAGCTCCAGGTCATAAGGGTTGCGAAGAGCTGCAAGGGTGAGCACTCCATTCCTACCGCAAACCTTCTCTTCAAGCGCCTTTATAAAATCAGCCTGAGCCGCCAAAAGATGTGCATTGTAGCTTCCCATTATCACATCCAAGTATTTATCAAGCTTTGACAGTATCTCCTCCCTCTCCTCCTTAGTAGGCTCAAGAGGAACCTTTATGAAAGGCAGATTTAACTTCTTACCAAGGTACTCGGCAAAGTCGAGTTCAAGCGGCTTTCCTGACACAAGAGTAGCTCTGTAAGACGGACAGCCTAAGATTATAGTCTCATCATTTTCCGTAAGGCTCTTGCCCTCTGCTTTATTACGTATATCTATACACTTAAAACGCAGCTCATTAAATACTATCCTAAATTTAGATATCTCTTTCTCATCTATGTCTGTCTCACTGCCAGCCTCGTACTTTTCTTTTTAGCTTAATTATCTTATCTACAGAGGCTTTAAGCCTGTCCACATCGACGTTTTCGATAACTGCGTCAAGTATATCTCTTGCCACAGTATAGTCATGAGATACGGTTAGTAGGTCTGCTCCTGCCATAAGAGCCTTAAGTCCTCCCTCTACCGGGCCATAGTTTTCCTTGATTGCCCCCATTTCAAGGCAGTCTGTAGCTATTATTCCACTAAAGCCAAGCTTTTCCCTAAGAAGGCCTGTTAGAACCGCCTTTGACATAGTGCAGGGATAGTCCTTATCAAGTGCCTTAAATATAATATGGGAGGTCATAACGCAATCAATGCCATCCTCTATCAATCTTGCAAAAGGTAAAAGCTCCTCTCTTTCAAGCTCTTCAAGGCTTTTACTAATCGAAGGAAGTACAAGGTGTGAATCACTGTCAGTGTTGCCATGCCCCGGAAAATGCTTGATGCAGGGTATGACTCCTCCGTCTTTTAGCCCCCTTGCCATCTCCTTAGCGAAAGCATACACAGTACCTGCATCCTCCCCATAAGAGCGGACTCCTATCACTGGATTTAGCTTGTTGTTATTTATATCACAGGATGGTGAAAGGTCAAAATTCACCCCGCACATCCTCAGTTCCTTTGCAGTTATAAGTCCTGCCTCATAGGCGTAGCGAGGCTCTCCCGTTCTTCCAATCGCCATAGCTCCCGGTGCAGAAGGTAAGTCAGGAGACAGCCTTGACACCATACCACCCTCCTGGTCTATGGAAATGAGCGCAGGATAGCCCGTAGCCTTCTTTACAACCTCTTGAATCTTACCACAAAGCCTCTTTAACTGTTCTTTACTGTATATATTTTCGCTAAAAAGTATGACATTGCCTACCTTATATTCTTCTATAAACCTTATAAAATCCTCTGAGATATCATCAACACCGCTAAATCCCACCATCATCAGCTGTCCGGCAAGAAACTTCTTATCATTCATATCCATAGCTTATCTCCTTTGCAAGTAGTAAATCAAATATACTACGCCTATAACATTATACAAGAAAGATAGAAAATAATAAAGTTAATTTTTCATTAAAAATTGATTATATTTGAAATATTATTACAAAAGATGCGGTTCAAATCTATTAACATCCTATTCTACAATATATTTACCTAAATATCTGAATAGGCAAGCTATACACCCGCTATATTTGCTGATGTGTGATAAAGAAGTAGTAGAAGTGTAAAAAATTTTGCCGTTCCTATCCGGCGTTTGCGCATTGCGCCGGATAGGTCGGGCGGTCATTCGGGCAGGTCTACCTTGCCAACGAAAGAGTAATAAATATCAATGTCCTGTCTGCGTGTGCCGTTCTCGTCATAGCTGCACTCATGCACAACGATTTTTCTCCACAAACTCACGCAAAAAGGGTAGGGGTAAGTTCTTCAAAGCTGGTGTACTTGCGGACAACATTCATAAACTTTTTCTGCGTTTACCGTGGCTTCCTGCGCTTTGGAAAGCTCTGCCCGGATAGCGGCGGCTCTCTCTTTCAGTTCTTTCTGCTCGGCTTCATAGTCTGCCGACAGCTCCGTGAAACGCTCGTCTGAAATGCGCCCGGTCACGCTGTCCTCATACAGCCGCTTGAAGATAGCGGATAACTCGCTGATACGCTTCTCGGCGACTTCCAGCTCCTTTTTTTCCTTGCGGCGTTCCTGCGCTTGCCCCCGTCCTCGTTCTGCTCGATCAGCGCTTCATAAACCGGGCTTCGTGCTTCGCCGCATAGCTGGTGACTTTCCGCAGATTGTCGGTCACTCCGGCGGTCAACAGGTCGGTGCGGATAAAGTGCGCCGTATAGTCACGGGTACGCTTCTTGTAGCTCCCGCAGATATAACAATCCTGCTTTGCGGGTGGCGTTCTGGTAACGCTCGCTGGTAAAGGACGCCGCCGCAGTCGGCACAAAAAGAGTATGCCGGAGAATAAGCCCACTTCATCATAGCGGTTCGGGCGTTTGCGCCGCTTGCGTAACTCCTGCACACGCTCCCACATCTGGGTGTCAATGATAGGCTCTATGGTGGTTCTCGAAAATCGCCTGTTTCTCAATGGGGTTCTCTACGCTGTGCTTGGTCTTGTAGGACGGCTTCTCCGTCTTGAAGTTTACCAGACAGCCCGTGTACTCCCTGTTTTCAAGGATATGTACCACGGTATTGGTCGCCCACTTGCACTCATAGCCGGGGTGGTAGCGGCGGGTGCTTCCCGTCCGACGGTATTCCAGCGTTCCCGGCGTGGGGATCTCCTGCTCTGTGAGCATACGGGCTATCTTGGTCGGCCCGTTCCCGGCAAGGCACAAGCTGTAAATCTGCCGCACAACAGGGGCGGCTTCCCCGTCAATGATAAAATTTTCGTCCTCGTCCATAAAGTAGCCGTATACGGGTTTGCTCGTGACGGGCTTCCCGCTCATACCCTTAGACCGTTTTACTGCTTTGATTTTCTTGCTCGTATCTCTCACCAGCCATTCGTTAAAAATGTTCCGCAGAGGGGCAAAATCATTGTCGCCCTGTGCGCTGTCCACTCCGTCATTGATAGCGATAAAGCGGACGCCTTTCTGTGGGAAAATCATTTCCGTATACATTCCCACTTGCAGATAGTTTCGCCCTAACCGTGACATATCCTTGACGATAACGGTGCCGACTTTTCCGGCTTCAATGTCCGCAAGCATGGCTTGAAAACCGGGTCTTTGGAAGTTCGCCCCAGAATAACCGTCATCTGTGTACCATTGCAGATTGGAAAAGCCGTTCTGCTTCGCATAGGTTTCAAGAATACGCTTCTGGTTTGAAATAGAATTGCTCTCACCTTGCAGCTCGTCCTCGTGGGATAATCTCGGATAAAGGGCGGTAATAAGGTTTCGGGTGGTCTGTCTTAACATAGTGTCCTCCATTTCCGACAGCCAGCCCCACTATTCCGTATGACTATCATACCACACGCCGGGGCTGGCTGTACAGTCCTTTCTGCTTCTTTACGTCCCGTCAAATTGCCGATTTTTGTGTAGCAGCTTCCGCTTCCAGCACTTTCAGCATTTTATCGGCGGCGGTGGCGGTGGTGTCCTGCTTGAAATAGCCGGAAACGACAAGGACAGAATTACCTATGCGGATTTCCGTCACGCAATCCGGGCGGCGGGTGCTGCGGTCATTCTTTGGGGTGTTGGTCATAGGCGGCTCTCCTTTCTGTTCATCAGCTTTTTCAGTTGTCCCATTTTCTCCTGCGCCGTGGCTTTTCGGAAGTTGCTCCCGGTAAAGCGGACAGGAGAACACATTTCAATCAGACGGTCATAAATGCGGGCGTGGGCGGTGTCCTCCGGGTGCTGCAAGTCCTCCAGCGTGAGATTAGTCGTGACGATCAGCGGCCTGCCGCTGCGGTAACGGCTGTCAATCACGTTGTAGACCTGCTCTAAGCCGTATTCCGTTCCCCGTTCCATTCCAAAATCGTCAAGGATAAGCAGCGGGAAGCTGCAAAGTCGGGAGATATATTCATTCCTGCCCTCAAAGCTGGCGGCAAGGTCACCCAATATCAATGCAAAGTTTGTCATGCACACGGGGATTTCACGCTCCATAAGGGCATTTGCGATACAGCCCGCAAAATAGCTCTTGCCTGTGCCAACGCCGCCCCATAGCAGATAGCCAATGTTGCGCTCTTTCATGGTTTCCCAGTTCTCCACATAGAAATGGGCGTGTTCCATTTGCGGGCACTTGCCGTTGTCGTTCTCAAACGTCCAGCCCCTGCATAGCCGGGTCTGTAAAGCCCCGCCGCTTCAACCGCTCGACAGTTTCAAGGTGACTGCGCTGTTTCTCTGCGGCTTCCCGTTCCTCACGCTCTGCCCGCTGGCAGTCACATTCTGCCGGGTGGCGGTCACGCCCCAGCCATGCGGCGGTTTCTTTTGGGGAAATAGCCCTCTTTGGGCTTGTGGCACTTCCCTGCAGTATAAAGCCCGTACTCGCCGGTGTAGTCCTCCGGCTCCGGCGTGGTGTCGGTCATATTCAAAATCATTTCATCAAATCCATTCGTCATAAGCTCTCGCCCTCCTTACAGGTATAATCGGGTATGCCCTTTTTCGGGGCTTTCTTGGTTGCGTCCTCCTGCGCCCACTTGAAAATCGTGGTCGATGGTTTTTGTATTTCCTCCCGCTGGAAGCGATATGGCAGGATAGGCGGTCAATGTAATACTCCCACTTGCCGGGAAGCTCTGTTTTCAGCCCGTCAAGCTCCGTATCGGAAAGAATGACATTGTGGTATCTGCCATAGGCGGCGGGGGCGGGGTGTCCCGTTTCTAACTCTCTCTCTTTTTCTATTTCTATATCTATCTCTTTCTCTATCTCTATCTCTGGTGGACAAATGTCCGCTCGATATGGTGGACATTTGTCCGCCCCTGTCTGCGGCAGGGCTTTTTGTTCCTGCAAAGCCAGCCGCGCCCTGCGCTTGCGCTCCCCCTCGGTAGAGGACTGGCCGATTAAAAGCTCAATGTTGCTCATGTAGAGTGCGCCGCTTGGCAAAGGCTCCACAAGCCCCAGCTTCATAAAGATTTTCAAAGCTCTCTCTACGGTACCTACCTGCTGGCGGGTAATGGTCGCAATCATCTGGGCGGTGTAGGGGATATTCTCGTCAAGTCGCAATTTCCCGCCGTTTTTTTCAGCGATTTTCAAGTACAGCTTCAAGAGAATGTTGGAATAGATAACGCCGTCCCTGCATACTTTCCAGCAGAACGATTGCATCATCGTCAAAATAGCTCTCTTTCAGCTTGAGGTAGTAATATTTGCGGTTATCTGCCATAGGCTGCGTCCTCCTTTTTTTCCAGCGTTTGGAATAATAGCGAGGGCATAGTATGATAACCGCCCGGAAGCTCTGTTTGCAGTCACGGGTGCAGCCCCGGCATAGGTCGTTGTAAGTGATACGGTTGCGGTGGTTGAGGAAGAAAGACCATTCCAGCCGCCGCTTCTTGCTCATTCTCGGCAATGGTAAGCTCCTTTCTGCCGTTCCTATCGGTGTAGCGGGATAGGGGCATTTTCTGTATGTTCTCGGTATCATTTTCGGGCTTTTTTTCTGCCCTGTAAGCCCCTGTTTGGAAGTCGGGGAGTATTGCGGTAAGGGTTCATATCATACCCTGTATTTTTTTGTAGGGTTTCGGTATCATTTCGGGGCGGTCTTTAACGCTCCTGTTCACGCTTTTTTTCTGCTGGCTCGGTGCGCCCCTTAAAATCTGGTCGATATTGCGTCTGACTGTCTGAAGCTCCTGCGCCCGCTGGCGTTTCTCCCGGTAGTCGTTATATCCGGCGTTCTTCTGGACGGTAAGTCGCTCAATCTCCCTTTGCAGGGCTTTTGCTGGCTGGCAGCTTGGTTATTCCATGCTCCCGGAAATAACGGGCGGCTGTGTCCGCTATGATAAAATCGCTTTCGTGCTGTTCCCGGTAGGCTCTCCGGGCTTTCTCCGATTTCTGCGCTTTCAGACCGTCACGGGCGGGCTTCGTGCCGATATAGCCCAAAAAGGTTGCGCTGCAATTCCTTTTTTTCTCCCGGATAGCGGCTTCCAGCCCTTTCAGTCCGGCAAGGCTCTCCTGCGTGGCGGTGTTGGTCGCGGAAATGGCAGCGTCCAGCTCGTCCGGGGAAGAAAAGCCATACTGCTGGTAGAGCATGAGGGTAGCCGACATCTGTTTGAGGTTGTGCATGGTCGCCCACTTCTCATAGCCCCGTCCTTTCCCCTCGGCTCGCTTGGCGGCTATGTTCACCATGCGCTGTACAGCGTCATTGTTCGGGGCGTTTTTTTCGCTTCTTTTTTTCGTCCGTAAGCGGTCTTTGATACTGCCGGGGTATTCCGCTATGGCTGCGGGTTTTTCGGCGGCTCTGGCGGCGTTCTGCTCCAAAACGGAGAGGACAGCAGCCCGGTCAAAATCGTCCCCCAGCTTCCGGGCGGTAATTGGCTTCGTCCTGTCCGGCGTGAGGTAACTTAGCCGCCCCCGGCTCTCCTTGACGGTCACACCATGCCGGAGAAGCAGGGCGGCAAACTCATCAAAGCCGGAAGCAGCGGCAAGGGCTTCCCGGATAGTCCGGCGCAGCTTCGCCTTATCCGTTTCAAACTTGGTCTGCCGGGGCGCGATACCGTCCGCAGCAATAGGGGCGTTGGCTCTGTCAAGGGCAGCCTGTCCTTTCTTCTGCGCCCAATACTCACGCTCGGTAATGCGTTCTTTGCTGCCGTTCAAAAGGTCTATCTGGTAAAGCCCCTCGCTGTGGCACATCTCCATGACTTCGGCTTTCAGATAGTTCATAGCTGCGTCCGTACAGCGGTGCTTGCAGCCCTGCTTTCCCTGTCCGCTGGCCTGTCCATGTGGGGCAAAGATGGGAACCTCCGCAATCCGCAGACTGTTAATGACGATATGCACATGGATATTTTTCGGTGTGGCTGTGTCCGTCCGGGTGGGTGCAGACAAAGGGCCTGGTGTCCGGGGAAATGCTCGGCGCAGAACTTCTCGCCCAGCTCCTGCGCCCGATCAACGGTCAAGCCGTTGTCCGGGCCGTCCCGTGGGTCAAAGCTGATGATGTAGTGGTGGCTCTTTACGTCCTCCCGTTTCTGGTTCTTGCCGTAGCGGAGATTGGAGCGCATCCAGGCAACGGCAAAATCCTCCCCGCCACAATTCAGAGAGGATATGCGGTAGTCTACCCTCGGTATGAGCCGCCCGTCTGCGTCAAGGGTGGGCTTCATGGTAAACTCGTCATGCTCGAATGTGAGGTATTTTTCAGCGTCCCCGTAGTTGGCATTTTTTTAGAGCTGATATGTTTGAGTATCGCCAACGGCTTCACCCTACTTTCTGCAAGACTTCAAACTTCAAGGCGGCAAGGTCGGCGGCGGCTCCCCCGCACTTCCTTTTCCAGCCCCCGGTAGGGGCTTCCGTATTCGTTCAGGCTCCGGGCAATCTGGTTTGTTGCCGCCGATTTTTCCCGTACTCTGCCGTGAGCTTGGAGAGGGCGGCAAGCAGCCCGTCATTGACCGGGGAAACGGTGACAATGGGGCGTATGGTCGCTTTCCGTATGGCTTGCCGGATAAACTCGGACTGGCTGATTTCATAAGCCGCCAGCCGCCCGGTGAAGTCGGCGTATTCTTCATCGGTCATGCGGGTCTTTACCACATGACGGCGGTGGGGCGTATTGTATTTCTTTCGCATGGTCTGTGACCTCCTTTCTCGCCCGACAGGGCGCATAGCAGGGTTTGGGGAAGGCACTCCCCAACAAGATTCCCGCAGGGGCAAAAATAAGCGGAGAGCGAATTTTGGCACCTCGGTAGAATCTTGCTCTGAAAAACTCCGGCGTTCCCCGGCTCCCGTCCTTTCCGCTAACAAAACGTTTCAAAAGGGCTTTGCTACCCGCTATTCCGGCTTATCTTGAAAATTTTCCTTTCACTACCTACAACACCACGCAAAGCAAAATGGACGGAGATTTTTAGAATTTCCCCTCTATTCCCTACAACACCACGCAAGCCGGAATAGGCGGACAATGGCAGTATTTTTTTCTTTGATACCCTCTACGGATAAGTAAGGGATTTTGCCAACTGCGGCGGCTATTTTCCCTTTTGTTTTTTCATACTGGGGATTTTCAAAAATGCCAAACAGGAACGAAAAAAAGCAGCAAATCTGTTGAATAGATTTACTGCTTTCTGGTTGCCGGCGAAGCGGCGGTTATTCAGTTGTAGGCGGTAGGGCTATCTCCCAAAGCGGAACTTGAAAATAGCTGTGAGAAGCGTCTGGGTGATGTAGTCCTCTGTATCTTGGTCTACCCGTCCATTCACACGGGCGGCACATTGTATGCGGCGGCGGTAATACTGCAATACAGTTCCCACCGCTTCCGGCTCCCCGCTGGCGGCTTGGACGATTGTTTCATAGGGGAGAAGCCTATTATTTCTCATATGCCATTCCCTCCATTTCCGCTTGGAGCTGCCGTAGGGCTTTTCGGATATGGTAGCCCTGCTGTGCTGCGGCTGCGCCCGTACTGTCTGCCAATTTCGTGCTGTGGAATACGCTTGAAAAAGGACAGGTAAATCATTTCCCGCTCCCGTTCGTCCAGCCGTGACAGGGCTTCCGCAAGTAAACCGCTGCTGAAAATGACCGTATCGCCGCAAAGGGTAAGTATGTATTCCTCGTCCGGCTCCGGGGCTTGGAAATATTCATCTGTCGTGCCTAAAGGGTAGTGCTTTTCGTCTGTGAGGTATTCAAGGGATATTTCTCTTTTGTGCTTCCTGCTCCGTGTCCTCGCTGCGTTGATCGTTGCATTTCGGATAACGACTTTGCAAAAGGCATGGAAAGTGTACTCGATATGTTCCCGATATTCTTCTGTACAGGTCATGGAAAATCCCCCTTTCCTCCCAAAAGGGCTGTGGCTGGTTAGTAGTTGCTTTTTATGATAGTAAGGGGCGGCAGCACTTTAGGCTGTCGCTCCTTGACTGCCTAACTGCAAAACCGGGCGGGGCTGTCAACGGCGGGCGAAGCCCGTTCATCTTGACCGTTGACTGGCTCGGCCGGGTTTGCTATTTATCCGGCAAACTTGAATTTATTTTAAGCTATCACGTTTTACCTTTTTAAGCCTTACTATCATTACCATAGGAATTTCTTTATTGTTTTTGAAACATTCTTCATAAAATCCATCAATGACAAATCCAGCTCTGAAACAAAGGTTAAAAATATCTTGTATGGAACGATGATAATAAATCTGCTCCTCCGGCTGCCCTTCGATCGCTATATCATAGTAACTGTGCGGTGTCATATATTTTTCAGTCAATGTGATAAAACAAGGGTGCTGCGTTGCAAAGACAAAAATCCCGTTTTCCTCCAATAGTTCATAAACAGCCATAAAAAGCGGTTCAATATCCGTAATATCCATAATTGCCATATTAGAAACTGCTTTCGTAAAGGCTCGATTTCTTTTTTTAATCCTAATAAGCTTTCTCTATTGGTCGCATCCGCTACGCAAAACTCAATTTGTTTTGCATATTGTGATCGCCGTCTTTTAGCCAATTCTATCATTTTTTTGCTGTAATCAAAAGCGACGACCGAAGCGCCTCTCTGTGCAAGATACGAAGAATAATTTCCATTGCCGCACGCAATATCCAAAATGTAATCCGAAGGATCAGGAGAGAGAAGTTCCGTTACTTTGGGACGTACTACCTCTCTGTGAAATTCATTGGATTCGTCACCCATTGCATCATCCCAAAATTGTGCGTTTTTCTCCCAGATCTTTTTGCTTTCCTCTGTTCCCATGTTCTCTCCCACTCCCAAAATTTGCCTTTTTGCTTCCATTAAATCTTCCTTACTATATTCCATTGTTACCCTCCATAACTTCTGATTGTTGCCGTCTTGACTATTATGTATCTTTTCTTTCCAAAATGGTATAGGCTTTTATTTTTATAATGCTGCAAAACTTTTCTTCTGTAAGGTATTCAAAGGATATTTTCCCTTTGCCGCCGCTATTGGAAAGCCAAAAAGCAGCGGCTTTTTTTACGCGATATGACCGAAAAGACTAGAAAGCAGGATATGTCATCATTTGTCATTTCTTCTCAATGTAATAACTGCATGGCATATCAAGCCAAATACAAGAGAAAAAAACAGCCACCGCCAAATAGTGATGCTCCCCACCCTGCACCCGACATTGTCATAAAAACCGCCAACAAAGAAAAATACCAATGCCAAGAAATATCCCGACACCATAAAAAAGTCCAATTGCCATATCATACTTATTAAATTGTCGTTTCTCTTTTTTTCACATGTTTCCATTTTTGTTATTACCTCCTTCGCAAAATCGTCCATGTGGACTCCAAAAAGAAAACAAATTTTTTTCAACGTATTTAAATCGGGTTCATTAACATCTCTCTCCCAATTCGATAGCGCCTGCCGGGTAACATTCAATTTCCCAGCCAGTTCTTCCTGTGTCATTCCCGATTGTGTTCGCAGATGACGTATTTGCTTTCCTGTTGTAATATCCGTCTGTTTCTGGTTCAAAATGGTTCCTCCTCTCTGATGCTGATTTTATCAATGATATTTCGCAATAGCCAGCAATGAACGTTTGCATTGCGCAAGATGTTACATTATCTTCTGAAACATATGCCGGATCTTGTCTAAACGGCTGTTCAGGGCGGCGTGGCTGAAACACAGGCTCGCCGGAAGTTTCCTGATACCCTTTTTAATTCTGTAATGCAGACACTTCTTCCATTTGTATAAAAATTCAAATCATTTCTATATTCACCAATACAACGGGCAGGGATTTCCCCCTTAAAAATAACTTCATCTTTTTTTCAAGTCTGGTTGATTCAATGATTGCGCAATACTTTGGTGCGTCATTATAAGCCCGTGAAAGATATTTCCTGCGGTGCAAAAAAAGGGTAAAGGAAAGGTATGGTTCCAACAGTTGTGTTCCTGTTTTTTTCAATGCCTGCTCCAACACGACAGGCGCAAGAAAACGAAAAATCAGCGGGGGTGCTGACCGGGCTGTAATAAACTCCATAATCAAAACAAATTTGGCAGTCTGTCACTCCCCCAGCCATATAAGCCCTGCTCCATTCCATAACGCACACCCTCCATGACGGCATTTTGAAAACTTTGGTTTAAATAGCCGAGAGATACCTCGCTTTTATATTGTGTTCCGCTTCCAACAGGAAGCGGTGTTACAGTCAAACCAATAGATGCCCAAAACGGATTCGGCGGCACTTCAATATGAATCGTGTAGCTCGCTTTTTTTGCGGTCTTTCCAGATAACAACCGAAGGCTCTTTTCATAGCCACGCCCACATGATATTTTTCTTCTAATAGCGAACAAATAACTTCTAACTGTACTTTTCCCAAAAAAGATAATATAATCTCATGTGTAACAGTATCAATGTCAAAATGCAAAAGAGGGTCTGTATCAGCAATCTCTGTGAGGGCATTTAACAGGGCTTCCCTTTGCTCCGGCTTTTGCGGCTCTACCGTTGTCCGAAGTAATGGCATGGGATTATCAATCCGTGTTTTGTGAGGCAGGAGTTTTTCATTTCCCAGAATGTCGTTCAGTTTCAAAGTATCATCAGCTAAAATAACAATTTCTCCCGGACAGGCATGGTCAACCGGGACGATTTCACCATTTGACGGAATACACATTTCTGTAATCTTTATTTTTTCCTTTTTTGACAGCAGCAGGGTATCCCGTAAATGGAGCGTCCCATGATACAGGCGTAAATAAGAAAGCCGTTTTTTCCGCTCTGTATACTCAACCTTAAAAAAACATATCCACATAATTCAGACTGAATATCGTCTGTTTCTGTAATGAAAGTTTCTGTAATCGCTTCAATCAGTTTTTCTGTTCCTAAATTGTCTTTTGCACTCCCATGATAAACAGGAAACAAAGAGCAGCATCTGGTTCTTTTGCACTTTTCATATTGTAATTCCTGTATATCCAAAGAATCCTCTGCAACATATCGTTCTAATAGTTCATCGCTTCCGGAAATAATCATATCCCATTTGTCCAAATCAGAAATATCAGTCATGGTTATCTTTGGCGACAGGGAAACCTCCCTGCATGACAATCATATCACTGGTAAGTTTATCTTTAATGCTTTGGTAAACACGCCGCAGGTCGATCCCATTTTGGTCTATCTTATTTATAAAGATAATTGTCGGAATGTCCATTTTCTGAAGCGCATGGAATAATATACGGGTTTGTGCCTGTACGCCGTCTTTTGCCGAAATGACTAAAACAGCTCCGTCAAGGACAGATAAAGAGCGGTATGCTTCGGTTAAAAAATCCATATGACCGGGAGTGTCCACGATATTGATTTTATAATCATTCCAGCAAAAAGAAGTAACCGCTGTCTGAATGGTAATTCCGCGTCGCCGTTCCAAAAATCATAGTGTCTGTTCTTGTAGTTCCTTTATCCACGTTTCCTTGTTCCGCAATCGCTCCACTGGTGTACAGCAGGCTTTCCGTCAATGTTGTTTTTTTCCTGCGTCTAGATGGGCGAGAATTCCAATATTGATTATTTTTCATGTGATTGTCCTCCTTTTACAGCCCCAAAAGGGCATAAAAAAATCCCCAGCAGTAAAATACTTTTTACCACTGGGGATTATAATTTGCGGACATACACATATACAGCATACACCTGTTTGTGATTGCTGTTTTTTTCGGATATGTCAAAATTGATAAGGCAAAAGTATTCTTAAATTGGGTACAAAAAAACCAAGCCCCCCACAAAAGGGACTATCATAATCCTTTTGTTCCCACTATTTGATTATAGTTTTATTTAAGAATACCTTGCCGCATATTTTTTTACTCCTTTTTTTGGAATGATGCTATTATATCACATTAGTTTTAGGAAAGAAAGTACCTAAAAAGAAATTTTTTTCTTCCCCTTATATGTAACAATCATACCGACTTTCTGGCGTTCAGAATGGTTTCTGCTGTCTGCTGTGGTGTTTGGTTGGAATTGTCCAGCCAAAAGCCGATCCGTGGTGTTGTCTGCATAAATGTATCGTATAAGGTTTCAACCGTAAAGCCGGAATAGCCTGTTTTCTCCCTGTATCGTTCCCTTCCTTTTATTGTTTCCACATCTGGACAAAGAACGACAACCTCAACAGGGTATTTATGCGGCACAAAAAATATGTACATGTAACTAATTCAACACATTTATAATTTGAATAGGGACATTATAGCATTTACTAAATACAAATTCAATGTATACGGAAATAAAGATATAAGGAGTGGGAAGGATTCCGCCGTAGTCGGCATTGTAGGAAAATCCAAAAGTTTAGATTTTCCCACAATGCTTATCTTTTGGTCTTTGGTTCGGAATAGTGTAGTGCTGGCGGTCTATCTCTTGTTTTCGGTTGCTTGCTTCCTTACCGTACATGAGCATTATGGTACGGCTTAATCATAATTTTCACTAAAATTACTCCTAATTTCTCAAAGATAATAGTTGACATCTACCAAGGATAATGATACCATGATGGCAACTTGTGAAATATTATTTCACTAAACTCTGTAAACTAAAAATATTTTTTTCGGAGGAGGAAGATTATGAAAAAAAGAAATCGCAGAGATTGATGGCAGGCTTTTATAGCCTTAGCATCAGCGGTTACAATGCTTACCGCCTGCGGTGGCGACAAGACAGGGACAAACAGTAACACATCAGGTAAGGCTTCTACAGCTTCCACTACAAGCACTGCTTCAAAGGCTTCAAGCACCGCGTCAGCAAAGGCAGATGACAAGCCTATTGAAATCAGCATGTATATGCCTGATAACGCTACCCTGCCTTACAAGAAGGACTGGCTTACCTTTGAGACAGTTCAGAAGAACACCAATGTTAAACTTAATGTAGAGGCTATTCCAATTGCCGACTATCAGACCAAGGTCTCGCTTGCACTTAATACTGCCGACAACGCACCTGATGTCATCCTTTATCAGTCAACCGTTGGTGAGAATGCCTCTCTTGCATTAAACGGTGCAATCGTTCCAATCAGTGATTACTCAGAGTGGACACCTAATTACAATGCCTGGGTGGAGAAGCTCGGACTTAAGGAAGATGTAGACCGCCTTAAGCTTAAAGACGGCAAGCTCTACTATATGCCTGCTCTTTATGATAAGCCTTTCTATGACGGCGGACTTCTTCTTAGAGAAGACTTCCTTAAGAAAAAGGGATTTTTCCGCACCTAAGACCTTTGATGACCTCTACAAGATCCTAAAAGCATATAAGGAAGAGAATCCTAAGTCCTATCCTCTTACCATACTTGCAGGATCTAGAGTTCTTTACAGATTTACCATGCCTTCATTTGGCATAAGCGTAGGTAAGAACAGCTCTTCAGGTTCATATACCTTAAGCTATGACTATGACAAGAAGGAATACTTCACAGGTGCTATAGATGACAAGTGCAAAGAATACTTTGCTTTCTTTGCAAAGCTTTATAAAGAAGGCCTCTTAGATCCTGAAATGGCAGATCCTATCGATGGTGACAAGTGGGCAAAATGCCTCGCAGACGGAACTTCAATAGCTTCTTGGGCATACTACGACCAGATAGGCGGAGTTGAAGCCGCATCCAATATCAAAGGCTTCAAGCTCCAGATGTACGCTCCTCTTGAGGGACCAAGCGGTGCACATACACAGCCTCGTTCAAGAACAGTAGGCGGAATCATGTTCCCAACCAGTACAACCAAGAGAGCGGACTTTGAGCAGGTTGTAAGAAAGATAGATGAAATGTTCTATTCAGAGGAAAACTCCAAAGTATGGTGCTTAGGTGTTGAAGGCGTTACCTATAAGATGGAAGGCGACAAGATAGTATATAATGAAGAAATACAGAAGGCTCCTAACGGCATCTTCAAACAGATGCAGGTTGACTACGGCTGTGGTGCAAACGGAACACAGCAGGTATGGCTCCTTGACCTAGAGCTTACAAAGTATGACGATAACTTCAAGAAGATAAACGAAGAAGTTGCTGCAATGCCTGATGCGATTCAGTCCGTACCACCTGCTCCTGCTTTTGATGATGTGACTGCAGAGGATGCCGCTTCACTCTCCACCCCTCTCGCTGACAAGTTTGAGGTATGGGCAGATGCATTTATCACAGGCAAAAAGAGCGTAGATAGCGACTGGGATGCTTATGTAAAAGAAATGAAGGATCTCGGAATCGAAGAATACTGCAAGATGTATAACGACAACCTTAAAAAAATAATTTGGGATATTTTTACATTTTATGTGGTCGCTTAAAAAAAGCAGCCACAATTTTAAAAGGATAACAGGTATGAAAGAAAATAAATCAGCTGAAATAAGGAAAACACCGTTAAAAAGATATTTGAAAAGATATGGCGCATTGTATCTTATGCTCCTTATCCCCCTCATCTACTTCATTGTATTTAAGTATGTACCTATGGCGGGCAATGTACTTGCCTTTTAGAAGATATCAGCCGGGTAAGGGTATGTTTGGAACTACCTGGACTCTAAGGTATTTTTCAGAGGTTCTTAAAAGATCCAAGCTTTTTGGCAGGCATTTAAGAATACCCTTGTCATCTCTCTTACAAACTTAGTAATTAACTTCCCATTGCCAATTATTTTCGCAATACTGGCCAATGAAATTACTAATAAGACCTTCAAGAAATTTGTGCAGACAGTTTCTTGATCCAAGATTTATTTCTACAGTTGTAGTAATAGCTATAATGAATGAAATACTCTCTCCAAGCTCAGGTATATTAAATGAGATACTTAAATCACAAGGTATGGAGCCGATTTATTTTTATGAATGAGCCTGCATTTTTTTCAGACCTCTTTACATACTTTCAGAGGCTTGGCAGTATACCGGCTGGACAGCCATTATCTATCTCTCTGCAATTACAGGCATCAGCAGTGACCTCTACGAGGCAGCGGAAATAGACGGTGCGGGCAAGCTTCAGAAGATATGGTATATAACCATTCATTCCATTATGCCAACCATTATGGTTATGCTAATCCTTAACATAGGAAGGCTTCTAAGCCTTGGATATGAGAAGATTCTTCTTATGTACACCCCATCCAACTCAGGTGTGAGCGACATCATAGACACCCTTGTTTACAGAACCGGTCTTATGAATCAGAACTACTCCCTTGCTACTGCCATAGGTCTTTTTGGCGGTATTATCGGTCTTGTACTGGTGTCAGGCGCCAATAAGCTTAGCAGCAAGATTACCGGAAATTCTTTATATTAAGAGAGAAGAAAGATGATGAAAGAAAAAGAAATCATAAAATCAAAAAAGCCTCAAAGCTTTACCAGTAAGGTATTTAACTTTGCCATCTATGTAATAATGGCCTTGGTGGTTATTATCTGCGTGGTGCCTTTTATATATATGCTTGCCCTGTCCCTTTCCGGCACCAAGGCAATACTTAATAATCAGGTTTACTTACTACCTGTGGACTTCAATGTAGATGCCTACAGACAGATATTTGAATATCCTAACTTCTTCAGGTCCTATGGAAATACATTTTTCTACACTATCCTTGGTACTTCCATAGCTATGTTTATGACCATTATGTTTGCTTATCCACTCTCAAAGGTTGACCTTAGAGGACATAAGTTTTTCATCAAGCTGGTGGTCTTTTCAATGTTCTTTACAGGCGGTATGATACCCTAACTACCTCCTTGTAAGCTCCCTTCACCTTGCCGGCACAAGGTTTGCCATAGTTGTTACCTTTTGCCATCAATCAGTTCAACCTTATAATTATGGTAAACTCCTTCCAGTCCTTTCCACACGAACTTGAGGAGGCGAGCACTTATAGACGGACTGGGCTACTGGGGGATTCTTCGCAGGGTAGTCATTCCGCTTTCAAAGCCTGTAGTCGCTACCATAGCCCTCTACTATGCAGTATTTTTCTGGAATGACTGGTTTAACTCACTCATTTACCTAAAGAGCGACCAGTATCCTGTAATGCTCTTACTTAGAAATATAGTAAACGGAACCCTTATGGTGGGTGACGGAGCAGGCTCTGCGGACAAGAGCACCATTGGTATAGCTATAAAGACTGCTGTAATTATAACTTCAACTTTACCAATAATTATAATATATCCGTTTTTACAGAAATACTTTGTAAAAGGATTGACTGTAGGGGCTGTGAAGGGATAATGAATATGAAAGATAATATTAATTTGGATGAAATCTATACAGAACAGAGAAATCCGCTTACAATGCACATTGATGAGGAAAGCACCGAGGGGATTATAAGGCTTATGAACGGCGAGGATGCAAAGGTTGCTCTAGCCGTAGAAAAGGAAATTCCAAACATAGTAAAGGCTGTAGACCTCATCACAGAGGCTATCAGAGGCGACGGACGACTCATATACTGTGGCTGTGGCACCTCAGGAAGACTGGGTATACTTGACGCAGTGGAATGTCTCCCTACCTTCAGTGCAGATTCTACAGTTATAGATGCATTTATGGCAGGTGGAAATGATGCTCTGTTTAAGGCTGTAGAGCATGCTGAGGACAGCAAGGAGCTGGCTGTCATAGACTTAAAGGAGAGACATTTCACAGCTAAGGATATACTCTGTGGAATAGCCGCAAGCGGAAGAACTCCTTATGTCATAGGGGCTATGGAGTATGCCAAATCTCTTGGCGCCAAGGTAATATCAGTAACCTGCGCTAAAGACAGCGAGATAGACAGACTCGCAGATATAGGAATTGCGCCGAGGCTTGGCGGAGAGGTTGTGACGGGCTCTACTAGGCTAAAGAGCGGTACTGCTCAGAAGATGATATTAAACATGCTCTCAACCGCAACCATGATTAAGCTTGGCAAGGTCTACGGCAACCTCATGGTGGACGTCAAAGCCACAAATAACAAGCTGGTGGAAAGATGCATAAGGATAGTTATGGCTGCTACTGGAACCGATAGAGAGAATGCTCTTAACTGCCTTGAAAAATGCAGTTTTTCCGCAAAAACTGCTATAGTTATGATACTCTGCGCTGTGGATGCGGGTGAGGCTGAGAAACTTTTAAGCTCTAATTACGGACGGATTTCTGATATACTGAGGAAAGAGTAAATATGAGGGTATTAAATGGAATAGACCACCTTGAAGATGCTCATAACCTGCTAAAAGGAAAGAGAATAGGGCTTATAACAAGCTCTGCAGGTGTAACTGTAAGCTTAGAGCATGATACCTCTATATTTAAGAGGCTTGGCTACCATATAGAGACACTTCTTGCACCGGAACACGGAATCTGGGGAAATATCCCTGCCGGTGAGGTTGTAAGCGATGGCACAGACAGGCTTACCGGGCTGCCTATAACCAGTCTCTACAAGAAAGATAGGAAGAATCTTCCAGGGGAAGTAATAGAGAGGCTTGACATCATTGTCTATGATATTCAGGATGTCGGAAGCAGGTTTTACACCTATATTTCACTACTTAAAAATGTGATGAATGACTGTAAAAAAGCAGGCCTCCCCCTCCTCATATTGGACAGGGTGAATCCTCTATCAGGCAAGGTGGAAGGAAATATCCTTAAGGAGGAGTATTTTAGCTATGTAGGCTGTTTCTCCCTCCCACAAAGATACGGACTGACTGTGGGCGAGGTTGCAAGGCTGTTTGACAGTGAAATAGGGCTTAAAGACAATCTCCATATCTTGGAGGTATTAAACTGGGACAGAAATATGCTCTTTCCCGAGACAGGTCTTACATTCATGCCGCCAAGCCCGAATATACCAAACTTTGGGACCGCCCTGGCCTATGCGGGGCTTTGCCTGCTTGAAGGAACCAACATCTCTGAAGGACGGGGAACTACCCTTCCCTTCCTACAGTTTGGCTCTCCCTTCATAAAGGCAGAGGTGCTGGCAAAGGAATTAAACGGCCTTAATCTCCCTTCGGTCATCTTTACTCCTGCATTTTTCACCCCTACATTTTCAAAATACAAGGGCGAGCTATGTGAGGGAGTTTTGCTTCATATCACTGACTACCACGAGTTTAGGGCTGTAGAAACGGGCTTTAGGATACTATATACTATAAAGCGGCTATACGGAGACGACTTTAAGCTCCTGCCAAAGGAAAAGGAAAATACTCATAGCTTCTTCACTTTGCTTACGGGAACTGAGCTATTTACCAAAGAAAACACAGATATAGAAGAACTGATGGAGATATTTAGGAAAGATAGTGAAACATTTTTTTAAGTGCTTGCAAAGAGTATATTTTTATGATACAAGTGTGGGAAGTATACAAAATTGAATTTGGCTTTCCCACGAGAGAATTATTATCTTTTAATAGCTATATATTACACAAGGAGGAACAATATGTCTGATATGCTTGTAAAGCTCTATGATTTACCTGATTCTGTGCCTATCTACAAGAGATGTAAGGACGCAGGGGTGGAAATAAGGAGGGCAATGACTCCTGACTTAAGACGGATAGTTAAATGGGTTAGCGAATATTCAAGCGGCTATGCCGCAGGGGAATGCGAAAGCTGCTTTGGGAAAAGCCCTGTCTCCTGCTTCATAGCGACAAGAGGCAGTGAAATAGTGGGCTATGCCTGCTACAACGCCACCGCCAAGAACTTCTTCGGCCCTACCCGTGTACTTGATAGCGAGCAGGGAAAAGGCATAGGTGCAGCCCTTCTTCTTAGGTCACTTGAGGCTCTTAGGGAAGAGGGCTACGGCTATGCTATCATCGGCTCTGTAGGGACAGCTGACTTCTATACCAAGGTGTGCGGGGCAATCATGATAGAGGATTCAACTCCAGGCATTTACAAGGATTTCTTAAGAGGCTAGTTCAATGGAAAATACGATATTTGACATTAAAAATGCAGATGAAACCAAGTTTGCCATTGGGCTAATGAGCGGCACAAGCGTAGACGGCATAGACGCTGCCCTGGTGAGAATAAGCGGTGCAGGCCTTGACACCAGGGTAAGCCTTGTAGGCTTTATCACACTTCCCTTTAGCGAAGAAGTTAGAGCTCATATCCTCTCTCTTGCTGATGGTAAGCCTACCGACATGGAAGAGGTCTGCAGGATGAATATGTTAATCGGCGAGCTTAGCGCTGATGCCTGCGAGGAAGTCCTTAAAAAATCAGGAATAGATAAAAAAGATATAGCCTTTGTAGGAAGTCATGGCCAGACTGTGTGGCATGAGCCTGTAAAGGTTGATTTTCTAGGTAAGCACTTCAACTCCACCCTGCAGATAGGAGATTCCTCGCCTATAGCTGAAAGGCTTGACACTGTGGTTGTAAGCGACTTTAGGGTGAGGGATGTGGCTGCGGGAGGAACAGGTGCGCCACTGGTGCCTTATACCGAATTCGTTCTCTATAGCGACAGGGAAAGAAATGTTGCCCTCCAGAACATAGGAGGAATCGGCAACATTACAATACTTTAAGAAAGGCTGCTGCCTTGACGAGGTCTTTGCCTTTGATACAGGCCCCGGAAATATGCTGATAGACGGCTGTATAAGCCATATCACAGGCGGAGAGCTAAAGTACGATGAGGGAGGGGAGCTTGCAGGAAAGGGCAAATCTAATAAAGAACTACTGGACTTCATTATAGAAAATGATAACTATATAAGGCAGACACCTCCTAAGAACAGCGGACGTGAGAGATATGGTTCAAAGTTCTTGGATAGTATAATAAAAGAGGGGGAAAGGCTTGCTGTGGCAGATAAAGACCTGCTTGCTACAATCACTGATTATACGGCATTTACCATATATTATTCCATAAAGAATCATTGCAGGCTGACACCCGAGAGGCTGATAGTAGGTGGAGGAGGCGCCAACAACCTCACTCTGATGAGTCATATAAGAAAATACTTTCCTTACACCGAGGTCATAACCAATGAGGATTTGGGGCTTAGCGGGGATGCAAAAGAGGCTGTTGCCTTTGCCCTCCTTGCAAATGACTGTCTGTACGGGAAGTGTAACAATGCTCCAAGGGCAACAGGAGCTAACCACCCTGTCATTATGGGTAAGATTACAAGATAAGAAAGGAGGCCGGGATTATCAGATACATAGTCGGAATAGACGGAGGAGGCAGCAAGACAAACCTTGAGGTAAGGTTCTTTGATAGCCTTGATTCTCCTTGTGAGATACTAATCAAAGAGAAAAAGAGCTTTAAGGCAGGCCCGTTAAATGTAAAAAATATAGCCTCAGGCAGCCTAAACGAAACCGTTATTAGTATGTTAACCTTCTTAAAGGGGCTTGAAGGCGGGCTTAATCCTTGCGAAATGATAGTAGTGGGAACTGCAGGTGCAAGCAACCCTGAAATAGTAGAAAACATAAGAAAAGCATTTAGTGAGAACGGATACAGCGGAAAGCAAGTCATAGTTGGAGATGATATAACTGCACTTAAGGGCGGTCTTTCCGGAAGGGAAGGCGCTGTGCTCATATCAGGCACAGGCTCTATATGTAACGGCATAGACAGTAAAGGACACAGCCTTAGAAGCGGGGGCTGGGGCTATCTCATAGATGATGCCGGCTCAGGCTATGCCATTGGGCGTGATATACTTAGCCGGGTAGTGAGGGAAAATGACGGACGATGTGAGAAAAGCGTACTAACGGAGCTTGTGTATGAAAGGCTTAACATATCTTCTATCCCCGAGCTTATTGCCTATGTCTACTCTGAAAACACCGGTAAGAATGACATTGCAGCCCTTGCACCCCTTATTGCAGAGGGAATGGCAAAGGGAGATAAGGCATCTATGGACATCTGCGACAGGGCAGTCTCTGAGCTTTGCTCCTTAGCTGAGGCAGTTATAAAGGGCCTAGATAGTAAGAATCCGGAGCTTATGCTAAGCGGTAGCATACTAACTAAGCTCCTCCCTGTGAGGGAGAGGTTTTTAGAGACTTTTCAATCAAGAAATAAGAATGTAAAAATCGGAGAGCCTGAGCACAGCGCAGAAACCGGAGCTGTACTCATTGGGGCTGAGATGATGCTTCTTCATGGCAATGAGCCATCAGATAATAATATACAGAACAAGAAATAATTTTTGTAGGATTCTCCACCTGTGTTAAGCCGTTTGATAGGTGGCTTATCCACTTCAGTGTAATTCCTTAAGGAGTATTTATTCAGCATATCATTAAGGAGATATTTACTATATAAAAGTGCAGTCACAGCATGGTTCCTCAAATAGTTTTAGTTTGATATGTTATTGGAGAGAAATTTACCGCAAAAATCGTTGTAACCCCACATACATAGGGATTACAACGATTTTTTATACACTTACATCAATACTTACGCCTAAGCTCGCTCTAGCTCCATCACTTGATTTCTCCGCACCTTCTACCTTGGCATCTTCTCCCGAAGCCTTATCGTTTTCAGCATCTTCTGCCTTCTTAAGTTCCTTTTCTTTATCTGCTTTTTCAAGCTCCTCAATGAGAGATTTCTTATATTTTTTAGTCTTCTTACTTGCAGCAAGCTGTGCAGCATTCTTTGCGGAAAGATAGAGCTTCATATCATATTCCATAAGGGCACTTTCATCCTTAGGATTAACCCTATCGCCCCTTGAGATTCTTCTAAATATCTCTAAGATGGCTCCAAACTTCCTGGCTTCCTTACCCTTTGCATCTGCCTGGGCTTTTAGCCTCTTCTGCACTTTTTTTAATTCTTCTGCACTGCTGCAAGTTCTTCCTTCTTTATCCTTGTCGCCTCTGCCTTTTTCATCTTCCTTAGTGCTTTCACCTTCAGAAATAATTTTATTCTCTTCGCTTTTTAGCGGTTTTTTGGATTTATCCGACTTTCTATAGCTGTAGTTATTAATCAAATTCCCTTGTATCTTCATATCACACCTCCCATCACAACACATTGTCTTAATTCATATATCGGATTTGTGGGGATATTATTTAGGCTTTCATCATTTACTTCTTTATCAGCTCATACCATATTGACCTGCTTCCACCATACTGCACAATCAAACCATTATCTACCATTATTTTCAAAACACGACCTGCAGTTGATTGGCTGGTTTCAAGTAGCTCCTGTGCCTTTTTTCTTGTTATTATTTGGTGTTCATTCAAATAATTTAAGATTTTTCTCCTCCCTTGAACTTAGATATGAACTTCCTGACTCTCTAACTACACCAATAACTTCTGGTTTGTTATTTACATAATTCAAATTAGGAAGGGTAATTTTAAATGCATTACTTGTTGTTTGTATCTGAGGTTGTACCGCTGAATCAACATAGGCTTCCAGTATTTTTTTCATGCCCGTACCATAGGCCTCAATAAGCTGTAATCGATAGAATATATTAGCTAGATGTGGATTTCTGCAGACAGAAACACCCACCAACACATCGTCAAGTTCCAAACCGGAGATAAGCCCACCAACAGACACAAATTCTATTCTGTCATCATAAATGCTTATCAATGTAGAGGCTCTAAATGAGTAATCACGATGCACAAGCGTGTTCATAAGTGCTTCACGAAGAGCTACCTCCGGGTAATCTCTGGCATCAATACGCAGGAGTTTATGGAAGGTTGAATAAGTCTTATTGTATAAGTCAATATAATTATAGACCCTCATTCATTTGTCGCATAATAGAGCCACAAAACTCTCTTCTGTCCTTAAACACATTTTGGTTAGTTCCCTCAAAAACTGCTGCCTTTATGGTAAATGGACATTGTTCAGACAGTAGCAAACCAAGATTGGTATACAGGCCATCAGATGAAATCATTTTCAAAGTCTGTATCTGCATCGCCTCAAATGCAACCTTTTCGGATTTTAAACTCTTTTTGTGGTCTCAAAAGTTAGCATCTGATTTAGTGAACGCATATCCTCAAAGCTATCACCATCTGTTTCTTTAATCATCTGCCTAATTGCGAGCATCTGTAGCAGGAACAGAAGAATAACCCTGTCTTACATAAACCCCTTCCGAACGAAGTCCCTTCTTTGCAACATAATAAGGTCGATTTGTACCTCTCTGAACTTTCACAGCTACAATTGCTTTTCCACTACAGTTAATTGTTTCATAATGAACAAACATAGTAATATCCGGCTTTACAGCATCGCGTAGCATGTTAGATATCTGCAAGGCAGATTCATCAGCGTTTTCAACTCCCAGTACTGTTCCATCATCAGCAACGCCTATATAGACTGTTCCACCATCACAGTTTGCAAATGCTATTATTTCTTTTTTGATGCTTTCCTGTACTATAGCTTTTAACTCAATAGATTCAGTTTCTCTAAACTCCATTCAACTCACCTCTTTTATATTCTACTCATATTCTAATCATTATAATCAATTTTGTCAACATTATGATTATAATATAGGCAGAAAAGGGAGCATAAAATTAGGGCTTATTTCAATCCCAGCTCTAAGCTTTTTATCTATTATATAACTCTATGTAAAACAATGGTTCTATATTTACAGTCTTCAAAACTCCCTTCAAGCAATGTCTTTTCTTCCCTAAATTCAGTCTCAGGAACTGCAGGAAAATAGGTGTCAACATCCTCATACGCCCTGTCGTATCTGGTTAAAATAACCTCATCCGCATATTTTAGGCTCTCCTCATAGACCCGTCCCCCACCTACGACGTATAGGTCTTTATCAGGAAAGCTGTGCTTAGAATATTCTACAGCTGCAGTAAGTCTCTCAAAGGTAATCACACCATCATCATACTTCTTGGTTGTGGAAATTACGATATTTACCCTATCAGGCAGGGGCTTACAGCCAAGGGATTCAAAGGTCTTTCTACCCATAAGGACAATGTGTCCTGTGGTTAGTCGCTTAAATAGCTTTAGGTCTTCAGGGATTTTAAACAGGAGGTTCCCTGAGCTTCCAAGGGCGAGGTTTTGGTCTACTGCGGCTATTAGTTTTATTTTCATGTTTCTTTCTTCCCCCTAAAAAACTCCCACACTGCCCTAGCTGCCCCTTCATTCATGCCTTCCACAGCGGCGAGTTCTTCCTCTGTTGCCTTCTTAATGTCATCCAGAGAGGCAAAATGCTTCATCAGAGACTTTCTTCTCACCTTGCCTATGCCTTTTATATCATCCAGTACGGAATGAACCTGATTCTTTCCTCTTAACAGCTTGTGGTATTCTATCGCAAATCTATGGGTTTCATCCTGTATCCTTGTAATGAGCTTGAATAGCTCCCCGTGGGTATCTATAGGCTGCTCCACATTGTTATAATATATGCCTCTTGTTCTATGCTTGTCGTCCTTTACAAGGCCTGCTACAGCTATATCTATGCCCAGCTTCTCAAGTACCTTTAGGCAAATGTTTATCTGCCCTCTTCCACCATCCATAAGGATGAGGTCAGGGAAGTTTGAGAATTTGCCCTCCTTCCTACTTCCTGCCTTCTCAAGGATTTTTAAGCTCTTCCTTTTCCTTTAAGCCATGCTCAAATCTTCTGGTAAGCACTTCCTCCATAGAGGCATAGTCATTTGGCCCCACAACTCCCTTTATTTTGAACTTCCTATAGTCATTCTTCTTAGGCTTTCCATCTTCAAAAACGACCATAGAGCCTACATTTTCATAGCCACTGGTGTTGGATATATCGTAGGATTCTATCCTCTTTATATCATTTGAGATACCAAGCAGGTCGCGAAGCTCCTTTACTGCGCCAAGAGTCCTTGCCTGCTCCCTCTTATTCCTCTCGCTGTCCTGATTAAGTACCATGGCAGCATTCTTATAGGCAAGCTCGGTAAGCCCTGCCTTTTCACCTCTTTTAGGTACCATGATATTTACCTTGCTTCCCCTTTTGGTCGCAAGCCATTCTGACAAAAGCTCCTTCTCCTCCGGCTCATCTGCAAGCATAATGTCCTTTGGAATGAAAAGGAGTTCCGGTGTAATACTGCTTTTATAAAGTCTGTATATATGGCTCCCTTTTCATCATCTCCAACCTCATCTAAGGAGAAATGTTCATGACCTATAAGCCTGCCTCCCCTTATGAAAAACACCTGCATCACGGCTTCTTTCCCGGCCTTTGCAAGAGCCAGCACATCTCTGTCGTCTACATTTTTCATTGGAGTTTATCTTCTGCCTGTCGCTAAATCTCTTTACATGGGTTAGCATATCCCTGTAGTTGGCAGCTTCTTCAAATTCAAGCTTTTCAGAGGCTTCCATCATTTTATCGGTAATCATTTTCAAGATAGGCTCATAATCCCCATTTAAGAACTTGATTACCTCATCTATCCTCTTTCTGTACTCGCTAGGCTCCACATAGCCCTGACAGACTCCGTCACACCTGCCTATCTGATAGTTGAGGCAAGGGCGCTCCTTTCCTATGTCTTTGGGCAGATTTCTCCTGCAGGTTCTTATCTTATATATCTTGTGAATGAGCTCCAAAGTCTCGCTAATATGGGCAGGATATGGGCCAAAATACTTAGCCTTGTCCTTCCCCCTCTTTCTGGTAAACATAACCCTTGGATACTCCTCATCCACCGTCACCTTGATATAAGGGTAGCTCTTGTCATCCTTCATCATGGTATTGTACTTAGGGCGGTGTTCCTTAATCAGGTTACACTCCAGTACCAGCGCTTCAAGCTCAGAATCAGTTATTATGTATTCAAAATGGTCTATGTTTTCAACCATCCTCTTTATCTTTGGAGAATGTCTGTTAATGCTCTGAAAATACTGGCGGACTCTGTTTTTAAGGCTTATCGCCTTACCCACATAGATGATTTCATCTAGCTCGTTGTGCATTATATAGACTCCCGGCTTCCCAGGCAGCTTCTTAAGTTCTTCTTCTATGTCAAACATCTGATACCTCTCTTCTTGAGGTTATTTTATATTTAAATACTGGCAAATGTCAAATATACTGCTATATTCCTGTTGATATATAAAATGAAATAACATGTTATCGCATAATACGTTATTGCAAACTCCATTCTTCAATTACTGAAACTACTTCCACTTCCTATCCAAATGATTCCTTACTATCTCGCATTCAGCCAAGTGGCAGTACTTTGGCAGGTTTTCATTGATAACCGTTAGCAAAGCTTTAGCATCAGCCTCTATGTTGGTATATATAGCAGCACATATCTTCTCATCCCTTTCAAATACCTTGCAGTTCTCAGCCTTAGTCACCTCTAAGATGACAGCCTCAATCTCCTCAGGATAGATGTTTCTCGCATTCTTCCCTATGATGACCCTCTTTTTCCTTCCTGTAAAGAACAGCTTATTTCCTCTTAGATACCCCATATCCCCCGTTCTAAAGTATCCGTCTTTAGTAAAAAACTTCCTGTAATAGTCCTCTCTCCCATAATAACCAATGAAAATATTCTCACCTTTTACAAGGATTTCACCGACTCTGTTTTCATCATCCTCATCTATTCTTACATCTTGATTTTCAAATACCGTCCCCACAGAGCCAACCTCCTGCTCCCCCAGATATTCCACGCTGATAAGTGAGGCTGTTTCAGAAAGGCCGTAGGCATTTAACAGGGTTATTCCCTCCTCTGCCATCATTTCACGAAGATGAGGCTCTAGAATCGCGCCACCGCAAAATACAATCCTTGCCCTGCCTCCTAGCAAGGTCTTAACAGAAATCCCCTTTTCCCTTTTTGCAAGGTAGATTTTCTCGAGGAAGATTGGTACTGTGCTAAGTATGGTAGGTTTCACTTCAAGGAGTTCCTCCACTATTTTATTCTTATCACTGCAAAGATAAATCTTCATACCTGTATATAGGGAATAAATGAAATTGCAAAGTCCTCCGTAGGTATTGCTAAGCGGTAAAAAAAGGTAGGCAGAGTCATCCTTTGTCATCAACGCCCTTTTTAAGAGATTTTTCCAGGTTCACAAACATATTTTTTTCTGAGAGAGCATAACCGCCTTTGGCACTCCTGTGGTACCCGAAGAAAAGACAATCCTTGAACAAGTCTCATCATCTGCTCTCACAGGCTTAAGCTCACTTTTCTTCTCATTTTCAAGAAGTTTTGTAAATGAAATAAGCTTTATTTCCCCATTCACGGTGTCAAAATCCGAGAAGACCTCCTCTTTTGATGAATCATAGAGTATGGCATCCACATCCACCGTTTTCATTATGTGTAAAAGCTCTTTCTTAGTCCACTGAGTCACAAACATCACAGAACAGCCCGTATATGCCATCACAGCGACATCTGCCACCATAAAAGCGTAGGAATTTGCTCCAAAGATGGCTAATCTCTTACCCGTCAATCCCTCTTCCTTAAGATAGGCGTGACCCTCGTCACATCCTCATAGAATTCCCCATAGGTGTGAGGGACAAATTCTCCCTCCACTTTTTTTCAAAAAAATATTGATGTTCCTTCCATTTCTCGTGGTTTTTTTAGCCAGTATCTCTGCAACTTTATTTCCCATTGTCTTTTTCCTTATATCTTCTCTTCTTGTCTTTAATTTTCACTTTTTACTTTTTATTATTTTTTTCTTGGGCTTTTCTTGGGCTTTTTCTTGGCATCTCATTTTTTTATCATTACTTTTTTTATTTTTTTACTTTTTTTATTTTTTTACTTTTTTTATTTTTACTTTTTATTTTTTTACTTTTTTTATTTTTGCTTTTTTTATCTTTGCTTTTTATCTTTGCTTTTTATCTTTGCTTTTTTTATCTTTGCTTTTTTTTATCTTTGCTTTTTATCTTTGCTTTTTTATCTTTTGCTTTTTTTATTTTTTTGCTTTGTCTTACTTAGCTTTGCCTTTCTTTGCTTTGTCTTACTTAGCTTTGTCTTACTTAGCTTTGCCTTTCTTTCTTTATTTATTTCTATAATATCTTTTTTTCAGCCATTCGTTTCAGCTTATTATAATTGATTTTACTATGATGCTTAGCGTCGCAAGGGATTTTTAGATAGAAAGGTAATAACTGTATCTTCTCCTATATCCCATTCTTTCACAAGGTATCGCAAAGCCTCTTCCTCACAGCTTCCCTCCACAAAGAGAAAGTTCTTCCCCTCGTGATAAAAAAACCATGCTTTTCTTATACCTGAAAACCTTCTTATGGCCTCCTGTTCCAAGTCATTTGAGAAAATATCTCCCTTTTTTCCTCTTACAAATACATCTTTTCTACCCAAGTAGAATAGTTTTCCCTCCACTATCCTTCCCAAATCTCCTGTTTTATGCCAGTACAGCCCATTTTCATCCACTACTCCACGCTTGTTTTCAGGGTTTAGATAGGCTGTAAGTACCACATCGGAGTGTACCATGATTTCATTATTCTCATCAGTCTTGATACATACTCCCGAAACCGCCTCACCAAGGACAGTCTGCCCTTTTTTCAGGTTATTTATATATTCATCCAAATCAGTCTTACATATAAGGTTACATTCAGTTGCACCGTAGATATAGGTTATCTTTGCATTTTGAAATTTATTTCTGATTAGCTCTGCCTCATAGAGGTTTAGTACGGCACCGCCGATATATACCTCCTCAACCTCCTGAAAGAGAAGCTCAGTCTCCATACAAAAATCCGGAGTGGTTATAACCACCTGCGCAGGCAGTTTTTGCAGGCGGTTATCCCTATTAAACAGCCTTAATATCTTTGGCTTTTTTGTAGGCATTATTATCCCACTGTAACCATTTAAAATATTTACAAAATGATACATAAATGAGGTATTTAAGACTACAGTGTCTTCACTTCTCGCATTTATATTGCGCCTTACAAGGTCTAACTGGCGGTAAAGGTCATCGTGACTTCGCAAAATTATCTTAGGTCTTCCCATAGAACCCGTAGTCATCGTAAGTACTGCCGCCTCTTCACCCTCTATCTCTGTACACTCAGGCCTTCCCGGCATTTTGTACGGATATCCGGCCTCATTTTTAGCAAATTTTTTCTCTATAAGGATCACTTCCTTAATTCTTCTAAGTTCACCAAATACAAGCCTCACAAGCTTTGTCCTGCCCGAGACCGCTATGTAGTCAGCCCTGTATTCCTCTAAAGTCCGGCGTATTAGCCTCTTCCCAGCCCAGATATCAATTATCATAATGGAAATCCCAAGCCTGAGGCTGGCAAGCATAAAGACCAAAAGCTCGTATGATGGGGCTACAAAAAGTACTACTCTTTCCCCCTTCTTCATCCCTTTTGCCATAAGAGAGGCACAAGCCCTGTCAACATCAGCCCTTAGCTTGTTAAAGCTTATCTTCTTCATCTCCCTGCCCTTAATATCTATAAAGGCAGTTCTCTTACTATACTTCTTACAAGCATCATCAAAACAATCTACTATCCTGCTCATATCACTCCTGCTTCTTATACATCGAAAAATCCCTGTAAAAATACGATTGGTTCACCCTAAAAAGCGACTTACTCTCCTCTTTCAAAAGGGTAAACTCCTTCTTTGGTAAATATCTTCTGTTTTGCATATTCCAAACGGCAATCCTGGCGCCATTGCCGCTTATTTTCTTAAGCTTGTCTACATTTCTCTTAAAATCCTCCCCGCTCATATACTCGAAAATATCCGAGAGATTGAAGAAATCAAGCTTCTCACTTTCAGGGATGTCCAAAAAAGAGCCATGTATGAGCTTAATCCTAGACAGTCTTTCCCTGATAATTGGTAGATTCTCTTTCTTCAAATAAAGCGGCAAGGCAGTTTTGGTGAAGTTGCCCCTGAGTATGTAACTTAGATACGGATTGTCAAAGTTTGTGCTATTAAATATGCCATACTCAAAGCGTTTTTTGATGTCTCCCGCGACATCCCTCTTATCCGCCACATGCTCATAAAAACTCTTATCCCTGCCAAGGCTGCCCATTACCTTTATCCCAAAGAACACACGAAATATCGTACGAAACCTAAGGTTATCTATGTATCTTTTATAATAAAATCTCTGCTCCTTTAGTAAAGATAGAGAGCAAAACAGTCGGAGTCTTGCTTCTCTGCAAAATAAAGGGCAGACGAACTTTCTAAATATCTGAAAATATCTCTCGAACTTTCCAATATGGATGATTCCCTTTACAATCAGCTCTCTTCTTCGATTAAAGTAGTTAAAGCTCTCTTCGTCCATATATTCCTTTAGAGAAAAAAATGTCTTTAGTCTGTCTGTACTCTCCCTAAGTCCAAAGAAGGCCAAAAATCTCGCCATAGTTTAGCCTCTCTATCGCGACCATCTTAAGCTTCATCAGATAAAGCTGGGTTTGGTTGATATCAAAGGCATAGATTTTCTTAGGATTAGACAGTAAGAGTGCAAAGGTGTTGTCCCCTCCGCTGGCTACGGAAACCCCTGTTTCTCCCTCTTTTATATCTAAGGCCTTTAAGAGAATATTACTATCCTCCCAGCAATTTGAGTACCTTATAAATGAAAAATTTATTCCTTGTCTTCATCCCTCTCATCTATCCTTTCCACCGTTCCCTTCACACCGTCCACACGAACCAGCATTCCATCCTTTATATTCTCAGTCAGCCCTCTAATGCCTACAACAAGCGGGATTCCCATTTCTCTTGCTATAACTGCCGAATGAGAAAGCACGCTTCCACGCTCTATGATAATCGCCTTTTGCCATAGGGAAAAGCATGATCCAGCCCGGGTCAGTCCTCTTTGCCATAAGGATGAGGCCTTCCACATCTGCATCCTGTGGGTTTTCTACATATTTTACCCGTCCTGTGACAGCTTTTCCTCCGCCTGCAACTCCCTTTAATACACCATCTTCTAAGGACTTTGTTTCCTGCCTCGAGAATATAGGAATCATATTTTCAGCCCTTATTTCACCGTAAAAATACATTCTTTCAAATATTTCTTTATCTTTGTTTTCTTCAAGTTCCCTTTTTCTTTTCTCTAGCCTTTCCCTAAGTAAGGCTATATTCGGGCTTTCTCCCTCTGCTATCCTAAATACCTCCTCCTTGGTAAGAAAGAAGATATCCCGAAAATGAGCTATAACTCCTGCTTCTTCCAGATTATGCCCTATGCGGAGAAATATCATCCTCACAATATCATAGATATAAGTCCTGTAAAGCCTCAGATATTCCCTGTTTCTTACAAAGTACTTCGTTATCTTCACAAGCTTTTTAAGAAAGAATCTCTTAGGAAATGATACCTGCCTGTAAAGCTCTTCTTCATCTATCTTATGAGGCTTATACACAGATGGCTTTTTCTCCATTTGCAGGTAGTTTTTAAGCGTCTTAAAGAGAAAGTCAGGATTTTCTTTAAGGGTGATGCTTTCAAGCTTTAATTCATCCATTACCCTCGCTCCGAAGCGCAAAATATAGTCTCTTAAATGATCTGAAAACTCAGTATCATCACTTAGATACGACTTAAGCTCCTCCTCAGATTTTGTGCGGAACGCTTTAGCTAGCTCCTCATTTTCCCATATCTCATCTACAAGCTGGAGAAGGGCAAGGCTTTGCTTCACGCTTTCCACATTCCCCTGCTTGCTTAATATCTTCCCAAGAAGCCCCTCTGCATCTTCTACCCCTTCTTTTTTAAGGACTTCATTTACCTTTCCCATAAAGACCATGGCACCCATGTCATTTACTATAGGTGTAGTAAAATCATTCAAAATGGAAGCTTCCAAGTCTTCATATATCTTAACAAGACTTTTATTATCAATACCCTTAAAGTCATTATTTCTATAGTCCTTCGTTACAGCTTCAAACTTATTGGAAAATGCAGTAGTTGCCCTCTTCATGTTAATAAGTTTTTTTGATAAAATAAAAATAAATCTTAAACAGACGAAGCTTAGCTTCTCCCTTAGTTTCCTTAAGCTCCACCTTCACTCCCATCATGTTTTCCATATAGCGTTTGTTCTTGTTGTAGCCGGGGTAAAGCGCCGTCATCTTATACCAGCCGTTCAGACGGTAGTATATTTTATTTTCATAAAAAACTATCATATTTTCAAGGTCGTAGGAAATGCTATCCACTGCCTCTTTATCAATGAAAAAAAGTTACCCAGTGTCTGGCGGTAAATCTTCTCGTATACCTCTCTTGCAAAGCTAAATGTGAGCGGTGTAGTAACTCCTGAGTAGCTTTCTATGATGTTGGAATTATCAAGAATTGTTCTTTTTTTATTCTTTTCAATATGGCTTAAACTTGTGATGATTCGGTTTTGCAAAAGAAAAAAATAACACCGTCTTTAATGGAAAACTCGATATCCCTGCCTCGCCTCTTCCTATCAGTCTCCTCTATCCTTAGCCCAATATGTACAAGCTCCTGTAAGATATTCTCAGAGAGTGGCATAGCCTCATCCACTTCCACTCTGTTGCCAAAACGGTCATAGACTGCATCAAAGCTGTTCTTTTCTCCCGAAACCAAGGCCTCACCAAGTCCTGTAACCACGCTGATTAGGACTTCATCAGGATTATTGGTAAGAGGATTGCTGGTAAACATCACTCCCGAGGCATCGGCCTCCACCATTTTCTGCAAGATGACAGCCATCCCAATATTTTCATCTATTAGTCCATTTTCTTTCCTATAACTCATCGCCCTCTCAGAAAAGCAGGAGAGATAGCATTGTTTAACCGCTGTGAACATCTCCTCCCCCTGCCTCACATTCAGATAAGATTCCATCATACCGGCGAACGAAAACTTCTCTCCGTCCTCATCCGTGGCACTTGAGCGCACGGCTAAGAGGCAGTCGTCTCCAAAATACTCACTGACCTTAGAGATGACCTCCTCCTTCCAGTCCTCACTAAACTCCCTATCTCTGATGATTGCGCAGATTTCTTCCCTGTTTTTCATCCTTGTATTCAGAAAGCAAACTCCTAAGCTCTTCTCTCTCCTCACCAAAGAACTCAAAAAAGTCATCCCCTGTCAAAACCAGGAAAGGAGGCACCTTAAAGCCTGCCTCGTAAAGCTTTACAAGTTCAAAAGCCTTCCCTCCAAGCTTAGAAGTCTCAGCTCGGTCTCCCATTTCAAAAATCATCTTTTCTCCTCTTTCCCAGGCTAAACCATAAGGAAAAGCATATCAAAGCAGCTAAAAATACTCCCTCTTTTATGCCTGATTTCTCCGCAGAAACAGCAAAGTAAATATAGTAAATCCCACTGACAGGTGCAATTAGCGCTGGTATAACAGGTAAGGCTTCTTTAATGATGATTAGAAAAATAATTCCCACGCTACATAGCCCGCCAATGCCAAAATACAAGATATTGAGCACCAAAAACAATGGGCCAGTTAAAATTATAAGTATTCTAAGTGCTTTCTTGCTTAGCTGTATTTTTCCCTGTCTTCGCATCCTTTTCATAGTCCGCACTGTCATCCATAAAACGGATAAAAAACAGCTCAGTAAAGAAAAGAAAAAATAGTCTAAGTTCTTTTATTTCACCTGTAAAACTCACGAAAACGAGGGCCAATATAAGGGATGCAAAGCTGTATATAAACAATCTCTTCTTATACAAAAAGTATCTTATTAATTCCATTTACTCACCACTTTATTGTAGATTTCTGCCTTTATTCTTGTAGGAATCTCACTTTTACCGATGTAGTTAAACAGCTCCTTCATCTCTTCCTTTGGCTTTTCGTGCAGGACTTCACCGGCAAGTATCTTCTTAGCCTCATCCCTTGTAAGCTTGCCATCTCTTACTAAGAAGCTGATTTCAGGCAGAATATGAGGTCTTCCCTCAGCGCACTGGTATATGTACTTCGTAGCAGGGTGAATCCTGCAATCATAGTGGTTATACTGCTCTCCCACAAGCCAGGAAGTGTTCTTCCTTAAAAATGATACGATTTCCTTTTCATCATAAGGATGATATAAAAAGTAGGCTACAAACTCCCTGAAGTCATCCCCCTTAACATCCTGAAATAGTGCCTTGTTCACCTCATCCCTTAGGTTCTTATCAAGCTTTTCATCTATTTTCCCAAGAAGCTCCGTATACAGGCTTTGTAAGTCCACTTCTTTAACAGAGGAAAGCCCAGCCCTGACAAGCTCTGAAAAAACATCCTCATCATAGGCACGAAACATCTGCTCAGGGCTCCTGCCGTGGACTATCATTCCTGCATCTATCCTTGAAGCCAGATTTATCATGGATGCGTAGCCTATATAAGAGCAGGCAACACAGGGCACCAGCCATTTCTTTATGGAATAGGCATAGAAGCGCTTTAATAGGCCCCTATCAAACTCAATATACTCGTGTTCCACCTGAAATTCCTTTACCAGCCTGTCTATGTTCTTCTTCGCTTCTTCTGAAAGAAAACCGTTGTTCATGGTAAATGCTTTAACATGCAGATTGTAGCGGTGAGTCAGTTCATATAGGACAAATACACTGTCCTTCCCGCCCGATATCCCCACAGCTGCATCGTATGCGTGTTTCCCCCTAACGAGGTCAATTCTTTCTTCAAAAAGTGATTTTAGTCTGTCATAATCTGTAAGCCTGTCCCTGTCACGAAGGTAGGCTTCACAGAAGTTACATAGTCTCTCTTTGTTAAATCTAATGTTCCTTACAGTCTCGTCATTTAGGCAAAGTGTGCATCTTTGTCTCATTATAGCTCCTTTACATATACAGCATAGCGCTTTTCATTATTTTTCCACATCCTCGCCAAAACCGCCTGAAGGTCTCCTTTTGCTCGCACTGAAAATGATAAAGCATAGTGTCATAACCTTTATTTTTGACCAACTCACTCCCTAAGTAAAGGAGGGCTAGATAAATCTTTTGTTTTTGATATTCCTTTTTTACTGCACTTGTCTTTGATATAAAGTCCCTGCCATAGCGGTTTTCATAGCCAAATACATAGCCTATGGCTTCTTTCCCATGGAAGGCAACAATCAAAGAAATATCTATTTCCTTTACCCACGAAAGATATAGCTTTTCAAAGACTTCAAACGGGATATCCGAGTACAATAGAGCATCTGAGAAGGCATTTTTTTGATATCTCATACACCTCTTTCACATAGGCAAAAGCCTCTTCTTTCTCGACTGTAACAAAGCTGAATCCCTCTGCCTTTTTTTCACTATAAACCTGCTTACCTGCCTCATTTAGCGGATTATTTATTGCGATTTCAGCACTCCTATATGTGTAGAGCTCCCTGTAGCCAAGCTCTTTTTATGTATTCAGGGTAAAATGGCGGGTTGGTGCAGTCAGGAAAGAGTTTCATATCAAAGCGGCTGATAGCCCAGCGATAGCTCATCCAAGTACAGTAATTAAGTGGCCCGACAAGGCTAGAATATCCCATCTCCTTAGCCTTATCTTCCATCCTGGAAAAATATCTCTTTCCAATCTTCTCTATCTTCTCCAAGTTCTGCAAAAGCCAAACATAGCCTTATAGTCTCTCATATTTTCATTTATTATCAGGTAGGCAGAGGAAGCCCCTGCCTCAAATTTTTTTCATAGTAGTTTGCAAGTCGCAAAATGCCTAATTCTATGTCCATGTTATTTCTCCGGGTTCTGGTTAATATAATTTCCCCTTAAAGGGCTTTTTTTATGAGTATATTTTTAAATGCAGGTGTGAAGAAAGTCAAATTTTTCTTGTAAATTGATGTAATCTGTAAACACAAAAATTCCTCGTCAAAAAAATACCATTTCAATCAGCATTTTCAACGAGGAACTTATATGCTATAGCTTCAAAGAATTACTATACGTAATCTTAAATTTTTTAGCAATGTTACATTATGAACTTAGAGGATATTTTCTGCTAATACTGTACATAGCTTACCTTGTCTAAGTCTATCCTATCCATACACTCCGCAACTTCAACTAAAGGTATGGATTCTCCTTTCTTCACAAGCAAAATAATAGGAAGCTCAGTGCTATTTACACGCAAATATCTTCCACCACTATAAGTTTCTTTTGTAAAGAAATCTACCCATTCACCTTCAGGCAGATATACATCTCTTCCTGTGGCATTATCTTCAAAGAGAGGAGCCACCAAAAGCTTGCTTCCGAAGAAATATTCATCTTCTATATCCCAAGATATCCTATCCTGTGGATATTCAAAGAATAATGTTCTTAAAAGAGGAAATCCTTTTTTGATAGCCTCCATAGACTCATCCTTAATGTACTTAAATAATTTGTACTTAAGTTCCACACTTCTTCTAAAAATATCCTTAAATTTTTCACTATAGTCCCAAGGCTCTTTAGGTGGCTGTCCATGGCATCTACTATGCGAAGTTAACATCCCAAATGGTGTCCATCTTGAGTAAAGTTCTTCAGGGCTCTTCTGCGTAAAGCCTCCTATGTCATGACTCCAAAATGTAAATCCACACAAGCCTAATGAAAGTCCACCTCTTAATGATGCGGCCATAGCTGAATTAGTTATTTCAGCATCTCCACCCCAATGTAAAGGATACCTCTGGCTTCCGGCCCAAGTGCTTCTTGCCCAGATAATGTTTTCATTATTACACTCTTTAGTTATGTCATTAACCGCCTTATTATATCTTAACGGATACAAGTTATGCTCATACCTTCCAGATTTACCTGAAGCATATCTTCCTAAATATGGTGCTCCCTCGCCAAAATCTACTTTTATTGCCTTCACTCCAATGTCAAACAAACCTTTAAGCAGAGACTGGTACCACTTTACGGCTCTTTCACTGCTAAAGTCAATAATTAAATCCTCTGTTGGAACTTTACCATCACTATCTGTTACATAATATTTATTTTCCAGTGCTTCATTATACAGCTCATTTGTTGGTGTGATATAAGGCAGCTGCCATAAAGAAATCTTGAACCCCATTTCTGCAAGATCTTTTATCATTTTCTCTGCATCATCAAACCTTGATGGTGCAAATTTATAATTACACTTCCAGTCATCTTCAAACCATCCTGTATCAAGGTGAATCACGTCGCAAGGTATTTTCTCATCTCTCATTCTCTTTGCAACTGTTCTTACCTGTTCTTCGCTAAAGTAGGTTATACGGCTCATCCAAAGGCCAAAAACTCCAGTCAGGCGGCATCTGAGTTCTTCCTGTAATAGCAGTATATTCATTCAAAATATCTTTAGGCTCGCCCAAGAAGATAAATAAATCTAATCTATCATCATCTAAATATAAGGTTGTCGTTTCATCATAATCATGTCCAAAGTCATATGTCATAGCACAACTGCTATGTACAAACATTCCATATCCCTTGTTACTCATAAAAAAAGGAATAGGCTTATACATATCCTTATTTTTGAACACCTAGCGCATCATAAGTATATAGGTTTATTCTCTGGCCTCTCTTATTAAGTCTTGTAAATGACTCTCCACAACCATATATTTTTTTCATCATACTTAAGATAGAATGATGCAGACTATTTTTTTCTTTTTTAAATCCTCTTCACTTCTAATATATGAAAATGGTATTGGATAAGTATTATCAAGCGACTTATTATCAGATATATTGTATGTCCTTACAATCGTCTCTCCTTTTTTTATCCTTTATCTCTATATTCATAGGTATTTTACAAATATATACATCATATAAATCACCGCTAAATAAGATATATTCATCATTTTCAGTTCTAACATAGTCTTTGCGACTAGGTATATCTCCTGCAAACATCAGATCGTTTTCATCACAAATTTTATTATGATTTACGTCTAGCCTTATTCTAAGAGTTCTCTGATTAACAAAAATCAATCCTAAAAATCACCTATTTCATCCACTTCATATTCTGCAGGAAATTCCCAAGGAGTGGACTTTTCAAATGGAGCAGTCATACAGTTAAAGCTCATTCTGTATTTACGATTATATCTATCCCATTTTATCTTTCCGTCATTCCCATTGAATTCAACTAATTCAGTAAGGTTGAAATATGTGCTATCATATTCCTTAAAAATCTAAACCTACGTCTAACGGTTGATTTAATACTATTTTTTTAATGTCTCTCATAAGCTACTCCTTTACTGCTCCAGCGGTCAAACCACCTATAATGTACTTCTGTAAAAAAATATAAATATAAGTAATACAGGTATCATAATAACAGTTGCAAAAGCCATAATATTATTCCATTGTGTTCCATATTTACCAATATAATTGTAAATACCGGCAGTTATAGGTCGTTTTGAACCTTCTGCTATGAAAGTCAAAGAATATATCAAATCGCCCCATGCAAATAAAAACGAGAAAACTGTTGTCATAACAATACCAGGATATCCAATTGGCAAAATTATTTTGAAAAAGGTTTTAAGCCTACTGCAACCATCCATTGTTGCAGCTTCTTCAAGCTCTCTCGGCATTGTGATAAAGTAAGGCCTAAGCATCATAACAGAAAATGGTATTGCAGTAGTACAGTTTGCAATTATCGGTGCTAAAAAAGTGTCTGTGATTCCCATCCCCTTAAACATAATAAACATAGGTGTTAAAAGCAGTGTTGCCGGCATAAGCTGAGATAGCAGAAATGAATGAATAAGTATCTTTTTCCCTCTTATCCTAAATCTAGCAAGCCCGTATGCTTTGCAGGAACAGAAAACATTACAGAAATAATTGTAGCAGGAACAGCCACTGTGAGGCTGTTCAAGAACCCTTTAAGTATGTTATAGTCTCCTTTTGCAAACTGATTAACATAAGCCGCAAGCGTAAAATTTTTAGGCCAAATGGAAGGGTGTAACGCAAATATTTCAGATTCTGTTTTAAATGAACTCACTATTATCCAATATAATGGAAAAAGGAAAATGAGCGCTATACATATTCCTATAACGTTATAAAGCAATTCATGTTTTGATCTTTTACCCATCACATTACCTCGTCTTTGCTAACATTACTAATATAAATGAAAGTAACTACGCCCAGTATTAGGCAAAGCACATTAGCAACCGTAGAACCCATACTAAACTTAAACTGATCGAAAGAATATCTGTATGACATAGTAGATAAAACTTCAGTAGCATTAACAGGTCCACCATTTGTCATAATAAACACAAGGTCAAATACTTTGAAAGTATTAATAAATCCAAGTGTAAGCACAGATAAGATTGATGCCTTAATAAGCGGAATGGTAATATATATAATATTCTGAAACCAATTAGTCCCATCTATACTTGCACTTTCGTATACACTTTTAGGGATTGTACTTAGTCCTGTTACAAGTAAAATCATATTAAATGGTATTCCTATCCATATATTGGTTATAATAAGACTCCACATTGAACTTTTTTGTCCCAATAACCATTCAACAGGCTTAGAAATAATGTGTAAATTAAGTAAAATCTCATTTATTATTCCCCCGCTTACACTAAACATGAATTTAAAATTCAGTGCTGTTGCAGTTAAAGGAAGAAGCCAGGCAACCATAATAAGGCCTCTTATTACCCTTGCCAGCTTAAAATCTATGTTAAAGAACAGAGCAAGAGCAAAACCAATTGTAAACTGAAAAATAATACAGGCTATCGTATAATACAATGTATTGTACAGGGCTTTATAAAATACCGGATTTGTAAATAATTCCTTATAATTATCAAGTCCCACAAAAGCTCTCTCACCGGTGTTAAGAGCCATTAAGTCCACCTTTTGGAAGCTCATAATTATATTGTAAATGATTGGATAACCTATAAATGTTATTAAAAAAATATAACTGCAGGTAGAATATATAGATATCCCACATTCTCTCTCTTTCTTAACATTTCCTCCTCCATGAACTTTCCAATGTGTACTACACATAACACGCTAATTCAGTTATCTTATGCCAAACAAATTAAAATTATTTTTAAGAAAGTACCTTGTCAGTTTTATTATATATTTCCCACTATAATCAACTAACAGGTACTTTCTAAAGGTTCTTCGAATTTTTTAGTTACTAACTATCCTACTTAGCTGTAAGCAGTGGTTCAATTTTCTCCTGAGCCTTGTCCAAAGCTTCTTTAGGAGTTGCCTCTCCTACTTCAATTTCCTGTAATGCAGAGAAAATTGCCTCTGATATTTCAGGCCATTTAGGGTGAGGATCTCTTGGCATAGCAGAAGCCATCTGTGATGCAAATACTTTCTTTATAGGATCCTCAGTCCATTCAGGTTCAGTCGCAACATCACTCCTTGGTGGGAAATAACCTGTCTGTCCTATAAATTCTTTCATAGTATTAAAGTCACCAACATAGCTTAAGAACTTCCAAGCTTCTTCAATATTCTTGCTGCTGGCAATAATACCTAGATTTTCTCCACCTAAAACTGAAGCTTCTTTTCTTATCTATAGGCATTGTAGCTACTCCAAATTCCAAATTAGGATTATCCTGTTTAATCTGTGGCACCATCCAAGGTCCACCTTCAAACATTGCAACCTTTTCAGCAGAGAACTGCTTCTGTGCATCACCCTGCCCCCATACAGGTGTTTCTTTACTCATGCTTCCGTCTTTAATAAGATCAAGCCATAGTGTAGCTGCTTTAATAACTGCATCAGAGTTTACTTTATCATATGAACCGCCTGCTGATAACATCCAAGGTAAAAACTGGAATGTTGCCTCTTCGTTTTTAGGAGATCCAACTGCCATACCGAATACACCGTCTTTTGTAAGTTTTTTTGCAGTTTCCCTTAGTTCATCCCATGTTTTTGGTACTTCAACTCCCGCCTCTTTCAACATCTTTTTGTTATAGAACAAAGCTAAGCAATTGCTGGTAAATGGGATACCGTAATATTTTCCATCAACCATAGTTGATTTCATTGGTCCTTCAAAAATACTTATCTTTTTGCATCCCAAGCATTTATCTTATCAGTAATATCAGCAAACACCCCCATAGAAGCAAAAAGTCGCGTGATCCGGATTGTCAATCATGATAATGTCTCGGTAAGCTACCCGCTCCAATTGCAACTGAAATCTGCTTCTTGTAGTCTCCGAAAGGAATAAATTCTGCCTCAATGTCTACTCCTTTATCTTTTTTTCATATTGAGCAATTTGTCCTTCAAAAACTTTTTGCTCATTTCCGGATAAATATGTCCAGATTTTTCAGAGTACCTCCTGTTGTTTCACCACTTGCTGTGCTTGTTTTTTTGCACTTGTGCCAGAGCTACTCTTGTTCCCAGCGTTTGATGCCTTACTCTCTGTTGATCCTTTAGAACCTCCACAAGCTGTCAGCATAAATGCACCAATTAGTGACAAAGCTACAATTTTTTTAAGTTTCATAAGCTCCTCCTCTAAAAATATTATTTTTACTCACTAAAATATTACTAGAACTCATCAAGTAATACTGTCGTGAGACTTAGTTCTAGCAGAAACCATTCCATTTGACACACAAAACATTTAAAAATTTCGTACAATTTTAACGCATAATACCGATAAAAATAAATCTCTTTGTTAGTTTGTATTATATACTAACTAACTTCTTTTGTCAATATGCACTAAAATAACTAATTATTTTTTTCAAATATTATTGATATTTTATTGACGAACTTTTATGTATTAGACAGTTTGAATTTTTATTTAGTATAATTAAGGGACTGGTAAAAAAATTTAACATCAGCTTATCAGTATCACTTAATAAAAACAATATAAATCACGCAATGTAACTTGGAGATTTACATGAATAACAAAAAATACACCTACAACAATGAAAATGCCAGAACTGAGAATATCAAAAAAGTTATATCTACGCTAATTGCAGGGGAAACTTTGTCGAGAGCTGATATAGCCAAAAGATTTAACTTAAATAAAGCAACCATTTCCGACATTATAGAAAGACTAATAAATGATAATCTTATTAAAGAGGTGGGCTTTTGGCTATAGCAAGCCAAACGGTGGCAGAAAGCCTATTTTTATTGCAAATAAATAAAGACGCAGGCCTTCTATTTAGTTTTGAGTTCCAATACAATAAATATAGATTTATGGCGACTTATCTGGACGGTGAGTTAATTACAAAGACTAAAACAGATACCTCTGTAAATAAAGACAATATTGTGAGCTTAATACAGGATACAATTACCGATTTCCTTTCAAATCCCAAGTTTAATGGTTATAAGGTTTTTTTGGTATTGGGATAGCTGTACATGGAATAGTTGAGGGTAATAAGGTTATTTTTTTGCACCATACTACGATATATATGAAATAGACATAGCCGAGAGGGTCGAAAAAAATCACTTGGAATACCTGTTATTATTGAAAACGAAGCAAATCTATGTGCTATTTTTGAATCTACAGCCAATAGTATGTACAAGGATTTAATCGCCATCAATATAAGCAGTGGTATTGGCTCTGGTATTGTCCTTGACTATCATTTACATAAAGGAATTCTTGGTGATGCAGGAGAGGTAGGGCATACAACCTTATACCCTAACGGCAGAAAATGTAGATGTGGAAAAAGTGGATGTTTTGAACAATATTGCTCTAAACAGGCTCTCTTAAAGGAATACGCTTTATTAAGCGGCAAAAAAAGAGCCTGCCCTTTCTATGCTTAAACAGGATTATTTAAAACAATGACATTAAGGTAAAGGAACTTGTTGAAAACTATAAAAATAATCTAATTATTGGCCTGGGGAACGTAGTCACCTTATTTTCCCCTGAGATTCTCATTTTAAAATCAGATATTTTTATAGAATTCCCGGATATATTTGAAGAGGTTAAGAATAGCCTAAAGCTGTATAATAAAAATGTTCAGGTTTCATTAACAAGGTGGAAGGAATATTCCACCTTGTTTGGTGCTATAATTCTCGTATTGCAGAACTATTTTGATATTCCTTCCTTTAACTCATATCTACCGGGCAATTAATAATCTTGGAATCTCATAGTCCTTGGCATAAGGCTGTTAGGTTCCTTTTTTTATCTCATATCTTCTGCCAAAATACTCCACAAATCAAGTTCGTGCCACTAAGTTTAACTCAAGTATATGATAACATTATCTTCTATCTTAAATTTTCATTCTCTTTTAACTTCAACACTATCTCGCAACAACTTCCAAAATTTGCGATTTTTCAAACAGCATATACACAATACTATGCATTTATAATTAAATTTTTATAAAATAATTGATTTATTGCATATTAATATAAATATATAGTATTTATTGTGTGTAATAATAAATGATTAGTTGCTATTGACAAGTAATTGTATACACATTTATAATATTTCGCAGTTGACCTATTTACAAATTAACAACGGAGGCGGTATATGAGAATAGGGTTTATTGGTTGTGGGGGTATGGGAAGTACGCACTATAAATGTCTGAAACTTCTGTCCGAATCTTATCCAATTGAAGTAACTGCACTGGCAGATGCCAGGGAGGAATGTCTTGATAAGGCTTCAAAATTCTGGCCAAATGCAAAAAGATATTCAGACGGGCTTGATCTTATCAGGAACGAAGATGTTGAAACCGTTTTTATTTGTGTGCCAAGTTACCTGCATACAGATATGGCCTTGGCTGCAATGAAAAAAAACATGAATGTCTTCCTTGAGAAGCCTGCTTGCCTAAGGCGTGAAGAGTGTGAGCTTCTGCTTGCGCAGCATAAGACCACACCTGTAAAGGTAATGGTCGGACAGGTAGTTCGTTCTATGCCTGAGTATTTATTTCTGAAAGATATATATGAAAAGAAAACCTATGGGAATCTTAGAAGCATTGTCATGCAAAGAATAAGCGGGGATGTAAAATGGGGATTTGAAGATTGGTTTCATGATGAAAAACCGCTCAGGTTCGGTTATTCTTGATCTACATATACATGATCTTGACTTCCTTCGTTATATGCTTGGAGAGCCAAGTTATACAGATGTCCATACCACAAAGTTTGATTCAGGCATGATAAATCAGGTGATAACAAATTATAAGTTTGGAAATATAGCTGCCATGGCAGAGGGAGTATGGCACAGTGCTACTAAGATGCCATTTGAAGCTAACTACAGAGCTGATTTTGATAATGCTACCATAAGATTTAACAGTACCGCTACTGATAAAATTACAATTTATACTGCTTCAGGCAATAAAATTATACCAGAGCTTGACACCAAAGAGATGGACAATCCTGATAGTGGCATAAATGTAACCGATTTGGGTGCGTATTATCTCGAAGATGAGTATTTCATAGACTGCGTGCTAAATGAAAAAGAAAATACCAGAGCTACTCTTCACGACGGCATTCAATCTGTACTTGCTGCCATAAGCGAGCTTGAGAAAGCAAAAGCAAACGGCTGAAACAGGCTATACCTGCTAATATATAGGCACCTATCAGCGTAATACCATCTACATCAATGGTATTCAAATCCACAGCATTTGTGAGTTATAAATAACCGTATTGGCTCACGTGCACACTATTATTTTCGTAGCCGGGATACGGCAGAAAGAGAGGCAACATGAAAAAATCACTTGCTCTATTATTAACGTTTGGGGTTATAGCTACTTCGCTTAGCGGATGTGGAAACAGCTCTAATACAAACACCGCTTCCAAATCAGCATCAACAGCGAGTAGTACTGCCAAAACAAGCAGCACATCAAAAGCAGATAGTACTACCTCAACTGCAAGCAACACAGGAGAAGAAGTAGTATTAAAAGTATTTGACGCTCATGCCTATGGTCTGGATGAATATGCAAAAATGGTAAAAGCTTTCGAAGAGTCACACCCAGGCGTTAAAATAGACGTTCAGCATTCTTCAAATGATTATACCGCAACTTTGCAGTCACGAATAAATTCAGGAGATGCTCCTGATGTATTTGATGCACAGGCAGGTACTAACGCCAGAAACTATTACGATTATGCCTATGATTGGACTAACGATACCGATATTACATCCAAATTCAGACCTGACGCACTTGCTCTTGGAACTGTTGACGGCAAGGTTATGTCTTTGCCTTAGATATACGAGAACATGGGACTTCTTTACAATGTAGATGCCTTTGAAAAGGCCGGAATAAAAACCCTTCCTACAAATATGGATGAGCTTGAAGATGCATCTAAGAAGTTAAAAGCGACCGGAATTACTCCTTTTGGTTTGGCTGCTAAAGAATCCTGGGTACTGTCACAGGCGGCTACACACTTTATGATGGATAAGTCCCTTGATTCCGTAGGAACTGTTGAGGCCGTAAAGTCAGGCAAACTAAAGTTTGCTGACATGCTACATTGGAAGAATCTGTTCAGATTCCTTGACCTTGCTAAAAAAATATGATCCTGACAAGCCTCTCGAGATAGATTGGGAAACATCTGAGAATCTTATTGCGAATGGTAAAGCGACCCATAATACACATGGGTGACTGGTGTCAGGCAACCCTTAATTCATTCAACAAAGATGCAAGAATCGCATTCCTTCCATTTCCTGTAGGTTCAAGTGAAAAGGATGCTACTCTTCTTTCAACCTGTAACTGGACTTATATTGTAAATAAGGACTCCAAGCACCTTGATCTTGCCAAAGAATATCTTGAGTATATTCTTACTTCCGATGAGGGACAGACCTGGATGTGTGACGGCATAGGAGCTGTTCCAGGAGTTAAAACCGACAAAGAAATAAAAGGAAAACTTGCTAATGATGCTGCTAGGTATATAGCTGAAAAAAAGACAAATGGATGGATACATACCATAGCTCCTAGCAATTATTATGACAATGTTGGACCTGTCCTTCAGTCATATATGTTAGGTGAAACAACCGCTGATGCTGCGACAGAAACCATTCAGGAATTCTGGACATCAGGCAACTAATTAAATACAGTAATGAAAAAGGCTCTCTATTTGGGCAGTTCTCTGAAGAATTCATAGAAAATTATGTGTGTTCTTAGCAGTAACGATGCCTAAGATTTGATAGGGAGCCTTTATTCCTAATCTGTAGCACTCTATGTAGTACAGACAGTTTCAGAGAGGTAAGAGGATGAATAAACGACTTAAAGAGTTTTTCTATATTTGCGCTATTTGTATTTCCTGCGCTCATATTTGTATTATTTGCCACAGATATCCCTTTTCTAATGAATCTCTACTATTCCTTTTTCAAGTGGAATGGAATAGGCAAAAGCATGACCTTTGTTGGATTGGATAATTTTATTCACATATTCACTAAAGGCGGTCTTTTCTGGAAAGGTGCTTTATTTACACTTAGGTTTGCCGTATTTTATGTGATTATAGTAAATGTTATTTCTCTGACTATTGCTTTGTTTTTATCAAAAAAATCAAAGATTTCAAGTGTAGGGCGGGCATTTTACTATATTCCTTATATCATAAAGCTTTAACTGCTATAAGCTTGATATGGAAGTTTATTTTTGGTCCCGGGTTTGAAGCACTTTATTCCATTACAGGGTGGGAATTCTTTAATTGGAGCTGGGTAGGCACCCCTAAGCTTGCCTTCTATGTTGTGGTAATGATGACTGTATGGCAAAATATTGGTTTTTACATGGTAAACTATATTGCAGGCATAATTTCAGTTCCTACAGAGCTTTCAGAGGCCGCAAGAATAGATGGTGCAAACAAAGTTCAGAACTTCTTTAAAATAACACTCCCTTTAATTATGCCTTCGATATCAATATGTCTGCTGACCTCTCTTACTTTTTCATTCAAATTGTTTGATGTAGTTATGGTATTTACAAAGGGTGGTCCTGCAAACTCTACAGTAACTGTAGCTTATGATATATACAAGGAAGCCTTTTCAAGTAATAATTACGGCCTTGCAACCGCTAAGTCTCTTGTATTTGTTGCATTTGTACTACTTATAACATCAGCTCAGCTTATAATAACAAAACGTAGGGAGGTGGAGGTATAATGAAATCAAATAGAATCCGATTTTCTACCATTGTAGTATTATTATTATCCTTTTTTTGGCTTATGCTCAGCTGATTCTTATTTTTTTCAACTCCTTTAAGTCATATAATGATATGATGCAGCACTTCCTTGCGCTTCCTAAGAGCTTCGGACTTGATATGTATATTGAAACCTGGGTAAAATTTGATTTTCCGAAACTTATTGGAAATACCGTAATTTATTCCGTAAGTACAGTATTGCTTATTGTACTTATGGCACCAATGGCTGCTTATAAGTTAGCTAGGGTTAAAGGTAAGTTTAGTGTTATTTGTTTTCTCCTCATTATATTGCCAATGATGATACCATTTCAGTCCTATATGATAAGCCTTACAAAGTTTGTGTCTAATGTAGGCCTTATAGGAACACGCCAAGGGCAGATTGTTGTAAGTACAGGTTTGTGTATGCCACTAGCTGTTTATATGATTCACGGTTTTATTAAAAATGTACCTGTTGATTTGGAAGAAAGCGCTCATATTGATGGGGCAGGCTCGGTAAGAACTTATTTTGCCATCATACTGCCACTTCTAAAACCTATTTTAGCTACAGTTGTTATTCTTGATGCGCTCGCAACCTGGAATGATATTATAGTCAATCTGTTTATCGCAGGCAGTAATACAGATGCAATAAACATCCAAAACGCACTTTATATGAAGTTTTCGACTACCAATTCAGACTGGGAACATGCACTTCCGGGTATAGTTATGTCAATTATTCCAAGCCTTATTTTCTTCATATTTATGCAAAAAAATATAGTTGCAGGAGTAACCGCAGGTGCAGTTAAAGGATAATAAGAGATAAGGGTAGTTAATGACATTCTAAGTATATTTTAGTTCAAACATTTTAAGAAAGGATAGACAAACATGAGAATAGGTGTATTGGTACGAATGGACCGTATGAAAGATATAGAGACACAATTTGCTGAAGTAAAAGAAATGGGAATGGAAAGCTGTCAGCTTGTATGCTGGGACAGAGATTTGATGACAAATGAAAACGCTGATAAGATAACCGCAGCAAAAAATAAACATGGCATTGACATTACTGCATTCTGGTGTGGCTGGCCAGGTCCTAAAATATGGGATTTCTACGGAGGTCAGGAGACTCTTGGTCTTGTTCCTGCTGCCTATCGTTTTGAGCGAATTCAGACTCTGATTGAAGGCTCTGATTTTGCAGCCAAATTACATATTACTGATTTTGTTACCCATGTCGGCTTTATTCCTGAAAATCCTTATGACAGCAATTACTTTGGCATAGTGCATGCTGTTAAGACAGTTGCAGATCATTGTGCTGGAAACGGTCAAAACTTCCTATTCGAGACAGGTCAGGAAACACCTGTCACCCTTCTTAGGATAATACAGGATATAGGCACCACAAATCTGGGAATAAACTTAGACCCCGCAAATCTTATACTGTACGGAAAGGCCAATCCGGTGGATGCTTTAGATGTAATAGGAAAATATGTTATGGGCATTCATGGTAAAGACGGATTGTACCCTACAGACGGACATTCCCTTGGTAAAGAAGTACCTCTTGGTCAAGGCAAGGTAAACTTCCCTCTTTTTATTGAAAGGCTTAAGGAAATCGGCTACAATGGAGACATTACCATAGAAAGAGAAATCACCGGAGATGAGCAAAAAAGAGACATATTGGAAGCGAAAAAAATTCTTGAGCAACTGATATAAAGTAAATGTTCAACACAAAATTTAACGAAATTTGTGTATGGGAGAGTTATGAATAAAAAGTTAAAGATTGCTATCATCGGCTGTGGCCGCATATCTGTATGCTATGCAGATTCGTTGTTGAAACTTAAAGACAAGGCAGAACTATGTTATGCTGTAGATATTGACCTTGCAAAAGCAAAGCGATTTGCTGAACCTTTTGGATGTAACTATACTGATGAGCTTGAAGATATTTTTGATAAAGGTATTGATATTGCACATTTGTGTCTGCCACATGACTTACATGCCCCTATCGCCATACGTTTAATGGAACAAGGTATCCATGTGCTTACTGAAAAGCCTATAGCCCTTACTTTGCAGGAAGCTGACGAAATGATTAAATCCGCTTCTAAAAATAATGTGAAGCTGGGGTGTATATTCCAAACACGCTATAATGATAGTGTTCAGAGACTGAAACAGATGTATAATGACGGAGAATTTGGCAAGGTTACAGCTGCAAGATCATATCTGTCTTGGTATCGTCCTGATGAATACTATAAAGGCAGCAACTGGAAAGGAACTTGGGAGCATGAGGGCGGAGGAACACTCATAGACCAAGCTATTCATAGTATAGACAGGGTCCGCTACATACTTGGAAGCGATGTCAAATGGATAGAAGGCTCTATCCATAACCATTATCATCCAAAGCTTCATGTAGAAGATGCTGCTGAGGCGGCTATTTGCTTCGAAAATGGCTGTACTTACAATCTATACGCCTGCAATTACTATGGTTTTGATTCGCCTATCAACATCGAATTTTGTGGTGAGAAAGGACGGTTCGGTCTCATACAGGATGTAGGCTACACCTGGTTTGGTAATGAATATACTGAATATAGAGAAATTAGTAAAGGAAATACCGTGGGTAAGAATTACTGGGGTACAACTCATATTATGCAGATAGAGGAGTTCTACGATGCCGTTCGTGATGATAAAGGCATTACTGTAGATGGACTTGAGGGAAGAAAAACTCTTGAGATGATAAAGGGCATATACCTATCAGCTATGAGGCACGAACGTATTACATTACCTTTCGAGGATATCAAAATTACAAAGTTTAAATACTAATCAAACCTCGATATAATCTCCCTTAACTCCATCTCCCAGTTGCTAAGCCCCGAATACCACAGGCAGTCCGGTACACTGCTGTCATTTATCCTAGCTGAGGAGCAGATAACAATTGGGAGTTTAAGTCTCTCATTCCTTACAAATTCTACGAATTTGTAGCCGGTATCAGGCTCCTCATAGCCTCCAGGCTCTACAGGGTAGTACATGTCGGTTATAGCAAGGTCAAAATGATTGCCGCTTTTTTTCAGCTTCTTTTTAGCTCAAATATCCCATCTGTCAGGTTTTTTAACCCAGACTATATCATCAGGCTTTACTCCACAGGAGAGTAAAACTGCTCTGATATCTGCATATTTTTGCTGGTGAATCTTCTAAATGCAATATTCTCATTTCATTTCCTTTCAAGATAAATCGGTATTTTTGTAAGCACCATAAGATGCAACACTGTTACAATCCTGCATCATAAGGTATCTGATACTTTTTCCACCAACATTACTGTATCACAAAAAAATCTGCTACAGTATCATTATAATTGCAAGACTAAATATTGTCATCTATTATAAAAAAAGATTTGAACTATACCATATATAGGCTACTGGGATTGTGGCTTCAAGCTAACACTAAAAATCTGCCGAAAGCTTGATATAATCCGATTTTTGCCTTATAATAAGTGGGATTACTTAATTTTAAATTAAGACCGTAAAGAATAGATTGAGAGAGGTACGAGATGAAAAAGAATAAACTCATTCCATTTTCACTGTTGTTTATTGCCCTTGTGTTTTTAGAGCTGTTTTGCATAGTTAAATACTCCGATGTTTACTATTTTTCCACTATGTGTTGGGCTTACCCTCATTGGCTCGGCTTATCTTCTTTTGACGGAAATAGATAATGTTGTTACCACATTTCTCAAAAATAAGGAAAAAGCTTCTATGCCTGATGAGGACACTATCGCGCGGAGGGAAGAGGCTTCTAAGATTGCTAAGGCTACGTATGTGCTTGAAAAGAGAATCCTCAATCTCTTAGATGAAAGAATTCTTTCTCCTGAGGAAAACATGGAGAATCTTAGTACTCTCGAGGGTGAAATAGTACATGCCATTAAGGCATCTATCAAATACGGTAGAGATAATACCAATCATTTATCAGAGGTTATTGCTGAAGCTTCTACAGCTGTTGATTATGAAGATATTCTTGCTAAACTAGACGAGCTCATACTTGTATTAAAGAATAATCAGATTGCACCAAGTACAGTTCAGGCACCTGTTCAACAGGTTAATTATGAGGAAGCTCCTGTAGAGCCTATAATGACAGCGGCAGAAACAGCAGTTGAAGAACCGGTTATCGAAGCCGGTGCCGAAGCCGTAGATATGCCTGAGTTTGTAGATACTTTAACAGCTGAGACAACATCTGAGGAGCCTGGCGCTACTGAAATCGAGCCTGAATTTGCTTCTGAGCTTGAGCCTGAACCTGTGGCTGGAGCCAATGCTGTTTCTGAACTTTCTACAGCTCCGATTGATAGCGACCCTAACAAGCCTATGAGCCCTGATGAAATCGTCGCTCTTATCGCCGCCGCTGAAGCTCAGTCTGAACCTGAAATCGAGGTCGCTCCTGAGCCTGCACCTGCTCCTGTTGACAGCGACCCAAATAAGCCTATGAGCCCTGATGAAATCGTCGCTCTTATCGCCGCCGCTGAAGCTCAGTCTGAACCTGAAATCGAGGTCGCTCCTGAGCCTACCCCTACAGCTCCGGTTGACAGCGACCCTAACAAGCCTATGAGCCCTGAGGACATCGTCGCTCTTATCGCTGCCGCTGAAGCTCAGTCTGAACCTGAAATCGAGGTCGCTCCTGAGCCTGCCCCTTACAGCTCCGATTGACAGCGATCCCTAACAAGCCTATGAGCCCTGACGAGATTGCTGCTCTTATTGCTGCTGCGGAGGCTGAATCTGCTCCTGAACCTGAACCTGCTCCTGTTGCTAAAGCTCCTGTTGACAGTGACCCTAACAAGCCTATGAGCCCTGATGAGATTGCTGCTCTTATTGCAGCTGCAGAGGCTGAATCTGTTTCTGAACCTGAGCCTACTCCTGCACCTGTTGACACCGACCCTAATAAGCCTATGAGCCCTGACGAGATTGCTGCTCTTATTGCAGCAACGGAAGCCGGCTCTGCTTCTGAGGTGGAAGCCAAGGCAGAACCTGTAGTTGAAGCCAAGGTAGCTCCTGTTCCTGCCACCCCTGTGGTAGATGATCCTAATAAGCAGATGAGCCCTGAAGATATAGCTGCTTTATTTGCCTCATCTAACCTTGAGCTTGAGCCTGAGCCTAGTGCCACTAAGCCTAAGACTGCGATTGAGGCCCTTTCAAAGCACGAGCCTTCTCCTGCTTCGGATGATCCTAACAAACCAATGAGTCCTGATGATATCGCAGCCTTGATTGCATCCCTAGGACAATAAATTTTTTTGGAGATAAAATGAGATATATAGTTTTTTTGACCTTGAATGGAACCAGGGACACCCCTCAAGGGAAGGAGCCAACAGGGCTCTTCCTTTTGAGGTAATTGAGATTGGTGCTGTGAAGCTAGACGAGAATTTTTAACATTATCGACTCTTTTCACAGGGTAATAAAACCGGTTGTATATCCTGTTCTGTTTAAGTATACACGAGAGATTATTTCGCTAACTGAGAGAGAGCTCTCAATGGGAACTGATTTTGTAACTGCCTGTAAAGAATTTTTAAGGTGGTGTAGAAAAGGAGACAGAAATTACTTTTTTGCCACCTGGGGAACCCTTGATTTACTTGAGTTCCAGAGGAATATGGCGTATTACAATATACATAACGGGTTTCCAAGACCTTTGTACTATTTTAATGTGCAATACCTGTTTAATATATTTATTGGAAAATATGACGAGAGTGCAATTTCACTTGAAAATGCAATAAGGCACCTTAGATTAAGAGAAGATAAGGCCTTTCACAGTGCCATTTCCGATGCACAATACACTGCTGAAATCCTTCAGATTATCAGTGGTATAAATGTATTTTTATATCCGTCAGTTGATACCTATAAGTTCCCTCTTAATAAAAAGCAAGAGGTAGACATCGTCTATCCTGACCACAGACTGAGTGTCAGCATGGCCTATAGGTCTAAGGAGGACTTAAAAAGGGAAGCTGATAGAGAGCCTTACTGCTGCCATATCTGTGGTAACCGTCTACGTCAGCTTGTTCCATGGTATTCTCCCAATTCAAAGAACTACTATTATGTTGGAGAATGCAAGTATCATGGCTATATGAAAGGCAAAAGACTCATTAAAAATCCTGATGACCATCATTATTTCGCAGTATCAACTCTTAGGGTCTCTTTCTAAAGAACAGGCAACAACCATGATTAATAACTACAAGAGTAGAAAGAATAATCCATAAAACAAAAAAATATTTAATAAATTTCATACAAATCGGGTGAGAGGTAGATAATCGTTTTATCTACCTCCTCAGTTTTATATTCTCCTATTTCAATATAGGCAGTTCAATTGTAAATAGAGTGAACTCTCCAGGATTGCTGGCCACTTCTATATATCCTCCTACACTTTCAATTATATTTTTTGACTATGGAAAGGCCTAGTCCCAGAGAATTTTTTTATTAGATGTTCTTGATTTATCCACCTTATATAACGGGATAAAAAAATCTTGCTTATATCCTCCTTACCTATTCCCATTCCATTATCCTTAAATTTTTATTTTTTTACTATATCATCAAAAGCATATTACATTGATTTCAATTTGCAAAATTGTTTTTATTGTTATACTTTACAGCATTTGCAAAAAAATGTTCTCAATTATAGTCTCTAATTCTCTGTAACTTAAATTTAATCTAATTTCTTTAGTAATACTGTTATTATAGTGAAATATACCTGTAGACGGCTTAATTGAGTTCATTAAATCATAAACAATTTTTGTCCAAAGCCTCTTTTTAATACAATACTTTCCTTAAAATCGTGCTTATTTTTTTGTTATACACACTATAATTTTTTTAAGGATTTTATTCTTTCATCCAATTGCCTTATCTTGTCGTTTATTACTTCTATATACTCGCTCTGCTTTTTCTTTTTGTATTCGCAATCCCATCACTTATTCCATCAATATGTGATTGGATTACAGATAGAGGGGTAGATAAGTCGTGTGTTATAGATGCAATTAAATCATCCCTCTCTTCTTTCTCTATTATTTCCTTTTCTCTATACTCTTTAAGTGAAGTAATCATTTGATTAAAAATTTTCAGCAAGAACACCAATTTCATCTTCTCTATTCACTTCAATATATGTATCATAGTTTCCTTCACTCACTTGTTTAACACTTTCTACAAGTACATGAATAGGTTTAATGATAACCCCTATCTACATATGCTAGGAAAATAAATAGGATAATAAAAATAGGTACCCCAATTAATATTGCCAACGCTGTCAGTGACAATATTACACTATTAGGCTCTTTTTCAGGTATGCCCGTTAGCAATAATACTGCTATTGTAATTATTAAAATCGATAATACAAATGTTGTTAAATTCTTCTTTATTGATTTAGTTTTTCAAATTTATAACCTACTCCCCATACTGTTAAAATGTGTTTTTGGAGTTGCTGGATTTTTCCTCTATTTTTCTGACGAAGTCTGTTTATAGTTACAGTAACAGTGTCAAGATCGCCATAGCTGTCAAGTCCCCATACTCTCTCATATAAGTGTTCCCTCGTAAATACTTGTTTTTGGATTCTTTGCTAAAAAAATAATAAAAGTTCAAATTCCTTTTTGCTTAAATCCATATTTACGTTATCTTTTTTTCTACTTTATATTCTTTTGATAAATATTCTTATATTCCCTACATCTATCACTTCCAAGTTGTTCTTATTAAACACCTGGCTTCTGCGTATCAGGGCATTAACCCTTGCTACCAATTCTTTCGGTCTAAAAAGGTTTTTGTCAAATAATCATCAGCTCCTAAATTAAGTCCCATAACTTTATCAAATTCGTCTGTTTTTGGCTGATAAAATCAATATTGGTATTACTGATGTCATCCTAATATTTTTTTACATATTTCATAACCATTCATCCCTCGGCAAAGATTAAATCAAGTATAAGTAATGAAGGTCTATACTTATTAAAAAAACCTCTATTGCCTTGTCTCCTTCAGTACAAATTTCTACATCAAATAGCTCATTTTTTTAGATAATCCTTTACCACATTTGCAAGAGCAGGCTCATCCTCTACAATCAAAAATCCTATTCATTTTATCTCCTCATTTTAATATTTCCATCATCCGAAAGCAAAAAAATATTAACTATAACCAGCACAATTGCGATTATCAATGATATCAAAATATAAATTGTAGGTTCAAGCGAACCACTACCTATTATCATAAATGATGGCAATTTGTTAATGTATTTTATCAGAAATAAATATCTTGTTTTGTCTGGACTTATTATGCTAATAATATAATACAAAAAAATCCAATACCCATTACAAGTGAACTTTTTTTCTCACCAATGAGGATATAAATACCATAAGAATGCCAAATGATATAAGAGGGATAATAATAGACAATTCACTAATAACCACAGTAAAAATTGCTTCTATCCCCTGGATTTGCACTCCCTTAGCCAGTACATTTTGTCCGTCTAAAAACTAATGTTGTCCCCTGTTTTTAATAATAACTTACCCACAATATAGGACGAACCAATGTCAAAAATCACAAGTAATATTATCCATATAATAAGACTTAGCATCTTAGCTTTTATCAGTTTTTTTCTTTTCCCCATTTACCATAATAGGAAGCTTTTAGAATCCCTTCTCATATTCTGAAGCCACTAAGTCTGTTGCCAAAAAAATATCGTAAAAAGCACCAATAACAAAACTGTCTCCGGCACTGCCAGTAAAGGAAAAAGATGCCCAGTTAATATCAGTATTTACTAATGAAATAGCTTTTAGCGATATTAGATGCTAAAATAATAATAAAGAATAGATAATAGTATTTATTTCTCTTCTGTTTATAAAACTCAAATCTCAAGTATCCTGCCATACCGTCATCTCCCATCTAATAAGTAATATCCTGTTTTTTTCAAGATATATATTGTTTATTACTACCAGCATAACACTTATGAACAACAAGATAAGGCTCAATCCTATACTTTCACTACTAGTCAGACTGTCTATCATAGTAAATTTCATTCCTATTTCTGTGTGAAAAAAATGAATATTAATCCTGTTATGGAAACTAAGTTCGCAATAACTGCATTTTTAAATATTATTCCTAAAAGCATAGTAAATAATCCATACACGAAAGATGGTAGGATTGTCATTCCATAAAGTATTAGTGTACTACTAATATCCGTCAGTATATTTACTTGAGCTAGTGGTAAGCCTCATCATGTTTTTTTATAATAGATAAATACTAAAAATATAACACATTAAGATAAATGCCAATGTTCCTATTGCTAAAAAAATATAATAAAGCTTATTTGTTTTTGCGATTAAGTTCTTAATCCTTGAAGGCTCTCTTATAAGGCTTAGCTTCAGTGTTCCATCAACCAAATCTTTTTGTCACCAGAGAACTAACAAATATTGGTATATAAAACATTAAGATTTGTATATAAATATCTACTAACCCTTTAGGAAATGTATATAAGCTATCAGTTTTCCAGTCACATAGTTTTGGATCATACATAATGATATTTAGCCATATTAATAATGCACCTGATAATAAAAAAATCCAAATACAAGCTTAGACTTTAAGATTTTTCTTATTTTCATTGGCCACCAAACTTATCATTTTTTTCACCTGCTTTCTTAAAAAAATAATTCTTCAAGGTTTTCTACCTTATTATCGTTTATTAACGCACGTACTTCGCCCTCTATACATAGTTTCCCTGAATGTAAAAATTCTATTCGATTGCATATCCCTTCCATTTCATGAAGAAGATGGGAGGAGATTATAAATGTTTTTGTCAAATCTTTTTACTAAAGATACAATAAGATTATTTATTTCTTTCATTCCATATGGATCAAGACCATTTGAAGGTTCATCTAAAAATGATCAACTCAGGGTCACCAAGAAGTGCATTGGCTATTCCTAGTCTCTGTTTCATTCCCATAGAATATTCCTTGAACTTATCTCTTCCTCTGTCTTTTTAATCCAACTAAGTCAAGCACGTTCTGAATATCCAGGTCACTTATACCCGGCATGATCCTCGCCATTAATTCTAAATTTTCATATCCACTCATATTTTTCATAGAATTTAGGGGCTTCAACCATAGCACCTATATTTCTTATAGCCTCATTTTTTACAGTTTATAACGGATTTTCCATTGATTATAATATCACCTGAATCAGCCTTGATAAGCGAAGTTATCATTCTTATAGTTGTGGTTTTACCCTCACCATTGGCGCCAAGAAAGCCATAAATATCCCCTTTGTAGACGGTCATATTTAAATTGTCAATAATCTTCCTTCTCCTGTAAGACTTGTTCAGATTTTGTATCTCAAGCATAATATCAGACATATCAATACCTCCTGTATTTTTAATAAATGAATTATAGAAGATAAAGATAACAAAACTATAAAAAAATATCATAAATTAATAATTATAAGATTTTAAAAGAAGAAATCCGGCTTACCACTTAAGCCGGTTTCTTTTTATTTATGCCTGTTTTATGCTTTCTGTATTTTCTCCTTGCCATATGAGCAGGTCTTCTGTAAATGAATAGATACCACATAAGCACCATAATGATGAGAAATGAGCATACTATCATAGCGATAGCCATAACCTTAGACTTTTTTTATTAGCTGTATTAGTTTGCACATTGTTATCTACCATCTCGGGCTTATTAAAAGAATAAGCCTTAGCGCTTGTATATATAAGCTCAGCATTTCCTATGCACTTGCCGTCATACATATATTCAATGCCACCGATACAGTTAGCACCTACTGAGATACCGCTTATATCATCTTCCTTAACCTGTGTAGTAACCCCGTTTATATCACATTTCTTAGGCACAGCCAATGTGGCAGCCCCTGACACCGTAAACTGCGCTGTAGGATCATTTTCAAGCACACTCGAATATACCTGACCACCGCTCTCATTTAACTTAAGAGAAATCTTATCCGCCTGTAACATCCTGAAACGCTTAAATGTATAGTCTGCAAGCTTCTTGGTATTGGTGTACTCCACCTCTTTGCTCTCAGCATTCATCACCACACAGACAATGTCCATAGTGCCTTTTTTTACATAAGAAACCAGGTTAAACTTAGCCTCAGTAGTGTAGCCTGTCTTTCCCGCATAGCAGTATTCATAGGCATACTCAGGGTGCTGCATAGGGTTAAAAAGCTGATGAGTGTTAGATAAAGGTCTTTTCTCCTTCATCAGATTAGTCTTCGGCAATACGTATTTTCTTGTACTTGCTATTTCCCTAAATGCATCGTTTTTAATGGCTGCTCTGGCTATCTTTGCAAGGTCAGCAGGGGTTGTGTAGTGCTCCTTCTCATATAGTCCGCTTGGATTGCAAAAATGAGTATGCGTACAGCCAAGCTCCTTTGCCTTTTCATTCATCATATCCGCAAAAGCATCCATACTTCCAGCAGTGTGGATAGCAAGAGCATTGGCAACCTCGTTAGCTGATGCAAGCATAAGGCCATATAGGCATTCTTTAAGCGTAAGCTTCTCTCCCGGAGTCATACCTATACTTGAGCTTCCCCTATTTGCAGCAGCTATTGCCTCTTTGGTAAACTCCACCTTTTCATCGAGGGACTTAGCATGCTCTATTGCCAGTAAGGCTGTCATTATCTTGGTTGTACTTGCAGGATACCACTTCTTATTCTCGTTCTTGCCAAACAGTATAGTTCCTGTAGCAAGGTCCATAACAACACCCTCTTTTGCCTTTATTGAGGGGCATTTAGGCCAGGATGAATTGTTCTGTGCAAGCACAGTATTTACATTTAAGCCCGAAAATATACTGATAATTATCAAAATTAGTGCAAAACTTCTTTTTATATATAAATTTTTCATAAATTTCTCCAAACTATTTGCCAAAAAAATAACTATTACCTTATATTTAACCATAGAAAGGGCGCTATTTCAAGGGGAAATTATAAGAAGGAAAATCACTTGACAATCCCTTATATTTGTTGTAAAAACTCTTTAGCGATAAGAAAATAAGTTAAATGTGAGGTCATCATGAGATTAAGAAATGTACCGGGTTCCAGGGAAGATATAGCTAATAGCGAGTTCGTGATACAAAAATCCTGAAAAGCACAGAGGTGAGATTGTATCCTTATTTCCATCTAAGCATACCTCTTTTATAGAAATCGGCATGGGTAAGGGGCAGTTCATAACTACTCTTGCTAAGAACAACCCAGATATTAACTACATTGGCATCGAGAAATATTCAAGTGTCTTGGTAAGGGCAATCGAAAAAGCAGACAGAGCTTGAACTTCCTAATCTCAAGTTTATCCGCATGGATGCAGAGAATATAAATGATGTTTTTTTGCTGAAAATGAAGTGGATGGAATCTACCTTAATTTTTTTCCGATCCTTGGCCAAAGGACAGACATGCAAAAGAGGAGGCTAACCTCAAGGCAGTTTTTTTGCAAGGTACGAAAAACTCCTAAAGCCTGAGGGAAAAAAATCCAGTTTAAGACCGATAACTCTGCCCTTTTTGACTTTTTCACTGGAAGAAGTCGAAGCTACTAATTTTAAGGCAACTGAAGTATCCTATGACCTTCATAACAGTGAGTGGAACGAAGGAAATGTAATGACTGAGTATGAGGAGAGATTTTTCTGCAAAGGGAAACCCTATTAAGAGGGTGGTGTTTGTGAGAAGGTAAAAACAAATACAGTAGCAAGGTAAAATAAGTCTGAAAAATCTTTACCAAGATGTTCCTCCCTTTTATAATAATAACATATTTAAAAATATAGACTTTTTTTCATAGTCTCTAGAAAGGATACTGCCATCATGCAGACACTGAAAAACCAGAAATTTTTATAAGCGCCTAATAACCACATTTATTATCGTCAGTGTTCTTCCATGTATCCTTATCGGACTTTTTTTCAAGTATTCTTGTAGATCGTGTAATACAAGACCGACTAATCCGCGAGGCTTCCCTTACTACCGAGAATGCCATTTCTTCTATTAGCGATCTCATTAAAAAATATACTAATGCACTTGATAATTTCAGTATGAATGATTCTGTTTTATCTCTCCTTTGTTCTTCAAATAAGGATGAATTACTGATTAAAAACTATTTATGCTGAAATGTATAACATTCAGACTTCACTCCATCCTTCCGGAGATGTTCACATCATACGCTCATCTGACGATTTTACAATCTCTCTTCATGGAACACCCAAACTCTATGATTATCCAAAAAATCAGAATTGGGGAAATATTGCCTTAGTTATATCCTTGGTAAATATTCCTCCTCCAAGTCCATACTCTGAATCATTTGCCATCTTAATTACATCTTCTGCATCTTTGAACTTGATAATTACGGCTACAGGTTCAAATATTTCTTCCCTTGCACCCTCATATAAAATGCATTTTTGTAATTTTGCACCCGCTTGGTGCAAAATTAATTCAAACGCTTTTCTATATCTTCAATCGAAGGAATCTTATCCTGCAATTCCTTTGCAATCTGATTTGATAATTTATACTCACTAACTCCCATAGGCTTATTTACATCTTGTAATGCATATTCTGCGACCATTCTATCTTTTCCTTTACAAAGCAAAAGCCCTATAGTCGGATTATCAGTGGGTGCTTTTTAATTCACCATCAATCACAGATAAATAAAACGATAATTTTTCCTGCAAACTCTGGCTCAAAAATCTACAGTTTTCAATTCTACTACAAAAATAACAATGCAATTTCACATTGTAAAAGAGCAAATCAATATAGAAATCTCTATTGCCAACTTTAATCGGATACTGTCTTCCCATAAATGCAAAGCCAGTTCCAAATTCAAGAAGTAATTTTGTAATCTGCTGAACTAACGCATCTTCTAATTCAACTTCCTTCATTTTCCTTGTATTTGGAATAAAATCAAAAAAATATACGGATCTTTGATTATTTCCTCGACCTGTTCATTAAATGGGTCTGCTAACTGTGTTTTGAAATTTGTTGTTTTATCTACTAAAACTTGTCGCTCATATAGGTTACTTTCTAATTGATGTGCCAAAACAGTAGTTGACCATCCATTTTCAAGACACTGACTTGTATACCATAGATGTTCTTCTAGTGTATCCGTCTTATCAATTAATGTTTTGATTGCTTTCCAGCTAATTTTTGCACCCACCTGGTGCAAAAATTTCTTCAGATGGAATCCTTCCTGCAAACTGTTTCATATAATTCAAATTTCTTACAGAATATCCCTCAACACCTGGATATATCATTCTTAGGTCTTTAGATAGCGTTTCAACAAAACGGTTTCCCCAAGAACTATACTCAATAATCACTTTACCGATATTCCAATACAGAATATTTCTCTCGACATTTGCAGTTGTCATAACTTGATTTTTGAGTTTGAATTATTTTTGTTTTTTTACCTTCTCAAGAGCATCAAAAATAATTCTCCATTACAATTTCATTCTTTGCCATATTATAATCTCCACATATCAGTAAGGTTTATTTTTCAATCTTGGCAAGTGCCTCAAGCGTACGCTTACCAATAGCCTCTGGATCATAATTCTCTGTCGCACAGATTAATCGCAGACCATCAGAAGTAAGCAATCTGCCGTACAGCTTATCTTCCTTGTATTTTTTTGGTATTCTTCATATTCCTTATTGGTTAATTGCTTCACATCTATCACGCTCCTTAATTAACTCAGTCCTTTATGACAAGTGGTTTTTTTATACCACTCAATAACGGAATCTCTATCAGAATCAAAGAACTGTGTCGAAACATAAACATCTTTACCAGCATAATTTATTGGCTTTGCCCTATATCTCTTCTGAGTAGAATTACCCATATTATCACTTCGACTATTCGCAAATGCGGGATAATCTTCTTATACAATGGCTTGTAAATCAGTGCATCTTCAAATTCTTTATCTGTAGGCATGCGGTCATTGGCACGAATGTCATTCAAGAAAACTACAAACCTTTCAAAATAGTTTTCATAACTATCATCGATAACTCTCGCATATAACGACTTCATGAACTTGGCCATATTTTTATTTATCTCGCAGGCATTTGTACGAATAAAATATGTAAGCAAGTAGCTTAAGACCTTGCATAACACATCCTCAGTGATAAAAACCTCTTCATAGTCATCAAAGATTCTAAATATCAGAGGAAGAATTGTGGTCTGCTTGATAGTATTAAATGCGTTCAAATATTTCTGTATCTCAGTGCTGTAGCACCTGTTTTCTCCTAGTGTCTGTTAAACATTACTTCTTCTATTTCACTTTCAACTCTGACAGAAACATCTTTTGATGCATCATAAAGTGCTTTAAGAAGAATATACATAGTTGTAATACGCTGTTGTCCGTCTATAATTAAAACTTCGTTTAATCCACTTCCACCATTATTGTCATCAATATATACCACGGTTCCAGTAAAATGCTGACAATTCTTCTGGCTTGCCTTCATTATATCCTGGTACAGTTTTTTTCACATTGGATGTTAGTCCAATCATAATTTCTCTGATATACGGGTACCTTAAAAAAACTCGTTTATTTTTTTCTCCAAAACATCTGAAAAAAGCCACATTCTATTTGCTTTCATTTGAACATCTCCTCATATCAAGGTTAGGTTTTGTTTTTACCTGGACTACTTAAACGTAACCACCGTAGCCCCGGTACCACCCTCATTGTACTCACCTTCCCTGAAGCTCTTTACATACTTACACTTCTTAAGGTAATCAGAAACCATTCCCTTAAGGGCACCTGTTCCACGGCCATGTATTATCCTTACCTGTGGAAGGTGGGCAAGATAGGCATCATCGATGTATTTGATAAGCTCTGCCCTCGCATCATCATACCTCATACCTACAAGGTTCTTCTCTACTCTTACATTTAAGCTCTTGCTCATACCTATGCTGCCCTTGCCTGACGAAGACTTGTCCTTAACCATCTTTACAGAGTTATCCTCTTCCACAAAGGCAAGATCTTTGACATTGACATTGGACTTCATTATACCCATGGTAACGGTGAGGTTGCCCTTTGCATCAGGGAGGGTACTTACAGTTCCCTTTATGCCCATTGTAAGCACCAGCACCATATCTCCTATATGGAGCTGCTTGTTACCTACTCTATTTCTCTGGCTTTCCTTAGCCCTTATGCCGTTTGTCTTAGTTACAGCGTCTATCTTCTCACGAAGCTTGGTTCTCTCCTCCTCCATTTCTCTGGCTGTGGCACCACCAAGCCCCCCACTTGTTGTATTTTTTTAATGGAAGCGTCAGCCATTTCCTTAGCCTCTGAAAGTATCTTAGAAGCTCTCTCTTGGCATCTGCAAGCAGGCTTTCTTTCTTCTCTGCAAGCTTTTTCTACATCTGTCTCTAGAGCCTGCTTTTTCTTTCTCTATTTCGGCTCTTCTCTTCTTTATGCGCTCCTCTTCCTCTTCTATGAACTGACGGCTTCTGTTAAGTTCCGCTATCACATCCTCAAAGCGCTTGTCATTGGTGTCTATCCTGTTTGCCGCATCTTCTATTATCTCATCAGAGAGTCCCAGCTTTTTGGATATGGCAAAGGCATTACTCTTGCCGGGTATTCCTATAAGGATACGGTAGGTAGGCATAAGTGTGTCAATATTAAACTCAAGACTTGCATTTACTACCCCGGGAGTAGTGAGAGCATATACCTTAAGCTCACTATAGTGGGTAGTTGCCATTACTCTTGCATCCCTTGCCTGTAAGTTCGCAAGTATCGCCATAGCAAGAGCCGCACCTTCTGTAGGGTCAGTTCCCGCTCCAAGCTCGTCAAAGAGTACCAGGCTTTCCCTGTCAGCCTCCTTTAATATACTTACAATGTTTACCATATGAGATGAAAATGTAGACAGACTCTGTTCTATACTCTGCTCATCTCCGATGTCTGCGTATATTTCCTTAAATATACCCAGCTCCGACTTGTCAAATGCAGGGATATGAAGCCCTGCCTGTCCCATAAGTGTAATAAGACCTACAGTCTTAAGCGAAACCGTCTTACCTCCTGTGTTTGGTCCTGTTATCACAAGAAGTTCAAAGTCTTTTCCAAGGTTAATATCAATCGGCACTACCTTTTTCTTGTCTATGAGGGGATGTCTGCCTTTTTTGATATTTATCCTTCTATCAAGATTAAATATCGGCTCGGTGGCACTCATCTCCTTTGCAAGCTCTGCCTTTGCAAATATAAAGTCAAGTACCGGGAGTACCTCAACATCATATCTAAGCTCATCTATGCAGCCCGCAGCCTCATTGGAGAGCGCAGCGAGTACCTTTTCTATCTCCTTTGCTTCCTCTATCATAAGCTCACTAAGCTCGTTGTTATACTTAACCACTACAGCTGGCTCTACAAATAAGGTTGAGCCAGTAGAAGACTGGTCGTGAATGAGACCGTCCACCTTGCTTCTATGCTCATTCTTAACAGGAAGACAGTATCTTCCATTCCTCATGGTCACCTTGTTATTCTGCAAGAAACCCTTGTCCGCCGCTGAGTTTACAAGGCTGTCTAACTGTTCCCTGATTTTTGCATTGGTAAACTCTATCTTTCTTCTTACATTTTTAAGACCGGGACTTGCATCATCAGCCATTTCCTCCTCAGAAATGATACAACGCTTGATTTCGTTATTATACGGTGAAAGAGGTGCAAGCAGCTCAAGCCTTTCAGACAGGCTGTCTGCCTCAAGCGAACTATCTCTCTTTGCGCCAAAATTCTTTACGCGGAGTGCCACATCAAGAGTCTTGCTGATATTTATAAGCTCACCCATACCAAGGGTTGAGCCCACCTCGAGCCTTACAAGAGAGTCCCCTATTTCCGTAAGCCCTGAAAATGATATATGTCCCGACTGATATAGTCTTGCAAGAGCGTCAGCAGTTTCTTTTTGAGCCTTGTTTATTTCCTCTATGTCCGTCATAGGCACAAGTGAATGCACTCTCTCCTTAGCCTTTGGTGAAGAAGCAAGCTCAGAGAGCCTATCTAATATCTTGTCAAACTCCAATGTATGTATAACTTTTTTTATTCATATATTTCCCTTTTTATTATATTAAGTAACATCAAACTATCTATAAAACCATGATTAGTGTCCCTGCTGTAATTAAAAGTACACCTAAAATAGATTTTGCTGTAAACTGTTCATGTAAAAAGACAAAAGCTAAAACTAAGGTTATTACAACGCTAAACTTGTCAACAGTGACAACCTTGAACGCTTTGCCTAGTTGCAACGCTTTGTAGAAGCATAACCACGAAGCTCCCGTAGAAAATCCTGACAGAATAAGAAATAACCAGCTCTTCTTGCTAATTTCAGAAATACCAATTTGACCTCCAGTAAGAAAGACCATGCCCCAAGCCATAGCCAAAACCACAACTGTTCTAATTGCTGTTGCAAGAACTGAATTTACCCCGTCAATCCCTACCTTCGCCAATATCGAGGTTAGAGTCGCAAATACTGCTGACCCGATAGCAAAAAAATAAACCACATATCAAGTCCTCCTCTTTCTGTGTGGATTCCCTCTGCATAAAAATGGAGTCGCAAAAAGCAGCCCCCAGGTATTACGCAATCATTTAAAACTCGATGTATTTATTTTCTGCATTATCATTGATTACATAATAAGCTCTACGCTCATTTGCATTGATGTAGATTTTAACTGACTTAACATCATCAATGCTGTTACCCTCTGCCAAATAAGCTGCTCTGGTTCTCTGAACCATCTCATCAGAGCTAATCTGCATGCCGTTAAATTCGAAGTAAGTCTCAAGCTCTATCCCCTCAGCTGCTTCCTTATTTGCTTCCTTGTTAACAACCATACTTCCTCCTTCAAAAATCAAACTACAGTTACTTTATGTCGAAAAGCTTCCGCCTTACAACCTAATTTCTGCTCCACTTTAACCTATGTAGATTCCCTTTTAGCTTCATCCCTTCAAAATCCTGCTGACGCAAGGCTTCATAGAGAATAATAGATACCGAGTTTGATAAGTTAAGCGACCTTATCTCACCTATCATGGGTATTCTTACTGATGTTTCCTCATATTTTACCAGAATTTCCTCCGGTATGCCAGCACTTTCTTTGCCAAACATAATGAAGTCGTTTCCCTTGTATTCTACTTCAGTATAGGCTTTTCTAGCCTTAGTGGTAGCCATGTATATCCTTGCTCCGGGGTTCTTTTCTACAAATTCCTCAAAGTTCTCATACACGTGCAAGTCTAATTCTTTCCAGTAGTCCATTCCTGCTCTTCTTACAGCCTTATCCGATATGTCAAATCCAAGGGGTTTAATAAGGTGAAGGCTTGTCCCCGTAGCCACACAGGTTCTTCCAATATTCCCTGTGTTTGCCGGTATTTCCGGCTCGTGTAATACTATGTTCATATCAGTCACTTGTTATCGCTATATTCATATTGATGCATTTATCTCCGTCATAAGTAAGAGGAATGCATAGATTCTTGGTAAATGAAGCACTAAAGCTCATGTCCCCCATTCCAACCGTAGGCGGTGTGATATCTATGCCTATGCCCTGACTTGAAAATAATGTAGCTGCATTGCCAAGTACCATATTGCCTAGCTCACATATAGCACTAAAGCCAATCTCCCCAAGCTCCGGAAGTGGTCCCTGCATCATCATTTTTCCTGCTATATCACAGGCTACCGCATTGTTAAACTCTATAATTACCTGTCCTCTTACGTCACCTGTTATTCCTATAATAATTATCAGTGAATCGTGCGAAAATTTCATATCCTTCAAACCCGGTTTGCCAATAGCTGCTTCAATCATACAGGTCTGCTTTAGTATGGTTGTGGCTGCTGCAAGGAAGGGATTGATGTATTCAACACTGAGTCCTGCCATTTTTCTACCTCCATGTTATTTATTTGGTACCGAATTTGTTCAAATGTCTCTTAGCAAAGTTTTCTATTCTTGACATTGCAATCCTTAGATTATCAATGGAATATGCATAGGATATCCTTATGAATCCCTCTCCACATTCTCCAAAGGCTGTCCCCGGTACTACTGCAAGTTTCTCCTCTTCGAGAAGTTTTTGTCGCAAACTCCTCGCTTGTCATTCCAAATCCTTTGATGCAAGGGAAGATGTAAAATGCTCCAAAAGGTTCAAAGCACTCTATTCCTATCCTTTTAAGTTCAGATATAAGAAATCTTCTGCGCTGATTGTACGCCTCCCGCATGTTCTCTACATCTGTATCACCATTTTTAAGTGCCTCTATGGCTGCGTACTGGCTTGTAGTCGGTGCGCACATAATAGCAAACTGGTGAATCTTTAACATCTGGCTTATAACCCGCTTTGGGCCTGCAGCATAGCCCATACGCCAGCCGGTCATAGCAAAAGCCTTTGAAAATCCATTTATATAGACAGTTCTTTCCTTCATCCCGGGAAAAGACGCTATAGATACGTGTTTCCCCTTGTAGGTAAGCTCCGAATATATCTCATCGGTAATTACAAATATATCTTTCTCTATTACAAAATCCACAATAGGTGCAAGCTCTTCCTCTGTCATAATGGCACCTGTGGGATTGTTTGGAAATGGCATTATTAAAATCTTAGTCTTGTCTGTATAATACTCCTCAAGCTCTGCTCTTGTAAGCTTAAACTCATTCTCTGCCTTAAGCGGTATAGACACCGGCTTCCCGCCTGCAAGATGGGTACAGGGCAGATATGATACATAGCAAGGCTCCGGAATAAGCACCTCATCATCCTTATCAAGCATGGTTCTAAGCGCTATGTCTATAGCCTCACTGCCGCCAACAGTAACTATAATCTCATCTTTAGCCTCATAGTCAAGGTTGTACTTTCTCTTTATGTATTCTGAGATATTTTCCTTAAGCTCTTTAAGACCCGTATTGGAGGTATAATGCGTCTTACCCCTTTCAAGTGAATATATACCCTCTTCTCTTATATGCCAGGGTGTCTGAAAGTCAGGCTCGCCTACACCCAGAGAAATAGCATCCTTCATCTCGCTTACTATGTCAAAGAACTTCCTAATGCCTGAGGGCTTTATCTCCTGAATAGCGTTGTTTAATATTTCTCTCAAGGTGTAATTAACTCCCTTTCATCTTTTTCTTCTTCAACATAGCTCATTCCATGCTCTTTGTACTTCTTAAGCACAAAATGCGTCTCAGTACTGATGACCGATTCAAGTGGGGATAGCTTGCTATGTACAAATTTAGCTACATCTCTCATGCTCTTCCCTTCAACTATAACCATGAGGTCATAGTCTGCTGACATAAGGTAGACATAGGATACTTCTTCAAAACGATAAATCCTCTTTGCCATAAAGTCAAAGCCTTCATCCCTCTTAGGCGCAACCTTTACCTCTATGAGGGCGGTCACAGTTTCATTATCATCTATTTTTTCCCAGTCTACAAATGTAGGATAACCGCATATTATTCTCTCTGCTTCAAGAGCCTTAATCTCAGAACTTACAAGCTCTGCTGATACTCCAAGCATGGCTCCGAGGTCCTCTGCAGATAATTTGCTGTTTTTCTCAATAGCCCTTAATATCTCAAGTCTCAACTTTTTATTTTCCATGCAACCTTCCTCACAAAAAAACAAATATAGTAATATAATACTATAACTTTGCCATTTCAACAAGTATAAATTCATTTCAAATAGGAATAGTCCTGTATCTAATTACTGTATTTTGGAGACTCAATGAATCTCTCCTCGTCATCAAATACTATAACCCTCTTTTTGTCCTCTGTAGCCCTTCCTATGCACACAGCACGAAGCCCGGCGTTCCTGAGTGCGTAGACAAGCTCTTCTCCCATATCTGTGGCAAGAAGGTAAGCACCCTTTGAATCAAGCATAAGGGGATTAAGGTTGAAATGATTGCAAAGCTCTATGGTTTCCTGTTCATAGCTAAGCCTGTCTGCATATACCATAAGTCCGGTCTTTTCTCTGTCGCCCAGGCTCCAAAGACCTGCAAGTAGGCCACCGGGACCAAGCGGCACCATGGCAGTGGTTTTGTAAAACGCCGCTGTATCCGTCTCAATAATCGGAAGTCTGTCTGCCCTTTTATTCTTAAGCTTCTCTATATAAGGCTCAGGGTAAATGGCTCTTAGCTCTTCAAGATTCTCACTAAAAAGCTTTGTCATGCCGTATTTTCCAATGCTTCCCGTAAGTATGATATCCTGCCCGGCATAAAGCTTACCTCTCTTCCAAGGCGCTTCAGAAGAGCTTTTTATAGCCCCACTGCCTAAGATAAATACAGTCTGCTCCGTTTCACCTGTATCACACAAGCTTACCGACACACGTATAATCTGTGCTCCAAGCCTGTCTGCAACCTGTTTTAGAGAGGAAGAAAACTGCCTAAGTTCACTCTCTATAAAGCCTCCCTTAAAGACTATTTCAACCCTTATCTCCTCAAGGCTTCCGCCCGCACACATAAGCTTCCTTAAGATGTCATTTAGGTCTTCTTCCTTAAGAATCGGATTCTCCTTAAAGGTCAGGACGGTTGAAGCCTCTGCAAAGAATTGGGCGTCTTCCTTTCCCCCGGATATAGAGACAGAGTAGGCATTCTTTTGGAACAAATGCCTACTCTCCTCCTTTAAGTATAACTGCTTAAGTACACTTCTTTCGTAAATGTAATCAGGAAGTTCTATCATCCTTTGATTCCTTCTTCCGAATCACCACCGTCACCAGGTGCCGGCTTTTTTTCGGACTGGTATTTTTTTGTCGTTGTTTTTCGTTATTCTCGGAAGATTTATTTTCTTTTTCCTCTTCCTTCTTCTTTTCTTCTTCCTCTTTCTTTTTCTTCTCTTCCTCAGCCTTCTTCTTGGCAGCTTCTATCTCATACTCGTGAGGCCTGTAGGAGCTGGTATTAACAAGCACCTTGTCAACAAGCACTCCATCCTTGTAGATATATTTATAAAGCTGTGCCCTGCTTCCATTTTCTCTTGAAAGCACTACTGAGGCGAGCTCGACCTTTCTATGAGCCACATCTCTGGTCTCATGTCCGTATACATTGAAGGTAATCATTCCGCCATTTGCTATTCCCTCTATATATATCGGATATTCTGTCGTATTCTTGAATTTTAAATCTTTCCAGGTTCCTGCAATGGCTGCATCCCTTGCCAGGTCTACATAATCAACGCTCATAGAGTGGTTCTGTCTCTGAACTACTCCAAGCTCTGAGAACAGCACTGCATTGTAAAGTGTTGAAGATACCTGACAAATACCTCCACCCATATCAGGAACTATCTTGCCTTCTACATAGGCTGTACCCATACCGTAGCCATTCTGAAGCGTATATGGTGCCATCTTAGCATTGGCTGAAAGTGTTTCACCCGGCATAAGCACTGAGCCGTTTATCAGTCTGCAGCCGTTGGCTACGTTCTGTCCTCTTCCGCCTGCAGGATTGAATCTGGTAGTGTAAGTACCAAGCAAATCAGTTACCATGCTTAGTTCTTCTCTGCCATACTTAGGCTTCTTGGTATCAAGCGTAAACTCAGCCTTTTTAGTGTTGTCAATTCCTTCCGGAAGTGACTCTATATAAGCTTTTACATCTTTTTTTGCTATGGACACCGCTTCCTTTGTATTAAGGCTTCTGCCGTTTTTACCGCCTCCTACCACAAAATGTCCATTCGTCCTTGTAAGAGTAGCGTTTTCCGGCGCTATGTTATATTTTTTAGCAACAGACTTCACAAAGCTGTCTATTTTCTTGGAATCATAGCTAAACTCAAGGTTGTACTCAGGCTTATTTTTCCTTTGCTTCCTTGATTTCCTTGTATCTTTCTATAATATTGCCGACTTCGCCAATCTTAGATATCTCTTCAACTATATTATGGCTCTTTGCCTTTACTCCCAAGTTCTTAAGCGAAACCGACTCAGTTCCCTGTACTTCGCCGTTTTCGGTAACAGATACCACAAGTTCTTTACTCTGAACCTTAGCAGACATAATCAGCAATTATTTTTCTCCGCCTGCTCTTCTGTCTTGCCCCCGACATCTATCCCGTTTACCCTTATGCCCTCACAGATAATTCCTTCTTTCTTAGAGCCAAGTGCGGATACGGTGACCACAAGTCCTGCAGTGGTGATAACAAGTACAGCCAATATCCCGTAAATCGAGATAATTAGCTTCTTTTTGCTATTTCTTTTGCTACTTCTTCTGCTTTTGCCCTTAGACTTACTTTTCCCTTTTCATTTTTACTCCTCTTATACATTACCTAACATGCTTGCTACCATTGGGATTAGCATCGATAGTATTACTACTATGATGATAATCTTTGAAATCAGCTTTTGATTTTTTATTATTAAAATCCATTTTACCCCTCCAAATATATTTCAAACTTTATTTTTCATTTATATCAAGCCTTTTGACCATTAACACTGTATATGCTATAATAATTTAGTGTCAAAAATATGAAAAATCCGCAAAAAAAATTATTTTTTTCATAAACGGAGGTCACTATGCCTATTTTTCCTTATATTCATCATACTTTTCGTTCTCTGGGTGAGATATGAAACCCAGAAAAAAATTCCAGAATCGAAACCGAGGATAACCAAGGCTTCCTAGAGAGAGAACGCCAGGCTAATTTTACCAGAAAGGCCGATCTCACGAAGCTTGACTACATAGCCGTTCCTCTAAATGAACTCCCTTTTTCCGGAAACTACGAAGAGGTAAGCTCTTCTTATTCACTCCCAGAGGGCTTAAACGACCTCACAAAGAGCGAAATCCTTGACTGTGAGAAGAAGGTTATCGCCATAAGCCACAAGAAAAATACTAAATCTTGGTCATATGAGCAACACCGATATCAAGATGGAATACGGGGTTGCGAACCTCCAAATCCTAATCCAGTATGATGAAAATTCCTCAAAGCTCGCAAGGCTCCTTGCCAAATGGGGCAAACTCCTCTATGAAAGCGGTGAAGAAGATGCCGCCGAAAAAGGTCCCTTGCTTATGCTGTCTCCTGCAAGTCAGACATAGAAGATGTGTTCATCACCTTAGCTAAAATCTACCGCGACAAAGGCAATGAGCTGGGTATCAGTGACCTTGTGGAAGCCTGCCAGTGCTTTGATGAGCTTAGGAGGGAAAAATATAATCAACCAAATCACCTCTATTTAACTATTTTAGCTCAACCTCTCCTCTCATACAATAGGAGTTTTTTTGCTAAATTTAAGCCTTATTTTTTTGATGTTTTTTTATATGATACAAACATAAAAAAATCGATTGAGCCTCACCGAAGGCGGATTTATCATCTTCTTTTCACCTATATTATATGACGTTGGTATCAAAAGCATTTTACACCCATTTATACAGCTGCGCTTTTGACACCCACATCACTATATAATCACTTGCAAGACGGACAGACATCTGAGAGGAAGCATCTGTCACACTTGGGAGCTCTGGCTGTGCAGATTTTCCTCCCAAGGGCTATGACATCGAGATTCCATATTATCCATGCACTCTCAGGCAGTACCTCCATCAGCTCAAATTCTGCCTTAACCGGGTCTTCAGTAGTTGTTATGCCAAGTTTCTTTGATATTCTCTTCACATGTGTATCGACAACTATGCTTGGAATATTAAATATATTCCCTCTTACTACATTGGCAGTCTTTCGCCCTACTCCGGGAAGCACTATAAGCTTCTCAAGCTCCTTTGGCACTACTCCTCCGTATTCACTAAGAAGCATCCTTGCACAGGCTATGATATTCTTTGCCTTATTGTGATAAAAACCCGTAGAATGAATGTCATCTTCCATCTCCTTAAGGTCTGCACCCGCAAAATCTTCCATAGTCTTGTATTTCTTAAACAAATCCCTTGTAACCATATTTACTCTGTCATCTGTACACTGGGCACTAATGATGGTTGCAAAGAGCAACTGCCAGGCGTTTTCGTGCAGAAGATAGGTACGGCTCTCCCCTCCATAGCGTTCTATGAGCCTTCGTATTATCTCGTCAATCCTCTCTTTTTCCTTTTTTGATAGTTTCTTCATATTTGCTCCAATAAAATTTAATTTGACGCAATCTAATATATCACAAAAGTAAGTTGTAGTCTAGAGGTGTTTCACCCTATCCAGTAGTTTACCAGGATACGCTTGGAATACTCCATGCTTTTCTCTAATTGTAACAATATCATTAGAGGTCAACAGGTTATGAGCCTTTCTATACATATTGCGAGCATTTAATAGATTATCATTTAGCATCTTTCCAGTCACAAATTCTCTCTCGTCTTCATCACTATTTACGCAAAAGTAATAGGTTTCTTCATAAGCAACTTCTTCGCCTTTGATTATGGTCTTATCAATTCGTGATCTTTCTTCAATCTCATGAATCTTATCACATATCGGACAATCCATTTGAATTTTTCTAATTAGGGTGCTTTCGCTCATTACCGTATCTCCCCTCATTCGTCCTCGTCATTTATATGGTAACTTCATATCATATTTTGCATAATGAAATGACAAACATAGTACTTTCTTGTCCGATTGAATAGGTATTTTAATGGTTTCCACCTCCCTAATATCAATCTTAAATCCATTATCAGTTGATAGTATACTCTATCAGTTGATAGTATATCAATAGTGAATCAAAAAGAATACCCTAATAATTGAATGGGATATAGTGACTAACTGCCATTCTCTCACAGCACTGTACGTACGATTCTCGTATACAGTACTTTTTGGCAGTTGACAAGCGAAGCTAGACGAACCATTGAAAAAAAGAGATGGTTTTAACCATCTCTTTAAACTACCTAGGCAGTATCATATCAAGTAAAGCTACTTCATTTAACCAGTCCAAATTTCTTTCTGGTAAAAATAAATCTCGGTTATTCCCACTACAAAAAAATCAAAATGTACCTGTCGAATAAATCTTCATTTTTATTAACATCCTACAAATATAATTATTCGATTCTGTAGATACAGGAGGAATTCTCCTCTTTTATCAAATGTCATCAATTTTTACCTAGTCGCGTTTTTTTAGTAATAAAAAAATCTTGATTGCAAAATATATATTTATTACCCCAGCCATTTCACAAAAATCTTCGGATAATCGTCGGATAAAAAAACTGTTATATGGCAAAACATACGCTAATAGAACGCATACAACTGTAATGGTAATTGTCATCAATAAACTCAAAAAGAATCTTTTCTTTAGATAATAAATATTTAACGTCAGATTCACGATATGATTTTTATTGATAATATACTTGACATAATTACCAATGGGGAAAGAGGTATAAATATTAATCCTATAATACTTGTTAGAAATATTACCATAGCTCTATATACCCACTATTTGGATCCGCATCTACAGAATCTAATCGTCTAGCCAAGAATGTCCCTGGGTCAAGGTAAGTATCAACTATTGCCACTACAAAGGCTCCAATCCAATTGCCTAATTTTTTGGCTCCAATACTTGCTAACACTCCCACTATTTTACCAGTAAGATGTTTTTTTACCCATCTTTTTAGCCCCTGCTTTACCAAGATTCTTTACCAATTCACCTATCGATCCTACACCAGTAGCTATCAGTACAGCTGATATTGCAACATTCAAGGCACTACCTAAAGCTTCTACTGATATCAACTTAGTAGCTCTTACAGATACAATTCCTTCTTCATTTGAATATTCATCATATAAATAAGACTTTACATCTCTAATAAATGCGTCCTTAGTTATTTCTTTTTCTTCCAAAGAATTACTTTGTTTTTCATATTCTTTTTCCAACAAAAGATTATATAATTCTTTTTCTTTATCATTCATTCTACTTTCGTCAAAATGAGTAGATGTCAAATCTATGCCACTGTATTTAACGCATTCTCTTTCGGTTAACATTATCGCTTTTGCTCCGGAAATATTAGTATCTTGCGCACGAACCGTTGTAACATTAGTTATACCTATACTACCTAAAAACTATTGCAAACGTTAGTACATTTGCAATTATCTTTTTAATTTTTTTCACACATAAAACTTCCCTCCTTAAATTTATATAAATTCATACATATAACAAACTCTACACTTTGTTCAATCTCCGTTTCTATACCTCTGTGGATTTTTATAGTACATAAGTTTTTTCTCCTTTTACTCCTTAATAAATGATTTTCATCAAGCTACCATTCTCCTCTACAATTAAAAGCAGCTAACGCTAACTGTCCAGCTGTAGCTATTAAATTTGCTTTGGATGCTGATTTACCAATAATCTTTAATATAATCTTTCTTTGCTTCAGTCCACGCTTCGCTCTGTAAATACCCAACAAAAGAGTCCCATAATTTCCCTTGCACTAAATCGATATAAACTCCAAAATAATCTTTTAATATACACTTTCCGAAATCATAAGGACTCCTATATAGTTTTTCAATATATGCTTCAAACAGTGCTTTAGCTACAATATCTCCTGAATTTACTCGTTCTATTAAGGGGCTTACATTATTGATTACATAATTACCATTAGCATCAATATGTCCTATCACATTGAAATAAAAACTCCAGTTCTTTTGATAGTTCTTTATCAGCTTTAACTTGTCGAGTCCGCAAACTTAATTCTTGCGCACAAACAACGCTTGGTGCTGTAATACCAACTAACATTGCAAGTGCCAATAGTACTGATAATAACTTTTTTGAAATTTCTCATTGAGTATTCCTCCTTTACTTTGTTTACGATGAATAATGTAATTAGCTTATATCTACATTTTTACACAAACAAAATAAAGGAATAGTCAATTCAGTAATTTTATTTATTTTTTTAATGAAAAAAAGCAAAAAAATAATCGGTGCGAATACATAAGCTACAGGGAGTATAATCTTTGAGTTTATGCCTATAATATCAATTTTATCCGATAAAATCTTCCCTGAAATCGGAAATGCGATTATTGCTAAACCAAAATAAATGCTTAAAAGTATATAGCCCCCTGTAAAAAGGATTTACCTTGAAAAAAACTCTGTCATCAAAAAAAGTAATATGATACGAAAAAAATGCCATACCTATCACCATATATACAATTTTTTTCAAACCAACTCTGATTACTCATGCTTATTCACTCCTCCTTTACCTATAAAAGCGAATCTATCGTTTATCACCCATAAAACCACAACTAAATACAGCAATACTATTGACTTATTGACAACACTTACATTAACCAATATCAAATTCGCCATTATATTAAGCATAAATGGCCTGTAGAACATATAAAATGTTCTTTTCTTTTTAAGTATATTTACCCCATCATATATCACAAATACCAGCGATATCGCAAAAAAAATGCTATTCATTATTCCCTCCATAATATGGTATTTTTTTATTATCTGCTCTGCCCCACAGTTCTCCCTATTGCAAAGCAATAGCTCACCATTAACTGTTTCCATAAATGAATTTACAAAATACAATCCAATTCCACATCCCTTACCTGATGTCCTTCCAAAGTTGTCAGTATAAAACATAGTCTTTGCTTTATTTAAAGAATCTTGATTAAAACCAATACCATCATCAATGACTTTAAAAATAATATTTTTTTACTATCTTTGCATACTTCTATCTTGACGCGACTCCTTCTGTGTTCAAAAAGCATTATTTAGTAAGTGTACAATACATTTATCTAAATTTTTTTAAAATCACACACTATATATGAATCGTCCAGTGGCTTTACATTCCAGTCAACTTCAATCTTTTCTTCGATAGAATCAGAATAAATCAACACGCTATTTTGCATTTTTCTAAAACACTCTTTTATGGTTATTTTTTTCCAGATTCTTCTTTCGTGTTAGGCTTTGTAGTAACATCCATAAGTTTTGATATATATTCTGAGATTTTTTTCACTTTCGTTTTCAATTCTTGAAATTCTATCAATACCTTTGTCTGTAACAATATCGTTATTTTTTTCGGAGCAAGTCAATATTCGCATTTATTATAGTTACCGGAGTTTTTCATATCATGACTGATATATGAAATGGTTGTTGATACAAATTTATCCTTTTTCCTTAATATCTTTATTTTTTTCCTTATAAGCGCCTCCTGTATCATTTTAAACTCAAATATACCAGCTGACTGAGCATAGTTATCATACTTAATATTTTCTATTAATGCATCAATATCTTTTAATATCATCACATCTATTTTTTTCTATAAAACTCATAAGATAAATATACAATTATCAGTATTATTAAACCTAAACTAATTTCATTTCCTGACTTTAAAAATGGTTTTTAGCCATATTCTTAAAATTTCCGTCTCCAATGCAAGATTCACAAAAAAATCATTATAATAAACGAATAAAATAATATTTTTAGCCATAGTTTCAAGTATGATGAATACTATAATTTGCTTTTACCGTTCTTTCCATAGGTATCCAACTCCCCATCTATTTTTCAATAGGATCATCTCCATCAATCTCGGATAATTTCTTCCGTATATTGTATATATGACATACTACGACTCTATCAGTAACATCAAATTTAGAAGACACCCTATTCACTATCTTTTCTTTACTAAAAATCTGTCCTTTGTTTCCATATAATAACTTTAGTATTTCTAGTTCTGCATTAGTAAGGCTAACATGGTTCCCTTCTTTTTTGATTACGCCTGTCGATAAATCAAAAAAGGTGTCTGCGTATCTCACCTCCTCATCCTTTTTGCCACGCAAATGGCTTTTTATCCTTGCTAGCAGCAAATCTGCATCAAATGGTTTCGTTATGTAATCATCCGCTCCAAGGTTAAATCCTTTTCAGCATATCTTCTTTTGTATCTTTTGCAGTAAGCAAGATAATTGGTCTATCTACCTCGTTTCTAACAATTTGTAAAAATTGAAATCCATTTCTCTCACCGAGCATAACATCAAGGATAATAAGATTATATTTGTTTAGTATTACATAATCTTCAATGTCATCAAGGTTGTAATAATAATCAACAAAATATTTTTTTCTTGTTCAAGTATCTCCTTAAGCGTCTCTACTAAACTTTTATCATCTTCTATTATTAATATTTTCACAGCATTCCCTCCTTTTTCATAAGTTATATTCCTTTGAATAGAATATACTAGAAAAAAATCAAGAAATAGTATAGTTCTCCATTCATTCGTCCTCTTTATTTATGTGGTAACTTCATATCATATTTGTATAATAAATCCACAATTATTATCAATCGATAGTATATCGCATAAATTGATAGCATTTCAATAGATTAACACAAAAATTCAGGCTTCGGTTACTTTTTATAACCGAAGCCTGATTGCTTAAATCATCTCAATATTTTCTTAGAAATTTCCCATTATTTCTTTAATGAAAGTCTGAAAGTATATTTTTCCTGTTCTTATAAGCACTACATTCACAGGTTCACTAACACCATCAAACTCAAATTTTACTTCATTTTCGCCCTCAACAATAAGATTTCCTAAGGCAGTTGGGTAGCGTCTGTTATTATAATCTGTTATCTCAACAATACCTGTCTTAACTTTTATAGATTTATTCACAACTTCCTTATACATACCGTCTCTGCCCTTTACAAACATCTTAACTGCTGTTGACTTAAGAAGGTCTTCACGCTTAGGGTTTATGACTATTTCATGCACTCCGTAAGCTCCGTTATACCTAGCCTCAGTAAAGGCAGGCTCTGTATTTTTGAACCTTCTTTGTCTCCTCCATGCTGATAATGTCTGCTGAGTAAGGAGAGCTGTTATCAAAGGTAATTGTATAGCTCTTGTAAACGCTTGACTCTATCACAAGGGCAACTTCTTTTTTATTATTGTTAGGTCTGCGTATCTTTAATGTACCCCATGCAAAGCCATACTGGTTTTCCTTTACCTCCTTAAAGAAACCAAGATCACCTACATTGCTGTACTTAACGCCGTCTACAGTAATTGCGGTAATGCTCTGAAGCCACTCGCCTGCATCTTTTACAGCAAAACCAGAACCTATGGTAAGTACTCCGTCATCGCCACCCATATGAAGGTTGCCCTTAGTTCTTTCAAGGCTCTTTAATCCGCTCTCAGTCTGACCACCCTTATCAGGAGTCTCAGGCTTATTAGGAGTCTCAGGCTTATTAGGAGTCTCAGGCTGCTTTGGCTCTACAGGCTTCACCTCCGCTTTAGACACTGTAGCCTCTATTGTCTGTGGCTGGTATCCGTCTGCATATACTGTTATAGTATTCTTTCCATAATTTGGATAATACTTGTTGGTAATGAACGCAGAACCCTTTATGATAAGCTTATCGCCATCTATCCTATAATCACCATCCTTTAATGCATAATTAGGATCCTTTACTCCATAATGATAATTCTTATATTCTCCCGGATACATAGCTATAATCTTTGAAAGATAGGTCTTATCTGCATATACTACAAGTTCTTCATCCACCCTAACCGCACTTCCTGATGGATAGGTAAAGCCTTCAATACTCTTTCCAAGGTAGCTTCCATCCATTACAAGCTCGCCAAGTAGGTTGTCTTCAAGCACTTCCTTTACTCTTGTAAGTCTGCCCGTAGTCTTCACATTAGGTGTCTTAACATACTCTGAGAATGTTAAATACTTGCCCTTTGTTCTTGCTGTATTTACTGCATCATTATAGTACTCCCAGTCATAGAACACCTTGCCCTCTTCATCATAGACAGCTATGTAATTGGTCATATCTTTTTCAAACCTGTCAACTATCCCCTTTGCATAAGCATTGTCTATACCGAGCTTTTCAAAAATCTCAGCATTGGCTACGAGGTCCGTGTTGAAAATGATGTTAGCAGATACAGAGTTGCCGCCACTAGAAGGGCTGCCGTCTGATCCTGTGCTTATCTTAGAAGCTCCGGCTACTGCATCAAACTTCATTCCATCAACAGAAAGCATACTTGATTTTGCTCCAAGAGCTACAACCTTATTTCCTGCTGTTGTATTATTATCCTTCTTGTCAATGTCTTTTCCGTCAGTTACCTTAAATACCTTATCTATAGTTTTATAGCTGTTAAAATGAACTCTTAAGGTATAATTTCCGTTGTAAGGAATGTTGTTTACACCCTTACTTCCATCTTCTTCCTTACCCCTTGTAACATCGTTATAAAGCACAAAGAGGTCGTTAAACATAAAATAATCGCTTATATATCTAAGTGTCTTTATCTCACCTGTTGGAAGTATAAGCTCAGCCTTTCAACCGGATTTTCCAGTCCAACCACTACATTTTTAACTGCAAAATGAAGATTCTTGCCTGACTGTACAGATGGCTCTTTTAAGAGGAACTCAGGTGTCTCTTTACCCTCAACCTTAACACGAACCAGAATAGCCTTACTATCAGCAGACTTAATCCTTATCCTGTAATAGCCTCTGCTCCTAAAGTTAGATTGGTTGGTAGATACGCTAAGAACCGCTACAGTCTTTCCATGATGCTCCTTAAATGACTTGGTATATACAAGCTCTTTATTAAGAGTTGTCTGATTTTCATTGTCAGATACTAACTGAAGTGCTCCTGTAGTTGGTATCCTGTCAAACCAGGTCTTATCAGCCTCATCAGTATAATTAAACTGCACTTCTACATTGCCCTCTTCTACAGCAGGCACAGTATGATAAGGCTTCTCGGTTACCTTTCTTGTAGCTGCCAGATTTAAGTCAAATGTAGTTGTCTTAGGCTTGTAACGAAGCTTTCCCTCGTCATCGTAGTTGCTAAGGTAGTAGTCCCAAACAGCAACCTTGCCATAACCTATGATATACTTAGGAGATTTAGCCTCAGTAGTAAGTACAGGAGCTACAACCTCCCCTGCATCTGCATCTCTGTTTAGCTTAATAGTCTGACTTAGCTTGTTATCAGCCTTACTTACAACCTTAACTTCAGCAGGGTTGAGGCTTGATACCTCCCATTTTACAATGGTTCCCTCTTTATCTACAGGGGTAAGCTCTCCTGTAACATCTACTCCGTCAACATATACAGTTGTATTGTCCTTAGTATAACCCTTTTCAAAGTTTACTACTACAAACCTCTGAAAACTTGTTGCATCTATAATCTTAGTCCTTGCCTCATTAACAAGCTTAACTGCTTCTACTTTGTTTCCGGCATTTGATGAGTTTCCTGTATTTGATGTATCTCCGCCTACCACATAAGCGTTGCCACCAAAGAAGATGCCGCTTGGAGTAGTCTCTCCTCCTGATGTATTGCCGTTTTTCGCCAGTCTTTGAGCCATCCTCGGTTTTTGCCTATATTAGCAGCACCCTGAGCAGTCTCATCCTCTTCGATGTTGAGGTTAGAAGATGCATAGGTATCTCCCGCCTTTACAGCAATAGTACTTCCTGCAATCGCAAGCTTTACAGTCTTTTTAGTCTTGTTGATGGCTATAAGCTCTATCTTTGAAGTAATCTTTGCAAGCTCTGCGCCAGGCTTAAGTGTAAGCTCTGCATATGAAGCCTTACCACTTATAGTTAAATTAGCTTTTAGAAGAAAGCTCAAGCTTATTGCCGGTTTCATCTATGATAAGCCCCGCATTTCTAACGGCTCCTATTAAGATAATCTTCTTAAACTTAGCACCCTTAGCTATATGAATCTTAGATTTTTTTCTGCTAAGTTAATGACCAAGGTCTTAGTCTTATGGTTTCCCTTTGGTACGCTTAATCTCTTTGCAGAAGCGGCATTTAAGATTATTCTCTTAATGCTCTTCTTCTTTAATGCATTCTTGATAGCTTTGTTTGTGCTTACGGTAATCTCTGTCTTTTTTTACCGTAACCTTCTTTGTCTGTCTTGCACTTGCCTCTACAGGCTGAAACTGAGCCGGCAACATGCTTAATGTCATAGTCATAACAAGTGTTGCGGCTATGTTTTTCCCTAGTCTTCTCATCTTTCCTCCTGATGGTTAAATGATGGTTATCAGATACAAATAATAATGAAAATTAACTTCATTATAACGAGCCGTTCCATAATACCAATAGAAAAAAAGGAAAGTTCAACCGCTTTTTTTATTAATGATAATTTTTTTCTCATTAGTAGCAAACAATCTGCTTTCTTTTTCAATTTTTTTATTTTTCTTCTTAAATTGAATATATAGTTCCTGTTTATTAGGTGATATATGGAAATATTATCAACAATTCCTTGAACATTTATCATAATTGTTATATTATTATTCTATTAAGAAAATTACTCAGGAGGGTGCTTATGTGGACAAGGGCGATGCTTAAGTACAATGCAAGAATGGCATTTAAGAAAAACTATATAAATGCTGTTGCTGTTTCGCTTATTTATATGATTTTAGCCAATTTATTTGATCCTTCCTCATCTAGAGGCAATAGTGCCTCCAATGTGTATAACAGCTACTTACCCGAAAGGATAAAATACCTTGCTTCTTTTTGTTCTTGGACTAATCATAGTCATAACTGTGATAGTAATAGTCTTTAGGGTGCTTGTATACAATCCTATCGTAGTTGGTGTGCAAAGATTCTTCATAGAGAACCACTATGGCAAGCCGGGGGTTGGCACTATGTTTTATGCATTTAAGACAAATTATATCAACATAGTAAAGACCATGTTCCTAAAGGATGTGTATATCTGTCTTTGGGCACTGCTATTTTTTTAGTGCCGGGTCTCATCAAAACCTATTCTTATCGCATGGTTCCTTTTATACTGGCTGAGAATCCTGATATGGATGCCGATGAAGCGATAAGACTATCTATGGAGATGATGAACGGTGAGAAGTTAAATACCTTTGTACTGGATATAAGCTTTTTGCCTTGGGTTTTTCTTGCAGCCTTTACCTTTAACATAGTAGGTATCTTCTATGTATACCCTTACGTAAATGCTACAGACGCAGAGCTGTATCTGGCTATTAAGGCCGGTGATTTTTACAATGACCAAGGTATGTTTAGTGACAACTTCTTTAAAAACGGCGGTGGTTATTATGGTTAGTTTCAGACATTTATTTGACAACGGAAGGGTTATACATACCGCAAGCTGTTATGGAAATAATGACCTGGAAGTTGTAGAAAAGACTGAAGAGGGCGAAGCTATCCGCCTTCTTCTTGTAAATGGCGCAAGAGAGTCAGCCACATACACCGACAAAGCTCATAGGAACGACCTCGTATTCAGGTATGCAGTAGGCTTCAATGATGTATTTGAGATAAACAAGAACTTAAAAGACTGTCTCCTCCTTGGCGGTGCCGGCTTTTTCCTATCCCAAGTACTTCATAAGTCGCTTCCCTGATAAAACCCTTGATGTGGTTGAGATAGACGAGGTTATGGTAAATATAGCCTTTAAGTACTTTTTATTTGGATGAACTCTATGACGAATACGACCTCTACGAAAATGAGAGGCTTAAAATCTACGTGATGGACGGCTTAAAAATTCCTATCAACCATACTAAAGTCCTATGATGTCATCTTTAATGATGCCTACATCTCAGACTCCCCTGCGGAGGGACTTATGAGCTATGAGGCAATAAGCCTTATAAAAGAAAGACTAAATCCCGGTGGCATCTACGTGGCAAATATGATAACCGCAATGGCCGGGAAGTCTGCCTATCCTCTATTTTCAATCCTAGCCAATCTTAAGCAGATATTTAAGTATACAAGATTTTGCAAATGCCGTAATGACATTCCTGCAAACGAAAAACAGAACTGCCTGATTTTTGCTTCAGACAGTCCCATTTAAGTTAAAAGTCCACTTCATCAGGGTTGTGTGCGTGTCCGCCTATATATGGGAAATTATAAAGAATATCCATATCCTCATCTTCAATCCTGATAAGCCTAAGATTTCCGCTCATTCTATCAGGCGAAGTGGTTTTGGGAAGCGGGATTATACCCCTTTTTCTAAGAAATGAAATGCAGATGTTAGAGGCAGTAGTCTGATACTTTTTTGCCATCTCCCAAAGTATCTCATTATCAAGCAGAGCCCCTGTACCTAAGGGGCTGTAGCCCTCTGTGATTATTCCGTTGTTATTATTGTATTCTACAACTTCTTTCTGCATATATCCCACATGAAGCTCTACCTGATTCACCATAGGTAGTACTTTTGCGCTCTTTTTAAGCTCCTCAAGGTGGTGGGGGAGAAAGTTGCTCACTCCTATTGCCCTTACCCTGCTCTCTTCATAAAGCTCTTCGAGAGCCTCCCAGGTTACGGCATTTACTTCATCAGGATTCTTATACCTCATCTTATTGGCAGGCCAGTGTATGAGATAGAGGTCAATGTAGTCCAAATCAAGGTTCCTCATAGACTTATCAAAGCCCCTAAAAGCCTTGTTATAACTGCGGTTCGTATTCCATAGCTTGCTTGTGATAAAGACATCAGACCTGTCTTTTATAAGTCCTTCATGGATTGCAGCCTTTACTCCAAGCCCTACACTTCTTTCATTGCCATAGGCTCCTGCTGTGTCTATATGCCTGTAGCCTGCCTTAATCGCTTCAAATACTGCCTTTTCACAGCCTTCTCCGTAGGGGATATTCCAGGTCCCAAAGCCTATATCAGGTATTTCTATTCCATTTCTAAGTATCATATTACTCCGTAATGTATGCAAGAATAAGCGCATATGTATTGTTCATTCCATCTATGTGAGAACGCTCGTAGCCATGGGTTGCTCTTGTACCAGGCCCTACACAGGCGTGTCGGATATCATGTCCTGCCACTATGGAAGTATCTCCGTCAGAGCCATAGTGAGGGGTGAAGATATCCAGTACATAATCGGCTTCTGCTTTCTTGCAGCCTCTATAAGCTCATTATTAAATTCATAATGATATGGGAAGCGGCTGTCCTTGCAGAAAATGCTTACCTTTCTCTCATCTGTAGTCTGCTCAGGGCCTACGCAGGCTATGTCCACACCCAGCACATCTACTACATCCTCAGGGAGCCACGAGGTGCCATGCCCTATTTCCTCATAGGCCGCAAAATACATATATACCTTGCGGTTTAGCTTAAGTCCCTCATTTTTAAGTGCCTTCATTATCTCAATGAGGATGGCAGCCTGAGCCTTGTCATCTATGAAGCGGGCCTTGATGTAGCCGTTTGAATACATATACCTTGGCTCTAATGCTATCACATCGCCCACCTGTACCCCAAGAGCCTCTGTATCCTTATCGCTTTTTACATCTTCATCTAGGATAACTACTACATTTTCCTCGTAGTTAGGAGCTATTTCAAAATATTTATCAGGAGTTACATGAACTGAAGCCCTGTCTCTTTGTACGGCTCCTGTAATGACCTTGCCATCTCTTGTGTGAAGCCTTATATTCTCGTGAAGAGCAGACTCAGCGTGAAGTCCTCCTACAGGGCAGGCCATAAGACTTCCATCTTTTTTAATGTGTCTGACCATAAGTCCTATGTCATCAAGATGAGCTGTGATAACAAGAGGTTCTCCCTCGCCGCCAAGGCAGGCAAGAACTCCTCCCTTTCTGGTCTCTATGCACTCATAGCCAAGACCTTTAATCTTTTTTACCATATAATCGTGTATTTCTCTAAACTGTCCTGTAGTAGAGTCGATAGCAAGCAAGTCCTGAAATTCCCTTAAAAACTCATCCTCATTCATCTTTTTCATACTATTCATCCTCTTTCCATTGATTAATACATACCTGTGTTTAAAATCATTTGGCTCCAAATACCTTAATCCTTACAAGTAACTCCAAAAAATATTCGTAATTCACTCATCTTTATAATGACTATTACGAATATTTTAGGGGGTCATCATATTATGTAATCCAATGTTGTATTCCCGATTTTATCAACTATATCCTGAACTGTAATACTGTCAAGATACTCATTTACCACCTTGTAGAGTCCTTCCCACACATACAATGTCTGGCAAAAGTTCTTTCTCTCACAGGAATTTACATCTGACTCCAAACAGCTGACAGGTGCAATGCTTCCCTCTGTAATTCTTAATATATCTCCAACTGTGTATTCCTTTGGCTCCTTAGCGAGCTTGTATCCACCTCGGTTTCCTCTATTGGTAGTAAGAAGTCCTGCGCCGTTTAGCACCGGTACTATCTGCTCCAGGTATTTCTTAGAAATGTTTTGTCTCTTTGCTACATCCTTTAGTGCAATAAATCCGCTGTCCTTATGTTCAGCCAAATCCACCATCAGTCTCAGTGCATATCTTCCTTTTGTAGAAATCTTCATACTAATCCATCCACTTCCTCAGTTAATCTTGTAATATACTTTTTTTCTTATCCTTAAATGACGGAAGAATTTCCCTATAAATCCCAAGAAATTCAGCTTTTAGCTCCGACCTTGAAGGTCTCGCATTTACCGGCAAAAAAAGGACATTGTATTCTTCATCAGAAAGCACAGGCAGGATGTCCGTCATGTAAGCTCCTATCTTTCTGTAGAAATCAAGCTCTATTTCTCTTTTTTTAATAGCTTTCTCATCAGTCTTACCCACTCCCTCAAGCTCTATAAATATGCCTAGCGGGAACTTATTATCACTTGTCTTGTTTTTCTTCCTTATTTTTCTTCCTTATTTTTCTTCCTTATTTTTCTTCCTTATTTTTCTTCCTTATTTTTCTTCCTTCTCTTTTTCCTCCCACTCTTCTTCCTTAGGGATAAGGACTTCTTTTAACATATCGAAGAATATCTCAGGATAATTGTAGCCTCTGTATTTCTTTAAGACCACAAAATAATCAAGAAGCATCACCCTTTGCTCTATGTCACCGACAAAAAGGCCAAAGCAAAGCAGATGCTTTTTTATCATCAAAAAGGCCATAACAGTCTGCATATCTTCCTAGCTATGAGCCACCTTATGGCTGATTCTGATATAAGAAAGCCGTCAAATTCCTCGTCAAAAAACTTGGTCAGATATCTTTTATACAAAGACAAAGTCTCTTTCTTATCCAGTTCCCTTAAAATAAAGTCCATCACATCACCTCTCTTAAATGCCTGGGTTTATTTGTAATGAAAGCCTGTTATCAGATATCCGTCCTTGGTACTGCTGACAACCAGATTAGGCTCAGAAAGCCCCAATAAAAATCCGTCACTATAGGCATTGGTAACAAAGAGATTGGTCTTTGATACTGAACTTACAAGCCTCTTGGTAAATACATCGCTCTTTTTGAGCGAGATAAACTCCTGAACGCTGCCTATTCTCCTATCAGTACCTGTATCAAATACCAAAGGATATTCACATAGCCTCGCAAGGCTGCTCTGGTCTTTGTTCCTCACTGCAAGTATAATAGAGCCTGCCGCAACAAGGGCTTCTTTGCTTAGCTGTGGAAGCTTCTCAGAGTCAGATACCTTGTTTACCTTGACTTTCTTGGCAGATTCTCCCTTAAGCTCACCCTTGTACTCTACCTTTACGGCTTCACCTGCGGCGATTCCGTCCTTAAGACCCGTAACATCAACGTCCTTATTGATACCAAATCTAACAGTAGTGCCCATATCACTCTGCAGCGTCATGTGTTTTTCTGAAGCCTCTATGATAACTCCGTACATTATCCCATTGCTGCTCATCGGCGGTACTTCCACACTTACTGCACCGGAACTAGCGGAGCCCTGTTCACTTGCGGCACTGCTTGTGGCTTTATCTGCCTTTTTCCCGCAAGCTGCGACTACACCTGTAGAAAGCATGATTAGTCCCAATATAATTATCGACTTAAATATCTTATTCTTTACCAAGTTTACCTCCAATATTCAGGTCATTCACGCATAAATGCCTGATAAAAATGGTTATACACCTACATAATACTATGTTTAAAAGGTTTTGACAAGTAAAAAGTCCATCTCTAACTCTAGAAAATGGACTTTTAATATGTCTCCATAAGCAAAAAATATGCTGATTTACGCCTCCATTATACGATGTGAGTATCAAAAGCATTTGGCACCGTATAATACAGGGGCTTCTACGGCTTTGCTAAATACTTGCATATATCTAGTAGGTAAGCTTATCAAGCTCCTTTACGTGCTCTGTTGTGTTGCTACAGGTGTGGCTCGCCTTAGAGGCATAGTTCTTAACTGAAGCAGTGGACTTCACTATGGCCTGCATGGTTCCGGGACCTGCCACACAGCCTCCCGGACAGCCCATTCCCTCAAGGAGATATCCGTTGTACTTACCTGCCTTTGCAGCCATAAGCATCTTACGGCAGTCTCTAAGCCCCTCTGCGTTGTCGGTCTTTACCTCCATATCAGGATGGAGGTTCTTTATTACATTGACTACAGAGGTAGCAACACCGCCTGAAACCGCAAAGTTACGGCCATCAGTTGAGGCATCGTTCACACCATCAGGATCTTCTTCAATATTCTCAATATCTATATGCTTTGATGCAAATATCCCGGCCATTTCTTCAAAGGTAAGTACAAAGTCCACCTCTGAACGCACCTCATCCCACATAGCCTCAAGCTTCTTAGCTGAGCACAGGTCGATGAATACAACCTTACCCTTTGGATTGTAGTGCTTTATAAGCCTTGCTGTAAGAGTCATAGGAGTAAGCGCCATTGATATGCAGTCTTTCATCTCAGGGAAGAGCTTCTTTGCCATAGCAGCCCATGCAGGACAACAGGAAGTTCCCATAAATGGCAGCTTGTCAGGCACCTCTTCAAGGAAGTCATTTGCTTCTTGTGTAGCACAGAGGTCAGCACCTACAGCCACCTCAAAAACGTCAGTAAAACCAAGCATCTTCATAGCCATACGGATCTTACCCGGAGTCACCTTCGCGCCAAACTGGCCTACAAAGGCAGGGGCAAAGGCCGCATAGATATGCTCACCCGACTGGATTGCTCGAATTACCTGGAATATCTGAGATTTGTCTGCAATTGCTCCAAACGGACAGTTTACAAGACACTGGCCGCAGGATACACATCTCTCATAGTCTATGTCTGCTTTACCGTGTACATCTGAATGAATGGCGTCCATACCACAGGCTGCAGCACAAGGTCTTTCCTGCTTGATGATGGCGTTATAAGGACAGACATCGGCACATTTTCCACACTTAATGCAAAGACTCTGATCTATTTCCGACCTGCCGTTTGTCCTGTCAAGGGAAACGCAGGTCTTTGGACAGACTTCCACGCAAGGGTGGGCAAGACAGCCCTGACAGCCGTCAGTTACGAATACCCTCTTCTCGGTACAGCCGTTGCAGGCAAACTTGATTACATTGATGAGTGGAGGGGTATAGTAGGTCTCTGGCCTGTCAGCCGCCTCCACATTGTCGGATATCTTAGCGTGTTCACTTGCATCTCTACAGGGAAGTCCCATAGCAAGCCTGAGTCTCTCACCTACTATGGCCCTTTCAAGAAAGACGTCACTACGAAAGCTTCCTACCTCACCGGGAATTATCTTATAAGGCAATTCCTCGATTCTCTGGTCAGTTGGCCATTCGGTGTGGTATGCCATCCTGGCAACCTCAGTAAATATACGGTGTCTGATTTCCTTGATTCTTGTTTCAATGCCTCTCATTAGTTTTCCTCCGCATTTTCTATAAGCCTTCCCCTTGTAGACGGGCTTATCTTCCTCATTACCGCATCATTTATAATAGTATCCGCTCCACTTCCAAGGGCTCTTTTGACTATGAAATTATTGTTCATTATCTGCCCTAAGGATAGCTTAAGTCCTATGCTTATGAACTCCTTACCCGGTGTTTCATCAAGCTCAAGAAGAAGCTCATTAGCCTTAAAATGTATCTTCATTATCCCTACTTGCGACCTCTTCTGTAAAGCTAAGTTTTAGTTTTTAGTACATTTTCGTGCTCTTCATTTTCAGTGTACTCGCCCTTAAGTGCTACATTGTAAGGCTCACCATTTAGATTGATGGTTGAGTACGCAGGCTTATGAAAGCCCACCTTTATTTTGTGGACTTCATCCCCTTCTTTTAGCATAGTAAAAAGCGTATGATTTTCATAGGAAAATCCAATCTCTCTCATACCCTCTGTAAAGTTATTGTGGGTAAGCTGTAAAAGGAGAGGAAATACACCCTGACACTTGTCTTCAAGCTCGTAGTTACGCCCGTTAAGCCATACAAAGAAATCGTGCTTAAGTGGGTGAGGCTTGTTGCGGCTTGATATCTGAGCCCGAAGGTTTCCCTTTCTTTCCCAGCCACCAGCCATAACAGGCTTTGTATTATATGCTCCGCTTTCAAGCTCTGATATAAGTTTACCAAGATTTACATTTCCCATAGGATTAGGAGAGAGGGCTTTATCTGAAATATCAGGATTCTCCATGTATTTTTCAATAACGGCATCTGCCTCTCCACTGTGGAAAACCACAGGATCTCCTGCAAAATTCACTATTATCATATCAAGGTCAGGGTAAACTCTTACATCCTGCCCCATCATGCCGTCAAAGAGGTAGCTCTCAGCCCTGCTGCCCATCCAAAGCTGGTAGCCGTAGCCAAAATGCTCATTTTCAACCTGCTTTGATGTAGCCATATTCACATATTCCTCGGAAATGAGCTGCTCTCCCTCCCATTTACCCTTGTTAAGGTATAAAAGTCCGAGCTTTGCTGCATCTTCAGGCCTTATAAACATACCCCAGCCGCCCTTTGTTACACCCTCAGGACTGGTCTCCCAAAAGCACTGGTTGATTCCAAGCTTGTCAAATATCCTCTCCTGCAAGAACTCATACATAGGCATTCCCGCAAGCTTTGATACAATGGCTGAAAGCATGCAAGAATTCATACTGTTGTAGTCAAATACCTTGCCTGCATTTTCCTTGAGAGAGGCAGAAAGAAAGCCCTTAATCCACTCATCTCCGACCATGGAGCCGCCCTCATTGAAGTCAACACCGGTAGTCATAGTGAGGAGGTTCTCGACTGTCATATCCCTAAACTTTATCATCTGCCATAGGTTAGTGAGGTCCCCAAAGATGTCTACAACCTTGTCAGTAAGCTTTAGCTTCCCGTCATCATAAAGCAGACCAATAGCCATTCCTGTAAATGTCTTGCTCATAGAATATGTGGTATGCCATTCTCCCCGCCTGTACGGCGAAAATGAAGATTCGCAGATGACTTTACCATGTCTAAGTACTAGAAAATGATGAAGCTCACTCTTCTTTGCAGAGCCTAGCTCTGATAAGAGGTTATAAAGAAAAGATGCAGGTACTCCCTCTGCTTCAGGAGTACTTCTTGCCAGTGGCTTGGCATCTTTCTTATCCCAGTCAAATAGTGGCTTTTCAGGCGTAAAAGTAGCCTTTCCTATATGTCCTGTCTTGCCTGTAAGTATATCAAACATTATAGCGGCTAGAGCTTTTTCAAAATTGGCTATGTTACCTCCTAAAAACTCTCTGATACCTTCTTTTCCCTCATCCCTGGTATTTTCTATATTTCTTATGATTACATCATAGCTTACCTGTTCATTTACCTTTACACTGACTGTATCTCCAACCTTGTGTCCCATCAAAGCCTTGCCCAGAGGGGATTCTATGGTTATGAGATTGCTTACCGAGTCTCCTCTTACTGAAGTTACAAGCTTATATATTTCTTCCTCATCATCTTCCACAAAATATACAGTTACAGTATTATCAAGTCCTACCTCGTCTTCTTTTGAATCATCCTCTATTATCCTTGCAGTCTTAACCATCTTCTCGAGGTAGCGTATCCTGCTTTCATTCTGATTTTTTTGAATCTTTTTTTGTCTGATAATACTCAAAAATTCTCCGAAAGGTCGCCATGTGCCCTTGCTTCCTTGACCTCCGCTATTGCTTGCTTTCTTACAACCAGCTTTCTATGCTCAATCTCTTCTTCAAGCCTTCTTATATCGTTTTTTGTAAGCTTGTCGTACATTTGTAGACCTCCTTGATTTCGTGATAAAGCCTTCCAGCAGGTAAGCCTACCACTGTAGAATAATCTCCGTTTATCTTTTCTATATAAGCTTGAAATCTTCCCTGAATAGCGTAACCGCCAGCCTTATCGTATGGCTCCAAGGTGGATATATAACCCTCTACCTCCGCCTCATTCATAGGATATACGCTTACTTCGGTTTTTTCTGAAAAGGTGCGTACTATCAGCTTATTTTCACTTAGCATGGTTTTAATAATGTTTCCGAGTTCTGTTGTCTCTTCATTATTATCGGCTTCTTTCATCTGATTTTCAAGGATTTTAAATAATTCAAGGTATTTGTTTCCCTCTTTTACCCCCTATTTTCAAGGACTTCCTTAGGGATATAGATGAGGGTAACTCCTGTGTATACCCTCATGGCTCCTGCCTTGGATAAGCTCTATCATGCGGCCTGCATCTGCCTTATCTCTAGGCTTTTCAAGGATTTCACCGTCTACAGACACTACTGTATCTGCACCGATAACTATGTAGGCATCTCCTTCTTCGGTTTCCTTAGTTAGAATAAGGCTTTCAGCTACATCAGCTGCCTTTATAAATGAAAGCTCCTCCACCTTTTCCTTTGGGGGAAGCTTGCCTAAGTCCTTTTTTAGCTTTTCCTCAGCCTCACTTACCTCAGTCGTAAATTCAAAGCCAAGCTTTCCAAGTATCTCAACCCTGCGTGGTGAAGCCGAAGCCAATATGTATTTTGTCATTGTCATCCTCCTTTTTTTATCTTACCTTCGCCGTACTTTTCATTTATCTTTTTAAGCATGGTATCTAACTTATCGGTTTTTTTCTTTTTTTCTTTGCTTCATTTAGTCTATTCTCATCCTGCGCACTTTTTCTCCTTCATATAGGAAAATATATCAAGCTGCTTACACTCATTTTCAGCCAGATTCGATACACCTACTCCAACCAGCCTAATGCCATCATTTTCGCTAAACAGGCCTCTTTCTCCAAAGCAAAGCTCCCTCATGAGTATAAGGGAAGTACTTTCTATATCCTTGACATCATTGGTTGGTTCTACTAGAGTAGTCTGCTTCGACCTCCTCTTAAAGCTGCTTGTTTTGGCACTGACACTTACAGTATAGCCCTCTGCCTCATCTTTTTTAAGTCTTTTTCCCCACACTTTCTGAGAGCCAATGTATGACAGGGGGCATTTCTTTATCGTAGGTAGACACCCTTATGTCTGTGGGCAGGGTGGTTTCGTTTGAATAGCTCTTAGCCGCCTCCCTCTCCCCCGATACCATATCACTTCCTCTGCCGTTAGCACTCTCGTAGATATATTCTCCTGACTTTTCTCCAAGCAGGGAGCAGAGCAGGGCTTTATCAAGGTTCGCTACATCTCCTATGGTCTTAACTCCTATATTCTTAAGCTTTTCAGAAGTCTTATAGCCACAGCCATGGAGCTTTTCTATTGGCAGAGTCCACATTTTCTCCTTTATTTCCTCTGGAAAAAGAGTATGTACCTTGTAGGGCTTTTCAAAATCGCTTGCCATTTTGGCTAGGAGCTTGATAGTAGATATGCCGATATTAACTGTAAATCCGAGGCTTTCATAGATTTCTGCCTTGATTTTCTCTGCCATAGTTATAGGTTCATCCGTTCCTGTCATATCAAGATATGCCTCATCAATAGACACCTGTTCTACTGCTAAGGCATATTTCTTAAGTATCTCTATGAACTTCGCAGAGTATTCTCTATAGGTCTTAAAGTCAGAAGGGAAAAGTCTTAGACTCGGGCATTTTTCAAGGGACCTCATAACAGGTTCACCTGTCCTTACTCCCTGCTTTTTGGCAGGAATCGAGCAGGCTGTGATAACTCCATGCCTTTTTGACACATCCCCTCCTATGGCAGAGGGTATGGTTCTAAGGTCAATGCTTCCCGGCTCTTCTTTAAGCATCTTTACTGCTGTCCACGAAAGAAAGGCTGAGTTTACATCCACATGGAATATCAGCTTGTCCATACCTTCACCTCCAAAGTGAATCTACTTCAAATATCCTCTCTTGTTAAGGAATTTCTTATATCTTTCTCTCTGGCTCCTTATGATGTCATCTGAGTTAACAAAGTCTGCGAATTCTGCTTCGCTTATCCATTTATAGCCAATTGTTTCGTTTTTCCTGCAAGGTTACGCAGTCCTTCGGGCAGTCAGTCCTTGTATAAAAGTCTTCAAATATGCATTTCCCGTGTATAGTCCTGCCAATGTGTTCAAAGTCTTCTGCCTCTATTCCGGTCTCTTCTTTTAGTTCCCTCTTTATGCAGGTCAGTTTGTCTTCTCCTTTTAGTGCACTTCCTCCTGCTGTGGCTTCATATTTGCCGGGATTGGTAGGCTTGTTTAAGTCTCGCTTCATCAGCAAAAAGTCGCCGTCCTCATGCTGAACCAGCACTTCGCATACCAGATGATAAAGTCCATCCGGTATCTTCTCTCCCCTGACCAAATCGACACCTGCAAGGGTTTCATCTCTATTATAACCGTCCCAAATTTCCATGAGTTCCTCCAAATAAATATTAATCTCTATGTCTACATAACTTGTTTTTAGTACATTCTCTAATTTGTAAGATATAGCATTATATCATATATTATTATTTAGTGTGACGCCCAGAATGATAGAATTTCAAACTCGCTCCGGCATCCGCTTCGCTACGCCTAATGCGCTCGCTTAGAATTCTATCATTCCGGGCTGTGTACTGAAAGTTTAGCTTTCTATTCTTTCTTCTTTGCATTATGTGATTGCTTTTTTTAGAATATAGTACCTAACAATATTTATAATTTTTCTTTATATTATTAATTGTCACTTATCAGCTGGAACTGATACTTCCTAAGCGAGCGCATTAGGTTTTTCGTCAACTACACAATTCTAAAATAGCCTCTTTCAGAAAAACCGGAGCGAGTCTGGAAAGTTATCAGTGACAGCGTGACTTAGTCCGCATATTCAATAAAAAGCGAGCACATTGCCCTCCCCTTATTGTAGCGGATTTTTTTGCTTGGTTTTTCCACCGGAGCGCGGATATTTTTTTGGGCGTATTTTTTTATCTTTTCTATAGAAATGAGCACTCTGGTATAATCAGTATCTTGGATTGTAAATTGTGCCTTATCTTTTATTTCTCCGCCAAGCACCCTAATAGCTGTCTTTGATGCTTCGATTTCTTCATCAGCTCCAACTGCCTTATAAGCCACAAATTTCCCACCTGGTTTTACATAAGGGAGACAGTATTCGCTAAGGGTCGGCAGGGCTGATACAGCTCTGGATACGCAGAGGTCAAAGCTCTCCCTGTATTCTCCTTTAGACTGCAGTTCCTCCGCTCTGGAGTGTATGGTATCTATGTCTTTAAGCTCAAGTTCCTCAATTACCTCATTTAAGAAGTTCAATCTTTTATTGAGGGAATCAAGGAGCAGTACCTTAGTTTCAGGGAATACTATCTTGATAGGAACACCCGGAAAGCCTGCGCCTGTACCGATATCCAGCGCAGTCATAGGTGTAGTCATATCCATTACCTTTGCTATCATAAGGCTGTCTACGAAGTGCTTGATGACAAATTCTTCGTAGTCTGTGATAGCTGTAAGGTTCATTACCTTGTTTTTTTCTATTACCATCTCGTAGAATCTATAGAGTTTGTCACATTGCTCTTTTAGTTACAAATATCCCTTCATTTTCTAACTTTTTTATAATAAGTGATTTATCTTCCATCAGTAATCCTCTTTCGTTAAAGCAGTCTCTACAGCCCCTGTATTATGCTCAAATAGTCCTGTCTATGGTCTCAATCAACCTTCTGCATCCTTATCATTTCCCTGACAGTCTCAAATATATATGGTTTAAGCTCTTCTATTGTCACAGGCTCGCTATAGAGAATGGCGCTGTAGCAGGTGGAGCTGACAAGCTCTACTATCATATAGACGAGGACATCTTTATTCTTAAATTCCAGCTCTTCATCCATTTCCAGTCTGCCAAGTACATCGAAGGATTCGCTCTCTTCATCAAAGCTGCCATTCTTCTTGTCTGCACTTTGCCTGATGGCATTCTTAAATATACCCCAGCTTAAGTTCTTTGAAATGAAGTTAAGCAGGGATTTATTCTCTGTAAGCTGGTCTAATATGTTGTCTATAAAGAATATCATCCTATCCTCAAAGTCCTTGGCATCAGACTTTTTAAGTGCATTTTCAGCCTTTTCAAATATTTTGTTAGCCTTATGGGCTATGAGCTTGTTCCTAAGGTCATACTTGTCTGCAAAATACAGATAAAAGGTGCCCTTGGCAACCCCCGCCTTCTCTACGATTTCCGATATAGAGGTCTTGTTTATACCTATATTTGTAAATATGTCAAAGGTCGCGTTAAGAAGTGCATCCTTTTTTTCTGCTTCTTATTGATTTCTACCTTTCCCATAGCTATCCTTTCTATAATACACCTAATCAACTCATTTTTTTATATGTCTATTTTTTTGAATATTATAAACACCTTTATTTTATTTTCAACTATCATTCTAAGCTTCAGCCTACAGAACAAACAATCGCAAATCCGCTCTGTCAGCCGTTCTACACGAGGTTGTCAAAAATATTTCCTGTAAGATTTTAGTTTAATTTAACTATAATTCTACACTAATTCATAGGTTTTTTTCTACATAATCAATTATTGACTATTGGTCATTTTTAATCTATAATCATATCTAGCATAAATGACCAACGGTCATAAATATAATTTGGAGGTGTTCATTATGATAAATTTTGGTAAAGGAGTGGTGAAGATGAGAATTCCTATTTTCATCATTTCACTCTTGCTTTTAATTCCGGCAGCCTTTGGTTATGTAAATACCAGGGTAAACTATGACATACTTTCATATCTTCCAAAAGATATTGAAACTATGAAAGGACAGGATATCCTTGAGGAAGACTTTGGAAGCGGAGCCTTCGCCCTGCTTGTAGCAGAGGGGATGCCGCCAAAGGATGCAGCCACTCTTAAGGAGAAGGTTGAAAAGGTTGAACATGTTAAGTCTGTAGTATGGTACACATCTATAGCAGATACCTCAGTGCCTATGCAGATACTTCCTGATAACTTATACAAGAAGTTTAACAGTGAAAATGCAACCCTGATGATGGTTATTTTCGATGAAACAACTTCTGCTGACGGTACTATGCAGGCTGTAAAGGATATCAGAAAGATTGCAGATAAGCAGAGCTTTCTCTCAGGTATGTCCTGCGTAGTATCAGATACCAAGGATCTTACGAACAATGAAACTCCTTTGTATGTAGCTATAGCTGTCATCCTCTCTTCTATAGTGCTTGCAGTTACGATGGATTCCTTCCTCGTGCCTATACTCTTCCTTTTAAGTATAGGAATGGCTATCATCTACAACCTTGGCTCGAATATCATTTTCGGCGAGATATCGTATTTGACAAAGGCTCTTTCGGCAGTACTCCAGCTCGGTGTAACAATGGACTACTCCATCTTCCTCTGGAACTCATTTAAGGAAAACCAGCAGAGGTTCCCCGGAGATAACAATAGGGCTATGGCACACGCCATTTCAAATACACTGGTTTCAGTACTTGGAAGCTCTATAACCACAGTCGCAGGCTTCATTGCCCTTTGTTTTATGAGCTTCACCCTTGGACTTGATATCGGACTTGTTATGGCAAAGGGCGTTGTATTTGGAGTAATTGCCTGCGTAACCATCCTTCCTTCTATGATACTCATATTTGAGAAAGCCATAGAAAAGACCAAACACAAGCCATTTCTTCATGATTTTAAGGGCTTTGGTTCATTCATTGAAAAGCACCATCTTGTGTTTGTAGCATTATTTTTAATCATCCTCGTGCCTGCTTTTTACGGTTATAGCAATACTAAAAACTATTACAACCTTTCAGATACCCTGCCTAAGGACTTGCCTAGCAGTATCGCAAACACCAAGCTGCACGAAAACTTTGATACTGCCACCACCCATATGGTGCTTGTGGATAGTTCCCTTGAGTCAAAGGCAGTCAGACAGATGAGTGATGAGATAAAAAAGGTTGACGGAGTCAGCTATGTACTTGGCCTTGACAGCCTCAAAGAGCCTGCCATCCCTGTGGAAATGCTCCCTAAAGAGGTGGTAAGTAAGCTGCAAAGTGACAACTGGAAGCTCATCCTCGTAGGAACCTCCTACACCGTGGCTTCAGATGAAGTAAATAAACAGGTTACCGAGATAAATAAGATAGTAAAGTCCTACGACAATAAGGGAATGCTTATCGGAGAGGCACCTTGTACCAAGGATTTGATAGATATAACCAATACCGACTTTAATACCGTAAACCTTGTTTCCATCGGGCTTGTATTTATCATCATCCTCGTTGTATTTAAGTCAATCAGCCTTCCAATCATCCTTGTAAGTGCTATTGAATTTGCAATATTTATAAATATGGGTATTCCTTACTACACAAATACCTCCCTGCCTTTCATTGCATCAATAGTAATTGGAACCATTCAGCTTGGAGCAACAGTTGACTATGCTATCCTTATGACAACCAGATATCTAAAGGAAAGAAACAAAGGAGAGGATAAGAAGACCTCTATCCGCATTGCAAGCGATACCTGTACCAAATCAGTCATTATTAGTGCACTATCCTTCTTAGCGGCGACCTTCGGCGTAGGTGTATATTCAAAGGTAGATATAATCAGCTCTCTCTGCACACTTATGGCTAGAGGCGCTATTGTAAGTATGATTACGGTTATCTTCATACTTCCATCCTTGCTTATGGTATTTGACAGGATAATAATTCACACGAGCCTTGGAATAAAGGCGGATAAATAATTGGAGGAAATCGTCATGAAAAAGTAAATTTTTTTATTAAAGACAGTAGGAATTACAACAGCAGTTGCTATGGCAATAGGTGGAATCGGGGTATATAATTACAGCCTTGATGCGGCTACGAATACTGCTTTGGAAGATAAAAGCAATTCTGTAAGTGAAAATGCTGCGTATTCAGTAAAAAATGTGAAAGATAATGAAGATAAGCCAGAGCACAAAAACGCTGAATCAACAGTTAAATATGTTGCTGACAATACCGGTAGTTTGGCTGGCAAGGATACCGAGTCCACAGCTAAAACTGCTACAGGAAAGGCTGAAAAGGAAGAGACTGTGTATATTTTCACAAATGCAAAGGGTGAAAAGCAGAACATTATCGTAAGCAACCATCTTAAAAACACTGAAAATGCGGACACATTAGAGGATAAAACCACACTTTCAAATATTGAAAATGTAAAGGGAAATGAGACCTTCAAACAGGACGGTGAAAAGCTTGACTGGTAGTCAAATGGGCAAGATATATACTATCAGGGAGATACAGACAAGACTCCTCCTGTTACTGTAAAGGTAAGCTACAAGCTTGATGGCAAGGATATAGAGCCTGATGAGCTTCTTGGCAAAAGCGGCAAGGTCACCATCCGCTACGATTATGAGAATAACACAAAGACCATAAAGAAGATAAATGGTAAAGATGAAGAGGTATATGTACCATTTACCCTTGCCACCCTCGTTACCCCTGCCTAACGACAAGTTCAGTAATATAAAGGTTACAAACGGAAAGGTGACATCAGAGGGCAATAATTCCGTTGCAGTCGGTCTGACATTTCCAAAGCTAGCCGAGAGTCTTGGTCTTGACAATAAGGATGAGAAAGTACCTGAGTATTTTGAAATAAATGCAGATGTTGAGGATTTCTCCCTGAATATGACCTTAACTGCTGCCCTTCCTGATATGCTGTCAGACTTGCTTGACACAGACGAGAGCATGGAAAATAAGCTTCAGGATAATATCAACAAGCTGATTGACGGTGTTGACGAGCTAAAGAATGGCTCTGCAAAGCTTAAAGACGGCTCTGCAAAGCTTAAAGATAAAAGCGGTGACCTTGCAGATGGAGTAAAGTCCCTTGACTCCGGTGCGAAAAAGCTTAGTGATAATATTACAAAACTTAGCAAAGGTGTTCTACCCTTAAGACAGGGATATCTTCTTTGAGAGCAGGTACTGATAAGCTAAGCAAAGGTGCAGATAAGCTTGAAAAAGGCATAGGCTCATTAAAGGATGGTGCAGACAAACTGTCTGCGGGAGGAGACAAGCTTGCTTCCTCACTTAACACAGTTTCTGCGGAGTATTCTAAGATAAATGCAGGCATCATCACCCTGGTAGACAAGGTAAGCTCTCTTTCAGGTGGTGCTTCTAAGCAGGGCGCTGAATTAAACGCTAAGATAAATGGCTATAAGGAGAAAATGGTCGCCCTTGTAAAGGCTTACGGAAGTGAAGAGAAAATAGCCTCAAACCCTGCTGACTGGGCGGCTTACAACCAGATGAAGGGCGCCGTAGGTGCAATGGAGAGTGTAGCCACGACACTTTCAGCACAGACTTCTCCTGACAGTGATACAGCAAAAAGCCTTGCCGCCCTTAAGGAAGGCTCCGCTAAGATAGATACCGCCCTTAAGACTCTTGCGGCCTCTTCTAAGACTTTCAGTGGTGGCTTAAATCAGCTCTCCGCTGGCGCTTCTGCCCTTAATAGTGGAAGTAAGGAGTTAAAGTCCGGAATCAGCAGCTTATCCGCAAGTGCAGGTAAGTTATACACAGGTGCTTCTGCCCTGGAATCAGGTGCCATTAAGCTGGATGCAGGTGCTAAGGAGCTGCACAAGGGAACAACCAAGTTAAACAATGCTACAGCTAAGCTGATAGATGGTATAGCTTCTTTAGATAAGGGGACAGGCAAGCTTAAAGACGGTACTGAAGCATTTTCTTCAAAGCTCTCAGACACCGATATAGCAAGCATTTTCGACCATTTTGATGTGGTTGCCAAAATGGGCAAAGACTACAATACCTTCTCAGGTGCCGATAATGGTGAGGATAATTCCGTTAAATTTGTGATAAAGGTTGACGGGATTGAGGGGAAATAAATATAAGATTTAGATGTGCTTAGATAAAATCGAACCCTATGGAGAGCTTGACTCCATAGGGTTGGTTTTTAATATTGGATATAAAGAAAATCTTTCACAATAAATCAAATAATTATCTGCCTATTTCTGTGCCTCAATTATTATCTTAACACTGTCATCATGTTTAATTTTTATAAACAGGCACTTGATTTTTTTCGGATAGCTTTCTAATTTTTATTAAAAAAATAGCATCTACCTCTTTATTCTCTTCAAACCTCTTTTCCCAGGTAAATGCCACAAATTGCATCGTGTAAATTTATATTGTGATTTTTTTGTCTAAAACCTCGTCCATTTTTAACATCCCTAATGGAGTATTTCTATGTTTTCAAAAATAAACATTCTGTATTCACTTTCAAAATGCCATTTTGGTTCCTTAATAAATAATGGTATATAAGATGTTTTTGAGTACCTTTTTTTAAAATATCGTCATATTTTTTTCAAACATTCTTCTGTACCTTTTTGCTGTTTTTCTAGCTTCTAAAATTATCTGAGTAGCATATGTTAGTGATAAATCATACTTATTTTTCCGTATAAAGTATTGGTAATACAGTTGATGCAAATAATTTATTCTTGTTTACATCATACTCTATACAAAAAGCCTTTAGAATTATCACCATATTTATCCCACATTTTATTATTATTAAAACATTTTTGTAAAGCATCCTATCCTTATATCATTTCTATAATTATCAGCAATACCATCAATATTTTTCTGCGTTAAACTCACAATTAAACTGATTTATGACTTCATCAATCTTTGCATTTCTTCCGAGCAACGAATAAAGAATTTTTTTCAAATGTTTAGCTATATTTTTCCTTATTCATATACGGTCTACAATCGTTATCATCTTCAAATTCAGAACCTACACTTAAATGAAATTCTCCATTCATATTTTTTTAGTCCAAAATGGATTTTCTTCTCCATTACTTGACGAAAACCCTTGATATTTATATAGCTTTTCAGGTAATTTTACTTTATTTACTAACTCAGCCAATGAGATATTGGAACTCAAAAGTGCATCTCTATATGTCATTTTTTGTAATACCTCCAAAATAATTTTGTTGTAATTTCATTAAAATCCCAATAAGCTAGCCACCCCTCTCGCAACTGCCTTAACCCCACTACTCACAGCTCTTCCAGCCGACTTAATCCCATTCCAAGCAGCCTTAGCTACTGTTCTTGCAGCACTTGCAACTCTTTTCCCAGTGTTATATACAGTTTCACCGAGTTTTGAACCACCAAAATAACCCACCATTCCGCCTATAAACCCAGTTGCAATTCCAAGAGGCACTCCTACAACAGGTATCCAGCCTGTTAATGAAGCTCCAAATGCAGCTCCTTTTGCCATTCCAATCAGACCTCCTACCATAGAGGTAGTCACTCTCCCCATTTGGTCAAGTCCTTTTGTGACGGACATGTCACCAGACGCTATCTTTGCTAATATTTTCACATTCTCAATTCCTACACAGGCAATATTAGCGATCACTCCGGCAGGAGTTGCTTTAGGAATGAATGAAATTATTCCCTTTCTTATAGCTACCTGAAGTGTGCCTGCTTGCAACTGTTTTTTTATTGTAGTATCAGCACCTGTTTTTATTGCCACTTCAACAAGTTCATCAGCATCAACCTTTTCTCCATTAAATGCTTTAGCAGCCAAATTTAATCCCGTTGTAACAGCCATTGACTGCAAAGCCATTACTCCTGCATTTTTACTTATATTCATTGCAAGTTCTTTTTGTCTTGTAATGGCTGTAGTCCATTTCAGGCATTATACTATCATTTTGAGCCTTTTTCCTGAAGAGCCTTCATCTCTTCCTTGGTAAAAGATTTGCCCTTTACTCCCCACACATCAATATGATCAGTTATAGTTTTTGAAGATCCTTTTTTCTTAAAATATTCCTTTACTTCGTCTAACTGCTCTGACGGCACAATCACTCTCTGATTATTATAATTACCTCTTTCAAGTAAGTCTATTGTAGCCTTTGCATCTTTCCCAAATTTTAGCTGATAGTTCTGATATTTCCCTGTATCATAATTTATAGCACGAACATCTACCGAATTGGCTGTGTGGGATTCCAGTACCTCTACAGCTATATTTTTTTACCCTGCAAAGAAGCACTTAGTCCTGCTGTTTTGGCTATCATGTTTTCAGCAATATTACCATCTAAATTAGGACTCATCATTATATGTCCGTCTGCATTTCTTGAGAGCGCATCCGCTAATTCAACATTTTTAGCATATAAAGTATCATCTATTTTTCTGTAATTCCCTGCCAAAAGTCATTTACAGACATACCGACTGAAACTTCCTGCAATTTATCTGATAACCATGTTTCTTTTTGAAATACCTCTTGAAGCAGCTTCATTGCAAGAAGCTAAGTTTTTATCAAATGTTTTTATCGATTCAACTATATCTCTAGAATCCTTCTTAGCCTCTTCATCCGTTATTTCAGGCAGTTCTTTCTTAAAGAGCTCTGCTAGCCATTCTTCATCACTTGTCTCATTATCTTTTTCTTTGTAAAGCTTAAGATATTTTTTGAACATATCTTTGACAGTTCTTCCCTCAGATTCTGTCAGGTATTCTCTCTCTTTTTTATCCACTATTTCGTTCGACATTAACCTTACCTCCTGGATGCATTCTTAAACTTGCGTGTTTCATACTCTTGTTTCATCTTCTCAAGAGCATCCTTCATAATTTCCGATAATGAATGTGTATTTTTGATGGCTTCTAGGATGTCGGAAGTCTGTATTGATACCTTATCATCAGAAAACGCAGATTCTATGGCATCTTTAACTACCCCTTCAATATCAGCTCCACTAAAGCCTTCTGTCTTATCAACTAGTTTACTGATGTCTATACTATTTAGATCCATAGACCTTCTTTTTGCAATATGAATCTTAAATATCGTTTCACGTTCAGCCCTGTCAGGTAATCCAACATAAAATATCTCATCAAATCTACCTTTTCTAAGCAGTTCAGGTGGCAGTTTAGTAATATCATTAGCTGTTGCCACTACAAAAGTAAGGCTATCCTTTTCCTGCATCCAAGTAAGGAAATTACCAAATAATCTTGTGGTAACTTCAGCACCACCACCTGTACCGCCAATCCCTGCAAAGGCTTTTTCAAGCTCATCAATCCACAGTACACAAGGTGAAATAGCCTCTGCAAGTGCTATCGCATTCCTAAGGTTGCTTTCAGATTCTCCCACATATTTTCCCATTAAGCGCCCCATATCGAGCCTTAGCAAAGGTACTTCAAATAAATTCGCTGCAGCCTTAGCATTCAAGGATTTTCCGCACCCCGGCACTCCTGCTATTAGTACTCCCTTTGGCATATCTACACCATACTTTTTAGCCTTGGCGATATTTTTATAAACTTTAGCCTTTCTTTCAAACCATTCTTTGAGATTTTCAAGACCTCCAATATCATCTATGGTTTCCTTAAGCGGTATCATTTCCAAGATTCCAGCCTTTTTAATCATCTGTCGCTTCTGGTCAAAAAAATCAGCCTCAAATCTTTCCTAGTTAGCGCTCCATCGTCAGCATAAGACAGGGCAAGAAGATTAGTTATTTCAAATTCAGTAAGCCCTTTAAATGCCAACGCAAATTCATCAATCAGCTTTTTCATCTTTCTCCTCAATGCCTAAGTTTTTCCTGAATAAAATTCCTTATTATCTGCCTTATTTCATCAGTATTTAAGTAATCCATTTCAAGGATAGTAATATACTTTTCCAAGTCTTTTGGAATGACCAAAATAGACGATACTATTATAATAGTAGCTTCTACTCCTTGATTTATCATTCTCGAAAGCCCCTTTATTTTGGATACAATCTTAGGTTCTTCAAGATATGAAGTAACATCCTTAAGCACTATTATCTTCTGGTCAAGCAAATCTGCCGTTTTTTTAGCTGGTCAAGCATACAATAAAGAGTGCAATCTTCCATTATAGCTGTCTTATTTTTCAAAATCTATATATCCGTTTGTTTCATTCCACTCATACACTTCTTTACCTAAGCTCAATTCAGATATGATGTTATCCACCTTATCTTCTTCAAAGGTATTTATGTAAATGATAGGGAAGCCTGCATCTATGTAGCGGGCTAATTTTGATTTAAGGGTTTTGTTTTCCATAGTTACCTCTCTAAAGCTTTTTTATTCATTATATTTATTTTTTTATATGTCCCCCCAAAAGTCCAACGAAAGATAATAGAATCAGATATTTCATTTACATTGACTTCTCTTTTTATAAATACACTTTGTTAAATTAATTATTGATTTAAAATCTTCATTAGATATTCGTAGTAACCTAGTAAAAATCACAAATCGTTGACAAATATTCCTCTGAATTGTACTTATCTACTGTAAGAATAAATAAGATCAAAAATACAAGTTTGTAAGCCTGACATAAGTTAGACCATTTTTTTATCGAACATTGTCATTTTTTTCGTCAGTACAACATTTTTATAAATGATTTTTGTTGCTTTCTATTTTTGGTTTTTAATTTCATTAAATAATTTAATATCATTATACTTGACATCCCATCGCTCACATTCAGGTGCCATAAACATAGAAAAATCGATCTCCAGGTTTATGAATATCCGTTATAACATTCAAATGTGAAATCTTAAATATTTTTTTGCATATTCATTACATCTATCGTAGTCAAATATTAATGCTAAGGCAACATTCATTCCGTTTGACTTTCTGCAATCGCGGAACTTTCTATCAATATCTTCAATCATCGATTCAAATTTCAATAATTTTATCTCGTCCATAATCTTATCCCTTCCTCATTTCAATAGTATCTATAACTGATTAATATAATTCTCAGCAAAACCAACTATCCCATTCTCGCTAGCAATCGTCAACAAACTTTTTTTATATCATCATCTATATCAAATTCTATCTCATTAATTACCTTCTTTTGCCATATGATATAGTTGCTTTTGACTCTTCCTTGTATTCATTGGGAAGTAAAAAGTTAATATAACTTATATCTGAGTAATCGCCATTGATAGTTTTCTTACTTTCTTTTTCTCTTTCCTTCTTAGCATTGTTAACTATGCTCTGGTATTTGGGGTCAAACACCACATTTTCCACCGAAATATTTTTTTCTTTACCCAGTCAACTTCTACCTTTGAATCAATCACAACCGTTGGCTGATTGATACCTATGTAACTTACTCCCTCTTTTGCCAAAGGAATAGAAAACTTTTCCCCACATAGGTATATGGTATATACTTCTTCATCTAATAGGTCATATAACTCATCCTGATTAAAGGCTACACTATCTATAACTTCTTCAAATTCCTCATCATCAGTGCACTTCCTTAAAAGCAATATTCGTTCTGCCCTTGCAGCAGACTTTTTCATTTCATCTTCAGTTTCTTCATCAAAAGATATATCAAATATTTCACATAGGTTTCTAGCCAAATCTTCCGCTTGTAATTCTAATTGCCCTATTTTGTCTGCAATATCTGTCTCGAACCTATCCCTTAACCAGACTTCAAGTTTTTCCATTTTTTTAAGGTAACTTAGCACCCTTGATATGGAAAAATTATCTCTCAGTTCTTCCATACTTCGTACTTCGACTCCGTTTTCCATCTCCAATGGAAATCTTATCTTCTTTGCCATTAGCTCATACCTCCGTATTTAAGCATAATCTTCTTTGCTTCTTCCTTAATTTTATTAATCGTACTAGTAGGCGAAATTACTCTTATATATTCCGTAGGCTGACTCATAATCCATTTTTATAAAGCCTCCCTCAAATACATTTAGTTCAAATACACTTTCGTTCTCACCTTGCTCTTTAAGCCTTGCATTTCTAAACCTGTCTAATATATATGTACAAAAATTACTAGTACAGTTGATTGTTACCGTAATATATTCTCCACCATACATTGAGATAATACCTTCGGAATATTTATCCAAATAATTCTTAACTCTGGTTTGATCTTTGTGGCTTTGTTCTTTCAGTATCTCAAACGAATCAATCCTATCTAATCTATAATACGCAGGATAAATATCTTCCGTCTCAGACCTATAAGCAATCAGATAAAGGTATCCCATATCAAACTTAACCTCGCAGGGAATCACTTGCCTATTAACTTCATCGTCATTATTCTTGAAATACTTTATTTTAATGCATTTCTTAGTTCGTATTACCCTCATCAAGTCCCCTTGCATTTTGAGTAGAGATTTATTGTGTAAAGGCGGTTTATAATTATCAGTTATCGTTATTCTATCCTTCTCAAGGTGTTTTGACATCTCTGTATTGTCCGATAGATGCTCCAACAAAGTATCAAATTCATCTTTTCTTAAAACGGCAGAGTCTTTTAATATTTGTTCTATCAGCAAATATTCAGTAGATTCAAGCAATTTCCTCTTAACTCCCTCGATAGAATAATCATTCATACCCCTGTCATATTTTAATTCACTATAACTGAAGATTTCACTCAAATGTATCCTCACATCTTCTATATCTCTATCAAACGTTCTCGGAGAACAGTCATTTTCAAGACAGAATATAGTTTTATTGATTCTTTCGCCGTTAGTTAGTCTTGAGTACAATAACAAAAGCCTTGTTATCTTGTCCATTATACCTCCTGTTGTTTTCTATAGTTATTATAATATATTATATCGTCATATTATGACGATGTTATAAAGTATATCTAAAAAAATTATTTCAAGGCAAAAAAGAAAAGAGCCTTGAATTAACAAAGCTCCAATTCACTAAAGCGCAGATAATTTATAATCCAAATCTCCTACTAAAAAAATTTCTATGATATATGCAAGTGCATGAACTTGAATCAAATATAGCTATATTATAAGCATCTCTGTCAAAGGTACTATAATACCTTACTCCGTCATAACCACAAAATTTCGCAAAATCACTGATATACTGTGTTGGTAAATAGTCCAACTCACTGTCCCATCTACTCATAGGTTTAGCTAAATCTACTTCAATGGCATGTAATATTTTCTCTTTTATTAAAAAATCCACTTTATCAGTATTGGTATAGAAGGGCGAATTTTGTGTAATAGAACACAAATCCAAAACATTAATCTCTCTATTAGCTTAAATGTAGCAATAGTTACATAATCAAAGGCATGTGCTCTTATCTCTTTTACAGTTGTCATTTTCCTATTAGAAAGGTATAAACAGCTTTGACCTTTTGAATTCGCTCTTCCTGGAGACGCAATATCATCAGGCGGTGCCCACATTTCCTTTCTTTTAAATCCTGCTCTCCCTTTTTCATTGGATATTCTAGCCCTATAAAAGCGCTCGCCAACGGGAAGAGATATATTAGCAACCTTCAATATTTCTCTCAATAATTCCAAATTAATATAATTAGTGTGAAACCTATTGATGTTTCTAAGGCTCTTCTTGAACTCCTCCCATGTATGTATTCCCATAATAGAGTTTTTTAACAAATATTCTTCATCATACAGTTGAGGAATGCCTACTGGCTCATCAAGGATTTTTTCATCTAAAAATAAGGAGTTCTTAACAATTCCTTTAACTATTCTAAACACCTCTGAAGACGTTCCTGAAAAAATGCTCCAGTCTTCACATAAATGTTCTGCAATTGGTTTCTTTGCATTATCAGGATATGTATGTGGCAGCTCTGACTCAGGAATATATATTTCAACAATCTCTCCTAACATATCTTCAAATATGGAATTTTCCCTATCCAAATCAGAACTATACAACCATGTATTTGCTTTTCCACAAATAGGGCAGTCTCCCTTACGCCCAACTATTTCAATTGCTGCTTTTATCTCTTTATCTTTAAAGCAATCTACACAGCATATCATTCATTCACCTCTAAATATTCTCCTATCAGCTCAAGATGATGCATAATAGAACATTTTTTTATTACTCCTAATCCTGGGAATTTGCCGGATGAATAATAGTCCAATAAATTCTGTAAGCCATTCGTCTTAGGGATTTTACTAAAACATTCCCAATCCAACAAACTTTGCATGGCCTCTGCAAATTTCCCCGCTGTGTCTGATATATTTTCATTTGTTTCAGATACAAAGTGGTGAACTCTTAATTCATTTTTCCCACCAAAATATATAATGTGGATTGCAACTGCCAATGGTGCAAATCCGCTTTCTTCATAAGCATCACCAACTATTGAATAGTCAGAAAAGCCCTTATATCCCCGTTTTTTTATAAATTAGATGGTTTCTGCTAAATGGTTCATCTGGAGAATCAATATAATCCACATTTCTCTTTGCCTTCACATACCCATCTTCCAAAACAACCACATCCCCAACTACTTCATCTTTTAAAATCTTCATCCTTTGGTATTAATGTGTATAGTGCTTCTAATTCGTAGTTATTTTTCTTCATAATAATTAAAATTACCTACACTGGAATTTATCATAACAATATCCTTCACATTTATCTCTCCCACAAGACACCTCGAAATAATACTGTCATCACATAAATATCCCTTAACTACATCTGAATCCTTCAATACCTCTTTATAATTTTTCTAGAGTTTTTCTGCAATTTATCCTTTTTTTAATTTTATCGGTTTCTCCTTCAACCTTTTTTTCATTTCTTCATAATCACTGCCAAATTTACCAACCTTCGGATTCATAATGATTATTATTTTTTTCTATCTGCTTCAGCAAATTTTTTAATAGTCGTAAAGAAAGTACTGCTACAGCGCACCGGCTCAATAATCGGAATAATAGAACTATATAATCTGTCTGCTTCTAACAATTCTCTCAAACACAATAGTTCATTCTGTCTGCCCCTTAAATATGGAAAAATACACTATTTACACCTCCACCTCTTTGCACAAGAATTTATCTAATGCTTCGTAATTTGACCTATATTTTTTTAGAAAAGTATGCATAAAAGCTTAATTCATTCGGTACTCTTTCTTCAAACATATCATTAATTGATAGTATTGTTCTTTGCTTTAAGCTTTCCATTATTTTCTTTTTGTAATCTTGTAATATTTATTTCTTTAACCCAATGCAGGCATTCTCTATAATACTCAAAATCATTAACCTTCGGCGACTTACCGAAGTAGTCAAAAATAATTCTTTCAAATTCTTTTTTTCCTAAGAACTTGAAACATGAGCTTTTATATGACAATTCGTCATTGTTGCAAAATGCTTTTTTTCTACAAATAAGCCTCCCTGAGTTAGTTAATTCAAAAAAATACCTACCTTAGTGTCTTTTTAAAAAAATCCTTAACTTTCTCAACTTGTTTCTTACTAACAACGATGTTCACATAACTAAATACTTTATAATAATCATTTATCTGGCTCTGAAGCCTTTGAAAATTATCTAAATCAGTCTTTATTTCGTACACTACACCTTTCCCATTAATCATTACAAAATCAGCTTTAGAGTTTGCAACCGGCAACTCAGTCAAAAGCTGCTGTACTATATAAATCATGCTTTTTGTATTAATAACTGGTTAAAAATAGTGTTCTTAAAATAGTATTCATTTCTATACTCACTGTTCATATACTGGTATATCTGACTAATCACCTTACCATATGTCAGTCCATCATCTTCCTTTACATATCGAGATATACACTTTAGGAAAGAATCCGGCACATTTTTTTTCTCAGCCAAACTATCAATGTATGGCACAGTAAAAACTTTTGTGATAAGAAATTGATTTTTTTATCCATAAAATTGCCTCCTTTCCACTCAGATTTTTATCACATTATTTGTTAATTCACAACTTCCAGTTCATAGATTTTTATCTCTGCTTGGAATAACATCAAACACATCATTTTTCCATTGCATTTCTAAGCGATATATCATTTTTTTCTTTATATATTCGCTTGGATATACTACTTCTATTTTTTCTCGTTTTCTTAAAAAAACTATGTCTTGGAAGATTCATGTCCAATAAGTCCAGATTGTGCGCGGTGAAAAATAGCTGCTCTCCGCCTCCAAGCTTATTAATCATCACACTTAAAAATGCCTGCTCCAAATCAGAATGTACATAAGAGAATTTTTCGTCACAGTAGTAGAAACCATTTTTCTCTTAAAATAATTGAACTTATCAAATCCGCAATTCTAATACCTGCTACTGTTCCACTTGATAATTTGCTTTCCTTAATTACCTCACCTTCCTGTATAATTATCTCCTGATTTTCTTTTTTTATTACATAGCTGTCTTCAACATCTAGTTTTTCTACAGAGATTATGTCAGTATCTAAAAGCCTGCAAAACTTTTTTTCTAATATTTTTTTAGCCTCATATTCATATCAGAATAAATACCATTTAACAATATATTTTCATTTTTCTTCATTGAGAACAAATTTCCAGCCTACTTTTTACTGCAAAAGACTAATACCCAATCCTAAAATAATCCAAATAAGCCTTTATACCTATCCTGTGCAGTTAAGCAAGTATCCCTTAGGTAGCCCCTTTCTACATCCCATTCTGCAAGTCCACGGTAATAAAACATTTTTTTAAATCGTCTTCAATGATGAATGGTACAATGTTATATTTCAGGCATTCCTTGAACATAATCAGCCTTCCGACACGACCATTACCGTCTTGAAAAGGATGAATTTTTTCAAATTTTACATGGAAATCCAAAATATCCTCAAGGCTTTTTTCTTCTTTTACATTGTATTCATTAAGGAGCTCTTTCATCTTGCCAGACACCTCTTCAGGAGGGGTAGTATGCATTCCACCCACTTCATTTGGAAGCTTCTTATAGTCTCCGACCACAAACCAATCTCTTCTTGAATCACTGGTTCCATTTTTAAGAAGTAAATGAAGTTTCTTGATAAATTCTTGTGTGAGCGTAGACTTTGCATTGTCAATAATGAGGCTTACCAGGCGGAAGTGATTGGCAGTTTCTATCACATCATCTACATTGAGACTGCCATTTTTTACATCTATAGTATTGGTTTCGAATATATACCTGGTCTGTTCGTGTGTCAGACTGCTTCCTTCAATATGGTTAGAATTATAGGTCAGCTCTATCTGAGTTTTATGGTATATTCCACCTGAATACCCTGAAGATTTTTCTTCCTGCAAGATATCAAGCAGTAGTTTATTCCTGTTTTGCAACATTTCCTCCATTATTTATCTCTATAGTGTGAACCACATTGAGCTATTTCAAGATTCATCTGACCAATTTTTTTCAATCTTCCACCTCTATCAGTTCATGTTCTTTACCTTTTCCTGCTTTAAGCTGTTTCACTGATTTTTCAAGTCGCTCCATATTAGCAGCACTATAAAATGGGTCCGCTTTTACCTCAAAAGGAAGCCTCTGTTATCTAATAACCGTTTTTACAAACATATTGACAGCAACCGAAGCATTCATACCTACCTGTTCACAAAAGTTCTCGAAACCTTTTTTATCTTCACTATTAATTCTTATACTTAAAGTAGACTGTGCCATACATATCTCTCCTTTTCAGTCATTATAATTAGATTGTCAAATAACAATAAGTCCAATTTAAATTCATTTCTCATTATACTGCAAAAAAATATTATATTTGCAATACGATGTAATATAATAGTGTTTTATCACCTCATCTGCTGCATTTCCATCAATTCATAAAAGCTTCCCCTAAGCTCCATAAGCTCTTCGTAGTTGCCAAATTCCTTCATACCGCCCTTTTCCATGACCGCTATTTTATCGGCATTTCGGATGGTTGAAAGTCTGTGTGCTACTACAAATGTAGTCCTGTCTTTTGACAGCTTTGCCACAGCCTCCTGTATCTGTCTTTTCGGAAACTGTATCAAGAGCAGAGGTTGCCTCATCTAGAATCAGTACCCTTGGATTCCTTATAAATGCTCTTGCTATGGAGATTCGCTGTTTCTGTCCTCCTGAGAAATTGCCTCCATGCTCCTTTAAGACGGTCTCAAGTCCGTCAGGCAGGCTGTCTACAAGCTCTCTTAAGTTTGCGGCGTCTATTACCTTTTGAAGCTCTTCCTCGGATACATCATCAAGTCCATAAGTAATATTTTCCCTGAGTGTACCGCTAAAAAGTATGGAATTCTGAGGTACTACAGCCAGCTTCTTACGGTAATGATGGAGGTTCATCTCCTTGATATCACAGCCGTCTATCAGCACCCTGCCCTCTGTCGCTCTCATAAAGCCGATTACAAGGTTTAGAATAGTGGTCTTACCTGCGCCGGAAGCTCCGACTATGGCTATGGTTTCACCGGGACTTGCCTTAAAGCTAAGACCGCTAAAGAGAGGCTCATCGCTGTCATCATACTTGAAGCCTACATTGTCAAATTCTACAAAGCCCTTAATCTCAGGCTTAAGCTTATTTTTGTCGCTGCCCTCAATGTCGTTGCTAAGCATGATATCAGAAATCGAAGTCACCGACTCTAGTCCCTTGGTTACAACAGGCACAAGACCTACTATACCTGCTATACAGCCAACTACAGTACCAAAGTATGACTGGTACATAGCCACATCTCCTATGCTTATTTTCTTGTTAAGAGCCATAAATGCCGTAAATATAAGGCAGAACACGCGAAACACCTGAAATACTACCCAGCTCCAGGCACCGAAGTAAGTCTGTATCATATCAAGCCTAAAGCCCTTGTCTGCTACCTTTACAAGCCTTTTCTCCATCTTGTTAAGTTCTCTTCTTTCAAGGGCATGTGCCTTTGCTACAGGTATCATCTCCATCATTTCAACCACTGAAACTGTCGTCTCTTCCATCTCTTTACGAAATGCTGTGTTGTAGTTCTTTACCTTCTCCCTGAAATAAAGCATAAGAAGAACCGCCACAGGCACTGCAGCAAGGAAGAATCCAAAGACGATTTTACTCTTGGTTATAACGATGACAAGGGCAGCCACTATATTTACAACTATATAAAGCACAGTTATAAATATCTGCGAGCTAAGGTTTTCTATCTGCTCTACATCCCTCATAACCTTTGACTGAAGCCTGCCTGACTCCATCTGGGTATGGTAAGAGATGGACAACTGCTGGAGCTTTCTAACCAGAGCGCATCTTAGCTCCTTTTCCACCTGCCTGATGGTCTTGGCGTAGAAATACACATGAATGTAACTAGTAGGAACATTTTTGTACCGTCAAAAGTATGATGAAGACTGAGTTTAGGATAATCTTTTTAACAGCGTCCTCACCTGGCTTTGTGATTATATCAATCATCGCAGCCATTACAAGGGGAGATATCCAGGACGGCGAGTCTTTTATAAGGAAAAAGACTACCGACCAAAAAAGCTTGACATACTTCCCCTGATAAATGGCTATCAGCGTTTTTAAGGGCTTCCCTTCGTTTTCCCTAAATATGCTTTCATAATCCGGTTCTTTGTAGGTCGCTTTCATAAGTTTGTCCTTTATTAGATGATATTACCTAACCAAAAATCCTATTGTTTCAAGATCATCGTAAACTTCCTTAACTGTAATGCAATCACCCAAAATATTAATTTCTGCATATTTGAACGGAAGCACTGTCTTTCCTGATTTATCAACAGCTCCATACTTATTATCTTTATCTACAACTATGAATAGATCGTTGTTATAATCCACTATTTTTTTGCCCATTTGTTATTAAATTCAGCGATTTTTTTCCACTGATCATCGTAGAGCATTACCTTCTCTGTTTTCTTATCTTTTGACGCAGACTTATCCTTTACTACAATGTATTCTCCTGTAGATACTTTCTTTATAGATTTTGTATGGCTTAGCGTAAAGAGTTTTTTACCATATTTATCTATAATTGTCTCAGATACATAACCGCCTGTCTTTCCATATTGTCTAAGACCAAGTGAAAATACTCCCTCTAACTTGCTTAAAACTCCAATAAATTCATACTTAGGCTTAAATAACTCTTTACCATCTGCAGCAATAATGCCATACTTACCATCTGACATAGTTACAAGCGACGGACTTGCACTATACTTTTTTTATTTGAAAGCTTTTTCAATATTGTCATAAGTCTCTCTAAGAAATTTTTTTGCTTACCAGCCTTATCAATATAGATGTAGTCTTGACCTTTTTTAACTATCATACCATCTGAAATATTCTTTATATAACCTGCTCCTGCATACGCATCAAAAGCTTTGGTCGTATCAAGTTTAGTTGCTATAAGCTTACTATAAGTTGGCTTAACAAGTTCTTTTGCCTAAATCTGAGATGATGCCATATTCGTCATCTAGTTTTACTACCGCCTTACCGTTATTGAAGCTATAAATCTTGTCATATTTTTTTGAGAAGTCAATGTTTTTCCCCTTGTAATTTACAAGATACTGCTTATCTTTTTTTATCTTTAACTATAGCCATATCCTTATAAGCTCTATAAATTGCATCGTATTTAAATCCTAACATTGTCTTTCCATCATCTCTAATTAGACCATATTTACCTGTTTTATTATTCCTAACAGAAAATAAGATATGGGTTCCAGCTACTTCTTTACTTACCCCCTTATATGGGTAGATATCCGCGCTTAAATAATATTTTTCTTGTATCCAAAAGATCACCTGCTGTCTTTGCTAGGTTCTACATTCTTTCCATACCAAACAACCTTACCATTAGAGTTGGTAATCTTTAGACTGGAGGAACTTTCAGTTTTATATACTATTTTGTATTCTCCCTCCTTATTCATAAGAAGTTCTGCCTCTCCCTTTATATTTTTTTATTATAATCTCAGAAACACCTGACTTTTTGTGAAAGCCATAGAAATCCGAGTCTGTTCTTTTGCTTTATCTTCAATACGAATATGTCTTCTATCTTTTACTTTTTGCCTTATAAATTTCATTGTTCCAATCAATCTCATAGCCTTTATATTTTTCTTATTACTTTACAATCATTCTTGGTATCGAGAATTACTAAACCTTCTTTGGTCTCACCACAGATAAATCTGTCGTTTTCAATTCCTATGTATCCTCTTCTGCCATCATAGGTGCCTGCTATTTCATCTGCTAAGTTGCTGAGCCCTGAATAAAGCACATTCCCATCTTCATCAATTATCCTACCCTTATAGGTGGAATTATTGGTATTTACATAAAAGAACTTTCCTTCTGCAATTGGGGTAACTTCTTTAAATATAAACCCTGTTTTCTTACCGGTAGCACCAAAATATACCTGTAACTTGTCATTTGCATCTGATGAATATACTACATTTTTTCCGTAAATGTCCTGTATCTCTGCACGAATCCCATTAATTCTTTTAGAATCATTATCTTGTCTTCCTATCCAAATGATGTCCTTTTCCCTTAGTGCGACCTGTGCAGGAGCCATAAGCTCCTATTGTCATAGTCATAAAAGCATGCTGTTGCCACAAGTTTTTTTAATTTTTCCCATAAGTTCCTCCTTAAAATTAGATATTTAATTTTTTTAGACGTACTTATATTTTTACCATTTTTTTCCACATAAATGGTATAGTTTTTATATTGACTTTCCATATTTAAAAACTATAATAAAGTTGGACTTTAGATTGGTCGGAGTTGAGTATGGCATATAAAAAGGGCTATTTCAGGGGTGCTAACGCGTAGAGTAACGGCGAGCAAATGTACAGAATCTAGTAGCGCTCCCTATTGAATATATTTAGTACAGCAAATTCTAATTTGTAGGGCTAATGTGTTTATTGACTTACTAAGTCACGCCTCCACTAATAAATGTCCAGACTCGCTACGGTTTTTCTGTAAGATGCTGTTGTAATACGGCTTCGTTGACGAAAAACCTGATGCGCTCGCTTTTTGGCAGTGACTAGCACTTAGCAAATTGCGAAGCAATGAAGCTAAGTGTGTTAGTACTGCCTATATAATAGCCGTCCACGAGTGACGAGTGCGAAGCACGAAGTCAGAGTGGAAACGGCGAACTATGCGGCATTATTAGTTCCGGCTGTTTAACTGATGAATGACTACAAACAAACACATCAGCCACAAGGGGGCAGGTGGGGGGCTGTCTTTCATTTGGTATTCTAGTTATTATTTGTATAAATCTAAAGTGCCAGCTTCGAATGATAAATTCTAAGCGAGCGCTTAGGCGGAGCGAAGCGGATGCCGGAGCGAGTCTGAAATGTTATCATTCGGAGCGTCAACTTAGTCCGATGTATTTAGACTTGCAACTTAAATTTGCAGCATAATTATTCACATAACTCAAAAATTTAAGGTGCCAGCTTCGAATGATAAATTCTAAGCGAGCGCATTAGGCGAAGCGAAGCGGATGCCGGAGCGAGTCTGAAATGTTATCATTCGGAGCGTCACTGGGTTAGATTATATAACTCGACAACTTAGAATTTGATAGTGAGGAGTCTAATATGGACAAGTTAAAAGAATTCTGGCAGGAATCAAAAGCAGATTATGAAAGCAAATACAATACCCCGGTTTTAACGGATTACGATAAGTCTCTCCCTTACTTTGAGAAAATGCAGGAGCTCTTGCTTGATATGCAAAAAGAGGATAAAAATAATGTAGATGTAGCTTGTTTACTTGCTTCTGTACGAATGGAGCTTCGTGACAGTTATGATACCTGCGCTAAGCTTTTACTAGATTTTCTTGATGAAAATAAAAAAACTACTTATCTGAAAGTGATAAAGCAAGGATATACACAAACATCGGATATTACATTGATTTTTGAGTCCTCTACACCTGAATATTTGCTTAAAAGCAGAGAAGTTAAATTCTCCTTATGCCGAGACTTATAAGGGCTTGGGATTGTACTATTTTAGCGAGTATGAGAGGGATAATAGCGATAAAAAAACCTTAAAATAGCCATAAAATATTTTTGAAAAAAAGCAAAGACTATCTCTAAGGACTATGTGAACCATTTTAATTATCTCTGCAAGTCTTTATGAGAATAAGAAGTATCAAGAGGCAAAAGATAATATTTGAAAATTTACTTGCAAAAATATCCTCATAGAATGAGGCTGATACTTGCACTTAGCTACTGTGAAATATTTCTTGGTAATAAGGAAAAAGGCGACCTTTTTATCTATCTCAGGTAAAAATGCGGACAGGATGAGAATTATTCACTCAGTACTGATGAAATATCCGAATATCAAGTATATGACTCTTATTATGTACTTGATGAATATGACACATTCTTAGATAATTGCAAAGATATAATATGCAATTATTATACCGATGACTGGGAGCATTATTATTATACCCTGTGGACTAAAAATAAGAAGGATGAATTTTATAAATTGGTTAATTCTACTGTTTCAAAGCTTGAGGAAAGCATTAAAGAAGCTGAAATTGATGAAGATTATGGCAGTCTCGAAGAAAAAGAAGAATATATCAAAAGCTACAAAGAAGATTTAGTAAAGTATAAAGCCATGATAAAGGATATAGAAGATGGCTGTAAAAAGCCTGAAATAACTCTTAACCTCTACCCTGAGTATGAGTGTTTTCTGATAGACTGCCTAAGACATAAGTTTACGAACTAATATTATTTTTAAACTGTTTTTCAGCTAATCTGTACTCAGATTACATTTTAGCCGAAAAAAATACTATTGTGGCAAGTCCATTTTTACTCCTACAAATGTAAAAATATCTATTCGTTTTGTCCTTTAAAATGAACTTGCCTAAGTAACAAAATTTAGGAGTAGACATCTCTAAGTTTTGCCATAAGATATTTCTCTAAGTACTCATTTATGCCTGTAACTCCATTTTCGTCATATTTAGCAAAAGAGCCTATGTTTCCTTTTTTTATTTCTTCCTTTGTGATACTTAAGGCCTCTTTATAGTTTCCTTCTGCAATATAACACAAGATTATACCCAACACACTATGTTCATCTTCTCTACCTTCTAATTCAGACTTAAAAGAAGATATATCAGTAAAGCGTTTATTATATTCATTTATTATGCTGTCTGCCTCTTCAAAGACTCTTATCAAGGCATAGTTTACCTCATCAGGTGACCCGACTGGAGTATTATACTCCTTTATTATCAGCGGATAAGATGACTTCGGACGCAGAAATATGTGGGTTAATTGAGGTTGTTCCCAAATCATCCATTTCATACACTTCCCAGAATATATTGTCAATTATAAGCGGCTTAACAGATATTTTTGTGCTTATATATTTCCCAAGGCTTGCGGGGTAAACATCTATATTTACCAGATAGAGATAATCATTTACCACCTTATAAATCCAGCCCGACAGCAACTTGTATCCGAACTCTTTAACAAGTGATTTAAGCGTTTTAGCTACAGTTTTTTTCAATTCTCTTACAGCCTGCTGCTCCTTATGAGTCATATTTTTCCTCTCCCTTTTAGCTATTTATTCTGAGAATATTTTATCTAAAAATCTATTTATATTCCAACCCCTTTTTCCTTACAACCAGCGCCGTAAGCAAGAAAGCCAAGACATCTGCCACAGGCTGAACCAGATACAAGCCCTTTTGTCCAAAAGAGAGTGTTAGGAGATAAAGTGCAGGTATGTAAAATATTCCCTGCCTTGATATAGAAATAATCAGGGCAGTATAGTACCTGCCTATGTTTTGCATATACATGCTCCCTGTAGCAAAATAAGCCATAAGCGGCAGGGTGAGACATTGGATTCTAAGTATGTCCACAGCGATATTTATTACATCCTTATTCCTTGACAAAACTCCTGTAAATTCCCTGGCAAATACATATAAAATGACCGCAGAGATAAGCATAAAAGCCGAACCTACACTTACATTATACCTAAAGGCTCTCCTCACCCTCTCATACTGCCCTGCACCGTGGTTCATTGCACATATTGGCTGAAATCCCTGTCCCCAGCCTATTACAAGCATGTACGCAACTGCTGCCACCCTTGAACTAACGGTTAGTGCTGCTATTACCTCTTCTCCAAAGCCTGCTGCCACCATGTTTAGCAATACCAAGGAAAGGCTTGTAATTCCCTGTCTTGCAAAATTTGGCAGCCCTCCTACCAAGATGTGATAAATATTTTCTCTTGTAAACCTTACTTTTGTGAGGCTTACAGCAATATTCCCATTCTTTCCTGCTAGTATAAATAGTACCAAGGCACCCACTGCCTGTCCTATCAAGGTCGCATAGGCCGACCCGATGAAGCCCATGTGAAGGCCAAATATAAAAAGAGGGTCTAGGATGATGTTTGTAAGCATGCCGGATAGTAAGCCCTTCATGCCATCCTTTACATTGCCACATAGCCTAAGCTGGTTATAAACAGTGAATGAAAATAGTACAAAGGGGAGGCTTGTGGCAATTACTCTCAGATATTCTCCTGCAAAGCCCTGTAAACTCTCAGAAGCTGAGCCGCCTATAAGAGCTGTTAATGGCGACATGAATATTAGTGAGGCCGCAGAAACAACTAGCCCTGTAGCCAAAGACATTACTACAGCCGTAGAAGAATAAACTTCAGCCTCCAAAGATTTTTCCAGCTCCCAGGCTTCTTGACATCGCATTGCCACTGCCATAGCCAAACCAAAAGCCCAGAGCCTGAATCAGGCTCACATAGCTAAATGTAATTCCTATCAGCTGCTGTCATTGACTTATTGCCTAGCATTGCAATGAAAAAAAGGTATCTGTAAGGTTGTATATCATTGCCACAAGCATACCGATGATGGTGGGAACAGCCATTTTTTATGAGGAGGGGAAGAAGTGGGGCAGTAAGTATGTATTCTCTTCGAAGTTCTTTTTTTGTTTTCAGACTGTGTTCCTCTGCTGTTTTTCTTCGTTATTTACCCTGTCCATACTCTACCTCCTCTCGCCATTTAATTATCCCGTCTTTCTGCTAAGCTATCCCACAAAGTTATGCCTTCCTTGCTTCTCCCTTATCGCCGTCAACCATGACTTGGTCGCCATCCTTAAACTTAGTGGTAGCATAGCCCACTCCCAAAACGGCTGGGATACCGTATTCCCTTGCCACTATGGTCGCGTGGCTAAGAGCTGAGCCCGTATCTGCTACCACAGCACCTGCAAGACTAAAAAAAGCGGTGTCCACTCAGGATCGGTGAGATGGCATACTAAAAATACCTCCCTTTTTTTCATCTTGTAGAATTCCTCAGGATCCCTTTATCAGGCAGGCCTCTCCAACAGCCACTCCTCTGCTACCGCTAACTCCCTTAAGCACCTCTCCAGCGGCGTCAAACACAAGTCCTTTGGATGCCTCCCAAACCTTGATAGCCAGTGGACGGTTCTTATTTCTTTTTTTCTATTTTTCATTTTATCATCTTCAGCTAATTCCCCTCTTCTCAAGCTTTCAATCAACTCTCTAAAAAAAACAGATTGGCTAAGCCTGCCTTAAAGTCTTCATTTCCTAGGAGGAGAACATTTGCCCTTTTAACACATTGTCTCACATAGTAGAATAGGGTTTCCCACAGATACTGGCTTTCTTCACGCACTATATGAAAATATCTGAAAGCCTCTATCCTTCTCTTAATCTTAGGAAATTTATCTCCATAAATCTTCTTTATCCCTGACAATATCTTCTCAAAGTCCGCCATATCCCCCTTTTTTTCTCATCTTCCAAAATTACAAGAGGCTTCATAATATTTAGCAGTCTGTCAGACTCTTCCACAAAGGTCTTCGCATCTATACAGTAGCAGTTATAGTCTGACTTAAAGCCGTTTTTTTACGAAGAAAGTTCTCTGCCAAAGCGCTTAAAATCAGGGTATTGCTTACAAATACTCTCATAGCTCTCTCCTGATATCAGGCTCTTCTTAAGCTCTTCATTTTTCTTAGCTTCAGTCGCAAGCAGTTCGACATCTCTTGATACTACAGCTGTCTTATTGTCGAGGTTTCTATAAAGGTCGTAGACTGTATAGCTTTCATCCACCTTTTTCACAGCCTTTTTCCAAGTCTTTTTGCAGTACTGATGGAAACAGAGCATACTTAAATCTGTCATAGCAAAGCCTTTTGGTAAGCTCGTAGCTGTAAATAATAAAATCCCTGCACTCCCTAACATCCATTTTACTAAAATCAAGCTTTTTTTAAGCCCCTCTATTTCCTTTTTCATAGTCCTCCATAAATGCCCTGCATTTTTCCCTCGCAGTAGTCGTAGTCTCTCATCATTTTTAATGAGCTTAAATATATTGAATATGCGTATATTTACACCATTTTTTGAATTTGGAAGTGTTTCTATCCCGTCATCATCCATTCTGGGATTAGTATCAAGCTTTATTCCACCCTCGGCAAACAACCTGACAGTCTGGTCATTTATAGCAACCATATAATCATAGTCTAGTGCCCTGTATGCAAATGGCATTTTTTCAAGGATAAATGCGTACCTCTCCTTTGTATATCCTTTAACTCTCACTCCTTTTAGATAATCCTTCACTAACTCATCATCGTGATTATCCCTAAGGGTGGTAATCTCTCTCGCCTGTAGGATGTACACCTCTCCCCCTCTTATAGCCCATTCTACATCCATAGGTTTACCATAGTGCTTCTCGATGGCATTCCCTGCCTGTACAAGTGCCCTAACTTCATCCTCCGAGAGGGCAGGCTTTTCTCTAAGCTCCTTACTTACCTCGACCTTTTTTGTCTCCCTGTCAGCATATATAATCTGAGTTTCCTTTGTACCAAGGGTGAGGCTTATAATCCCACCTGATTTGTCCACTATGTAGTTATCCGCTGTTACGCTTCCGCTTACTACGCTCTCCCCAAGTCCATAGCTCGCATTTATCTGCATTTCCTCCCGGTTTTCATTGACAGGGTTGACTGTAAATAAGACTCCTGCCTTTTCGCTTTCAACCATGGTCTGAATGACAACTGCAATAGCAACAGATAGCTGATTGTAGCCCTGATTAGCTCTGTAGCTTACCGCCCTGGTGCCCCAGAGGGATGCATAACAGTCAACTATACGAAGGAGGACTTCCTCCACACCTCTTACATTTAGATAAGTCTCCTGCTGTCCTGCAAAGCTTGCATCAGGCAAGTCCTCTGCTGTAGCGGATGAACGGACTGCGACCCTGACATTTTCTCCAAGCTTCTCATAGGCAGTTTTTACCTCATTTATTACGGTATCAGGCAGCTTCCCTTTGCTTATAAGTTCCCTTAGCTTCTTTGCAGTTTTAACAAGCTCTGCCTCATCTTGCACACTCCTAGTAAGTTCTTTTTTGAAGACTTCCTCTAAGGAGTTTATCTTAAGAAATTCTTTGTAAGCATCTGCAGTTACCACAAAGCCCTTTGGCACATTTATACCTGCAGATACCATTTCCCCGAGATTGGCTCCCTTTCCGCCTGCCATCATCACATCTTCTTTGTGTATTCTACTAAAACCGACTACCATAATACCCCTTCTTTCTTAGTAACTATCTCACCTCAATGTACCTTTCCACCATAGCCGTAATGAAAGTCCTCAACACCTCATTAAAATACTCTTTTTCAAACTTACTGTAATTTGAAAATAATACAAAGCTCCCTATAAATGCATTTAGGAGGCCTCTTTCATCTATGCTTTTAACTGCCCCCTTCTCCCTCCAGTAAGCAGCTATCTTCTTGATAAAGGCTGTATATATCTCACTTATCTCATGGGTCTTCCCCTCATTTTTCCTTGCAAGCATAGCCAAAGCCTCCGCATATATCGGCTTTTTCTCGCATTTTTCCTTAAAATCAACAGAGTACTCATAGATAATGTCTGCGAGAAAGCCTACAGGATTGTCTAAGGATTTATTAAAAAATTTCTCAACCACAGCCAGCTTCTGAACCGACCTGTACTGCATCACATCGAGGATGAGGGCATCCTTGTCCTTCAAAAGTTGTAAAAGCTTCCCTGAGCTATACCCGTTCTACTTGTAAGCTCCTTTATACTAAGCCCCTTTGTACCGCTTTCGTGAAAGAGCATAAGGGCTATATCCATCATCTTCTGCTTTATTTCCAGTTTTTCTTCTTCATTAAATGCCTTCGCCATATCTTACCTCTATGAATATTTTGTTGTATGTTCATAGACATGATAAACCTTTAAAAAGAAAAAGTCAATGAATATTTTTTAAGATATTCATTGACCTTGGGTTTTGTTTTTTACGATGTGCTGCTTAAGCATTCTTTTTTAGCTAATTCTTACGCAAGGCTGTTCTTACTGTTTTCACTTAATCTCCTATTCTTAACAGTTCTATTATCTCACTCTTTTTCATACTTATGAATGAAAAAATTGTTATTCCGGTAACTAGCACAATAATACTTCCAAATATGGCTATAAAAACATAAATTGGCGGAAAATAAACTGCCTGTTTAAACATAATAAAACTTAGTCCATTTAAAATAGCAGTCTGGAAAATCATAGTAGTTAGCGTTGCGACTGAGGTTATAATTATGTTTTTCAAATATAACTATTTTTTTCTATGTCTCTTCTCTTTGCTCCAATAACTCTATACAGCATAAACTCTCTTTTCCTTGAGGTAAACAGTACAAAGCTCAATATCCCAATTATACATATTAAAGTTATAAACATTAAAAATACAGGTAATATATATGAATACAATATACTGATAAAACCCTTCCTTATACATCTTAATGTACGAGTCCACGCTCACGACTTCTGCCCCAGTCTCCAGCGCCAGATGTTCAATATTCTCTTTATCCGTCTTATCTGCATTTATAAGAATATTTTTTTCTGAAAGCTATTATCGATATTCTCCTTTACATCATTAAAATTTAGTGCAACAGTATATGCGACCGGCGTATTAGGCATATCATCTACATTTCCGGTTAAGCTAAGTTCTCTGTCAAAAAAATTTATATTGACCATTCCGGCTTATCCCTGTAATATAACAAAAAAATACCTGTTTGCATAAAATGTTCCTTTAGGTGGCACCTTATTTCTGCTAAGCCCCTCATCATCCTTAAAAAAACTGCCATACTATAAAATTTCCCTTCATCTCCTTTTTAGCTGAAAGGATTTATTAAATGTTGTAAAGTATTTAATATTTTTTTCAGAAATTGCTTTTTCAAACTTATTAGAATTTACATCAGATTCAGTAATACACAAATTAAATCCCTGTGTGCTTATCCACAGATTTTCATAATAAGTTTCTACACCAAGTAATACATTATAAAGCACTATTACCAACATACATACAGCAACTATTGTTGTCCCTAATACTGCATTATGTTTTTTCCTCCTTTTAACAAGCAATAAAAGCTAGCTTGACTGTACTCTTTTTCTTAATGTCAAAGCATGGAAACTAAGCCAAATCCAAGCCTGAATATCAGGTTGAATATAGCAATTATTAAGAGACTTATAAATATTAGCGGATTTATTCCTCCAAAAATAAACAAACTTATGACAATGTATGATATGACACTGAGCACCTGCCATTTATTTATTATTTTTTTTACTACTAAAGTTTTTCTGCCCCTTAGCTCATCAGCTATTTTTTTAACTCATATATTCGTTCATACATCCCTAAATGAAACAAAAAAACTATTGAAACTGATAATAATAAGATTTTTTAAAAATGTAACTAAGCCAACATTTAATAGAGTCAAAACAGATATTTTTGACTGCTAAAAAAAGTGTTACAATAATATCTGAATAAGAGTGCTCCTATTACAGTTGCAAGAGCAGACGAAGTAGGAGTAATAAAGATTGCATCAAAGACAGCAAACAGCCTCAGTACTCTCTTATTCACTCCATATATTCTGGCTATAATAAGTTTTTGGCTTAACAGAGCTTTCTTTTTAAATAGAGTATTGCCATTAAGCCTAACACAACTATTATCACATTTATATTTATAAAAAAATTCTTAGTATATTTTTCTCCTGATTTTTAATGTAGTCTTAAAATTGTCAAGCACTGCTTCTTTGGTAGACATTTGTATAATATAATTTTTTTACCTGATTCATTAAAAAAATATTTTTTTACATCATTATATACAGATTTTTTTCATCAACCTTCCCTTTTATGTTAATTTCCAAATTACATTTGGCAACAATTTCATCATCATTAAAGGTCTTTTTTTAATTCATTAATATTTTTCGCGCCTACGATTACATATCCTGCTAGAACCATATCCTCGAAATTAGAATCGCAGGGTTCAATTTTTTTAACAATAAGCGATTTTTTTAGAACATCAAAATATACCCTGTCACCCTCCTTTGCCTTAAACTTAACAGCAGCCTGTATACTTAAAATACAAGTCCCTTCCAAATCTTTATCTGACACCCTAAGGATAATCTGCTTTTCTTCTTTGCCTATATTGTTTTTGATTGGCAGAAACCTCTCTGTAGAAACTTCTGCCTCTTTACTTAATTCTCTTATATAAGAACTAAGCTTAGGACTTGTTATAGTTCTACCATATGTGTCCATTACACTTATGGTAAGATCATTGCTTCCTGAGCCGGCTTTATATAATTCTCCTGATAGTGATGTAATAAATAGAAGAAGTGCCAAAGGTACTAAAAAGCAAATGACAGAAGAAAGATTATCATAATATTTTTGTTATTTTTTTCCTGCCAAACAATTTATAATATAAAGAATAACATTTACTAAGCTTCATACAATTCTCCGTCAAGCATTTTTTTATCTGTCTGTCTGAAACTTCTGATACATAGCAATCATATTGTAGATATTATAATGCTTAAGCTAAATTTATTAACCAGTTCCCTAAATAAGCGTAAAAAAATTATCACTGTTAGAACTGTCAAGAGCACCCGTTGGCTCATCTGCTATGAGTATTTTTAGGGTTATTTATCAAAGCTCTGGCTATTGCAGTCCTTTGTTTTTCTCCTCCTGAAAGCTGAGAAAGGGTATAGCTTCTCCTTTCCCTTAAGACATAGTAATTCTATAAGTTCTGCTATTTTTGCTTTCAAAATTCTCTTTTTTTCTCACTAAATATGCTTGGAAGCTCTATATTTTTCTATAAGTGATAATTCTTCCACAAGGCAGTGATTCTGAAAAAAACTATCCCGATATTTTTCATTCCTAAATATATCAAGTTCTTCATTCTTAAGAGCATACAAATCAGTATCTCCTATAAGTACCTTCCCCTTATCAGGCTTATCTATTCCTCCTATTACTCCAAGCAGAGTACTCTTTCCACAACCACTCAGTCCATAATAGAAAGTATCTCGCCAGTATTTATTTCTAAATTGATATTCTTTAATATCTCTATTGATTGCTTTCCATTTTTTTAATGCTTTTTTTGCAATATTTTTTTACCTTTACCATATCGTTTGCCTTTTTCTAAACTCAAGTTATTTGTATCATTTTTTTGAACGTCTTCTAGTGATTATTGTAGCAACAATACTTATTATGCTACAATAAAAATACAGGCAATGAATACAGTAAAAAGTATGTCCATATATCTGCTTTCCCATCTACAGATATCATTGCATTTACAACTGAAATAAGAATAGTCGCCATTAAAAAAATAATATCCTTGCTTTAAGTCTTTCATTTTTGTACATTTCTCTTATTCTTTTTATCCCAAAAAAATATTGCTGACAATACTGTCTGCCTGAATAAGCATTGATAAATCTATCAGTAAAAACACAGCTTCAATAGGAGAATATCCCAGCAGAGAATTCTTAATAAAAAAATCCCGGCTAAATATGCTAAAATAATTGATATTTCTATTACCATCTTTATATCCCTCCAAGCTCTGAGCTTTATATCAGCTAAGTATTCTCAAAATCACTTAAATTCTCAATTATCATAATGCTTAAAAAAACTCAAGCTCTTTAATCTTTGCACCTTCAGTTTTCTTCATACTGATTAGATGTATGGCAAGCATATATTGATGTTTCTAGCCGGTCTTCTTCGGCAAATCTTTGCCTCAGGCCTTTATTATCATCTGTTCTGCCTGCTTTTTATACATTTCGATGCAGAAATACAATACTACAGAAATTAAATACGGCATTAATACAAATACATATGATCCTTCAAGCATCGATGCATTCCTTTGTACATAAGCCGAAAAAAACCAAGTTGCAAAAACTCCAAATTCAACACCCCAAATACCACCAAGACTTATTTCACAGTATCTTTTATATCTGTAAACTGAATAAAGCAGACATACTGCATTTATTGCAAAAAGTTACCCGGTTATAAATCCATACAAGCTCATAAATGGTAGTACTTGAAACATTTTTTTATATACCAAGGAAAGATAACGTACAATCTTGCCTGAATCGCAAGAGCATCAATCAAAGTAACAATGAATAAACATCTCCTGATTGATATTTCTTTCTTAGATATTTCAAAAAAGCGTATGAATCTTATATCTTTTGAAATCACATAATACATTGCCGTTAGTACAACAGGCAGGGCGTAAATTGCAAATACAGACATATTAGCCTGAAGTATACCACGCACTAATATATAACATCTAAAAAAATAAGTGTAAGTAAAATAACTATTTCTCCAATAAATTTTCGTCTTTCAGATATCCATTGCCTCAAGCTGTTATTTTTGCTCTTTTTTTAATTTTTTGTCTATTATACTTGTTATGTCCATATCTAAGGCACCATCATCTTTTTTTCATATGTTCCACCATCTCAAACATATTATCCCTGACATTATCTATTTGGCACCAGGCAATTTTTGTTTTTACAAAAATACAGTTTCTTTTTTTCATCCGTTTTTCATATAAACCTCGCAATTCTAAAAAAAGTTTATCATGTTACTATTGGATATCACCGTTCTTTTTACCTCTGTGGACTTAAGCTTTTCATCATCTGCCTTCAGTTATCTTTTTCTTTTTGGCTTACAGGACACTTAGGCTGATGTTCCTCTAATTGCAGTATAGCATCTTTTTAAGATAATATCAATACCTATTGCAGAAATCGGTCTTATTTTGCAGAAATAGGCAAAATACCTATTGACGCAAGCTTCCTTATTACGACGCTATCACGTACAAAAATAATGGATAGCATATCTCTTTAATGCTTCCACCTAACAGATCTTTTAAGTGAATCCTGAATATCTTCAGTAGTTTAAACATCGCACTCTTTAAGTAGTTGTTGAATGATATTTCTTTTATCATCAGTAATAAATGCCTTAAATTTATTGTTTTTTAGGCAGACGCATTATTTATAAAGTTGTAAAGTTGCGCATATTAATATTATTCATCTTAGACAATTAGTAAAAACAGCATACATAGCGGTAAGATAATTACCAAAAAGCCTATCCTTTTTTTACCAAGTTTACATCCGATGGATATTTTTTTCTTTTCTTCTTAATTTGCAGTAAAACTCATATACTGTCTCAGGCTTTAAGTATGAATAATATCCTATAATCATAGCAATAACAATTAAAATCATACAAACTGTTAGTATTTTTATATAATTCCACTACTCTCAAATTTACCATGATAGCAGAAGCAAATAAATGTCTCATACTATTTATGGCTTCATCAACCTTGTCACGAGCTTCTTTTTTTCTTCAGTATTTTGTACTTCGCCGGTTGAGGTTGAATCTGAGACTTCAACGCTTCCTTCTCCATAGGCCATATTATTATATTCAGAGCTATTGCTAAATCTAACAAAGGATGAACCTACATAATTATGGGTGAGATATGTCCCTCCTGGCTGTAATAAATAGATACTAAGTCCATCTTCATTCTTATTCACCGCATATAAGCACCGGATACCATCAACCCTTACAGTGTTATCTCTGACTATTATTTCTTTGTTTATAAAATCTGTTCCGTAGATATTCTTAAGCTTAGCTCCCCATTCACTTATTTGAAAAGCGTATTCCCCGTCACTACCACAGGCTATTTGCCTGAAAAAGGCAACAAAAATTACACATACAATAAATAACGGCAATAAAACTTTTAAAAAATGTGCTTTCAACTTATCTACCATCCTTTTGTGTGCTTGTCTCATTTATTAAGGTGCTCTTGTAAAAGAAATATAGCGCGGATCAAAATACAAATAAGCGCAATGAGTGTCAAAACACTTGAAACAATCAATATGGCGTGCATTTTGTTGTACAATGCATCATCGGTGATTCCCCTCGCTATCATTTTGGAAGTAATCAAAGTAGAGCATCCTGCAACAATCAAGACGCAGACTAGAATAATAGTAAACAATTTATTCTTCATAGTATTGTTCATGTCAGTACCTATACCTTCCAATTTTATTATTGCCTGCAATGCCAGCCAAAACCTTATCTTCATTTAAGATATATTTCCCTTTTCCCATCAGGGCTGCCTGCCTTCACCTTCTTCACATCAAGGTCTTCCTCTGATGTTATTCTCTGACCAAGCTTCTGGACTATATTCCATACGCCTCCCACACTTATGGTCTGTTCTGTAGAAGAGCTTATATAAAGAAAAACAGCAGATGCCCTTTGATAGGATATCTGAGGAGTAATGTTGTAATGCTAACATTAAGGACCTCTGATTGTAGGCTGTAATCAGAAGCTCTTTTTATTATTTCAAATTGTACAGCCTGTATATTGTCACTTCTAGTTTTAGGAAAAAAATTTCACTTATTTTTCCCAACAGGAACAACTGTTGTTCTTAAAGAATTTGTATCATGATAGTAAACTTTTTTTATTCTATTCTTATTTTTTTCTCCTTTCCAATTGCAATTTTTTTCCCCACAAAATCTGCAATAATATCTATGATTTACTGCATAAGTAAGATTTATCAAAGATTCCGACTTGTTGCAATTCGGGCAATTTAAATATTTAAAACTGATTACAATATACATAATCATAAATATTATTGATATAATCAAAAACCATAAGCTTATTGCAAAAGGATAATATAAGGAATATAGTAAATAAACAAGCAATTACCCATCACAAAGTAAAGTTTTTTTATGGCAATACATCTCATAAATAATATCTCCTTCTAATCAAAATAATAATCTCTCGGAAACTCTAAGCCAGTAAATATAAGGCATTCAGATTCTTTTTTTATTAAAATCCCACACTTTTTTTGCCAAAAAGCACTTGACAAATCCATCGAAAAAAATGCGGCGCTACGCGTCCTTATTTATAAGACATATTTTTTTCGATTGTAGGCGATTTTATGTTACCTGTTAACTGCGGTATCATCGCAGACTACCAAAACTTTGTTGCTAAAAATCTTCGTAAATATTATCCTAACCCAGATGCAATTGCCCGCTCTACATGGGATATCATTGAACGTTTTTTTGGGCTTTGGATTTATCTTACACTTATGAATTCATGCGTGATAAATACTCTAAATTCAGACCGGCTACAAGAACACCTTCCTACAGGCAACGCTCTTATCTTTTATCCATTGATTTTAAGGTTACTTCCATAACCGATTGGGTTGCTAAACTTAAAATCAATACTTTCTACGCAATACTCAGCAGTTTCTTGATGTGTATGTTTCTAAAGGACTAATCAATGCTGATTCTTTATCTGTAGCGGGCGACGGTACTCCGATTGTTACCTCTCACAGAATGAGAAGCAGCCGTATTTGTTGCTGTCGCCTCTATCACATCATGATGCTACAGCATCTTGATGCTTGGGATTTGCCCTTTGAATCTACCCTACAAAAGTTGATTTTAGAAGTTGCATAATCCTATAGACTATAATACCATATTTTTGAAACATAGTGAAAGCTATGTTTTGTTTCTCATCTTATTTTTTTATTTCTTTTTCATTATTTCAGGATAATACTCACTTTTTCAATGTCCATCGTCAACTACACTAACCATAATCACTCAGGATTCCGAGAGATTATTTATATTTTATCATAGAAGACCTATTGCTTAATAGCTATTTACAGAAAAAGTTTTCACCCAATACATCTAATGTCAACAACAAATTTACAAGATCAGTTGCAATGCACATAAAGTTCAATGAATTCAAATTCATAGTATTTACAAATATGGTTACTGTATTCTTTTTCATCAATTGCCATAATTCTTTAATTATTTTTGTTTTTCGCATTCAGAATCGTAAATATACTTAGACAACATACCAGTTACCTCCGCAGTTGCAAAAACTAGATCCATACTCTCGAATAACATAATCATGTCTCCACCACAGAGTCTTTGGTTCATTCTTAAGCCAAACATAAACCTTTCCATTAATGCAACGAAATATCATATCTTCTATGCATTTGTCTATTGTTACACCAATAACACTTTTAAATCCTCCAGGATATACATTATCTTGAGGGCATGCCGCTACAACAAATATTCCATTTTTCAAAAGTTCATTACAGGTATCTTCCATTTTTCTGATAGAGTCAGTATATTTATAGAACCCCAGACTGATATTGACAATTCTAGAAAGATGATTTTCCAAGATAAACCTAAGAATTTGAGTGATCTTATCAGGTGAATCTGAATGATCTACAGGGAACAGAATGATTTCTGCATTTCTATTCTTATTGTGGATAAGCGAACACACTGCATTTCCATGTCCATTGCTTTCTTTAAAAACTAACGCACTTTTAGATGAAAAGTAAGGGATAACTCTGAGCTTTTTCGTGTTTATCCCTTCACATTTCATATCAATCATAGAATCTATAACACAGACGGTTATCTTATCAGTTTGTTTGTCATCAATCATTTTTTACATCCATCATCTTGCACATCATAGGGTCTTCCCCTTTGTCACTGCCGGTATCCACCAATGCACGCATTCTACAACCTTGAGAACACTGATCATACTTTTCGCAATCAATATGACTACACCTTAAATGAAGTTCTCTTGATTTTTCCCACGCTTTCCGCATATCTGTACCTAACACATACTTATCTGATATATCGCTAGTAAGTCCAGGGCATAACATATACTTGCCTGAATAATGCAAAAAAATCAATGTATCTGACACCCCACAAGCGCCTGCCGCATTATCTACACTAATTCCCTTGTCAGCAATCAGACTAATAGCCTGTCGTATACATTCTATATTCTTGTCTGCATCTAGATTGTGCCTCTGATCACATTTTGCTCTTCCACAGTCAATAATAGTATCGAAATGTGTTTCAACTCCTTGGTTAATGAAAAACTCAACTAAATCACCTAAGCTATCTCTGTTATCGTCCATTACCATCGTATTTACAATTACTTTCACATTCTTTTGGTTCAGCCTTGTTATCGCATGTAATGTTCGTTCAAAAGCCATTTCGCCACCACGAAAATTATTGTGCTTTTTTGGTTCTAGGTAATCTATACTGGTAATTATGCTTGTAAGTCCCTTTAGTTTTGCTAGTTCCTCAATCACATTATCATTTGCAAGAGTCAAATTTGAAAAAAAGTTATAGGATACTGGTTGAGTATCAAGATACCTCAAAACGTCCAAAAAATATGGCTTTGTTAATACTTCACCTCCAGTGAAATCAATTCTGTTTATTCCCAAATCAACCGCATCATTAACAACTTTGATTATCCTTCCATATGTTAGGTAATCATCCTTTGTCATATCCGATTCGACAAAACAATGTTTGCAACGTAAATTGCATCTGTTAGTCAGTTGGACAAACAACCGGCACAAGTTCATGTCTGAAATAACACATACCGGGTTATTGATTTCATTTGATTCGTAGATAACCCCTTTCTCTCTTAGGAACTTCGCATTAGCTGGAGACAAAGGAGATGTATTATCTTTATCAATCGCAAGTTTAACTTGCCTATACGCGGCGTCATTTAAAATATAGCTCTTAGTTCCTTTTTTACTATATATTTGATTTCCAAGAAGAAAATATTCATTAGATAGTACAGCCATAATCAATTTCCACCTTCTTTCAGCAATTTTTTTCTGCCAAAGGAATACGGATCAAACAAATAAGAGTCTTCCTCTTTGTTTAAGTAATCTAAAATCATTTTTAGATACACTTCTCATTTTATCTGAATAAGCAATTAGCATTTCCTGGTAGGTATTATATTTAGCATCATATAATTCATACTGACCAGTAACCAGATTATAATCGGGGGAAATCATAACCGGATACTCTTCTGAAACAGTATCATTAAATAACCTTTTTGAGACAATGTTGGTACTAAGATCTATATGAAAAATGATAATCTTGCAAAATTATCTTAAGCGTTTCCAGCAATACTTTTGTATTGACTCTGAGTTAATCCGATACCTGTTTCATAAACATCAGATACAGGTACAATTCGGAAACTCAACTGTCCTTTGAATGGCTCCTGCTTAATCCAGCTTATCAAGTTATCTATGTTATATTTTGTTACCACACAATGTACAGATACCTGTTTCCCATTTCGGATATAGTATGCTATATTTTGACGAATAGCCTGATAATCTTCAGATGAAACACCCCTGTTTAAATACATGTCTTCCTCAGTTCCATCCAAACTTATCACAATCTCATCTACATCATCTAATTTCCTTATAGGAAGGATACCATTTGTCAGAATCGTTACAGACTTATCTCTAAACATATGAATTAAGTCAAGAATTCCTGGATACAACAATGGCTCTCCACCGGTCAAGACCACCTCAGATATATCCATTTCATTGATATGTAACAGCTCCTGTTGAACCTGCATTAGACCAGCTTGGTTTTCACATCTACGTCTATGCTTCCTATAACAATAAGCACATATTAGGTTACATTTCTCAGTGCAAACTACATTGATAGTTGATGGCTTTATTCGCCTGTCCATTTTACATTCCTCCATTAACAATCTTTTAGAATCTTCTGCATAAATATGTTCCATGCTAGAACTGTCCATTGTCTGATAATGATGTAATTAAAATATATTTCTTTGTTTATCTCTATAAAGCGGTTATACTTTTTCTGTTCCTATATAATAAGTGCTAATATACTCTCCATAATCGCCTATATCTTGACAATAAATATTCTTACACATATTCAGGCTTTCATCCATGCATTTATATGGATAAATACCGCTTGGCGTAACATACAAATACCTTGGACAATTCGATTTCCCAGAATGGCATATGTTTCCAGCACATAAGTAAGCATTGCAAGGGTGTTTAACGATATTGTCAACGCTAATAAATGTGCTACTCAGATACAATTTAGCTTTTATGCGATATCGTCGTCAGACAATTAAGCCACTTCTGATAATCCAATCCTGACACAGAATTATAACCATCAAAATACACAATGCTCGTAAATAACTCATCTGATAGCAGAACTTCGAGTCTATTTCTGTTTTCATCATTCAAATTTTCTGACAAATCAATATGCAGAATTCCCACATTACAAGCACTTTTTTCACCAATTGAGTCAATAGTAAAATCAAAGCAGTTGATCACATTCTGATATTGCATATTCATATCAAATAGGTTGCATAGATAGAATTCCTTATTCTTATACTTCTCTATCAGTAACTGCAAATACTCTTTGATTCGCTCAGTTTTTTCTTTTGATCTGATAATGACCCTATCTATATACTGTTCAGAAATAATCAAATCAATATTTTTCAGATATGTTCTGCTGTCTGCACTAAGCTCCACTTCCAGAATAGGGCGTTCATTTACTGTATACATACTCACCTCTTTCAGAATTAAATGGTAATAACTTTATCGAACTTCTTAGATATCTTTTTTTATCATGTGATATCGCAATAATCTTCCTACTCTTTAGTGAGAGTAGATTTCCTATAACTTGTCTTTGCTGTTTCATCATCTAGATTAGCGGTACATTCATCCAATATGAGAATCGGCTTTTTTTCTGAATCAATGCCCTGGCAATTGCTATTCTCTGCTTCTGTCCACTGGACAAGTTCTCTCCATCTTCTTGAACTACGGTATCAAAGCCAGCTTCCTTTTTTGCATATTTCATCATAAATCTGGGCATCTTTGGGTCGCTTTTATAATTTCATCTTCAGTTGCTGTGTTTCCAAACTCTATATTGTCTTTGATGGTACCTGTAAGAATAACAACATCCTGTGGTACAACTGAGAATAATGACTCTGTATTAATCTTCGAAACATCTGTACCGTTGATCTGTATCTTCCCAGTATAACCATCAAACAATCCCATTAGAAGTTTAATGATCGTACTCTTACCCTTCCCATTTTCTCCGATAAAGCACACATTTTCTTTTCCTAATGTATTAAAACTGATATTATCTAAGACCCTATCGGAGTCATCACTATAAGAAAAAGACACATGAGTCATGGAAATAGAATCGATATCGCTCAAAACTTTCTTTTCAGAAATCATTTCTTCTTCATCTTTCAGGATGCTGGTGATTCGTTCCGAAGCAACAATTGCACTTTGAACATTATTGATATAATCACCTACACTACCAAACAAGAACAGAGCACCAAATTTCAGTTCGAAAACAAACATCAGTTGCCCCAAAGTTATTTCATTAACGGAAATCAGATAACAGCCCAAAATAATAACTCCCAATCCAACAACCAATTCAGATACCAGATTGACGAGGAAATCAATCTTATTCATATTCACGTAGATGGAGTATTCAGTCTCACATTTTACTGTATTCAATCTATTGAATTTTTGTACGTATCTTACTCATCATATGATATATATGAAGAATGATACTGTTATCCAGAAGTTCATTAATCGTATTAAGTCTATCTTCTATTAATTCACGAATCTGACTGTCTAATTTATAGATGTTCTTAGTAAAAAGTTTATTAACGAATAAAAGTGTCATGGAAAACACCAGCAAAAAAACAAGAAAAAGTTTCCAGCTGATGAGCAATACAAGTAACATTGATCCAACACCAGATACTAATGCCTGCAACAACGCAACCATGTTCCATCCATACAATTCACTGACCTCAGACACATCATTTTTGTAGAACCGTGATGATCTCACTAGGATCAAAAGAAGTCAGCTTCTTGTAACTTTTTTTCTAATTATTCTGTTAAAGATATTGATTTCCATCTGCGACTTAATAGTTGACACATTTGTATCCTGTAAATATGTCAAAACAGGCAAGATAAATATCAGATACAGAACACTAACCAGTAAAATAATGAACCCACGGTTCATCATCCTATCATTTGACATGGTTGCACCATCAATTAGCAGTTTGATTGAATAACCCAACCCAACACTTGCTATTAAGCTCTGAAATGAGTTCATGATAAAGGATAATTTCCAAGAGAATTTCTTCTTTCCAAAGAGCTTACCAACCATCTTATAAGTTTTCAGTAATTTCGTCATATGTTACCTCCCAAATCTTTCCCTCATCAACTTTAAAGATCTTGTCACATTTTTCCAGCATATCTTTTCTATGTGTCACAATAATAATAGTTTTAAACTTGCACATATCAATCGTGTCAATCAGACGTTGCTCGCTTTCTTCATCGAGAGCACTTGCTGGTTCATCAAAAATCAATATGTCCGCATCTTTATACAGTGCACGTCCAATAGCTATCTTCTCCTTTTTGTCCACCGGAAAGATTGACTCCACCATTTGCCACCACTGTATCCAAGCCTTGCTCAAGCTTTGTAATATCTTTATTCAGATTTGCTCTGATCAAAATGTCTTCTACATTATCTGCATCAACAACATTGTCCTGAAATATGTTATATGCAACAGTTCCATTCATCAGGTATCGATTTTTGATCAACGTATGCAATGTGCTTCCAAATATCTTCCTGTGCCAAAGTTTTTCATATTACTACCAAAAAGGACACTTCACCTTTATATTCTGTAATCGCACCTAGTAAGATATTGAGCAAAGTTGATTTTTCCAGCCCCAGTTTTTTTCCAATAATACCTATGTGTTGATTCTTTTTCTATTGCTAATGAAATATCTTTTAATACAAATTCGTCCAAGTATCCAAATGACAAGTTCTTTATCTCATAAGCATATTTCCCATTTTCTTGTATCTTGTCCAAACTTTTGATATCTTCTTTCTTTCCGATAGCAAACAGTGTATTTTTCTAGTCTCTTCACAGTTTCAATTGTGTTCTTTGTTTCTACAATTGTCTGAGCATATTTACTCATAGGTAAAGAAACTGTGGTGAATAATTGTAAAACCGCTACAAATCCGCCAAAACTTAAACTCCCGTTTCTATATAAGATAACTCCTCCGATAACCGCAATTGCAACAGGAAGATATTCATTAATCAAACTAGGAAAATAGTTGATTGACTTTCTTTTTTTATGTATTTTTTTACTACTATTGAGAATATCAAGCGAAGCTTCCTCATTTTTGGGACAAGTAGTTTTCATTTTGATACATCTTTTAGAGTAATAACATTAGAGAATATCTCTTTTTGAACGGTTAATCGTTTTTGCGTTTTTCTTCGTTTCTTTGATTATTAATCTTTGACAAAGACTTACTTGCAAAATAAGAGATAACAATCGTAGTCATCATCAGAATTGTCATAATCAATGCAAACGCAGGTGCTATTCCGCATCATGTAGATAAATACCCAAATGAACAAAAAAATGGTTGATAGGCCAAATCACAAAGGTAATAGAAAATATATGTCTTTATCTGACTGTTTTTCATTCATCAACAATGAAACAACATTACCTTTGCCATTTTTTTATAAATATCTAACAAACTCGCATTGGAAACTCTCGTAATTACATCTTCATAGATATTCTTTTCATAAATAGTTACTATACGCTTGTTCAACATCGCCCTCGTGTATCGAATAACTAGATATGCGAGCAATAACGAAGAGAAAAAAACAGTTAAGTTGAAATAGACATTTTCTCTATCAATTATACTGTTTACCAGACTGGCTGTTTTTTTGAAGAAATCAAGATCACCATTACTGTTTCAAGCAAAACTAATATAAACAGTTCGATTATAGAGCTCTTTCTATCCATATATTTTTGAATAAAACTAAGCATTTTTCTCATATTCGTTATCTCCTCTGTACCTATACAATCTGCAATTAGGATCCTTACGGCAAATTGACTGATACGCCTCGTAGGCAAGTCCCATACATCCGGTCGTACAGTTTTCTATCGGACATGTTTTGCATTCTTCCTTATCTTTTCGTCTAACTCCTGCTATATATAATGCCTGTTCAGAACTCCAAATCGTAGAAAACTGTTCTCGTAATATATTTCCCATATTAAATAAAGGAAACTTCAGGTTATCACACGGATATACGTCGCCATTACACTCAATATGTAACCGAGTTATACAGCAATTACATTTTTCTCTGAAATAGATATTTTGTTCTTGTTCTGACAGCCTGCTATTCATTATCATGCTATTACAATCTTCGCTGGATGAATACCCTAGACTTGCAAACACATCTGTCACATGACTGTTTTCAGAATCAATCATTATAGTATAAATATCATCAACAATATCATCAGCGTTGATAATATCAGCATCAGTTGCCCTCCCCTTTTTTAAAGCTACTGTTATTCCATAGCTACTTATCTTTTGTCGTTTCAAGAACTCATATGTAGGTATAATATCTCTTTTTGTATATTCAGTAATAACTGAGAAGAAAGTTAAATGTATACCTTCTATAGTATTTAATAAACGCAGTGCGTTGATAGCCTTTGTATAACTATTAGCCCCCTGCTCAAAGCATTGTTCCCCTCGATAATTGAGTCGCAACTAACATTCATTTTATACATATTCACAGAATACTTCTTTAACATATCAATAGTTTCTGAATTGATACCGCTGCCATTTGTTGAAAATGATAAAAACATATTATTCCCAAGTATTTTATCCAACAATTCATTAAACTCATCTACCAAAGTAGGCTCTCCACCAAGCAAAAATATACGCCTCACACCTAGCTCTGCCAACTTATCAACCAACCTTAGTTTTTTTCTTCTTTGCTCAACTCTGTATAAGAATTATAGTCTGACACATTACTGCAATACCGACATTGTAAATTGCAGCGATTAGTCAGATTCCACGTAATATAAAAAGGTGACTTTGGTCTGATAGAGTTGGTCAAAGCTTGTCTTACGCAAAACGCATCATAGAAGCCCATAATATCCAAGGAAGATTGATGTCTATTTATATAGCGTTTCTTTTTCTTCTCTACTTATAGCATTTTTTTACTATTTTTCTAACATATTGATATCCATCCTGTTTACACATTTCATTCGAAAGCAATAATACTCGGAACACTAAATCAATTTGATATAACCAAATCGTTTGACAAAAAGAAATCAATCAGATTTGAGTCAATACATTCTTCACAGCATCCTTCTGATAGCGCTCTAACTGTTTCAAGATATTTTTGCGTCAACTTTGTATATTTTTTTATTTTATCTAGGCAAAACAAAAAAATATCAGAGTTTTTCTTGCATCTGATAAGATATTACATCTTTGAATTTAATCATATGTGTTCCCTTTATCATAAGTCATCAAGTTTTAAAAGTAAGTGCACTTCCAATCGAATTCAGAAATGCACTTATTTCCTCTCTATTTGAAATGTGGACACTGTGGCAAAATTTTTTTGATAGATATTAATATTTAACTATTAATATTTTTGTTGTTTTTGCCACCATTGCTACAATGACAGGTTCCGAAGAACACTAAACAATTATCACAATTAACTTCCACTTCAACGATACCTAGCTTATTCTCTTCTCTGTTTACCAGTTCGTTTTTCCAATTCGAGATTCTCAACAGTCTTTGCGTTTTCCATCGTTATACCTCCTAGTATTCAATATTAAATAATCCATTTCCCATATGATTTTACAGTATCTCCATTCTTATACCTCTGTGGATTTATACTTTTCATTGTCTACCTCCAATCATTTTTTCTTTTGATTTATAGGACGCTTAGGCTGATGAAATATGCCTAAGCATGGAGGTGGAAATTTACCTACACTTTGTGTAGCTTCATTCCTCATTAACCGTTCTACGACCTTAAGCACTTTTTTGTTAACATTTTTCATTTTCTGTTACCTCCTGTTTAAAAATTTTTGATATATATAACAAAGCTGCACATAATATAACAGCTATTGCCATATAGCTAATGTAAATTATACTACCTCCTAAGAAAACACAACCAAGTATTATACTAACTTCCAGCAAAACTGTTATTCTTGCAAGTTTTTTTGATTCCATGAATTCTGCAACATTCATCTGCATATTAGGATGGTTAACAGTACCAATTATTACAATATATATTGTAGCAATAACTACTAATCCAAACAGCCATTGTGGATATTTTTGCTAAGCTTTTTCGCAGTAAGCATCACTGCTAAGTATATGGCTACCGTTGCAAAATAGCACTTATAAAATTTGTCTAAGTGATATCCGCCTGTCCTCTTTCTTAATTCAAAAAAAAATATAAGAAAAAAGATGGTTGGAGGTAGATTACGAGTTATTAGGCTGATTAGTATTATGCTGCCGATTGTAATAAATTTTTCTACAAAGCAGATAAAAGTATAAATATATCTATCTGCCATTTCTTTAACTATTATTTTTATTTTTCTATCATTTGTGCTATCAAGTCAGTTGCTAATTTTTTTCAACCATAACTGCCCCTCCTATTAAACTTAGTATAGCAACCTTTATTAGAAAAAAACAATACATATTGCAGAAATCGCCCATATTTTGCAGAAATCGGCAAAAAAAAGTGACTTGCATCCTGCAAATCACTTCTTGAAGTCTGGCAACATTATTGAGAAATAGAATTCTTCCTTATCATTTTGTATGGTGTATGAGCCTTGATATTTTTTTCTATCACATCAATGATATTGTTTATTCCAATTCCATGTTCATCACTATCGTATAGCTTAGAAGTCTGTATCTCTCCATCCCTAATCTCCAGCTCGCCATTATAAGTGTTTTTTACAGAAATAATAATATCGTCCCCCTCTTTTATAAACTTCAATTTTATAACTTTTTTTGACAGAGTATTTTTTTCACAGGCCTCTATTGCATTACTTAAGAGGTTTGACAGTATAACAACAATGTCTTCATCCTCAATCCCTATTGTAGACAAATCGTTAAGCTGAAAAATGAACATGATGCCTTTCTCCAATGTTTCCCTGTATTTACTATTTAATATGGCATCTACAATCACATTATTGGTCTTTATATAGTCCAGTTCTGTACTTAAGTGCCCGCTTATATTTTTTTAATGTAGTTCTTAAGTTCAGTGTAATTCTCTGTATTTATCAGAGATTCAATGCACAATATCTGATTCTTATATTCATGTGTTCTCCTACGTTGCTTAACAAAATTTTCAGAAATAGAGCGGTACGTATCTGTCTGATTCTTCGCCCTCAGTCTAAAGATATCACTTTCCCTTACTCTTATTTCCCGCTTTAATATGTCATTTATCAGGTAAAATAAAAAGAATATTCATGCATACTAAACACAGGGATATGGCTAAAAAAATACATTGTTCTGCCTCTGATTTTCAATACTTCCGGTGGTAATAATTAATGCCATGATGGTAAAGATAGTAAATATCGGAAAAAACATAAACCGAAGCAAGTCTGCATTGCTTAAAGCATCCGATGTTTTATCTCCGATTTTTCTTTCTGATTAACACAGCTATTAAAAAAATAACAATATTTTTGATACAACTGTTATCATGCTTGCGCCAATTAAGTGTGACTCGTTTATATCTGCAAAACTCTTAAAAAGTGATAAATTTACCCAAAGTGTCAGGTAATCTACAGAAAGCAGTAATCCCTGAAATAATAGAGATAAAACTATAGCCTTAATTAATTTGATCTTGACATATACACTCATAAACAAAGCAATCATTACAATTATCAATATCTGTTTTTATAATGAACTTGTTGTAAAGAGCTAAAACAACTAAGTAACAGCTTATAATTGTGCTAAGAATAATAATACAGTTTCGTGTGCTGCTTTCATACCTTTTTCTTTCCAAAACTCTCGAAAAAAATATTTTTACAACATATTATTTCCAATGCGGTAAGCACAATGCCTTGTACATAGTTTAACATAAGCTACATTTCTCCTTTGTATGAAACAAACTTCTCTTTTACTGACTTGTATCTGTCTTTTGAGATTTTTAATCTGATACCGTTATTCAACAAGGCTTCATACCTGTTTATACCCACTATGTGTTTCATATTAACCAGATAGCTTTGATGTATCCGTAGGAATGCTTTTATCTTCCAGCTCTTTTTTTCAACTTCATCAAGTTTTTCCATATAATAAATATTTATTTAACTTATCCTCCATTATATAGAACTCAAGTTTATGCAGCTTGCTTTCAATATACAACAATAACTCAAGCGGAACATTCTTTATTCCCTCGTTAAACTTAAACTCCTTCTTTTTTACAGTATGTTTCATCACCTTACTTATTGCATCTATACATTCAAATATTAAATCCTTCATGTTCTCATTATTCTTCAATATATACCTTATAGCATTTACACTATAGCCCTGTACCGCATAGTTAACAAATGCAGTTACAAAGACTATGAAAATATCATTACTGACTTTTTCGTATTTCCTGAGCTGTTTCTAAGCCATCTATTTCATCCATGTTTATATCAAGAAATACAATATCATACTTTGCCATATTTATTCCCAAGCTTTATGAAATCCTTGCCTGAAGCGAATTCATCAACTTCACAGGGACAGCCATTCTCATCCATGTATTTCATAATAATTTCATAAATGTTTTTTTCTGAAAATCTCTTCATCATCGCATATTGCAATTCTAAACATAGCTCCACCCTTCCCCCACAAAACAGTGTCTATCTGCTTAAAGTATAATATGACACCCTGCAACTAAGCAATAAGATTTTCGTTTTTCCTAGTAAAAATTAGGGCAAAACTCTTTCTTAGAATTTTGCCCTTAATAGTTTCAAAAATGTACCTTCCTTCTGCCTTGTTTTCTTTGGTTCCCTTCACCCTCTGATAATCCAAAGTATAGCATCTTTTACTCTAAGATCAATATCCATTGTTGAAATCTTTCAAAAAGTGACTTGCATTGCAAGCCACTTTTTGAAGTCTTGAAGCATTATTGAAAAATAGTTTTATTTTCACCGTTTGATTTCAATGCTCTTTGCCACACTTTCCAATTGCTCATCAGTTATTCTGTCTTGGTCAAACTCAAAGGCGACATAAACCAACATATCCTTGTTATAAGATACGATTCCCTTATTGCGCTTTTCTTTTCCATCATTTACTGCTGCCGAATAATACACATCTGTAACAGCAGTGGTACCTGTTTTGGTTTCATTTATTACTTTGTAAGTTTCCCGAACATCAAAATGATAATCATTCCCCAAAGCTATCTGATTATAAATAGCTGCCGGTTCATTCTCTGCACCCTCGTAAACCTCATATTTATTATAGCCTGCAACTCCGACCAAAAACTTTATCTTCATTTAAGATATTATATTTAGAGAATACAGGCAATAGCTTAAACTTATCTTCTACTACTTCCTGCTTTTTTACACTCCAGCCATTAGGAAGAGCTATTGAGACTGAAAATGGTTCTTCAGCGTAAACCTTGGTATTAAACTCTGTTTTTGCATAATCATCTACCGGGAATGTAAGTGTAACAACATTGCCTCCTGATGAACGACCACAGGATACTACGAAAACCACTGTAATGAGTATGAGTAATAAATCGATTGATTTTTTCATAATATTCTATTACCTTCCAATTTTATCACACTCCTCATACTGTCTTTAATTGCAGTATAGCATCTTTTAACCCAAAATCAATATCCATTGCAGAAATCGGCAAAAAGATAAATGAATATTTTTTTAAGTGTCCTTGTAGCTCTTCGCCTTTTGTCTAAATTCATTACACCATCTTATTATAATACCCCTCATATACAAACTTCTCAGGGTGGGATTTTACATAGTTTACCTCATACTCACTATCATAATCATAGGTATCATATACAAAGCTGTCTGCCTCCTCCAAAAGCTCATCAAAGCCATCTTCAAGGCTCTCCATTGCCTTCCAGCGCTCTTCCCTGTCAAATGGAATCTTACCTCCAAAGGCATCAATCACCCTCTTAAAATTATCAGCAAAGATACCCATATCAAAGGCCTTAAGCCCATTTAGGGCATCTTCCCAGACTATTCCTGTAGAATTGTCCAAAAACTGCTGGTGCCCTCCATTGTTTACCTCTATAAAGTACCAGGATACTGCATTTAAGTATCTCTGCTCCAAGGTAAAGCCCTCAGCAGACTTAAGATAATTCTCGTGTGTTCCATATATGTCAACAGTCCAGTAAATTGGATCTAAGACACCCCAGATTTCATCCATTTTTTCTATATCTGCCACTGTGATTTTGGCGTAGGTTTTTCCACTGCTTGAATTACCGGACTCTGAGTCAAAAAGCCTAGCTTCCTGCTCTTTATAATGCTTGTAAACAAGCGGGAATTTCTCTTTATTAGCTTCAAGTATTCCCTTAAATCCGTGAAAATCTACAATTTCAATACAATATTCAATAACCTTATCATCCTTTGCAAGCCCCATAGCCTTCTCAAGCATGGCAAGTGAATTTAAGATGTCTTCCTCTACCATGTAATTATTGTTTGCTGATAGGGCTGAATAAGAGCGACCGTAGCGATAATACCAAAGAGCATCTCTTTCCTCTTCAGGAATCATATCAAGCACCTTCATGGCCTCTTCTATCTGGTCGTTATTATTGTAGGCTCTGGCCAGTTGTCCCTTTAGAGTCGTATTTAAGTTCTCCACTCCTGTAAAAGTAAGGAATTCTATAACGCTCTCAGTATCGCCCTCATCACTTAAGTTGTAGATTATCTTTTCTTTTATTTCATCGCTGTACTGTGCAAATTCTTCCTTGGTAATCTCTTGCTGGGTAATAGTCAGTCCTTTTATAAATTCTTCAAAATTATCCGCAAGTGGATGTATCTTAAAATCATCCTCCTGGTCAATAAGCACTACCTTAGGCTCCCCCTCTTTGCCACACTCCCTATAGTCGAGGAATACCATGTGATGGCCGCCTGAGATAGTATCAGCCACTGCAACCCCTATATCAGGATAACCACATTCATTAATCCAAAGCTCATTACCCATCTCACCACAAAGAGAATTCATCTTCTCCTTGTCAGTGCCGTAGATGCCTGTGATATACACTGCATACTTGCCATTGCTAAACAAGGTTGCATAAGGAGTCCCACCGTTATGTATTTTGACAAGCTCTATATATGATGCCGGAAGCTTGTAGCCAAGTTCTTTTTCAATTGACTCTATTTCCTCATCAGTAGGCTCTTTGCCAACATATTCCTCAAGTGAGTATTCATCATCATCCCAGAAGTGAGAAAAGTCAAAGTTTTCAAATGGTTTCATTAAGTTTTCCTTTCTGAAGGGGTTTTAAGCACCCTAATCATCATATATTTTCATATTCTTATTTCAACTTAGCAGCTTCACAATATCCTTCACCTTTGGTACTCTTCCGCTTATAATCAGCTTCCCATCCACCATAACCGAAGGAGTGGTCATAATGCCGAGTCTCACTATATCCATCAAATCCTCTACCTTTTCAATCTTTGCATCCAATCCTAACTCCTCTATGGCTAAGAGGGTGTTTTCATAGAGTTTGTCACATTTTTCACAACCTTCACCAATTACCTTAATCTCCATATTTACCTCAATTCCTTAATTTCATCGGTTTATCCACAATTTCTTTCCAAGCAGTGTCGATTGTGCGGATAACCTGTGGCCCTGTTTTTAGATAAAAAAATACAAGTTCTGATTTTTTTCACGCTCGCCAGAAGGCTTGAAGTCAATCAATTCTTCCACCACATCTACCTGCTGCCAGCCTTCATCTAACTTAAAAAATCCCTTAATCCTGTAGCAGGATGGAAGCACCTTCTTAAGAAATGTCATCAATATCTCTTTTGGTACCACTTCAAGGGTTTCTAAAGATATAGTCTTAGGCTTGTTATCCACTGTATTTAGGCTATCTTCGGACTCTGCCCATTTTCTCACAGTTAAATCTTCATTCATAAATGAGAGGTCAGTTTTACCAAAGGAAGCTGTGATTATATCACATACAGGATTAACCTCGCGTACCAGCTTCTTCACCTCTTCAAGCTCTGATAAGTCAAGCCTATCCACTTTATTGATTACTGCCAGATTGCAGTGGGCAAGCTGCCTGTCAACAGTTTCCACATCCTTTATCTGGTTCTTAAAATTCACTCCGTCAACAAGGCAGATAACCCCCTTAAAGATGTAATTATCTCCCGCCATTACCCCTACAGCTCCGAGGATTTCTTCGATGTTAGAAGGATCTGCAAGTCCTGAACTTTCTACAAAGACATAGTCAAGGTCTTTTTGTACTCATTTCCGCAAGTGCCTGTACAAAAGAAAGCTTTAGGCAGGAGCAGAAGATGGAGCCTCGACTTATTTCAGTCATTTCTATCCCATTTCGTCTAATTATTTCTCCGTCTACATTTATTTTGCCAAATTCATTTTGAATAATTCCTATTTTCTTATCCTTAACATTATCAAGAATATTCAGCAAAAACGAGGTCTTTCCTGCTCCAAGGAAGCCCGTAAGTACATATAAATCTTTCTTTTCCATACTACCTCCTGTTAAAATTGTATCAAAAAAAATATAATTAAATAGATATCCCGTTATAATAATCCCTACTGTACATATCCCTACAAACAAGGCTAGCAGTCTTGGTTTAATGGCTTTTCTAAGCATAATCAGCGATGGAAGCGATAAGGTAGTAACAGCCATCATAAATGACAATACCGTACCGAGCTCTGCTCCTTTGGTATATAGTGCTTCTGCAACAGGTATGGTTCCAAATATATCCGCATACATTGGAATTCCAACCAAAGTAGCCAGTATTACAGAGAAAGCATTTTTACTTCCAAGCACAGTTACTATAAAGGACTCCGGTATCCAGTTGTGAATGACAGCTCCTATACCGACTCCTGCCAATATGTATGGAAATACCTTCTTAAGTGTGGAACAGACCTGTTCACCTGCAAAATCGAGTCTATCCTTTACATTTAGCCCCGGGCTTACAGAGTTCACATTTCCCGCTTTTTTGATATATTCTTCTATATAGTCTTCCATCTTCATTTTATCGATAATAAGTCCACCAATCACTGCTATTATAAGTCCAAGTATGACATAAAGCAGGGCTGTTTTTGCTCCAAATACACTCATAAGCAGAATTAAAGAGCCCAGGTCAACCATAGGTGAGGATATGAGGAAGGAAAATGTCACTCCTATCGGTAAGCCTGCACTTGTAAATCCAATGAATAAAGGAATGGACGAGCAGGAGCAAAAAGGGGTTACAGTACCAAGTAAGGCTGCTAATATATTCGCCCATATTCCTCTATGTTTCCCAAGTATTTTCTTGGTTCTCTCTGGCGGGAAGAAACTCTGAATGAAGGAGATAGTAAATATAAGCACACAGAGTAAAAGTGTAATCTTAATTACATCGTAGAGGAAAAACTGAACACTCCCTCCTACTCTGCTCTCCATATCAACTCCAACTGCTGATAATCCCTTTCCTATCAGGCTGTTTAGCCATTCCATCTTTAAGACTTGATTTTGAATGAAGTTCCATATAGTTTTATCCAATATTCTCCTCCAAATTTAACACATTATCAAAGCAAACATAACCATTTAGACCGATAAATCAAGCCCCTGGCAGTGATTCTAATTACGCTTAACACGATGGACTAATCCATTTCCGATCTTTGCTATATTGTACTCCAAACTGGTTGTTTTGACAATTGCAAAGAATAGATTGCCCTACTGTACTATTTACGATTTCTGTGTATACTTATAACAATAACAATATTCAAAAATCCAAGGAGAACAACATGCAAATAACCCTTCAAACCCTTTCAACCACCCTTAACTACGCCAAAACCGAGCTTTCTTCCCTATCTGGCAAGCCTGTCCCTCCGTTCTTTAGAACTTGATAAGATAGATATTAGCATTAAGACCGACAAAAATATTACCAAGGTGAAAGACTATCTCTTAGATGATGCATTTAGGATAGACATAGTAAATGGAAAAGGCGAGATAATCGGCAATAACGAGAGAAGTTCATTGCTTGCCGTATACCACTTTTTATACAGAATTGGTTTTAGATTCCTCACCCCTGTTAAAGAAAGTGAAATAATCCCTGATATCTCATCTATCAAGAAGCTTACCTTGACAGAGAGCCACATTTACCCTTTTAGACATAGGGGTATATGCATAGAAGGTGCTTCATCTCTTGAGAATATTTTAGCCACTGTAGAATGGATGCCAAAGCTTGGATACAACTGCTTTTTCAGTCAGTTCAAACTACCATTTACATTTATGGAACGCTGGTATAAGCACCAAAATAATCCCCATCTTAAGCCTGAAGAATTTAGTTTAGATACTGCCGGTACATATACTTCTAAAATATTTGAAGAGATAAAACGAAGGGATTTACTCCTTCATACGGTAGGACATGGCTGGACTGCTAATGCCATTGGCTTACCTGCTCTTGGCTGGAATACACAGAGTACAGACGGTGAGGCAGATAGTAGTTTTTTTGCAATGATAAATGGCAAAAGAGAGCTGTTCCACGGAGTTCCAACCAATACAAACCTATGCTATTCCAATAAAAAGGTTGTAGATAAGCTGGCTGACCTTGTATTAGATTATGCTATCAACAATAAGGAGGCTGACTATGTGCATTTTGGCTCGCTGATGCCTTCAACAATATCTGCGAATGCGAAAACTGCGAGAAGGAGAGCTTATCCGACCAATATGTAACCATTCTTAATAGGATTGATGAGAAGCTTAGTGAAAATGATTTGACGACTCATATAGTATTTTTGCTCTACCAAGAGCTTTTATGGCCTCCTATCAGAGAGAAACTAAGGAACCCTAATCGTTTCACCCTTATGTTTGCTCCTATTAGCAGAACCTTTGAGGAGAGCTACCCTGAGGATACCGAGAATAAAGCAATCCCGGAATTTAAGAAGAATCATATCTCACTTCCTGTCAATATAGAAGAGAACCTTGGTTTTCTGTTTGCCTGGCAGAAGAGATTTAACGAAGACAGTTTCGTTTATGACTATCCTCTTGGCAGGGCACATTACGGCGATTTTGGCTACTATCACATATCAAAGATAATATTTGATGACATAGCTAAAATATCTGCTTTAGGGCTAAACGGATACATCAGCTGCCAGGAGCTTCGTTGTTTCTCTCCTAACAGCCTGCCTAACTATGTGATGGGATACGCTCTGTCAGGCTTATGTAATGACTTTGAGACCTTGGTTACTGACTATTACAGAGACTTTTATGGGGCATTTTATGAGGAAGCTATGGCTTATCTTAAAGAATTGTCCTCACTCAGCCATCCTGATTACTATAACAACAAGGGAGACAGGGTGTCAAAGTCTATAAATGCTGATTTTATATGCATTTTAGAGGTACTTGATAACTTCCTCCCAACCTTTGACAAGGTAAAATCATCTGGCGGTTTTACAGTACACTGGGAGCTGCTTGCATTTCACAACAGTTATCTAAACAGGCTTGTTAAGGCGCTTATCAAGCTTAGCAGTGGGGATTTTAACAGGGCAAATGAACTTTTTACGGATTTCGCTACTTTTTATACAGGAAAATGAGTTAAAAATTCCAGCCGTATCTTGATGTATACAGGATAATGGATATTTCAACGAATTATACCGGATTTAAGAGTATTTGAATAAAAACAAAGTGACTAAGACCTGTTCTTAGTCACTTTATTTCGATTTAAGCTTATTTATCATAAGCAAAGGTAAATTCAATATCGTAGTCCTTAAATTCAGCTAGAAATACTTTTTATTATGCTCTTAAAATTCTCATCAGCTCTGGTATATATACCTTTTGCCTCCACTTCTTTAAGGCCTTCCTCTTCAATCTCATCAATGAGCTTTCTATACTGCTCAAAGTTTATCGGATTGAATATGCTGTTCTTTTCACTGCTTTTTATACTGTCCCATATCAGGTAATTGCTCATTACATTTCCCTTTGGTATCTTTACATGTATGGTTGAGTCATTAACGCTTACCTCTATATCAGACATGTTGTAGCCTATCTTGACCTTACCGGTACATTCAAGGGAAATGGTATTCTTTGTTCCCGGAATTTTTTTATATCATCAAAAAAATATCTTGACTCATCAACTGTCTTTTTAATGTTGTATTCACCTGAATATGTGGACAACTCACCTATCTCATATATCTTGGTCTCTACTTCTGCCTTGGTGACTATTCTTTTCTCTGTTGTCCCAAACAGTCTTTTCCCAGGGTTTGTCACAAGCTCAGCCTCCGGCCCGTGGAACATCTGATACAGGCTCCATGCGCCAAATATAGCTAAGGCAATCACCACTACTGACAAAAGGTTAAGAAATATCTTAACAATCTTCTCGCCTATTTTGCTCAAGTTTCACCTCCTAAATCCATGCAGTGATTAAGAGAAAGAGGAAGAAAGCTAAAATAGCTAATGCAATGCCTATTATTAGTATTCTGAATAATAATCCAATCTTCCCCTTAGTTTCCTTATCATCATTTTTTTCTTAAACATGGTTAACTCTCCCTTCTTTATTACGAAGCTTTTTTTCCTTCATATTATCAGTAAACTTCCTTATTTAAAATTTCAGTTTTTTTATTCTTATTTCTCATACCAGTATAGCTTACACTATTTTTTTCCATTTTTTTGTCTAATGTAATTTTTAATCTTTATATACTATAATGGTACAGGAGATGTTTTACTCACTGATTATAAAAGGTTACTTTAACTTTGCTTCTCCAGTACTCAAAATATCCGCAAAATACCCATTTATAAGGAGGCTGTATGCGCTTACTATACGCAGAAGACGAAGAAGACCTTAACAAAGTAGTTACAAAGAAGCTTACAGAAGAGGGCTTTAGCGTGGACAGTTGCTTCGATGGCAGGGAGGCCATTGACAATATACAGTTTACCGAATACGATGCAGCCATTCTCGATATAATGATGCCACACTCAGACGGCTATGCAGTATTAAAGGAGCTTAGGAAGCTAAAAAAGAATACGCCTGTGCTTTTCCTTACTGCAAGGGATTCCATAGATGACAGGGTGACAGGACTTGACAGCGGTGCCAATGACTACCTTGTAAAGCCTTTCTCATTTGAGGAATTACTTGCAAGGATAAGGGTGCTTACCCGTGAAAAGCACAATATCACCGAAAACATCCTTAGCATAGGTGATTTGGAGTTAAACCTCTCATCTCACATAGTAACTAGGGGAGGTACTGAGATAAATCTAACAAGCAAGGAATATCAGCTTCTTGAGTACCTGCTCTACAATAAAGAAAAGGTGTTAAGCCGTGAAAAGATAGAGAATCATATATGGAACTATGATTATGAGGGTGGTACCAATGTAATTGATGTGTATATAAGATACCTCAGAAAGAAAATAGATGACGGCTTTCCTACCAAACTCATACATACGGTGCGCGGTGCTGGCTATGTCATCAGGGGGGAAAATAATTGAAACTATCGATAAGACTTAGGATTATACTTTGGTTTCTGCTCTCTACATTTTTTTATACTGTCACTTACAGCTACTCTCGTATTCTTTATAAGTAACAGTGTAATGAGAAGAACTACCAAAAATTACTTCATAAGTGCTGTGGAAGAAAATACTGACAAACTGAAAATGCTGTCTGAAGCCGAATATGAAACCGCAAGCGAGTTTGATGCTGACGATATTTTCATCCACTATAAAAACAGGCTACCTACAGATAGATGACGACTTCCTTATGACACTTAATTCAATGGAATTTGGGCTTTATACAGTGGATGGGAGCCTTCTTTACGGGAAAAACTCGATAATGAGGGAAATAACAGATCTGCCTCTCAAAGACTCCCACATCATTTCATATAGTACAGCAAACGGAAGCTACCTGATATATGATAGAAGACTAGCAAGCGAGGGCTTTCCCGAGCTTTGGATAAGGGGGATTGCTCCGCTAAAGGATACCTCAGCCCAGCTTTTTGACATAGCCATCTACCTGGCAGCCTTCCTCCCATTTCTCATCATCATCATTCTTTTGTGCGGATATCTTGCAGCCAGAGGAATAGTGAGGCCGATAAAGAAAATAGAGGAGACGACCACAGCCATTACAGACGGTGACAACCTTTCGCTTCGAATTCACTACACCGGTAGCAAGGATGAGCTTTCCGCCCTTTCTTCCAATTTCAACAAGATGTTAGACAGGCTCGAGACTTCCTTTGAAATGGAAAAGCGCTTTGCTTCAGATGCTTCACACGAGCTTCGTACACCGGTTTCAGTAATTCTTGCACAGACAGAATTCTCCCTTGAGAAAGAAAGGGAGCCCGCAGACTACATCGAGTCTCTTGAAGTGATTAAGAGACAGGGAAGACGAATGCACCAGCTGATTGGCAATATGCTTTCATATACCAGACTTGAACAGAGGATAGATAATTATCCTTTTGAAAGCCTAAACTTCTCCCGCCTTGTAAGTGACCTTTGCAGCGACATGATGCCGCTTATGGTAAATGATATAACAATCGACTACAATGTAGAGCCCGATATCTTCTTAAATGGCAATGCAGAGCTTCTTACTGGGATGCTTCAAAACCTTCTTGAAAATGCCTATAAATACGGCAAGAAGGGCGGTCACACCAAGGTAAAGCTTGTAAAAGATAAGGATAAAATAAAACTTTCAGTTGAAGATGACGGCATAGGAATAGCAAAATGACCAGCTAAACCTTATATTTGACAGATTCTTTAGGGCGAGCAATAAGTCAGTTATTACAGGTTCAGGGCTAGGGCTATCCATAGTAAAGAAAATTGTTGATATGCATAAGGGAGTGATTGAAGTAACCAGTAAAGAGGGAAGCGGAACCACATTTACCATTTCCTTTGACCTTAAAAATTAGAAGAAAGGAGAGCCTATGGCTAATCTAATAAAGAATAAATACATTCTAACCATTGCAACGGTAGTAATCTTTGGGCTTACCATCGCACTTGGCGACCTTTTATGCCAAGGATAGAATTGAGAGAAATGATCTACTTAACGAGTCTGATGCGGTTAAGTTTGCCTATGTAGATGCAGGGATTTCCCCTAAAAATGCGCCTTCTTATGAAGCAAAGCTTCTAAAGGAAGATGGGATATATGTGTATAAAGTAGTCATATCCTCTGATGATACAAAATATAAATATACCATAGCTGCAAACAACGGAGAAGTTATTAGCAGCGAGTCAGCGAGGATTGCTCAAAATAAGAAGAATAATACTTCTTCAAGCGATACTACAGGTGTAGAAGAAAATGTCTCTAATAATAGCTCTAACAAAGCTGACCCTTTGGAAAAAAATGTCAAAAATGTCATTTCTAACGCTAAATCAAAAGATAAACCTAAGGATAATAAAGCAGTTGGTAATAAAACCACTGGAAGTAAGGTGGAAAATGATGTGGTTGAGAATGACAAGCCCACAAAAGGCAAATCAGATGTTAAGAATGTAGCAGATATCATAAATTCAAACAATAATATGGATGATAAAAAAAGCCTGATAATAAGAACTCTGATGATAAGAACTCTAATGACAATATAGACGGTAAAAAGGCTTCAGATAAAAAAGCTTCAGGCAAAAAGAAAAGGAAGAAAAATACAGTGGGCAATAATAGGCACCATACAAATACGGATAATGAGACTAATAATACATCCACGGGCAAAACCCCTACCGTAAGCGAGGTGGCGGCTTCCAGGCATTACATAAGCATGGACATGGCAAAAATCCATAACCCTAAAAGATGCGGGATTTAGGCCTTCGTTTGTTACATTTGAAAAAGCCCTGCTAAAGAAAGATGATGGAAAGATTATATATGAAATAGAGTTTTTTTACTTCTGCATACGAGTACGAATATGAAGTAGATGCTTACACCGGAGCCATTCTTTCAAAGGATGTCGACCCTCTTTCTCCTTCTGATAAGGCTGAAAAGGTTAAAGAAAACAGCTCTAACAGCCCTAAAAAAATGCTGATTTAGAGGATTATGAGAAAAAAAGCACGACAAAGGCGATGACGACGATGATGATGATTAATAATACCTCTAAGTACTGATATTTTCCTAACATCTTGTGAATACCGTAATAAGATCCTAAGGTCTGATTTTGGTATTTCACAAGATTTTTTTAAATAATTCTCTAATCTAATTTTTAATTTTCATCCTTTATAATACAAAGCATAAGGTAAAACAAACCAAACACAAAGGAGAAAAAAACTATGAAGAATTCAAAGAAGTTAATCGCTACACTCGCACTTTTTCGGTCTTGTATTTACAAGCAGTGCTACCACCTCAGTTTCAGCGAAAGAGGCAGACTTATCTCAAGAGAAAGTGCTAAGAACAGCGCACTTACAGCGAAAGAGGAGTATCACTTAATCAGGCAACAGCTATTGAGATTGAGTACGATGCGGATGATGATGACTTCGGTCAGGTATACGAGGTAGAGTTCAAGGCAAACGGTTACAAGTATTCTTATGATATCGATGCCAATAACGGCAGCGTACTTAAGAGCAAAAGAAAGTTACTTAAGGTTAAGAAGCCGGTTAAGAACTATGCACAGTACATCACCGCACAGTCAGCTAAGCAGATCGCACTTAACCACGCAGGCTTAAATGCTGACAGAGTTACATTTACAAAGGCGAAGCTTACCACAGATGACGGTGTTAAGGTTTATGATATAGAGTTCCGTACAGCAACTACTGAGTACGAGTATGAAATAAATGCCAAAACAGGCAAGGTAGTTGAGTTCTCAGTTGAGCCAATCGACTACGATGATGAAGACTAATTGTTAACCCTCTTCCTTCTTATCATATATCCAATAACAATGGTAATAAGGCTGATAAATATACAGATATAGAAGCTCATTCCCCTGCTTAAAAGCTCGGTGTGAACAGCAACCGGCTCAGGCATGAACTGGGAAAAGCCCTGTATCATAAGGTAGTCAACTACACCTTGCGCTCCCGGAATGGGAGCGCAATTTGATCCTACAAAGGCAAAAGCCTGTGAGAACCAGATATCTCCCATGTGTCCGAACTTGCCACCTAGTCCAAGGTAGACAAAAACAGTTATTGATATCTGAGTAACACGCTGAGCCAGATTTATAAGAAATGCCACAAACAGCATTTTCCCCTTGCCTAGAGCAAGGTCGGATACAGTGCTGTATTTTTTAACTGTCTCTTCCCATTTTACCCTTTTCTTCTCAGGTTTTCTGATTATCTTAAGCTTTCCTAGGATACTTATTCCCCAAAGCCCAAGTTTATCCATCCACTTTGGCTCTTTGAGCAACATAAAAAAGAAGAGAGTCAGAGAAGTCATAATGACAAAACCAATAACTATAAGCACCTTGCCAAAGTCATTAAAGCTGTTAAAAATATCAGGTCTTACAACGAAGCTAAGTACTGCAACGAAATCAATTGCAAAGCTGTACATAAGCAGGTTAAGCACAAGACACATGGTGGCCTTTGAAAATGAGACTCCGTCTTTGCGCATAAAGTAAAAGCTTGCAGGCTGTCCACCTGAGGCAGATGGTGTAATTGCAGAGAAATATATATCTGCCGCAGAGTACAAAAACGCCTGACGGTGGTTCACATTTACAGAAATATGCTTAAGTATGTATTTGATAGCCACACCTTCAAGGTAGATATAGAGAAGAACGGAAACCATGGCCAAAGCCATAAAACCCTTTTTCCCATGTCTAATCATAACCCAGGCATCATTTATGGAAAATCCCTTTGCCTGGCTGGTTATTGCAGTAATCGTGAGTACGGCTATCACTATGGTGACAAGCGACCACATTATATTCTTAAGTACGTCTTTATTACCTTTTTGTTCCATCTATAAAAGTTCTCCTTAGAGTTTATCTCTAAAGTATAGCATAAATTTGGTTTTTTTAATTCTTACGATTATCTTAAGTTTTATCATTTATCTTCCGATACTTTTTACTCTTCATCATCTAACTGCTTATCTATCTTTTCCTGTTTTTCTCTTATTCAGGTAATACATGACTATCGATATTATAGAAAATACCGTTGTCCAGCTCACTGTATAAACTATTGCACTCAGCTTTGAGTCTTCAAATCCTATGTACTTTTTCAGATTATCATTTAGTATAATAGATATTACCCCTGCAATGATGAGATTTTTACTAAATCTGTTGGTGCCGTCATTTGCATTGATTGACCATATATTGATGCCTTTTAAATAATTGACAACAATCATATAGAGCCCGCTTCCAATTAAAATAATCAATTCAGACGCATACATTTCAAAGCCTGCATCCATAAAGACCATTTTAATCACAATCGATGCCACCAGAGCGTAAATAATATAAGAATAGGCTCTGCTCTGTATCCTTCTTCTTTCAGATAAAATGCGTTCATCATTAATATTATTATTCATTTTGCACCTCCCAAAATAATTCATCAAGTGTTTTACCGAGGGCCTTACAAATGCCTATGCATAGGTTCAATGTAGGGTTATAGTCTCCCGCCTCTATAAGCCCTATTGTCTGCCTTGTAACACCAACTGCCTTTGCCAAGTCTTCCTGCTTCATATCATTTTCGATTCGTGCAATCTTCATTCTTTTATTCTTCATATACTCACCTCTATATTGCATATTATAATATATCATTGTCATAATGTCAAGTATATATTGCATTTAATTTTTTTGAGAAGCTTGACTTTAAGACATATGTCCTTGTCTTCAACTAAACAACTAAGTTTAGCCAGAACCTCTTATACCTGCACAAATAAAAAGCCGAACATACCGTAAGCGCAACGGTTGTTCAGCTTTTTATCGTACCTGTCTTAATGTAGTTCATTTTGAAGGAGATAAAGTCTACTTAATAGATTGTCTTATCTCCTCAAACTTCCCCTTAACATCCCCTCTAAAACTAAATACAAATATCTTTCCATTTTTGTCAGTTATCCTTATAAATGGCTTACTTTGGGGTCTGAGCAGGAGTACGAGATTCTCATTTCCATTTCTAAAATCTCCCTTTAATAAGTCGTCAAATGAAGTTCCATTTACCCTTACCAAATCATCCGGAAGCTCATTTATTAGCTCTACATCCCTGATATCAGAGAGTTTGATGCGGTAGTTGGTAATGCCTTGAATAGCCTCTACTTCATCCTTTGTTATCTCTATCTTAATCGGCTGTTTGTAATATACATTCATTGCAGGACCTGTAAAAGGCAAAGCCAAAAGCAACAATAGCAGTATAGCGGTAATTACCTTGCCTGAGGTACGGGCTAAGTTAAGAGTAGTATTCATACCCACCCTCTCATTTACGATGAGTCTGCTGTCATTTGGGTTGTAGTAAATCATGCCTCCAATCCACTTGTCATCCTCATCCACTATCGCTCCCACGCCACTTCCCTTTGTAAGCCTCTCCTGCATCTTCCTAAGCCTAACTTCAATGGCCACAGCTTCTATGCAGATTGCTCCTGTAGCAATAAATATGAGTGTCAAAGCCATAAATGGATGACTTATAAGCAACAGTCCCGAAAAGCTAAGTGGTATGGTCAGCCAAGATGCGGCTATCCAGATCTTAGACCAGTTGTAATGCCTAATCTGAGTAAGAACCCTAGTTAAATCTCTCTCTTCATTGACAACTTCTGAGTGGTTCCTGTAAAAATAGCGGTATGAAAACCAAAAATACAAGTACCGAAACCGCTGAGGTTATATAAAGGACATAAAAAGTTCTATCCCAAATAAGAGGCAGGAGGCTTACAATGCAAGGGATGATGAAAAGCAATGGGGAAATCTCCTTGAAATTAGGTATGTTTTCCATATCTATCTCAACTTTTTCTCCTTGGTGCTGTACCCAGCCTCTCTCACGCTTAATCTTCTTTAAGTCTCTATTGCAGAGGTAAAATGGTATGGCATATATGAATACGGTTACATCTGTCCACACAAGGTAATAGGTAAGCAGTATCCAAAATTTGGATACAAACACCCCGGGAATTACTGCAAGCAATAAAACTATCGTAATCATTTTAACCTGTTTTTTATATCTATTAAGCCTTGAAATGACCTCTGCATCCTGTTTGCCCTCTTCCATAAAGGTTACGCCAACAACAATGTTTTTCTTGAACTTTGCATTATTTGTCATTATATATCCTAAAAACGGCGCAATCCAAAATATACTTGCCCACATAAGTATGTTAAATAACATTACAATCCCTCCTTATAGTATTCTGTGCAAAGGGTAAGCACTTCATTAAGAGAAAGCCCCGAAAGCTGGAGCTCTGAAATGATTACTCTTAATTCTTTAAGCTTTTCCTCTCCCACAGGGTCGGTCTTAATCTTGTTACTTATAAGTGTTCCCTTCCTCCTGTCAGTTACTATATATCCTTCATTGTTTAGCAGTTGATAAGCCTTGCTTACAGTCATCATGTTGATACCGCTTTCATCTGCAAGAGCTCTGATTGTAGGAAGCTTTTCACCGGGAGTAAGTCTCCCCTCAGCTATCCCTACAACGATTTGGTCTCTTAGCTGCTGATAAATGGGGGTTTTACTTTCAAAAATCAAATATTAGCCTCATTTCTCCTCCTTTCTAATTATTCACTAGTGAATTATATGTCTTAATTGTATTATAGTACATAATGCAAAAATGTCAAGAAGAAAATTGGACTAGATTAAGCCCAATTTCTTCAACATTTTAATTCCCTCTTCATCAGTGTACTTGTATTCAAGCAGGTTCTTAGCGTCATTCTCACTGATTAAACCATCATTAGATGATATTTTGCTTCTATACTCTGATAGGCTGCGACTCAGTCTTTTCCTGATTATCCCCGAGAGATATTTTTGCATCTGAAAATCCTCCCGCAATGGCTATCTCAGTCTGTGAAAGCCTTGTATTAAGTATCATGGTCATTGCCTTTTCAAAGCGAAGATTATTCAGATAATCTTGAAAAGAAATGCCATAGTAATCCTTGAATAAATGTGAAATATGAGTAGTTGTAAGCTGCTCCATCTCCGCTATTTCAGCAAGTCTGATAGGTTCGGTATAATGGTCATTTATATAGGCGGTTATTCTTTTCATTCTTTGAATCCGCTTTTTCTCTGATTGAATGGTTATGTTCATCCATAATGCAAAAATCAAATTCCTTCGTAAGTCCGCAAAGAAAGTCGCTTACAATTGAAACCAGTTCCATTTCAAACAATGGCTTTGGCCTCAAGATAGCAGAGTGCTATTTCTATCATTTTTTTCTTTGATTAGCTTTGTATCATTTGAAAATGGCTTATTTGCGAAGGTTATACTTGAAAAAAATAAGGAAAGTAATCTCTGCAAAAATGCCTTGAAACCTGCAAAAAAACAGTCCAAGCACAGCTCCCTCAGCGACCTGTATTTCGTGAGGCTCGTAAGGATTTATAAGTACAATCGAACCTTTTCTTAGCTCTATAGATCCTGTTTGAAGAGATAGCCTACCCTCACCGTCAAGTACAAAAAGGAGTTCAAATGCATTATGCGTGTGATAATTTCTATATTTTTATTTCATTTAAAAAAATACCTTTATGTGGTGCAAACGACTGTATCTGACAAATTCGTATTCCTGGCTCATTAAATGTCTCCTCATTTTTTTACATACGATTAAACTCTATAGTTAATGTGGCTTTCAATAATTTTTTTAATACCTTTGATATGTGACTTCTAAATCTTTGTTTCACGCGAACCTTACAAGGATTAAGTATACCACAAAATCGTATGATTATCATTTTTATTTTTTTAATACGATAAGTCTATAAAATATTAGTCAAAAATTTTTGCACAAATTATTGATAATAATTATTATTATTTTTTTGCTATTTTTATGTCGTCATCAGTCTTTAAATAATATTACGATTGTGTTAGCATGAAGCAGTAAACAATAACAAATCGAAAGGAGTTTTATTATGGAAAGAACAATGAACATTTACTTATCAAACCTTGTACATTTTTTTATCACAAATTACAGAGTTATCATTGGTATGTGCAGGGAAAGACTTTCTTTCAGTCACACGCTAAACTTGAAGAGTATTATAATTTTGTCAATGGACAGATAGATGAACTTGCGGAGCTTATGCTTATGGATGGGAAAAAGCCTGTTTCTACAATGAAGGGGTTTGCTGAGTTAGCTACAATCAAAGATCCTGCCGGAGATTTCGTTCAGGATATGCACGCTGTATTTAGCGATGTTCTCGCTGACTTTGAGACACTTCACGCAAGTGCCAGACTTCTCAAGGAAAAGGCTGATGATGAAAATGATACGCTTGTAAGCGCAAAGATGGACGGCTTCCTTGAGGACTACGCAAAGGTTCTTTGGATGTTAGAAGTACTTTAGCATAATACCAAAGCAATAAACTCATGGGGCTAAAAAGGCTCCATGAGTTTTATTTTATCTGTTTAACTTCTTACTTATCAACTTATTTATAAATACAAGTACGACAACAATGATAATAAAACTAAGCCAAATAAATACATGATAGTAGCTATTTTCAAGAACTCGTATCTTATCAACATTCGTTTCAGTAGCTATCTTTGCTCTAGACAGCTTTAGGATATATTCTCCCAAAACCTGCCCCAAAAGTATACCAATTATATTTCCAATTGCTATTGCATATGAATATATATACTTGTCAAACAGTGTAAGTATAATCATTACAACCCATATATAGGCGAAGTTATTGTGTATGAGCCAACCAAAAAAGTACCGGTCTCTAAGCACAAAGGATATGGAGTATGTTATTCCAAAAATAATCAATTGAATAATTAAAGGTTTCAATCTTTTGATCATAATCTCTTTCATGTACATAGCCCCTCTTTCACTCTGTTACCAACCACTCGCTGTAAATTGCCGGAATAGCGGCTCACCTGTCTGTTTGAAATATTACTTTAATAATTCTACCACATTTCCTATGTCTCCATCAATACAAATACTTCTATCCTCAATAGCCTCCGGGCAGAATGCTTCTCCGTAATTTATGCAGGCGTATGCAGCATTTTCATTACTTTTCACAAACTGCCAAAAAGGATATTTTATTATCACAGGAGTATTGGCACCAACCCCAAGTTCAAGGTACAATGTCCTCGCATCTTTGTGGCTTCTTATAAATTCATTGTAGACCTCGTTTGCCTTATGCCAGCCATCATCCTCTACAAAGCTATAGTCAGCTCTAAGGTTAGTTGTCATAGCGGAGCCGTCATCGGGACAGGTTGGAATCAATTCAGTAGGAATTGCCATAGATATCTTTCCAGATTTTGGAACCGTAAAAATACCGTTTTCATCTTTTACAAAGCCCTCCGCCTCCATAGCCTTCATCACCCATTCTTCGTTATCATAGGTCTTTCTAATCTCAGGATTTACGCTTTGAAATAAGCCATAATCTCCCTGAATATAAAATAACCTTTTCTTATCAAAGCCGGCCTTTTGAAACTGATGGTCTACATTTGTGGTAATAACGAAATAATCCTTGTCCTTTACTAGAGATAACAATTCCTTATAAACAGGCTTAGGTGCATCGACATAACGGTTAAAGTAAATATGCCTTGCCCACCAGCCCCACCTTGTCTCTGCATCAGGAAAAGGATAAAACCCGCCGGAGTATATATCACTAATCCCATATTCCCTTGCAAAATCAAAGAAATATTTATTAAATCTCTCTCCACTGTAAGTGAATCCCGCAGATGTTGAAAGCCCTGCACCCGCACCTATAACTATCGATTCCGCAGAAGTAAATGACTTTTTTAACTTCGCAATCTGTTCTTCCTTTGTTCCTGTTCCCTCTGACATACGCTCTCTAAAAATAGTTCATAGCCTTTTTCTCTTCGCTAGATAATTTATGCTTGATTATTAATAACTTAACAATTTACAAAGCCGTTGTAACCTTTGCCATTTCATCTTTAAATGTAAATATAGCATATCTTAGTTATAATGTCAATAGTTACATCTACCTAAATAATTGTTATCAAAAAGCCAACCAAAACCCAGTATGCACTGTAATTTCGGTTGGCTTTAATCTAATCTATTCTATTGTACAAACACTCCCCATTTCCCAACTGTAAATATCCAAAATTGTTATAGCTTATATTTCGTACCTCTTCCATTGCCAGTTACTGATACATAGCCCTTATCAATGAGGCTCTTCAATATAGCTGTCACCTTTGATTTACCAAATGGAGTCAAGTCTGTGATTTCACTAATTGATTTTGGTATCACTTTGCTAAGAACCCCTTTTACCAGTCCTTCATCATATGTAAGGTCAGATTTACTTGTAACCGGCAGCATCACCTTTATTGAATTTTCATAAACCTCAAAAGCAGGTTTCTTGTCACTATTTATATAGGCTTCCTTTATCCTCACGATTCCGGTTCCCAATATTTCTACAACATGAAGGCGGTAAAACACATTAGCCAAAATAGGATTTCTCAGTATCGAAACATTACCTTTTAAGTATTCCTCCTTTGAAATACCTGCAGGCAATCCACCTGGAGATGTAATCTCGATCCTGTCATCATACATCATTACTCTAATATGTGCATTCACATCCCAAGTTCTGTGTATTATTGCATTTGCGATTGTTTCTCTGAAAGCCTCTTCAGGTATCTTCTCTACCCTTTTTCTCGTTATTCCCTGAATCTCTTCATACTGGTAAAAATCTCTGAATATCTGAACTGCTTTCTCCATTTCTTCTAACACCGACTCGCATTCAAATGTTATACGTTTGAGTATTATATTTATACTTTCACCAAACCTTGCTATGTCAATGCCAGGAAAATTGTTTTCATCCGCAAGTAAAGCTGCCACTTGTCTGTACCCATCTGTCTCACTATATAGATTAAGTGTTTTCAGTACATCTTTATTTAATGATTTAATACCTATTTCCTGCTTTGTCGCTTTTTCTAGTATCTTAAAAGAAAGATTTTGATTGCTGGCAGGAAGTTCCTCATAATTTATATTTTTACCCTGCAAAACAAGTCTTGCAAATTCCAGTTCGTCGGCTTCTATAGTAGCAGTGTCGTTTCGCCTATATGCTTTTTGATTTATATGTATAAGGCTTATTTGGTCCTGCTTCTATCGTAAGAATTATAGTGTTATCAGCTTCTTTTACAGAGAGTTCATACCTTGGCTGCGGTCTAATAGTATCATTGATTTTTATTTTTCTATGTCAAGGCAGGACTGCACCGGGTCTTTAAGCCCAATTGCTTCGCCTTCATCTGTCACTCCAAATATAATCTGACCACCCTCATAATTGGCAAATGCACTGACTGTTTTTAAAAATGTATTTGTTATGTCGGACTTAAATTCAAGCTTACTGTTTTCCTTCACATTGGCCTCCTAAATAACTATTAGACTTGAGTATTTAACACTTGTCACATAACATTTTAACCGAATTCGGCCACAATTTCAATCGTAAAATTTTACGGCCGAATTTGCGACCGAAATAAGCGTGAAAGCACTAAAGGACATTATCAGGAAACATAGTGTATTCTTGCCTCATCAAAGCGATCCTGTCGCTTTCCTTCTTCTGCAGGATATCCCATAGGAAATAAGGAATATGCAACTTTATCATCAGGGAGGTTCAGTACTTTGGCTACAGCCTCCATTCGCTCACTTACAGGTGCTACTCCGAGCCATACACCGCCAAGTCCTAGATAATCAGCTTCTAACCACATATTTTCCTGTGCAATAGCCATATCAATCTCAGCATATTCAGGAAATCTAAGCCCCTCTCTCCTGAATACCGGAACAATGACAACAGGTGCGTTGGTCGCACAGCCTGCATAAGGACTTATCTTTGAGAGTTCTTTAATTTTGTCACGGTTTGTAACAACGTAAAACTCCCAAGGTTGCTGATTCCCTGCACTTGGAGCCTGCATTCCCGCTTTTATGACCGTCATTATTTTATCCTCTTCCACCGGACGATCCTCATATTTCCTAACGCTAACTCTGTGAAAAATACTGTTCATCTTAAACCTCCTGTAATTTTATAAGTGAATTTAATTGCATTGCCTGTCTCCACAAATTCTAATTTGTAGGGCTAAAATAAGTTGCAAAGTAGACGCAAAAACTGATAAATGTCCAGACTCGCTACGGCATTCGCTTCGCTACGCCTGATGCGCTCGCTTAGGCATTATCAGTTTTTGCTGTCATCAGACATTTAACCTCAAAGGTTTGATAACTAAAATAGTAAGTCGTAGGACTATAGGCAACTAAGTGACGCTCCGAATGATAACATTTCAGACTCGCTCCGGCATCCGCTTCGCTCCGCCTAATGCGCTCGCTTAGAATTTATCATTCGGAGCTGGCACCATAAATTTGTGCAAATAACAACTCGAATGCCAAATTAAAGACAGCCATCCCCACCTGCCCCAATGTGGCTGATGTGCTTGTTTGTCCCGACTTATCAATCAAACAGCCTGAGCTGACATTACCGCATATTTCACCAATTGTATACAGCTCTTATATAAATAGGACTATTCACTTAGATTTCAGTTCAACAGCCGGAACTAATAATGCCTAAGCGAGCGCATTAGGTTTTTCGTCAACAGAACTATTCTAAAACAGCTTCGTTCAGAAAAACCGGAGCGAGTCTGGACATTTATTAGTGAAGGCGTCACTTTATTGGCTAATCGAAATATTATGCACTTATATTTTTTTAGCAATTGCTTAGCTGGTATGCTATCCGCGAAGACGTGACTTAGTAAGTCAAACAACACATCAGCCCTACAACTTAGAATTTTTCTTCATTAATTCACCCTCCAACTTTGATAAATCATCCTTCACTTTTTTTCAAGTTCCACTACCCTTTTTATATCCAAGTTCAACCTACTTTACTTAATTTTTCATTCATAAACTCTGTTGCAGTCATAATCCTAGGGTTAAATATTCCCTGACTCAATGAAATCTTTGTCTCCTGTGAGTAATATATCTGCCCCGGCACTGATTGCAGCCCTTAGAATCGGCCTGTCATTTATATCTCGTATTTTTGATTCAAGTTCCTGCTCTTCAATAGGCGTAGGAACAATCTCAAGTGTCAGCAATGCTAACGACAAAAAACTCTCTAACGCATGTATTTTAGTCGGAAATTTTCGATTAAAGATACGACGCATTTCATCTATATTTTGCTCACAAATCATTCCATGATTAGGATAGCTTACTGCTTTTACAAACGCCTGGTAAGGAACTCCATTGCTACTTAGAGCAGAAGAAATAAGTATATTGGTATCAATAAGTACTTTCATCATTCCACACTTTCTGAACGGATTTCTTTACCATATCCATAACCGCATCATCCGAGTTTAATCCTGTTTTTTCTGCTTCATCCGCCATTTGCGCCTGTAATATCTGCATGGCGTATACCGCAGAATTAATAAGGCGCACACTCCCGTTCTCTACAATAAAAGTTATTCTATCACCACAAGAAACTCCTAGAATCTCTCTTATATCCTTTGGAATTGTGACCTGTCCCTTAGACATAACCTTTGCATTATCAATAAATGTATTATTAACCATTTGTTTACCTCCGTATTGTATGTAAAAAGTAGGGAAAACCCTACTTTTATTATATAAGATAATTTCTAATTATGCAATTGCTTCATAAATCTCCCTATCCTCATCCTTAAACACATTGAAAATAACTCTGTCAATCTGCCCTTCATTCTCTGACAGCCATTCTTTTACAGTCTTAACGGCTATCTCTGCCGCCCTTCTACCAGGAAAGCAGAATACTCCCGTTGAAATGCAGCAAAAAGCAACTGTTCTTAGCCCATTTTCTCTGCACATATCCAAGGTATTCTTGTAGCAGTCAGCCAAATCCTTTTCATGTTTTGCTGTAAGCATCCCATTTACAATAGGGCCTACTATGTGGATGACCTTCTTTGCAGGCAGATTGTATGCATTGGTCAGCATAGGTATGGCAGTTGGCTGTTCATAGTCCTTCCCGTATTTGTCCCTAAATAACTTCATCTGCCTATTGCACTCAAGGCGAAGCTGAACCCCTGCAAAGGTGTGGATACAATTATCTATACAGGTATGCATAGGTACAAAACAGCCTAGCATCTGTGAATTAGCAGCATTTACAATAGCATCCACTGCAAGTCTTGTGATATCTCCCTGCCAAATCGATATTCCTTTATTTACTTCAGGAATATCTGAAATATCTACTATACCAACTTCGCTTGCTCTTTCTCTTAAATATTCATCCTGAACCTTAAGCACTTCATCATTTATTGCTTTTGGCAGACGGATGTTCATTAGCGAACGAAGTACCCTCTGCTTACCTTCTGTATCTTCGGGTATCGTTATATCCTTATAATCTTCTGACTCTTTGGCAAATTCTTTAGCCAGATAGTCCAGTCTCTCTCTTTGAAGATTTGTAATATTCATTTTACGCTTCTTTCTTAAGCAGCTCCTGCATTCCTGTATGCAGGTCTGCAAGTGTATATTTTTTCATTTCATTTTCCATAGCTGACTGAATGGACTTTAGCTTGCCATCAAGAAGTCCGTGTATATTTTTTCCTACAGGACAGTTTGGATTTGGAGCTTCGTGAAAATGAAACAATTCTCCATTTTCAACCGGCTCAATTGCCTGATAAACATCGTAAAACGATATGTCCGACAAAGGTCTTGTAAGAGTAATCCCACCTGTTCCCCTAGCAACAGTGATAAGCCCTGCATTTTTAAGCTTGGTAAGTATATTCCTTATAATGACAGGGTTTGTATTGATACTGCTTGCTAAAAAGTCACTTGTAATCTTGTATTCTCCCTTAAAAGTGTCCACACAGGTAAATATGTGTAGCGCCACTGTAAATCTACTTGATATCTGCATTAGTCTTCCTCCTGAAGATATTTTATATCTAATTAATTGTAATATTGATAATTACAACTATGATTGTAAAATACCTATCCAACATAAGTTCTAGTCATCATAGCATTTTTTATCTTGTGACTGCCAATAAATATAATCTTCCCATGCCTCATCAAACCATATCTTTTTCATTTATTCGGCCACCTCTATCATTTCATGTTCCACACCATTTCCCGCATTAAGAGCAGTGATACCTCTTCTTAGATGCTTCATATTACTCGCCGAATAAAACGGATCAGCTGATACCTCAAACGGAATTCTTTTTTTCTCTTCCTACTTTTTTTGCAAATATCTTAAATGCCTGCACTCATAGAAATCCCCATTTCCGAGCAAGCCTCTTCCATGCTTTTCTTAATATCCGCATCTAACTTAAAATTAACATTAACTACCTGTGCCATGATAACTACCTCCATTTTTTATACTGATTATAGTATAATCTATAATAAAGAAAAAAAGTAAAGAAACCTTCATTTACAAGGCTTATTTTTAGAAAGAATCTAGGTGCCAAAAAGTCATTACTCACTTTAGGCACCCAGCCTTAGAATATATTAAAATTTACCGTTCTGGTTCTGCCAAGTCTCTTTAGTCGCAATAGTCTCCATTACATCCCAATGCTCAGCAATCTTGCCATTCTCCACGCGGAAAAGGTCATAGTATGAAGTAGGGGTTCCTCCAAAGGTTCCCTCACTTACTGCAAGCGCATAGTCTCCATCAGCAAGCACAAAGTAGGTTTTGTCATATATCATCTGGATTCCCTGTTTGCCAAGTGCTTCAAGAGCGACTCCAAGCCCTGAGAGTCCATCTGCTATGCTTATATTGTGCTGGATATAATTATCTCCGTCAAAGTATGATGTAAGCTTTATCAAGATTCTCACCACGAAGTACATCCCTCACAAAGTTGCTTACTACTTCTCTAGTCTCTTCTTTATTTACATCCTTCTTCTCGAGTGTTCCATCTATCTGAGTATGTCCTGATGGGTTAGGCTCTGCCTTTGCTGCAAGGTTGTCCCAGTGCTCAGCAATTTTACCGTTTTCATCAAAGCGGAAGATATCAAAAGCTACCTGCTCTCCCATTCCTGCAAAGTTGTAAACTGTCTGTAAGAATACCTTGTCACCATCTTCAAATGCTCTTATATTCTCTACCGTGGTTTTTACCTGTGCTGAATTAAGATAAGCAACGCTTCCTATAAATGCCTCAGCTCCAGTGCCATAAGCTAAGTTATGCTGAATGTAGCCATCTGCCAAAAGTTCCTTTGCCTTGTTTACATCACCTGTTGTAAATGTGTTAATAAGTGCCAATGCTTTTTTTCTTTGTTTGTCATAGTAGTTTTCTCCTTTAATATGTTGTTTGTTTTGATGTAACCTTTGTTGTTTCATCTGATGAGGATAATATATCATGTCGTTGTTGTAATGTCAATAGTTACATTAAAACTTTTTTTAATTATTATTTTTTTACTGTCTAGTGGATTCCAGAGGAATTTCATATGACATTAAAATAGCCCCACCTATTCAGGCAGGGCAGCATATTTTACTTATTTATTTTGTAATTCTTATATCTTACGCATCTTCATATACTCGTCATTTGCTTCAAGCGACTTTCTTGTAATAATCATCATAGGTTTTTACCAAATTGCCTGATAAGAGGAATTGCAATCTCATAGTAATTATTATCCTCCATATTTTTTTAAGCTTGTCATATATTTTTCTTCATTTTCAAGAAGTGCAAGTCTATCTTGAATTACATTGTCGTTTTCTTCATAATACTCTATTGCCTTTCTCGTAAGACCGGTCATTTTTTTGTATTTCATTTCTTAACATAGTCATCACCTCCTGCCTACAGTGTAGTACAGTCCCTAAGGGGCAGGTCAAGGGGATTAATATCCTTAGCAAAAATCTAAAGTTTCATGTGGTAAAAATCTAAAGTTTGGCTTAAAACAGCCTTTATTCTGACTTTCAGTTTTTATAATCTCTCAATGTCACCTACCAGCTCATCAACCTCAGCCTCAGTATTAGCCCAGCTTGTACAGAACCTTACTATATGGGAGTCTTGGTCATATCTTCCCTCATATTCAAAGGCATATTTGTGAGAAAGCTCATCCATTTGGTCCTCGCTCAGTATCACAAACTGCTGATTGGTTGGGCTTTCTATGTAGGTTTTAATTCCCTTTTTCTTAAAGGCTTTCTTTATCTTCATTGCATATTTAACAGAGGACTCAGCTATATTAAAGTAAAGTCCGTCTTCAAAAAGGGCATTAAACTGCGCACCAAGGAGCCAGCCTTTAGCAAGAAGAGCGCCATTTTGCTTCATATAGCTTCTAAAGCCTGACATAAGAGACTTGTTGGTAATGATGACTGCCTCACCAAACATTGCTCCGCATTTTGTACCACCACAGTAGAATACATCTGCAAAATTTGCCAAATCTTCCATAGTCACATCATTTCCCTCTGCTGCCAGTCCATAGCTAAGCCTTGCTCCATCTATGAAAAAATAAAAGTCATACTCCTTGCAGACCGCACTTATTTCTTCAATTTCCTTCTTAGAGTAGATAGTTCCATATTCTGTCGGAAATGAAATATAGACCATCTTTGGCTCTGTGATATGCTCCTTTACACCGCTGATTCTATAATTTTCTGCCACCTCTTTTACCTGTGCCGCATTAAGCTTGCCATCTTTTCCTGCTACTGTCTCAACCTTATGCCCTGTATTTTCTATCGCTCCGGTTTCGTGTACACTAATATGGCCTGAATCTGCACTTATTACGCTCTGATAACTTCTAAGCGCAGAAGTTATCACGATGAAGTTAGTCTGTGTGCCTCCCACAAGAAAATGCACCTCTGCCTCAGGCTTATTTATGTATTTTTTTATCTCAGCCTTAGCTTTTTCACAAAGCTCATCCAGCCCGTATCCCGGATAACTTACATCACTTATATCCATAACCGCCTTAAGCACCTTGCTGTGAGCAGGCTTGTTGTAGTCGTTGTTGAATCTAATCATTTTGTCTCCTTACATTATGCAATATATCATCTCAATCTTTTGGCTTAAATCTGATGCACTATATAAAACATTGGTTACCGTTACATCACTCTTGTTTATAACATAAAATATCGAATAATTGTCAACAAGCATTCTTCTAATTCCTCTTGAGTGCTTCAGCTGCCTTTTTTACTCTACCTGCCTTTACATCATCATAGCCACTTTGCAATTTCGCATGGATTTCTTCATCAGTCATGACATCAGCATTAATATCCTCTGGAGCCTTCGGCAGAGTTATTGCAAAAGGAATACCTCCGGTAAGTGAAATCTGATTAAGATACATGTTTATTGCAGTAGACATAGGCACTCCCAATCTTGACAAAACTATTTCTGCCTGTTCTTTTACTGTAGGATTTACCCTCAAATTTAGAGTAGCCGTTTTTTCCATAGCATCACACCTCCTATTAAAGACATTGTAACGCAAATGTCATCATAATGCAATGATTAAATTTTCCTCAAAAAAAGAGGGTTAAATCTCACCCTCTCTTAATCCCATTCTTATTAAGCAAATATCCCATAACCGAGCCTACAACACCACCAAGTACATGGGAGAGATTGGAAATATTGTCCCTGACCATAATACCATCATACACCTGCTGTCCTATGAAAATAACGGCTACCAATATAAAGGTAAGCGGGATTTCTCTGTCCTTAAACCCTGTAAATGAACTAAGTAAAATAAAGGTAAATACCACTCCACTTGCTCCACAAAGAGCCACATTTGGAAACAAAATATAATTTACAAGTCCTGTTATAAGCGCTGTAATCACTATCGACTGTATAAGCAGCTTGCTTCCATACTTTTCCTCAAGCAGCGGACCTAAAAGCAAAATATAGGTAATATTCCCCATAAAATGGTCCACCCCACTATGCCCGAAAACATGGGTGAAAAATCTGAGGTAGGTCATAGGATTGGTAAGCGAAGAATGATAGGTCATAAAAAACAGCTTATTAGTCGCCCCCTTAGTAAATATATTGAGTGCTAGCGCAACAAGACAAATCGCCGAAAATCCCAGCACCACAGGTGAATTAATCGAAATCTTAAACCCTTTGTTCATTATATCCTTCTCCTTCTTACAACATAATAAGTGGTGTATTATCACGCCAAGATGTATCAGGCCTGTCTGTAAGTTACCAAAAACATCTCCTCAACGCAATAAGTGGCATAATATCATACCCAGACTTTAATCAGCCCCGTCTGTAAGTTACCAAAAAAGTGAATGTGCGAAGCACGCTGAACTTTTTTGGTACTTACAGAGGTAGGGGCGTCACTTAGTATATAATATTATACCACATATCAGTTCCCACACTCAATACTAATTTCCGTAAATTTCCCAAGTATATCATCTACCGTTATCTTAGCCTTCTCTTCCTTAGCCTTATCTATAACCGCCTTACCCTGATGCATCATAAGCAGCCTATTTCCATACTCCACAGCATATCTTAGGTTATGAGTTACCATAATTGCGGTGAGCTTCTTCTCCTTAACCACCTTGTTGGTAAGCTCCATAATAAGGTCTGCCGTCTTGGGGTCAAGAGCCGCAGTATGCTCATCAAGTATGAGGAATTCAATAGGAGTAAGAGTTGACATAAGGAGGGTTAGAGCCTGTCTCTGACCGCCTGAAAGAGACTTCACCTTTGTATTTAGCTTGTCCTCAAGTCCAAGGCCCAGTTCCGATAATATTTCTTTATAATAGTCAATCCTAGCCTTATTTATCCCAAAAGAAAGTCCGAATTTCTTGCCCTTATTGTCAGCAAGGGAGAGGTTCTCAAGTATTGTCATCTCAGGGCAGGTTCCAAGCGATGGATTCTGATACACCCTGCCTATTCTCCTGTTTCTCACATATTCAGGAAGCCTTGCTATACTCTTTCCCTCTATCAAAATATCACCCTTATCAAGCGGTATGCTTCCACAGATGAGATTTAACATAGAGGTCTTCCCGGAGCCATTACTTCCTATGACAGATACAAACTCACCCTCTTTTATATTTAGGTTAAAATCTTCAAAGAGGCACATTTCATTGACGGTGCCGGGATTGTAGTACTTGTAAATATTCTTAAGCTCAATCATGCCCTGCCTCCTTTCCTCTTTTTAAGATTGCCTGCTGCAAGTATCATCAGTAGCAGAGCTGCTGTAATAAGCTTTAAGTCGGATGGTGCAAGCCCCATAGAGATAGCTATGGATACACAGGCTTTGTAGATAATAGCGCCTATTACTACAGCTGTAGTAGGCTTTATAAAGTTAAAATGTTTCACAAGACTGATTCCAATGATTACATTTGCAAGGCCTATTACTACGGTTCCTGTACCTATGGATATCTCAAAGAAACCATTCATCTGACAGTATACGCTTCCCGCAAGGGCAGCAAGACCATTTGCAATGGCAAGTCCTAGTATCTTCACATTTCCTTTATCCTTTGCAAGGCTGGTTACAAGCACATCATTGTCACCAACTGCACGAAGTAAAAAGCCTGACTTGGTTTTGAGATAAAAATCAAGCAAGATTTTTGCAATCAAAACAATGATTACTAGTATGATTAGGTTGCTATACTGCCTCATTCCCTCAGGAAATATTTTAGCAAGGACATCATTTTCAAACAAAGTCTGTTTGCTAAAAAGCGGCACATTTGCCTTGCCCGCTATTCTAAGGTTAACGGAGTAAAGCGCTGTCATTACTATGATTCCTGAAATGAGGTCACGAATCTTAAACTTTACATTGATAATTCCCGTAACCACTCCAAAGACAACACCCGCCGCCGTTGCAGCTAGCATAGCAAGGGGAATCGGTGCTCCTAGAAGAATCATAGCTACAGTTACTGTCTGCTCCGAGCGGAAATGTTCCATCCACAGAAAGGTCGGGGAAATCAAGTATTTTATATGTAATGTACACGCCCAAGGAGAGGATGGCATACACAAGCCCCTCCGTAAGCACTCCCAATATAATCTGCATTTTAGCCTCCATGTCTCATCAATATCTATCTCAACTTCTAACTACGAGCAGGTTCATTCTTGTCTTCTAAAATTCTAAGTACCAATTATATCTTTTGCATTTTATTAGCAGGCCAGCAAAGGAATTAATTATCTTTTGATACTATAAAATATAAGCAACCAGCATTCGTAAAATATATGAATGTCTCTTACAGCAAGCCATATTTCAGGCCTGCCGTCATGCTTTTTACTTTCCTACTTCTTTATATCCTTCAGGAAGTGTAAGTCCGTAAGACTTAGCAGCCTCTTCATTTCCATACAAATCAGCTTCTTCAAAGGTAAGGAACTTCATGTCACTTGCCTTTGCCTCTCCCTTAAGCACCTTTGCTGCCATCTTGCCTGTCTCTTCTCCTACATATACATAATCAAGTCCTGTGCTGGCAACACAGCCCTTCTTAACCTGCTCTATCTCGCTTCCAAATACTGGTTTGCCTGCCTTTTTAGCCTTATCAAGAACTATGTCAAGGCTGTTTACTACCGTGTTGTCTAATATGTTGTTTAAGCAGTCAACCTTTGTCAATATGCTGTCAGTTGCAAGAGGCACATCAGCAGAACTTGTTACCGCCTGCTCTATTATTTCAAAGCCATAATCCTTTGCTGCTTCCTTGTACTCCTTAACTGACATTTCTGAGTTTACTTCACTTGTACAGTAGAGAATTCCGATTTTCTTTGCATCAGGCATTATCTTCCTAATCATTTCGAGCTGCTTTATGATAGGGAGCTTGTCGCTTGTACCGGTGATATTGCCCACTGAACTGCCGTCCTCCTTTGCAAGCTCTGCTGCTACAGGATTGGTAACGGCTGTGTAGACAACAGGGATGTCTGTGTCCTTTGCGGCACTATAGCTTATCTGAGCCATCGGTGTAGTGATTGCACAAATCAGATTTACTTTTTTAGCTATGAAATTGTTGGCTATCTGGGCCGCTATTCCACTGTCTGCACTGGCATTTTCATAAACTATTTCAAGGTTTTCGCCCTCTTTATAGCCTCCTTCTGCAAGACCTTTTATAAAGCCCTCTCTGCAGTTGTCAAGTGAGCCATGCTCTGCAAACTGTCCTATGCCTACAACTACCTTGTCTCCGCTTGTAACCTGTTTTCCCGATGTAGTGGTGCTAGAGCTTCCTGACTTAGAAGTACTGCCTGATTGTGTAGAAGTATTAGCCGTACTTCCTGATTTAGCAGTACTTGAAGAAGTCTGCTTATTCCCTCCACAGCCAGTAAGTGCTGATACCGCAAGTGTAAGTGCAAGTCCTAATGCTACCATTTTGTTTGATTTTCTCATATCCATATCTCCTTTTTGGTGTAAGCTAATGGACCTACACAGTTATAGTATTCAGATGTTCATTTAGCACTAAACAAGGTAGAAGGATTTTTTCGTAAGAAAGAATTCTTCTTTGCAGGATTTACCGCCTGCGGCGGCCGCACTAGCGACATCTACATATCCGCCGCAGTGCGATCCCTCGGAGAGTTTTTTATTAGATAGGGAATTTCGGAGAAATTTTCTATCAAATAAAAAAAGCCCCAAGCAGAAGAAAAATTTCTACTTGGGGCGAATATTATCCGCGTTGCCACCCAATTTGATGCAAATGCACCATCTTTACCCCGTGCCATCACACAGGTAATGAGAATAACGGTCATCACTCCGTCTTACCCTACTTGGTTCGGATAAGCCCTCAGGAGTCCATTCACTAAGCTTCCTCATGCTGATTTCCACCATCACAGCTCTCTGGTATGAGTAACCCTTAACTACTACTCTCCCTCACAGGTTTGATGTTTGATATGATAACTGATTGTGATAAAGATGTCAATAGGGGAAATTATTTTTTATAATCTGCTGCCTACAAGCTCTGCAACAGTGTATCCGTATTGTCTTATACTCTCATATGCCTTCTGTCGCCATTCCTCCTTTATGGTACCGTCTTCTCCTACAAAGAAGTTTGGTTCCATATATCGGATGATAACAAATTCAGATGTTTTTTGTCCGAATCCATCTCCCCTGCTAAAGTCAATCCCCCTGCCTGTGTTTCTAACCATAGCGGCTTCAATGATAGGCAGAGTAATCTCATTTACAGGCAGAGTCATGTCAGGATTGTCAAAGAGCCACCCTTTTCCTTGGTATAGATTGCCAGATTGCTTATAGTGACGTTTGTCACACACTTTTGCTCTGCATATCCTGTTGATATCGACCTTATGCTTTGCACCACTTATAACTCCGTTTGCAATCCTTATCTCCCTTTTCTTTAAGGTTAAAGCCAAGGGTAAGGTCAAGGGTAAATAAATTGTCAGAAATGCCTGTGTAGCTTATATGCAGCAAATGCGACCAGAATAAGCTTGGTTTCTAAAATGTTGTGCCCGTTGTTAGCCTTTGTATCTGTATCTATGTCACAGATATTTTTCCCCTGATTATCTCTAAATATAAGGTTGTAACTTTGATTAGAATTGCAGTATCTCATCGGCAAGATTGCACCTACCTCGGAAAACTTAATCTCAAGTGATTTCTTCCCATCTGCGGTATTGTAGGAAAGTCCCTCTGCATTTAGAGAAATTGTGTATTTAGGATTCTCAATAACTATTTTCTGTTCGCTAAACAATGTCTTCATCGTTTCATCCTCCGGATATTTATGGTATAACAATATTATACCACGAATAATAATATTTTGCTACAGAAAATTTGAGAGTTTATCTAATCCATTAATATTTCTGTGCGGTCCTCTTCTTTCCTCCCCTTCTCTCATAATCCTCTTTTATTTCTTTATCCCAGCCACTGTTATCAAGGCAGGCACTGACCTCTGCGGCATCGTCAACCATCATTACTGTACTAACAGCCTTTGCTACCGCATGATACATACCGGCTGTACCAACTCCGTCACATACATAGTTTACAGCCCTATCCTTATGTATGCCAAATCTCTCAGCTTCTGCATAGGCATCGATATTGGCTCCGATGAAAATAAATTCCCATCCATACTTATCTTTCTGATTTTTAACCATTTTTTGCACTTTATCGTATGAATATATAAAACTTGAATTCTCCATTCCATCAGTAGTGATTACAAAAATGGTCTTCTCAGGTCTGTCTTCTGTCCTTGCGTACTTATGAACATTACCGATGTGGTCAATCGCACCGCCTACTGCATCTAAGAGAGCCGTACCACCTCTTACAAAATACTCTTTGTCAGTCATAGCCTTAACCTTGTCAATCTGCACCCTGTCATGCAATACCTCGTGTTCAGTGTCAAAAAGCAGAGTCGAAACCAAAGCCTTTTCTCCTGTCTTTCTCTGCTGTTCAATCATCGAGTTGAAGCCACCTATTGTGTCCGTTTCAAGCCCTGCCATAGATCCGCTTCTGTCCAAAATGTAAACTATCTCTGTGTAACCTTTACTCATAATGATACCTCCGTTTTCTTTGTTTTTATTTGGTGATATCATCATAACTCGAAAGGCATGAAAAAAGGTCAACCCTAGGGCGACCTGTTAAATTTACATGATAAACGAAAAAGTTGATGCTTTATCTTAAAAGTCCCTTGAAAAAGTTGATACTTTGTCTTAAAAGTCCCTTGAAAAAGTTGATACTTCATCTAAAAAGTCCCTTGAAAAAGTTGATACTTCACCTAAAAAGTCCCTTGAAAAAGTTTTAGTATTAGGTACAATAGCGCTTAGTTTAGCATATTTTAAGCGCATTAGTATCCAAATCAAAGGCAATTATTTTTTCGTATCATCAATTCTTAGTGCTTCTTTTCAAAAAAAGCTCAATAAGGTCACAGCATTCATACGGATTATCATCTATCCAATCCCAATTCAATACACTATCTGAAAAAAAGTTTGTCATCTTTAAGCTCAAGTGTACCTAAATCAAGACACCCATACTCATCTTCTCCACCGGAAAATACAAAGTAATACGGATCTGTACCGGTATTTTTCACAGTACCAGCCCTGTTGGAAAAAGCAGCCTCAATATTTTCTTTAAGTTGACTTAACAAAGCCGGGGAAATATCTTTTTTTAATTCAATTATTGTACTGTACAGACCAACGTGAGCATTTATAACCCTATTATTTAATATCTTAAACCAACTGCACTCTTCATCATACAGTGTCCAACTGTAATCTTTATATATCGCAACTTTATTATATGCTTTGGAATTGTCATAAACTACAACAAAATCGCACAATGGCGCTACTCTTGTTAACATGTATAAAGTTGCCTCATATCTCTTTCTTATGACATCTTCAGGAATCCCATGCCCACCATTGGCAACTCTACGCTTAACTCGTTCTATTGCCAGTTCCGGACTATCTAACCCAATATAATATAGATTAACTAAAAAAATCCATTTTCTTTTTACCTTCTCAATGGTTCTAAGAATAGTCTGCCCGGTTAAGGTTGATTCCTGATTAAATGAAGCACCCTGTTTAATAAAGGAGTCCAGTCTACTTAAAGCTTCCCTGCCTGCCTTTATCTGGTCTTTCTGATTGCTCCAATCACCACCACTTGCAACAAGAATTTCATCTGCATTCACTCTATTTTCATTCTCATCAAATCCCATTGTGCGGTAAATGGTCGTTTTCCCAGCCCCATTTACTCCCGCAAACAAGGTATAAATTTTATTATTTTTCCATATTTTTTTCATGTTCTATAGTCTCCATTTGTTTTTCTTTGTAAGAAAAAAATCACCCACGATTTTTGTAGAAAAAAATTCCTCTTCCTGACTTTCAAAATCTACTCTATTATTTACCATTAAGTATTTTTGGATCAAAAAAACAGTCTTACATTTTAAATATGCTTCATGCATATTTTTTTAGCGACTTCATCAGTTGTATATTCCATGGTTTTTTCCTCCTTCCTATAAACAGTGGTCATTGGTTGATTCCGATTCTCCAAAATTAGAATAACGGTTCAAAAAGCATCCTCTTTGTTTTTTTATGTGATATCATCATACCTCTTATCTTTTTTTATATAGCTGATTATTTTTGCTCTATTTTACCTCACCGGAATCGAAATTTCTTCAAGCATATCACAGCTTTCATCAGGGCACTCTTCATCAATCCAGTTCCAAGCTTCAATATAAGGAATTACATCTTGCTGTTCTTCTACACATAACATTCCAAACTCTAAGCATCCAAACTTATCTTCTCGGCCGGCAAACTCAAGGTGATATGGATCTTTTCCTGTGTTTTTTTCACAGTACCTACCCTGTTGGAAAAAGCGACCTCAATATTTTCTTTTAAGCCGGCTTAACAAATCTGGGGAAATATCTTTTTTTAATTTAATTATTGACCTATACATACAAAACTCCTTCCATATTCATATATTAAATAGCTAATCTCTTGCATAAAAATTAATTGCCCAGTTCTTAAGCTCTTCATATTTTTCTTTATTGTATTTGATACTAAGCCCATCAAAACACATATCATGTGTATGGTAATAATTGCTAAGTGCCTCAGTCAGGGCTTGTTCATCAGTATTTCCATAATCCATAAATAAGTCATTAATGGCTTGGTTTGCACTTGAACATAAGATGCTGTCATGGTGAAAATAATCTATATTATCAAACGTATCAATGATATGATAATCAATATTCTCATATATTCCTCTGCTCCTCGCATATACATAAATCTTGCTATCACCAAAATAACCATCAAATAACTGAAGATATTCAAGTGCAGATATCCCTCGTAAAATTACATCTTGCCCCTTCAATACATCTCTGAACCATGCTCTATTGGATATATAATTATCACTTATTTTCGTTATCATTTATAGCCCTCTTATCCAATAACTTAAACCAACTGCATTCTTCATCATACAATGTCTGGTTGCAGTCGTTATATCTCGCTAATTTATTATTTCCCATATTTTTGTCCTTCGTTTTCTTTTTATTTGGTGATATCATCATACCTCGAATGGCATAAAAAAGGTCAACCCTAGGGCGACCTTTTAAGTTTACTTGATGCAAGAGTCAAATCAGCCATTGGTAAGCGGCTCTAAACCGTAGTCAAACAGTACGATATTTATTTTTAAGACATTATATTCCTGCTTCCTGATGAAATATTCTACAACTATATCAGTCTGAGATATAGGCGACAATGCGTAGCCCGCTATCCGTAAGAAATCAACCACCTCATCCATATTGAGTCTAAGTCCTACTGCAAGTGCAAGCATCTTATCCTTTGACGGCTTTACCTGCCCTTTAAGGAGCTTTGAAAAATACTGCTTGGATATGTTGGTCTGCGCATACACCTCGGAATTCTTTAGTCCTTTTTTATTGATTAGCTGTTGCAAATGCTTCTCAAAGGACTCCTTGTAGATATTTTTTAGGGCAGTATCCAAAGAGCCCGATGGCATTTGCTTTGCAGAAAATGTCTCTTTAGTACAGGCACCGTCAGGTACATCATAGGTCTCTTCTTTTTAAGAGCAGGTGAAATCTCTCGTTAGGTAATGCGTAACATTCTAAATTTCTATCTTCTTTGTATTCAGTTTCTAAAACCTCGTGGGCATACTTATCATCTATGAAGCTTTTTAACCTCGTAGGCAAAGCTTGCCACTTACATTTACAGCTTCATTATCAAATACGACAAGGATTATCTCCATCTCGTATTCTTCTAAAAATTCCGTAAATGTACTGACTGCAACATCTAACCCGATATCCTTAGGAAAACCGTATGTACCAGTCCCAAGAAGGGAAACGCTATGCTCTTACAGCCCTTATCCAGTGCGACTTTTTAGAGCTTTTTTTCATAACATTCTTTAAGGCATCTGGCTTCAAACGAATTACCGCCTTTCCAATAGAGTCCGCTTACATGTACTATGTATTTTGCATCTAGATTAAAGGCCTCGGTAACTCCAACTTTGCCCGGTTGCAGTCTTCCTAACTCTTTTCGTGCTTCCAAGAGCTTCTCTTTGCCCGACGCCTTGTAGATGGCAGACTCCACTCCGCCACCGATTACAGGCTCAGGATTTGCCGGGTTTACTATGGCATCAGCTTTTACTTTTGTAATGTCATCTCTGATTATTTTAAAAGGCATAGGATTCTCCTAACTTTTAAGTCTAATTTAGCTAAGACTTCTATGATACACTGTCCTGTAATGTTCATTTCCCTTATCTATACCATTTATTTCAGGTACTAGCACGGGAATAATTCCTAATCTAGCCCTATAGTAGCACAATTATACAACCTCATCAATCTTCTATTTTTTTAATATTGCTTATAAATTATCTATCTTAGCTAAATGTTACCTTACACCGATTTACTACACTCCCCCAGAAAAGTGTGTCAAAACACAAAAATACTCTCCTAGAAAAATGTAATATACTCTTGAAAAACTCCCCTAGAAAAGTGTATTTAACAGTCTAAAAATGCTTATTTTTATGGCAATTATAGGATGTTTATCATTTTACCTCTGCAACACCTGGGGAAGTAAATTAAGGGGTTTGCTTACAAAAATGTGAACTTTTTTTCTTAATTTTTTTATAATTTTTATTTGCCTTTTTTTAAAAAAACAATGTTATAATCCATATAATATCGTATGGTCGATAAAAAAAGCCGAAATATTAGGAGGTTTATTATGAGTGATAGGAATGAATTTAAAGACATTGCAAAGAAAATAGCATATACCGGAATAGGAGCTATTGCGGTAGTCGCTGAGGTCACGGGTGAGGTTGTAGGAAAGCTTGCTGAAAAAGGCGAGAAGGTTGCTACAGGCAGCAAGATCATCCATGAAGGCAAAAAAGCAGCTAGAGATTTTAAGGAAACTGTAGTAAAGAGCAAGGCTAAAAAAGCGATGGATGCTGTTGTCGAGATGACAAAAGAAGAACGTGACGAACTCCGCAGAAAGCTTGATGAATTTGAGGCAGAAATAGAGAAAGCCAAAGGCGAAGTAGACGGCGAGGAAAACGTAGAGGATGACAAGGACATCGAAGTAGAATTCTACAACGATGCCAAATCCGAATGTTGTGGCTCTTGCAGTGAAGAGGACAAAAAAGAATACAAAGAGGAACACAAAGAAGAGGACGATTATGAGGATGAAGACTCCTGCTCAATTGACAGCTGCGGCTGTGATGAATGCAGAGAGAGATAATCCGTAAATAATTCAGTATTCTAGATTTAATAAACAGGCAAGGTAACATTGATTAGATTGCCACCTTGCCTGTCTATACTCGTTATTTTTAACGAACGGTCAGTTCAAAATTCGCCGTTAACAAGCTTTTTTTGCAAAAATCCTTCCAAAAATTCTTTTTCTAATAGTCGCCCATTCCTTCTGGCTTGAAGGGTTTTTCAGATCCGGAATTTGATACATGCTATATTTTATTATTTTTCTTTACCCATATGTTCTTCATGGGTTAATATAGCAAGTGGTGAATCTATCTTTTGCCCCAGATGATGAAGTTCATAAGGTTTTTCCTGTTGGATCTAGTGCAGGTTTTCCGTTTAACATACGTTGAATGTTTGTCAAACCGTTTTCATCAACGTAGTTTGAATCAATTATTCTTCCCAGAGCATGCTTGCCATTAACTGTTGTTGGAATCAATCCTATATTTTTAGCTTTTTTTGATATTGATCCTTATTTTTTTAAAACTAGAAATTATTTCAATAGGATACTTTGACTCCTTCTGGATAATGGCTACTTCATTAAGACTCAGCCCCCCTTTAGTCCCCTGCTTAAGAGAAAATGCTTTTTTCCCTCCTCCTATAATTGCTCCACCAATCGCTCCCCATTTAAATTCTTCTGATGCTTCCATAGAAGAAGCCTTAATCGCTTCATTAAAATCACCTGTCTGAATTCCTCTAACAACCCCCGCAGATACTCCACCAAATACAGCTGAAGAGAGCGCAAAGCTAGTTGCTGATTTTGCAGATGATGCAAACACCGCACTTATGGCAGTTGCTCCAGTTCCTTGAGTTAAAACAGAAACTGTGACACATATAAGGATGACACCTGTTCCAATTGCCACATTTTTTATCATTGTTTCAGTTGATTGATCTTTTATTTCTTCAAGTTCTTTTACTGTAGTTGTTCCATTGTCACTTAAAGTAAATATATACTTCTTACCCTGAAACACATTGTCCAATTCTGCTAGTGAATACCCAAAATAAATGTTACTTTGTGAGTTAAATGCTACTTCGTCCAAATATTCTTTAGAAATATAAACTGCAGATACATTCTCAACAACATATTCGTCACTGTTAAGACTTGTAATTGTATCTCTGTATACCAAATCCTCAATGTGCCTTAGTAGTTTTTTTCATCGTCTAGAGATTTGTATACAGGCTCATCTTTTTTCCATAGCAAGATTTGATTTGATTTCTTCAACTTTAACTGTAGAACTAACTAAACTAACTGAATTTGTCTGTTTTTTTGGACTGATGCACAGCTATTTAACAATATCACAAAGCTGAGTAAAAAGTATAATTATTCTTCTCATTACTTTTTCACCCCCATCTTCATTACTATTTAACTCAATATTCTTCACTTTTTTCTTTTTCATTTTTATAACTATCGCAATGCAAATGACAAATAAAAGAATGATAATTCCAACTATTGCTAAATATGGCTTCAGCTTTTCTTCCAAACTTCTGTCTTGTGTATTATTAATAACACTAGATTTTTTTCTTGATCTTTCTGATCCTTATCCGTTTCAATCTCTTGCTTACTTGTATCTGAATTCTGTTCTTCAGTCGCTTTTACCGTAGCCACTTTAATTGTGCCATCTTCTTCTATGGTTGCTCCATCCGCTATAAGTTTATTAATCTCAGTAATAGGGAGACCAGTTGTCATATACGCGCGAATAATATTATTGGCGCCTACATATATCTTCTTGGTAGTAAAAACCCCTGTATATTGATTACTGACAGTAATATTATAAATGCCTTCATCAGTGTATTCAGCCCCATCCTTCGCCGCACCGTTAAATCTCGTATCTTCAACTAATCCATCTGCACTATCCTTTAATACTTCTTTTTTAATGTTAATCTTCAAGTACCTAGACTTAGCTAAATCAAGTTTAAATCCATTTTCTGTCATAGCACTATTAGATAACTCATTTCCTGTCTTAACATCAAATGGATATACCATGCAGTTACTATTGCGAACAGAAAACTTGAAGAATATACGATAATGACCTATTTTATCAATCAGTTCATCACTTGTTATTTCATAGTCAAGTGCGACTTCATAGTCACCCTCTTCGAATAACTTCACCTTTGTATCTGCTCCTACAGTTGCATTAGCTTCAAGATAGTTGGTATAAATGGTTGGCTCTTTTTTCACATTATTGTGATCAGTATAGCGAACTATTAATACACCCTTGCCAAATTTCATTTTAGGAGTTTCAAAATACTGATCATATCCTTCATCATCAGATGTAATCTTTAATTTTTCATTGCCATTTAAACCATTAATGTTTTGATTTAACCTGAACCAGAGTGTAACTTTATCACCCACATTTTTAAGAAATACTATATTTTCGTTAGTATCTGTTACCTCATCAGTATAACCACTAACGAAAAAGTTACCTAATTCCCAACCGTAATGAGGATCTTTTTTAGAAATGAGTTCTTCCCCAAAATATCCATCAAAGTTTTTAACTCTCACTCTTTTCCCAAGACTGTAAGTCTCATTTGAAGCTTCAACTTTCGTTTCACCTGACTCAGTATATGCATAAAAATTCATACAACTCTGCACATTTTTTGTAGTCGTGTTTATCTGTATTAATGAACAGGAAATTACTTTCTTCAGTTCTTATAGAGAGTTCATATACAACGACTATTCTATAATAGCATCCATTTATCAACTGTACATCAGTTGTTGAATATATAGCCTCTGTCCTTATGGGAACATCACTAAATGCATTATATAAAGTATTTACATCTATCCAAGTTTTTCTATCCTTAGATGTCTGAACTATAATGGTACCTTTCATAATATCAGATGCAAGTTTCATATCAGCCACTTTTTTGCTCTTATCATTTATGAGATGCCACTCATCTTCGTTAGCATTAAGCAAGGTATCACTGTAATTGTAGAATAGCTCTAGATTTCCACTTTTAATATCGTAAGAAGGAACTCCTGCCTTATCTCCTATATTAGCAATATCTCCTACAACGAAGAAATTTCCATAAGTATTTTTTTGCCATCTGTTTTTTTATACTCCTTAGTTTCATGGAATTCATAAGAACTATCATCTCCAAATTCATATAGCTTTCCATTTACTTCGTTCTTCCCATTGTCTGCGAAGACAACTACCGGAAATACTAATAAAAATAGCATTAGAATAGCAGATATCCCTGCAAACAATTTCATCTTCTTAATTTTCAAGTCTTTTTTAATCATCATTTTCCCCTCTCTTTTTGCTTTGTTTTGCCAAAAATAAGATTGTTACCTTGTAAACCATAGTTACATAGTTGTTTTTGGTCTTTTGTATCAAAAAAATATTCTTCGTAATATCACATGTAAATTCTGCGAATATTCTCTTTGACATTTAAAAAGCTTATCATGCCATTTTAGCGTGATTTTTTTAAAAATTATCAATAGAAAGTGCAATATCCTTTTTAATCTTCATAAAAGAATTACAAGCCTCCTACGACTTCACTTTTTCTCCACTCTATTATATGCTTCCTAAGCATTTCCCTTTAAAATTTCAATATCTGTTTCATCAGTGAGAGAAATTCTATCAAAATCAAAACTTCCGCTATCATCCAGTTCATCAAACTCTTTTTTTCAGATATGGCATTGTAGAGGATATCTCTCACCGCCATTAAATCATCCCATATCTTCACTTCTTCGTAGCCAAGGGCTAAAGAATAGGCTCTTGTATCCGGATTATCTCTGCTTTTCACTCCTGTGTAAGACATAGATTACCTTTTTCCAAAACATTAACTAGCTGTACGTATTCATCTTTTGATATAATAATTTCATCACGCATTTTTAAGTCCTCCAATAAGGCATAAGTGATTTATAAGATTTCCAATCGGCATTACATTGCCATTGTACTCCAAATCAGCGCATTTTTAAACCATTATCCAAGTGCCAAAATTAAAGCAACCAAGTTTATTACGTGATAGGGAATTTTGGCGAATTTACTATCCCTAAAAAAAGAGCCCGGTATAACCCGGACTCTCTACACAAATAAATAAAAGGAGTAACACGCTAACTAAATTAGAAATCAACTTCTGTGTCATAGTAGCAGCACTTAAGAAGTTTTTCCATCTCTTCCTGCTTAGGCTGTCTTGGGTTGGAGCCTGTACAAGCATCTGCAATTGCATTTTTAGCAATCTCAGGAAGTCTCTCAAGGAAGATGTTCTCAGGTACAAAGCCCTTTTCTGTAGGGAAGCTGTCTACACCATAGTGAGCAATGCCGTGAGGGATTCTAAGGCTGTCATTCATGCCTCTTAAGAACTTGATAAGGTTAGCAATCTTCTCGCCTTCAGAAGCACCGCCAATTCCCATATAATCTGAAATGTATGCATATCTCTTAGCTGCTGTAGTATCCTTTGCATTGTAAGCAATTACCTTTGGAAGATACATAGCATTTGCTGCACCGTGGATGATGTGAGCACCCTGGTCTTCAAATACAGCACCTGTCTTATGTGCCATAGAGTGAACTATACCAAGGAGAGCATTTGAAAATGCCATACCTGCAAGACACTGTGCATTGTGCATATTTGCTCTTGCTTCCTTATCTCCCTTATAAGACTCGATAAGGTTAGCCTTAATCATAGTCATAGCGTGGAGAGCAAGTGGATCTGTATAATCGCAGTTAGCTGTAGATACATAAGCCTCAATAGCGTGCGTAAGGGCATCCATACCGGTATGTGCAACAAGTTTCTCAGGCATTGTCTCAGCAAGGTCAGGATCTACGATTGCGATATCAGGAGTGATTTCAAAGTCAGCTATAGGATATTTGATACCCTTTGAATAATCAGTAATGATTGAGAATGCAGTTACCTCTGTAGCTGTACCTGATGTTGATGGGATTGCACAGAAATGTGCTTTCTTTCTAAGCTCAGGTATGCCAAATACCTTGCACATATCTTCAAATGTACATTCAGGATATTCATACTTAATCCACATAGCCTTAGCAGCATCGATAGGTGAGCCGCCACCCATTGCTACTATCCAATCAGGTTCAAATTTGAGCATAGCCTCTGCGCCACGCATAACTGTCTCAACAGAAGGATCAGACTCGATTCCCTCAAAAAGCTCAACCTCCATGCCTGCTTCTTTAAGGTAGTTTACTGCTCTTTCAAGGAAGCCGAATTTCTTCATTGCGCTTCCGCCGACACAAACCATAGCCCTCTTTCCTTTGAGGTTCTTAAGGTTCTCTAAAGATCCTTTTCCGTGATAAAGATCTCTTGGTAATGTAAATCTTGCCATTGTACTATCCTCCTAAAAGTTAACTTATGATTGCTGTTTGCAGACAATCATTGACTATTTTTTAACAATCTCATTATATACTTTTTCGGAGTAAAAGCAAAGCATTTTTGCAAAAATTTACAATTAATTAACAAATTTTTAGACGATTTTGATAACAATATTCAGTATCATTAGAATTCATTATTGACATAACCACTGTATTAGGGTACATTTCAAGTATAGACATTTGCTTGTAAACCCCATAAAAGATACATTTTGCTTCAATTATGGGTTAAACGACACTACATTTCTTGGTCAGGAGGATGATATGAATAAACCATGTATAGTAGGAATAGCAGGCGGAAGTGCTTCCGGTAAGACAACAATAGTAAATAAGCTTAAGGCTTCCTTTGGTGATGACATCCTTGTTATCAGCCACGACTCTTATTATAAGGCTCACAACGACCTTAGCTATGATGAGAGAACAAGGCTTAATTACGACCATCCTGATTCATTTGACACTGATTTGATGATTAGGGATATAGCAAAGCTTTCAAATGGAGAGGAGGCAGATATCCCTGTCTATGATTTTTCTATTCATAACAGAACCGACTCGACTACTCATGTATTTCCTAAAAATGTGATAATTGTGGAGGGCATTCTCATCCTTGCAAATAAGGAGCTTCGTGACCTTATGGACATTATGGTTTTTGTAGATACAGATGCAGATGAGAGGCTTCTTAGAAGGATTAAGCGTGATGTAAATGAGAGGGCAAGAACTATTGATTCTATTATAAATCAATATCAGCAGACGGTAAAGCCAATGCACGAGCAGTTTGTAGAGCCTTCTAAGAAGTATGCGGATATCATCATCCCCAGGGGCGGCGAGAACTCTACAGGCATAACTATACTTACTGAGCATATTAAGCATAGGCTGGCAGGGTAAGGTAAGCAATATAACGAAAATGGATATAACCTCATATATTTCTTGCTAAATCATATTTTTAATGCTAAAATACATTGCATACACGAATACATTTAATTGTTAAGGGAGGTTTTATGGCTAAGAAAAAATATACCGATATGACAAAGGAAGAACTCCTGGAGCTTAAGGACGTGCTTAAGGCAGACTATAAGAAGATGCAGGCTAGGGGCTTAGAGCTAAATATGAGTCATGGTAAGCCTTGCGTAGACCAGCTTGACCTTTCAATGGGTATGATGGACTCCCTAAACAGCTCCTCAGACCTTCTCTGCGAAGATGGTACAGACTGCCGTAACTACGGCGTACTTGACGGTATCCCTGAGGCAAAAGAGCTTATAGGCGATATGATGGAAGTGCCATACGACCATCTGCTTATCTACGGTAACTCCAGCTTAAATGTAATGTACGACACCGTTTCACGCTCTATGACTCACGGTGTAATGGGCAGCACCCCTTGGTGTAAGCTCGATAAGGTAAAATGGATATGCATAGTTCCGGGCTACGACAGACATTTTGCCATAACTGAGTATTTTGGAATAGAGAATATATGCGTACCTATGTTGAAAACGGGTCCGGATATGGACCTGATAGAAAAGCTTGTAGCTTCTGATGAAAGCATCAAGGGAGTTTGGTGCGTACCTAAGTATTCTAACCCTACAGGCAATTCTTATTCAGACGAAACAGTTAGGAGATTTGCAAGGCTCAAGCCTGCTGCAAAGGATTTTAGAATATACTGGGACAATGCTTACACAGTGCATCATCTCTATGACCACGATCAGGATCACCTTATAGAAATCCTTGCAGAGTGTAAACGTGCCGGAAACCCTGACTTGGTCTACAAATTTGCCTCAACCAGTAAGGTAAGCTTCCCCGGCTCAGGTATAGCGACCTTGCTACCAGTCTTAATAACCTTGAGGACATCCAGAGACAGGTGGCCATGCAGACCATAGGACATGACAAGGTAAATCAGCTCCGCCACGTAAGATTCTTTAAGGATATACATGGACTTGTGGAGCATATGAGAAAGCATGCAGACATCCTCCGTCCTAAGTTTGAGGCGGTTGAAGAAATCCTTGAGAAGGAGCTTGGCGGCACAGGTATCGCTACCTGGACTTCTCCAAAGGGAGGCTATTTCATCTCTTATGATACTCTTCCAGGCTGTGCTAAGAAGGTGGTTTCACGCTGCGCTAAGGCCGGTGTGGTTATGACTCCTGCTGGTGCAACCTTCCCTGGCGGCAAGGATCCTCAGGATAGTAACATAAGGATTGCTCCTTCCTTCCCTCCTATTGCAGACCTTAAGACTGCGGCATGGAGCTTCTTGCACTCTCAACCAAGCTTGTGACGGTTGAGCATTTGCTTGAAAAGATGGAGACTCCTGAAGCAGCTTCTACCACAAAATCAACTAAAACAGCTAAATAACTACCAAAATTTCAACATCCAAATCTGTGGTTATTACTTCCTACTACACAGTTTTGGATGTTTTTACTATAAATGATTGAAATTTATCATCATAAATCCATTTGCTTTTTTTGTATACTATAATTGTAATATTACCGACTATGGTAAATTTAAACTTGGGAGGAACTGATATGAAAGTTCTTATTATAGGTACTAATCATGCGGGTATAGCAGTGGCAAACACCCTGCTTGACAATTATCCGGGAAATGAAGTTGTAATGATTGATAGAAATACCAACCTTAGCTACCTTGGCTGTGGTACTGCACTTTGGGTAGGAAGACAGATTGACTCTTATGAAGGTCTTTTCTACACCAATGCTGAAGCCTTTGAAAAGAAAGGTGCTAAGATTAGCCTTGAAACAGCGGTTGATCATATCGACTTCGATAAGAAGATTGTATATGGCACCAAGAAAAAAACGGTGAAAAGTTCGAAGAGAATTATGACAAGCTCGTACTTGCCACAGGTTCTCTCCCAATCTCACCTGCCCTTGCAGGCCATGATTTAGAGGGACTCAAGTTCTTAAAGCTGTTCCAGGAAGGCCAGGAAGTAGACAAAGAAATCAGCAAGCCTGAGGTTAAAGAGGTGGCTGTAATAGGTGCAGGCTACATTGGTGTTGAGATTGCTGAGGCCTGTCTCCTCCGTGGCAAGAAGGTAAGGCTTTTTGATATTGCTCCAAGTTCACTTGCAAGCTACTATGATGAGTGGTTTACAGAGGATATGGACAAGGCTATATCTGCTGCAGGTGTTGAAACTCATTTTGGAGAGAAAGTACTTGAATATAAGGGAAATGGCAGAGTATCTTCAATCGTAACTGAGAGCGGCGAATATCCTGCTGACCTTGTTATCAATGCTATAGGCTTCATTCCTAACAACGCCCTCGGCAAAGACCACCTTGAGCTATGGAAGAATGGCGCTTACGCAGTGGATAAATATCAGCAGACCAGCGACCCTGATGTATATGCAGTTGGTGACTGCGCTACTATCTACTCTAATGCACTTAGAGACAAGACCTATATTGCACTCGCTTCAAATGCAGTTCGTACAGGTATAGTGGCAGGGCACAACATAGGCGGTACCAAACTTGAGGGTGCTGGAGTACAGGGCTCAAACGCTATCTGTGTATTTGGCAGAAAGCTTGCTTCTACAGGTCTTTCACTAAATGCAGCTAAGAAGGCGGGCTTAGATGTAGAATATACAGATTATGAAGATACACAGCGTCCTGCTTTCATGAAGGAAAATGCAGATGTTAAGATAAGAATAGTCTACGAGAAATCAACCAGAAGAGTAGTTGGTGCTCAGCTTTCTTCAACCGAAGACATATCAATGGCTATCCATATGTTCTCGCTCGCCATTGAGGAAGGCGTTACCATAGATAAGCTAAAGCTCCTTGATATCTTCTTCCTTCCACACTTCAATAAGCCATATAACTACATTACTATGGCAGCACTTAATGCTAAATAAGATTTAAACTACTAATGTGCAGAGCCTGCTTACCGGGGTCTGCACATTTTTTAATCTCAACCGACTTGTCATAATGAAGACACTATTTTATCATACACTTAGTCTTCACGGGATATTATTCCATATCCTCAATATAATGTTGAGGCAAATATTGTCCTAAGCTTTATTCTTTACTTCATATTACTTAGCCTTAAAATCACTAAGTATATTTAGCTCATCTTTTTTAGTCGTAATGATTCTACCTTGTTGAAGAAGTCCATTAGGCTCTATAGGTTCATAAACTCCGTTTTTATAATCGATAACATAAAACTTCTGTTGTGTTCTGATGATAATAATGCTATCAGATATCCTTGCAGATTCAAATATATAGTTTCCGGAGGCTATTTCAGGTATTGTGATATGGCTGTAAGTTCCATCATCCTGTTTAAGATACATAATACCTGTATTCTCTGCGTTTGCATCATCATCTCCTACAATCACACAGTTCAAATCACCGCCTATATAGTTAACTTTTTTATCAGAAGTTATTGGAAGTTTGGTTGTTTCTTTTTTGTTAAAATCATAGTACCAGACTTCTATACTTTGAACTCCCTTACCTTTTACTTTTTATCGGCAGTTTCAACCTCAAAGATAACTCCGTCATTAAATCCGTCTAACTCATAGACTATACTGCCATCTTCAAGTTCTCCATTATCGTCAACTTTATACTGATGTTTGACTATTTCTTCTACCTTTTTTGTCTGCAAATTATATTCATTGAGGACTCCCTCTCCTTTTATATCATCACATGTATAGAATATAATTCTATCTCCAATTATCTTTGTTTTTTTGGCATTCCTGAGCTGTTGCCTTGATATATTATTTCGCCTTTGTTTTTTTATTTATTCTATGAAAAAGAAAATGGCCATCCATCTGCCGATTCCTCTTTCTCAGATTGACTAACAACTCCTTCAATCAGGTCGGTATCGTACATTCCTGATAAAAATCCAAAATTGACGCTATTAATCTTGTGAACTTCCTTGTTGGTATTTCCATCATTTACATAATATACACAATTATTTCCTACATATTTGAAAAAATACGAAAGTCCATCATTGTAGCCTAAAAGCGATACTCCCTTGGCAGGATATTCAAGATGTTTTGTCTCCTTTGCGTAGCCTATTTCTCCCTTTTTAAGCTCAGTCACAGTATTGGATTCTTCTTTTTTATCAGCTGATTTTTCATTTGTTGCAGATACAGACGTACTTGTCATACTTATATCAGTTATACATTGACTATCCCATCATAAGCATTTTTGTCTTTTATCTCGTTGTGAGAGATCATAATTATTGTCACATCCTTAAGACCAAGCAGATTATTTTCAACGATTCCCGCACTTTCTTCATCCAGTCCTTTTATTGCTTCATCTATCAAAAGAATTGTCTTACCATAATATAAAGCTCTTGCTATCGCAATCCTCTGCTTCTGTCCACCGGAAATGGTTTTGTCATCTATAATTTCATTTCTACCTTCAAGTTCCTTAAGATTACTAAGAGACATTGAATAATTTAGTCTGTCTTCATCTACATTATCACCCAATGTAATGTTGTTTCTGATAGTATCACTCATAATAAATACATCCTGAGCTATATACGCTATTTGGCTTTTTATCGTATCATCCGATAAGTTTTTCAGCTCAACCCCATCATAGTATATATTTCCTGTGTAATTATCTATCTGCTTGGATAACAATTTTAACAAAGTTGACTTCCCTGCCCCACTCTTACCTCTGATGAGATACTTCTTTCCAATTTCAAAATCACAGGAAAAGTCATTAAAAATGACCTTATCCCCAAAGGAAAATGACAACTTATCCACCGAGATTTTATCGCTGATTTTCTCTAATGTTCTTTGTTCCTCGCTTTCATTAATACTCATCATCTTTTCGATAATAGGCTTTACTGATTTGATGTATAGAGAGGTTTGTACAAAACCATTCATATTTCCAAAAAATGACTGAGCCATTCCCATAAGTCCAACTATGCTACCGGGTGTAATTTGTCTGTAAAATACCAGTATTGCAGCATTTACAGCGTAGAAAAGCTGTGATACAACCATTCCAACCATAATCAGACTTTCAAAATATGATATTTTTATTGCCAAGCTTATATCTGGTATTCTCCATCTCCTCCTGAGACTGGCCTAGTTTAGTCTCTATCATTTTATACGCGTTATACATCTTAAATGTCTGAAATCCATTGAACAACTCTGTAATAATATTAATAAACTTGCTGTAAGATTCACTCCTTTGTGCAGATAGATTTTTCTATCTTTGAAGAAGACTTACCCACAATTGCAAATGCTATCAAAGCGCTTATTGGAAATACCAAAATAAAGGAAAAATGTACTATTGCAGAGCCTAATAGAGGAAAAAAATAACGCCCATAAGTGCATTAATTTTTTTATAAAGTTCTGATTTACATCATTTTCTATAATATACTCTACATCATTAGTCATTCGAGCAATTGTCGCTTTTTTTCAGTATCATCCTTACTGATACTTTCTTTTTTTAATCACATTGTTGAAAAAAATCTGTTTCTTAAACTTATAGCATACTGATATTTGTATTTATTCTGCTGTTGTTTAGTAAGATAATTTATTAACGACACTAATAGCATGCTTATCATTTCAGCAATCACTGCAATTATAAACAACCTCATTTTTACCACTTATAGTCTGCATCAGCCATAAGGGAATTTAAAAACAACAATGTAACCATAAAGATGTTACTAACAAATAATAATATAATTGCCAAATAATAATTTTTCGTTTTTAACTTCATATACATTTCCTTTCAAAAAGTCATATAGCGGCCATATAATGAGTTATATGACCGCTATAGTCAGGATGTTAGGTTTTAGTTGTTTTTCCGCTACCACCAAAACATCCACATGAGAAGAAGGTTCGATCATAAGTAACATCTTCTCTTTTCTTAGGCTGTTTTACAACAACAAGCTTCTTCATTCCTGTCACCTCCTCGTATAATAAGTTTGTAGCCAAGAAAAAAATCAGGTTACAAACTTTTCTTTTTGAGTATAGATGTGTGGACATTCTTATCTGTCCGGAGGATTCTCCTCCACCAAGTGCTGGCAGTCCACTTCTCATCTATACGGTTTACAGTTACATTGCGACATGACATCCCAAATGCTATAATGGTTCCTTAGTGAATCCAGGCTGTGGTCACTTCTGTACACCTCCTGCAGAGCTTATGCTACTGCTACGAAAGCTTGAAGCCCGGACGATACACTGCGATCTATTACACAAATGCTGCATCCCGGTTCTAAAAGTCTCCAGCAGGACGTTTCTACCGGACAATGCTCATAACGCGAGGTTTAGACTGGTGTATTGGTTTGGGATAAGCCATGTCCTCTATTTCACTCCCATTCTATGATGAGAGGAGGTGATTAACCATGAAGAAAACCGATTACCTGTCAACGCTGTTTGTTGGGATTGATATAGGATCCCGTACAAATGTTGTTTCTGCCATTGATTTCAACCAGGATTTTTTTATCCGCATGAAGCCCGTGCCTAATGCCAAAGAAGGTGCAGAGACTCTTGAATCCCTTCTTGTGGACGTTCTTTCAGCCCACCATGAGTTCAACCATGTAATCATCGGGCTTGAGTCCACCGGATTTTTACGGTGTACATATTGCCAATTATCTTTCAGCCAGTGATTTGTTGGCACCATTTGGGACAGAGGTATACTGTCTCAATCCGAAAGAAGTTGCCAAGTACAAAGAATCATTCAATGCTCTCGACAAGAATGATGGCATTGATTCCTTTGTCATAGCCGACTTTGCAAGAGTCGGACGTATCAGTATAAAAGCCGTGGCGTGGAGCCCAGTATCTGGCTCTTCAAAGGCTTACAAGACACCGCTTGCACATCGCTGAATGCATTGCACGTGAGAAGACCTATGTGCTTAACAACATCTTCCTCAAATTCAGTGAGTTTGCCATGCTGAAAAAGGAAGACCATCCGTTCAGCAACAAATATGGTGCAACCGCAGAAGCCATCTTGGAACAATACGTAACCAATGATGATATCATAGAGGCTTCTATTGAAGAACTGGTCGAACTCATTGAATCCAAAAGCCGTGGACGCATTACTGATCCGGAAGAAACTGCAAAGATTTTAAAGGTCGCCGCTAATGGTTCATACCGTCTGGACAAAGTCGTTGCTGAACCGATTACGTTGTCTATCAGCAGTTCTTTTAATTGCATCAGAGCTTTTGAGAAAGAGCTCAAGGCAATTGAAAAGGCGATTGAACATACCGTGCAGGGACTAAACCCTGTCGAGTATCAGGTACTGAAATCAATCCCGGGCATAGGTCATGTATATGCGACCGGTATACTTGCTGAAATAGGCACTATCAAAGCTTTTTACCGGCAATGGTGCACTCGCTAAATATTGCAGCATCGTCTGGAAAGAAAATCAGTCAGGCAACTTCCGTGCAGAAGATACTAAAATGAGCAAAGCAGGAAACCGTTACCTGCGTTACTATGTCATAGAAGCTACCGGAAGCGTTATCAATAACTGTCCGGAATATAAGGATTTTTTTATGACAAAAAGTTTGCTGAGACTACTACGCATCAGCACAAAAGAGCACTCGCGTTGACATCCCGTAAATTTTTTTACGTATGCTTTTTTTGGACTGCTGGACAAAAAGCCAACTCTACTCTCTGGAAAGGAGTAGGTAATCAATAGAGAATATTGAACTTATGTTCTCCATTTTCTATGGTGTACATAGGTTTGTTAAAGTTACCCTTTTATCTAAAAAAATCTTTTCAAAAATGCCTCTTGACATATTACCAAATTGCTTTTATACTTTGATTTATATTAAATCATATCCTCTAAAATTTAGAAAAATATAATTCAAATAATAATAGTCATACAAGCTCTGAAAATAATCCTTTTGACAAATTATGTTATTTGATTCAAGCTCGTAATTACATCCTCCCATACACTCATAAAAAAATTCACAGCTATAGCACTTATCCATTATTTTTTTCTATTTATTCTATTATAATAGACTTCATTTCTGTCACTATAGCTTCCCTCTACTTTGCTTTTTATCACCTACATACGAACCACAGGCATATATATTCCCATCTAAATCAATGTAGAATGCATTTACTGCGCTAGAATAGGAACAAGGTGCAAACTTAGGCAATGTTATCGAAATCGGCAAATCGTTATCTTTAATTATATTCCATGCCTTAATCATTACTTCCTTCTTCTTTTTCTAAATAGTTTGTACCTTTTTTTGACCTATGACGGGCATTAGATCGAAGCTTATATTTTTTTACTATTAATGATTTTTGTCTGGCAATCCTAAAAAAATTTCCTTAAACTCATTCACATTATTTTCATCAACATTTATTCTAATAGTAATATCAGCTTCATAATCAAGCAGATTTATTATACCTTCTACTGTTCTATCCCAAGAAGATTCATTATTCTTTAATGGTCTTCTGATATTATGTGTGGTTCTATCTCCATCGATAGTAATCTGATATCTTTTTAACCCCTGATGCAACCAATTTTTTTAACATTAGTTGCATTTAATAGTGTTCCATTTGTTGTAACTTGACTATATAGATTTACACGATTAATATAATATTTATTTAATAAACACACTTTATCTATATTTATAAGTGGTTCTCCTCCAAAATAATTTAGGTACAAGCTTTCGCTTCCACATTTTTTTACAATTGATTAATGTATTCTATCAATTTATCTAAGCTGTTGTTTTTGATGTTTTTGCTGGTATATTACCTTTTTTTCAAAACAATATGCACAATTGCAGTTACACTTGTAAGTAGTAACAATATTTAGCATCAAATTTTTTTGTGTCCATAATTATAGATTGATGGTTTGTTTCGTTTTCAGCTATCTCATCATAGTTTACTACCATTCCTAGTTCCATCATCTCTTTTTAAATCATCTCTTACCAAATAGCTGTTTTTAAAATATTCAATAGTAGTATTTTTCTATAATGATAGCGACGTTATTGTTTTATATTATAGATACAAAGGTCTCCATTTTTTATTTAGATATCTGTTGAAGATTGATAATTTATAATCTATGCAATTTCTCATATTTTTTTAACATCTCCTATAATAAATTTATATATTTAATCCAATTATAAACTTGAGTTAAAGGTAATATATTATTGATAAACTTATTATAAGTCTCTTGTTTATCGATAATACTAAAGTAAGTTCTCTTCCTCAAAGGGATATATTCTATACCTTGGGGTTTGTTGATATATCCACATTATATCTTAATATCAAAATATCACCATACCAAAACCTGTTTTTAAAAATATCAGGTTTTAGTATGGCGATTGTTCTATATCCATAATAAGATTGCATCATCAAATTTATGGAGGTTATTCATTATGAAAAAAATTGTTTCAGAAAAAAATTGTTTTTGATTATTGGTTTAGCAAGTTTTTATAACATATCTTAATAATCCTTGCTGTAGAATATATCACTGCACTACACAAGGCTTCAAAGGCATTAAAGATGTAACAGATAACTACTAATGTTTCGTCACATTACTAATATCTTCACCGTACCACTCTTTATAAGCCTCTATTAAGGGGCTTTATCTTTTTTTCTCCCGATTTCATTAATTTCATTAACAAATATATTTTTTTCACAATCATCTCTCTTAACAATAGTATTCCCCATAATCCTAGATTGGGTATATACCTTTTCTAATAATAGAATACCTAGCATATGTCCCCTATAGCAACTTAGTGTAGTTCTAATCGTTTTGTCTGTCATATTAATCGAGTCTTCAAACCTATCCACCTCTTCATATCTCACACATAAATTGACAGATAACAATATAAAAGGGATCTCGTGCCTTTTTACATCTATTTTACTTCTTTTATATCCCTTTATCGCATTTTCTAGTATTTCAACACTTTTGTTTATATACCCAGTCTGTTTATAACATACAGCCATCATATTTATTATCTTAGCCTCTAAGTCTGTGGTTACGAATCTTCCCAGGTTCTCAAGGTGCTTATCTTTTCTTGTTATTAGAAATGCATATTTCAAATCAGCTAGTACTTCTTCCACAGGCTTTCTTTTTAGCATATTATCAAATAATGCTTCCATAAATGCCACGTACTGCCTGTTCACCTTACTTTCCATAGATAGCTGTTTCTTTAACGACTTAAATAATATTTCTGCCTCTTTATATTGATGCTTTGAAGTAAGTCTGGATATGTCTCTTTCCATTTCAAGCAAAAATGGGCTATCTACAGCAAGCCTTGTCTGAAGGCTATCCCTTTCAAGTTTAAAATGCTCTTTAATAGCTGAAAATGTACCTTTTTTAGGGGTTGACTTGCCATTTTCTATCCTGGATATGGTCTTTACATCTATTCCTATGGCTTCTGCAAGTTCCTCTTGAGAATACCCTGACAAGTCTCTTTCATCTCTTAACAGCTCTGAGATAAGGTAGATATTGTTCTGTCTGTAGCTTTCCCACAGCCTTATATCCTCTGTCTCCCAAGGTTCATTATATTCTACATACAGCTCCTTTAGTGCATCCCGCTTTTTCTTCCAAGAACTGTATACATCCTCAGCCCTGTCCTTGGTAAGGAATAGCAGTCTGTCTAAAAACTGTGGCAGGTGTAGAAGCAAGCCATTATCCGTCAATACATCGATTCCACCTAGGGTAAGCTCTAAGGCTTCTTCGTAATTATTATTCTTCATCGCACTTTCACCCATCAGCCAGGCAAGTTTGGTATATATATTTGTCCTTACTTCTTCATCCTCGTATTGTTTCTCTACATAGTCAAGGAGCTGTCTTGCATATACGCTTATATTAGTATTCTTAACTTTCATTTCTTCTCTTAGCATAAGCATCAGGAGTATCATCTCCTCTTCTCCAAGCATAAAATCACTTAGCTTATCCACCTCAAATCTCTCAAGCACAGTCTTAAAAGCCTTATGATAAAGTTCCAAGGCTTCTTCGTGCTTTCCATAGCCCTCTGAGAGTATAACCCCTCTGGTCTCAAGGACATATTGTAAGTGAAGCGGGCTGCTTAAGTCAGCTACCATCTCATATTCGCTAAGAATATATTCGGCCTTCGTGTAAGCCTTTTTCTACTAGCAGTTTGCATATCATTTCCCTCATAATAAGTAGAGTGTCGTCACTTTCATTGTGCAAAAGTGTAACCTTGTTTACCGATATCCCCAGCCTTTGAAGTATCCTCTCCACCAAGAAGAAACTCTGCCTGGTATCTCCATTTATAAGCCTTTTTAAGCGAGGCAGGGGTACACAACCCCTCAGTCAGCTTTTTCAGGTGAAATACTTTTTTTATTTATCTGGTATTTTTATTATATCTCCGATTGTAAGTTCTTTCATTATAACCTCACATACATTTAAATCTATGATTTTTTTATGTATTAAGGATATCATCTTATTACTGTGATTTCAAGCGTTTAGCCACTATTGTTTTCCTATCATATGCTCAGAAGTATCTTGACATAAGGTCTGATTTTAGCTTACAATATCACTCAATCTAAATAATAAATTTACCTGATAGGAGGCTAATGAAAACTATAATAGAAAGATTTAAAAAAATTTTTTTCCTCTCTATATGGAAGGAATTAAAAGACCTGAAAACTCTTGTACTGTTTTTTTCGCTGTTGTACTCGTCATTTATTCCCCTGTTTGGGGTGGATACCTTATATATGCCATCTTCCGCTATCCTTGGAGTTTAACAATGGCTACAGTCTGTCTTGCTTTTTGGGCAGGCCTTTTTACCCCCTTCTTTCCTATCTGCATTGCTGTTACGCTTGCAATCAAAAGAGTTGTGAAAAGAATTCGTAGGATAAAAGCAGAATAAACGCTAAAAAGCAGTGGACTTATTGTCAAGCCTTATCTCTCCCGAATCCTGGCGTATCATTTTTTTAATATACAGTTTATTAATGTCAAATTTTGATATGATGAACTAAGTCTATCCATAGTATTATTGCATCATCAAATTTATGGAGGTTATGCATTATGAAATTACCTTACTTTCCATGGTGGCTGTTTCTTTAGAAGCTTAAAATAGTTATCCCTCAACTTTTTTACAAGTAATTTCAAATTTCCTGTTGATGTCAGTTAGCTTTACACTCTTTGGTTTTATTGTTCAAAAATTCAGAAAAAGAGCTTGCACCAATTTTCCTTTTCTTTTTCAGCATTTCCGCCCAAATAGCATTGCCCTCCTCCTCAGTAATTAGTTTTTTTCTAAAATACTTTCATTTTCAACCCATAGAAATGCACAAATACAGTCTGTGTCAAAAAATATAGAGTTAGTCAATAGACACATCCCCCTCCCCGTCAATTCCAAAAACTATATCATTTCTAAATGCATCCAACAACAATTCTTCATATTTGCCTTGTGATATTCTGTCTTCCTCTAGAAGGTTCTCTGCTGCCGATATGTAGTGTCCAAAGGTTGTACTCTTATTAATGTCTGAATTACGATATAAAGTAGTATCATAGCCGAGCTTAGCGGCCTTCTCGATAACTCCTGTTTCCATATCTTTGATTTGTGTATCCCTTAGATAACCCTCATTCAATAGTCTATATAACATAGCTTTATGACTTACACCATAATACTGTCCTATTTTTATTATATCTTCCAAAGTAAGCTGTATTTTTATTTCCTTTTTTTCATAATATCTTGAATCATAGCATACAGTGATGATGGTGGAATTAGAAAATATGACGCGAACTGGTCAGCCTTCTTTTTCATTTTCGTCACCGCTTCCAATCAGAATAGAAGTTACAGCATTTGTTGTCGCATCATCAAAATATAAATGATAAAGCTCATGTGCTAAAGAGAATCTCTGCCTCCCTAATGACATATCTGAATTGATAACTATTACATTTGAAGCCTTACCCTTATAACAAACTCCACTAATATTATTGCCAAAGCGAATGAAAAACAAGTGTGAGATTATCTATCTTTTGAACCAATTTAAAAATATCAATAGGTGACTCACTATCTTCTCCTAGTTTTTTTCTAAGATTCGATGCCTTATTGTTCAAATCCATTTTATCAATCATTTATAGCACCTCCAACATAGAGTCCATTTCAAATTGGTTCAGTACAATCTTATTGATTATTGCCAAAGATTTGAGGTCTTCCGCGGTTAAATTATTACTTCTAAATGAAACCCTACATCTTTTGTTCCGGATTTTTTTCCCATATAAAATATAGTCTACAGTACAGCAAAAATAACACAGATAATTTCTCAATCACATCTGCTGTGATATTTCTTTCTCCCTTTTTCGATTTTTTTGCAATCATGCTTTTGGTCTAATGATAAATACTCAGCAACTTTACTTTGAGTAAGTTTTTGTTTCATCTCTAAGAGCTTTTAATTCTTTTTTTCCAATTTCTACCAAGTTCATCATATCCATTTCCTCCTATACCTTGTGTAGACTTATAATATCAGATTTTTTTGTCATAAAGTAAATAGTTGTATATTATAATTTTATGACACGTTATTTGAAAAAGTAAAGTCCACATTAGTATGGATTTTACTTTTTCCCCATAATCAAAACCCCCTCGCTACCTGCGAGGGGGTTGTTACTGTCTTAAGTATTTATATACTATCTTCTTTTCTTAAATGCATAGCCTAATCCTATAAGTCCAAGACCTAATACTTTCTACCTCCTAGGGTAGCCATATCTCCGTCCTTAAGTATGTTACCGTTGGTATCAAGTTCCTTAACCTCGTATTCGATAATGTTTCCTTTTTGTTTACAGGCTATTTCACCTTGATTTTTAAGTTTTTGCAAGCTGTTTAGCACTAAGTTTCTTGCCATTTACAAAGACTTCAAGTTTGATTTTTGCCGTTTTTTTAAGCTTTGCCGACTTAAATGTAGCCTTAGTCTTTACAAGCTTATTAAGAGCCTTGATGTTCTTAGCATTTAAGAATACAGTAAAATCCTTACCTCTGATTTCAAATGAGCTTACCTTCTTTAATACAAGCTCAGAAAAAGCCTTAGAGGTAATTACCGCACTTATCTTTGTCTTATTCTGTGGAAGAACCACGCTCTTATACTGAGACTTGGCAAGTCCTTTAAGAGTACCTCCACCTATTATCTTCTTTGCAGAAGGAAGTGTGAGAATCTGCTTATCTGTGGCACTTCCCTTAGGTATCTCAGCTTCTGTGACTTCTGTTACAATAGAAGGTCCAACCTCATACTTTATCTCTTCTACCGGCTCCTTAGGTATAACAGGAGCTACAGGTATAACAGGAATACCTGAATTAGAAGTATCAGGCACTGCTGGCTTTGGTTCTGGCTTTGGTTCTGGCTTTGGCTCTGGAGCCTTTGCCTCTTCATATTCAACCACAAACTCTGCAAGCTTGTACCAGTTGCTTCTTTCCTTAGTTATCTTAATCTGTACCTCTGTGGTTACAGGTTCTTTACCTGCCTCTACCTCTACCACAGTTTTATCCGTTCCTTCAATATCGCCTATCTTTGTCCAGTTCTCTCCGTCTTTTACCTCAATATCAGCCTTACCTATGAAATCGTCTTCCACATCCTCAGGATAAACTATCGTTACTTTCTTTACCTTTACAGGCTTAGTGTAAGTAAGCTTTATCCAGCTTCCCACCTGCTGTGCGGATGAAAACCAAGCAAAAGTATCTTCTTTTCCATCAACGATGTTTCCTATCTTAAAATGTCCATATGTTGATTTGTTGGCAGAAGGTTCGGCTAACAATGGCACATTAAGAAGTCCGTCAAGTGCATTTACTGCCTCTTTTAACTGCTTAAGCTTTGCTTTAGCCTCCTCAATATCTATTTCCTTTTTCTGTTAAGACTGCTTCTGCTGCCTCAAGTGCCTTATCAAAGGCTTCCTTCTTATCTTCGGTTGCATATCTGTATTCAGACTTTTCTTTAAGTCCTCTTGCAGATGAGATTTCATCCCATAGCTCACCAATTTCCTTAGGGTCTTCATCGTTAGGGATAACCATTATCTTAAATGTAGCTTCCTTGGTAAGACCGCTTACCTTTACTTCCTTTTTCGCCAATTGCTGATGTATCAGGTTCTTCAACACTAAATCTTTCGTCTGCAAGAGATATTGTTGTTTCATCTCCCCAGTAGCTATATTTTACCTTTACTTCATAGTAAGCCTTATTAAGCTTCGCAAGTCTTTTTACGGTATTACCTGCTTTAGGGACAACCCTAAGTCCAAGTGCCGCTAAGTCAATCCTTATCTCTGTCGTACCCTCTTCATTTACATAGACGCTTCCCTTCTTAGGTATAATCTGACTGCCCCAAGATGATGAATTGCTTATCTCATAGTCATACTTCTTTCCCTTTTTCAAGAGTGTAGCTATATGTCTGGTTTTCTTTCGAAGAAGGTGCTAATACAGTTCCTTTCTCAACCTTAAGCACGAAGTTGATATATGCATATTCATCCATTATCAGCTTAAAGTTATAATTTACGACTTTCTCGTTCTTATGAAGCTTCGCATAGATGTCCTTTAATTCCTTTACAAGGCTTGTTACCTTCTCTTCATTTCTCTTTAATGTATTGATAACAAGTTCGCTCTGGGTGAGCTTGTCCTTAAGTTCATCCAGGATATTGTCAAGGTCTTCGTTGTCGTACAAGATTCTTGCATTAGCTCTGTTGTAAGCAATCTTAGAATATTCAGCTTTAAGCTTTATAAGCTCTTCCTTATATGCCTCATCATATTTTATCTTAACTTCGCTTACATTGCCTCTATAGTCCTTAAGTTCAAGGCTTATCTCACCCTTGTTTGCAGGAAGTGTGAGAGGGCTGTGGTAGTTAGGAGTGACACCTCTCGTGTATGTTCCAATTTCCTTAGCCTCTTCCTCTCCATCCTTCTTGAAGCTAACCTTTACCTCGTACCAGTCTCTTGTAAGCGGGGAGCGGAGTGAAACCTTGTTTGCCCTGCCCAAAGCACATCATCCTCAGTCATAGGCTTAGCAAAGCCATCATGAAGCCTTCCCCTGTAGCTTATACCATATTCACTGTTTAGTGGTTTGATAGTAAGGTCATAAGCGTATCCGTCTGTTACTCCCGGAACAGATACAACTCCATTCTCAGCTTCAGTTTCTGCTTTGTATTCTACAGCTGTCTTATCTTCTACGTACTCTTTGATAGGTTTTACAACAGCCTCATACTTACCGGCCTCATCCTTACCCTTCTTGAAGCTAAATGATATCTTCTCTGCTTCTAAAGCCTCAGCAGGCAGTCTTACTTCATTGCCGTTTATCTGCACATCAGGAGTGATTTCAGATACCTTGATGTCTGTAGGAAGCTTTGAGAAATCTACAGTCTTCGTGGCAGCCGCACTTTCTTTACCGTCTTTTCCTACTTTGACAAGGCTGAATGTAATTGTCTTGCCCTTGTCAAAGAAATAGTCCTTTACATAAAGTTTCTCGTCATATATTCCGCCAAGGAAATGCTTCTTTCCTTCGCTTTCAGCATAAACACGGTATTTATCTACATTGTCATAGCTGTCTATTTTCCAGGAAAATACCATCTGTTTATCATCATATATGCGCTCTATCTTGAAGTTTTCCGGTGCAGAAATATTATCATCGGTATCAGAAACCGAAATTCTGCCTATATTCATCTGATAGTTCTCTGAAGCACCGTCAAATACAAGGCAGATAGCAGCTATCTTTCTGCCCTTGTATGCAGCAAGGTCTACCTCAGCACTCTTATATTCATCGCTCTTTGCCTCTGTTCCTGCTACTTCAATTTCAGTTATTTTAGCAGGCTCATCCTCAAATATAAGACCAAGCTTCATCTTTGCCTCATCAGAGGAGGTCTTTCTGTATACAAGTCTTGCCTTGGTTGTATCTGTTACATCAAGAGCAGTCTTGTAAAGCCTTAGAGTATTCTTTGCTGCAAGAGGTCTGTATACAACAAGAGAGCTTCCGCCATTGTAAGCGCCAATCTGAGTAAAAGGTAACTCTCTCTTATGACCGCTTGTGTCATTTCTTACTTCTTTTTCACCAAAAATCAAAGTCAGCCTTTAGCTTGCTTCCCTCTGATTCAAACCACCACTGCCAGCTAGGCAGGATGTCCTGGTCATTAAGGTTGGTCCAAGCCTCATCGTTTACAGCCTTGCCACCAACAAAGTACTGCATACCCTTACCGATGTTGAATTCGGTGTAAAATTTATTTCCTCTTACTACTGAACTCTCAGCCTTGAAGTCAGCTACTCCAGGCCAATAAGAGGCATCATTTACATCTACATCTTCTCTCTTGTAGCCCTTGTGGCTGCCTGTATCCTTAGGATCACAGGTAACTCCTGAGAAATACATACGCTCTCTCTCAGCTACCATCCACTGATATTCAGGTCTCTGGTGTACAGGTAGAGAATTCTTTAAGCCAAGCCTCTCCTCAAGTCCGTCTATTCCTCTCTGATACATATCACTAGGTGTAAAGAGGGCTATACTGCAGAGCGGATTCTTGTCTGTTTCAGATGTATAGGAGTTCTTAACAAGGTTGTTGTTCGCTACAAATCTTCCCTGATTAGCCTCTATACCGAGGAATACCGCCTTGTACGGATCTACTCCTATCTCCTTTGCGTGTTCTACAAAGCTGTTTACTCCTCTCCAGCCGTAGTTTACAAATACGGAGTCATGTATCTTTTTATACTCATCATTTTTAAGCCACTGTGACTTGGCCGGGCCAAAGCTTGAATCTGTGTTATAAAACTGGGTATATAGGCCCTTCTCTGAGAGATATGCCATAAACTCTTTGAAGCGTTCATCAAATCTCTCTTCGTTGTTAAGGAAATATCCATCTATTCCATACTCATCTGCCAGGGCAACAAGCTTCTTTGCCACCTTAAATTCCCCGTCTGTGTCTCTTACAAACATCTCATTTATTGTCTGTCCGGGACGGAAATGCGGATCGAAGTATACACAGGCTATTGCCTTTACTCCGTTTTTATGTGCAGCATTGATATATGCCTGGTTTGGGATGTTGACTATGCCAAACTCAAAGCCTCTTGCCCTCCAGTCACTTGTGACAGGGTTGTAGAGAACATCAGGTACGCCTATGGTAGCCGCACCATGCCAAGGGCAGAAATAATCAGTGTACTGCCAGAAATTAAAAGCCACATTGCCATAGGAATTATTCGCTATGGTACTGTTAAAAAATGAGTTGCCATAGTCACCCTGCATAAGCATGACTTCTGTCTTGTCATTAAGCCCCGGATTGGCCTGTGTTGCACTAAAAGCCTCATTCCTCTTCTGCAGCGGAACTCTAGCCCTCATAAGGTCTGAGTAAGGGTCTGTCTCCCTATCCCAGGCTTCGATATTTCTTACGGTATAACCGCTAAAATGCGGCTGAGCTGACTTGATTTTTGCCTCCCCAACATCAGGCCAGGTGTCAGCGTAAGCCACATCCCCCATTGATACACCCGCAAAAGCGGATACCGCCATACTCATGATACAAATCTTAGCAATCTGTATCTTCTTTAGTTTCCTCATAATGCCTCCTTTTGTTGAATATGTTGATTAATAAAAATACCTCAAAGTTAAATATACCTCATTGCATAAACTATTTCAATCATATTTGGCATTACAAGGATAATTTTGTTGATTGTAGTGATTTTTATCTTAAATTTTTGTGCTATTTAAACAACGGTGCCACATAAAAAAAGAAGCCCCTAAAAGGGACTTCTTTTTGCTTATTCACTCTTTTCAGTAGCTTTGTCAGTAGCTTCTACTACATTGATGGTACAGATATCATATTTGCCGTTAGCAATTTTTGAAATGATGTGAGTCTTGCCTGTCTTTTTGGCAAGTACCTTACCGCTGGCACTTACCGCAGCGATATCAGGGTCAAGACTTGTGAATATTCCTGTTTCCGCTGTTGTATTTGGCTTAAGTATAGCCTGCAGCGTCTTTCTTTTGCCAACCTCAAGCGTAACCTCGCTCAAAGTGAGCCTTATACTTATAGCAGGGGGACCTACATATACATTACACTTAAATACAGTGTCTTCTTTCGCTGTCTTATCCTTAAGGGTAACAGTAACTGTGGCCTCACCCACTTTAAGTGCAGAAAGTTTACCTGACTTTGAAACACTCACAATGCTGTCGTCACTTGACTTAAAAATACGCCTTCTGATTCTCTGTCAAATTGTAGACTTTCAAATTGAACTGGCTCTCTGTTACAAGAGAAACCTCTGTAACATTAAGCTTCGGTTCTACAACGTTCTCCTTTGTCAGTACCTCCCCGGCATACAGTTTTATTCTGTCATTGCTAAGGGACAAAATCAAACATAGCATAACCACGACTGACAGAGCGACTTTTTTTAATAAGATTTTTTTCATCTATAACCTCCGTCTGTCCTATGACATTAGCATAATACAATCAAATTTTGTCATAATCGTGTCATTTTTATATATTTTTTTGTAACCTTTGTTTAACTTGCAACTATTACTGAAAAGCTATATAATTTATATTGACACGAATATTTTTGCAAGGACCTTGCTAAGCACGGCTTTAGCAATCCTGTATCATATGGGTGGCAAATATTTTTAAACACCCACAACATAATACTAAAACGACCGAAAGGAGTGTATAGACTATGCATAATATTTTGATCGCAGATGATAATGCTGATATCACACAGGTACTTGCTGCCTATACTACCAAAGAGGGATATAACCCTATCATTGCAGCAGACGGAGAAGAGGCTCTAAAGCTATTTGATGAGACCTCCCCTTCAGCCGTACTTCTTGACGTAATGATGCCTAAGATTGACGGCTATGAGGTCTGCCGTAAGATTCGTGAAAAATCAAATGTACCTATCATCCTTGTTACAGCCAGGGGCGAGGGCTTTGAGAAAATAATGGGACTGGATATAGGCGCTGACGACTATATAGTTAAGCCATTTAGTCCAAGTGAGGTTATGGCAAGGCTTAGGGCTGTGCTTAGAAGGATGGTTGCTCCTGAGACTTCTGCCAATGTAACCAGCGAGAATTATATAAAAATAGACAACCTTGAGATTAACCTTGACGAGTATTCTCTAAGCATAGGAGGCAAAAAGCTCTCCCTTACCAAGAAGGAAATCGAAACCATGTGGACCCTTGCTGAGAATCCTAACAAGGTATTTACAAGAGACAACCTCTTAGACAGCCTCTGGGGCTTTGACTACTTTGGAGACAGCCGTACCGTGGACTCACATATCAAAAGGCTTAGGGCAAAGCTTGATGAAGTCGAGCATCCAAACTGGTGCATAAAGACCATCTGGGGAGTAGGCTATAAGTTTGATATTGAGTCCAAGGGTTAACAGGAGGGCCGTATAAATGGTGTTTAAGAAACATAACGATAAAGGCAGTGAAGATAAAATCATAGATGAGCGCTTTGAGAGAAACTTCAATACCGGCAAGAAGCTAATCGGTTTTGTTGTGCTTGGTGTGGTGATTGCTTTCACCGTGTTTTCAAGCATATACTCGGTGTCAGAGCAGGAACAGGCTGTCATCACGCAGTTTGGCAAGGTAGTCGGAGTTGAAGGTGCCGGGCTTCATTTTAAGGTTCCTTTCATACAGGACAGCACAAGGGTAAATACGACCACTCAGGGTATGCCTATAGGCTATGAAGAGTCAGGTACCAATGATCCCAATGAGGATTTGTCTGACTACGGCGATAGTATGATGATTACCAAGGATTTTAACTTTGTAAACATTGATTTTTATCTTGAATACAAGGTGGTAAATCCGGAGGTGTACTTGTTTAATACTGATGAACCGCTTGATACCTTAAGGAATCTCACCAAGGCATCTATCCGCTCAACTATATCCAAATATCTTGTAGATGAGGTGATGACAACTGCAAAGAGCAAGATACAGGCTGAGGTTAAGGACAGGCTGATTGCTGAGATGCAGAAGGTTAACCTGGGTATAGAGGTGGTAAATGTGTCAATCCAGGATGCAGAGCCTCCTACAACAGAGGTAGTACAGGCATTTAAGGCAGTTGAGACCGCGAAGCAGGGGGCGGAAACAGCCATAAATAACGCAAATAAATATCAGAGCGAAAAGCTTCCGTCAGCCAATGCTGATGCGGATAAGATAATAAAAGAAGCTGAGGCTTATAAGGAAAACCGTATTGCAGAGGCAGAGGGACAGGTGGCAAGATTTAGCGATACCTATAAGGAGTACAAGAAGTACCCTCTCATAACCAAGAAGCGTATGTTCTACGAGGCTCTTGAAGAAGTCCTGCCTAGTCTGGATGTAATCATAACGGATGGAAAGACTCAGGCAATCTACCCGGTAGACAAGTTCAATAATTAGGGAGGAAGCTTATGAAGAACAAGAGATTTTTACTTTTTATAGTGGTATTAATCGCCCTTTTCTTAGGCTTTAATTCCACCTATTCACTTAAGGAAAATGAATACGGCATAAAGCTGCAGTTTAATAAGATTGTTGCCATAGATGACCAGGCGGGACTTTATTATAAGATACCTTTTATGCAGAATGTAAGAAAGGTGCCTAAGTCCATACAGCTTTATGACATACGTCCAAGTGATGTAATGACCTCTGATAAGAAGTCAATGATAGCCGATATGTACATACTTTGGAGGGTAAGCGACCCTACAGTTTATTATCAGACCTTGAATGCAAATGTCAATAATGCAAAGGATAGGACAGGAATTACCGTATACAATTCCGTAAAGTCGGTAATCTCCTCAATGACACAGGATGAAATCATAGAGGCAAGAGGCGAGAAGCTCACCCAGACCATTACCGCTGATGCCAATCCTGATATCCAAAAAGTACGGTATAGAGATAGTTCAGGCTCAGCTCAAATCCCTTGACCTGCCTGATGACAACAAGCAGGCTGTGTATGAGCGTATGATATCAGAAAGAAATAACATAGCTGCCTCTTACACCGCTGAGGGTGAGAGCAAGGCCAAGAAGATACAAAATGAAACCGACAAGCAGGTAGCCATACTCAAGGCTCAGGCTGAGAAGAAGTCTGCAAAACTAAAGGCTGAGGGCGAGGCAAAGTACATGGAGACCTTACAGCAGGCTTATAACGATAAGGATAAGGCAGACTTTTATAACTACATCAGAAGCCTGGATGCCTTAAAGGTATCGCTTAGCGGTAAGGGTGAAAAGAAGCTCATGCTTGGCAGGGATAGTGAGCTTGCCAAGATACTTTACGGTAAAATCGAGTAAATACATACAGGTGGTAGTTTGATGAAAAATGATTCTACAGTTAAACACACCATGGTAAAGAAAAGGACTTTGAAGCAGATAATTCATAGTCTTTTCTTTATAATGTTTAGAAATTATGCCATGGTCGTGGTGGCTTTTGCCATACTTACGGGCTTAATCTTTGTCCAGCTCTACTCAAGGTCTGCCATAGAGGCTAACAAGGACCTCCTCATCAAGCAGGCAGAGTCGATAGCAAAGAGAGTAAGTGTCTTTGTGGATGATGAGGACTATATAACCTACCCTTCCTTCCTGGAGGTACTTGAGGAGCTTGAGACCACCGATATATGGATAATAGCCAATCCAAAGTCACCCATGCCTAAGAAATACACCAACATAGATGTGACCAAGGAAAATCAGCCTGAGATTGCCTCTCTGTTTGATTCTGCATTTGCAGGTAAATCCGATGCAATAGACATACATTCCGACACCTATGGGGCTAACTATATATTTACCTCCGTACCGATAATCAGCACCAAGTCGAATAAAATCATTGGTGCAGTGTTTGTAAACCAGATATCAGAGTCACAAAATATAGTGATAAACAGGAGCTTTACAATCATTATCATAAGTACGCTTATAGCCCTCCTCTTCTCCCTTATTTTTGCCGTCTTCCTGGCAAGAAAGCTCTCTCACCCAATCTCTATAATGAGAAAGACTGCTCTAAGGCTTGCTGATGAGGACTATGAGGCACATACCAATATAACTGAGGGAGGCGAGCTAGGCGAGCTTGCGGCTGCCATAGATTCACTTTCTGACAGGCTTAAGGAGGCAGACAACGAAAGAAAGAACCTGGAGCAGATGAGGCTTGATTTCTTTGCCAATGTATCTCACGAGCTCCGTACACCTATAACTGTCGTCCGTGCCTACTCAGAGACCTTGCTTGACGGCATTATCGAGGATGAGGCAACCAAGGCGGAGTACTACGACAAGATGCTCACTGAATGTAAGTCCATGGAAAGACTGGTGGGCGACCTCCTTGTGCTCTCAAAGATGCAAAATCCTGACTTTGTCCTTGAAAAAGAGCCTATTAACCTTGTACAGGTATTCTCCGACATACTGCGTGGAGGCTCGGCTCTTGCAAGAGAAAAAAATGTCAAAATCAATTTTACAACTGCAGACGAAGTCCTGCTTATGTACGGCGATTACGACAGGATACGTCAGATGTTCATGGTCATAGTGGATAATGCTATTAAGTTCTCAAACGACAACGGAGATATCTATATTACCATCAGCAAGTACCGTGCAAGCGGAATAGACTCAGATTTTAGAACTACCCTGGCAGGAGATACCTATATCAATTCCGGTTACAAGCTCCTTGTAAGCATCAAAGACAACGGTGTGGGTATAGCAGAGTCCGAGCTTCCACATATCTTTGAGAAGTTCTACAAGTCTAAGCTTAGGCAAAATGCTAAGGGCTCAGGTCTTGGTCTTGCCATAGCAAGGCAGATAGCCATAAAGCATGACGGCTCTATTGAGGTAGAGAGCGAAAAGGGCAAGGGGACTGAGTTTAAATTCGAATTTAATGAATTGATACTTGAATAATTGATAAATTGCTAGTAAAATAGATTCGTTACGGAGTGGTATCGAAGTGGTTATAACGGCCCTGACTCGAAATCAGGTAGTCTCTGACGAGGCTCGTGGGTTCGAATCCCACCCACTCCGTTTTTATTATATCTACCCCATATAAGAGAATTTATTATCTTTTAATATGTACAAAAGACTCGTAAGCAGCCATTTTGCAAAAATGAGCGAATTACGAGTCTTTTTCTGAAGGATTGCTAAAAGCTTAGCTGTAACAATCCTGTATCAATGGGTGTCAAACACTTTTGGCACTAACAACATTTTATAAATACGACAGCACTTTTAAATTACTTATATAAAGTCTAGTACTCAATCTTCTCCACAGCCTGGCCGGTCTTTAAGTCAAATGAATATACCTTATTGACATTGGCAGGCACTATGTAGAAGTAGTCTCCTATATATAGTCCTCTGCAATCGCTTCTGAAGTAGTCCTCTCCCTCAAGACTGTCCACACTAAACTTTTCATAGAAGCCTTTTTCCCTGTCAAAGCCGTATACCACATACTTTTCAAGGCTTTTCCCCTTGCTTTCATCGTAGGTTGCGACCGCTAAGCCTATGAGGTTCTTGCCTGCATCTATGGTTATTGCCTTCCTGTCATATTCTGCTGTTGAGGACGAATACTTATCCTCACTATATATGGTTTTAGCAATTTCCCTTACATCATAAGGATTGGAGATGTCAAACATAGACAGCTTAAGCCCCTTTACGCCACCCTCTTCTTCATCCGCATCCTGTCCAAGTCCAAAGAGGAGGCCACTTCCAAATGGATGGAGATACTCCGAAAATCCCGGTATCTTAAGGTAGCCAAGCACCTTAGGAGCAGATGGGTTGCTTACATCTACGCTAAAGAGCGGGTCAGTCTGTCTAAATGTAACAAAGTAAGCCATATCTCCCATAAATCTTGCTGACTTGATATACTCTCCCTTTGCAAGCCCTTCAATCTTGCCTTTTACCTTTAAGTCCTTATCGAAGATGTAGAGTGAATTTTCTGTGGTATCTTCCTCTTCATCATCATCTGCCACATCAAAAGGAATTATCCTAAAACTGTTCTTTTCTTTTGTAACCACGACTCTAAGGTTTCCCTTGTATTCATCAAGGGAGAAATCATCATTGAAGGTTCCCATAACAGAAGTGCTTGCCTGAGGCGTGATTATACCATTTTTGTAAGAATACTTTGTTATCTCAGTCTTGTCTCCGGTTATAATGTAGTCTGTATGCCAAAAGTAAATATTTTCACTGCTCACATATACATTATAGCCTGAATCCATAATCAGCTTTTTTTATCGATTATCTTCTCTGGGTTCTTAACATCAATTGAGGTCACAACTGTGTAGCTTTCTCCATCAGAATACTCTGGCACGTAGATTCTTCCGATATCAATCTTCTTGCCGTCTACCTTTGGAACCAGCTTACTGTAGTCAACCTTTTTTTCACACCTTCCATAAGGTAATAATAGTTATAATTATAGGTATGTGAAAATGTATAGATGATGCCATCCTTCATCCTTGTACTGCCTATAGAACCCTCTTGAGTGTGCTTTGTCTTAAGTACAGGCTTCTCAGGATTGGTAATGTCATAAAATAGGACTTCCGCAGTGTTGACATTCGACCCATCCCTATATAATGGCCAGGCTCTTTTGCTCTACTGCATATGTGTCTGCAAAGACTACAAGTGTAGTCCCTTCAACCATCATATCGTTGTAATAGTAGCCTATTCCTTTCTTTTTCTCTATCAAGGGAAATCCTTGAAGTTATGGCGTTCATCCTGCCATTATCTGTCTTTATTATCCTGACCTCGGACACTCCGTCATTGTCATTCTTAAGCACATAGATGTATTTCCCATCCGTCTTTACTATGTCAGCCTCGTCCACTCCCTCTGTTCTGGTATTTGTTTTTGAGTAATCATTTTCTGTTTTTGGCAGTATCATTTTTCTGCACCGCTCTCTTCTTTTCGCCTGAGGTGCAGCATCTGTAGCCTCTTCTGTAGCAAATGATTTTTTTGCTATCTAAAAAGATAGTCATAGGTATTTCTTTTTCCCTGATGACTTTGCAAGGAAGGTGTATAGCTCCTTGTAGTTCTTAAATTTCTTTATTCCCTCGACACTCTTCTCAGCTTTTTTTCTGCTTTTTTTAGCGCCAGCCTTCTTCCCTGCGACTACATTTGGCAGTCCTGTAAGCACATTTCCTGCCATATCAGAAGGATTTATAAATCCTGTATTTATCATAACAGCAAAAGGTCTGTGCAACTGCGCCTACTGTCGCCATAGAGCCAACCATCCAATGTTTCATAGTTTTTCCTCCTTTTTTTATTTCCCTGCTTGCGTCTTCTTTAAGAAGCTTCTCTTTTTATTCTCTCAGGTCGCAAAGAATCCGGTATTTCAATGTCTTCATCTGCCAAACCTTTAAGCATTTCAAGAATCTCATCTTCTCTATCCATATCGGCTTCATGCCTCCTTACTCTTTTATTACCGCTTTTAAGCTTCGCTAGTGCTCTTTGCTTTTTTTGACCTGACCGTAGCAGGCTTTTAGTCCCTAATATCCTTGCTATCTCATCCCCCTTGTACCCCTCAAACACCGACAGGCAGATTATGAATCTCTTCATTTTCAAGTTCCATAAGCATTTCTTTTTAGCTCAAGGCTGTTAAACTCTGTATTATAAGCTTCTCTCTTTGTCCTCTCATCTGAAAGCTCAGTTACATTATCGCTGACCTCTTCCTTTGACTGGGCATAGTATTTTAGCTTCATCCTGCATTTATTGGTTAGAATTTTTTTACTATCCAATTCCTAAACAGGCTGTCATCTCTAAGGCTTTCTATCTGTCGGTACGCATCAAGCACTGTTTCGCTCACTATATCCTCAGCATCTTCTTTATTCTTTAGAAAATACAGGGCGAGTCTGTACAGGTCCCTTTTGCCACCTCAGAGTACAGCCTTGTAAATACCTCAGCATCTCTAATCATCGGTTAACCTCTATCCGCCAATCGGCAATAAACTAGTTTCACTTAATAAGTGTATGTTTTTTTGCGGAAATGTTGCAAGGGAAATAAATTTTTTTGAAAAATAGCCATTAAGCAAAAAGGATGAAAAATCCCATCTAGGAGATTTCCATCCTTTATTATCATAGAATATTGTTATTTACATACTTTTTTTCATAGCATTGGTGAAGTTGTTTTATCTAATTAAACTCAACGCTTTTTTTAGCATACTATAGATATCATCCTTATATTTCTCATACGCAATTTCATCATTAAAAATAATATCTCCGCCATCCGTGGAAGGCTCACTGTTGTCATAGTATATAAACTGATAGCTGATTTTGTTCCCGGTATCAAGCTTTCCGATACGAAGTTTCATCCCGTTATTTGCTGTTATCTCCTCTATATCTGTTACATCTTCCGGGAAAAAGAGCTCCGGAATGCTTCTGTAAATGCTTATTACATTATTGTCATTCTTGTAATATAGCCTTACACCTACAGTAGGAGAATATTCTCTATCGGGGCCTCCCTCCCAGCCTTGATCTTCTTCCAAGGTGAAGTCAGTATTGTATTTTAGCTTAATAGTGAAATCCCTAGCATCCGACTTAAAGGTATATTCCTTGTATTCCTTACGGAAATATCTTAAATAAATGGTGGCAATTACCCCTGCAAAGAATGACTAAAAAGCAGAATCCATATTTTTTTGAAATATTCATAACTGCCCTCCTTCTTGAATCACTTGCTCCACTTTTTAAGAAGCAAATGAAGACCCTCGATAAATTCTTCGGTAAGCACAGACTTTGCATTGTCAATAATTAGGCTTACTAAGCGGAAGTGATTAGCCGTCTCAATCACATCATCCACGTTCAGGTTTCCGTCTTTTACACCGATATTATTGGTTTCAAAAACATACCTGATCTGCTCCTCCACTATTTATCTCTATAGTGCGAACCACATTGTGCTATTTCAAGCATACTATCAGATACCTTAAATACAATACGGTTCTTATCATCTATGCGGACACTCCAAAATCCTGCAAGATTTCCTGATAATGGTTCATGCTTTCCTGTGCAATTATATCCATTACGGTTTATATCCTCTAAAAGACGATTAATTTTTTTAAGAGTTTTTTTGTCTTGCGACTGCCAATAAACATAATCTTCCCAAGCTTCATCTGACCAAATTTTCTTCAATCTTCTACCTCTATCAGTTCATGTTCCTTGCCTTTTCCTTCTTTAAGCTGTTTAACTGACCTTTCAAGTCGTTCCATATTAGCAACACTATAAAATGGATCCGCTTTTACCTCAAAAGGAAGTCTCTGTTCTCTAATAACCGTTTTAACAAACATATTAACAGCAACCGAAGCATTCATACCTACCTGTTCACAAAAGGTTTCAAACCCTTTTTTATCCTCGCTATTAATTCTTATACTTAAAGTAGACTGTGCCATACATATATCTCCTTTTTTTAGTCGTTATCATCAGTTTGTCTAAAAAAATAATTAGTTCAATAAATTTCATTTCTCATTATACTGCAAAAGTATTATATTTGCAATACAGAGTAATATAATAGTGTTTTTATCACCCTGTTTTCATAATTCTTTATATTAAAAATTTTAAATTCACACAATCTACCTCTTCTGAATCTCAACCCATTCATAAAAAGCTTTCCTTTAATCTACATAAGTTCATTCAAATCAAAAATTAGTATATTTATTATGCCTCTATCCTATCTATTCGCTTCTTTCCCAACACATACATTATTACCGCAGCTAACACCACTATCGCCCCATATGCCGCTGTGTACAGATGGGTAGTTGATAATGATGACAGCGAATTAGAATTGATTGCGCGTTGCTTGTAAAACTCAGGCATGATGAATTTGACAAGTGGAAGATCAAACAAAAAAACATGCTTCCATAGAATACTGCTATAACCGTTGCTATAGCAGATAATGGCTTCATCTTAAGGCCTAAGATTGCAGATAGAAAAATATAAAACACCAATTCAAAATAATATAATACCCATACCGAAATCCAGTACCCGTGAGAACCATCAGTAAAATAACCATTTGCAATATCCGGTCTCACAAGACAGAACAAGGCATAGCCGGCTGAGTTAAGAACCACAGTATAGATTAAATACCAAACAGTGGCAAAAGCTAACAAAACAGCAAGCTTGCTGCCCAAAATCCGTCCACGGTTATTTACTCGTGGGAAATATAGATAAAAAAATAATGTGACTCTATTTCAGCACTTGTAAGTCCAACGGTAAGGATTGCAAACAAAATAACAAAGACTCCCAACGCCTCCCAAAAAGCATAGCCAATAACATTGTAGGCGACTTGAGGGATAGAACTACCAAAGACATAATTGACCTTATATGACTCCGGTGTTAAGGTTAAAACCAGTGGTAAACCAATAGAGAGTAATTGTATAACGGTAATCATCCAGAATTCACGTCTCCTAAGCAATTTGTGCAATTCAGTCCTAAGCAACGCTTTCATTTTGTTTACCCTCCTTAAACATTGATGCCAGAATATTATCTGTTGAATCTATAATTTCTACCCTTCCATGTGGCAATATGGCTTCAAGGACACTGTGTATCCTAGGCTGTGTATCTTGGTCTGTAAAGGATACCGTGTTATCCGATATGTCAAATGGAATGTCTAACGCCTGGAGACTCCTTTTTAATGGCTGAAATATCCGCTTCTCCCGCTAGTTTTTATATCGTATTTATGTATCTTGTGAACACTGTCGTTATAAACATGGCGCCCCTTATCAATCATCACAATTCTATCGCATATATCTGCTACATCATCTAAGTCGTGGCTTGAGAACAATACAGCTAGTCCGTCTTCTTTAGCCTTAGCTACAATGGCTCTCTTTGCGATTTCTTTTGCCCACAGGATCAAGCCCTATAAATGGCTCATCTAACATCATAAATGTTTTAGCAGTTAGAATCGCCTGTGCCAATCCTAAGCGTTGCTTCATGCCAAACGAATACGACTTAACCCTCTTATATTTCACATCACTTAGTCCTACCAGCGAGAAAACCTCGTCCAGCTTCTCACTTACGTCTTTAGATGGATTATTCATATTCACACAATACAAAATGCTCAAATTCCCGTATGCGTTTAGATAGTCTAAAAATGCACATTCCAGCAATATTCCGAAGTTACTGATAGCAGTGGGGTTTTGGCAGATATCTTCTCCAAAGGCTTTAATTTCTCCACCATTATAATGAAGCAGTCCTGCTATTGACTTAAGAATGGTGGATTTTTCCTGCCCCATTCTTGCCTATCAGCCCCACAACTTCCCCAGAAGCTACAGAAAATGACACATCTTGGATGGCTTGCTTACTTCCATAAGATTTACACAAATGAGATACTTCAATCATGTATAATACCTCCTTTACTTAGTCGCTTTATAACTATATAATATATTAATAGTGTCTAAATATCAACAGACTTTAAAGTCCAATTTAGTATATAATTGATAAATACTTTGGGCGTAAAATGTATTATAACCTTTTCTTATTTGGAGAAAAACTTAAAAGGATGAAATCCCATCTAGGAGATTCTCATCCTTTATCATCATAGAATATTGTTATTTACATACTTTTTTTCATAGTCTTAGTGCAAATTGATTTGTTTTAAAACAATCATACAAAAAATACAGATTATGATTGTTTCTTTATTCCTTTTGCTTTTATCAGTTCTTTTATTTCTTGCTTTAGTTTATCCGCCTTTTCTTTTTTATCGAATCCAAAGCTTTGCAAATAACTCTTGCCATTACTATCATCATATACTGCGTATCCTTCTGAGTCAAAAGCCAGCTCTGTAAGATTTTCTCTGCTATTTCCTGATGAAACATCAAATATATAAATAGTTACTACATAACCATTACCGACCAATCTATAATCGCCTTTCTGAAATAACCCTTTAATAGTTGGATATAGCTTAATTCCTTTTAGGATATCATCCATTTCTTCATAATATTCTGGTAGCTCATAAATCTCGCTATCAATAGCAGGCTTTTAAATTATCTTCATCAAATTTCAGATATGATTTACTAAATGCAACAAATATTGCCTTCTTTCCTGTTGGTATATCCATTTCTTTAGGAATAAATAGAAAAAGTCGCTATTGTAAATCCTAAAAAGAATAACAAGCGACATTAATATTTTTGTATCTTCTTGTCATTTTTTTATCCCCCTTTACTCTAGTGGTTTATAATCATATAATATATTAAAACCACTCATATAGCAACAGACTTTAAAGTCCTATTTGGATATATTTCACAAAGACATACGAAAGGAGGAGAAAGTTTGTCCATTCCCGCATTTCAAATGTACCAATGTAGTAAGCGTAGTTTTAGCTTGATAAATTGGCAGAATTTCATTATAATATAGGTAAGGAAAGTAAGGAATGCAATGTACTGTAAAGGAGAAATGATATGGAATTAGCAAAAGTTACTTCGAAAGGTCAAGTCACAATTCCAATTGAGATACGCAAAAAACTAGGAGTTAAAAATGGAGATAAAATCCTATTTGTAGAGGAAGCGGGAAGAATATATATGCTCAATTCCTCAATGGATGCTTTACGCGAAGCTCAAAAAGAATTTTTTTCGGTGAAGCAGAAAGAGTGGGGCTAAAAAGATGATGATGACATAATGAAGATGATAAAAAGAACTTAGAGAAGAAAGTTGGGCAAGGTAAATGAGAGTTATGTTGGATACCAATGTCTTACTTTCTGCTCTTCTTTTCCCAAGCACTAAAATGAACTCAATTATGAACTACATATTTACGCATCATCAGCTTGTCTTGTCTTCATATGTGGTAGATGAATTAAAAACAAGTAATTAAAAGAAAATTTCCATCAAAAAGAAAAAAAGCTATCAACAAATTACTTATGTTAATGAGCTTTGAATATGTTTATACTCCAAACGAGTTAGAAAATGATTTGTTTTTATATCAGAGACATAAAAAGATTATCCTGTATTATATACTGCAATCATTGAAGATATAGATATCCTAATAACAGGAGACAAGGATTTCTCTGATATTAATATACATAAACCTGAAATAATGTCACCATCTCAGTTTATGGAAGAGACAATGAAAAAGAGTCTGTAAATAAAAAAATCTTCCATGATAATAAAGGGTGGAAATCTCTCAAATAGGATTTTTCACCCTTACTTTATATATAATAGCCCAGATTATTCAAGTCATTCAAAACTTCATCTAGTAGTTTCTGAAATTGCTCTAGTGCAATTATATCCAAAATTTTTCAATCCCATTAGGCTGTCTCCACTTTATTTTTACCAATTGAATAAGCATAGCAGTTATAATATTTATATAAATTTTAACTTTACCTATTGTTCCCCAACAAGTAATTTATAAACTCTTTCTACTTCTTCTGCAAATCTTTTGTACATATAATGCGAGCAAGAAGTGCGTCCGTGAATCATCATATCAAACTGACCTTTCAGCACGATATCAGCTATTTGCTCATCTGACATATAAGTCTTTAGTTCCTCGTCTACTTTTTAGTCCGTTATCAATGAATACTTCATACAGTTCCTTTGCAGATAAAGCATTTAACTGCTCATACGTATATTTTTGCAGTTTTTTTCTTGTTCCAACAAATTTACAAATTATTACTGCTGATAAAATTATAATAACAAGACAAATTATAATTTTTATATTTATTTTTTTCATCTGCCTCACACTCCCTATTCCTAAAAGGAATTATAGAACTCATACAATCTATATATGGCGTTCTTTGTTGTCTCCATTCTTATACCTCATTGCATTCATTATTTTTCATAGTCGCCCTCCTTTCAATAATCAAAACAACAGCGCCAAAATACTTAGTAGTTCTATCTCTCCCTTTCCTGATAAAGTAATACAGGACGAGCCAAAAGGTACAAGACAAAGCGTACATAAAGATAGCAACATTAATATTTTTTGTATATTCTTGTCATTTTTTTAATCCCCCTTTACTCCAGTGGTTTATAATCATATAATATATTAAAACCATTCAAATATCAACGGACTTTAAAGTCCGATTTAGATATATTGTACAAGTTTATATAAGGAGGACAAGTAATTTTTGTACTATAATTTGGTTGTATTCGGAGAAAAAAACTTAGACGTATAAGAGAAAAAAACTGCATCTAACACAAAAAAACAGGCGCTGGATATGGCTTATGTGGATGAAAGAACCTTAAGAAGAACAGAGCAGGGGCAAGTCATACCTAAATTAGAAACACTTGAGGCTCTGTCAGTTATCTACAAGACTGATTTGGTTTCAGCCATCATAGAGAGCCGTATAAATGACTATTCTATATTATTGAAAAATGCAGAGGGGTGTAGATCTTAAACTAATAAATGAAGAAACTTTGAATTTTTGATAATGAATTAAAAAAATACTTGAAGAGATGAGCGATGAGATTGAAAAATGAGTATTACAGGATGATTATTACCAGATTCAGATTATTTCTTCACGGTATCAAGTATTATAAAAAAATAAAGAGTATACAAAAGCATTAGAAGCTTATACAAGCGCCATAAGACAGACTTTAAGCGACTTCACCCTGGATAATTACAGAGAATATGAATTCTCATCAATGGAAATAAGGATACTTATGGATGTAGCCCTGGTATTTGATAAACTGGAACAACACGAAAGATATAAAAGATATATTGGCGTTTTGTTTTTGAACTGTGTGATGAAGATAATGAAATATACCCGAGAATATGTCATAATCTTGCGACTATTTACAGGAAAAAAACGAAGAGTTTATCAGAGCTCTTGACTATACCTACAAAGGAATTAATTCCTGCAAAAAAATATGTTTTTCCGATACTTTGGCTGTGCTGTATTACGGTAAGGCCTTTGCCGAGTGCAAGTTAGGTGATGAAGAGTACAAAAATTCTATTAATACAGCTTTAACCCTGTGCAAAAGCATTTGGGCAAACAGAGTCGCAAGAGAGGATAATATATAATTGCAAGAATGTCTTAAAAATTGCTGTCACCTTCAAATAGAATGTGACAGCATTTTTTTCGTATTAAACCTACAATTTTAGTAATAAATTTCTCGTAAATATTTTTTTAATTATATTAGCCATAGTAACCTCCCTCTATAATGTGATATTTATTAAGCATATACTCTACTCTATTATAAAATACAACTTCATTATTCTTCATATCACAAATTTTTAATATTAAAACCTAGGTTATCTTCAAATGAGTGCAGGACAACTTCAGCTTTCTCAAAATTATAAGTTTTATTTTTGAAGTGTCGGTCTATCCTTAAATGCGACTGATTTTTAGAAGATTCCCACATTCCCATACCAAGCTGTCATTTACTAGTTCAGTTAAGAGTCGTATATCATTTGGTGGGATTTCAATAAAATAATCTCCTATCTCATTTTGAGTGACAAAATATAGTTTGTCGATTTTTTTGTCTAACTGATTTAATGACATTAATTTATCTATTGATTTGTCCAAATGTACTATTACATAATAATCCTGAATAATACTTAACAAAATATCCCTTTGAATATCTAACCATAATTTATATTCGTCAACTAAGCTGGTACTTTGAGTATTCAAATACAGCGTAAACTCAGAATCATCCGCATTTTTTTCCCAAAAATATATACATTCAAAAAAATATCTAATTTATTATCTGCTGATTTGATTAACAATTGCTTTTTCCTCCCTCTTTCCCTAAAAAAATGAACCAAATATTCCTCCAATCATTTGTTATTTTTGGCTTACATAACGCTTAGGTTTATGTAATATAAGTCCTTTCTCATCTTGCGTTGAATTCTGCATTATGAAAAAAGGGGTGAATATTTGTCATTTAGTAGTCTTGACTCAGCAAAAAAATCCACTAAGTGTACGATTTTTTTACACCGTTTACATTTCCAGTGGCCAATTCATCCAATGTCACAACATACTTAGGGTAGTGATCCTTGATAGCAAGAAGATTGGCTATTTCCCGGTCGGATTCCTCAGGCAGATTACGGCATACCTGAACGTAGATACACTCGTCACGCTGCACTGCCACAAAGTCAATTTCTTTCGTTTCTTTTTTCCCTATATATACCTCATAACCTCGACGACGCGACTCAAAATATACAACATTCTCCAACATAGTCGTCGATTGACTTCGGGTTAAATCCCATAATGCAATATTTTAGGGATGCATCTGCCAGATAGAATTTTTCCTGTGTCTTCAGTACAGATTTCCCCTGCAAATCATACCGCTGACAGCGATAGACAACAAACGCCTTTTCTAAATAGCTCAGATAGTTATATATAGCCTCCACCGACAGGGAACGCCCCTCGCTTTTTTAGAAACTTTGCAATGGCATTTGCAGAAAAAGGTCTTGCCAACATTTTTCCACGATATACTTTACACAACGGTTAAATAAATCAAAGTTCGTAATGTTGTGCCGTTTTTGTAATATCGTTCGTGATAACAGAGTTATAGATGCCCTCTACAATCTGATAGGAGGAACGTTCGTCAAAAGGCGCCTAGTGCCACAATGGGGAAACCGCCCAATCTCAGGTATTCGTTTAACAATTCCTTCGGAGAGCGGGAATCTGATTTTTTTGAATTCCAAATACTCAGCAAAGGATAATGTATAAACCGGAATGGAAATGTAGCGCCCCGTCAAGTATGTGGATATTTCGCCAGACATCAGCTTTGAATTGGAGCCAGTCACATAAATATCGGTGTTGGCATTCTCAAGCAGACTATTGACCGCTTTTTCCCAACCTTCAACTTCCTGTACTTCATCCAGCAAGAGGTAGTACCGCCCTTTATCGGTCATTTTTACCTTTATGCCGTTATACATATCTTTGTCTGTCATTCCATCGTCAAAATCCTCAGATGTATAATGCATACTAATAATATGGTCTGTTGCAACCCCACTTTCAAGCAAATCATCCCGCAGACATATCTAGAATTGTAGATTTGCCACAGCGCCTGATTCCTGCTAATATCTTCACAATTGGAGCATCCCGATAAGTTCTTAGCGTATTCATATAGTTTGGCCGGATAATCATAGTCGCTTACCTCCTTCACCTTTACTCATATTATACCGAAAAAAACTCAAATATATCTATAGTTTTTACTTTTAATCCGTAAAAACTTAATGTGTATCATGACTTTTTTCGTGCCTATGGTATGAAATTTAATAGTAACTAGCTGTTCAGTTATATTCTAGGTTTATTTAAGGTACAAAGGTATTAAAAAAATGGCAAATGAAAAAGTTAAGGAGAATTACAAATTAACACTTTACACAAATCGGACTTTAAAGTCCGTTGTAAATCAAATGCTTTTAAATTATTATGATGTGGGTGCAAAAGATAATAAATTCTCTTGTAAGCAAGCTTGCATAGAATTTTATACTTTTGACACTTGTATCATTTACATGTTTCTCATAGCATTAATGGAATAGCATCGGGTGAACTGGTTAGTTTTTGGTAAACGATATAATTAAAGAAAGTTGAGTGTAACTATGCATGATTTTTGGAATAATACCGGATATTAAAGAATTTATGAATTCTTCTCCTTACAAGTATCTTCCCGAAAAATATAATTGTATTTCTATAGGGATGGACACTTTCGACTACATAATGACTCATTATTACAATGAAATAAGTAATATAAAAACTATGCTCATAGATGGCAACCCTTATTATGGTTTAGATGAGTCTGGAATTACTATAATAACCGAAGAATCTTTTGAAGAGTTTAGAACAATTATTTTTTTAACGCGTATAAGGAGAGTGAGTCTTTGACTAATATAAACATTAATTTAGAATTAAAACTGCTACTAGATAAAAGTAGATGAAGCCATTCAAATCGGTGAATGTATAGTTCATTATGGTATCTGAGGATTTGAGCATCTTGATAAAGATGTTAGACTTTTTATGTATATAGCCATTAAGCAAAAGGATGGAATTTCCTCCTGGAGATTTCCATCCTTTATTATCGTAGAAGATTCTTATTTGCATATTTTTTTAAATAGCATAAATTTTTAGTTTCCTATGCTAAATACTTTATACAAGAATCTAAGACAATTATAGTCTACTAATATAATCGCTAGAACTGAAATTGTGATAATGATGGTGAGTAAAATTTTCTCAGCTTTTTTATTTCCTAAGTATCTATAACTCAAATTTATCATTGTACGTATAAAATAACCAAAAGGCAATTATAACAATAGGAAATAGTAATAGTTCATATTTGCTCCCCCATCGATTAATAATTCCTAATGCATCGTAATGTAACGGAACTTTACTACTGGTGAATGGCAGCAGGCATACAGTGACTACAAGTGGAAGAATTGTTATGATACATATTAACCGGTGTATGATTATTTTGCTATTACTTTCTGACTTCCTTTCCATGTCAGACATTGGTATTTGGCTCCCAGGATTAACCATTCTATAATACCTCCTTACTCTGGTGGTTTATAGTCATATCATATATTAAAACTGTTCAATAATCAACTGACTTAAAGACCGATTTGGATATGTTTCACAAAAGGCATATAAAAGCAAGAAAGCCTACACTTCCTTGCTCATTGTAAAATATCCAAGTTTTTTATAGCCGCGTTTCTCATATACGGAGATGGCATTTTCATTCTCTTCTTCGACTTCAAGCTTGTATCTCACAGCCTGTCCTTTGTACTTTTTCTTCTATGAAGCGAAAAGAAGGCTCGCCTATACCAAGCCCCCTAAAGTCCTCTTTGATATACAAATCCTCTATGAATATGAGGAGGCCTCCGTACTCCGTGGTGTAACTCTTTGCAACCATAGAATAGCCTGCAATCTCTCCATTTTTCTTCGATTACATAGCCCTCTATATACGGCAGGTCTGAAAGACAGTCATCTATGTCCCTATAGAGAATCTCATCTGAGGCTGTATGCGAGACAGCATCAGAATCATAGAACACCCTCATCATCTTAAATATTTCTTCCCTGTCACAAGCCCTAAAAATCTCTTATTAACAAAACAACCTCCTAAAGCAGACAGGCTTCATCCAAGGTCCCTTGAATAAGCCGGCATAAATTCTCTTAAAAAAATATCTCCACTTCTTCTAAGTTAAGCTCCTTAACAGCCTTGAATGTAGCCTTTTTCAGCCTGTAAGAACTCATTGTTCCCAGCCTGTTTTTTTCATCAAGACATTTGATATAGGCTGAAAAGCTTGTCTGTAACCTTTAACCAGAGCCTTTTCATAGCTATACTCATCTGATGGCTCTAATATCTCCTCGTATTCATCCCTTAAGTCCTCAGGCAGGATGGAGAGAAGCTTCTCACAGGCGGTATGCTCGATTTCCTTGTAAATGCTCTTTATATCACTGTTAAAATACTTCACGGGAGTAGGCATATCTCCTGTAATTATCTCTGTTGCATCGTGGTAAAGCCCTATGAGTCTCTGCCCTGTCAGCATTTAACGCCTTGCCAAGCCTCTTGTTTCCTATGGTACAAAGGGCGTGAGAGAGCAGGGCTACTTCAAGGGAATGCTCGCTTAGGTTTTCTTCTCTGGAGTTTCTCATCAAAGCCCAGCGGTTGATGTACTTTAGCCTTGACATCATAGCAAAAAAGGAATAATCTTCTTTCATTTCCCCCTCCTACTTAAGTCCGATGAACTTGGCAATTATGTTGGATTCGTACAGAAGATTTAAGAAGAAGTTATTTTCTATCTGCTCCATTGCCTCCTGAACGAAAGGCTTGTCTATAAATACCATCATAAGGGTAAATATCAGCCATACTATAACTAAGCCCTGGAAGATACCGACAATTCCTCCGCCCATTCGGTTTAGCTCATTTAGGACAGGGAGCTTGCTTATTATATTAAGTACCCTGCCAAGCACAAAGAGACCTACGCTTAAAAGAAAGTACACCGCAATAAAAGTTCCTGAGTTAATCACTATCCCTGTAAGGTAGATGGCAACTCTGTGGTTGACCTCTTTTTGTATGTCTTCCTTTGCCTTCTTTATATGTTCGTTTTTAAGTATATCTGAGACAATCTCTTCTACAGCCTTGTTCTCGGTAAGCATCTTGTAAGGAAGATATATTTCATCCATACTTATACCGCTCTCACCTTTTTTTATGCTTTTATCCTTTTTCTTTGTCTCAGCCTTTTTTTCAGGCTTTTCCTGTATTTTTTTCTTTTCCTCGCTCTTACCATAATTCTCAAGGGACTTTTCTATCCTTGTAGAAATGGCATTAAAAAACTTCTCATTGTTTCTTAGCTGATTGCTTATAACAGGCGAAATCACAGTGCCTGCAAGGAGAACAACTACAGAGGAAAACAGCCCGAAGACCGTCCTCACCAGGCCTCTCCTCTCTGCCTAAGTAAAAGCGGCCAGCAAATATGACAATCACCATTATCAGTACAAAATTAGACATTCATCCTCCATCCTATTCACTAAGTCTCATAACCTTAAGCTTCTTCCCTACAATGGCATAATACCTGGTTCTGCCGGCAGTTTGGGTAAAGCTTGTTATTCCGTCATTGAACTTGTTCTTAAATTTTATATTTCCGTTACTGTCAAAAATTATGCAGTTGGTATCAGAGTAGAGCACTATCTCACCGTCATTATAGCTCATTCCCTTTGGATTGATATCCACTTCTTTACTATAAGCCCCTGCCCCCCGCTGTAATGCATTGAATAAAGCACTGTTTTACCGTTGCCGTCTGCTTCTCCCGTAAGATAATCACTGTCTATGTAGTCATCTTCTATAGCAGAATCACTTGCCGCTCCACCTGTATTTGCCTGTAAAAGACCACTTTCATCTACCAGAATGGCAAAGCCGTTCTTATCCTCCGCTATCCTTTCAATCTTCCCTGCCACCTTCTTCTCCCAAAGGATTTCAGGTTCTTTTTTTGGTCGCAAAAACACACTATCTTGTTGTCGCCATAAGCGCAGACTGTATTGTTGTCAGCAAATTTTAGCTTAGGAAAGATGGTATCTTCAAAAGGAAAGACTCCCACTATTCTGTCCGCATTCGAATTTTCACCGACCTTGTCAAAGTTATAAAAGGTGAGGGTAGACTTTATTTCATTGTTCTCGGTTTTTACATATTCCGTTACCAGTTTAGAGCCATCCTTTGACATAGCAAGGGAAAGCGCATATCCATCATCCTTTGAATAGGTCTTTATCTCAGCCTTAAGACTGTTATTCTTATCAAAGGGATTGATGAGCTGGATGTCATAACCCTTTTCATCCTGCATAAGTACTGCAATCTCGCCCTGCTCCGATATGTCGGTAAGAAGTATGTCATTAAGCATAGTAAGGCTTACCTGAGCCGCGGGCACAGACTTATGATTCACTACAAGGATATTTCTTCCGCCAATGTCGGCAACCACAGCATAACCGCTATTAACTGTAATCTTTGGATTTGTCATATTTAAAGCGACATTCCACTCTATCTCAGCTTTTTCGTTATAAATGGATATACCTTCGCTATTGTAAGAGAGCAGTTTGCCATAATCAGTGGCGTAGCCTGCATCCTCAGGCAGAGTTTTTGCTGACTGGGCAGAAACCTCATAGCTCTTATATAATTTTTTGCTAAAGAACAGACTCTTTGTGGCAAAGCCTGCAACTGCAACAAGAATTAAGATTAATATGGCTATCCTTATTTTACTGCCTGATGATGTCTGCTCCTCGTCAGGCTCAAATTCCTCATCCTCAGGAGATGACAAGAATATGGTCATGTTATTTTTCATTCAAATCCCTGTCATTTGTTAAATCATTTTCATTCTCTTTATAATCGGACATTATTCACTGCCTTTCAATTCTCGGATACCGGCTGCTTACTTAGCTCAATTACCTCCGCTATGGTAGCGTTAGGATTCTTCTCACTTATATCAACAATGTTCTTAAGCGCATCGGCATCTACATATTCCTTACCCAAAAAAATACTTCATAGTTTTTCTGCAATGTAGAGTCTTCTTTGCTTTTATGTAGTCTCTTATTCCCGACAAATCGGTTATAACACCTGAAAGCCTGCTCTTATATGCATCTACCTCAGCCTGATGTGTATTTTTTTATTTCATCGGTTATTACCTGCCTAGTGCTCTCATCAAATACCTTAAGTGCCTCTACTCTCTTTGCGGCAAGGTCGTCAAGCTGAAGCTTTATATCGTCAATCTGTGCATTGTAGTCATCAAGACCGTACTGGGTATCATCCTTATCTTTTCTTATGCTCTTTTTTTATTTTTTTGCAATTACCTTTAGGTTGTTTCTTATTTTGCATCTTGCATTTTTTTGCCTCTGCAATTGTTTCTCTGTATTTAGTGCCTGCAGTCCTAAAGATAATCATATATATACCGCCGAATACCAGTATACAAGCCACATAGATAAGTCCTATGGTAGCCGTGGTTACAGGCTTTGGAAGGAAATACCAGATAAGAGCGGGTATAACTGCAAAGAAAAATACGAAGGTAAGAAGACAGCACAAAAAGTCTCCAAGGCTCCCCGGCGTAAACAAGGTATAAAATATCCCTGAGTTAAAGAAGCCCGGTGTCTTGTTCTGCTTATACAGCTTTTTTGTCTCTGCCTTAATCTGCTCATTTGCTTCGTAGAATTCGGCTGTTTCCGCACTTATTCGCTCTGATACCTTACCGTCTCTGTATTTTTCACGCTTTTGATTAGTTCTCTTTAATAAGCTGTTAAGTTTATCTTCTTCGGTATCAAAGGTTTTTATTATCTCATCACGTCTTTTTCTTGGTTGTATCAGCTATTTCCCTCGCTATAGCCTTTTTCTTTATCGGCAAGCGCCCTTTCTGTACTGTCCTCTCTTGCAACCAATTCTTTTTTTCCCTAAGTTCATTCTGGTTAAGGTCTTTTTACTTCATCGAAAATCTTTAGCAGAGTATCTCTGCCCTCATTAAGAATGTTATTAGCCATACCATTTCTCCTTATAATAATATGATGTGGATGCCATAAGTATATGTCACCCTGTTATACATCTTCTTGCTGTGATTTACATACATAAGTATATCAGATTAATTGTATAAAGGCACTACCTCAGTCTTTTTAAAGACAAGGTTTTTTTAAGATTTTTTTCTTTTTTTAATGCTTTGTCAAATATATATTAATTAAACTTCTTATTTTTTTAATAATTTGAACACAAAGTAAACACATTTAACCTATATACTTTTGTCTTGTAGATGAAGAAAACTTTCCCCAAAGAAATACTTCATCTTCCCCCTCTCATTTAAATGCAGAGTCGCTGTACTTGTACAGCGACTCTGCTATTTCTAAAGTTCTGTTCTGCCGACAAATGCACGAAGCAGGGTTACTTCATCTACATTTTTCAAGGTCGCCCCCTACCGGCACACCGCTTGCTATCCTAGTCACCTTGATTCCCGTAGGTTTAATCAATTTGCTTATATACATAGCGGTAGTCTCGCCTTCAAGGCTTGAGCCGGTAGCGATTATTACTTCTTCCACGTCATTGTTTTGAAGCCTTACCATAAGTTCCTTTAACTTGATATCAGCAGGATCTATACCCTAATAGCGGAGAAATCACACCATGTAAGACATGGTAAACTCCGTCATATTTTTTTGTTTTTTTCATAAGCGACTAAGTCCCTTACATTTTCAACCACCATTATCATATTGTGGTTTCTCTCTTTATCCGCACAGATAGGGGCAGATAGGAGAGTCTGACAGCGTAAGGCATTCCTTACAATAGCAGACATTTTTCTCTGGCTGTGCTTATTGCTCCCGTCAAGGCCTCTACATTTTCTTTGGGCAGGCCTATGATGTGAAATGCAAGCCTTCCTGCAGTCTTTGGCTCTATCCCGGGGAGTTTTGCAAGTTCTTCAACTAACTTATTAACCTGTTTTTCCATAGTATTCCATTTAGAAAGGAAATCCTCCGCCGAAGTCGCCAAGTCCACCTGTAATCTGATCCATAGAAGCACTGCTTGCCTCCTCAACCTTGCGGAGAGCTTCTCCTACTCTGCCGCAATAAGGTCTTCTAAGGTTTCGATATCCTCAGGGTCAACAACTTCCTCTGCAAGCGTAACTCCAAGCACTTCTCTCTTGCCGTTTAATCTGACTGTAACGACTCCACCGCCTGCAGTTCCCTCGAACTCCTTAGTCTCCATTTCTTTCTGCTTTTCTTCCATCTGTCTCTGCATGCGCTGAGCCTGCTTCATTATATTTCCCATTCCTCCCGGTATTCCACCACCCGGAAATCCACCTTTTTTTCCCATTTTGTTTATTCCTTTCTTATCACTATTCTTCTTATTAAGGAAAGATATTTTTCCTTTAAGCCTAGTTAGGCATATACTATAGTTTATCTCATTTAATCCTCATATGTCAATAATGCAGGGGGAAGTAAATTTTCTAGGTATTAGAGAAGGGAAGCCGCGAATTTCTTCGGGCTTCCCTTATTATGGCAGGTTATATTTTTTTAGAAAAATTAACCATAGACAACTTTGAAAACAAATCCAGCAATTCTTTATTCTGATTGATAGATGAGTTTACCATATCAGAAATCACACCACTTTGTATACCATATACAAAAAGTTTATGTGGCATTTTATCATAAAAAATCTTAAGGTTTGTACCCATAGGTATATCAAGTTTAATTTTTATCAAAAAACTCATCAAGAGCCTTCTTTATAACTCTGTGTAGTGGTAAATCATCTTCTCTTTGTGTCTTCTGGTAGGCTGCAATCTTTCCGGAAGGTACCATAAAAAGGCTCTCCTTTAGAGAGGAGCTTGATTCCATCCTTAGAAATCTCATAATCATCCACTCCTTTTTCCTTTGCCATATCATGTATCCAGCCGTTTTGCCCTACTCCGTATTTATATTTCTGACGTACATCAAGCAGATGACCATCCTTAAACTCAATATCGGTGAAAGCATTTTCTTTATAAATACCTTTTTCTGAAAAGTATTTCACATCTGACCTTAACAGGCCCTAATCTCGCCCTCTGTTCAGCCTGAGTATTGCCTTTGGTTGCATTTCTAACTCCCTCTGCGACTTTTTCTAGAATATTCTCTCCATCCTTTGTGAAAAAGCTGCCGTCCCTTGCTTCCAAATCCCTCATATCATAGCCGGTATAACGGTAAATTTTATTGGCTAAATTCCAAAGCCTGCTCTTTTCAAGGCTGTACTGCTCAGACTTCCCAAGGGATGAAGCTGACTGAACAATATGCAATGATAAGACATCAGCATTCTTTCCTTGGTTTAAAACAGTTTCAATCTTTTGTTTTAAATTATCATCTATCTTTCCTAAAACAGTTATCCTCTTAGTATATAAATCGCTCCTAAAGGTCAGGGAAACTCCGTTTGGAATACGAATGCCATTTTTCTTCAAAGAGTTTAGATACCTGAAAGTCCATGTTAAGCCTGTCATGAATAGCTCTTCTAAAGCTCTCTATTTCTCCATGAATTCTAGGTGCTTCATAGCCGCGGTAAGCATAGTCTATAACAGAAACATTAGGTTTTCCGCCCTTTAAAACTTTCATCTCGTTAATATATGCATCCATACGATTTCCTGAACTAAGATTACCATCTAAAAACCTGATAGTGTAAGTAGGTTGGGTCGAAATATTTCCTACGTATATGATCTTCTGGATCAGCAAAAAGACTTGTTTTTTGCGATTGATTTCTTCATACATTTTATCAATTTTTGTCTTTTTAACTCTACTGACGATCCCTTATATAAATTTTTTTAGCTGTTCGTCCTTCCAGTTGGTAGGAAGGACTACCAGCGTTAGGCGTAGTAGTCCTTGTAATATCCATTGATAAACCTCACTTTCTTAGGTTTTTTTCTCTATTAGTTAATTAGGTTTCTATATATGTTTATTACTAATTATATCGGATATTTTTCTATAAAAAAATTAAGATGATTAATTAAAAAAATTTATAATATTCCTCTCACAATTTCTAAGTGTCAAGGGAAAACCGCCTTAACTTTTTGTGATTAATATATTATTTGTTGTGTATTATGACTAAGTCTATTATCTAAAAAGGAAGAGTCTACATTAGTGCCGGTTTTACTTTATAACCTTCAAGACCATATTACTCCACAGTTCCGTCCGATAGATTTATAATCCATTCGTCTCCTTCACAATCAAGCCATAATCTATCATCTTCGAGTAATTTATAATTTGTAATCAATTCTCTAAATCCAAGTTTCCATTTTTTTCTTTCTTATCACTATAACAAATTAATTCTAAATCACAGATTACATAAATAGTATTCTCAATGTCTATTACATCCAGTATGGGCGAAAATAGCAGTTTATTAAATAATATCTCCTTGTTTTCTATATCAATCAGCAATAGGTTCTGCCCTGCTCCTATATAGCAGACATTATTTATATCATCAAATTCAAACATTAGGTCTATACCATAAACATTATAAGCTAAACCAAATTCAAAAAGAATCACCTATACTTATTATTGCATATCTACTTTGTTCTTCTTCGCAAAAAAAATAAGAGGTTTTTTTCTCCTAATTTCCATTTCATTTCATCAAAGCTATCAAATCTATTTATAATTACACTATCTTCCATTACTTTCCCTTATTCTAGATGCAAAGGATGTTAGGTTATTTCTCAATGTATTAAGAGAAGAAATGCCTCTCCCTTAATCCTCATATTCCAATTTTATTTACCCCATCACCAGAGATAATTATATCATCCTCTTTTATCATTTCACCATCAAGAAATGCTCTTGCTTTCCAGTTGCCAAAGTCTGTTTCGTCTATTTGGTCTATATCCAGCCAGAACCTTAGCATAACTTTATCATCATCTGCTTCTTCATAACTTCCAAAGTTATTTTCTGCAAACCTGTGCAGCTCTCCATCCGGTTTGTACCAAGCTACAGTAGCTGCATGAAGTCCTCTTATTTCATTAAAGCTAAGTATACACACGGCTTGTTTGTCTTTGCCTGCAATAAATACCTTTGGCTCTATATTTTTCAGGCACAATTTCCATCATTTTATGGAAAAATGCCATACTCAAGAAATGTTGCAGAACTATCTATCTCTTTTTTCTATCGCTCCATCTCCACCGATGGTAAGAACAGACCATAATTCTCCTCCATCTACACATATATCCTTATTTTCCTTGTCTATAAGCTCAAGTCCGTCACCAAGAAGATATTTATAATGATATTCTCCCTCTGTAAATTCTACGCCTGTCTCATGACGACTTTCATCCTTTGACATATAAACGGGCTCTTCAAGGTGTTTGAATATTAAATCAACTTTATTCAACCTATAATTCTCCCAATATGTGAAATATGCCTCCTTCTCTGCCTTTTCTTCCATCATAGTAATTACAGGCTCCGAAGCTGTCACAATTTCAAAAAAATAATTTTCTGTCATTATTACATATTGATAAATCTTTGTTCCTATCAGTTTTTTCCCGACTATTTTTCTTACTTCCTTTGCATAATCCCCATCTTCTACTTCATAGATTACATTCTTGCGACGATCAGGCTTGAATTTCATTATATCTTCAAAAAAATTTTTATTTAATGCCTTGCCTTCCTCAAATACTCTGACAGAATACATATTCTTAAATTCCAATTTAATATAATTTATGATTCTGCCATTATGCCAATTCTCAAGTTTTATTACCGGATTGTTATCCTCTACATAGGAGATATCCCCAATATAAACATCTTTAGGTATCTCATCCTCACGATATATTTTTCCAATTTTTCCATAATCCATCTACCTTTTTAAATACTGTTAATTAAGTTTATATACTCTGGTTAAAAATGAGGGCTCCCATTCATAAATAACATCAATATATAAATTCTCTGTAACTATAGTGAATTGTTTTTATAGTATATTCGTTAAAATTGCCACCTGAATACAATTTAATATCTTCAAGATATTTTTCCATCTTCAACTTCATATATAACATTTGAAAAAAATTATCCTCTTTCAGTCCTTCAATATTCTCATACATATCCAAATCTACAAGTCTTCTATCAAATATCCTTATAGCCTCAGTAATTCCAAAATCAAGAATCAGCCTATTCTCTTTGCTTCTTAACTCTATAATCAAAAAAATTTGAATCTCCGCAAATAACCTTTGCTTTGTAGTTTCCTTTCGGAATCTCTCCCTTACGATATTCTTTTCCAAACTTCCATAATATTCCTCGCTTTCTAAAAAAATATAATTATCTAAATCTAATTTTTTTATTTTTGGGGGTGAAATTGCTTTTTGCTAAGCAATGTGCCTACGACCGCAAAGGTCACTTGCAGGAATGATTCGCTCGTTTGTATATTTAACAATTATGTTACTGTTTTTCAAGTGTAATATGACGGTTATGATTCATGATATTTTTTTCTCCCGAAACCATTGATTTACAGGACTATTATATCATGATATGGCTTCACCTTACAGGCGAATTGTAATAAAATATAAAACTTTTTAATAAACCACGGTAGCGTGGGCATTTTCGTCAAAGTTAAATTTTTTTAACTTCACAGATTCAGGATATTCACAAAAACATATTGTGTCTTTAATTATTAAGTGTTATAGTAAAACTAAGGGAAGAATTCCGACAGGTATAGTGGTTTTGTGTACTAAAATTTGGAAGGAGAATACTTTTTATGAATATTACAAAAAGAAAGCTAATTTTTAGGTGTTTTATTTGGCGTTATCTTTCTGTTTTTATACAGGTGCTATGTTTGATTTTTTTCCATTCATAATAATAAATGATTTAGTGCTAAGAGGTGTTGGATTCTGCACTTTGATTATATGTTTAGTTATTGCTGTTTGTACATGCATTATTTTTGGAAAAAAAGTAAGCCATTATTTTTAAATAAAGAAAGGCTATACATATTGTGATAATTAAAGGGGCTGGAGCGACAGCCCCTTTATACTTCTCCCTTAATCCTCATATGTCAATAATCCCGGGGCAACCTTGTCAAATCCTGTCATCCTTACATCGCCGACCTGCTTGGCTTCTTTTTCGAATTTGCACTTAATCTCCACGGATACATGAAGCTTTTTTTGGCAATCAGCTTCTTTATCAGCTCGATGCTTTCTTCCTTGTCAAGCCATTCCTTGTCAAAGGGTTCATTGACCGCAAGCACCAGGAGGTTGCCGTTTTCTTGATAATAAGGCCTTGCATTGTTTAGCACAGTCCTTAGAGGCTGAACCACCTCTTTTGCATTGCTAATGCTGCCAAATGAAGCCGCTATCTTCTTTATGTCATCAGGAAGTGCCTTTGCTGCCTCCTCAGGCTCATTTTCAACAACTTCCTCTGCTTCTGATGGCAGCTCTACCTTCTTTAGTGCAGTAAAATCTCCATTTTCAATTATAGTTTCAAGCTTATTTATCCTTGCAATAAGGCTCTCCCTGTCTTCCTCCATCTCCGGTCTGCATAGCTTGATAAGGGCTATTTCAAGCTCAGCCCTCTTTGAGGTAGAGTACTTAATATCTGCGGATAGCTTGGAAATATCCTTATATACCTGTACAAATCATTTTCCTCACCTATCTTTGCTACCTCTTTAAGCTCTGCAAGCTTATCAGAGCTTATCTCTATCCTCCCCGCTGCCGACTTTGACACCCTTAGTAAGAGCAGATTCCTAAAATACCAGGTAAAGTCAAGGGCAAACTGGCCTATATCAAGACCGCTCATAGATATTTCCTCTGCCACATCCATACAGGTAGGCACATCTCCCCTTACTATGGCAATGTAGAGCTTGTTAAAAAGGTCGGTATCAACTGAGCCAAGTACCTCTAAGACCTTGTCATAGGTGAGAATCTCATCAAATGAAAATGAAAGGCACTGGTCAAGGAGGCTGAGGGAATCACGCATAGAGCCGTCTCCCTTCCTTGCGATAAACTTAAGTGCCTCCTCTTCATAGGTATTCCCCTCTTTATCCATCAGCTCCTTAAGCCTCTCAGATATTGTTTCTACCGATATCCTCCTAAAGTCATACTTCTGGCATCTTGACTTGATGGTTGGAAGTACCTTGTGAGGCTCGGTTGTCGCCAATATAAAGATAGCGTATTCAGGCGGTTCTTCGAGGGTTTTAAGCAGGGCGTTAAAGGCTCCGCTTGATAGCATATGTACCTCGTCTATGATGTAAACCTTGTACTTTGTATCTGTAGGGGAATATTTCACCTCTTCTATGACTTCACGCATGTTGTCTACACCGTTGTTGGTAGCGGCATCTATCTCTATTACATCAAGAGTCCTTCCCTCTCCTATCTTCTTACAGGTTTCACAGACTCCACAAGGGCTTCCATCTACTGTATTTTCACAGTTTACAGCCTTGGCAAATATCTTAGCCACACTGGTCTTACCCGTTCCCCTGGTTCCCGAGAACATATAAGCATGCCCGATTTTTGTCGTGCTTAATCTGGTTTTTTTAAGTACAGTCACCACCTGATCCTGTCCCTTCACCTCATCAAATCCCTTAGGTCTGAACTTTCTATATAAAGCAGTGTACGACATCTCTTCCTCCTGTCTAAACTCTAAAATTATTTTTATATTCTTAGCCTTTATTTTAAAAATTGCTTCATCAAAACAATCAATTCTCTCACAGGCAAATCGGCGTAGGATTATTGTCCATAATTCTTGTAATTTAAAATACAATGTCCTAAAATACAGCATTTGACCGCGATAATTCATCAAACCATTTTTGTATAAACTCTAATATTGTCTTTATTCTTGTAATTATTATACACAAAGTTTAAAAATTTGTTGATATTTTTTTAGATAAAACGCATAAAAAAACCTTGTAAATAATCCAATTTATAAGTATAATAACTATAAAGGTATATTCACTTTTTTGCAACCATTATTAATAGATTTATGGGTTGTCAAAAAAGCTTCCAAACTACTTCATCTGTGACATCTATATACATTCTCTAACCGCTGCCTGACGCTAAGGTGAATAGTTTGAGATTAACTAAGGAAGGTCAAAGTATGGTCAAATCAAAAAGTCAAAAAAATTCCTAAGGAACTACAGCTTTTTTTAAGGAAGGCGAGAATTACTTTGCCTATGAATATTTTTGGTGCCCACAAAACTACCAAGAGAAAAAAAGATGGGGTTGTTTTTTTAGGGTATGGGCTCCAAATGCCAGAAATGTATCTGTAGTCGGTGATTTTTAACGGCTGGAACGAATCCGCTTCCCCTTGTGAGCATATTGCTGAGGGAGTATGGGAAGCCTTTATCCCTGATGTGCCTGAATACAGCGCATACAAATACGCAATCACCCATCAGGACTATTCCACACATTACAAAGCAGACCCTTATGCATTCCACAGTGAAACTGACGGCAAAACTGCTTCCAAGGTATATTTTATGGATGACTGTTTTAAGTGGTCTGATGCTGTGTGGCTTAAGAAAAGAGCAGATATATTTAAGCCTGCTCCTATGAACATCTATGAGGTCCACGTAGGCTCCTGGAAGGTGCACGAAGACGGCAACCCTCTTAATTACCGTGATTTGGCGGATGAGCTTATCCCTTATGTAAAAGATATGGGATATACACATCTTGAGCTTATGCCTATCACAGAATATCCTTTCCCTGCCTCCTGGGGATATCAGGTAACGGGATATTTTTCAGTGACCTCCAGATACGGTGTCCCTGCTGACTTTATGTACTTTGTAAACAAGGCACATAAAGCAGGACTTGGAGTCCTTATCGACTGGGTGCCTGCGCATTTCCCAAAAGACGATTTTGCCCTTGCAAGATTTGACGGTACCCCGCTCTATGAAGATCCTAATCCATTAAGGGGTGAGCACAAGTCCTGGGGTACACTTATATTTGATTTTGGCAAGGCTGAGGTACAGTCCTTCCTCGTATCAAGTGCTATGATGTTTGCTAAGATGTACCACATAGACGGAATACGTGTAGATGCTGTAGCTGCCATGCTCTACCTGGATTATGACAGACCTGACGGGCAGTGGTGTCCTAACGAAAACGGTGGACATGAGAATCTCCAGGCCATAGCATTTTTACAGAAGTTGAACCACGCTATTGCTACAAAGAGCGAAGGCACCATTATGGTAGCAGAGGAATCTACTGCCTGGCCTCTTGTTACCCGTCCTACAGAAAGCGGAGGTCTTGGCTTCCACTACAAGTGGAATATGGGCTGGATGAATGACAGTCTCTCATACATTAAAACAGACCCTTATTTTAGGAAATATGAGCACCAGAAGCTGACCTTCCCTATGATATATGCTTATTCCGAGAACTACATACTTCCTATCTCACACGATGAGGTGGTGTATGGAAAGGGTTCTCTCCTAAACAAGATGCCCGGAGACTACAACCAGAAGTTTGCAGGCCTAAGGGGATTCCTTATGTATATGCTTAGTCATCCGGGAAAGAAGCTTACTTTTATGGGCTGCGAGCTTGGTGAATTTGATGAATGGAACTTTACCAAAGAGCTCGACTGGAATCTCTTAGACTTTGAATCCCACCGCAAGCTTCACGACTTTGTAAGGGATGCCAATCATTTCTATCTCGACCACAAAGCCCTATGGGAAATCGAAGATGACTGGTCAGGCTTTGAGTGGATTAACCCTGATGATGCCGACCACAATATCATTTCCTACAAGAGAAGGGCTAAGTCAGGCAGAGAAATCATATTTGTAATCAACTTCTCACCGGTAACCAGAGAGAACTACTATATCGGTGTTGATAAGAAAAAGCCTTATAAAGAGGTCTTTAATACAGATGATGTAAAATACGGCGGAAGCGGTATCTTAAATGAAGGTAAGCTCACCGCCAAAAAGGGTGAGGTAAACGGAAAAGAGCAGTACATCTCCATAACCGTCCCATCCTTAGCTGCGGTTGTAATCGTATAACAATAAACAGGAGGTTTTTCTATGTTAAGAAAAAAAGAGTGCCTTGCTATGCTGCTTGCAGGCGGTCAGGGAAGCAGGCTTTATACTCTTACCAAAAAAGTTGCCAAGCCGGCGGTGTATTTTGGAAGTAAGTATAGGATAATAGACTTCCCACTATCAAATTGTATCAATTCGGACATCGACACAGTCGGTGTACTTACACAGTATCAGCCTTTGGAATTAAATGACTATATAGGAAATGGTTCTCCATGGGATCTTGACCGCAACTACGGCGGCGTACACATCCTTCCTCCATACCAGAAGAGCAGGGGAGCTGACTGGTATAAGGGAACTGCAAATGCTATATATCAGAATATAAACTTCATAGAGAGATATGACCCTGAATACGTTATCATCCTTTCAGGTGACCATATCTACAAGATGGACTACAACAAGATGCTTGAGTTCCACAAAGCAAAAGGTGCAGACGTAACCATTGCTGTACTTGAGGTAACTCTTGAAGAGGCTAAGCGTTTTGGTATCCTTTCCACAGATGACAATGACAAGATAGTGGAATTTGCCGAGAAGCCTGCTAAACCTAAGAGCACCAAGGCTTCCATGGGTATATATATATTTAACAAGGACATCCTTGTGAATTATCTTAAGGCCGATGAAGAGGATCCTAAGTCCTCAAACGACTTCGGCAAGAATATCATCCCTACTATGATTGAAGACGGACGTGGGCTCTATGCTTATCCTTTCAAGGGCTACTGGAAGGATGTAGGTACTATCCGCTCCCTCTGGGAAGCAAATATGGATCTCCTCGGTGAGGCACCTGAGCTTGACCTCTCTGATCCGGACTGGAAGATATCTTACCGCCACAACCCTCTCAATCCTCAGTACATCGGTAATGACGCTAAGATATCAGACTCCATCATAGCTGAGGGCTGCGATATAGAGGGCACTGTAATTAACTCTGTGCTTTTCTCAGGCATCAAGGTAGGAAAGGGCACTGTAATTAGAAACAGCGTGATTATGCCAAATGTGGTTATCGGAGAAAATGCGGAGATTAACCACAGCATACTTGATGCAGACTGCAATATCTGTGATAACGCAGTTATAGGTGAAAATGACCCTGATAAGGATATTACCGTAGTAGGTGCGGACATAACGATTGGCGAAGGAAAACAGGTTGAAGCCGGAGTTATGGTTGAGGAAGATATTAAATAAAAGATAAGAAATGAGGTTAATATGGCAACAGCGGGTTTAGTTTTTTCAAATATTCATGATAAAAATGTTTCACAACTGACCAGTGGCCGTACAATGGCTTCTGTTCCGTTTGGTGGAAGATACAGACTGATTGACTTTGTACTTTCCAATATGGTAAATGCCGGCATAACCAAGGTAGGCGTTATCACCAAGTCTAACTACCAGAGTCTTATGAAACACGTGGGCTCAGGTAAGGACTGGGATCTTGCAAGAAAAGAATGAAGGTGTCATCATCCTTTCTCCTTTTGGTGAGGCAAGCAGTGGACCGCTTTATACCAACAGGCTTGAGGCTCTTCAGAATTCAGTTACCTTCATAGAGCATTGTGATGAGGACTACTTTATAATGTCGGACTGTGACATAGTGTGTAACCTTCCTTTTGACAAGATTCTTGAATTCCACAAGAGTTCAGGTGCGGATATTACAGGTGTATATGCAGAGAACAAGTCAACAAGAAATATAGAGCGCCCTAGCAGACATATTTGAAATAGATGCAGAGGGAAGAATCACAGACCTTAAGGTTCAGAAATCCATAAGCGGCAAGAAGAATTTTTCCCTCAATGTATGGGTATTTAACAGCCAGTTACTTAAGGACCTTGTGCGTGACTCTATTATTTACGGTACAGTAAGCCTTTCTAGGGATATAATTGCACCTCGTCTTGAGAAGTTTAAGGTGATGGGCTATGAATATACAGGACATCTTTCCTGTATAGATACCCTTACAGGCTACTTTGAGGCTAATATGGCTCTTCTTGACAGGGACGCCCGTCAGCAGCTTTTCCACAGTGCAAGCTACCCTGTGTATACCAAGGTTAAGGACTCCGCTCCTACCAAGTACGGCTCAAATGCGAGAGTTAAGAATTCCATCATAGCAGACGGCTGCCGTATAGATGGTATAGTTGAGAATTCCATACTTTTTAGAGATGTAAGTGTAGCTCAGGGTGCAGTTATCCGCAACAGTATAGTTATGCAGGACTGTGTTCTTGAAAGAAACTCAGCCATCGACTACCTTGTTATGGACAAGCGTGTAGTGGTTCGTGGCGGAAGATACTTAAGCGGCTGCGAGGGACATCCGTTCTTTATTGATAAGAACTCCGTACTCTAAATAACTTAAAGAGTCCGATAGGTTTTCTCTCGGGCTCTGTAACCATATATAAAGGGAGGTCAATATGGCTGGAAAGAAGCTTAAGAATAAAGAAGCAGACAAGAAGGTTGCTGAGGCTGCTGTAAAGGAAGCGGTTAAGGAGAAATCTGAGGTAATGGTATTGCCTGAGAAAAAGGCAGAACTAAAGGTGGTGGAGACAAAGGCTCCGGTAAAGGATGCCAAGCCTGTGGCAGAAGTTAATGCTTCCGATGTAAAAGAGAGCAAGGCTTTGGAAGATGTTAAGCCTGTAAAGAGAGGACGCAAGAAGGCTGAGGAAACCGATAAGCCTGTAAGGAGAGGCCGCAAAAAGGCTGAGGAGACCACTAAGCCTGCTAAGAGAGGCCGTAAAAAGGCTGAAGATAAAGAAACAGAGGAACCAAAGAAAGCTGATAAAAAGACTGCTAAAAAAGAAGCCAAAGACACGGAAGTTAAGGCAGAGAAAAAGACCAGAAAAACTGCTAAGACTGCTTCTAAAACAGAGGTAAAAGAGCCTGCTAAAAGAGGCCGTAAAAAGGCTGAAGCAAAAGAGCCTGCTAAGAGAGGCCGTAAGAAAGCTGAGGTAAAAGAAACAAAGGATAACGTGGAACAGGTGGTCGCTATGATTAATAAAGAAATCACCAAAGAAGTTAAAAAGTCAAAGAAGGCTGCTCCTGAAAAGAAGAAGATACTTTTTGTGGGCTCTGAGGTTCTTCCATTTGCTGCCACAGGCGGCCTCGGAGAAGTTCTTGGAAGTCTTCCAAAGGCACTTGCTGCAAGAGGCGACTATGACGTAAGAGTTATGATGCCTTATTACAGTGATATCGGTGAACAGTATAGGAACTCTGCTAAGTATCTCTGCAACTACAATGTAGGCCTTTCCTGGAGAAATCTCTACTGCGGGCTTTTTGAGTTAAAGCAGGATAACGTGACCTACTACTTCATCGACAACGAATACTACTTCCACCGTGACGGACTTTATGGCTTCTACGATGATGGTGAGAGATACGCCTTCTTCTGTAAGGCTGTAATGGACAGCTTCTACTTCATAGACTTTATGCCTGACATCATTCATGCAAATGACTGGCAGACTGCCCTCATACCTATATACAACAACAGCAAATATCACTATGACATTAAGCTGATATTTACCATACACAATATCGAATATCAGGGACAGTATGACTTAAAGATACTTCCTACCGTATTTGACCTTCCACCTGAAGCAGGTGCTTATGTAGAGTATGAAGGCTGTATAAACCTTGTAAAGGGTGCGATTGAGACAAGTGACTGTGTGACAACAGTCAGCGAGTCCTATGCTAAGGAGCTTGAAGACCCTGCCTTTGCACACGGACTTCAGGATATGATAAAGAAAAAAATAACTGGAAGACCAGAGGAATACTTAACGGTATAGATGCAGAGGGCTATGATCCTGCTACAGATACAGCTATTGCCCACAACTTTACTTCTACTGATTTCTCCGGTAAGGTTCAGGACAAGCTTGAACTTCAGAGGCTTGCAGGGCTTAGGGAAGATGCAGGAGTGCCTGTAATAGCCATCATATCAAGGCTTGTTGCACATAAGGGACTTGACCTCATTACCAAGGCTATGGAAAATATCGTAAGAAACTGCGAGGTGCAGCTTGTTGTGCTCGGTAAGGGCGACAGAAAGTATGAGGACTACTTCATCTGGCTTCAGAATCAGTATAACGGCAAGGTATCAGCAATGATTACATACAACAAAGACCTTTCAAGAAAAGTATATGCCGGTGCTGATATGTTCCTTATGCCTAGCAAGGCTGAGCCTTGTGGCCTGTCACAGATGATAGCCTGCCGCTACGGTACAGTGCCTATCGTAAGGGAAACCGGCGGTCTTAGGGATTCGATAGTTGACTGCAGCTACGGTGAAGGCAACGGCTTCACATTTGCTGACTACAATCCTGATGACATGGCAAATGCTATCTACCGTGCAATCGACCTCTACTACAACAATCCTGAGGGCTGGGACAAGCTTCGTAAGTACATTTCTACCATTGACTTTAGCTGGGCTAAGTCTGCTGATAAGTATGATGAGATGTATAGCTGGCTTTTTAGGAAGATAAGAAGCTAATGCCGGTGAGCGGATATCCTTTTAGCGATTTATGGAAATATCCGATCAATTAAAATTTGATGTATAAAGGCTTAGGCCTTCCTTTCAAAAACACCTTATTCATATAGTGTAAGCTGTATGATGAGGTGTTTTTGCTTTGCCATACCACCTCTGATAAGGCTTATATTATCCGTATACACTGCATGATACAAGTGTCAAAAAGATAACAAATTCTCTTACAAACAAGCCCAATCGAATTATTATGCTTTTGACACTTATACCAATATATTAAAGACAGGTAAAAGTGACGATTTTTCATAAAAACTTGCTTTTATCCCAAATCTATGTGATAATTAAGGTTAGCGTATTATGAATTAATATACATAGGGATAGTCCCTAAGAAATGAGGTCACTGTGTCTAATAAAACCAATAAAAAACGTACTACTAAAAAAGAAGTTGCTACTCCTGTGACAAAAGCCAAGGCAGCTTCCTCTGCAAATGCCATAAAAGTGGAAGAGGCGATTGTAGATAAGTTATCCAGACATTTTGGAGCTTCATTTGATGAGGCTACAAAGGATCAGGTGTATAAGGCAACCGCAATTACTGTTAAGGATATCTTACTTGCCAAAAAGCGTGAATTTAAGCAGGCTAACAACAAGTCCGGCGGTAAGAGGGTATATTATCTCTGTATGGAGTTTCTTGTTGGGCGTTCACTTAAGAACAATCTCTACAACTTAGGTCTGACTGATGTATACAAGAAGATACTTGCAAAGCACGGCTACGACTTAGAGGAGCTTTATGAGATGGAGCCTGATGCGGGACTTGGCAACGGTGGTCTTGGAAGGCTTGCTGCCTGCTTTATGGACTCTCTTGCTTCTCTTAACTACCCTGCCACCGGATTCTCCATTCTTTACGAGTATGGACTCTTCCGTCAGAAGATAGTTGAAGGCTGGCAGATAGAGCTTCCTGATGTATGGCTTCCGGGCGGTGAAGTATGGCTCTCGCCTCGTACAGACAAGACTTTCGTAGTAAAGTTCGGCGGACGGATCAATGAAACCTGGACGGATGAGGGACTTGTTACCGAGCAGGTGGACTGTGAAGAGGTTGAAGCCGTTCCTTATGATATGATGATATCAGGAGCTGACAGCAAGGGCGTAAGTGTGCTTAGAGTATGGCGCAGCCGTGATATAGATACCTTTGACATGAATTCTTTTTCAAGAGGTGATTATGCCAGGGCTACCCTTGGCAACAACAAGGCTGAGCTTATATCCAAGGTTCTCTACCCTAGAGACAGCCACTACGAGGGCAAGGAGCTTCGTTTGAAGCAGCAGTATTTCCTTGTGTCTGCTTCCGCACAAAATATCATTGCGGACCATATGAAGTACTATCCAACACTTGATAACTTCGCAGATAAGGTGGCTATACATATCAATGATACCCATCCTGCTATGATAGTTCCTGAACTTATGCGTATATTTATGGACGAGCACCACTATTCTTGGGACGATGCCTTTGCCATTATAACCAAGACCCTTGCATATACCAATCATACCGTACTTGCCGAGGCTCTTGAGAAATGGCCTGAGGATATGATGATGAGGCTCCTTCCTAGAATATATCAGATTATCCACGAGCTTAATGAAAGGCATTGCAAGAGAATCTTTGACAAATTCTCGGGTGACTGGAATAAGTGTGCCCATATGGCTCTTATATCAGGTGGCTTGGTTCATATGGCTAATCTTTCAATCATTGGCTCACATAGTGTAAATGGCGTGTCTGAGCTACATTCTGAAATACTTAAGAAGTCAGTATTTAAGGATTTTTATGATGACACTCCTGAGAAGTTTACCAATGTTACCAACGGTATCGCTCACAGAAGATGGCTCTGCCAGTCTAATCCAAGGCTTTCAGCACTTCTTGATGAGACAATTGGTGATTCATATAAGAAGAATGATCCTGAGCTTATAAAGTTGCTTGCATTTAGCAATGACAATGCTATCCTTGACAAGCTTACAGAGATTAAGGCAGCCAATAAAAAGGATTTCGCCGAGCTTTTATACCATGATACAGGAATAAAGCTAAATCCTGATTCTGTATTTGATGTACAGGTTAAGCGTTTACACGAGTATAAGAGGCAGCTACTTAATGCACTTCAGATTATTGCCCTTTACCTCGACTTAAAGGACAACCATAATCTGGATATAGTCCCACAGACCTATCTTTTTGCTGCAAAGGCTGCTCCCGGCTATGACAGAGCTAAGTCCATCATCAGGCTCATTGTCGACCTTGGTGAGGAGATAGCTAAGGATCCTGTAATCAGCAAAAAGCTTCAGGTGGTTTTCCTTGAGAACTACAGGGTGACTATGGCCGAGCATATTATGCCTGCCAGCGATATATCTGAGCAGATTTCCCTTGCCGGTAAAGAGGCTTCCGGTACCGGTAATATGAAGCTTATGATAAATGGTGCCACTACTTTAGGTACTCTTGACGGAGCAAATGTGGAGATATCAGAGGCTGTAGGTAAGGATAATATATATATCTTCGGCATGACAGACAAAGAGGTCGAGGACAGGTGGCGTGACGGTTACAACCCTTATAAGTACTATGAGGAGAACCACCGTCTTAAGAGAGCCGTAGATTACCTAAAACAGGGTATCAACGGCAACGACTTCTCTGATATCCACCGCTACCTCCTGGTAGGAGACCACGGAATTGCAGACCCATACATGTGTCTGGCTGATTTTGGTGACTACTGCAGGGCAAGGTATGAAATGTTGAACGACTATAAGAATCAGAGAGAATGGGCTAAGAAATCCCTTGTAAATATCGCCTCTGCGGGTAGATTTGCAGCTGATACAGCTATTAAGAAATATGCTGATGAAATCTGGGGAATCAAGCCTATAAAGTAGGTAACAATGTTTAGACTTTGGGCAAAAATAATAGATGCAGGGAAGATAGTTAAAAATATGACAATTGAAAACAGTGATTCTTCCCTGAACAGAACTAAAAAAATCTTTCATGCAATAGATGAGGCTTGCTATGCCTATGACCTTAGCAAGCCTCTTTGGCTGGACAAAAATATTAGTGAATTTAAGAAAAGCAGCAAAACCAGATTCACAAAGGATAACTTTGTAGACGAAATTGACTTTGACTACCTTGAGATTGAAGTAATTGAAGAGGACTAAGATAAAATAAAGAATCCTTTTTGCGGGATTCACCATATGTGGTGGCGCATAAAAGGATTCTTTATTATTTGTTTAATTAGAAGTTTTTGATGACATTTCCTATTAAATCTCCCTTACAAGCTCCTTCATAAGCTTCACTGTATGCTCAATAGCCTTCATTTCAAATTCGCTATAGTCTACCTTGGCGCTGCCATCTGCCTTATCTGAGATTGCTCTCACAATGATGAAAGGTATGTGGTTAAGATATGCAGCATGAGCTATTCCACAGCCTTCCATCTCTGTACAATAGCCGTTAAATGTATCTACCAGCCAGGTTTTCTTTTCATTAGTGCTTACAAATTCATCTCCGCTTACTACCCTGCCTATGAAGCATTTGATATCAGGATTTACCTTAGAGCAGATATCTTTAGCCTTAGTTGCAAGCTCCATATCCGCTGTAAAGGTAGATGTCTCCATCCTAGGTATCACACCTTCCTTGTAGCCAAAGCCCGTCACATCAAAATCGTGGTAGAGGGCATCGCTTGATATTACAATATCTCCAACCTCAAGCTCATTGTAGAGACCTCCTGCAACTCCGGTGTTGATTACCCTGTCTATCTTAAAGTCATCTACAAGTATCTGGGTACAGATAGCTGCATTTACCTTACCTATACCGCTTCTAACTACAACCACATCCTTGTCAAAGAGCTTACCCTTTAAGAAGTTCATGCCTGCCTTCTTGCTCTCTATGACCCTGGTCATCTCAGTCTTAAGCTTAGCTACCTCTTCTTCCATAGCACCTATTATACCTGTAATCATCTTGTCTCCTTATTATCAAAATAACTTGATTGCTATTTACACATCATCGGGGAATGACCTCCCAGGGCTTTATATGATACAATCCCTGTATCATTTAAACACCTTGTCAAACCAGCCCGTTCTTCCCTTAGAAGGGTCATAGTTCTTTGCAGCCACATCATTTAAGAATGATACTATATCATCTGAAAGTCCAATCCTGTATAGCTTTGTGCCACCGCCTTCCTCTCTTATCGCCAGGTAATTCTCCTTGGCAGTAGTAAAGCAGGTAAGCCTTGATACACCCATATAGAACCTGTCAGTACCGTCTACAAAGTCAATCGTATATCCATAGCTGTCCCTCATGGCAGCTGAGTTATACTCACTTTGGTCAGCCTCAACTCCTGAGATATCCGCCTCCTGAAAAAGGTTAATCAGCTTTTCAGTCTCTTCTTCATCTAAGGAAAATCCAAGAGCCACTCCGTTTTTATCAGCAGAAAGAGAACTAACCTTTGCCTTGGTCACTTCTTTTGCAAACAATACACCATCTAGCTTTATGCCACCTTCAACATTTCCTGTTTCCAAGGTGAACTCACTTGATAATTCTGCGTTTTTTCCTCCACGCATTCCTTTACTGCCACAAGCACTTATGGTACAGATTGACAGGCTTAAGCAAATTAAAACTAATAATTTTTTTCATACGCCATCCTTTTCGTATTACTCCACGACCTTCATCACAACCTTATTTTTTTCCCGGACTTCTTGGCCTCATACAGCATCTCGTCTGCAAGGCTCATAATCTCTGACTTGACTACTATTCTCCCCGGATTGGATATGGCTATTCCGACGCTTATACTTAATGTACCTAGCTTCGTATCTATGTTTTTTGATACCCAGTTCAAGCACCTCATTCCTTATCTTTTTCACCCAGGGCAAGGTTTTTCTTCCTCAGATAGCCCCATACAGGCACTGATAAACTCCTCACCGCCAAAGCTGGCCGCGATTCCATCGTTTTTGATAATGTTATTGTTTATAACACCCGCAACCTTCTTAAGGGCCTCATCTCCCTCAAAATGGCCATAGGTATCGTTGAATTTCTTAAAGTCATCTATGTCAAACATAAAGACACTGACAGGCTTGTCTGCCTTATCCGCCTCGATACGGAGCTGATAGAACTTCTCAGTAAACTCCCTTCTGTTGCTTATCTGTGTAAGGGCATCTATACCTGCCATCTTGCTAAGCCTGCTGTTAGCTTCTCTTAGCTTTTCCTGGATCTCCTTATTTCTTTCTATCTCAGTTTCAAGCTTTTTTGCATGAACTGCATTGTTAAGGGCTATCACAAGATAAGGCTTTAGCTCCCTTAAGAAGTCGATAGTTTCAGGCCTGTATGACTTCTCATATCTGCTTTGAACTGAGTATGCTCCTATGACCTTGTCTCCTACCGCCAGTGGTATAAATAGAGCAGACTTCATAGTTCCCCTCATAATCTCATCAGTGCTATACGTTTCATAGTCAAAATGAGGCGTAAACCCTTCATCCTCCGAGGTTATTATGCTATTGGTCATACAACACCTTACAAAGGCGCTTTCCTTACTGTCAAGACTTACTGTGAACTCAGCATTTTCCTTACCCATATTGTAGCAGAGTAAGGAGCGCAGCTGATTATTCTCTGGTTCTGCTGACATGATTATAAAAACGTCTACAGGTATATTTTCACGCATGTTCTTGTAGATGAGATTGACCACCTCGTTTAGATTGGTTGAGGAAGTAAGCTTGATTCCTATTTCGTGAATCATTTTGAATCTGTCATAGGTTCTCTGAAGCTCGTTTTTTTATTGCGTATTGCTTCCTTTGCAACCAGCTCAAACTCTTTATTTTTGTCAACATTGAAGCGAAGGCCTTCTCCAGTCTTAAGCAAGCTCTCAAATATCTCAAGTGACTCAGCCTTTTTCTGCTTGTTTAATTCAAATTTATTTTCAAGAAAGGTTTTATAATTACGCTGTATTTTATCGGCCTTATAGGCATCTCCCTGCTTTATATAATAATGCCTTAAATAGTCATAAATTACCGGCTCACTTATTGGTTCTTCATCTGTTGCCATCTCTTCAATCTCTAAAAGCACCTCAGCAAAGAACTCAAGATCTAAGCCTATGTACATGGCAGCCCTCCACAAATGAATAAAGTACTGCTATTTTATATAATCTCTTCTCTTTAGCTCTTGCCAAGGCTCTTATGAATTCCTCCTTTGCCCTGATGTAGTCCTTTATCCAAAAAAAGTAAGCCATAAGGCCAAGATAGTACACATAGGCAACATCTGCGCTAAGCTCCTCGCCATCTATTGCCTCAAGCTGCCCTAAGATATCCTGAATCTCATCCACATTAGGGTTCTCAAGCATTGTTACTGATGACATGATATCCGACAAGATGTGCACTATTTTTCGCCAAGCCTAAAGTAATCTTTGTCTGCGTCAGCAAAGTATATCAGAGCAGGCCTTAGATGCTCGACCGCCTTTTCATATATTCCTAAATTCAGAAATATCCTTCCGATATTACCATATGCCGCCGGCAGTATATTTCTTAATCCATGTTCCCTTTCATTATTTATCGCGCTATAATAATATTCCATAGCCTTTTCATACATACCAAGCATAAAATAGGCACTTCCTATCATATTATAGTCAAACGAAAGCAGTTCCCATTCCTGAAGCAAGGCCGCTATTTCCACAAGCCCACTTCCTCTTTTAATAACCTCTGACGGATTCCCGCGTCGTATGAACAGATAAACCTTTGCTGTTTCCACGCTCGCACGCCAGACATAGTCTTCCTTATATCTGATGGTTTCCGTAAGTCTGTCAAGTAGCTCATTTGCCCCTTCTGCATTTAACAAGATGTCTGATATAAGCTGTTTGTGAATATTCTCTGCCTTTAATGAAATATAATTATCTATATTCATATTATTCCCCTAACACCTGTCACAAGAGCTATAAACCAAATATCCAAACTTAAACATTAGGCAGCAACACTCATCGCATTACTGCCTATATTGCCTTTAGATTTCAGATATGTCCTTAATAAGCTCGCCCGCCTTGGTATCCTGAAGTTTCTTAACCATCTTGTAGAAGGTATCAAGAGGCACGCCATGCATCTGCTGCTTTAGTCCGCGGACTGTAATGGATACTGTCCTTTCTTCTTTCTCTTTGTCTCCTACTACAATGATGTAAGGATCCTTCATTAGCTTGAAGCCCTTAATCTTTTCATTCATGTTCTTATCGTCATAGTTGGCTTCTACCCTTATGCCCATCTCAAAAAGGGCATCCTCAATCTCCTTAGCATATTCATTATGCTCTGTTCTGATAGGTACGATAGCCACCTGATAAGGGGATATCCAGAATGGGAAATCTCCCTTGTAGTTCTCTATAAGTATACCGATGAATCTTTCAAATGAACCAAAGATAGCTCTATGTATAACCACAGGCTGCTTGATGGTTCCATCGCTGTCCTGATATGAAAGCTCAAAATTGTGTGGAAGCTGGAAGTCAAGCTGGATAGTACCACACTGCCATTCTCTTCCGAGAGCATCTTTAATCTGAAGGTCAATCTTAGGGCCGTAGAAGGCTCCATCTCCTTCATTGACCTCGTAACCGCCCTCGCCGTACTTCTTGTCAAGTATCTTCTTAAGGGCTGCCTCAGCACGGTTCCATACTTCTATATCTCCCATAAAGTCATCAGGACGTGTTGAAAGCTCAGCTCTATATGTGATGCCAAAGGTGTTATATATCTGGTCAGCAACCTCCATTACGTCTGCTATCTCTTCTTCTATCTGAGATTCCATTACGAAGGTATGGTCATCATCCTGTCTGAACTCCTGAACTCTGAAAAGTCCGTTAAGCTGGCCTGACTTCTCTTTTCTGTGAATAACGTCTATCTCGTTATATCTGATAGGAAGCTCCTTGTAGGAATGAACTGTTCTCTTGTAGGTAAGCATCGCATTAGGACAGTTCATAGGCTTTGCAGCATATGTAGAATCTGAATCAAGCTCTATATTCTGTAAGGTTCTCTGTGTAAGGTCGTCATCAAAGCCCGGCACAATAAACATGTTGTTTACATAATGAGCCCAGTGGCCGCTTATAAGCCAGAGCTTACGGTTGTTGATGACGGGTGCTGATATCTCCTGATAACCGTGTTTAACGTGTATCTTTCTCCAGAACTTGATAAGCTCCTGATACAGCCTCCAACCTCTTGGGAGCCAGTAAGGCATACCCGGCGCAGTCTCATTGAACATAAAGAGGTCAAGCTTTGGTCCAAGCTTCTTATGGTCTCTCTCAAGAGCCTCCTTAATGAGGTTAAGATGGGCCTTAAGCTCATCCTTTGTAGGGAAGGCATAGACATATATTCTCTGAAGCCTGTCTCTCTTCTCGTCACCTCTCCAGTAAGCACCTGAAGCGGACTTCACCTGAAAGGCTACATTTAGAAGCTCTGCTGAGTTATCAATATGAGGCCCGCGGCAAAGGTCGCAGAAATCATCTCCTGTGTTGTAGGTAGAGATGATGGCATCCTCAGGAAGGTCATTGATTATCTCAACCTTAAACTTCTGGTCCTTGAACTTCTCAAGGGCCTCTTCCTTGGTAAGCTCTTTTCTTGTCCAAGTCTCTTTACGCTTAAGGATTTCGCGCATTTTATCTTCAATAACCTTGTAGTCGTCCTCTGTCACTGCTCTTGGAAGTACAAAGTCATAGTAAAAACCATCTTCAATCTGTGGTCCTATAGCAATCTGAACGCTGTCACCAAATATCTCAAACACTGCCTTTGCAAGCACATGTGCTAAAGAATGGCGGTAAACCTGTAAAAATTCTTCTCTTTCCATCTTAAATCTCCTTGTAATTTCGCCTTAGGCAAAATTTATATATTCGTAAAATGCCTATGTTGTCCATTATACACCTTTTTCACCATAAATACAAATCGCAAAAACCATATAATCAGCCTATATCCAATTAAACAGAAGGTAGAACAAAGACTGATTAGTTCTTTCTTGAAGCTCTCTTTCTTGCAAGTGGGTCAAGGATTTTCTTTCTTATTCTAAGTGTCTTAGGTGTAATCTCAAGCAGCTCGTCTGTCTCTATAAAGTCAATCGCCTGCTCTAGGCTTAGTACTCTTGGAGGAGAAAGCTTAAGTGCGTCATCAGAGCCTGATGAGCGGGTATTGGAAAGGTGCTTGGTCTTACATACATTTACCTCTACATCCTCTGCCTTTCCATTCTGTCCTATAATCATACCGCTGTACACCTTCTCACCAGGCGAGATAAAGAGGGTTCCTCTTTCCTGCGCATTGAAAAGTCCATAGGTCACGCTCACACCTGTCTCATAAGCAATAAGCGAGCCTGTCCACGGTAGCTAATCTCTCCCTTATAAGGCACATAGCCTTCAAATATTGTATTGATGACACCGTTTCCCTTGGTATCTGTGAGGAATTCACCTCTGTATCCTATAAGTCCTCTGGATGGGATGATGAACTCAAGCCTTGTGGTTCCGCTTGCGTTGGTGGTCATATTTCTAAGCTCGCCCTTACGCTCTGAAAGCTTGGATATAACTGCTCCCGAGAATTCATCTGGTACATCTATAATTGCCTGTTCAACAGGCTCAAGAGTTCCACCCTTTTCATCCTCTTTGTATAGTACCTCAGGCTTACTTACCGCAAACTCAAAGCCCTCACGACGCATGTTTTCAATAAGTACGGAAAGGTGAAGCTCGCCTCTTCCTGATACCTTAAACGCCTCTGTGGTATTAGTATCCTCTACCCTAAGGCTAACGTCTGTATTAAGCTCTCTGTAAAGTCTGTCCCTAAGATGCCTTGAGGTGACAAACTTACCCTCAGTTCCTGCAAAAGGACTGTCATTTACTATAAAATTCATAGCAAGGGTAGGCTCTGATATCTTCTGGAAAGGGATAGCCTCCGGATTGTTAACATCGCAAAGAGTATCTCCAATATGTATATCGGCAATTCCTGAGATTGCCACAATAGCTCCTATGGTAGCGGATTCAACTTCTACCTTATTAAGTCCGTCAAATTCATAGAGCTTTGTTACCTTAACCCTCTGCTTCTTTGACTCATCGTGGTGGTTAACAAGCATAACTTCGCCGTTTACCCTGATAGTACCATTGCTTACCTTACCGATACCAATACGGCCTACATATTCGTTATAATCTATTGTACTTATAAGAACCTGAAGTGGAGCCTCGCTGTCTCCCTCCGGCGCAGGCACGTGTGACAGAATAGTCTCAAAGAGAGGCTTCATGTCAGTACCCTTCACATCCGGATCAAGGGAAGCATAGCCTGCCTTGGCAGATGCAAAGATGAATGGACAGTCAAGCTGTTCTTCATTGGCATCAAGCTCAAGGAGAAGCTCGAGCACCTCGTCCACAACCTCATGAGGACGTGCCTCAGGTCTGTCTACCTTGTTTACACAGCAGATAACAGGGAGGTCAAGTGCAAGTGCCTTGGTAAGTACGAATCTGGTCTGTGGCATGGCACCTTCAAAGGCATCTACCACAAGGATAACTCCGTCTACCATCTTAAGAACTCGCTCAACCTCTCCTCCAAAATCTGCATGTCCCGGTGTATCAATTATGTTTATCTTTACATCTCCGTATGTAACTGCCGTATTCTTGGCTAGTATGGTAATTCCTCTTTCACGCTCTATGTCATTTGAATCCATAACACGCTCTGCAACTTCCTGATTCGCTCTGAACACACCGCTCTGTTTTTAAGAGCTCATCCACAAGCGTAGTCTTGCCGTGGTCTAGATGGGCTATGATTGCAACGTTTCTGATATCATTTCTTTTAGCTAAAGCCATCGTTTTTTTACCTCATTCCAAATGCTGATTGTTTGTTAACCTTAAGATTTTATCACAATAGGTTACAGGTGTCAAAAATATTTATCCCCAGACATTTTAAAAGTAAAGAGGCCGGCTTGGGGGAGCCGACCTCTTCGGAGAAGGTATTTTTGTTACTTATGGGGTGTAGCAAAAACTATATAATGTATTGGGGTTTACGCTTATTAGTATAGCAGAAAAAAACGCAATAAGTCTGCACAAACTTTTAAATTTTTTTCCGGCAATTTTTTTCTATTAATAATTACCTTGTATTTAAAGAGACCATAAAAAAATCATCTGTCATTTTTAAACTATAAATGTCTCTTTTTCCTTATTAACATTAATAAGCGTGGTTTCTAAGTACTTTTTAGTTAAATAAGGCTTCGAACTCTTCCCTGGTTATCCTTTCCTTTTCCATAAGAAGCTTTGCACTGGCGTGGAGCACGTCCATATGCTCGGATATTATGCGCTTTGCTTCCACGTGACACTCGTCTATTATCTTCTTAACTTCTTCGTCTATCCTGCCCGCAGTCTCCTCACTGTAAGCCCTCGTATGTGCAAGGTCTCTACCTATAAATACCTCGTCATCATCATTTTCATAGTTGATAAGGCCTATTTCGTTGGTGAAGCCAAAGCGGGTAACCATAGCCCTTGCAACCTTGGTTGCGTGTTTGATGTCGCCTGAAGCCCCTGTGGTGATATCGTCAAGGATGAGCTCCTCAGCTACACGACCTCCAAGTGTTACTATGATATCCTGCCTCATCCTGCCTCTCGTGTTAAACATTTCATCCTTCTCAGGAAGAGGCATGGTGTAGCCTGCTGCGCCATTTCCTGTAGGTATAACAGAAATGGTATATACAGGTCCTACGTCAGGAAGTACATGGAAGAGTATAGCGTGTCCTGACTCGTGATAAGCAGTGATTCTCTTTTCCTTTTCTGATATAATATGGCTCTTTTTCTCAGTTCCTATGCCTACTTTGATAAATGATTTCTTAATATCTTCTGAAACTATATATTTTCTATTCTCGGAAGCAGCTCTTATGGCAGCCTCGTTTAAGAGATTCTCAAGGTCAGCACCGGTAAAGCCTGCGGTAGTACGTGCGACCTCTTCAAGGTTTACATCATCTCCAAGAGGCTTGCCCTTTGAATGTACCTTAAGTATCTCTTCTCTGCCTCTTACATCCGGATAGCCTACTGCTACCTTTCTGTCAAATCTGCCTGGGCGAAGGATAGCAGGGTCAAGGATGTCTACCCTGTTGGTAGCCGCCATCACTATGATGCCCTCATTTACACCAAAGCCATCCATCTCTACAAGCATCTGGTTAAGTGTCTGTTCTCTCTCATCATGTCCTCCGCCAAGTCCTGTACCTCTTCTTCTTGCCACAGCATCTATCTCGTCTATAAATACTATACAAGGAGCATTTTTCTTGGCATCGCTAAACAAATCGCGGACTCTTGAAGCACCTACACCGACAAACATCTCTACGAAGTCCGAGCCTGAGATTGAGAAGAATGGCACTCCCGCTTCTCCCGCAACTGCCTTGGCAAGAAGGGTCTTACCTGTTCCCGGAGGGCCTGTAAGGATGACACCCTTTGGTATCCTTGCGCCTATACTGTTATACTTAGCAGGGTTCTTAAGGAAGTCCACTATCTCTTCAAGCTCATCCTTTTCTTCCTTTAGTCCTGCCACATCATTAAAGGTAACCTTTTTATCTTTGTCAGACGACATCCTTGCCCTGCTTTTACCAAAATTCACCATCTTGGCATTGCCTGCACCGCCGCCTCCGCCCATAGCAGGGCCGGCGCTCATCATCATCATCATTATAAAAAACATAACAAAAATGAGCATATAAGGCATAAGGGTGACCAGCCAGCTCTGCTTGGTTATATCGTGCATTACATACGAGGTAAAGCCCTCCTGCCTTAACAGATTGACTACTTCATTTACGTCAGGAACATAAAAGCTTTCATTTCTTTGATTCTTATCTTTACCTATGATTACTTCTACTTCACCTGTTGGGGTTGCCTGATTTTGGAAAATATCCACAGAATCCACAATCTTTTTGCCAAGATCTGTCTTAAAATTCTCATAGTTATAGTTGTTGCGGTTTATGTTATACAGATTGTCAGATAAAAACATAGCAATCACAACTATAGCCAGTATTATAAAGTACGTTCCTATTCCTCTGGTTTGTTTTCTCACCTTATTCTCCTGTTTCGCTTAAAATAATCCTTAGTCCAAATGCACTACGCCGATGTATGGAAGATTTCTATATTTTTGAGCATAATCAAGACCGTAGCCCACTACAAACTCATCAGGAATCTCAAAGCCCACGTAGTCCACGGTGATTCCTTCTACCACCCTTCGTTCAGGCTTGTCAAGGAGGGTGCAAAGCTTAAGCGAGTTAGGCTTCTTTGTCCTAAGCATATCCTGAAGGAAGGATAGGGTGTTGCCAGAGTCAATGATGTCCTCGATAAGAAGTACATCTTTTCCTTCTATACCCTCGTCAAGGTCCTTTACTATTCTTACCCTGCCGCTACTCTCTGTAGCATTGCCATAGCTTGATACAGACATAAAGTCCATAGTTAAAGGCACTGTTATGTGCTTGGCAAGCTCTGTAGTGAAAAATACACTGCCCTTAAGAATGCAGATTAAATGTACTGCCTTTCCCTCATAGTCTCTGTTAATCTCTTCTGCAAGCTCCTTTATGCGGTATGAAACCTGCTGTTCACTTAATAATGTAGTAATCTTATCTTCCATTTTCTCCTCCACTACTTCCTTTTTATTTCCATTTTTAACAACTTTTTCGTACTCTGTGTAATCCTTGCGCCTTCACCTGTTCTATAGCCTACTACCCAAAGGACTTCATTTCCTGAAGCCACAAGCGGGATTTCGCCTCTTTTATCCGAAGGAATCTTGCTGTCAGTGAAGTATTTTTTTAGCTTCTTCTTATCTCCCTCAGGCGAAATAACGAGGTAATCACCCTCTTCCTTGAAGCGCACCATTACATTCCCAGCTATTTTATCATAATCAAACCATCTGATACAACTGTTTTGACTAAGATTTTTTATGCTTCCGTCTTCAAATGTGAGCCTTATATTATCTTCATCAGAGACAACCGTAGAAATGCCTTCTACATCTTCAGTATGAAGCAAAAGCTCGGGCAGGACCTGTATGCTTTTCTCCCTGTTTCAGGCTTGAGGGCTCTCCCTTTAAGCCTTATTCCTTTATAATCCCTATACGCTCTTACCTGGTATGGGAGGTCGATTGTTCGTCCTACCTGCTTGTTAAATAACTCAAGAAGGTACGAAATGTGTACACTTCCTATATCTCTTGCCCTTCCTGCTGCCTCTGACAGTGCTTTGTGAAGTACTTCTTCTATTATTACCTCATCAAGCACCAATATTTCGTTGCCAATAAATATATCTTTGCCCTTGGTCACATAACTCTTATACGCCTTCGCAGCTTCCTTTATGATGTAGCCCTCGATCTTTTCAAGCCTCTCACAGGCATCATTGATATGGCTTACAGCCCTTTCATTCACTTCTTCAAGCTCAGGAATTACCCTCTTTCTTATCCTGTTTCTGGTATAAATGAGGCTGTTATTGGTGCTGTCCGTGATAAAGCTCTCACCTAAGTATGTAACTATTTCCTCAATCTCAGCCCTGCTTGTCTTAATAAGAGGCCTGATTAGTACACCACTTCTTAGCTTTTATCCCTGTAAGCCCTGTTATTCCGCTCCCCCTTGAGAGATTCATAAGAAAGGTTTCCGCCACATCATTTAAGTTGTGGGCAACAGCTATTTTATCAGCTTTGTATAGGAGCCTGATTTCCTCAAATACCCTGTATCTAAGGATGCGTCCTGCTTCTTCCTCTGAGATTTTGTTATCTCTTGCAAAGAGCGGAACATCCAGACGCCTGATTTCAAGCCTGATTTCAAGCCTCTTACATAGCTTTTAATACAAAGTCCTCGTCCCTTGTGGCCTCATCCCTCTGATTCCGTGATTTATATGTACTGCGGTTATACATTCAGGAGGCATTATCTCCTTAAGTACAAGAAGAAGGCATACCGAATCCGCTCCTCCCGATACGCCGACTACCACTCTATCTCCATCTTTAAGAAGTTCATTTTCTTTAATTACTGCCTTGATTTTTATCTATACTGTCCATTTCATCCCCTTAGCGACAATCAAAGGCCTGACTACCTGGCGGTTGTCAGACCTTTTATTTTTCCGGTTCAAATACTATTTCATTTTCGTAGGCTAAACCAAATTTATCTCTGGCGGTTTCCTCAACAAATTTCCTTGTCTTCATCTCAGCCTTAAGACCTTCCAGCTCCTCCGCCCTGTCTTTTTCGCTTTCTAAATAGGCTTTCATAGCCTCATTCTTAACCTTTGCCTGCACTAACCTGTCATCCAGCATAAACTTATTGATGCTGATGATAGTTAGGAACAGACAAGCAAATACCGCACAAAGCACTTTCCCGAGCTTGCCGGTACGTCTTCTTCTTCTCCCTGCCATAACAGTCTCTCCATCCACTTTAAATATGTTTCTATTTTAGCCTATTTCCTAACATTTTACAAGCCACTAGATATTGACCTTTGGGTAACAAATTAAACATTATATTGCTTTTTTTAAATATTAATTGAAACTATATTACTTTTTTTGTATTACTGCCGATATAGATAATATCGTTAAATATAATAGAAAAAAATAAAGAGGTAACTATGAAAAAGACAAACCATAAGCTGGTTGGTTTGGCGGTATTATACTTAAGTACGACTTTTACATTGTCAGGAAATGTGCCTGTGTATGCGGGTACTATAGAGAATTTACCTATAGAAGGAAGCGTAGCACTTAACCAAAATGCCATACTAACAAGAAAACAGCTAGTAAATGCTTTTATTAAGCACATAACCGATCTTGACAGGGATTTTACCCTGGTTATCAGTAATCAGGCACTAAAGAATGAGCCAAAGGCTTTTGAGGATTTCTGGGAGGAGCTTACCAAATATCCTCAGTACAATGACATAATAGAGCATGCCAATATAGACCGCACTTTGACCTATGATTATAACGGATACTTTACCTGGCAGGTGAGGGTAAGCTATGACATAACAAAGGCAGAGGCTAAGAAGATACTGGATGATGTTCAGCCTATAATAAAGACTGAAAAAGAGCTTACAGACCTTATGTTACTTCATGCCAAGAATCTGGACAGGGATTTCCATATTAATCTCGATAAAAATGCCCTGGATTTAAATAACACAAAGAAGTACACAGCTTTTTGGGAAAAGCTCTATGCAATACCTGAATTTAACGATATCAGCAGGTATTACAAGAATTTTAATTCCATAAAAAGCACTTACAACGGTTATTATAAGTGGATAATAAAGACTGATTATGAGATTACCAAAAAAGAGGTAAATCATCTGGAAGACTTTGTTGAGAACTGGGTAGATAAGCATATCAAGGACAGTATGAGCGATGAGGAAAAGGTCAGGGCAATCAATGACTACATCGTATCCCAGTACAGGTATACCTTTGGTGACAACAGAAACTACCTCACAAGAGGCAAAAGCGTAAAGGATGAAAAGCTAGGCAAATACTCTGTGTATAGCTCTTTTGCCCTGCTTTATAAGAAGGGCGACGTCTGTGATGCCAAGGCTAAGCTCTTTTACAGGCTGGCAACTGAGGCAGGACTTGACACAATCTACATAACAGGCTATGTAAACAAGACTACCTTACATGCTTGGAACATGGTACGGGTAGACGGAAAATGGTATCACGTGGATGCTACCTGGAACCGCGGTCAGAAAAGCTGGATGAATGAGTACCAGTATTATAATACTAGAGACTATTATCTAAAAAGTGACCTTTCTATGAGAAAAGGCCATCACGAGTGGGATGCCCACAAGTATCCTGCTGCAAATAAGGATTTTGCATTAAAGGACAAGACTAAATAATCTTGTCTGCTGTTCAGGGAGGATATAAGTATTACCATCAATCCTCCTCAACACAGGCCTTCACGGATATTTTTATTTGGTAATGTATTCAAGAGAAATCCCCTGTAGAATAAAACGGGCTGTACACTAACACTTAAAGCTGTTAGTGCACAGCCTTTTAGCTTATTTAGACTCCATTACCTCTTCAACCATCTTAGTCATCACATCCTTATCTACTGCCTTTTCTACAGAGATAGAATGTTCGTATGTGCCGTCATTCCAAATGGCGAGGTTTAGCGCTTCCTTAGTTCCCTTTACCGTTACCTTGATATCATTTACGCTAATCTCTCCCACATAGTCATAAGGATTGTAGTTACCTGAGTTATCCTCTTTATCTGTTGATTTCCTGTAAATCAGCCTGTCGTCATCACTAAGATAGGTTATCTGAGCAAAACCCGCATCCAGTAGCATATACTCAGTTTCACTTGGCTTAAATGGCAAGCTCTTTATCACAGGTACATTGAAGCCCACTGCTTTAGAAAGCTCCTCTACTGAGGAATATCCTTGCATAGGATTTACCCCTAGTACATTAGAGCCTTCTCCTACTGAGCTTGTACCGGGATTTATAGGCCCTGCTACATTGTTATCCCAAGGTCTTACTATTATCATAAGGAGGGCTTCTGCCGCTACCCCGCAGAAAGCAAGGTAGAAGGACTTTTTCCCTGTATTCTTCTTTTTGCTAAAATATTCATCTATATTACCAAGGATACGGCTTTTCATTTCATCAGTAACATTTACTCTTTCCATTATTTCATTGTATTTACTCAAAGTCGTACACCTCCTTTAATATAGTCTTTAGCCTCTCCCTTGCACGCTTTAAGTCAGACCTTATGGTTGCTTCTTTTCTGCCTAGAATCTCAGCTATTTCAGCAGTCTGATAGCCTTCTTCATAAAAAAGGTGGATGACATCCCTCTGTGTGTCCGGGAGCTCCTTTACAGCCTCCCACACAAAGGAAAGGTCTGCTTTCTCTTCTGCGATAAGCTCTTCATTCAGTTCATCCGTTTCGTGCCTCTTGTTTGCAGAGATGTGGTTTTTAGCTATATTGGAAGCAGTGCGTAGGAAATACGCCTTGATATATTCCTCATCATCTGAGTCGAGTTTTACCTCTAAGATTTTGATAAGAGTTTCCTGCAAGATGTCCTCTGCCTCATCCATATTGTGAACATAGGCGTATGCCATCCTGAGCACCTGATTGCCGTACTTTTTCATAAAGTTCTCGGCGCGCTCATTTAATAAGGCTCTTGTATCTTCTTTTTTTGCAAATGGCAGAATGGAAGTCCTTTTAATGGTGGCTCCAACCATTTTAATCAGATTAATAAGCCCTTCTTTAAAGGAAAATCCATACCCCTCTGCAATTAACTCCATAAAATTTCCTCTTCTTTTTATAGTTTTTCGTGAATAACCGCACTCTCATTCCTTTACACTTTTGTCGCCTAAAAGCTTCATCTATGCAGGTATAAGACCAATGTGGCTGCTCATAATTCAGACAAAAACACATACTGTGGTCTTGCCTGAATCTGAGTTTATCGTTTTATGCGATTAATTGCAAGGGGGGAAATATTAATTTTATGGTTTTTTTATTTTACCTGACCGATTATGTTCTTGATCTCCTTAAGGCTCATCCCCTTTTTGTTCTCGTTATAAATACCTACTGAATAAGAATATTTACCTTTTGTCCAAGTTGCAAGCGAATAAGTCTTATCGTTACCCTGTAATTTTACCTTGTAACTCTTCACTGTAATTTTTCTTGGTGTTCTTGTACTTATTATAGTCTCCGCTTACATCCTTTTTTTGGTTTCAGCCTTTCTGATAGTGATTGAGTTATTGTCATCTTTTCTGTAGTTCACCTGGATGAACTTATCTTTTTTTAACTATCTCATAGTTTATTTCATCATATCCCTTTATCTTCTTAGGAGCTGTCATCTTAACACCGGTCTTTTTTTCTCTGCCTCTTTAAGACTTTTTAACTTCTGTAAAAGGACTAGGTATGCCTACTTTTTTTCATCCTGTCCTGTTATTACCCCTGCGTTAGCAACAGCCTCTGTCTCAATTGGATATGGACTCCAGGTTGACTTATCCTGTCCTACCATCATATCTGCTCTTGCCACACTGCTCATAAGGCTTCCTGCTACTAAAACTCCTGCTACAACTGTTAACATCTTCTTCATCTTAATTTCCTCCATATTGGTTTTATTTTTTTAGGCTCATTTGCCTTTTTCACTATATACACAAATGAGGGGCATAAAATGTTGCAGGGAAATTAAAAAAAATTTTTAAGTTGTAGGGCTGATGGGTTTGTTTGTTGACTAAGTTACGCCTTCACTAATAAATGTCCAGACTCGCTCCGGTTTTTCTGAACGAAGCTGTTTTAGAATAGTTCTGTTGACGAAAAACCTAATGCGCTCGCTTAGGCATTATTAGTTCCGGCTGTTGAACTGAAATCTAAGTGAATAGTCCTATTTATATAAGAGCTGTAGACAATTGATGAAATATGCGGTATTATCAGCTAAGGCTGTTTGATTGATAAGTCGTCACAAACAAACACATCAGCCACATTGGGGCAGGTGGGGGTGGCTGTCTTTCATTTGGTATTCTAGTTATTATTTGTTTAAATCTATGGCGTCAGCTACGAATGATAAATTCTAAGCGAGCGCATTAGGCGAAGCGAAGCGGATGCCGGAGCGAGTCTGAAATGTTATCACTCGGAGCGTCACCTAGTTTAGATTATATAACTCGACAAATTAGAATTTGTATAGCGCATAAATATAAAAAATGCGCTTTAGAATTGAATTTAAAGCGCAAAGTAAAGCGCAAAATAGCCAGATAACTGATCGCGAACATATATTACTTCTTCTTAAAGAAAATCCTTTATTAACACAAGTTGAGATATCAGAAATGATGAATAAATCTAGGAGAGCAATACAAATGTGGATGAAAGAACTTATTGCAGAAGGAGTAATTGAACGAATTGGCTCGAAGAAAATTGGCTCATGGATTGTAAAATAAGGGAGCAATTTGCCGTTTTTATTTCAGGAAGGACAAGTAAAGACAATGAAAAAAATAGCAAAAACAATGCTAAGGCTATTATTATGGATAGTAGCAATTATTATTTTTCTTAATTTTTGATTTGCTTTTGTTTATCATAGATATAGGCTTACTGTAGAGGAAAAATTAAGAAAGCCATTAGGACAGCTCATTGATATAAATGGGAAAAATATGAGTATATACGTGGAAGGGAGAGGTTCAAAAACACTTGTATTTTTATCGGGGGCTGGAACCTGCTCTCCCATTCTGACTTTTAAATCGCTATACTCATTGTTAAGTGACAAGTATCGTATCGCTGTCGTTGAAAAGTTTGGATATGGATATAGTGATATTGTTGATGAAGATAGAAATATACAGACTATATTATCTGAAACAAGATTAGCTTTGCATAAAGCAGGAATCGATGGTCCATATATTTTATGCCCGCATTCTATGTCTGGAATTGAAGCACTTTATTGGGCTCAGGAATACCCAGATGAAATCGAAGCAATCATAGGCTTAGATATGTCTGTACCGGAATGTTACAAGAATATAAAAATAAATCTTCCACTGATGAAACTCGGACAATATGTATCTGCTCTAGGAATTACCAGACTAATTCCTGCACTTGCAGAAAGTGATGCCATAAAGCATGGAACATTGACTGATTATGAAAAGAATGTGTATAGAGCAATTTTTTATAACAGGACTGCAACTGTAACAATGATAAATGAAGCAAAGATTATTAAGGATAATGCAAGGATTGTAGAGCAAAATGGAGTGCCACAGGTTGATATGTTGTTATTTATTTCTAATGGCACTGGCGGAACTGGTTTTGATAAAGAAATATGGAGAAGGATAACTGAAGAATACATCAAAGAAGTGAAGTCTGGAAGGTATGTAGAATTGGATTGTCCACATTATGTGCATGATTACGAGTATAGAAGAATAAGTAAGGAGATTAAAAACTTTTTGAGTGATTGATATTTATTAGTAATTTGAAGGGGCGGATATGGAGTTACAAATTTAAGTTGTCGGTATGGACACATTAGCCCTACAAACACTGCGAATCTCCTTTCCTTCTTTTAAATTTAGTTTAGCGTAAATTGCGCCAAAGGAAATAAGCAAACATTTTTGTTCAATTTCTCCCTTACATAAGCACTTAAATTATGCTATAATCTTTAGCACTGTAAAAAAAGAGGAGGGAATATGGAAACAAAAGAAAACAAGATGGGAACCATGCCGGTGAAGAAGCTCATCCTCAATATGTCACTTCCTATGATAATATCTATGATGGTACAGGCACTCTACAACGTAGTAGACAGCATCTTCGTAGCCCAGCTGTCAGAGGAAGCGCTGACTGCGGTAACTCTGGTCTTCCCTATGCAAAACTTTATAATAGCCCTTGCTACGGGTACGGGAGTAGGCTTTAATGTACTTCTATCTCAAGGACTTGGAGAAAAAAACTATGAAAAATCAGATTCAGCGGCAAATGCAGGTGTATTCCTTGTACTTATAAATACTATTATCTTTGTGCTTATAGGTCTCTTGGCGCAATACCATTTATCACAAGCCAGACAAGTGATGCCGCCATCCAGGCTGATGCTATTATCTATCTTCAGATAATCAGCTTCCTCTCTACAGGCTCCTTCTTGCAGATTACAGGGGAGCGTTTGCTTCAGGCTACAGGCCGCACCATGCTAAGTATGATATCCCAGATAGTTGGTGCCGTGGCAAATATCATCCTTGACCCTATTATGATATTTGGTCTCTTTGGCTGTCCAAAGTTAGGAGTGGCAGGAGCTGCCTATGCTACAGTCATTGGCCAGTTCATAGCCGCTGCTACAGGACTCTTCTTAAATGTAAAATACAACAAAGAAATCCACCTCTCCATAAAACAAATTCTACACCCTCGTATGAGAATAATAAAGCCAATATACTTCATTGCTATACCTAGTATCCTAATGGTATCCATAGGCTCTGTTATGACCTATGCTATGAACATTATCCTCATTGCATTTTCAACTACTGCAACCGCAGTCTTTGGTGTATACTTTAAGCTTCAATCCTTCTTCTTCCTGCCGGTATTTGGCCTTAACAACGGACTCATACCTGTACTTTCCTACAACTACGGGGCTATGAATAAGAAGAGGATAGACGAGGCACTACGCTTTTCACTGGCTCTTGCCTTTGGCATAATGCTTGCAGGAACCCCTGTCGCTTGAGGCTGTTCCAGGCGTCCTGCTTGACATGTTCAATGCGGCTGATGATATGAAAAGCATGGGAATAATTGCACTTCGTACCATAGCCATCCATTTCCCACTGGCTGCCATCGGAATAGTGCTTAGCTCGGTCTTTCAGGCCTTCGCACAGAGTATATATTCTTTAATTATTTCGGTAATGAGACAGCTGGTAGTCCTCATCCCTGCTGCCTGGCTCCTTGCACAGACAGGAAATGTAAATAATGTATGGTGGTCATTCTTCGTTGCCGAGATAATCTCGCTTTTGGCTTCTATTTACTTCTTCAAGAAGGTGTATAATAGTACAATCCGCCCGCTTGAAGCCATGCAGAGAGCGTGAGAAATGGCGTGATTGTACACCGCGAGGGAACTTCCATACAACACGAAGTAAAAAAATCCTGTTTCACAGAATCACCTCACATAACAGATTGCAAAAGATAAATAAGCTCCCACAATCAGATAATCTAAACTGATGGTGGGAGCTTATTTATCTTTTATAAAATGTCGTTCATGTAAAGGTTTTATACCCTGTACAATATGCTTTATACAACCTATTTCCTACAGCCTTATATCCGCCTCTTCAAACCCTCTGTATACCTCTTTTACAAAGCCTGCTTCATTGGTTATCTGTGGAAGATTAAGCACTGCGTTGCTATCCTTTTCTTCACCTTCCCTAAGAAATCCTGTCTTAAGGTCTTCCTCTGATAGCTTGTAATAAGCTCTGCTATCGGTAAAATTCTCAGGCTTAACAAGGTATGAACCGGCAGTTACATCCCAGTTACAAAAGGCCTTAATGCCGTATTTCTTTTCATTTCTTTCAAACCAGTAATTAGTCTTATCTACTATGTACTTACCTACCTGTGAGCCGCTTGAAAGAAGCTCTTCCTTAAATTTATCCACCTCAAAGATTACCTTCAGACAGTTATTTCCAGTAGCCAGGCTAAGAGGCACTCCTGAGGTAAGTACCTTGTATGCTGCCTTATAGTCTACTGAGAAGTTAAGCTCATTAATAGTTAAGCCGCCCACAATGAGGGGAGCAGTGATGCCTCCCATAAGAGTGACTGATTTTACCTTACGAAAAGCAGCTTCATCCTTTACCAGTGCGCCTGCAAGGTTGGTAAGAGAGCCTGTTGCAAGTATATGTACCTCATCCTCTGTATTAAGGGTATCTACTATGAAGTCAGTAGCTTCATTGTCATAATCCCCCGAAGTCAGTCCTCCCTTATACACCTTGATGTCACTTCTTCCTATCTCCTTAAGAAAGCTAAGTGTATTGGCATATACCGTTTCAGTCTCGTTATTGCCGAAGCAGTTTGTAATTCCCAAGATTTCAACATCTTTGCATCCCAATAGATAAAGAAGAGTTAATCCATCATCCACATCGCAGTTTTCTACACCTATAGTATTGTCACAGTCAAATATTATCTTTTTCATTACGCTTCCTCCAATAGTATAAAGTCATTGTTTTTCCTACTTATAAGCCTTACTTCATCACCATTTTTGATATCAAGCCCTATGTATTCGCCGTGTGGAAGCCTTACCTTATACTCATGATCTCCCGCTTCCAGTACGAGCTCAGTAATCTCTCCTCTAAATGAAGTCTGCTTAAGTCTTACCTTTATCCCCAATTCTCCCTTGTTATCCACATCTAATTCGCTTGGACGAAGAAGAAGTTTATATTTCCCCGGCTTTTTATCAGTTTTAAAGCTAATTATATCAGATGTAAAGGTGTTCCCTTCCACCTCGCCGCAAAAGAGGTTCACATCGCCTAACATAGCAGCAATTTTCTCATCTTTTGGACTGTTATACAGCCTCTCAGGACTGTCAAAGGCAAGGATTCGCCCCTCTTCCATAAGGGCAAGCCTGTCAGACAGCTCCATGGCCTCTTCCTTGTCATGGGTTATCATCACAGTTGTTATGCCGTTTTTCCCTGTGAAGCCTCCTCACAAGCTCTCCCATTTCCTTTCTGAGGTCTTCATCAAGGCTTGCAAATGGCTCATCTAAGAGGAGAAGCTTAGGCTCAGCACCAAGTGCTCTTGCAAGTGCCACTCTCTGCATCTGTCCTCCCGAAAGCCTGCTTACCTTTCTTTTCTCATAGCCTGAGAGCCTTACCTGGTCTAAAGCTTTTCTACCTTTTCTTTGATTACTGCCTTATCCATCTTCTTAAGCTTCATGGCAAAGGCGATGTTGTCCTCTACATTCATGTGAGGAAAGAGCCTCAAGTCCTGAAACACTATCACCGTCTGCCTTTTTTCAGGTGGAAGTCCTGCTACATTCTTATCAAAGATGTTGATATCTCCGTTATCAGTCTCTAGAAGCCCCGCAATGCTTTTTATAAGGGTGGTCTTGCCACAGCCGCTTTTCCCAAGTATGGAGACAAATTCACCATTTTCTATCTCAAGGTTGATATCCTTAAGTATGTGGTTTTTCCCATAACTTACATTCAATCCTTTTACACTTAAACTCATATTTCACCTACCTGTGATACTCTATTTCCGCATTTTTTAGGAAGAGCTTTGCCAGTCTGTCAAAGCCCGCAAATATTACTATCGTCACTATCATAAATACCAGACTGTATATGCTGGCAAAGTTCCTCTCCCCGCCCTGAATGTAAGGCACCATAATAACCGCAAAGGTGTTGACATTGCCGCCTCCGATTAGGAGAGTCAGAAAGTACTGGCTAAAGGAAATGAGGTATGCCATGGTAAAGGCTGAAAGTATGACAGGAACGAGGTTTGGAAGGCTCACACTAAAAAATGCCTTTACAGGGGAGCAACCAAGCACCCTGGCCTGTTCCTCAAGCTTAAGGGACAATGCCCTTGTACCCTCTTCTATAAGCCTGGTTGCGTATGGAACCGAATATATCACATGACAGAGAATTACTCCCCATACATTGCCTGCAAGTCCCATTCTAAGCAGAGTTACCTGTATTCCCATTGCAAATACCGTGGTAGGTACAAGAAATGGAAACATGACCAAGAAGCTGACCACTCCCTTAAGCCTGAATTCGTAGAAGCTAATCGCCCTCGCAGTCATAAGCCCTATAACCACTGAAATCGCCGCTACAGTCAGAGATAGCACTATGCTTAGCGCAAAGGTCTTCATCAGCTCAGAGTTCATCCTTATAAGGCTGTTGACCGCCCTTAGTGAGAAAGCCTGAGGGAAGAGTGAAGGCCAGGTAAATCTCTCCGTAAATACCCACATAAATAGCGGAAGAATCGGGAGGATGACTACAAGTGAAAATATTATTACTATAACCTTGCCAAATATATTATTTCTTTTCATTTGCCCCTCCAAACTTCTCACTGCTCTTCTTCATCAGCCTGAAATAAACAATGGCAGCACATACCGAGATTACGGTAAGCACGCCATTATAAGCCATTGCATAAGGGCGGAGCCTAAGGTCAGGCTTTTGAAACTCTATATAACTAAGTATAGGAAGTGCCTTTGGCTGTGTAGCCCCTAAGATTTGTGGAAGCTCATAGGCTCCAAGGGCATATACGAATATGATGAGGAAGGCACTTAGGATATTGCCAATACAAAGCGGAAGGCTGACCTTAATAAATGCTGTAAGCCTGCTTGCACCGAGGTTTATAGCTGCCTCTCCGAGGTTGCTGCTGATTGCCGCCATAAGAGTTATGACAAAGTAAATGACAAAGGGAGCCTCCTTCCATATATATGCAAGGATTACACCCACTCCGCCCGCATCATTTATAAGTAGGGGGAACTGGCTCTGGTCGCTTATGATATTTAAATGAAACAATATCCTTGCAAGAAGCCCATTCTGAGACATTACATTTACTATCATAAGTGCAACTATGGTGTGTGGCACTATTATAGGGAGCTTAACTATGGCGTTTATTAGTCCGTTTCGCTTCGTACTTATAAGCACATAGCACATAAATATCCCTATGAGGATGGACAAACCCGCCGATATTCCCGCTATCTTAAAGCTGTATATAAATGCCTGTATGCTTGCCTCTCTTCCCAGTATTTCCTTATAGTACATAAGTGTCGGAGTATATAACTTAAAAATCGGAATTACCCCAAGGCTCTGAGTAATTCCGATTACGATTCCTGTTATAAATACTGTTCCAAGTATAAGCTGAGGCACCAAAAGTAAATATGGTGTCAGTTTTTTCATTATTTTCCTACCACTTCTTCATTCCAGATTTCTTCGATGATTGGAACAAGGCCTGCAGGCATCTCAGGAAGTCTCTTTGAAAGGAGTTCAGCCTGGCTGATTACACCCTTGCCGATGTCTACGCTGTCAAAAGCCTTCTTCTGCTCATCATTAAGCTTCTCATACTGCACAACAGGGATTGTTCTAAGAACCTTATACCTGTCTGCCTGAACCTCAGGATCCATCATTTCGTTGATAGCTACCTGTGCACCTGCGCTATTGCCTGAGTTAGATGCTATAGCGATATAGTTGGTATTACCGATAGTTCCCTTGTCAAACTGGAAGGTTCTTGTTGTATCTGTAAATGTACCATTTTCAATATTGGTAGCCACTCCAAATGCTGAATAGCTCATTCCCATAACTAGCTCACCATCTGCAAACATCTTGGTAACTGCAGGATTATCAGCAGGGAAAGTCTTTCCTTCCTGCCAAAGATATGGGTTAAGCTTTCTAAGGTACTCTAGAGCCGGCTCGATAGCCTTCTTAACTGTAGCCTTATCTGCCTTCATATCAGCAAACTGTTCATAGCCTACTATATCGTAAATAACATTTCTTACAAAGGCTGAAGATGTGAAATCAGGAAGAGCAAACATAGGTAACCTTTCCCTTGTACTTCTTAGCGAATTCAAGAAGCTCATCTGTGTTCTTAGGTGTCTCAGGTGTAATCTTGCTGTCGTTGAAGAATACAAGCTGAGCCTTGCCGTAAGGAGCTTCATAGCCGTCTATAGGGTATGCAAAGTCATAGTAAGTCTCTTTGTCGTCTTTGTTGATGTAGGCTTCAAAGTTAGGGAGAGTCTCTGCAAATCGTCCGAAAAGCATGTTGTTTTCCTTTGCAGTCTTGAAGTTCTCTCCGTTTATCCATATCATATCGATATCGCCGTCCTTCTTACCAGCCTGAAGCTCTCCTGAAAGCTGGCTAAGTATCTTGTCGATATCCATAGGAACTCTCTTTAAGGTAATATCATACTTATCTTTAAGTCTCTTAGCAAAGTACTCATCAAGCCAGGCATTTAGCTTATCGTCTCCGCCCCAGCCGTAGAAGCTTACCTCAGTACCCTTTGCAGCCTCTACAAGCTTGTTAAAGTCACTTCCTTCAGTCTTAGATGAAGCTGTGGATGCTGTAGATGCAGCAGAAGCAGTGCTCTTTGTGGAAGCCACGCTTGTAGTGCTCTTTGCAGATGATGCTGCCTTGCTTGATGCAGTATCGCTCTTTGCTCCACAGGCTGTAAGTGATACAACCATAGCCAGTGATAAAATACCTGCCAATAATTTCTTTTTCATTAATTCCTCCTTTTACATAGCATTTTGATAGGTTAAACTCAATTATCTTACATAGTAATCCACATAAAGTCAAATAGATAAAACAAATAAATACATCATATATAGTATACTTGCTATATATCTTCCAGCTCTCCTTCATTAAATAAGGCTTCTATTCCTCTAATAAAGCCATCCTCCAGATACTGGGACAACTTCTCCCTTGTACTTTTATTCATTATCTCCTTGTCAGCTTCCTTATACTGTACATACGCCATTGCGCACCAAGTCAGCCCTCTGAGACAGTTTATCTTAATGAAAGCACGAATAGCTTCTCTTATTCCCTGTGTATCGAAGTAGTTTTCTGCTTTTTCTAAGTACCTGGTTATAAAGTTATCTATCTCTTTCTTAGTGAGGATGATATCAGTCTTCCAAAACGTGCTTGTTGGTGCTAAGAAATGCCCTATATCCTGGGCAGGGAAGCCGTACACGGCCTTTTCCCAGTCTATGAGATAGTTCTTACCCTCTTCATTTATTAAGAAGTTGGTCGAGTTAAGCTCAGTATTTATAAGACATCTATACATTCCATCAAAGTTTATTTCACCTGATCTTGACATAGCCCAGCCCTGATCCAAAAGACGCCTTATCCTTTTATGAATGTCTTTATCAAGGTGACTGCTCCTTGTATAGTGTCTGAACATCTCCTCACATTCATCAAGCACAAAGCTAAAGCCTGTGCCTGTCCTGATGAGTCCGTTATCAACAGGTAATTCCTGCCTGTGTATGTCTACAAGAATGTCTGCTGCCTTCCTTAGGTCCTTTGTATAGTCAAGTGCCACTCCAGGCAGGTACTCCATCACGAGAATGCCGCTATCAAGGTATCTTTTGCTGCCATCAACATAGTAAAGCTTCGGAGTCCTTCCTGAGTTCTCAAGGAGCCTCAGGGTATTTGCCTCGTATTCAATCTGCTTATCAAGATGCATCTGAGAGCCCTGATTTATCCTTAAGACGAGCTTCTTACCTGATACCGGATGAGTGAAAACTAGGTTCACATTGTACTCACCTGCGGCAAGCATCTCGTACTTTTCTTCTATGGTTTCGGGAAGTCCAAGCCCCTCCCTGTATTTCTTGCTTTTAACAAGCGGTTTTATAAGTGTAGTATAATCCATCTTACCTCACATCCTTATACATTGCTGAAATTTCTTCTATATTTACTCCTCTTCGGTACTTTGCCCTAAGACGGTTCATCTTCCACATAAGCCTTAGCTTCCTTATATGGCCTCCCTTAAAGCGTCTTGCGCTTGTGTATATTCTATGCCTTGCCATACCCAGCTTTACGCCCTTTTCCTTGAGGGTGAGGGAGAGTTGATAGTCCTCCATTATCGGCAAGTCGGGGTACATCCCTATTTCCATAAACAAATCCCTGTCTATGACTATACCCTGGTCTCCAAACATTACCTTCCTGTCAAATACCCTGTGATTGCTTATGTACCTGCAGATAAACATAAGTGGAGAAAGGCTCTTAAATGCTATACCGAAGCAGCCTGCCCTATACTTCTCCATCAGGTCAAGGATTTCTTCAAGTGGATGAGGTGGCAAGACGCTGTCACAGTGAAGGAAGAATAAAATGTCTGCCTCTACGCTAAGTGCTCCAAGGTTCATCTGGTTGTTGCGCCCCTTCTTAGAATGAAGCAGCCTGAACTTGCTCGCATCAATTAGTTCCAGTGTCTTATCCGTACTTCCACCGTCCACAAAGACAATCTCACATCTATCCTTTATCCCATCAAGCTGATTCATAAGGCTTACAATGGTATCTTCTTCATTATACGTAGGAATGATTATTGCTATCTTTTTATTTTCTTTAAGAAACTTAGCCGTATGGGTCTTCCTAAAGTCTGCATCAGTCCGCATTATCTCATAATAAGCCTTTATATCCTCTTTGGTATCTATGTCTCTATGGCTTATGCCTGTCCCAAGGCTTAGCCCCATATCCTTTATCTTCTGTTTAGTATTCTCGTATACAGAGCTTCCGCCATAGCCCTCAATATCAAATATTTCCTTATTAGCCTTCTTCATACCCACGAGATAATAGCCTCCATCCTCGGTAGGAGATAGGACTATGTCATTATTCTCTAGGTTTGTAAAGGAGCTTATTATATCCTCTGTAGAAAGCAGAGGAATATCAGTTCCGCTAAGGCTAACCGCAGATGCACCTTCTGATAAGACCTCGGAAATGGCGTTGTACATCTTATCTCCAAGGTTCTCTCCCCTCTGCTCTCTGTAGGTCTTATCCTCTCCGAATATGTTTTTAATAATACTTACATCTCCCTCAGGAAGATAGTAGATATAGGTCTTTACAGAGGCATCAAGGCCATTTAGAGTTCGAGCCAGGTCTTTAAGCATAGCAGTGTGGAGTCCCACGCACTGCTTCGGTGTATAATAGGGAAGCAGGCGGGTCTTTGTCTTATGTTCCACAGGTATCCTTGTAAATACAATATAAGCCTTCATCTATCTGCTCCCTTTCTAAGCACTGTCTGCTGCTTCTTATTCTAACATAGGGCAGGAGTAAATTACAACCATATCATATTACAATTCCATTGCTATCATTTTACTTAAACTTGGTCTTTGCCCTGTTCGTCCAGGAATTCTTATAATCCGCCTTCTCTCCCGTTCCAAGAATCATAGGGAGGAAATGGTCCATGCTGCAGCCTCTTCCTGAAAGTGTTCCTGCACAGGTACCACAGTAGCTGATAAGTCCTTCGTGCCCCTGTTCCTTTAGCTTTTTAGGCATGTCATCTGCAAGCTCTCTTTCCTTTACCATGGCGCAGCCGCCCATTCCACAGCATTGTACACCCTTTACATAGTCCATATCCCCGCTTAAGAAAGGCTTAAGATACTCCATCCACTTTTTATTTTCCCTGTCAGGACAAGGAAGGAAGATATCGGCATTTACATCTATCTTGTTGCCAAGTCCGAGTTCGGCGAGCTTCTCATAGATTACGGTAATCTTCACATTAAGCCTATCACCAAAGTGATAGTAGCAGTTAGGACAGAGCAAAATAAGCTCTTCTATCCCATGTCTTTTAATATAGTCATTTATCCTGTCTATTATCTTATTCTCTTCCTTTACAAGGCCAAGCTCAGCTATAGGCTTGCCACAGCAGTCATAGACAGTATCTATGTCTGCCACATCCTTTAAGAGCTGTGAGAGATAGGCTATAGTCTTTGGAAAATAAGATGGGAAGTTGCAGCCAGGGAATAAAAGGCTCTTTGACTTTCCTTTTCTATAGTTCTTAAAGATATAATTCTTCTTCTCAAAGAGCAGAGCCCCGTAGCCCTTTTGCTTGAGACCGTACTTGCCTTCTTTTACTTCATCAGTCCTCATATCAAGGATAATCTGCCTTCCGTCTATGTCCTTCGGACAGACTCTTGTACATTCGCCACAAAGGAAACAGCTGTATTTTAACTCCCTAAGCCTGTCCACATCTCCTATAGTAATACCGTACTTAGTAAGAAATGAACAGTGCTTGGTACAAAGGTGGCAGTTTATACATTTACTTGCATCTGTATGTTTGATTTTTCCCATGATTTTCTCCTATTTATCTCAAGTTATTATTCATCTATATGTGTTTAGATATTCCAGAGGTTTCTCTTAATTCACCTATAGATTCATCTTATTATTATTCAGGCTTTTTCTCAGAGCTTTCCTTGTTTTCTTCAGCAATTTCCTCAGGCATCTCCTTGTCTACCACATACTTCCTAAAGAGGTAGGCTGTAAGGAATACCACTACTGCAAGAGCTATCGCTATCCCGATGTATAATACCCTGTTCTTGCTGTCTGCAAAGCCAGCTGTTCCCACCGTATACATAGCAGTACCGGGCAGGATGAAGATAAAGGTAAATATAGAATAGGTAGACAGCTTTATATCGGTGATTCCGTACGCAAAGTTCTGAAGATTGAAAGGAAAGAGCGGTACAAGCCTTGTTATCATAAGTACAAAGACGCCGTTTTTCTTCATGTCGTCAAAAAGATACTTTTTAAGATATTTATTCTTCATAGCCATAGGCTTAATCTGATCTCTAAGGAAGAACCTTCCAGCTATAAAGGCTACTATTGCGCCAATGCTTGCTGCCAGGGTACAGAGCAGTGTCCCCCAAAAGGCTCCAAAGAGTATGCCTGCGACTATCGCAAAGCTGACCCCCGGAAGAGCAAGAAGAACACTTCCTGCAACTGTTGCTACCACATAGATAACAGCCGCCAGCAGGAAGTTGTCATCAACTACAGTTTTTAGCTCCATTAGCTTTTCCATCTTTAGATATGAGGATAGTCCTAAGAAATGATTAGCAATTACGACCACAGCTATAATAAGTACAAATATAATTATCTTTTTTTCGTAGATTTATTTAGTTTCATCTTTTCCCTCTCATCTGATTAAATTAAACTATAGAAATACTGTGTCTTTCAAAAATAGTACAAGTCTATAGGCATTCCTTTAATTTTACACACAGCTATATTATTATTCAAATAGATTTTATCTATAATTGTATGCATTTATCTGAAATTACAATAAGTTTTTCATATTTTTATATGTTTTTTTCATAAGGTATGTTATAATCCTCTAGTTGTATAGGCTTTATATATATTTAAAAGCCGTTGTTCACTTAAGAGAGAAAAGAACGGAGGAAAGAAAAATGAAAACCAAAAAGACTCTTGTGGCGAGACTTCTTTGTGCAACCATGGTATTTACCGTAGGCTGTGGCGGACAGTCTAATGCAAACAAGACTTCAAGCGCTCGCTTCAGCTAAGACTTCAAGCACTGCTCGCTTCAACAACAGCAAGTACTACAACTTCAAGCAAGGCTTCAAGCACCACAAGGCCGCAAAAAGCACAGCTTCTAACGTCGCCGCTGATGAGGTAGACGGCGTATCTCTTGCTAACCCTATCAAGATTGACAAAGAGGCTAAGACAGTTACAGTTTTATGTACAGTAAACGGCCAGTATTTCACACAGCCAACCAGACACGCATCTGTATTTAAGGATGGCGGAAACGGAACTAAGTCAATCTTCACAGCTTATGGTACTGCTCTTGATTTCTATGATGCGCTCATTGCAATCGGTGCAAAAAGAAGGCGGTAATGATGACCGTAGATAATAAGGAAACCACCCACGTTGAAGGAGATCCTATCAAGTGTGAGGTTACCTGGAACGGTGCAGGCAAGTACTATGACTACAACGAAGTAATTATCGACAGCAACAAGAAACCTATTGAAATGAGATTTGGCGGCAACCGCAAAACTGCAGAAGCTAAGAATACAGGATGCTTATCCTGCCTTGATTCTTGTCCTGTAGGTATCGTTTCAAATACTACTTATACATATGGCGCCGTTGAGACCAGAGGAGAGGTTGGCTTTACCGGTAACGCAGACATCCTTCCTGATGACGGAACTTATGTAGCTGTTAAATACACACTCGAGAAGTAATTTAATAACCACTGCCACAGGCAAAGCCGGTATAGCTTTTATGCACTAATCTGCATGCCTGTGGCTTCTTTCCTAAAAGGAGGACATTGTGAGAAAGTTAAGAGCCATATTTTACAACGCTACTATGTGCTTACCTATAGGTTACATCCTCGGTATCTTATTTTCACTTAGCAATAGCTACCAGATGATGATTAACCTTGCCTTGGTTATGTACATCCCTGTTGCCTTCGGTATCATGCTTGGTATTGCATTCAACAATATCACAACAAAGTATCTTTTCTTCATCTATGAAGGTATTCTTATTGTAATGGCACTCATATTTGGTAAAATCCCAAATATCCTTTACTTAACAAAGGAAGCACTAAGCTTACCGCCAAACGTATCAATTAATACGATGAAGGTACCTTTCATCATCTTTGTAGTAGTTGTAAATATTATCAATATCTACATAACCCTTACACTCGGTAAATATCAGAAGATATATACCAAAGAAGAGCTTAAGGAAATCAAAGAAAAAGAAGCTAAGCTTAGCGACCTCAGAGAAGAAAAGAGCGAAGAGGAAATTCGCGAAATCAAGAGCAAGAGAAAGAAACTTAGATATATTGCGATTGCAGGCATTGTAATCTTCTTCATAGTATACTTTGCTTTTTGCAGACTTTAGAAATAATCTTAATACTGCTTTTTGCTACCATTTCAAAGCTTGATACAACTGTAGTTATAGAGTATCTTAAGTCATTTGGCCCTCTTACTGCTGTAGTTTCATTCATACTTATGATACTTCAGTCGATAGCGGCTCCTATCCCTGCCTTCCTTATCACTCTGTCAAATGCAGCCATCTTCGGCTGGGTATGGGGAGCAGTTCTCTCCTGGTCTTCAGCAATGGTGGGTGCAGCACTCTGCTTCTTCCTTGCAAGAGCACTTGGTAGAGATGTAGTAGAAAAACTTACCAGCAAGGGCGCTATGGAGAGCGTGGACGTATTCTTTGAAAGATATGGAAAATATGCAATCTTAATCTGCCGTCTCCTTCCTTTCGTATCATTTGACTTTGTAAGTTATGGCGCAGGTCTTACCAATATGGGCTTCTGGTCTTTCTGGATTGCTACAGGTATAGGTCAGCTTCCTGCAACCATCGTTTATTCTTATGTAGGCGGTACACTTTCAGGTGGAGCACAGAAGCTTTTCGTAGGCCTCCTTTCACTCTTTGCACTTTCAATCGTAATCGGTATAATCAAGAAAATCTATAACGATAAGCACAAGGTAGAAAAGGAGAAAAGGAATCGAGCTTCCTACTGAAGAATAAAAAAATTTATGCCATAAAGATATCTCTTTTAGATGTGTATAAGAATATCGGAGAAGTTATTTGTAATACAAACGGGCTGTCTGCCGGGGTGTAGACAGCCCGTTTTTTCTTTCTATGTAAAGTTTCTTGTAAAATGAGGGCATCAAAATATATGACACCCTCATCTTTTATTTCTTTGTCTAGGCTTATAAATCCCATCTTACTGAATATAATGTAAAAATCAGCTCTACAGTAGCCATAAGGCTCTGTATGTGGGTTCTCTCCATACCGTGCGATGCTGCAACACCAGGTCCTATAAGGGCGCAGCGCACATCATGTCCTGCCCTCCAGGCTGCGATGGCATCTGAGGAGTACATAGGATAGATGTCAGTTACATAAGGGAGATTATGCTTTTTGCTAAGCTCTACAAGCTTGGTTGTCATGTCATAGTCATAAGGACCTGAGCTGTCCTTTACGCAGATGGATACATCTGTCTCCCTGCAGTTAAGGTCATCTCCTATACAGCCCATATCCACTACCAAAAGCTCCTTCATATCCTTTGGAAGAGTAGCACCACCGTAGCCTATCTCCTCATGAACTGAGAAGCAGAGATAGGTCTTGTGCTTTGGCTTAATGCCAAGCTCCTTAAATATGGTAAGCAGAGTAATGAAGATACCTGCACAGGCCTTATCATCTATAAAGCGTGACTTAAGGAAGCCTGAAGAAGTAAAGGTAGTCTTAGGGTCGTAGCAGACAAAGTCTCCTGCGGCTATGCCAAGCTTCACTACATCTTCCTTGGAGCGAACCACCTCATCCAGGCGGATAACCATGTTTTCAGCTTCTCTTGGGTGGGTGTTGGCATCCTTAAATACGTGCTTGGCTGGAGTTTCTGATATAACCGTTCCTTCATACACCTTGCCCTCCCTTGTATAGATACGGCAATACTCTCCATCAAGGCTAGGTGTGACGGGTGAGCCTACTACTGTAAAAGCAAGGTCTCCATTAGGCTTAATGGAGCGAACCATAAGCCCCAGTGTGTCCAGATGAGCTGACATGCCAAGAGGCGCAGTCTCATCCTCCCCTTCAACCTCGACTACCACGTTGCCAAGATTGTTCTGCGTACATTTGTAGCCAAGGTCAGTTACCATCTTCTTAACTAGCTCAGTAGCATTATGGGTGAAGCCTGATGGGCTGTCAACACTCATAAGTGCCTTAATATTGCTTATAAGAAGCTCTTCATATTTCTTTAGTTCCATAGCGTAAACCTCCGTAAATGTGATTATTATGTGAAATATATACAATGTTCCAACAAATAATCTATCACATTTAGCGATAAATAACAAGGGCTATGACATATTTGCCATAACCCTTGTTATTTGAAAAAGTAAATTCCACATTAGTTTGGATTTTACTTATTCTATACACCACATCTTTAACTATGGACTTTACTTATTCCATACATCATACTTTTACCTATAGACTTTACTGATTCCATGATTAAAATATATTGGGTTAGATTCATCAGGTTAAGGTTTTATATACAAACTGCTTCTTAAGCCACCTTATGTATGTAATGGATGCCCTGACAGAAACATTGACATGCCACGTACTGTAAGAATGCGTCCAAGAAAAAATAAAAGCAAAGTTTTGAAAGTGGATAAAGAGTGCAGCTTGCTTTCCTGAGAAACTACAATGACTCACGTTCTGTTACGGAGATATTTGAAAGACTATATATTGAACTGAGACCTGATGATAAGCCACATCAATTCATATTCAAGGGTGAAGCTCGGAACCAAAAGCTCTTATGATATTTTTGCATTTCAATACGGCAAAAAAATATTAAAGAGCTTAGGTATTCAAAAAATTTCACCAGATGAAATTACCCTAACCCCTAAGCTCCTAAAGAGATAAACCGGTATTTCCGGTTACAAGATGAGTTCTCATACCACAATAAGGGAGGGGCGGAAGTTACTTATTCCGAATTCGGGAATGTATCCTCGGCTCCTGTTTGCTATACTGTAAAAAAAGAGAGTGCTATGCTTGTAAGGCTGATTATGGCAGGTTATATTTTTTTAGAAAAATTAACCATAGACAACTTTGAAAACAAATCCAGCAATTCTTTATTCTGATTGATAGATGAATTTACCATATCAGAAATCACACTACTGTGTATGCCATATACAAAAAGTTTATGTGGCATTTTATCATAAAAAAATCTTAAGGTTTGTACCCATAGGAATATCAAGTTTAATTTTTATCAAAGAACTCATCAAGAGCCTTCTTTATAACTCTATGTAGCGGTAAGTCATCTTCTTTTTTTGTGTCTTTTTGGTAGGTCGCAATCTTTTCGGAAGGTACTGTAAAAGGCTCTCCTTTAGAAAGGAGCTTGATTCCATCCTTTGAAAGCTCATAATCATCCACACCGTTTTCCTTTGCCATATCGTGTATCCAACCATTTTTGCCCTACTCCGAATTTATATTTCTGACGTACATCAAGGAGATGACCATCCTTAAACTCAATATCGATAAAATCATTTTTCTTTATAAATACCCTTTTTCTGAAAAAGTATTTTTATGTTTGAGCGTAAAAAGACCTAATCTCGCTCTCTGTTCGGTAGGGGTATTGTCTGTTGTTTCATTTCTAACACCCTCTTCAACCTTTTCTAAAACATCCTCTCCTTCCTTTGTAAAAAAGCTACCGTCTCTTGCTTCCAAATCCCTCATATCATAGCCAGTATAACGGTAAATTTTATCTGCTAAATTCCAAAGTTTACTCTTTTCAGAACTATACTGCTCAGAATTTCCGGATGATGTAGCGGACTGAACGATATGTAATGATAACACCGCTGCATTATTGTCTTTGTTTAAAACATTTTCCATTTTTTGTTTTAAGTTATCGTCTATCTCACCTAAAACAGAAATTCTGTTCGTATATAAATCACTTCTAAAAGTAAGAGAAGCTCCACTCGGTATGTTAATACCATTTTCTTCAAAGAGTTTAGATACCTGAAAGTCCATGTTAAGTCGGTCATGAATAGATTCTCTAAAGCACTCTATTTCTCCATTAATACTAGGTGCTTCATAGCCACGGTAAGCATAGTCTATAACAGAAACATTAGGTTTTCCGCCCTTTAAAACTTTCATCTCGTTATTATATGCATCCATACGATTTCCTGAACTAAGACTACCATCTAAAACCTGATAGTGTAAGTAGGTTGGATCGAAATATTTCCTACGTATATGATCTTTTGGATCAGCAAAAGACTTGTTTTTGCGATTGATTTCTTCATACATTTTATCAATTTTGTCTTTTAACTCTCCTGACGGTCCCTTGTATAAATTTTTAGCTGTTCGTCCTTCCAGTTGATAGGAAGGACTACCAGCATTAGGCGTAGTAGTCCTTGTAATATCCATATTTATTTCCATTCCTTTCGCTTTGCTCAAGGCACAAAACGTTATGAAAAATGTTTCCTTGAGCCTATTTTTTTATTTATAATTCTTCTTGTAGGGAACTCGGTATACTACAAATCACGGGGAGGTGAGTGGGCTGTCCGGCTTGCCGGATGACCGCATATTTATATGTGTAGTACGCCTTTTCAAGCACAAATAAGTGTGTCGTTGAACACGTAATCTTATCTTTGTATAAACAATCTCGTTTATGGCTTAGGCGTTCAGTCAATGCCGTCTCTCCCTATAATCTCTAATGAATCTTCTGATTCTGAAAGGAGTCCCCTATGGCTTTTAAAAATCGTGTACAAAAATCTGTTGTGGTATTGATGTCCACAAAACTTTTGTAGTTGCCTGTATCGCTTCTACGAACGATAAAGGTGTCACTTCTTATGAGAGCCACCGGTTTTCTACCTACACGAGCGGTCTGAAAACTTTGTTACAATGGATACTCAAACGGAATTGCAAGGATGTCTGTATGGAATCCACCGGTAAATATTGGATTCCTGTTTATAATATCTTAGAAAATGACTGTTCGATTGTCCTTGCTCATCCCAAATATGTTAAGGCTATCCGTGGAAAGAAAAACTGACAAGAAAGATGCCAAATGGATTGCTGACCTGTTCAAGCATGATCTTGTTGCCGGTAGCTTTATGCTGCCCTGCTGACATCCGTCAGCTCCGTGACCTTATGCGTTACCGTTTCAAACTGACCTGCTTTCAATCAAGCGAAAAGAATCGTTTGCAGAACTGTCTCACGGTTTCCAATATCCAGTTGGGAAACGTTGTTTCGGACACCTTCGGCAAATCTGCTCAGGCGATACTGGATAAACTTTTTGGAAAATCCCGCAGATACCTCTTTTTGACCTTGAACCCCTTGTTTACAAAAAGTTTGAAAAAGAAACTTCCTGAACTCCGTGACGCTATTGACGGTTATATCACTCCGGAACAAGCCGGCAAACTTAAGGTAATCAAAGCTCATTATGAAAGCTTGGAATCCCGGAAAGCAGAGCTTGAAGAACTCATTCTTGCGCTCATGCTCCCTATCAGCAGGAACTTGCCATTCTCCAAACCGCTCCCGGTATCCGTAGCGACTTTACTGCCATCGGAATCATTTCCGAAATCGGTACCAACATGGAGGCTTTTTCCTTCGGCGAAACACTTATGCTCATCAGTGGGTCTTACTCCGACCAACAATGAAAGTGCAGGGAAGAAAAAATCTGTCCGGGTTTCCAAGGCCGGATGCTATATCAAACCTTTACTGGTCCAGTGTGCAAATGCTGTTGTTACCAGCAAAAAGCATCCGGAAATTCGCAACCGCTATCTCCGTCTCAAAAAAAGCGTCGCGGTCACAAGAAAGCAATCATTGCCATTGCAAGAATGCTTCTGACTGCATTATATCATATGCTGAAGAATGGTGAAACCTATAATGCGGAACTTTATCGACAATCCGATTTGCCTCCTGTTGACCGGGAAATCACGGTAGAACAGGCAATTATCATCGCAAGAAATCAAGGTTATAAAATCAAGTCAGCAACTGCATAGCCTTAACTTTTAATATTCAATTTTTAAAGCAGCCACCGAAAGATGGCTTGTTTGTCATGCGATTAAGGGAATGGATACCCTCTACTTTTCATTTTCAATCTTCACCTACCTAAAATTCCAGTCAGAAGTTATATCATAAATATAGTCTACTTCCTTTAGTGTCACAATTGCTTTCATAAACAGCCCTCACTTTCTTAAAATAAAATCTGTTTATAAATTAACCTATCATTCATTATATCGGATATTTTCTATAAAAAAATTTAGATGATTAATTAAAAAAATTTATAATATTTCGTTCGCTATTTTTTTAAATGTTAATGAAAAAAACTGTCTTAACTTTTGTGTGTTATATTTTTTTATATTGTAAATTATGCCGAAGTTTATTGCCTAAAAAGGTAGTTCAAAGAACTAGTTCCCAGCTCCTTTCCCTAAAAAAACAGCGACCAGACTCCTAAAAAGTCTGGCTGCTGGTGTATAATTAAGTTATGCAAAAACCCAAATTAACACGCAAAGATTATACCCTGAATGGAGGATTATATCAACTAAAACTTCCGCTAAATATTGAAACTGTTATTTGAAAAAGTAAATTCCACACCGTAGCTGAAATATAAAATTTAAACTTAGGTGTGGAAGTTACTTTTGCAATTCACTTTGCCATAGCCCTGTATTTTTGCCAAGGATTACTAAAAGCTAATTTAGCGCAATCCTGCATAAGTTTATAAAAAAGTGTGTGCTCGCACACATGTGCATTACTATTGCTATTGAATCAAGCAGCATATTACAGCTTAAACTTCTGTACTGCCTCTTCAAGTCCCCTAGCCATCTCAGGAAGTCTCTCGGCAGAGCTCTCGATGATGGAGGTTGACGCTGCCTGCTCTTCAACAGATGCGAGGCATTCCTCTGTGGCTGCCGCATTTTCTTCAGATACAGCCGCAAGTCCTTCAACTATCTCGGAAAGCTCTCCTCTTGCATCTTCAAGCTCTTTCTCTGAGTCATTTAACTTGCCTATTATGGTCTTGGTTACATCTATCTCATCGGAGATGTATACAAACTGCTTCTCTGTCTCATCTACACAGGTAACCTGCTCGCCAACAACAGTCTTTACCTCTTCCATTATGTCTACAGCTTCCTTGGTTCTCTCTGAGAGGTTGCGGACAACCACCACGATTTCCTCAGTGAACTTGTCTGTCTGTTCTGCAAGCTTCCTGATCTCATCAGCAACCACAGCAAAGCCCTTTCCTGCCTCTCCAGCCCTGGCAGCCTCAATGGCGCTGTTTAGTGCAAGGAGGTTGGTCTGTCCTGCAATTGACTTAATCATTGTACTTGCTTCATCTATCTTCTTGGCGCCTTCATCGGTTCTTACAATAACCTCACTTACCTTAAGCGCCGATTCTTCAACCTTTGCGGTAGTGTTTATAAGGTCTTTAATAGCAGATATACCCTTTTCCTTGGCATCATATACACCATCTGAAGATTGGTTAAGCTCTATCATAGACTCTTCATTTGCTCTAAGTGCCTCGCCCATGCTCTGCATAGCCTTGGTACCTCTTTGCATATCTTCTGCCTGGTGCATAGCTCCTATAGAAATGCCGTCAACTGCCTTGGTAAGCTCATCAGAAGCCTTTGCAGTACTCTTTGCATTGTCTGCAATCTCATTAGATACGTCGTGAATATGACCTGACACCTCTCTGATGTTAAGTACGATGTCTCTAAGCCTCTCAACTACCTTCTCAGTACCTCTTGATATAGAGCCAATTTCGTCTTTTCTTCCTGAATTCTTGCTTATACCTGCCTTAACTTCCTCGCTAAAGTCATAGTCTGCAAGCTTCTCCATGTCTTTTTCCAAGTGCTGCTATAGGACTTGTGATAGACTTGATTATCCAAAGGAGAAGACCTAAGATAAGTACGAAGAAGAACGCGCCAATACCTATCATAAACAGGCTTAAATTATGTACTTCTCCCATAACTTCTGACTCAGGAACACTTACAACCAAAGTCCAATCAGTTCCTATTATCCCGTACTTAGAATTTACTCTCTTTATACCATCTTCTACTGAGTAAAATGTCTCATCATCGCCTTCAAGAATGGTGTCTACTAAGTCCGCTTTACTTCCATCTTCTATTTTACCAAACTCTTCAGAAGGCTCGTAATCCTTATAGGATACGATATATCCTTCACTGTCAATGATGTAGGCAAAGCCTGTATCGTAGAGCTTAATACCGTTTACAAGCTCATTTACAGTCTTCATGGTTATATCTAAACCAAGAACACCTATAGCCTTTCCATCTTTTTTAATCTGGGTTGAAACTGTAATTACAGTATCTCCACTTGCTGCGTCAGTGTAAGGAATGGATACATAAGGGCGATCAGATTTCATGGAATCACCATACCAGTCTCTGGTTGTAGGGTCATAGTCAGCAGGTACAGGCAACTGGCTTCCATTAAAGAAGCGCTTATCTGAAAATCCTGCGAAGGCCGCAAGAATATCACTGTTCTTATCAGTTACATATATCAATTCTTTATAAAGTTCCTTGTCAGATAAGTCAGACATAGTAATACTATCTGAAAGCATATCTACATTTGCAATCTGTTTAGCAATGAATGTCTCTAAGTTTGAGCCATATTTTTTAGCTGTTTCCAACATTTCACGCTTGCTTAGGTCCTCCACCATCCTGCTTGAATATACATAAGAGCTTCCCGCAATGAGCAGAATAGCCATAAGTATAGGAAAAGCAATAAAAGCCAACATCCTTGTTCTAATCTTCATTTTAACCTCCAAAATTTTATTGTTTTTCTTTTCTGCGTCCGGTCTTATCGCATTTAACCAGATGCAATTTATTATAAATACTCATGAAACATTTTGCTGTTTCCGTATATATGTCAGATTACCTTAATAACCTGTATCATGAATAATTATACCGTGAGCAGACCTCCTCTCATCTTCGGCCGCTGTGGCAACAAGCCCTCCAAAGATGAGATTTGTTAAAATGGTAACAAGCAAAGTAATTATTACAATGGTTTTCCTAAGGTCTGCCACGATATTTTTTTCATATAATATCTGCTCCGTTTTTTTGGGTTAATCAGGTATGATACTTGCTTAAACTGTTCTTGAACTCTTCAATCATGGTGTCGAATACGCCAATCTGGTGTGAGAGCTCCTTAATCTGCTCTACATAGAGTCCAACGCGCCATTTACCTCGCTTACGGCTGATGAATTCTCGTCAGCAATTGAGGTAAGTGTCTGTATATTCTCAAAAAGCTCTGTGATGGACTCTGCCTCATCGTTTAGCTTCTTAGAGTTGTCAATCATAAGCACAGATACTGCCTGAAGGTTGTCATTTGATACCTGTGAGGTTTCCACAGCCTTATCAAGCGACTCATTTTCTGCTGCAAGTACCTGATACTGGTTGTCTATACCTGATACTACTTCTTTCATGTTAGATACAAAGCCTGTAAGGTTGTTGTTGATTTCCTCAACAGCCTTATCTGTCTCTACTGAAAGCTTTCTTACTTCCTCTGCTACTACTGCAAAGCCTTTTCCTGCTTCTCCTGCTCTTGCTGCCTCTATGGAAGCATTGAGTGCGAGAAGATTAATCTGGCTTGCTATACCCGAAACTATAGATACAATCTGAACCATCTTGTCTGCATCATTTTGAAGCTCAGCACCGCTTTCTCTGATTGTTCCAAGTCCGTCAAGAACTCCGTTTATCTCTGATGCAGTTTTCTTAACTCCTGCAAAGCTTTCCTCGATACCCTTCATAGCATCTTCTATTTTTACTCTATTATCCTGACTTTCTTCAGATATCTCAGTGATATTATGTACACTTCCGTTTAAGACATTTACAAGGCGCTCAGTTTCACTTGCCTGTCTGCTTGTATCTTCAGTTATCTTGCCCATAATGCCCTTGATATTATCGGAGGTGCTTCTCATGTTGCCTGAAATCTCACCGAGTGAGTGGTTAAAGCCGTACATCTCATCAACCACAGCATTGAAGTCGATAAAGTCTTTCTGTACTACTTCCTTTACCTGTGATATTTCTCCGGCAAGCTCTTCATATTCATCACCACTCTCAAGTATCATATGTGTGATAAATCTTCTCTTCTTTAGGTCTTCAATCTCTTCACGGAGCTCTCTTACAGGTCTTGCAAAAAGTGAACCTAAAACTGCTGGTACAATTCCTGAAACCAAGGTAACAACAGCCGGCTCCCAGCCAAAACCAAAGGAGGCAAAGCTTGCCACTCCCACTCCAAGCATGGTAAAGAGTGAAGTCTTTGCTACGGTATTTTTAATAAAGCCAAGTGAAAGAGCCTTGTTTAACTTATAGTTCTTTGTATAAGAAATAGGCTTTCTCAAAGGTAAGCTCAAGCTTAAGCTCAGTATCTGTTCTGGCTGATTATCTTTACATCTACCTTTTCATTAAAATGTGCAAATACACCCTTCAAGAGTCCTTTAAGATAATCTCCCAGCTGCCTCTTAGAGCGGTACACAAGCTGTGCCCTGTGGGAATCAATAGGTGTCATGTCAAGTGCAGGAGGAGTTGCCCCCTTAAATCTCTTCATTACTATAACATGCACATCATTCATTGACTTTAAGAAATGATATGCATTCTCGTGTCTGAAAAATCCGGGATAAAATTTCGCGAAGGTTCTTATATTCTCCCTTCCCATTATCTCCCCAGATCTGCTCGTGGCTGTTTCCTGTCTTTTTGTCCTAAGTACTCTACCATTCCGAGTGCCATACTGTCGTCTACGTCTTCAAGTGGCGAAAAAATGTGGTCAGGCTTCAATCCATATTTCTCAAAGGCTTCATTTACTACCTTATCTCCGAAAAGTCTTCTTCCTGAGGTCATCCAAGAGGCTACTACAGTACCTTTCATAAGCTTTTTCTCCTTAATATTTAATTAATAATAACTTCATAATTCACAATGTAAAAGTCATGGAGTTTCACACCCCATGACTTTATCGGTTAATATTAAGAAAAAACTTAGTACGCATTTTTCACAAAATGTGAAGGATTATTTTGATTTATTATAGAAATACATCCATATACCCATTGCAAAGATGATAGCATAGCCTGTAAAGCTCATCATATCAGGAAGCTGGCCTAAGAATATAAAGCCCAGAATGGCTGAGACTATTATCTGGTTGTAGTCATAGATTGATATTTCCTTTGCAGGAGCATAGTAATAGGCCTTAGTGATTGCAAGCTGCCCTACTGCCGCTGCCACACCGCTTAGAATAAGCATAGCAGTCTGATGGAGGCTCATAGGGGCATAATTCATTGCTACAAAAGGCAGGCAGAATAGACAGGAAAATGCTGAGAAGAAGAATACAATGAGGTTTCCATTTACCCCTCTCTTACCTAAGATACGAACCATGGTATAGGCGGCTCCCGCTCCTACTCCTCCCAGCGCACCGATGAGTGCAGGAAACATGGATACATTGCCTGTTGGCTTTATTATAAAAAGTGCTCCTATAAATGCGCCAAATACGGCTATTCCCTGGAATAAGCTTATCTTTTCTTTAAGTATGATAAACGAGAAGATAATAACAAAGAAGGGCGCGAGCTTATTTAACATATTGGCATCTGAGAGCTTTAGGTGGTCTAAGGCATAAAAATTACAGACTATGCCAAGTGTGCCAAAGCCTGCCCTTAATATCAAAAACTTCAAATCGCCCTTGTCTATATGTAATTTACCTTTAAGTCCCCTAAGCCCTGCCCCTGCGATAAACACAGGGACAATGTTTCTAAAAAAGGCTTTTTGCAGGGTGGGGATAGACCCGGCAAGATTGACAAAGAGCCCCATAAGGGCAAAGCCAAATCCTGCCAGAAGGATAAATAGTATTCCTTTTTGTTTGGATGAAATATTCATCAGTTTGCTCCTTTTTAAGCTCCTTTTTAAAAGTCGCTTCTATGCTTTCGCCTGCAAACCTCTTCATAATAGGAGAAGAGTCCGGCAGGCACTTAATCGCAGTCAGTGAAGTGATGATTCCTAAAAGCACTCCTCCGATTACATCGCTAGGATAGTGGATGCCTACATAAAGCCTTGAAAATCCCATCAGAGAGGCAAGTGCAATCGCAAGGATTCCATATTTCCTTGGCATCTTAAGGAAGATAACCACAGCAACCGCAAAGGCACTTCCCGTATGCCCCGAAGGGAAGGAAAAATCAGGTGCCCGCCCGACTAGGAGGGTAAGCCCCTGTATCACCTCATAGGGCCTGATTCTTGCTATCAGGTTCTTTAGCACGAGGTTTGCAATAATAAACTCAAGGAGTAGCGAAGCAAGCATCAGTATGCCTACCTTCCTAAGTTTCTTAAAATAAAGAAAAATAAGCACTAAAAGTATGCAGGGTATGCCCGCATTGTTTGACAAAGTAAATGGTATTAGAATCGCATCAAGTATGGGATTCCTCACATTGTCCTGCAAAAACAGCAATATACTGCCTTCAAAATTTAATAAACTTTCTATCATTCATTACCCGTAACTTAACTACAGAGAGTTTACCCTCTCTATAAATCTAAGTATTCCCTTTCTTCCTTTTTCGTCGTCCTTATAAACACCGGCATCCGTGAGAACTTCAGAGAATACAAGTCCTATTTCCTGTCTTATTATCTCTTCTGCATTATCCTTATTAAAGTCCTTATGTTTGACCATAAATTCATCCACCCAGTCAGCATGCTTACCAAGCACCTCATCCTCTCTTATGTCCTCGCCTTCAAGTAGCGCAGTCCTTAGGCTGTCCATCTCAGACTTAAGCCTGCCGGGAAGCACGGCAAGTCCCATAACTTCAATGAGACCGATATTTTCCTTCTTGATGTGGTGGAGCTTATCGTGAGGATGGAAGATACCAAGAGGATATTCCACTGTGGTTCTGTTGTTTCTAAGTACCAGGTCTATCTCAAAGTCATCTCCCCTTCTCCTTGCAATAGGAGTGATAGTGTTGTGTGGCTCTCCGTCACTCTCAGCAAGCACATCCACAGCCTCATCCGAGTAACCTCTCCAGATACCAAGTATCTTATCTGCAAGTTCGGCTATTTTCTTATAATCTTTTCCTGTGAGCCTGATAACAGACATAGGCCAGTCTACAACTCCTGCCTTAATATCCTCATAGCCCTTAAACCTGACCTCTTCTCTAAGTCCTGCCCTTGCCATAGGGAATTCGTAGTTTCCTCCCTGGAAATGGTCGTGGGTGAGGATGGAGCCTCCCACTATAGGCAAATCCGCATTGGAGCCTGCCATATAATGAGGAAACTGCTCGGTAAATTCAAGGAGCTTTAAAAAGACCGCCCTGTCTATCTTCATAGGCACATGCCTCTCATTTAAGATAATGCAGTGCTCATTGTAGTACACATAAGGGGAGTACTGTAAGAAATAATTCTCTCCCTCAAGCGTAAGCGGTATAAGCCTGTGATTCTCCCTTGCAGGCTTGTTCATATCTCCCGCAAAGCCCTCATTTTCCCTGCAAAGCAGGCACTTAGGATAGCCAGTCTGCACAAGCTTCTTGGCTGCCGCTATGGCTTTAGGGTCTTTCTCAGGCTTTGAGAGGTTGATGGTTATGTCAAGCTTTCCATAAGGAGAATCAGCCTGCCACTTCACATCCTTAACTATCCTGTCTTCTCTGATATAATTGGTAGCCTTGCTAAAGTCATAGTACCAGTCTGTGGCTTCTTTAGGGCTTTTCTTAAGCAGTTCATCGAATTTTCTAACTATCTCGGAAGGCCTGCCAAGAATGCAGTCCATAACCTTTGTGTCAAATAAATCCTGCTCGGTAATGGAGTCGCTTACTAAGCCCTTATCCAGCGCATACTGTATTATGTCTGAAAGAATACAGACTAGTTCTTCCTTACACTCAACAACCTCGCCATTTCCCTCGTAAGAAGGCAGGCAAAGGGTGTAGAGAAGCCTGTTTCTTGTGTAATCGATGTCTTCTTTCTCAAGTAAGCCTTTCTTAAGTCCATATCCAATCAATCTGTCAATTGCCTTATAAATCATAATCTTTCCCCTTAGTCTCAAAAATGTTGGTGTTTAACACCTTCTATTATCTACAAATCTCAGCCAAGGTCAAGTAGGTAGTTGTTAACTCTATGTGAATATATATTGCATGGAAAAAAGAGGTCGAAATATAAATCTCAACCTCTTTTCCAAACACTATCTGTATGCAGTAGTTTCAACTATATCAATAAATCAAATCCATTTAGTTTAAAACTGTTACCTTGTTGCGTTAATTCTTTCTCTACGGACTCTCTTGTCACGTTCTTTAATACATTGGCATCTACTGGCTTACCACTTCTCCAGTTGGGGTCATGCTTTTCCATAGCATTTGCCATTGCCACCCAGTACGCAGCCTCATATCGTCCAAGTGTCCAAGTACCTTTCAGTCTGTCTTTAATTGGTATGCTCTTCTGAAAAGCTGTAAATACCTCAGTACGCTTAGTATTGCCTGTGGCCACACCTTTATCTCTGATAAATTCTCTTTTTGTTGAATCAAACATTTTTTTGGCGATGTTCTTCAGATACAGGGATAATTTGATGAAATTCAGATACATCCTTTCCCGTAGCATCCATTCCGGCAACACCATAGCAGTTTAGTCTATTACCCTCCGAATCATAGTTTTTCATATGATTTTTAATAAGCAATTCTCTACCGCCAAACATTTCATAAGCGATACGCTCTTTCGGCGACATAGTCATCTCTTCCTCTAATATATCTTCTATAATCCCATCTCTTTCAAGCGCCTTATATCTAGGGTCTTCAGTATTTATTTTGCCAGGCGTAGAGTACCGAAATGCACTCATTCCTCCTGTTATAGAACCAATTCCAATTGCCATAATTGCTACCTCCTTGTCGCATTTAACAAATCCATTTGTAAATTTCAATAGTTGTAAGTTGATTAATATCCAAAGTTATACTCAACCTTTAAGGTTGCTACAACGGTAGTTGCCCTTCCTTTTGAAGTCATTAATACAGTCCACTTACCTTTTGGGGCTTGGTTTTGTGAGATAGTGTTTGGATTCTTGTGTCACAAAAGTCAAGTCTTTCCTCACCATATCATGGTCATGCTTTTTTGTCAAGCTATGAATAGACAAGCTCTAGCTAAATGTTTGTTATTTGAAGAATTAAAGTCCGCATTAGTATGGATTTTACTTATTCCAAATTCGGAATGTATCCATTGCTGCTGTTTACTATGTGGTAAACAAAGGAAATCTACACTTGCAAGGCTGATTATAGTATTTTTTCTGATAGAACAAAAGTGCCGGCAGAAACACCGGCACTTTTGTTAAGCTAGATAATAATCACTAAAAAGGATAAGCATTTTTTGAAATTCTTTGTCATCCAATTCAGATAATATCGGGATTCCCGTTATTAATGTATCCTTCCAAAAATCCAATTCGTATATACTGTGATTAGCAGAAAATTTAATAAGTAATAAAATTATTTTTATCTCTTTCTCTAATGCTTATACCGTTTTTCAAGGCAAAAGAGACTAGCTGATTTAATTTCATCTCCAAATATTTCAAATAAGGAAGAAACCAATAATTTATGCTCTTCATACAGTTTTTTTAAGTGTTAAGTCATAATCGCTTTCTTTAACTTTAATCATTAAAATAATCTCCATTCTAAAAATTTCTCTGATAGCATTTGCTATTGAGGTTGTGTTTCTGATATTTGCTAAAGCAAGTGTATTTGATGTACCCGCAAACATGCCATTAGTTAAAAATTATGCTTGTTAAGGTAAAAATACATGCTTTTTAGTTTCAAGCTTACAATTCATTCAATTAAAGTTTGTACTAATTATAATGTAATGAAAGGAAAATGGCAATATAGTACTGTGCTAAATTGAAAATTGTTATTTGTTGTAGTTTTTCAACTTAAATGCAACATGGTGTTGCACCTACTTTGACAGGTGCCTCTGTTGCATTTACATTGAAAGATATCGTTGTAAGAAGTATTGCTGATTTCCTCGAAAAAAATCCCCTTCTACCATTTTTAAGAGAAATACAAAAGCATTCACTTGTCAAAATACCTAATACCTGTGACTGCAATGACTATAATGGGTGTAATGTTAAGCATGTATGCGGTTCCAAAGAGTGTAATAAAAAATGCCGCTCATGCCACCTTGCCAAAAAATACTGTGAACATTATAACAAAAGAAGCTGCGAACACTGGAACGGCTCCTCTATAAAGATATGCAACAGATGTGCAAAAAGAGGATACTGCCGTCTGGAAAAACATATCTATGATGCTAAAAAGGCTCATTTAGCTTACTGTGATACCCTTGTACAATCACAAAATGGTTTTGACCTTACTCTTTACGTCATAACAAGGATAAACAGTATAGTCTCGCCACGCATAAAAAAAGGACAGTCCCTTTACCATATAGCCAAGAACAATGAAAGTGAACTTAATATCAGTGAATCTACCTTAAGAAGGCTTGTTATGGCAGGGGAAATGGATGCAGGAATAATAGACCTTCCACAAGCTGTTAAACGAAGAAAAAGAAAGGTTAGAACAGCACCAAAACTAAAAAGCGTTAGGAAAATCGGACACCTATACTCCGATTTTAGAAAGTATATTTCCGAAAACGATGTCCCTGTAGTACAGATGGACTGCGTTGAAGGCAAGTGAAGAAATTGCTAAAATGCTTATAGAACAGACTACCAAAGCTTTAAATAAAGTAGTTTACAATGCAAGCTGTATGATGAAAAACAGTTTTTCAAGGTCGGATGCGTAGGTTTTATTATTGAAAAATAGGGGTTAAAATTCACAAGGTCTTACATCAATATCAGGTGTAAGACCTTGGGGAATTTTATAGCCTATACTATCTTTACTATATTTTTTCATACTTCCGCCTGAACTATATGTCCGAAGTTAAGTTCATCTTGAAACAATCCATATACGTAGGCAGGGCTTTCCCTGTAAAGTTCTGTTTCGGTATCTGATAACTTGTTATACAGTTCTGAATCATACAATAATCGCATTGCAAAATCATAGTCCAAATTTTGCTCTTCAGAAATCATTTCTACTAAATCCTGAATCATATACTCTATCATCTGTTTTTTTCTTATCCATAATTAATTCCTCTCCTTCTTTAGCAAGCTTATTGCTCTTTCTGTATGAAAAGAATACTGGTTTGTAGTTTCTTTATAAATCATTCCATTTAACATCGTATCAAATGTTATCATTCCATTCTCATATTGTCTGAATAAAAGCGCCATATCATCATCTGCAATGGGACCTATGACTATATCATATTTATTATCAAGATTACATTCAATATCTGAATAATTTTCATTTTTCTTATTGCGATTATTTCTTACGAATCTAGCCCACTCTTCAGATGTCTTTGTACCAAAATTCTTTATATTCAGCTCTCTCATAGCTATAAAATTTTTCATCAATATTATATGCATTTACCACTGGGTTGCCACCATAAATTTTGGCAACTCTATTCGCCATCTTTTCTGCTTGTTCTTTAATAACAGTCAGATAAAACCCTCTGCCAAAATCCTTAAAAGGACGACATAAAGCAAGATTAATCGTTCTAATGTCTGTGTTGCTTCCATGGTATAATATCATTATAAATTACCCCCATTATTTCTACAAATCATTATAATATCATCTATTGCATCATCCATGCTTAATGTATGCTCTATGTCATAATGTTCTTTAATAAATGCAATTCCCTTATATTTATACAGATAATCGAAAGCCTCTTTTTCAGCAATATTAAGTTTATTTGCGAACTCATTTACACAAACTACAGTATAATTAATTTTTCTTTTTTTCAACTCACTCATTTATTCATATCCCCACTTACATTTGTCTGCTGTAAATATTTTTTTATCCATATTCCAATTATATCAAACTTAATACTATAATCCAATCATTTATTATCTATAGTTTTCAATGTACAAATATATGTAGTTTTTTTCAACTTAAATGTAACATGGTGTTGCACCTACTTTGACGGATACCCCTGTTGCTTTTTACTTTGAAAAAAATATCGTTGCCCTATACTTTGAAAGGTGTTGTACTTACCTTAGAAATCTAGCTAAATATAACTTTAGTATTGAATATAAAATATTCGGGTCTTTGCAAAAAAATAATAAAATAATATATTGACCTTGTCATAATAAGTGCTACAATTAACTTTAGAACAGCAAGTAAATCAGAATTGGAGGTAAGACTTATGGGTAACAGGAAAACGTTTCAAAGATTGGTAGGTTTTGGGGTTGTATTTGCAATGTCACTTGGTTTATTTTCCGGAGGTGTAGGGCATTTTAACCGATATACCACAGAGGCTGCGGTGAAAAATTCTGAGATTAAGCTCTCAAAGGAAGCAGATAAAAGCTTATAAGGAGGTTGAGAGCCTGATAAGCAAAAGTGATATAAAGAATAACTTTGAAAAAAACTTACTAAGACACAGAGAGTTAGAGGAACCAAAGAAAACAAGGAAGCAGGAAAGTATATATTTGATACTGTTAAGGGCTATGGCTATGATGTAAAATTTCAGAATTTTAACGGCTATGATGAGAAACTAGTTGACTTAAATGGCAATATTAATAAGAATCAAAAAGAAAGAAAAAGGTACTATTTAAGGGTAGAAATATAATTGTTAAAAAGGAAAGATGCTAATCCGAAACTTAAAACTGTTATATTTTTCTGCAAGATATGATTCATATAAAGGGCAAGCATAGGCGCACTTGACAATGCCAGTGGAGTGGCAGCTCTTATGGAGATGGCTAGGATTCTTTCTGATAAAGAGCTTTCATACAACCCTGAATTTGTGTTCTTTGATTCAGAACACTTAAGAAGAGGCTCAAGGCACTTTGCAGCAAGCCTGTCAAAAGCGGAAAAAGATAACATATACGGTGTAGTTAATATCAATTCCATAGGCAATAAGAAGCAGAGAAAGCAGATGTTCTTTGCATCTAAAGTAGATAATAGCGAGCTTAAGAAACAGTGTGAGAAGTATTTTCCTGGCATTGTAAATTATGAAAGTGCTGAGACAGATGCAACAACATTTACATTGGAGAAAATCCCTACACTGTGCTACTTTACCTATGATATCTTTGCATCTCCAAAAGATGTAAAGATAAAGATGAAAGACTATGTAAAGGAAAAGGATACTTCTTTAGTAGATATGGATACTCTTGTTTATGATACTGCATTTATAACAACGTATGCATATTTGCTTAATACAAGCCAGTCAGAATCCAACAAGGTATCAACAGTAAATAAGTCTGCTACTAGAAAGAATCCTGATATCATTAATGATTTTACCTGCTCTGAATTAACAGATGATATGGTAGCTAAAAATAGGAAATGAAGTTAAAGAAATAATGATTGATGGACAAGAAGGGGCTCATAAATTAGATAATTTTACTATTGCTTTTAGCAATCAAACTAAGAAAGATAAAGACATATTTATTGATATTACAGTGATGGCAGACTGGAAAACAATCAGAAAGCCTGAAGATAGCCCTGTAATTATCGGAATGAATGAGGCGGCTAAGGAGCTTAAGACAAAAGATGAGATAGATAAAGCCAATGGTATTATAAGCGGCTATATAGCAGAAATGAATCCGTACAATAAAATGGAGCGTTTACCTGATTATTTTAAACTTCGCTTTATTAAAGGCAATACTAACAAATACGAGCTGCTATTCCCTGAAAGAATAGGGGGGAAAACCACCCTCTATCCTTTGAAAGAATACTACAATAAGAACTTTAAGGAAAACAGGGAAGAAAGAATGAAACTGGGTAGGGAAACTTTACTTAGAGATCTCAAAGCAGGGAAAGAAAAATTAAACTTATAATTGTATATACAAGGCTTCCTACGATTAATGCGAATAGGAAGCCTTGTATTTTGTACATTACCTGTTATCTAATTATGATATCATACATCCATCAGTGAAGCGCAAAACCAACCAGTATTCCTAAATAGTTACCTAGCACATAGCCCAAGGTACCAACAAGGAGTCCCGGAACTATGAGGGCTCCCCAGCCCTTTGATACAGCTCATATCGCCTGCTGTGGTATATCGCCGATGTTGGCATTGGATGCTATTATTATCTCTTCAATGGAGAAATTGAATATCTTACCAAAGATGAGTGATACAATCATATTTACTGCAACTATAATGAGCGCAAATACTAGGAGAAGTGGAGACTCCTTTATTATCATAGGTATGGAAGCAGGTGCTCCGATAACCGCAAAGAAGATGTAGATGAGGAAGGTTCCTATCTCCTGCGCACCCTTTACAGATGACATCTGCTTAGGGAAGGCAGATGCAAGAAGCATAGTAAATGTAGTCATAAGCAGATATTTATTACCAAAGAAACCGCCTATGAATTTACTTACAAAATCCTCTCCACTAAATGCACCACTTATAACTCCTGCAAGCTTTGTGGATACTGTAACTATTGTAAATGCTATAGCAACTGCAAAAAGCTATGTCCTTAAGGGAAATCTCTTTTGCTCCCCAATACTTAGTCGCCATAGTCTTGTTGTTATCTTTATCTGCATCTGTTTGTGCCTTAAGAGCCTCTTCATAAGGCTGTCTGTAGAGCTTCTTTATGATAGCCATTGAAGGCAGTGATATAAGTACGAATACATAAAGCACCATAAGAAGGTTATCTGCTACAAGGGCTGCAGATACGGTCTTGCCGGGAACTGCATACTGCTGTGACATAGCTATAAAGTTAACTGAACCGCCTGTGTAGGTACCAACAAACATAGGTACAATGTCATTAAGAGCAGGTATGGCACCCTTAAGTGCAAAATAAGCCACGAATCCACCCACAAGAGTTCCCACACTGCTTAGCAGATATATGATGAACATTTTTCCCGGATTCTTTCCATATCTTTTTAATGTTGGCATTAAAAAAAGCAAGAGAGGAACCGCAAGAGGGAACAACATAGCCCCCATACAGCATCATAAACCGGTGCATCTGTAGGGTATAATGCTAAGGTTCGCAAGAACCAAGGTAAATGCTGTAGCAAGAATACAACCCGTTACCTTACTAGCCCAGGCGTACTTTTGCTCTAAGTAGATTGCAAGTGCTGCACATACGGCTAATACCGTCCATAGCACCCAAGTATCATCAGCAGCAATAAAAGTTGTTGCTTCCATAAAACACCCTCCTTCTATAAATATATGGTTTTTTTATACAAAAAAATTATATATCTTAAAGGGTGATATGTCAATATTTTTACGAATTATTCTTCTTTCTTTGGGTATTTATTGCAGTTTTGCTTATTAGATAATCGCGATTACTTGTTTTATTTAGCATAATTTACATAGACGAATCAGGTTAAATGCCAGATTCCCAAGGTAAGTGAAACAAAGGTATCTGTCAAAGTAAGTGCAACATTATAATGGATTTAAGTTGAAAATTGCCTTGTGAATAATGTTTTAAATTTGTCCTTAAATATTCTTGACATTTAGTGATTATTTTTATATAATAACATTAAAGATATGGAATATCTAATATTTATGTATATTATGTCGCAAATTAAGAGTGTTCAAAGTTAAATTTTTGATTATTTTTGTTAAAGGTATATACATACTTTAATTATATTTTTATTTATAATATTACTTATGTCGCATATCATGCATTTAATAAATGAGCGTGAACTGTGAAGTAAAACCTATAAGTAACCTGTTGTTATGAATATGACTTTTGGAGGCTTAATAATATGAAGAAGATAAACCCTAAAAGGTATAAGAACGGTGATAATAGTTTTTTTGAAAAATATAAAAACGAAGTTAAAATGTCGATAATAGCCATAATTGTAGTAATGCTGATTTTTCCTTGTAGGTAGAACGTATATTAAGTCCCTACCATTTTTTTGATGTGCTTAGCGGATTTTCTACAAGGTGGGATATAAGTTTCCCTACAAGCACAGAACTCGTTGAACAACAAAGTGATACTGGCTGGTTTGGCGAAGGTGAACGCTTGGCTATATTAAGGATTGGAGATGGCGTTAAAAACTCCGTTTTTGACATTAGTCAATTCAAATATACTATGTCAGAAGACGAAAGAGTCCTTGTTGAAAGCATAATTGATAATTATCATAGCAAAAAAATATTAATAAGGCACTCTTGGATTCTAAGTATGTAAGAAAGTTAACTAAATATGATAATGAATTGATTATCATCTATGATAAGAGTAGTAATGAGTATTATTTATTTGAGAATTTGATGTAATGTATTTTTCTAGTTTTAAAAAGGAGGCTAACTATGAAAAGAAGAATAGGTTTATTTTTTTAGTATTTACTCTTGTTATTGCTATGTTTTTATTCCGATAGTGTTTTTGCAGCAGATAATCGTGTCTTAAAGACAATACGCTATATTGAAATTTTAGAAAAAGAACTATCTAACAACGGTACAAGCGTTGAATTGGAGTTAGATAAAGCCTTGCAATATTACCAGAATTTGCTTTTTAGACAGAAGTTCTAATTTACAAGATAAAAAAATAAAATATTAACTCAAATTGAGATAATAAAGAAACAGAAAGATAACTATATTTCTTATAAATCAGGAATCGTAGAAAGAGGTAAAAAAACACCCTGTGTATTCGGTCTGCAATAAGTACTATATGTTCTTACTTTTTGCTAAAAACATATTTGCTCTCTTACGAATTGTTAAGCCATGCCGCTGACAATAACTCACTAGATTCCCCATACAGACCAATTCAAGGTACAAGAGTTATGCACTCTCCGTTGTTTAATAAAATAAAAAAACTCGAAAAAGCAAACGCGGTACTGGAGAATTTCTTCCTAATCCTAAAGACCCATGTCTACAAGACTTGCATTATGCAATAAAGAAATTTAGCTGGGTAAAGAAATCCCCTCATGGTAGCGTAACAATATTGGATCGATATGATTTTGCTGTTGCAAACTATGATGGACTAACAAATGTCATGGTTAATTTAATGTATATGGCACAAGTAGAAGGTGTTATTGTTCCTTTTTAAAGTAATAATAGAAAGATAGCCAATGTCTCTTTAACTGATATGGGTGTCATAGTGCTTTTTGATACGCAATTATGAGACGATAAATTATATCAATAAAAATCAGTCTGAATTTAACTTAGTTTGGTCTGATTTTATTGTTGTATACGAAAAAGCAAACGATATTTTTCAATGTAAATGCAACAGTAATATCTGTCAAAGTAATCGCAACACTATGTTAAATTTAAGTTAAAAATTACAACCAAGTAAACCTTGCAAAATCACTCAAAAAAATAAATTTTTGACATAATTAATAACTTATGCTAGTATTGACTTACCAACAGTAAGTCCTAAGTAAGTGCCATCATCGAGGTAAGCGTCATCTGTTGGCGTCACTATTAGGCAATTGGTATTAAAAAAGCTCAACCATGGTTGGGCTTTTTTGTTTTCTCCATTAATCTAAATCTTATATATTAACCCGGATTTTTAGCGAGTATTCTCACAAAATACTGTAACAAGGCTATATTTCCCAATTGCATGCTTTTTAAGAATCTCGCTAACATCACAATATCACCCCTCTATCATCCTATAAAGTGCTTGACTAAGCCCAAACTCCTCCATCATCCTCTTTACCTCATCCATAGCCCTAAGCTTTTACATTTTCTGACTTGTTAGGATTCTTTACTGCCCTTATGAGTATATTTTTAGGTGTGTGGCTTAGGTCTACAAATTCAAGGAGGTTTACATTGTAGCCCATGTATTCCAAAAGATTCCCACGGATTGCATCTGTCACAAGGGCTGAGAACCTCTCTTTTATGATTCCATACCTTGTCATAAGAGAGAAAGTTTCACTTTTAATTTGGGAATTTAACTCATGCTGACAGCAAGGCACTGAAAAAAATATAGTTTGCACCCCAATTAATCGCATTGTACAAGGCAAAGTCAGTAGCCATATCGCAGGCATGCAAGGTAATAACCATGTCTACCTTAAAAGGGGCTTTGTAGCCGTTGATATCACCAAGCTCGAAGGATAGGTCGTTATAGCCGTACTTTTTAGCTGCATTATTGCACTTTTTAATCACATCTTCCTTTAGGTCAAGCCCTATCATATTTACCTTTATTCTTTTGATTTCAGTCAGGTAATAATATACTATGAAGGTGAGATAGGACTTGCCACAGCCAAAGTCTATGATATTTAAATGAGTGATAATCTTCTTTTTAAGCTCATCATCAATTATCTCTATAAAGCGGTTAATCTGCTTGAACTTATCATACATCGAGCTTACTATCTTGCCCTCCTTGGTAAATATCCCCATGTCAACAAGAGGTTCTATTACCCTGCCCTCTTCAAGTATGTAGTTCTTCTTCCTGTTATTGTCCCTTACCTCATCTGCAAGGGCTGAGTTATCCGCCTTTTTTAAGGCTAAACAACAGCTTCTCTTTTTTTAGTGAGCTTAACTGAGGCTTCTCCGCCAAGCATCCAGGCATTTAGCTGGAGAAAGTTCACACCGAGTTCCTCTATGCAAAAGGAGATTAGCTCCTCCTCATCTACATTTTTATGAAATACCTGTTTATCGGAATACTGCGCTATCTGAAAGTGCTTTTCCTTTTTCTCTATCTGTACCTTTTGTATTCTCTGCTCTTTATCTGCCACATTGCTTAATACTATCTTAACAGGAGAAAGCTCTGCTATCTTTCTTAAGGCTTCTTCCACAGTCATATCCCGGTTCTTCATAAATCTCCTTTCGATATCTTCTTTCCTAAGTGCAGTCTGCACCCGCATATTCTATCAGAAACAATTTCTTCTTCCGTCTATGTCGGTAATAATGTTGTAGCGGTCAGGCCTTGCCTCGTTTATCTCCTCAGGGGAAAAATGCTTGAACATATTCCTAAGCTTTCGTGAGCCTAGCCTTTCTGCAAAGCTGATTTCCTCCTTGTATAGAGGGATGAACTGTAAACTGTCATCATGCTTACCTGATATAAGAGGCTTTACAAGGATACCCCCGCAGAGCTCCTTGCTCTTATTTTCTTCTCCTATCTTTCTGCTAACAAATACATTCCCCTCGTAGATGTCAAGTTCTCCTTTACCTGCAAGGTCTAACATTTCACTAAACAATCTCAGAGGAGTATATTTTAACGCCTCGAAAGCCACAGTCCTCCCTGGCACATGTTCCGTTTCCTTGTGCCCATCCGGCTTATTTTCCTCTGCCTCATTCTCTTTTAGCTCACCATACTCCTCATAGGCTTCCTTGGGGAGATTCATAATTATTTTAAGCCCGTCCACTTCTCCTACTGCTGTAGAATAAATCCCGCTATCTTCTATTTTCATCATATATTACCACCTTTCTTCATAATCTTTCTAACTACGGTTAATTTTCATGGCGACAAAACAAAAAAAGCATGCTATAATAGAACGATTATAACATGATAAAGGACGAAACAGATATGAAAATTTTAAGAAAATTAATTGTACTTATACTCATGAGTGTCAGGACTTGCCCTAATCTTCCTTCCTATGTACAGTAAAATAAGGATTAAGGAAGATGCCAAAAACATAGTCGAGGTAGTGGAAGAGGCCACTCCTGAGGTGCTTAAACAAAATAACGAGAAGGAGCAGCCTAAGGAAATATTTGACTTTTCACAGGTAGAGGAAATCTCTCCTACCGGAACCTTGCTTGACAACCAACCGCTTGATAAATCCCTGCTTATCGGACAGATTGTAATCCCTTCACTGGATATGAACCTCGGTATATTTAAGGGAACCACCAACTACAACCTGCTTAGGGGAGTGGGTACCATGAAGCCTGATGACAAGATGGGGGAGGGAAACTACACCCTTGCGGGGCATAATAACGGCGATAAGAGCCTGCTTTTTGGCTCGCTTCTTGATATTAAAAAAGGCGCCATCATTCGCATTACAGACAAGACTACCATCTATGAGTACAAGGTAATTGAAACCAAGATAGTTCCTAACACCTCTTTGGAGCTGATTGAAAATGCCGAGGCTGATAAAGTTGGGAAGCCGATTATCTCCCTTATGACCTGTGACAAGGGAACTTGGACCAGCAACCGTTTCTTTGTAATCGGAAAATACGTAAAGAAGTACAAATACGACAGAGAAAAGATGGAATCAAAAGAATAAGTTAAAGGGCTGTCTCTCACGCGGTAAACCTGCTTGGAGAAAGCCCTTTTTCTAGCCTATTGTAACCATATTTTTTCCTGATTTTTTGCTTATATACATGTTCTCATCTGCTCTCTTAATAAGAGACTTTATGCTGTCTTCCTCGGTAAGTACAGCCCCTCCTATAGAAACTGTAATGCTGTATTTCTTTCCGTCCTCTTCTCTTAGTACTGAGTTTTCCACAAGCACCCTTATCTTTTCGCCTATGATTTCAAGCTCCATTTTGTTGGCCATAGGGAAGATGCCGATAAATTCTTCTCCGCCCCACCTTCCTACAAAATCAGTCTTTCTGATAGCTGATACGAAGGTATTGGCAACTGTCTTTAGTACCCTGTCTCCCATGTCATGTCCATAGGTATTGTTAAAATTTCTAAAATTATCTATATCCATAAACAACAGGCCAAAGCCCAGGTTTAGATTCTCAAACTCCAAAAACCTTGACTCAAGGATGGATTCAAGATAGCGTCTGTTTGGAAGTCCTGTAAGCTCATCATAGTAGGCAAGGACCTTTAGTTCCTCTATAGAGCAGCTAAAATTATCATAAAGCCTGGTCAAATCGCCTTTACTGCCATTGGTGCCAAGTCTCTCAAAGGTTTCTCCTGCTCCTACTAACTTCCCGTCCACTATAAGAGGAAATGACTTAACCTTAATCCTTACCCTGTGGCCTTCCTTGTGGTGAAGATAGACTATGACTTCCCTAGGCTCTCCGGTATCTGCTGTTGCCTTTAGCGGACAGCCATTGATACAGACTTTGTTACCCTTCTCGTCAACGTGGTTTAGTATGTCGTCGTGGCAATACTTACCAACCACCTCATCCTTAGTAAATCCGCTTATGTCCTCAGCTCCCTTATTCCAAAAGGTAATCTGTCTTTCTCTGTTTACAAAGTAAACTCCCATGTCCATGTTTTCAAGCATCTTCTTGTATACATCGCCGCCACCCAGTATACTAAACATATCTTCGTTCATACACACCTCTCATAAGCTCAATATCATATGATAAAACGAACCGCCAACCATACTAGAATACTGGGTTTTAGGCATTATGTCAAGGGTTTTAGACCATTTTGATTCAATATCAATTTTACACTTTTATCCGCAGAAGGTATTGGTTACCAGCCGGTTATAAACATTTTCCATCTTTTACTTGCGCCTATAATATGGTATAATCTAGTCGTTGTACTCAATCAATACCAAGGAGAGATTTATGGATATCTACTCAATAATTACGCTTTGCGGAGGACTTGCCTTCTTCCTTTTCGGAATGCACGTAATGTCGGGCAGTCTTGAGAAAGTCGCAGGCGGTAAACTGGAGGGAATACTTAAGACACTTACCTCCAATCCAGGAAAGAGCCTTGTACTAGGAGCGGTAATTACAATTGCCATCCAGTCATCATCTGCCCTTACCGTAATGCTCGTAGGTCTTGTTAACTCAGGAATTATGGACTTGTCACAGACTGTAGGAGTAATCATGGGCTCCAATGTGGGTACCACACTTACAGCCTGGATTCTTGGCTTAAATGGCCTTAAGACTGATAACTTCTTCCTGTCCATGCTTAAGCCGGAGAACTTTTCTCCTATTATCGCTCTCATAGGCGTTATTATGATAATGGGTGCAAAGAGTGCGAAAAAGCGTGATGTAGGTACCATCATGGTAGGCTTTTCGGTGCTTATGTTCGGTATGGACCTTATGAGCGACTCTGTTGCTCCCCTTGCCAATATGCCCGAGTTTACCAGTATACTTACAGCCTTTAACAACCCTATACTTGGTGTTCTTATCGGTACTGTATTTACAGGTATAATCCAGTCATCCGCGGCCTCAGTCGGTGTACTTCAGGCACTCTCTCTTACAGGCTCTATTACCTACGGTATGGCTATCCCTATCATCATGGGACAGAATATAGGTACCTGTGTGACTGCGCTTTTATCCTCTATCGGTGTTAATAAAAATGCTAAAAAGGTATCAGTTATACATATAAGCTTCAACCTTATCGGAACTATCCTCGGTCTTATTGTGTACTTCATTTTCAAAGACTTAATCAAAATAGGCGGTTTTGATAATGCTATCAACTCCTTTGCAGTAGCTGGTTTTCACTCAGTATTTAACATAGCTACTACTATAGTACTTTTACCATTTTCCAAGAGACTTGTGGCTCTTGCCAACTTCGTCATCAAAGATACCGGCAAGGAGGAAAAGCACGTACTTCTTGATGAGCGTCTCCTTGTGTCCCCAAGTATAGCTATAGGCCAGTGCAAGATTAAGACTGTCTATATGGCAAATCAAGCCAGCAAAGCATTCTTGCAGTCGATAGCCGTCTTTGACAAATATACAGAAGAGGATAAGGACGAAATCAAAGCGGTGGAAAATGAGCTGGATGAACTTGAAGATGAGCTAAATGCTTATCTGATAAAGATATCGGGTACTGATGTCAGCGATACAGACGGTAAGAAGATAAATGGCATGCTTCACAGTATTGTCGATATAGAGAGAATCAGTGACTACGCCATGAGTATGATACTCCTTGCTGAGAATATGGATAAGACAAAGGTCAGCTTTTCAGAAGGCGCAAAGAGAGACATAGACGTGCTTAATAGAGCCGTTTCTGAAATTCTTGTTAATGCTGTGGAGTGTTACACGGGAGAGAATACAAAACTTGCTTCTACTGTGGAGCCGCTTAAGAGCATAATAGACAAGCTGATACTTAATATGAGAAACAGACACGTGGCAAGGCTTCGTACAGGCGAATGTTCAGGGGAGCTTGGTGTCGTTCTTACCGACTATATCAATTACTGTGACAGGGTTGCGGGACATTGTTCCAATATCGCTATCAACGTAATCCAGTCTGGCAACATCATATTCAGTGAGCATGATTATCTTAGAGACCTAAACGATGCTGAAAAGGCTGAGTATGAGAAGAATAGAAACATCTACAAGGAGAGGTTTGCTCTTCCTGAATAACTATAAATCTCAAAAAACAGCCATTGTATAAAAAAGCTGCAAAACCTGATTGGGTTCTGTAGCTTTTTTATGTAATACAAATATCAAATAATTCATATGTAACTTGCCTGCACGAAGGTATTATCTTTTGCCTCTCTCATTCAACGCTCTTTAGAGAGGTCGTCATATCTATTTTCTTAAGTATAAAGTACATCACGATGTTTACCAGTATTGAAAAGCCTATGGTTATAAGGCTGCTTAAAAGGTAGCTGTGAAGTCCTATATTCCTGCCAAACATCATAAGGTCTACCTCCACAGTGACTATCACGTATTGGTGGAGGATGGTGCCAAATACAACTCCCGCTATTATACCAAATACGGTCAGGATGATATTCTCCCTGTATACATAGGCAGCCACCTCACCATCGTAAAATCCAAGTACCTTGAGTGTGGCTATCTCCCTCTTTCTCTCCAGTACGTTTATACTGTTCAGGTTGTAGAGAACCACAAAGGCAAGGAGTCCTGCTGCCGCAATAAGCACAAAGGTAACTAAATCGAGCACCTTTAGCATACGGTCTATATTTTCTTCAAGCTCATCTACAAAGCTTACTCCCGAACATCCTGAGTACGAGAGAAGCCCGCTTCCAAGGTCTCCTTCATCTACCTTAGACCTGTCAAACTTTATGTTTAAGGTATTGTAATCCGGCTCTTCTTTATATAATTTTTTATAAAGGCTTGGCGACATGAAAAGATAATGAAATACGTAGTTTTCAACTATTTTCTCAATCTTTACCGTTACCTTCTTTTTCTCATCTCTTACGATGTCTACACTGTCTCCCACCTTTACACCAAGCATCTTGGCTGTTTTCTCGGATATGTATGCTCCGTCTCCATCGGGGAAGCCATATTCTACACCTGTAGTCCTGTCTTTAAGAGTGAGAAAGTCCTTTATCTTCTTCGTATCCTCAGGTACAAAGAGATAGGTATTCCTCACCTTATCTCCATGAGTGAGGTCTACTGCAAAAAACTCTATCTTAATCTCCTCAGATACTCCCTTATATGAGGCAGCAGCCTTAGCTACCTCTTCCTTCTCTGCCTCAGAAGCTTTGGAGTTAAGCGTAATACTTGCGTCATAGGTAAATATCTTGATGTACTGTTTCTTTGCTATCTCGTTGATAGAGTCCTTTAGCCCAAAGCCCACAAGCAAAAGACCCATACAGCCTCCTATGCCGACCACTGTCATTATAAGCCTTTTCTTGTATCTGGCAAGGTTTCTAACTGTCGCCTTTCCTGTAAAGCTAAGCCTCTTCCATGTGAAGCCTATTCTCTCTAAAAACACCCTCCTGCCTGAGCTTGGTGGCAGAGGACGCATAAGTGAGGCAGGATTTTCAAGAAGCTGTGAAAGTGCCGATATCAAGGTGGCAGCCACTGTACTTATTATCGCCGCTATTAGGGCGAGGAACGCCTGCTTATAGTTTATCGGCGTAAGGCAGTAAGGAAGCCCTCTAAACAAGGTACCGTAGGACTTGATGATAAGAAGCAGCAGGAACCTCTCTCCAAGCGCAACTCCTATAAGACCTCCACTGACTGTAGCAAGCGCGCATAGGCTATATATTTCCCCGCTATGGCAGAGCTCCTAAAGCCCAAAGCCTTGAGTATGCCCATACTCATTCGGTTTTCATCTACCATTCTAGTCATAGCTGTAAGACTCACAAGGGCTGCAACGAGAAAGAAAATCACAGGAAATACATTGCCGAGGCTGTCCATTCTCTCTGCATTCTGCTTGAAGCTTACATAGCTCTCCATCATATCTCTATCAAGCACATAAAAAAATCAGGTTCTTTGATGTCTGCCACATCCCTCTTTGCCTTGGCAAGCTTCTTTTTTCCCTTTTGAAGCTTCTTAGTAGCCGCAGGAAGCTCCTTTTCATACTTCTTCTCCGCTTTTTCTACCTTTTTTTTATTATCATCAAGCTTCCCTCTTGCTTCTTCAAGCTTTGCCCTGCCCTCTGAGTATTTCTTTTCAGAGTCAGTAAGCTTTCTCTCTGATTCTTTTATTTCTTTCTCGCCTGACTCAAGCTTTGCGCTTTGCTCGGCGATTTTAGCCTTGCCTTTCTCTATCTCCTTCTTACCACTGTCAAGTTCTGCCCTAGCCTTGTAAAGCTCCTTTTCAGACTTTGCTAACCCTTCCTTACCTGCATCAAGCTTAGCCTTACTAATCTCTAAGGCTTTTTTTGTTTCATCAAGTGTGGTCTTTGCAGTGTCCAGGCTTACCTTAGCCCCTTCAAGCTTCCCACCTTCTTCTTCTAGCTTAGCCTTAGCCTCAGGAGTGGCAAGCCCTGCCTGCTCCGCCATTTCAAGTTTCGCCTTTTGCTTCTGTATAAGCCCTTAGCCCTTCTTCATAGGCTTTTAGGGTTCTTTTTCATACTCTGCCTTACCTTCATTATACTTCTTTAAGCCTGCCTGATATTCCTTTTCTCCTACTTCGAGCTCGGACTTAGCTTTTGGAAAGTTTTGCAACGCCTTCAGTATAGTCGTTTTTCTCCTGCTTTAAGCTCTTTTTCCTTATCTGCTATCAGCTTTTTAGAAGAGGCTATCTTGTCTTTACCGTCTTTTATCTTATTCTTTGCCTTTATGAGCTTATTTCTTCCGTCAAGAAGTCTTACTTTGGCCTCCTTTAGCTTCTTTTCTTCCTTAGAGAGCTTCTCCTCTCCCGTTCTTAGCTTCTCTTTAGCATCATCTATCTTCTTTTTAGCATCACTTAGCTTTTTTTCTCCGTCAAGGAGTTTTACATTAGCCTCTTTTAGCTTATCCTCCGCCTCAAGCTTAACTTCTTCATATCTCCTACTGTTTATCTTATCTTCAAGACTCTTTATCTCATCTTTTATGACCTTTACCTTATCCTCGTAGGTCTTTGAATAGGTCATAAGCCCGTTGGTTCCCTTAGCCTTTACATAGGCCTCCGTGTATATATCCGACTTGAAGTTCTCATCAGGTATAAGTAAAAATGCGTCAACAGAGCCATCTCCCACAGAGCTAGTTCCCCTGCCTCTTTCAAGATAATAAGGCAGATGGCCAAATCCCGTTATGGTAAAGGTGGTGCTTTTTAAGTCCTTAGACAGGTCAGAATCATCATCTGAAGAAACAGTTATCTTATCTCCTATCTTGTAGTCGGAAAACCAGGATATCTCTGTATCTACGAGGCATTCATCACTCTTTTTTGGCAGTCTTCCTTCGGTTATATAAGGCTTATTTACTTCTTTTTGTGATACCTATTAGTTTGAGTACAGCCTCTGCCTTTTTTAGCACTTAGAACCACATCCTTTGTATGTGCTCCGGTTACGGACTCTACGCCATTTATCTTCCGTATGTCAGCAAGGTCGTCATCTGTAAGCCCTAGTGTGCTAAGTACCTTAAAGTCCATAAGTGCGGTGTCATCATAGTACCTGTCCGCCGATATCCTCATGTCGCTTCCTGATGAGCGAAGCCCGGCAAAAAAAGGCTGTTCCAAGCATTACTATAAAAAAATGGAAATAAAGCTACCGAATCCTTTCGCTATTTCCCTAAAAAAATCCACTATTAGTTTATTTTTCATATCTGCCTCGCAGTCTTACCACTCTATGTCGTTTACCGAAACAGGCTTCGTATTAATCTCTGATGAGCTGACCCTGCCGTTTTTTATGTGAATTACCTTGTCTGCCATAGGTGTAAGGGCTGTATTATGGGTAATTACAACTACAGTCATACCCCTTTCCCTACAGGTATCCTGCAAGAGCTTAAGTATTTCTTTACCTGTCACATAGTCGAGTGCTCCTGTCGGCTCGTCGCAAAGAAGGAGCTTGGGATTCTTTGCCAAAGCCCTTGCTATAGCCACTCTCTGTTGTTCTCCACCGGAGAGCTCGGCAGGAAAATTATTCATCCTATGTGCAAGGCCTACTTCCTCAAGCACTACCTTAGCGTCCATAGGCTCTTTACATATCTGTAGTGCCAGCTCTACATTTTCAAGGGCTGTGAGGTTTGCCATAAGGTTATAAAACTGAAATACAAAGCCCACATCCTCGCGCCTGTAAGAAATGAGCGCTCTGGGACGGAGTCTGCTTATATCTGTACCATCTACGGTGATGGAGCCTGAGGTAAGTGTATCCATCCCGCCGAGGATGTTAAGAACTGTAGTTTTCCCTGCACCGGAAGGTCCTACTATAATCACAAACTGCCCCTTATCAATGTCAAGAGTAACTCCGTCACAGGCATTTATCGTACTATCCCCTACTTTATATGTCTTTACTACGTCTTTAAGGGAAATATAAGCGGACATGGTGTCTCCTTTCTACATTCTGCAATAACACTTACCACCGTTTTTCTTCATATCTGATTTGTTGCAATACATGTTGGCATCTGCTTCTTTAAGGAGCTGTAACATAGTACATCCCTCTCTTCCACAAGCAGATGAGTAGCCGTAAGCAAAGCTGAGTGGCATTCCCGGATTTGCTTCATTAAATTTATTCACATTGCCTTTGATTCGGTCAAATATCCTGCACAGGTTATTATCACCTGCATCGTAGATTACGGCTGCAAACTCGTCTCCGCCATACCTTCCGATGAAGTCATTGCCTCTTACCGACCTCTTTAAGATGTCGGCAAAGCCCTTAATCAGCATATCTCCGGTAACATGTCCAAGTGTGTCATTTACCTTCTTTAGGCCGTTTAGGTCAAACATGACACAGCATACATTGTCTCCGACAACCTCTGTACCATTAAATACCTCTTCACAGCGGCTCTTATTAGGAAGACCGGTATGCGCATCAATATAGGCTTTTTTGCCCAGGTTCTGTGTCAGGTTCAAAAGATTTTGCTTATCTGAGAAGTCTAAGATGACAAGACCTGTGATGCCTACAGCTACCAGCGCCAGTATTATCTCGAGTATGCCCATTTGAGCAGCGAGGCTTTCTGAATAGTCTTCTGCCGCATATACTGTGGCATTGGCCATATCAAAATACTCTTCACTTTCTTTGACAACCTCATCAGTCAGCTTCTTCTTGTCTTCCCCTACCGCCTCGCTTAAGGCCAAAATGTCCTTGGATAGCCTTTCCCAGTACTGTGTTTGTATAGAAAGCTTCTCTCTAAAGTTTCTCTCTTCTATCTTAGGTATATTTAGTTCTTCACTGCCATTCCATCATGCCATCAATTATTTTGTTGATTCTATCAAACAGCTCAGGGTCACTGCGCCCTACAAGTTCAAGCTTAACAATCCTCTGTGTGGCTCCTCTGGCATAGCCTGAGTAATTGATAAGCCTGCCTACCTTTGAAAATCTCTCATGTAAAAAAAGCATGAATAAAATCAAAATGATAAGTACAATCATAAGCGCCTTTTGCACTCTTTGCCTTAAAACATCTCCATTTATCTTCATATGAACCTCACCCAATTTCATTACCTTCATTTTACATCAAAATTACCCTTTTAACAATATGTATTGTAGGCTTTTAAGGCTGTAAAATAGCAAGAAAATCTATTTCTTAATTTTTTTATTTTGTAATTTGTCACTAATTGTTCACTATTATGGTTTACAATAAGCATATATAAATTTATCGGATGATTATGCATGATTTTTAAAGCTAAAAAGGCTAATTTCAATATTAAAGATTTTGTGAGGGCGATTATGAACAATGAATTTGATACAAATGAAGGCAATGAGCTAATGGATGTCTTTAGTAAGAAGGAGAAGTCAAAGATTGAAAAGGCTATAAATAAGCTTAGCAACATTGACTTTAACGATATTTCCATAGAGGCTAAGGAGAAGATAATTGAACTTCTAAGGGAAAATACCCTGCCTGCAGAGAGGTTTTTTGCCAATTACCGCTCGCTATTATGGAGGTAGAAACTAAGTTTAAGGTGCTTAATGAGGAATTTTCCCTGATGTATGACGGTAACCCTATTGAGACCATCAAGTCCAGGATAAAGAGCAATGAGAGTATCCTAAGGAAGGTAATAAGGCGTGAGCTTCCTTTTGATCTTGATGCCCTTGAGGAGAACCTTGATGATATTGCCGGTGTGAGGGTTATCTGTTCCTTTGTTGATGATATCTATAAGCTTGCAGACTGCTTCCTAAGACAGGATGATATTACCCTTATCAAGATGAAGGACTATATCAAGAACCCTAAGCCTTCGGGCTATAGGAGCCTTCACCTTATTGTGGCAGTTCCTATCTTCCTTGAAAATGAGAAGAAGCTTGTGAAGGTGGAGGTCCAGCTTAGAACTATTGCAATGGACTTCTGGGCTTCGCTTGAGCACAAGCTTAGATATAACAAAAAGATAGCTCCAGAGATGTTAGATGCACTATCCAGGGAGCTTAATGAGTGTGCCTCTGAAAGTGCTGAACTGGACTTTAGGATGCAGAACGTTAAGAACACTTTCCTGGGTAAGGATTTGCCAAAAAGGGCTTAGGATAGCCCCCACCTTTTAGGTTTGATTTTACCACCTTATATGCCGGATTTTAACTTATTGGTCTAGCAATACGTAAAAATGGCTGCCGTCTGAAGATAACCATTATTCAATATAGATGTTTTTTTATAGATTACATCTATACTGTGTGAGGTTATATCTTGTACGGCAGCCTTATTTTTATATTATATGATGTGGGTGTCAACAGTATTTGACACCCATTGATACAGGATTGCTACAGTGCAGCTTTAGCAATCCTTGGTACTTCCTTCTTACTTTGAAAACATTATCTTTTCAGAGTCAAACATCTTGGTAAGCACCAATACCAAGACTCCTGTGTACACGATATTGGCAGCCACTGCTATAAGTACATCTACGTTTGAATACGAAAATGTAAATATCTTGTTCATGCAGAGAATGCTGTTGTATATCGGTAGTAAGAACAGAGTTATCGGAGTTTCACTGTCTCCCTTGCTAAACATAGGCAAGAATGTCATTACCATAATCACCACCATAAGCGGGGATATGAGGGTAGTAGCCTCCTTCACGCTCTTTGCAAATGCTGAGAGCACCGATATCACTGCAACCATAAGAATGATGGTTGATATGATGATGATGAAAAGGTACGCAAAGTCCTTAGCCCCATAAAATGCTGTATTTACGCCAGATTCCATGCCCTGATACATGGCAGGAAGGGATGCAAATGTACCTACAAAGCTTGAAACACCGGATAAAAAGGCGATTATACTAAGAGCAAGTATTTTGCCAAGGGCAAGTGCCTGTCTGCTCATAGGAGTTACAAGAAGGGTAGCAATCGTTCCTCTTTCCTTTTCTCCCGCTATGGACTCAGGTGTAACTGACATACAGCCCGACCATATAAAAATGATGAGGATCATAGGAAGCAGGCTTCCAAAAAGCTTTCCTGTCATATCCTCTTTGTTTGCAAGGTCGTAGCTTGTCTTCTCGTTTGCATTTACATCAAACTTGTTGCTAAGCTCGGTCTCATACTTGTCGAGGATATCGTAAACCTTGTTGTAGGCCGCCTGTGACTCCTCGTTAGCTGAGTTATAGTAAATCTCAACCTGAGGTGCAGCTCCCTCTCCTGTCTTATACTCTGCTACTTCCTTGTCAAAGTTTTCAGGGAAATTTATAGCCAGGTCGATGTCTTTGTCAGCAACCAGCTTTTTTTACTCTCGCCAATGTCACCATCAACCTTTTTTTACCTCAAACTGACTGCCCTCAAGCCTTGGGCTAATTGACTCAGGCAGGTTCTTTACATAAACCTTAGCCACATAGTCTGCATCCACTCCAAACTGATTTCTCATCATGTTTCCCATGAAGGTATACATTATAAATATCATAAGTCCCGGAAGGATGATGGTGGTAAGGACAAGTCTTTTATCCTTAAAAAATCTTGCCATTTCTTTTTCTGAATATTGTATAAATATTATTCTTCACTTCCTACCACCTCCGTATAAATGTCAAAGAATCTGTCCTCTAAGCTCTTACCTCCCTTTATCTCCTCGATGCTGCCACAGGTAGTAAGCTTCCCTTCTATTATGATGGCTGCCCTGTCGCATATCTTCTCTATGAGGCTGAATATATGTGAGGATATAACTATGGTCTTTCCTTCCTCTTTAAGCTCTACAAGGTAGTCTACTACTGTCTTAGCTGTGATTACGTCAAGGCCGTTGGTAGGCTCGTCAAAGATGATGATTTCAGGATTGTGGACTATGGATATAACAAGGGAGAGCTTCTGCTTCATACCCTGTGAGAGGTCTCCCACCTTTACTTCTGCAAACTTGTCTATCCCAAATTTGCTAAAAAGCTTAGCCTTTCTCTCCTCTCTCTCCTTTGTTTCAACTCCGTGTAAATCAGAGAAAAAGTCAAAGAGATAGTTAGGTGTAAAGAAGTCCTCTATCTTTAACTCACTTGTAAGAAAGCCTATAGTCCCTCTTACTCCAAAGGGGTTCTTTACTATGCTTTCACCATTTAGGATTGCATCTCCCGAATCTGGCTTGATGAGGGTTGCAAGCATCCTCAGTGTGGTGGTCTTTCCTGCTCCGTTTTGATCCCAAGAGCCCAAATATTTCACCTTTATTTACTGAAAATGAAATATCATCCACTGCCACCTTGACATTTTTTTCTTAGTCTTTTCAATCTTTTTTTGTTTGGCAGACAGCTTGAATGTCTTTCTCAGGTTGATAATCTTGATTATTTCTTCCATTACCTGCTTCTCCTTTCTGATAACGCCTGATTATACCATATAAATTCAGATAGTTTCAACCCCCTAATTCTCAAACTGGCTGTTGTAAAGGTCTGCATAGAAGCCTCCCTTTTCCATAAGTTCGCCGTGGTTTCCGCTTTCTATAATGTCTCCGTCCTTCATCACAAGGATGAGGTCGGCATTCTTGATGGTGGAAAGCCTGTGAGCAATAATAAATGAGGTTCTGCCCACCATAAGCCTGTCCATGGCTCTTTGTATCTCTTCTTCTGTTCTTGTATCCACGGAACTTGTAGCCTCATCCAGGATGAGCATAGGCGCATCTTCCACCATAGCCCTTGCAATGGTAAGAAGCTGCTTCTGTCCTGCAGAGAGGTTCGCATTTTCATTCAATATGGTGTCATAGCCCTCAGGCAGGGTTTTCACATAGTGGTGGAGTCCCACAGCCTTTGCAGCCTGCTTTACTTCCTCATCAGTTGCATCAGTCTTGGCGTATTTTATATTGTCCTTAATGCTTCCCTCAAAGAGCCAGGTATCCTGAAGTACCATGCAAAAAGCCTCGTGTACTCCCGACCTCTTAAGCCCGCTGATTGGTGTGCAGTCTATAATGATTTCACCCTCATTAAGCTCATAAAACTTCATAAGGAGGTTGATAAGAGTAGTCTTGCCCGCTCCTGTAGGCCCTACTATAGCTATCTTTTCACCTGATTTCACGTCAGCAGAGAAATTCTTTATTATTATCTTGTCAGGGTTGTAACCAAACTTAACATTCTTAAAAGCTTACATTTCCCTTTTATGTCATCGATATGGTCTTTCAAACCTTCCTCAGAGTCCATTTCAGCCTCAGAAAGAAAGCCGAATACTCTCTCGCTTGCGGCTGCTGTAGACTGAAGGCTGGTTCCGGCTTGCGCAAACTGTGAAAGTGGCTGGGTAAAGAGTCTGATATAGAGCATAAATGCCACTATATCTCCTATTTCAGCCATGTTCTTCATAGTAAGTATCGCTCCTGCCACACAAACAGCCACGTAGCCAAGATTCCCTACAAAGCCCATAAGAGGCATCATCATGCCTGATAAAAACTGACTCTTCCAAGCCGATGTATATAGTTTCTCATTCATTGCGTCAAATGCCTGCTTGGTCTTTGCCTCGTTGTTAAATGCCTTTACAATGAGGTGTCCTGTGTAGGTTTCCTCTACATGTCCATTGACACGTCCAAGCTCTTCCTGCTGCATGGTAAAGTATTTTTGGGATTTGCCCATAATTATCATCATGAATACAAAGCCTACAACTGTAGAAAGTATCCCTACCAACGCCATAATCCAGTTGGTTATAAACATCATAAGAAGGCTTCCAAAGAACATTGTTATAGCACCTACAAGGCTTGCCAAGCTCTGGTTCATGGTCTGTCCTATGGTGTCAACATCATTGGTTATTCTTGAAAGTATGTCACCTATGCTTGTTTTATCAAAGTATGACAGTGGAAGTCTGTTTATCTTCTTTGATATGTCACTCCTGAGGCTCCTCGAGGTCTTTTGAGTTACATCTGCCATTATTATACCTTGTAGAAGGTTAAGTATGGCTCCTGCGCCGTACATAATGGCAAGGGTGAGTGCTATCTTAAATACAGCCTCTTTGTCTATCCCTGTCATTACACCTTCTGTAATAAGGGTAGTGATTTCTTTCATCTTGTCAGGACCGATTACATTCAGTACCGTGCCTGCTGCCGAGAAAATGATGGCCGTTATGATGGCAGGCATATATCTTTTTATATAGTAATAAAGGTCTTTAACTGCCTTTTTAAAGTCCTTTGCCTTTTCTCCGGGCATCATCCCAGGTCCCGGACCAGGCCCCATTCTTCTATTCTTCCTCTCTGCCATTACAATTCCTCCTCTGAAAGCTGTGACATAGCGATTTCCTTGTATATAGGGCAGGACTTAAGCAGTTCTTTGTGCTTTCCCTGTCCTACAATCCGTCCTTCCTCTAACACAATGATGAGGTCAGCTTCCATAATCGTACCTATTCTCTGAGCCACTATGAGGCTGGTGCTTCCCTTGCTTCTCTCCCTAAGTTCCTTTCTTAGTATCTTGTCAGTACGGTAGTCAAGGGCAGAGAAGGAATCGTCAAATATAAGTATTTCAGGCTTGTTATACAGGCTTCTTGCTATGGATAGTCTCTGCTTTTGTCCGCCTGATACATTGACAGCTCCTTGAGAAATCTTTGACTTCACATTGTCGGTAAGCTTCTCTACAAACTCCTTTGCCTGTGAGATTTCGAGAGCTTCGTTAAGCCTTTCACTATCAGGAGTATCAGCCCCATAGCAGACATTTTCTTCTACAGTTCCACTAAAGAGCAGGGCCTTCTGAGGGGCATAGCCTATCTTCTTCCTAAGCTCGGAGAGCTTGTACTTTTTTACATTTACACCGTCTACAAGGACTTCTCCACCTGTAGCATCATAGAACCTAGGAATAAGGTTGATAAGAGTGGTCTTGCCACTTCCCGTTGCACCTATGAAGGCTACCATTTCCCCCTTATTTGCCTTAAAGCTGATATCGCTTATCATGTCATCTGCTGCATCAGGGTAGTGGAAGGATACATTTCTAAATTCTACAGTGCCAGTCTCTTGGGTATTCTCACATCCCTCTCCGTCCATTATCCTGTTCTTTGTCTCTAAAACTTCATTTATTCTTTTACTTGAAACGATGGCTCTAGGCAGGATTATGAAGGTAAAGGTAAGCATCATAAATGACATGATTACCTGCATGGCATAGGATGAGAACACTATCATATCCGAAAACAGTCCAATCTTTTCAGTAAGCTCTGCCTTGTCAATGAGGTAGACACCTATCCAGTATATAGACAGGGTAAGACCTGAACTTATAAGAGTCATTGAAGGCATCATTATCGCCATCATTTTCTGGGTAAAAAGGTTAACAGATTTAAGCTCTTCATTTGCCTTAGCAAACTTGTCTTCCTGGTACTTCTCAGCATTATATGCACGAACCACCCTCACACCGCTTAGGTTCTCTCTTGCAACCCTATTTATGTTATCAGTAAGAGACTGTATCTTCCTAAAGCCCGGTACTACAAGCACAAATAGAATGGTTATGAGTACAAGTAAAAATGCGACAGCCACTCCTGTTGCGGCAGACCATGCTAGGTTTTTATTTATTATCTTGGTTATAGCCCAAGCCGCCATAATAGGGGCTTTTACACTTGCCTGTAAGCCTATCGCTATTACCATCTGTACCTGCGATATGTCATTGGTTGAGCGGGTAATGAGGCTGGCTGTAGAGAATCTGCCCATTTCCTCCATCGAAAATGAGATTACCTTGTCATATACAGCCTCTCTAAGCCTCTTTGAAAGCCCTGTCGCCACTACCGCAACAAAATATCCCACCACAAACATGGTCGCCATACTTAAGAGGGCACAGGCAAGCATCTTCATTCCTACTACTAACACGTCCCCAAGTGCGCTGTCAGGCGTCTGTATAAGCCTTGTAATCTCAGACATATAGTCCGGAATCTTAAGGTCAAGCCACACCTGACAGACGATGAAGCAAAGGCTTATAAAGATGTAAAGCCAGTCCTTCTTCCTAAGATACTTAAATAATTTAATCATTTCATTTCCTCCCGATATGGGTTTTGTTTTTTTCTAAAAAAAGTGTTGTATTATTTTACACCATTAATTTTGGATTTGTCACGATTATTTTTTTGTTTATCTTATTAGATTATCTCATATTTTTTTATTTTTTTATATCCGAAATCTTTCAAATTAATTGACTATTATTATTCTATAGATTAAAAATTGTCTTGTTGTCACACCTACACTGGCAACAATAGCCTATAAGCACGAAAAGCCCCTAAGGTTGGCCGACCTTAGGGGTTCTTTTTGGTGCGATTGTTCTCAGAGTTCCTAGATGCATTCTACACTATTCAATGCTTTTTTTCAAGATGCAAATTTAACTTCTTCAGTATGTGATAAGGATGTAAAAAAATAGTGATTATTCCTCTTCTATCCCAATCCCAAATACTCTTTCATCTTCTATCAGTTTAACAAGGTCTTGCTTCTCCACTTTTACAGCCATTCCGTAGACTTTTAAGCCATTTTCATTTACATAACTTAATGCTCTATAAAGCTCTGTCTTTCTGTCCATATAATTATCCATCATATCTGTGAATGCCACATTATCTTTAAGGTAGTTTATAAGGCTTAGATAATGTTTCTTTTGCATTTTCTTCATCTTTTAATTCTTTGAAAGTGACAGCCTCCCCATTTCCTTCATAGCCTAGGAGATATGGATACTTAGGCAGGCTATTCCCGCTGGTTGCCCATATCCCGGTATTCATGCCTAAGATATCATTGTTACCATTTACATCATTTACAATTCCTACCCAGCTATTACCTAATTCATACTTTGTCTCAAAGTCTATAGCCTCTTTATAGCTAAGTATCTTATCAAAGGTAATATACGCCCTATAAAGCCTGTTATCTGACAGTTTATCTATTCTCTCCTTACTTTCATTTCTGTCACCGCCAAGGCTTAAAGCAAGCCTAAGATTTCCTGGCCTCTTTTCTGCATTTTCTTTGGTTTTAAGTTGTTTTAGCCTAAATTTTTTTCAAGTTGCTTAGTAAGGCTCTCATTATAATCATTATTATTTATCTGCCATTCAAACATATTGTCAGCCCTACTCTCCAAAGCCATAGGGTCGTAGAAGGTTATTCTGTTCTTCCTTATATTGCCTGCATATTTTTCTCTAGTCTCTCCATTTCTTATTGCACTTTTATAAGCGCTAAAGCTATAGTTTCCATAACCTTCCGAAACAACCTCTGCTGAGTCGAGATAGTTAAACGGAGCTGTAAGTTCCGTATATATACTTAAATCAAGACCAAATCTTTCTCCGTATCCTCCTACCCCTTCAGGCTCACTATAATTACCGGCAGCACAGGGATTATAATATAATAAGTCTACAGCCTTAGGAAGTATTGTCATCATGAGTAAAATAATTACAAGTACTGCCGCCGTAACAACTGCTCCCATTTTAATAAATGCTTTTCTTATTGATTTTCTTATCAGCTTTACAAATTCATCTTCTTTTGCTGATGTTTTTCCCACCTTCTCGTGTAAATCCCCTGTCCTCTGTCTCAGATATTTCTTTATCATATTCTTCATCCTCTTCATCAGGATATAAATACTCACTGATAGCCTCCTGCTTTTCTATTTCAGCTTCCAGCTTTTTACTTTCTTCTTCAGAAAGTCTGCCATTCTTGTATAAATCCAGCAACTCTTTATATTTCATAGCCTGCCTCCTCCAAATATAGTTTTAATTCCTTCTTCCCTCTAAATGCTAAAATTCTAACATTCTCTGTTGTTATATCTAAGAGTTTTGCTATATCTTTACCTGATAACCCCGAAAAATATTGTAACAAAAGCACTTCCCTCTTTTTGCCTTCAAGCTTATTTAGAGCTTTAAAAAGCACTTCTTCTCTTTCCGTTCTAAGCAGTTTGCTAAGTGGGCTTTCTTCTGCTTCTTCTCTTATTTCCGCTTTATTTTCAGCATTTTCAAGTCCTATAATAAGTCTTTTTATCTTTTCTATAAGTATTAAAATACAGATTCCTTGCCACCTTGTATAGCCAGGCTCTTATTCCCATATCTGCAGTCCCTACAGTAATTAAGGCCTTTACAAAGGTCTCCTGCATCAAATCCTCAGAGAGCTGTCTGTTATGGCTCAGTCCATAGAGATATAAGTATATTTCCCTGCTGTATGTCCTATAAACTACTGCTAAGACATCATTTTCCATAACCCGCCCCCTTTCTTTTGATTTTTGACAATTTTAACTCTTCTTTATTATATAACACCTGTAAGGTAAAAATGTTACATATTTTTTTGATTTTTACATAAAAAAAGACAGCCCTATGACTGTCCTTCTACTTAAAAAAATTACTTGGTGTAT